>Ga0070698_100000032_pt1 | contig 95143 bp, 84 predicted proteins | sample KBSK1502metaG_FD_65477 | JGI IMG/M metagenome (GOLD analysis project Ga0070698, IMG submission 65477) | Corn, switchgrass and miscanthus rhizosphere microbial communities from Kellogg Biological Station, Michigan, USA - KBS K1-50-2 metaG | ecosystem: Host-associated > Plants > Roots >... | reverse complement strand
TCTTCGGGGCGTAGCGCAGCTTGGTAGCGCGCAGCGTTCGGGACGCTGAGGTCGAGAGTTCAAGTCTCTCCGCCCCGACAAGCCATCCCTGGATTCCCCGCTTGGCCGTCGCTACGCTCACCGGCGACGCGGGGCTGTAGCTCAGTGGATAGAGCGCGGCCGTCCTAAGGCCGGCGTCGGGAGTTCGATTCTCCCCAGCCCCCAGCAAGCATGCCTCACACTTTCGGTGTGACCGCTGCCCCTGCTCCGTCCCCGAGGAAGCTGCAGCACTCGCTCGTGCTCCTTGTCCCGGCCGTCCTCTTCGGCCTCCTCGTCACGTTGCAGTGGCGCACGCAGTCCGAGCGCAGCGAGCTCTCCGTCCGCTACAACGCTCCGCTCATAGACGCCGCGAACGCCCTCCAGACCGAGCAGAACGACCTTAAAGCGCAGTTGGCAGATCTTCGGGCGCGTCTCGATGAGATACAGCGCAACGCTTCGTCCCAAAGCGGCTCCGCCAAAGAGCTACAGGCGCGGCTCGACGAGCTCAAGGCGACCGCCGGCCTCACGCCGCAGAGCGGCGACGGCGTCGTCGTGCAGCTGGACGACGCGCGCAATGTGAGCGTGTCGTCGCGCGATGTCGACAAGTCGATCTGTCATGCGACCGACCTCACCGACATCGTCAACATCGCGTGGAAGGGCGGCGCCCAAGCGATCGCGGTCAACGAGGAACGAGTCGTGAACTCTTCGAGCGTCTACTGCGTTGGCTCGACGATCATGGTGAACGGGACGCTCATGTCTCCGCCCTTCAATGTCGTGGCGATCGGACCGCAGAACTCGCTGCTGAGCGCGTTCGACGATCCGAATCAGCTTCAGGACATCAAGCAGCGCCGCGACGTTCAAGGTCTGGGCTTCCGGGTCACGCGCGCCAGCGCCATCCACGTCCCTGCGTACGGCGGCGCGCTCAATGTTCGCTACGCGGTGCCTCACTGATGCGGACCAACAGCGGCGCGATCTGGGCATCGATCATTGCGCTGTTCCTTGGCTTCGCGGCGGTCACGCAGGTGCATTCGCAGGACGTCTTCTCGCGAAGCCTGAATCTCGAAACGCCGTCATCGCTCACGACGCTGATCGCGAATCTTTCCGAGACGAACAACGAGCTCCGGAATGAGATCTTCGAGGTTCGCCGCGACGTCGCCGATGCGCAGGATTCCATCTCAAGTGGGAAGGGCACGCTCACGGAGGCCCAGCGCCAGATCGCGCAGCTGCGCGTCTTCAGCGGCCAGAGCGCGGTCTCTGGACCCGGCATCTCGATCCGGATCGACGGCGGCTTCGACGAGCGTGCGCTGTCGGACCTCGTAAACGAGCTGCGCAATGCCGGCGCGGAGGCGATCGCCGTGAACGAGATGCGCGTCGGGCCAAAGAGCTACTTCACCGGCACGGCCGATCATGCGATCGGCGTCGACAGCCGTCCGCTCCGCGGACCCTGGACCGTCCGAGCGATCGGTGCGCCTGACGTCGTGTACGTCGCGATGACCCGCACCGGCGGGATCATCGGTCAGTTCGCGCTCATCTACCGCAACACCCACTTCGATGTCACCAAAGAAACCGCTTTGGACCTTCCGGCGCAGGTCGTTGCGGCCAGATGAGGCCGAGCGCCCACTAGACTTCGCGGCCATGACGCAGACGCGCGCGAAGGGCCCGGTGCCGTTTTACCTGGATGACGTGGTCGTTTTGCGCAAGCAGCATCCCTGCGGCGGCGATACCTGGCGGGTCGTACGCCTCGGTGCGGACATCGGCCTCCGCTGCGGCACGTGTGGCCGGCGCGTCCTCGTGGCGCGGCGCGATCTCGAGAAGGACATGAAGCGGTTCGCGGAGCGCGGACCGCTCGCCCCGGCCGACTAGGAGCGCGTGACCGAGACCGCCATGGCCGCGGAGGATCGCGGCCTCCTAGGTAATCGCGCGTTCCTCGCGATCTGGGGCGCCCAGATCCTCTCGCAGGTCGCCTCGAACGCCGTCACGAGCGCGCTCATCATCCTGGTCGCCGAGATCACCCACTCGAACACATCGTCGTCGGTGCTCATCCTCCTCGCCGTCCTCCCCGCGATCCTCTTCGGCATCGCCGGCGGCGTGATCGTCGACCGGAGCGATCGCCGGCTCGTGCTGATCATCACGAACGCACTTCGCGCGGCGGCGATCGTCCCGCTCCTCCTGTTCGGCACGAGCCTGACGGTGGTCTATCTGGTGAACTTTCTCGTCGCGACCGTGACGATCTTCTTCGTTCCTGCGGAGGCCGCGCTGCTGCCGAAGATCGTCGGTCACCGCTATCTGATGGCGGCGAACTCGCTGTTCACGTTCACGTTCAACGGCGCGTTCCTGGTCGGATTCATCATCCTCGCGCCGGTCGTCGTGAGCCTGTTCGGCTACGACCTCCTCTGGGTCGTCATCGCCTTCATGTTCGCCGCGGCGTCGATCCTGTGCGTGACTCTGCCGACGAAGGCGCCGCCGGCAAGCGAGCACCTGTCGCGCCGCGTCGCCGAGATGGCCGTGGCGCAGACCGCCACCGGGATCAACGAAGCGTTCCACTACCTTCGTCAGGCGCCGATCGTGACCTGGTCGCTGATTTACATCGCGCTCACGTACACGCTCGTCGCGGTCGCCGGGGCGCTCGCCCCGGGGTTCGTGCGCGAAGTCCTGCGGGTGGGGGAGCGGAACGTGGTCATCATCGTCGCGCCCGCCGGGGTAGGGGTGATCGCTGGACTCGGGTTACTCAACGCCATCGGTCGGCGCTGGCCGAGGCCCAACGCCATTGGCACCGGGCTCATCGTCGCGGGCTCAGCGCTGGTGTTTCTCGCCGCCGCGCGTCCGCTCACCGACCTCTTCTCGCGGGTCGGCTCGCCAGGCCTCGGCGCCGCGTTCCCGGTGTTCGTCGCCCTGATCGCCGGGACCGCGTTCGTCTTCGGGGTGTCGTACGCGCTGATCACGGTGCCCTCGATGACGCTTCTGCAAGAGGAGCTGCCGGATGAGATCCGCGGCCGCGTGTTCGGCTTCCTGAATATGCTCGTGTCGATCTTCAGCCTCATCCCGCTCGTCGTGGTCGGCCCGATCGCCGATCTCTGGGGCGTCGCGCCGGTCTTCGTCGGCTTCGCGGCGATCGTCGCGATCGTGTGGATCGGTGGCAAATCGACACGTGAGATGCGGCGAGGGAAGGCTAAACTCGTAAGCGAGTGACCTCCGCCCGCGCGACCTTCTTCCATTACCTCGCCGGCCACCGACTGCAGCTCCTGGTGGGCGTCTGCCTTGCCGCGGGAAGCTCTCTTGCGGCCGTCATCCCTCCGCGATTCATCGGCGCGATCATCGACTCGCTGCAGAAGCCGGGTGTCCAGTTCGACGACATCCTGCATCTCGCCCTGCTCATCGTTCTCTTCGCGGCGATCGAGGCCGGCCTGCGCGCCGGGGCGCGCTACGTGATGCTCGACGCCTCGCGCAAGGCCGAATACCGCATGCGCAACGATCTGTTCGCTCACCTTCAGCGCATGCACCTCGCCTACTTCCAGCATCAGCGGATCGGCGACCTGATGGCTCGCATGACGAACGACCTCACCTGGGTCCGCCAGATGATGGGTCCCGGCATCATGCAGGGCTCCTTCACGGTGATGGTGTTCGCGTTCGCGGTGCTGTCGATGATCTCGGTCTCCCTGAAGCTCACGGTCATCGCGCTGATCCTCATGCCGCTCGCCTCGCTGACGTTCTGGTACATCGGGCGGACCGTGCACAAGCGGTTCGAGCGTCTCCAGTCGCAGTTCGGCGATATGTCGACGAAGGCGCAGGAGAACTTCTCCGGCATCCGCGTGGTGAAGGCGTTCTCGCAGGAAGATGCGGAGACGAAGGACTTCGCCGCGGTCAATTACGAATACTTCCGCCGGGCGGTGTCCCTGAGCGCGATGCAGGGCCTCATCTGGCCGTCCATCAGCTTCATCCTCGGGATCGCCGTGCTGTCGGTCCTCTATGTGGGCGGCCAGGACGCGATCCGCGGCGAGCTCTCGATCGGCTCGCTCGTGCAGTTCGTCGCGTACCTCTATCTCCTGCAGATGCCGATGATCAACATCGGCTGGATCTCCAACATGTTCCAGGCCGGATGGGCCTCTCTCGGACGGCTTCAGGAGATCTTCAACGCCGCGCCGAAGATCACCGACCCGATCGACCCGGTGACCGCGCCGATCAAGGGAGAGGTCGAGTTCCGCGGCGTCAGCTTCGCGTACGGCCAGACGATCGAGCTGCACGACATCTCCTTCAAGGTGCCGGCCGGAGGCTCGCTCGCGATCGTCGGGCCCACCGGGTCCGGCAAGTCGACGATGGTCAACCTCATTCCGCGGCTTTTCGACGTCCAGCAGGGCGAGGTCCTCATCGACGGCATCAGCGTGAAGCGCCGCCCGCTCGAGCAGCTCCGTCGCGCCGTCGGATACGTCCCGCAGGAGACGTTCCTGTTCTCGGTCCCGCTGCGCGAGAACGTCGGCTTCGGTCTCGATGAAAGCCTGACCGATCCGCAGCTCGAGTGGGCCGGCGACGTCTCGCAGCTCAACAAGGACGTCGAGGATTTCCCCGCGCGCTACGACACGATGATCGGCGAGCGTGGGGTGACGCTCTCGGGCGGCCAGAAGCAGCGCGCCGCGATCGCGCGTGCGGTCGCGAAGGACCCGCGGATCCTCATCCTGGACGACGCCCTGTCCGCGGTCGACACGTACACCGAAGCCGAGATCCTTCGCCGGCTGCGTGGGGTGATGCGCGAGCGAACGAGCATCGTCGTCGCGCACCGCATCTCCACAGTGAAGGACGCCGACGAGATACTCGTCCTCGATGCCGGACGCATCGTCGAGCGCGGCTCGCATCGCGATCTGCTCGAGCACGGCGGCCTCTACGCGCAGATGTATCGGCGGCAGCTGCTCGAGGAGGAGCTCGAGGTCGACGAGGAGCGCGAGGAGCACGACAAGCGCGTGAAGGCGCAGTCCGAAGAAGACCCGCGGCCGGGGATGCGCCCGAGGCTCGGCGGGATCGGCGGCGAGCCGTGATGCACGGCGGTGGCGGCCACGGCGGTCGGGGCTCGTTCGACGAGGACGAGATCCTCGGGAAGGCCTACGACGCGCGCCTCATGCGGCGCCTGCTCGGTTACCTCCGGCCGTACCGCGGCCTCGTGATCGTCGCGCTCGCGATCATCCTCGGCATCTCGGTCACCGAAGCGGCGCCCCCGGTCCTGGCGAAGTTCATCGTCGACAACGCGATCGCGCCCGCAGTCAATGGGCAGATCGGCACCGACGAAGGACTCGCGCGCCTCGCTCCGCTCGGCATCGCCTACATCGCGGTCCTCCTGCTGGGCTCGGGCCTGCGCTACGCCCAGACCATGCTCGCGAGCTACGTCGGTCAGAAGGCCATGTACGACCTCCGCGTGCAGCTCTTCGCACATCTGCAGAGCCTATCGTTGACGTTCTTCGATCGAAACCCCGTCGGTCGGCTCATGACGCGGATCACCAACGACATCGACGCGCTCATCGACATGGTCACGCAGGGAGTCGTCGCCATCTTTGGGGACATCGTCGTCATCGGAACGATCGCGATCGTGCTCCTGGTGCTCGATCTGCGTCTCGCCCTGGTCACGTTCGCCGCGCTGCCCCTTCTGATCTGGCTGACGATGTACTTCCGCCGGATCATGCGCGACTCGTTCCGCTCGATCCGGATCCGCCTGGCGCGCATCAACGCCTATCTCAACGAGAACCTCTCGGGCATGGCGATCGTGCAGCTGTTCACCCGCGAGCGCGCGTCGTTCCGGCAGTTCGACTATCTCAACACAGACCTGCTGAACGCCAACCGCGGTCAGATCCGGGCGATGTCCATGTTCTTCCCGGCCGTCGGTTTCACGCGCGCCGCGACGAGCGCGGCGCTCTTCGTCGCGGGCGGGTTCTGGATCCTGAAGGGCGAGATGACGATCGGGACGCTGCTCGCGTTCTGGCAGCTCGTCGACCGGTTCTTCCAGCCTATCGGCGACCTCGCCGAGAAGTACAACATCATGCAGGCGGCGATGGCCTCGTCCGAGCGGGTATTCCGGCTGCTCGACACGAAGGCGACCATCGTGGACCCGCCGCACCCGCGCGAGCTGGCGCACGTGCGAGGGGAGATCGACTTCGAGAACGTGAGCTTCGCGTACAACGAGGGCGACTGGGTCCTTCGCGACGTCAACTTCAAGATCTCGGCCGGGGAGAGCGTCGCGATCGTTGGCGCCACGGGAGCCGGGAAGACCTCGATCATCAGCCTCATCTCGCGCTTCTACGACGTACAGCGGGGGCGCATCCTTCTGGATGGCGCCGATTTGAGAGACCTTCGTCAGCAGGACGTGCGACGGCACGTCGGGGTGGTGCTGCAGGACCCGTTCATCTTCGCCGGGACGGTCGCCTCGAACATCCGCCTCAACAGCGCGGGCATCAGCGACCAGCAGGTGCGCGCCGCCGCGGCGTTCGTGAACGCCGACAAGTTCATCGACAAGCTTCCGCAGGGGTACGACACGGTGGTGACGGAGCGCGGCTCGACGCTCTCGGTTGGGCAGAAGCAGCTCCTCGCGTTCGCACGGGCGATCGCATTCAACCCCGAGATCCTGCTCGTGCTCGACGAGGCCACGAGCTCCGTGGACACCGAGACTGAACGTCTCATCCAGGACGCACTCGCCAAGCTCATGGTCGGTCGGACCTCGATCATCATCGCCCACCGGCTGTCGACGATCCAGAACGTCGACCGGATCATCGTGCTGCACAAGGGCCGCGTGGTCGAGATGGGAACGCACCGCGATCTCCTCGCGCAGCGAGGCGTCTACCACCGCCTGTACGAGCTCCAGTACCGGGCGCACGAGGCAGAGTCCCCCATGAAATCGGCCTAATCCGAGAGCGTCTCGCCGCGAACGGTCGTGGGGCCGTCCCAAATGGCCACTCTTTCGAGGGGCGCTGTGAGTCGCCTGATCTCCTCCTGAAACGGCGCAGCCCAGAGCGCGCGCGAAACTGCGACCCGTTGAGAAAGCTGAGGGTGCGGTCATCGGGTGTCGGCCTGTTGATGGCAGAACTTGTCGGCCTCACGGTCATCACGGTTCTGGTGCTGGTCGGCTTGACATCGCCCGTGGACCACGCGATCTACGTCGCGGTACAGCCTCTGGCGAGCGGGTTCATGGATACCCTGGCGTCCGCGTTGTCGCTTCTCGGCCGGAGAGACGTGGCGCTCATCATCGCCGGGGTTGCGGTCGCGGTTCTGCTTGCGCTGCGCCGGATCGATGCGCTGATCCCGCTCTTCTTGCCTGCCGTCTTGGTTGCCGACGGCCTGCTCAAGGACCTCGTTTCGCGCCCGCGTCCTGGAGCTGGCGGCGCGCATGACCTGCAGCTGATCCCACTTCTGCTGCCAAAGGCCACCGAGACGTTTTCGTTTCCGAGCAGCCACGCCGCACTTGCGGGGTTCCTTGCTGTGGCGCTGGGTGCGGTGATGCCGAGGTGGCGCCCTCTCTTTTGGGTGCTCGCCGTCGCCGTCGCGCTCAGCCGTGTCTATCTCGACAAGCACTGGGCCAGCGATGTCCTGGGCGGCCTCTTCCTCGGTATGTTCGTCGGCACGCTCGCTCAACTCGTCGCGAGTCGGGTTGCGATGGTATGGAGCGCTGGACGTGCCGCGAGGACCGACCGCCCGGCCGCAACCACGATCAAGACCTAGGTGAACTCCGCCTAGGTCTGAGGCACAGGCGGGACCGCCGACACCAAACGGTGTCCTTGCATGAGCGGGTGATCGGGCGCCTTCGCTCAGGGCAGGGTTGTGGGCGGGGCAGGTTGCGCGGTCGGGAGCGGTGCGATGCTCGTCGTCGGCGCACCGGTCACCGCCGGGAGCGGACGGGGTGTCGCCGAAGGCGAGATCACCGGCGAGATGGAATAGAGCGGCGGTGGCGGTGATGAGATCGCGGTCGAGGGAACCGGACCCGGAGCCGTCGTGGGCGACGGCCATACCCGCGGCGTCGCGACAGGCGGCGTCGGCGACGCCGATGGTGTCGCCGGCGGGGTGGTGCCTGGTGCCGGGGTAGCCGTCGGCGCCGGACTTGCTGCCGGCGTCGGGACGGGTGCAGGGGAGGAGGGCGTCGAGCCGACGGCTATCGATGTCGACGAGCCAGCGGCGACGGTGACGGTGACTCCAGCGCCCGCGGTCTCCACCGTCCCCTGCGTCACCACCACCTGCGTCTCACCGTCCGGCCCCACGACGACGTACGAGCTCGATCCGGCTCGGATGACCGAGGCCATCGCCGCGCTGTGCACCTCGAAGCGACTGTCGGCCGCCAGACGCGAGAGCGAGTACCACGCGCGACCGAGCGTCTGCGTCATCCGAACGAGGAGCCCTCGGTCGTCCGTTTCGATGGCTTCGATCAGGAGCTCGCTTTCGACATCGAGAAGCACGGTCGACCCGTCGCGGTAGGTGATGAGCGCCTGGCCGCTCGCGTCGGTCCGGATCCGGTTGCCTTCACGGACGACGCGCTCGCCGACGATCTCAGGCTGCGAGTCTCCCTGCGTCACAGTCACGCGCGCAGAAAGCGCGTGAACGAGTGCCGAGTGCGCCTCCGCCTGGGATGCGAAAGTCGACAGAGCCGCGACGCCTAGCACGATGCCGACGGCGATGACGGCCACACGCATGGTCCTCGACACGCAGATAGCGTCGCGCGGGTTCGGACGCGTGGGGACCACCCGTTGGGGGGTGATTCCGTCAACGGGTGGGAAAAGGGCGTCGCCTCATTGAGTACAGTCACGAGTGTTGTCAACGAGACGGACATTTATCGGCCGCGTCGCCGCACTCGCGGCGATTTCGCAGCTGGGCTCATGTGCGCTGTTCCAACCAACGCGCTTCGACAAAGACCCGTTCACGCTGGGCGTCGCGTCCGGCGATCCGCTGCCCGACGGGGTTGTGCTGTGGACGCGTCTTGCGACCGAACCGCTCATGGGCGGCGGCATGGGCCCTACTCCAATTGACGTCGAGTGGCTCGTCGCGCGCGACGAGTCCATGAAGGGCGTAGTGCGCTCCGGTACGGCGGTCGCGGCGCCGGAACTCGCGCATTCCGTGCACGTCGAGGTCGGCGGGCTCGAGCCCGACCGCGTGTACTGGTACCGCTTCCGAGCGGGGGGCGTCGAGAGTCCAATCGGCCGGACGCGTACCGCTCCCGCGCCTGTGGCCATGCCTCAGGCGCTGCGGTTCGCCTTCGCGTCGTGCCAGAACTACGCGCACGGCTACTACACCGCGCACGCCAACCTCGCCCGCGAAGATCTCGACGCCGTCCTCTTCCTCGGCGACTACATCTACGAGGGGACCGCGCGGGGCAACATCGTTCGCGACTACAGCAAGCGCGGTTGGAGCTTCACGCTCGCCGACTACCGCGACCGCTACGCGCAGTACAAGACCGATAGAGATCTCCAGGCCGCCCACGCAGCGTTCCCGTGGATCGTGACGTGGGACGACCATGAGGTCGAGAACAACTACGCGGGCGGCATCGACAGGGACGATCCGCGCAACAAGTTCGCGATCCTCGAGCGAGCCGCCGGCTATCAGGCCTTCTACGAGCACATGCCGGTCCGGACGCCTCGGCCGCAGGGGCCCGATCTCAAGCTCTACCGAAGCCTCGGGTACGGAGGGCTAGCGACGTTCTTCGTCCTCGACACCCGTCAGTACCGCTCTCCCGAAGTCTCGCTCTGCCGAGATTCCGAGCAGACGCCATCGGGCTACTGTCCCGCGAGCGTCGACCCGGCGCGGACGATGCTTGGCACGGACCAGCGCGGCTGGCTTCTCAAGGGGCTCGGCGAGTCAGCGGCGCCGTGGAACTTCGTGACGCAGTCGGTGCGCTTCGCGCAACAGGACTCGAGCCCCGAGCTCGGAAAGCACGTCTTCGATGGGGTCGACAACTGGATGGGCTATGTCGTCGACCGGCAGATGATCCTGGACCGCTTTGTGACGACGAAAAATCCGGTCGTCCTTTCCGGCGACAGCCACGTCAACTTTGTGTACGACCTCAAGCGGGACTTCACCGATCCAACGTCGCCGACGGTCGGGACGGAGCTCCTCGGGACGTCGATCAGCTCGGACGGCGATCCCTTCGTCGAGCAGACGCTCTTCACCCCACCCGCCAAGAATCCGCAGCTGCGGTTCTTCGACAATCACCGCGGATACGTTCGCTGCACACTCGAGCGGACGCGACTCACCGCAGATTTCCGCGCGGTGTCCACGGTGAGACAGCCGACCGCGACGGTGAGCACGACCGCCACGTTCGTCGTCGACGACAGTGTGCCCGGCGCGCACCGCGCGTGACCGCCTACGGCGCCCGAGAGGCGCTCGATCTCGCGACCACTGCGGCGCGCGAGGCCGGCGCGCTGCTCCTCGAGCTCCGGCGCTTGCCGGCGGCCGGGGTCCGTGCGAAGTCCAGCGCGACCGATCTCGTCTCGGAGGCCGACGAGAGGGCCGAAGGGGCGATCGTCTCCGCGATCAAGCGGAAGCGGCCGGCCGACGCGATCGTCGCCGAAGAGGGATCAGGTGCGCGGGGCACGAGCGGAGTGAGCTGGTTCGTCGATCCCCTCGACGGGACGATCAACTACCTCTACGGGATTCCGCACTGGTCGGTCTCGATCTGCTGCGCCGATGCGGTCGGGGCGCTCGCCGCGGTCGTGTTCGATCCGCTGCGCGAGGAGCTGTTCAGCACCGCTCGAGGCGGTGGCGCTTGGCTGGGCGAAAGACCGCTCCATGTGACCGACAAGCAGGACCTCGCGAGCGCGCTCGTGGCCACCGGCTTCGGTTATGACGCAGCCCAACGCGTGAAGCAGGGTCGGATCGTCGCGAACGTCGTCGGAGCGGTCCGCGACATCCGACGCTTCGGCTCGGCGGCACTCGATCTGTCTTGGCTCGCGGCGGGACGGTGGGATGGGTACTTCGAATCCGTCGAGAAGCCCTGGGACTGGATGGCCGGCGCGCTGTTGGTACGCGAGGCAGGCGGTCGTGTAACGGAGCTTCGGCCAGAGGATCCAGCGTCCCCCCGCATCATCGCGAGCGGTCCGGGCATCCACCACGACCTCGTCGCGCTGCTCGCCCGCGCGACGGAAGGTCTGTGAGCCAGTCGCTGTAACGCTTATGTAACGCCCGTAGAATCGGCGGTCGGAAGGGGAGCGGTGTTCGAGATCGACCTCGCGAATGGGATCTTCATCTTTTGCCTTGCCGTGGGCGGCGGTCTCCTGCTGCTGACCGTCGTGCTCGACGACGTCATCGGCGGGTTATTCGACGCGCTGCACGTCGGCGTACACGTCGGCGGTGTCGCACTCATGCCGCCGCTCCTCGGGTTCGTCTCGATGTTCGGCATCGGCGGCCTCATCGGGACCCAGATCTTCAAGATGGACACCGGGGCGGCGTCGCTTCTCGGCGGCGTCGCCGGCGCCCTCGGATTCGCGCTCGTCTTCGGGATGTTCAGCGTGCTGCGGAGGTCGGAAGGGGCCGAGGCCTTCAGCCTGAACGATCTCGTCGGCCAGACCGGCAGGGTGAGCGTGGCCATCCCGGCCCGCCGCTTCGGCAGCGTCTTCATCAGCTACGCCGGCGCCTCGCACAACCTCACCGCAACCTCAGATGTCGACGTGGGGACCGGGTCATCGGTGCGAGTCACGGGAGTCGCGGGCACGAACGTCGTCGTCGAGCCTGTCGCGCGCTCAGCGCCTTAAGGGGGAGGAACGGCAATGCTCGGTCTCACTGGCGTCGGACCACTGCTCGTCTTCGGGACGGTCATCATCGTCGCGCTGCTCGTCTTCTACGTGGCGAGCCGCTACCGGGTCGCAAACGCGAACGAAGCCCTCATCGTCGCCGGGTCGCGCGGCGCCAAAGTGCGCGACGAGAAGGGTCAGCTTATGACCAAGGCGGACGACAAGGGCGTGAAGGTCGTGGTGGGCGGTGGCACGTTCGTCATGCCGCTCATCCACCGCGTCGGACGCCTCAAGCTCACCGTCCGTCAGATCGACGTCGTGCTGGGTGATGCCGTGACGAGCCAGGGGATCAAGGTGAAGGTCCAGGGCGTCGCCACGTTCAAGATCGGCCGCGACGTCGAGTCGCTGCGCAACGCGGCCGAGCGGTTCCTCGATGCGAAGGACGAGCACGTCGACTCGATCGTGAAGAACGTCCTCGAGGGAAGCCTCCGGTCGATCGTCGGCCGGCTGACGATCGAAGAGCTGATCATGGACCGCCAGAAACTGCAGCAGGAAGTGCAGGACGCCGCGAAGGGCGACCTGTCCTCGAGCGGCCTGCAGATCGACGCATTCACGATCCAGTCCATCAGCGACGAGTCCGGGTACGTCGATCTCCTCGGAGCCCAGAAGCTCGCCGTCGTCGAGAAGGACGCGCGCATGGCGAAGGCCGCGGCGGATCAGCTCGCTTCGGTGCGGGAGGCGGAGGCTGAGCAGATCAAGATCGCCGCACAGCGGGATGTCGCCCTCCGCCGCGCGGAGGCGCAGGTCCAGACCGCGGCCGCCGAGGCCCGCGCTGCACAAGCCGGTCCGCTCGCGCAGGCCGATGCGCAGCAGGAAGTCACGCGCAAGCAAACCGAGCTCGCGACCCTCGCTGCGCTTCGCAAGGAGCAGGAGCTTCTCTCGACGACAGTGAAGCCCGCGGCCGCGGAAGCGCAGGCCGTCATCCAGCGGGCCGAGGGCGAGAAGCGTGCGCAGATCGCGGCTGCCGAGGCGGGCGCGGAAGCGGAGCGGCTCCAGGGCTCGGCGGAGGCTGCGGTCGTGCTCACCAAGGGTGAGGCGGAAGCGAAGGCCCTCGCGATGCGTGCGGACGCGTACAAGCAATTCAATGACGCGGCGATCATCCAGACGGTCCTCGCCGCTCTCCCCGACATCGTGCGCGCCGCCGCGGAGCCCATGGAGCACATCGACTCGCTCACCGTGATGAGCGCGGACGGGGCATCCGAAATGGTCAAGAACACGACGCGCGTCGTCGCGGAATCCGCGACCGCGATCAAGGGCCTTACCGGACTCGACGTACCGAACCTGATCGGAAATGCGATGCGATCCGGCGCCCTGGCCGGGATGCGGCCCGGTGATGGCGAGCGCGGCGGTAGCGCCAGGCAAGCGACCCCAGCACCTACCGCGGCGGGTGAGCCGCCGTCTGCGGCGGCAGCGGCGCCTGCCACGGCGACGAATGGTCAGTCGACGTCTGCCGCGCAGACGATCGAGAACGCGATGGCAGCGGCGGCCGCTACCACGGCGGCGGCGGTGGCAACTGCGAAAACGGGGCTCGAGGCATCCGAGGACGAAGCGGCGCGCCTCCTCGCGGCGAAGCTTCGCGAGATACCGAACGTGGGCGACTACAAACACCTCCGTCTCTCCGAAGTCGGCGCCAGCGGACCGCGTCCGATGCGCATCCTGTGGCGCATCGCCGAGGCGCAGGTAGGCAAGCGGTACGGCAGCATGACGGTCGGTGAGCTCATGCAGCGATTCGGAGCGCAGGCCCAGCATTAGCCAGAAAACTCAATAGACTGGATTCGATGGCGATCGACGAGAAGACCAAGCCGCGGCCGATCGACTTCGAGGAGGACGTCATCCAGCGGCGTCCCCTGACGACGCAGGCGGGTCTCGGCGCCCCGGACGTGACGTCACCGACCCCCGGGGTGCTTGCGAACGACGACAACATCGTCTTCACGACCGTGAACAACCTCGTGAACTGGGCACGGTCGCGGTCGCCGTGGCCGCTCGGCTACGGCCTCGCCTGCTGCGCGATCGAAATGATCTCGGCCTCGATGGCACACCACGACACAGCGCGGTTCGGCATGGAGGTCTTCCGCTCGAGTCCGCGGCAGGCCGACGTGATGATCGTGGCGGGGACGGTCACCCACAAAATGGCGCCACGCCTCCGCCGCCTCTACGAGCAGATGCCCGAGCCGAAGTGGGTCATCGCCATGGGCAACTGCGCATCCTCAGGCGGCGAGTTTTGGGACAGCTATTCCACGCTCCAGGGTGTCGACACCGTCGTACCCGTCGACGTGTATGTCCCGGGTTGCCCGCCGCGGCCGGAGGCCCTCATCGAAGGGCTCCTCCGCCTTCGCGAAAAAATCATGAAGGGCGGATAGGGATAGCCACCACCGACGTCGAGCGCGGGCGCGAGAAGGGGTCCGCGGGGCGCGAAGCACCAGACCCGGCGGACTACACGCTCCCGACGATCGAGATCGAAGAGGGCGAGGTCGAGGAACTCATCCTCAACATGGGCCCTCAGCATCCCTCGACGCACGGCGTCCTTCGTCTCGTGCTCAAGCTCGCCGGCGAAAGGGTCGTCGAATGCGTGCCCGTGATGGGATACCTCCACCGAGGCCTGGAGAAGATCTTCGAGTGGCGCACCTACCACCAGGGAATCCGGTACGCCGATCAGGCGGACTACGTCTCGAACATGCTGAACGAGCACGCGTATGCCGGTGCGATGGAAGCGATCGGCGACATCGACGTGCCGCGGCGCGCGGAGTTCATCCGCGTGATCGTGGACGAGATGAGCCGGTGCGCATCGCATCTCGTGTGGCTCGGCACGTACGGCCTCGACCTTGGCGCGACGACGCCGGTGCTCTGGTGCTTCCGCGACCGCGAGGAGATCCTCGACATGCTCGAGGAGCTTTGCGGATCGCGCATGAACTTCAACTACTACCGTCCGGGCGGCGTGCTCTACGACTTCCCGCTGGGTTGGGTCTCTAAGCTCTCGCGGTTCCTCGATCGCTACGAGAAGAACATCGAAAACGACTACGTGACGATCTTGGACCAGAACGAGATCTTTCTCGACCGCACCGTGGGGGTCGGAACAATCCCATCGGACCTAGCGAAGGCCTACGGGCTCACGGGGCCGATGCTCCGCGGCTCGGGCGTGGACTGGGATCTGCGGCGCGACCGGCCGTATTCGATCTATCCGGAGCTGACCTCGCTGAAACCAGTCGTCCAGCCGGAGGGTGACGCGTACGCGCGTTACCGCGTTCGTCTGGGCGAGATGCGGCTCGCGATCGCGCTCATCCGCGAGTGCATCGACAAGCTGCCCGGCGGTCCGGTGCGCGCGCGGCTCGGTCATGTGTGGAAGTGTCCGAAGGGCGAGGCCTACTACACGGTCGAGGGCGCGAAGGGCGAGGTCGGCATCTACATGATCAGCGATGGACGCAGCCCGAACCCGTTTCGGGCAAAGATGCGCGGCCCCTCATTCGTGAACTTGCAGATCCTGCCGTGGCTGCTCAAAGACCGTCTTGTCGCAGATGCCGTCGCGATCCTCGGATCCATCGACATCGTCCTCGGAGATGTCGATCGATGAACGCCGTCACACGTTGTCGCCTCGACCGAAACCCTCTCTACGCGGCGGTATCCCCAGCCCCCATGGGCCGGGGACCCCTCCGCCGCGCGGGGGCCCTCGGTCGAGGCGCCAACGCTCGCGTTCTCGAGGACACTCCCTAGGTGTTCGGGATCGTCGCCGGCATGCTGCGAACTTTGCAGCATTTTGTTCGGCCGCAGCCGGTCACACGCAAGTACCCATATGAGAAGCGCGACTTGCCCGAACGTTCGCGCGGCCTCATCGCTCTCCTGCTGGAGCCGGAGACGAGCATCTTCAAATGCGAGTCGTGTCTCATGTGCGAGAAGGCCTGCCCGCCACGCGCGATATCGATCTCGTACACGTTCAAGAACGGGTTCCGCAAGCGGCCGCCTCTCGCCCCGCGCGCCTCGTATTACCGCATCCGCATGGTGCAGACCGCGCCCTACGGACCGCGGCGTCCGATGTCGACGGCGGTCACGACGATTCCAGCCGAAGAAGACCGCATCGATCTCGAGCCGACGCGTCGGATCATGCGGGAAACGCCCGAGAGCGCGGACCGCCTCACGAGGGTGCTGTACGCGACGAACGCGGCGTACGGATATCTGCCGTGGCCGGCCGCCGAACTCATCGCGGCGGAATTCGGCAAGACGATGACCGACCTGTACACGACCGCATCGCTGCTCGCGAATTTCCGCGGCGCGCCGGAGGGACAGGGGACCGCGATCCCGCGGGGCGGCCGGAAGTTCACCGGAAACCTGGGCGTCGCCGGGGTCTGGCCGAAGCTCTCGCCGCCTCCTGCACACGATCGCCTGCACGAGGACGAGGTCCATCACCCTCCCGAGCCCGCATTTGCCCGCTAGCACGGCACCGCGCCTCCTCGAGACCGAGGCGCGCGGCGCTGTCGCCGCCGCGCGCGACCTTTCGGTCGACGACCTTCTTGAGCTCATCGAGAAGAGCGGTCTGCGCGGGCGCGGCGGAGCGGGCTACCCGCTCGTCGACAAGATCCGTGCGGTGCTTCGGAACGCCGACGGGGGCCCGATCTATCTCGTCGCGAACGCATACGACGCCGACCCCGGCAGCCCGCTCTCGCGCACGCTCCTTACCCGGAACGCGGGGAACGTGCTTGCGGGGATAGCGATCGCGGCCGGCGCGATCGGCGCGACCCAGGCATATCTGTATCTGCACCCCGAGGCGGTCGAGGCGCGTGCCGCGGCCGAGGAGGCCCTCGGCGACGAGCTCGGCGTCCCGGTCGAGATCGCGCTCGGGCCAGGCGGGTTCATGGGCGGCGAGGAATCGGCGCTGGTTGCGGTGCTCGAATCGCGCCGCGCTATGGCGCGGCAGCGTCCACCGTATCCGGCAGCGCAGGGACTGCGCATGCGTCCGACGCTCGTCGCGAGCGCGGAGACTCTTGCGTGGCTCCCGCTCATCGTGGCCGAGCAGGCACGCGCGTCGACGAAGCTCGTGTCGGTGACCGGCGCGGTGGTCCGGCCGGGCGTCTACGAGATCACGCTGGGCTCGCAGCTGGGCGAGATCCTGGCCGAAGCCGGCGGGGCCAGTGGAAAACTCAAGGGACTCCATGTCGGCGGACCGACGGGCGGCATCCTCGCGGGCTCGCGCACCGACACGAGATTCGACTTCGACGACCTTCGCGTCGCCGGGACGCACATGGGCTCAGCGCAGGTTCGCGCGATCGCAGCGGGCACGTGCATCGTCAACGAGGCGGCGATGCTCTTCGCATACCTCGCGAGGGAGAGCTGCGCGATATGCGTGCCGTGCCGCGTCGGCACGAAGCGCGTGCAAGCGATTTTGGAGAGTACGTATTCGGGGCTGGGGCGCGATACGGATTTGGCCTGGTTGGATGAGCTCGGGACACACATGGAGAGATTCTCGTTGTGTGGTTTCGGGATAACCGCTCCGTCGATCCTCCGGACGACGATGCGCGAATTCCCGGACGACTACAAGATTCACATCGAGCAAAAGCGATGTCCGGAGGGCGCGTGCAAACCGGTTCGCAGTCGCCGCTACGAAACGATGGCGCAGCCCTAATGAGTGCAGCGGGTGGCACCGGCGAGCGGGTTGTGCGCGAGCCGCGGGTGCCCCGGGGACCCGCCGCGCGGAGTGAGCGAAGCGAACGACGCGGATGGTGGGGAGGGTGCGGCGAGCGCGCGGCCCCGAGCCGGGGACAGGACCCGCTGCGTCCGGGACAGGACCCGCAGCGCACGCGTGCGCAGGACGATAGGGTGAACCTCGCATGAGTTTGCTGGAGCGATACACGCAACCGGGAGAGTCGCAGCTCCCGACGGTCTCGCACACGGGCGAGATCCCCTCGGGACAGCCGACAACGACGATTTGGATCGACGGCAAGGAGGTCACGGCGATCCTGGGCGAGGCGATCCTCAGGGCCGCACAGCGAGCGGGCTTCGAGGTGCCGACGCTGTGCGACGACGAGAAGCTCGCACCGGCGGCCGCGTGCCGCATGTGCCTGGTCGAGATCGAGGGCTACCACCGGCCGATGCCGTCGTGCCACCTGCCGGTCGAGCCGGGCATGAAGATCACGCAGGCGTCGGATTCGCTGTTCAAGCTCCGCAAGCAGAACCTCGAGTACATCCTCAGCGACCACAACGCGTACTGCATGCCGCCGTGCCAGGTGAGCTGCCCGACGCACATCGACATCCCCGGTTACCTCGAGCTCATGTCGAAGGGCCAGCATGTCGAGGCGGCCCGACTGGTGAAGGAAGTCCTCCCCTTCCCGTACATGCTCGGCCTGGTCTGCCCGAAGCCGTGCCAGGAGGTGTGCCGCCGCGGGCTCGTCGAGGAAGAGATCGCGATTTGCCAGTGCCACGGCTACACCGGCGAGCTCGTCATGGAGATGGAGCAGGCGCCGACGCCGTTCCCGCAGCTCCCTGCGACCGGAAAGCGCGTCGCGGTCGTGGGCGCGGGACCCGCCGGGATGACCGCCGCGTACTACGCCGCGCTCAAGGGCCACGCCGTCACGGTGTTCGACATGATGCAGAAGCAGGGCGGCATCGCCCGCTACGGCATCCCCGAGTACCGCCTGCCGAAGGTGAAGCTCGACAAGGAGCTGAACTCGGTGTGGCAGCTACGCGACACCGAATTCAAGGGCGGCATGATGCTCGGGCGCGACTTCTCGATCGACGACCTCTTCACGCAGGGCTACGACGCGGTGTTCCTCGGCCTCGGCGCGTGGCGCTCGAACGAGCTCCGGATCCCGGGCGAGGATCTGCCGGGGGTCATCGAGGCGATCAACTACCTCCGCATGAACTCGGAGGGCAACCCCGTTCCGGTCGGCAAGGGGCAGAAGGTCGTCGTCATCGGCGGCGGATTCACCACGTTCGACTGCGCACGGACGTCACGCCGCCTCGGCGCGGACGTGACCGTCGTGTATCGCCGGTCCCGCAAAGAGATGGGCGCGCACTACAGCGAGGTCGACGACGCCGAGCACGAAGGGATCCGCCTCGAGTTCTTTGCCGCGCCGGTGCGGATCGTGGAAAAGAACGGCCGCGTCGGCGGCGTGGAATTCCAGCGGATGGCGCTCGGCGAGCCGGACGCCTCCGGCCGGCGCCGGCCCGTACCCATCGAGGGCTCGAACTTCACCATCGAGTGCGACACCGCCATTCCGGCCATCGGACAGGTGCCGAATCTCGACTTCTTCGAGCGCGAGCAGGGCGTTAAGAAGTCCAAGCGCGAGACGGTCGTGACGAACGGCGCGCTCATGACGGATCGCCCCGGCGTCTTCGCCGGTGGCGACGTTCAGATGGGTGCACGCACCGTCATCGAGTGCGTCGCGCAGGGCAAGCTCGCGGCGAAGGCCATCGACCGCTACCTCGCAGGCGACGACATGGCGCGCGTCGCCGAGGAGATCGCCGAGGAGGAAGCCGTCCCGGAGCTCATCGACATCGTGCCGTACAAGCCCGAAGAGCCCCAGGTGCGGATGCCGATGCTGCCATTCAAGGAGCGCGAGCTGAGCTTCCAGCTCATCGAGAACGGGTACGACAAGAACGCCGCCGAGAAGGAGGCCGCGCGCTGCCTTCAGTGCGTGTGCCCCGACGTCGGACGCTGCCATCTGCAGCGCCTGTCGCTCGAGCACGGGCTGACCGACAACCGGTTCCATCGCGCCGAGCCGGTCGACTACCACGACTACGAGTACGACTTCAGCCACGACTTCATCCTTCGCGACCTGAACAAGTGCATCAACTGCACACAGTGCGTCCGCATCTGCCGCGACGTGATCGGCGCGAACTGCTACGGCCTCATGGGCGGCGGCTATGACTCCATCGTCACGACGCCGTGGAACGTCTCGCTCAAGTACACCGACTGCGTGTCGTGCGGCGCGTGCGCCGAGACCTGCCCGACCGGCGCGCTGATGATGCGCGAGCGTGACCTTCAGACGTACGAGCTCGACGTTGTCCGCTGCATCTACTGTGGCGACTGCGTCGAGGTGTGCCCGCACGGCGCGCTCGGCGAGACGCCGAACTTCGAGATGTCGACGTACGGCCGCTTTGGCCGGACGGTGCTCGCGAAGGAAGAGCTCGCGGTGGCGCGCACGTGGAAGCCGTCGGAGGAGATCCCGCTCGACGGCCACAACTCGCCGCGGCCGCCGGAGATCCGGCCACCGGGCCCGCCACGGTGGGGTGCCTGAGCACCGTTACCTCGCATTTACGCCAGCGCCGTTTGCAGAAATGACCTCGGCAACGTAGCGTCGCCCCGCGCATCAACAACAGTGGGGGAGGATCAACGTGCGTATCCCACGTTCGATCGTGTTCATCATCGTCACGGTTTTCATGACACTGCTTCTCGCCGTACCGGCGTCCGCGCGTCCAGACGCGTTCGAGTCGGGACAGGCCACGCTTCACCAGATGCACCAGTCCGGGATCATGGGACGCATCGACTTCACGCAGACCGCCGGGGTCGTGAGCGCAACCGGGTCCGCGACAGGGCTGGCGCCGAACACCGTTGCTCGGTACGTCTCGCTCGTCTATGACCGCGCTTCCGTTCCCGGCGGCCCGGAATCCTGCGAGCCGACCACGACGATGGCTGGGATGGGCGTCGGTTTCTGGACGTCCGATGCGAACGGAAACGGGACGCTCCACTTCTTCCCGTTCCTTGGTCCGGTCGCGCCCCTCGGCTCGTTCGACACGACGTCCATCCGCGACACCACGATCAACGGCGGCTTCGGAGAGGCCGCGGTCCAGGCTTGCGGCGAGGTCGCGCTCAAGCCCGCGAACTAGCCGACGGCCCCGGACGGGCGCTCCTATTACGCGTTAGCGCCCAAGCGGTGGCGGCAGCGGGATCGGTGGCAAGAGCCCCGGTGTCGGTGTTGGTGTCGGTGTCGGTGTTGGTGTCGGCGTCGGAGTAGGTGTCGGCGTGGGGGTCGGTATCGGTGACGGCGCCGATGCCGACCCCCCGCCGTACAGGCATGAGCCCACAGTCGGCTGCTGGAAGGCACGGATGTGTCCGTCGTAGCCGTCCCGGATCCAGAAGACCGGCACGGAATAGCTCACCGAGTCGCACTCGAGATCCTCGGTGTTCGAGCCCCCGTACGGATTGAGGTGGAGCGCGGCGACTTTTGTTCCCGTTTTCGTGTACTCGAACAAGATCGAGCACCCCGAGATCGTGACGAAGAGGTGAGCGCCGCCGACGGTCACGCCGCTGCTCTGGCTGTATCCGCACTCGGCCGACATGTCGTTCGGCGGCACGTTCACGTCGATGTACGGCGACGAGTCGACGAGCGCGGCCGTTCCTTGAGCGTCCGCGTAGGTGTGGTAGTGGTAGATGCGCACGCCGGCGTCCGAGCTGTACCAGATCGTGTCGTCGGTGGCGTCGTACGCGAGCTTGACCTCGTTGGGGTACGCGCCGACCGGTTGGTAGCCGGGACGATCGGTGTTCGGGTCGACGCTGAACGCGAGCGTCGCGAGGCCGGTCTTTCTCAAGAGATAGATCGAGAGGCCATCGCCTCCGACGGCCCAGAACGCGTCACGACCCGCGTCGTAGGTGAGCGTCATGATCCCGGAGGACGCGCCCTGGATCGGCGTGTCGACCTGGCCGGAGGCCTGCTGTGTCGCGCCGGCCGCGGGAACGTTGATCCGGTGAAGGACAGAGGCGCCGTAGCCGACGTGGTACAGGTACGTTCCATCGAAGGCGACGCTCGGTGCGGCGCTGTCGGGATATTGCTCATTGACGACAACGTCGGCGACGAGATCGCCGGGGGCCGCCGTCGCGGGTTTGGTCCCGAGAGGCGTGAGCTGCAGGAGCAGCACGGCCGCGGCCGCCATCGATGCGGCGCGGTGGCGAAGGAATCGCGGCATGCGGCCCTCCTCGTTCACGACCCCGATTCCACGCTGCCGGCATTGAGGCGGGTTGCGGCAAGCCGTGCCGTCGTGCTGAGGCGCACTCTCGCCGGCTGGTATGTAGACGCGCGGGATTCAATGCCCCGTCATCGGGTTCGCAAGCCGCCGTTACCGGATCTTCTTATTCGAACGACCGCGCGGCGCGGCCCATATACGCTCGGCTAATGCGAAACCTGGCGGAGCGGATCGCGACGCGCATTCGTGCGCGGGGGCCGATCACGTTTGCGGATTACATGGAGACGGCCCTCTTCGACCCCGAGGACGGCTACTACACGACGCGCGCGTCGCTCGGATTCGAGGGTGATTACGTCACGTCCGTCGATCTCGGTCCCGCGTTCGGCCGCTCGCTGGCGCGCGCCGTCGCGGACCTCTGGGCCCTCGCGGGGAAGGCACCGGTCTGGGATCTCGTCGAGGCGGGCGCGGGGCGGGGGATTCTCATGCGCGATCTCCTCGGCGCCCTCGAGCGGGAGCGGCCGGATGCTGCCCGGGGCGCGCGCCCGGCGATCGTCGAGGTCTCGCCACGCCTGCGGGCGCAGCAGTCGCTCGCGCTCGAGGGACGCGATCTGCGGTGGGCGTCGGTCGCGCACAGCCTCGCCCCGATCCAAGGCGTGGTTTTCGCGAATGAAGTGCTTGATGCGTTTCCAGTGCACGTGCTCGTGCGCACCACGGATGGCGTGCGTGAGGTCTGCGTCGGCGAGGAGGGCGGCGCGCTCGTCGAGGTGCTGCGTCCGCCGAGCAGCCCCGACCTCCGATGGCGCATCCCCGAGTCCGTCCCGCTCGGAGGTCGCTGGGAGACGAGCCCGGCCGCGGAAGGCTGGGTCGCGAGCCTCGCCACCGCGCTTGTCTCCGGGTACGTCGTCCTGATCGATTACGGAGGGAGCGAGAGCGAGCTGCTCACGCGCGAGGGCGCCGGCACGATCCGCGGGTTCGCGCAACACCGGCTCGTGGCAGATCCCCTGTCAGAGCCCGGTCGTCATGACCTCACCGCGAGCGTCGACTTCACCGCGATACGACGGGCGGCAGAAGGCGCGGGGCTTCGCTTCGCGGGTTCGGCGACCCAACGCGACATGCTCCTCGCACTCGGCATCCGCGAGGCGATGGCGCGTCCGTCGACGCCGATCGAGCAGCTCCGCGCCGCGAGTCGGCGTTCGGCGATCGACGCGCTCCTCGATCCGAATGGACTGGGCGCGTTCAAGGTCGTCTGCTTCGCGAAGGACGTGCCCGCCGAAGGCCTGCGCATGTTCGGCGGAGCGCGCACCGAAAGCGCCGCACGCTATCCTTGAGCCCTTCGGGCTCTTAGCTCAGCTGGTTAGAGCGCAGCGTTGACATCGCTGAGGTCGGGTGTTCGAGCCACCCAGAGCCCACAGGAAATACGGGCGTTTCTCGCGAAACGTCGCGGCGACGACGGCGCCTGACGACCAATTGACGCCCTAACCCCTGTGAAATCCACGCTCATCGACGTTAGTTCCGAGTCGGGAGTACGTAATCCCCGCGAGCAGCGACATTCGCCCACCAGCGGCGCACGAGCTCCTCCTCCGCTTCTGAGAGACGGCCCAGCCGTCTCATGACCTCCTCGGCCGCCTCGGTTGCGGTAAACGCCTCACCCCGCCTCGCCAGGTCGTCGAGGACGCCAGGAATGAGCGCCTCGGCCCGGCTGAGGACGATGTCCTTCTTGGGCTTGTTCTCCGTCATGACCCGAGCGCCCGATCGAGACTCGCGACCGCGCCGCGGAGGTCCTCGTCGAAGGCGTGGACGTAGAGATCCATCGTCGTCGAGAGCTTCGAGTGTCGCAGGATCGCCTGGACGAGCTTCGGCTTGACGCCCTCGGCGATGAGGAGCGAGCCGCAGCTGTGCCGGAGATCGTGGAACCGAAGGCCTGGCCGCGTCGGGATCCCGGCGCTGGCGCAGAGCGGGTAGAAGCTGCGCCGGAGAAGATTCGAGGCGCTGATCGGCGTACCGAGCTCCGTGGTGAAGACGTAGCCGGTCTCCTGCCACGCGTCGGTGCCGGCGCGGAAGCGCAGCTCGAGCTGGCGCGCGCGCTGCGCCCGGAGAGAGCCGATCACCGCCGGCGCGAGCGGGATCGTCGCGGCGGACGCGGTGCTCTTCGGATCGAAGTCCTTGAGGCCCTCACCGGTAACGCGCACGAGCGCGCTCCTGACCGTCAGTGTCCCCGCCTCGAGGTCGACGTCGCGCCAGTGAAGCCCAAGGATCTCGCTCTCGCGGAGACCCGTCCGCAGCGCGACGGCGTAGACGGCCTCGAGAGGATCGCCCGCGGCCGCGCGGAGGAACGCTCGCGCCTGCTGCGGGGTGAGCGCGAATGCGCGCCGCGGCGATCGCGGGACGGCGTCGACAGCCTCGACGGGATTGAACGGGATCAGGCGGTCCTTCACCGCGCGGCGCATCGCCGTCGAGAGGGTGTCCCGGACCATCGCGACCGTCGTCGCGCTGAGTTCGCCCGCAAGTTTCGCGAGCAGCGCGCGGACGTGCTCGGGCGTGAGCTTCGCGATCGCGATCGCGCCGAGCGTCGGGATGACGTGCCGGCGCATGCGGGACGTGTAGCCGACCCAGGTCGTGTAGCGGATCTTCCGCGTGCCGGCGGCGGGTGTCCGGGGATCCCGCTGCTCGAGCCAGCGCGTGAGGTACCGCGCGAGCGGCTCGTTGCCGTCGCCGGCGTTCAGACCCGCCTGGCGCTCGGCGAGGGCGGCCTTGAGCTTCTGCGCCACCTCGCGCCTTGTCCGCCCGTAAACCGACACGCGTTGCCGCTTGCCGGCGGGATCGCGACCGAGATCGGCCTTGCCCTCGAATCGTCCGTCCTTGCGCGTGTAGAGACCGCCGTCACCGTGTGCTCTTCTTGCCACCTCGTCCACCTTTCTTCGCGCGAACTGCCGCGCGGTACCTCTTGACGCGCCTGTAGACGCTCGCCGGGTCCTCGGCCTTGCGATGTGCGTTGCGCCATTCGAGGATGCATTCACGGCGTCCGCAGATCTGGCGCGTCTTGTTCAGGCGCGAGAGCCACGGACGACCACAAGACTTCAGTTTGCAGAACCCCGCCATCTTCGCTTCCGCGAGCTCCTCGAAGAGTGCGATCGCGAGTTCCCCCGTGAGGCTGGCCGCCGCCGTCTCGCGGATTGGACGACCCTGGGGCGACAGGACAACGTCGCCGGTGTCCTCGTCGCGCCTCATCTCCAGCGCGGTTACGTCCGCGCGCTCGTCGCGGAATGCTTTTAGGGCCAGAGCCCTGAGTCGACCGGCAACCGTCCGATCCCTCTCTTTGATGGCCCGGGCCCAGTGCGTCCGTGCGACCCCGAAGCGTCGCCGCCTCTCCTCATAGAAAGCGATCAGTCGTTCATCAGGCAGTGCCCGATGAGCCTTGCCGTCGAAGAGTCGCAGGGCCTGCAGGTCCTCGGGCGCTCGGAAGGGGCACTCCATGAACCAGCGGAGCAGCTCTGGGCGTTGCTCGTCGCCAACCGCCCAGGGAGCAGAAGAGAACGAAGTGATTACGGTACGCGTCTGCCGTATTGACTGATGCCGTGACACGGGCGGAACCTTACCAGACGGACACAGACGGACGCAAGCGGAACGTAAAGGAGGAAACGTGACGTGACGAAGTTGCTGACGGTCGCGGAGGCGGCGGCCGAGCTGCGCCTTTCGCGGAGCGCTGCCTACGACCTGATCGCTCGCGGCGAGCTGCGCTCGATCACCATCGGGAAGTCTCGACGCATCACGCCCGAAGACCTCGACCAGTTCATCGAGCGCCGGCGGCGCGAGAGCCAGGCCGCCGCGGTCTAAGACAAACCGCCGGCGAGTCCCGCGACGGATCCTCGACGGCGGTTGAGGAAGTGGTGCTGTGCAGGATAGCCGCGCTCTCCGCGCAATCCCGAGCCAGCTCTCTCGGTATCTCGATCGCTGCGCCTGCGGGCTGCTGAATCCGCCGCGTGTGGTCGCGGACGATCGTAGCCAGCCGGCCGTTGTCGGCTGCTATTCGTGCCCGCGGTGCGGCGCCCATTGGTGGACCTGTTTCTCGGTGGAGACACCGTGACAATCGGCGCGCCGGCCTGGCCGGACGCGGTCGCGAACTACCTGCGCGTCGAGCGGTGCCTCACGCTGGTCGACGCCGCGGCCTTCGATCTGAGCTACGACGCCGAGGCGGACGCCATCCGCATCCCCGTCGACGGCCGCGTCAAATTTCACCGGGGTCCGCGTGCCGGCGGCGCGAAGACGTGGTGGGAGCCCCTCGGCGACGCCGACGTCGCGGCCGGCGAAGCGCTGCCGCCTTTCCCATCGTGGCGAGATCTCCGCGACGCCGAGCTCATCGTCGAGGGCGAGTTCGACGCGATGGTCGCGATCGCGCACGGGTTCGCGGCCGCCAGTGGCACCGCCGGAGCCGGCACGTTTCTCCGGGAATGGGTCGACGCGATGACCGGCCGCAGCGTGACGATCCTCTACGACAACGACGATGCCGGCCGCCGGGGCGCGCGGGTCGCGGCGGAGCGACTCATGCGCGGAGGCTGCCTCGTGCGCATCGCATCGTGGCCGGCCGACCTTCCGGACGGCTGGGACATCACCGACCACTTCAGGACCGGCGGATCCGCGGAGGAGCTCGCGGAGATCATCGAGCGCGCGACTCCGTTTGAGCTCGAGGACCATCCGCCGACGTCAAGCACCGCCGAGGCGGCGCCGAGGATCGCGAGCATCGCGACCCTCACCTGGTCCGCGCTCGAGGACCTCGCCGCGAGTGACCCGCCCGCGCAGCTCGTCGATGGCCACTTCGCCGAGGGCGAACGCGTGCTCGTCTTTGGCTTCACGAGCCACGGGAAGAGCAGCTGGGCGCGTGAGCTCGCGCTGGCAGTCCACCGCGGTGAGCCTTTCCTCGGCGAGTTCGCTACGGAGAAACGGCGCGTCGGCTACGCCGACGAAGAATCGCCGGAGCGGCGCCTCGGTCAGGCCCTCGCCGAGCTCGCGCGCGTGCACGGCATCGACAGCCGCACCGATGGAGAGCTGCCGGTGTTCGCGGTGCGGCAGGGGATCCGCCTCGACACGCCCAAGGGCATCGCCGCGGCGGCCGACTGGATCCGCGCGAACGAGCTCGGCGTCGTCGTCGTCGACACGCTGATCCGCGTGCATCGCTTGCGCGAGAACGACGCCGAGGACATGGCCCGCATCGACGAAGCGACGCGGGAGCTGCAGGCGAGCGTCGCCCGCCCGCTCACGATCGTGCTCGTCCACCACTCACCGAAGCCGCGCGAGAACGGCTCGAACGATCCGGTGACGATGGCCCGCGGCAGCGGCGACATCCTGGGCAGCGTCGACGTCGGCCTGTACCTGCGCCGCGGTCGTGAGAAGGGGCAGATCGTCGTCGAGCGGGCGAAGACCCGCTGGACCGAGGACCTCGAGCCCTACCTCGTGCGGCGCGAGGGCGTGCGCCTCGTCCACGCCGGCGGCATCGACCAGCTCGCCGGTCTGCTCGACCGGGCCCTCGAGGTCATCGCCGTCGCCCTGCGCGAGGGCCCTCGCTCGCGTCCGGAGCTGCTCGAGCGCGGCAAGGCGGCGAAGATCCCCGCGCGCACGATCGACCGGGCCCTGGGAAAAGCCGTCGACGACGGCCTGGCCATCCGCGGGCGGGACGGGCGTCGTGCCGTCTACACCCTCACCGAGGGTGGATTGCTCCTGCCGTGATGTTTGCCAAATGGGTTGGCAAACGGTGGCAAACGAGGCCCCGCCAAAGGCAGCGAAGGATCGTCGTTTGCCAAGCCCCTATAGGGGGGCTTGGCGAACAAACGTCATCACCTTCGCACCGCACTTGGCAAACGTTGGCGAAGAGGACGACCGACGAGCCCGAGATCTCGAGGTTCAGCGCATGACGGGGGAGGGGTCCGTTCCCCGCGACGCTTCCATGGGTGCAGAACCGAGCATCGTCGCGAGGAAGTGGTGACAGATATTCGTGAATGATCGTCCCAGGACGAGCTGCGTCGACTGCGGCGCTCGGCTCCCTCCGCGGAGCGGTCCTGGGCGTCCTCGCATTCGCTGTGAGCGCTGCGCAGCCGACAACGCCAGCGTGACGGCTCGATGGCGGGCCCGGAATCCCGAGCGCGACGACGCGTACCGGATGCGGCGCTACTTCAGCGGGAAGAAGGCGTCGGGGCTCAATGCCTTCTACCGCAGCCGAGGCGAGATCTGGGCGGCCAGGCGCGCGCGCCGGTCAGGCGGCTCCTGATGCCTCTTTCCGGCTTCCCGGCCTTCCGCGGTCGCACCGCGTTGCCGCGATGAGCCGTCTACAACGCGATCGGCGCCGCGAATGCGCCCGCTGTCGACGTCAGCTGCCGGCTACGGCGTTCCCGCCGAACCTCCGCATCGCCGACGGCCTGGGCTCGTGGTGCCGCGAGTGCCAGAACGCCGCGACGCGCGAGTGGCGCGGGCGGAACCGCGAGGCGATCAGCGCTCGCCGGCGAGCCGCGTATCCGACGATCTCTGCCGAGCTCAACCGGCGCCGGCGAGAGCTCTACGCCGCCCGCCGGCGACGCTCCGCCAGCCAGGTATGAGCGGGGCGGTCGATCTAGGGCCGGCGCGCCTCGTCGTCCGCTGTCATCTTGGCCAGCCAACGTGCTTCTCGCACCACCGCCGTGAGTGCCGCTGCGACGGGCTTCCAAGCGACGCCCGCGAGCGCTCGGTCGCGCGCCCCCGCGGCCGTGTCGCCCGACAAGTAGGCGGCGACGACCCGATCGCCGTGCGCGCTGAGCGCCCTTACGTGCTCGACGAGGTCGTCGAACGCGACGTCGAGCGCGTGGATGTGCGTGTTCGCTTCAATCGAGAGCGCGGCGGCGTGCGTTCCCACGCGGCTACTCCACCAGGTGCGCAGCTCGTCGCTCCGCGTGACGAAGTACGAAGCGTCGAGCGCCGCGACGAGCGGCTTCTCGCCCTCCGCTTGAGCTCGAGCCTCAAGCGCCTCGAGCGAGGGGATCCTTCCGAAGTCGGCCGGCGCAACTGGCTGCGTGATCGGCAGGTCGGATGCCAGAAGTGCGCGCGCCAACTCGCCGATCCGCTCCGCGCTCGCGCGACGCAATGGGCCGCGGCGATGGTGCTCATCCTCGGTGTAGAGAATCGACGCGAGCCCGGCCCCGACAAGGACACCGCCAGCATCGCCGGCGTGTGGAACATCGACGAAGAAGACGCTCACGAGCAGCAGAGCTCCGATCGTCGCCAGAAGCAACTCCCAGCGGTGCCGTCGCCCAAACGCGCGCGGCTCGCGGACGAGCGCCTCAAGGACTCGTCGGACCTTCCCCACATCGCGATCGTAGCCGGACGTTTCTCGAGAAATGGCGTCGATGGCTGAGCGTCTCTCGCCCCAGGAGCTCGAGGTCCTCGCGCGCCGGGTCCGCGGCGATGACTGGAAACGCGTCGCGGCCGCGATGGGACTCCCGATCGGGACGCTCAGTCACTACCAGGAGCGCGGCCTCGAGAAGCTCGCGGCGATCGACCTGGGCTCGCTCGAGGGCCTAAAAGACGTGGCCGAAAACATCACCGCGGTTTTCGGTCAGACCCCGGACGGCCGCCCCGTCACGCTTCCCGGTCGAATGACCCACGAGGAGCTCCGGGCGCTGCGCGCCGCGGCCGCCGCGATCGCCGGCGGCGTCTCGAAAGTCCTGGAGATCCTCGCTCGCGTGGAGGGTGACGATGGGCAGGCTGGCTGAGCAGGCGCGCGACATGGCGCGGATCGCCGACTGGCTCGCGCGCGACGTCGACGACGGCCCGGTGAACGCCGACGACGATGGACTCAAGTCGCTCGCCAAGCGCGGCTTCGAGGTCAAGAACGGCGTACTCGCGTATCCGGCCTCCGACGGGAAGCTCTATGAGCTCTGGCCGGTCGATTCGGTCTTCGGCGCGGCGGCGCGCAAGGACCGCGAGTTTCAGACGAAAGCGCTCGTCAGCCTTCAGCCGTCCTACCGCGCAATCCTCAACGACTACATCGCCGACGTCGCGCGTTCGAGCACTGGGTCGCAAGGCGTGATGGCGCGTCGCGACGGCTGGGCGCAGAAAGCGCTCTCCGAGGGATCCGATCCGGGCGGCGGCTTCGTCGTCCCGGCTTCGTACGTCCCCGAGATTCGATCGCGCCAGGCCGCGTACAGCTGCGTCTGGCCCTATGCGCACGTGGTCTCGGTGAAGACCGATCTGGCGGTCGTCCCGATCGCTCAGGCCGCGGCCGCGCCTGACGACTCGGTGTACGAGTCGGGCTTCGTCGGCTCGTGGGCCACCGAGGTCGTAACCGCCTCATCGACGATCGACCCGACCTTCGGTTCGGTCACGATCCCAGTGCGGAAGACGCGTGCAGCCAGCAAGGTCTCGAACGATTTCATCGCCGACCAGGCCGCGGATTTCTTGGCGTGGGCTCTGGCCTCCGGAGGGCGCAACCTCGCGACCGTGCAGGATCGCGGCTTCCTCTCCGGCGACGGCACCGGGCTGAAGATCCTCGGGATCCTCAACACCCCCGGTCTGGTGACGACCGACGTCACCGGCACGACCGCGACGACGATCTCGAACACGACGGCGAACCCGGGATCCGCGCCGAAGCTCAAGACTCTCGCGTACAGCCTTCCCGACCAGTACGTCCGCGGTGCGCGCTGGGTCATGCTCCGCGCGACCGAGGGGAACGCGCGCAAGCTCGTCGACGCGCAGAACCACTTCCTGTTTCCCGAGGACGACGACGCCGAGGCGCGCGGCTTCATCGGCCGGCCGATCGACAACAGCCCGGGGATGCCGCCAGACGGCACCGGCATCGCCGGCGCCAAGGTGGTCCTCTTCGGCGACATGGATGGGTTCGTGATCGCGCACAGAGGCCTCGTCACCCTGGACGTCTTCCGCGAGACGTACGCCGACCTCGACCAGACGTTAGTGCGCCTCATCGATCGCGTCGGCGGCGCGGTCGCGAACGTCGACGCCTTCCGCGCGGGTACGGTCTGATGCTGAACTATTCGCTCAGGGACGAGCAAGAGCGCGCGCAGCGAGAGCGCGATCGCGAGCAGCACGAGGCGGAGCAGATCCGCATCGAGCTCGCCGCCACGAAGTCCTCGCACGGCCCCGAGGTCACGCTCACGCGAGAGGAGCGCGCGCGTCTCGAGAAGGCTGTCGGCCACAAGATCGACTGGGGCTCGTCGGAGAGCGGACGCTGATGGCCGAGAGAGATTACCTCGCGATGTACGCCCGCTGGGGTCGGATCCGCGAGGGTCGCCGCCTCGCGCGCGAAGAGCTCGAGGTCAAACAGATCGCCGCGTCGGTTCGTCCGTGGCGCGGACGAGAAGAGGAACCCGAGCTCACGCCCGAGCAGCGCCTGCGCCTCGCCATCGCGCTGAGCCGCAATCCGTGAAAGGAAGGAACGCATGACCTACAGCATCACGATCAGCGGCCACGACGACTCGCCCGACATTGGCCAGGCTGACAAGGACGAGTACGTCGTCGAGTTCACCAAGCGATTCGCCGCCAATACGCTCCGCGGCGTGAGCTCTGTGCGAATCAGCACGGAGACGTTCGGCGCCGTCGACGTCGATCCACACGGGCCGCCTTTGCCTTTGCCGACCGAGCCAGCCACGATCGAGACACCGCAGCCTAGCGAAGCGTCGCGCGCGTGAAGGCCCAGCCGATCGACACTTCCCCCGGTGGCCGGGACGCGGCCGTGCTCCTGCCGCGTCCCGAGACCGCCGTCCCGGTTGAGCGCGCGTGGGTCTCGCTCTTCTCCGATCGCGACCTCGCGACGCTCCTGTGGCGTGCGGTCTCCGCGCAGGAGGCGCTCGTCGACGACTCGCAGACGCCCGGGATCTCCGGCGAGCCGCGCGCGGTCCTCGTCGCTCGCCGGAACGCGCTCCTCAAGCTGATCGCGCGCTTCGCGTTCGAGCTCCCGGTCCTGCGCCGGCGCGGCGTCGCGACGACGCTCGAGATCGCGAACCGGATCCTGGTCGACCTCGAGCTCTTCGTCCTCGCGATCGCGCTCGCGCGCCGCGGCTGGAGCGAGGACGAGATCGACTCCGCGCTGCAGGCGATGCGGTGAGCCACGCGCGCGCGCTCCGCCGGAGCTACGACGCGCGCCCGATCTTGGGCATCACGATCGAGGCGCTGCACGCGTACCTCGAGGCCCGCGGCTTTGTCGCCTCGCTCGAACGGGATGCGTCGACCGGAGGCGACGCGCTCCGATTCGTTGAGTACGCACGCGCCGGCGTTCTGTTTCTCGAGACCATGGCGATCGCGGTCGACCTCGAGGGCGGCGTTCGTCTTATCAGCTCGAGCCTCCACGCGGGGCGCTCGCTCACCAGGGACGAGGCCGCACGCGCGGATGCCACCGCGGGGACGGTCCTCGGCGCGCTGGCGTCGGTGCCATATGCCGGCAGTGACGCCGCCCGGGCTCAGGAATGGATCCGCGCTCACATCATCGAGCCCGGGGCGACAGTCGCGATCGGCTCGGCTCGCTTCGAGATCGACCCGGACACGACCCACCCGGGCCGGAGCTACCGCGTCACGATCGTGGCCGCCGCGTAGATGTCGGCCGAAAGCGAGCTCCGTCTCCTCCTCACCGCCCGGGACGAGGCCTCGAAGGTTCTGCGCACCGCGACGGGTGAGGTCGAGAAGTACGGCTTTTCCTTCGAGCGGATCCTGAAGCCGGCGCTCCTCGGCGTCGCCGCGGTCACGGGGATCGCGACCGGCGCGGCCGCGCTCTTCATCCAGGCCGCGGAGAAAGAGCAGGTCGCGAGCGTCCAGCTGACGCAGGCTCTCAAGAACGTCGGCTCGGTCTTCAGTGGCGAGGCACCGAAGAGCGTCGAGGCGTACATCGCGTCGCTCGAGCACATGTCCGGCTTCTCGCGGGTCGAGGTGATGGACGCGCTCGGGGGTCTCGTCGAGCAGACCGGCAGCGTCACCGAGGCCATGAGCCGCGAGAGCGTCGCGGCCGATCTCGCGCGCGCGCGCCACATCGATCTCTGGACCGCCAGCAAGCTCCTCGGAAAGATCACTGACGAGAACGTGACCGCGCTATCACGGCTCGGCATCGTCATCCCGAAGGGGACGAGTGAGGCGCAGGCCTTCGCGATCGTCATGCGGGCGGTCGGCGGATCGGCCGTGGCCTACGGCCAGACCGCCGCGGGCCAGTGGGAGATCTTCGGCAACCGCATGGAGGACCTCAAAGCGAAGCTCGGCGAGAAGCTCCTGCCGGTGATGATCCAGGTCTCGCAGCGCCTCACCGAGTTCATCGAGAACGTGATCCAGTCGGGCCAGGTCGAGAAGTTCGCCGAGGGGATCCGCCAGATGGCGGACTCGTTCTTCGAGGCCGCGCAGCGCGTCGGCGCGTTCTTCGCCGACATCTCAGCCGTCGGCCTCGGGGACGCGATCGGGAATTTGCTCCGCGACATCGTGAACAAGCTGCGCGAGGAGTTGCCCAAGCTGGGGGCGGCGCTTGACGCGATGGGCCCGATCGGTGTCGCGATCAAGATCGCGCTGATTGGCGCCGCGGTCTCGTTCGGGCTTGGGTTCGCCGATCTCCTCTGGGGAAACCTGCTGGGCAAGCTCGGGACGATCGCCGGATTCTCGCTACTCGGTGGTGGCCTTGGCCTGGCGGTCACGGTCGGGCTCGGGCTCGGCATCCTGATCGATCAGGTCATCGGTCCGACGGGCGAGGACATAATCCGAAAGAAGCTCGAGTCGATCGACTGGTGGAGGGTCGCGCTCGGCGGCATTTTCGTCGCCAGTGTCCTGCTCGGTGCTGGGGTACCTCTGCTCCTCGCGATCCCGATCGCGGCCGTGCTGGGGGTCACCTTCGAGACGGTGTTCACCGGATTGCAGGAAACCCAAGACCACAAGAACAAGGTGTGCGAGTACGCGCTCGGTCCCTCCGCCTATTGGGACGGATCGAAGTGTGTGCTTCCCCCGCAGACGATCTCGCAGTCCGATGCGGACCGGGCGGCCGGCCAGGCCGTGCAGGACGCGGCGCGCGGCCGCGTTTCCGGAGGACCCACGCCCGGCGGCGATCAGCCACAACCGGACTGCCCAGTCGGCACGGTGCCGTTCAAGTGGGCCGACGGTCACTGGAGCTGCGAGCCGCGCCCCGGGGGCGGCAGCGTCAGGAACCTCGCCGAAGGCGCGGTTGTCATGCCCCGGCCGGGAGGAACGCGGGTGAACGTGGGAGAAGGTGGAAGCGCGGAAGCGATCATCCCGCTGGACTCCACCGGCGGAGGAGCTCTCGGGGGCGGCGACGTCCGAATCGAGAACCACTTCCACGGCGCGGTCATCGGGCTCGACGCGGTCGACGACCACATCCGCCAGACGATCCGCGACGCGCTCGCGTCGGGCGGCTTCCGCGGGCTCACCGGACGGCGGGTCTAAGAGCTCGAGCTGAGCGCGATCGCGTACGCGACGCCGTTCGCACCGCGTTGACAGGCCAAGAATTGCCGCTGCCTCCGGGTCCTGTCCCCCCAGACTTTGCGCGAGAAACGCTCGAGCCCCGATCGCGTGTCGACCGGGGCTCGGTGACGTGACTCTTAGCGCTCGGGCTCGAGATCTCGCAGCATGGTGCGGATCGCGTCGTTCGCCTGGCCTCGGAGCTCCACGGACTCCGCGATCCCCGGATGGCGCACCGAGCGCAGGGCGGCGTCGACGCGAACCCGGAAGGGCGCGACGCCCGCCGCGAGCGACTGTGCCGCGAGTAGCGCTGTCTCTGCGATATCGAGCTGCGGCGGATCCGACTCCAAAGCGGTCTGCACGCGGCGCAGGATGGGCGTGAGCCGTGCGCGGGCGCCGTCGGTGAGCGTCGCGACGCCGGCCGTACGACGTTGCAGCTCTTCGTCGGCCTCCTCGATCCCGCGATCACGCAGGCGGTCGAGCTCCTCGCCTGAGAGACGAGCAAGGTCTAACTCGTGGAGCAGTCGCGGTGGCCGGCCCGCGGCCATCCGCTCGGCGCGTTGGAACGCGTTCTCAAAAAAGGTGAAGCCGAGCTCTCCGAGCTTGGACCAGGCCTGCATAGCCGCGCCGCTCGGCGGCCGCGTGAGCGAACCGACGTGCGTGGCCTGGCGGAGCAGGTCGAGCTCCTCGACGTGGTCGACGCGGCCTTCGATGCCGGCGTGAGGCGGACCAACGAAGCTGTCGCCGATCCCGGCCTCGTCGAAGATCGGGCGCAGGAACTGCTCCAGCTGTGCGCCCGTCAGAGCGGCGATCTCGCCGGCGCGATCCTCGAGGGGTGCGAGGATCGGTACCCGCGCGAGAGCAGCTAGGGCAATCGCCGCGTGCAGGTGCGCGACCGCGTAGGTGTACTCGTTGAGCAGGTCCGTCCAGTTCCAGGGCAGCGGGATGGAGGCGATCGCGTCGCGGAAGGCTCGCTCTTTCTCGAGGCATTCGTGGCTGTGCCTCTGCGCGAGCTCGAAGATATCGGTGAGGACGTCGCACTCGGCGTCGGTGAGCTCGTGGTCCGCGCCCGAGGTGCGCGTGGCGGTCGATACGGTCATCTTGGCTTTCCGTTTCTGCGCCGGATCCCGGCGCGCCCGTCGCGTGGTCGCGACGAGCTCCTGGAGAAGGTCGCGGAATCGTCGAAGGTCTGTCTCGTCGTGGTCGAAGCCCCAGCTCGCGATCGCGCGGCGCGCTTCCTCGCCGGCGACGAATCGGCCATCGGTGAAGGAGCCGAGCTCGATGAGCTGCAGGAGACGGCGGTCGTCGGTCGGGAGCTCGTCCTCGATCCAGACGGCGAGCCGCTCGAGGGCGATCGCGGACCGGGCGTTGCGAACGTCTTCGGGGAACTGCTCCGCTTTCGAGCGGCGCCAAGAGGCTTGCTCGCGCACGTACTCGGCGAGGGCCTTTTCGGGGGACCAGAACTGCGGGGGATGCTCCATGCGGGCACACTCTCTCTCGCGTCCTCGCCGGCTCACGGTCACCCAGCTCGGGCCCGCGCGGCGGATCGCTGGCGAGGAGAGTACACCTGCGGCGAGCAATTCATGGCCGCAACTCCTCGGAGACGAGCTCGTCGGGCAGCATCGGTGCCGCGAAAGCGTCGCCTGCCGGCTGACCCCTGCCACGCGTCGCCCACCGATCTAGCGACCTGGCCGTGGGTGAGCGCCAATCCGGCTCGAGCAGCGTCCGGCGGCTCGACCTACATAGGCAAATGGCTGATCTGGGTCCGTTGCCAGGGCGTCGAAACGTGCTGGGGAGCCGTGCGCTCCGCGACCGAGGCAGGGAGCCTTGGCATCGCCGCGAAGATCCGGGCGCATCGCGCCGAGGGGATCGACGCGTCGACCGCGAAGGCGACCGACGAACTCACCTTCTCGGACCTGCTCCCGCCCGCGGAGCGTCATGTGGTGTGCGTCTACACGCGTGACTGGCGCGACGTCGATGACGTCGGCCGCGTCGGTCGCGCGCTCGCTCAGATTGGAGCGGTGCGCAGCGAGATCATCCGCTACAAGTCAGATGAGCAGACCCTGAGCGGGATCTACTACGGCGGCAGGCAATCGGTGAGCCTCTACGAGATGCGAGCGCCCTACACACGGTTGGCTCCAGGCGCGGGCCTGCGAAGCGATTGGCTGCGCGATCGCCACGGGCCGGACGTTGCCCGCATCCTCACGCTCCTAGGCCCGTAGGCCCTAACGCGACCGCCTCGATGTCGCCGGCGGTCCGTGTCGCGGCGTAGAGCTCGTCGGACGTCGGGCGCTTGCTCACGGCGACGGAGGGCACTCTCGATTGGTCGCAGCGAAAAGACCTGCTGAGGTAATCACGACGGTCGCGCTTTCGATCTTTCGGGTTGTGCCATCGGCTTGGTGGTACGTACAACGCAGCGTGCTAATCCAGGGTCCGTTCCCGGTCAGAGTCGCCTCTCGATCCGTCCAGACCGCGTCTGAACGATCCGCGCGTCCGAGGAAGTAGCCGACCGCACCGGTCACGACGGGCAATAGCACGATCAGGATGATGACCGCGACGCGACGAGCGATCTTCACGCACCCCTCCCCGGGCGCGAGTCTACGGGTCGTGAGGTACCGTCACGCGGTTCTTGCCTCCTACGCGCACACTTGTCGGCGTTGGCCGTTCTGGGGCGCACCGCGCTTGTCGTCGCACGACCCGCGCTGGCGGCTGCGGACCGGGCCAACGACTCGCTCTTCACGGCTCGCGCAGCGCTCCGGCGCGCGATCGCGACGCGAGCGTCGGCCGATCTCCAGATCGATCAGCTCCGCGCGCTCGTCGCGCGGCTCCAGGCGGAGCGACGGCCCGACCTCTAGCGCACGGAGAAGAGCGTGAAACTGCGTTGGGACGCTATCCGCGATGCGGGCGCGCTCATTCTTGCTGGCGTGGCGATCGCGATCTCGGCCGTCGCCATTCAGCACTCGGATGATGCGAGCCGGCGAGCCGAGGAGATAGCGGCGACCAGCAACCAACAGAACCTCGCCTCGCTCTCGGCCATCGCGGACCTCTCCGCCTTCGACCCGACCGGTCCCGATACCGTCATCACCGTCGATGCTCGCGTGCTCAACGATGGTGGTCGTCCCGCGACGATCGTGCGCGTGGCGATCGACTCAGTCGGAGCCGCCCCGCCGACCTTCGACAAGCTCTTCAAGAAGAGCACCACGGGATCCTTCGATCCTTCGTTGTTGTTCTCGTTCCCACCCAATCGCTTCTCGCCAAGTCCATCACCGAATAGCCCGGAGCCCTCCCTCGTCGCTCTGATCGAGGAGCCGTCGTCGCGCCGGCATGATCTCAAGCCCCCCGTCCGCGTAGATAGCGGCAGCGTCGCTGACTTCACAGTGAAGCTCCGCGTGCCGGGGGTCGCGGTGCGAAACATTGACCAGCTCAAGTCCGTAGCGATAGCTCAGCGCGCCGTTGCTGTCCTCAAGTTCTTTGACCAAGGCGACCGAGCTGTAGCCGTGACCCTCTGGAACTGCGGTCTGGTCACCGTCGCCGTGACCGGCTCGTGCGGGGGAACCGCCTTTCAGTAGCTCGAGATGCACCACCGTAGCCCTCGTAGACTTTGTGCGTGATGGATGTGCGGATGAAAGCGGCGGCGCTCGTTCTCTCGGCGGCCGCGGTGCCCATGGCGCTCGCTGAGGCCGCGGGCGGTGGTGAGGCCTACCGACTCGCGCCGGCGTCGGCTGGGACAGCCATCGTGACAGTGCGCACGAGCATGCTCGTCTTCACGGTGCCGGACGTCGCTCTCGTTGGCATCGACTTCGCGCTACAGGTCCAGCCCTCGAGCTAGACCGCCGAGGTCACGGTCCGACCATCCGCTCGAGGACCCTCTCGGGGTGGACGGCCTCGTTGAGCTTCGCGCGCGCCTCGCGGAGAGTAGAGCGGTCGATTACGTCGACGCCGTCGAAGCGCGTGAACCGCCTCGCGAAGCCGTAGGCGACAAGCTTCACGTCGACGGCGTCGAGCTCGGGGCTGATGAGCATGATGAGCCCCTCGTCGTCGGCGTCGACGAGCGCCGCGGCCACGCGCCGGAAGGACGGGATCTCGGGGAGCGATCGTCGGATGTGCATCGTGTCGCGCCAGAGTCGGCGGGCGAACGCACGCCGGCGGTCTTTCAGTCGCGCCGTGAGGTCGATGATCTCAGTACGCTGCTCTTGCATGCGGACTTACCTCCGTGTGCCATGCCCCCGGCCGCTCAAACGGCGCGGGGGCTTTCTATTCGCGCCGTGATCCTACGTCAGGGCTGACGACCATTTTGACGACCTAACCCCATACGCGGTGGTCGACGCGCGTCGACGACTGTGGAACAAATCCGCAGGTGTGGACGATGGTGGACCCCATGCGTGACATTGACATCGCTGAGGTCGGGTGTTCGAGCCACCCAGAGCCCACAGAGATTCGGTCCGCCCGGGCTTACCCCTACGACGCTGGTGCCAGCCGCGGCGCCGCTTCGAGGGGCGAGGTTGCCTTCATCATCACCGGCGCTTCGGGCAGGCTCGTGGCCGGCGTGGCCGGTTCGACCTGTGAGAGGGGGGCCGGCCGGAAGACATACCCGACCGCGGGCACCGAAGTGATCGTGCCGGGCACCTGGCCACCGACCTCGAGCTTGTGACGCAGGTGGCTGATGTGCGAGCGCAGCGCATTCGCATCCCCACCGTCGGCGCCCCACACATATGTGTAGAGCCTGTTCGTCGACACGACATGACCGGCGTTGGTGACGAGTAGGTAGAGGATCCGGAACTCTGTTGGCGTGAGCCGACAAACGGTGTCGCGCCACGTGACCTCGTACGCCTCGGGGTCGAGCACCAGCCCGTTCGATTCCACCTTCGGCTCGCGGACTTCGGTTTGCGCCGACTTCGCGCGGCGCAGGATGGCTCGGATTCGCGCGATGAGCTCGCGGAACTCGAACGGCTTCGCAAGGAAGTCATCCGTGCCGAGGTTGAAGGCACGGGCGATGTCCGGCCGATCTCGGCGGGCGGTGAGCATCAGCACCGGGGTCTCGGACTCCTCGCGGATCTTACGCAGCACCTCGAATCCGTCGATGCTCGGCAGCCCGACATCCAGGATGACGATGTCGGGACGATCGGCCTTCCACCGACGCAAGGCCGCTGCGCCGTCGGCGGCCTCCGCCACGACGAAGCGCTCGCGACGCAGCACATATGCGGTGAGGTCGAGCATGTCAGGCTCGTCCTCTACGAGAAGAATCTTGATCACGGCAGTTGTACCTCCACCCCCATGAATCTTGCATGGCGGTGGCGCGGTTGTCCGTTAAACGCCCAAGAACAAAGCCATTACGGGCTTGGCATCGCGCGCTTCAATGCCGTTACAGCGTGGGTTTGCTCTCCAGCCCGCTGATCGCGGGTCGGAGCTTCAGCCCGACCCCAGGCACCGTTTCGATGAATCGGCGGCCCCCGCCGTCGTCCCGCAGCTTGCGCCGGAGTCGATGGACGGTCACCCGCACCACGTCGCGCGCCGGTGCGTCGTCGTAGCCCCAGACGTGCTGAGCCAATGCCGCCGTCGGCACGACCGCGTTGCTGTTCCGCATGAGGTACTCAAGAAGGCGGAACTCCGTCCCAGTGAGCCGCAGGCCCTCTTCGCCGGCGATCTCGAGCAGACGCTCACGGAGGTCGAGGCGGAGAGGCCCGACCTCCAGGGTAGCGTGGGGAAGCTTGCCATTCCGGTCGCGGGACGCGCGGCGAGCATGCGCGCGGATCCTTGCGACAAGCTCGCGGTGACCGAAGGGCTTCACCACGTAGTCGTCGGCCCCTTTGTCCAGGGCCCGCACCTTGTCGTCCTCGCTCGCACGCGCCGTGAGCACGAGGATCGGGATGCTCGCGTTTCGCTTCCGGACCTCCTCCACCAGCTCGAACCCGTCCCATGGAGTCAGGTTGAGGTCGATGATCGCGACGCTCGGCTCTTCCTTGTCCAGTAGGTCGAGTGCCGTTGTCGGATCCGACGCAAGCAGAGGCGCAAGACCTGCTTGCTCGACGAGGAACGCAAGTAAGCTCAATAAGTCGCGATCGTCGTCGACGAGCAGGACACTAGAGCGATAGCCGACATCGCCGCGTGGTACCACCGACAGCCACCCACCCGTGCCTAATCCAGCAGTGAAGTGTGATTCGAAAGCATACAGGGTGCGAGCTGGCCTGGATGGCGCCGACCTGTCACGTCAGCTCGACGTGCGGGCGAGTCGTCATGCGGTCGCTGGGAGCATTGCCTTCACGCAAGATCTGGCATCGGAGCGGAACCATCCGATCTCCTCGGTGATGCCGTCGGCGAGCGATCGGCTGGCCGAGAAGTTGAACGCGTTCCTCGCAAGATCGGTCGCGCAGACGACGCGCACCGGCGCGTCCGTCGATTCGGTCCTCTGAAAGAAGGCGGGCTCGAGGTTCGCTCCCGCGAGGCGCACGACAATGCGCGCGAGGTCCAACGTCGACGTCCCGGTGCCCGATCCGATGTTGAACACGCCGGAGGCGCGTCGTCGGATGGCCAACATGGTCCCGTCGACGACGTCGCTCACGTGGACGTAGTCGTGCTCATCGCGGCCATCGCCCGCGATGACGGGTGGCTGGCCATCGAGTGCCGCGCGGATGAAATTGGGTATCGCCCGCGGGACCGTTTCGCCCGCGCCGTAAACCGTCGCGTATCGCAGGACACAGGACGTCCACCCGCTCGCCGCGGAGACGATCTCGATCGATTCCTCGCCCGCGAGCTTGGCGATCGCATAGGGAGTCTCGGGCCGCGGCGCGTCGATCTCGCGGACCGGAGCGGTCGCGTGAGAGCCGTAAACGCTGACCGAGCTCGCGAAAATGACCTGCCGCGTTTTGCCTTCCGCCGCGCGCAGGAGCCGGACGAGCGGCGCGAGGTTCAGGACGAGCTCTTCGCCCAGGCGCCGCGCCGGTGAGAGCGACGACGGCCTGGCGTACCCGAGGAGGACCAGCGCTTCGGCGTCGGCGAGCGCGGGCCGCAGGATGTCGTCTTCGGAGAAGCTGTCGTCGCAGCGCAGAAAGCGCACCGTGCCGGCCGAGACGAGTGATGCGGTGTAGCGGGATCTGCCGATCGTCGACCCGATCAGGGTCACGTCCATCCCGGCGCCGATCATGCGTGCCAAGAGATGCGACCCGATGAAGCCGCCTCCACCGGTCATGACGACCCGCATCGCGCTAACTCGCGCGCCGGACCGGTCGCCGCCTCACTCAGGCAGCGCCGTTGCGAACGAGCAGCGCCGCGGGCGTGCGAACCAGGATCCGCAGGTCACTGGCGAGCGAGGCCGACCCGACGTAGCTCACGTCGAGCCGGTACATCTCGAGGAGACTCAGCCGGCTGCGGCCGCTCACCTGCCACAGGCCGGTCATGCCCGGCTTCGCGTCGAGGCGGCGGTGCATCCAGTCGGCGTAGCCCTCGACGGCATACGGGACGTCCGGACGCGGGCCGACGAGGCTCATGTCGCCCAGCAGCACGTTCCAGAGCTGCGGCAGCTCGTCCAGGCTGGTGCGGCGCAGGAACGCGCCGACGCGTGTGATCCGGGGGTCCTGGGGGACCTTGTACACCTCGCACTTGGTCTCGCCTCGCATGAGGCTTTGGACGAAAGCCGCGTGCGCGCTCGTATCGCAGTTCGCGCGCATCGAGCGGAACTTCACCATCGTGAAACGGTTTCCGAATCGGCCGATCCGCTCGCCCCGATAGAAGATCGGTCCGCGCGTCTCGAGCACGATGGCGATCGCGACGGCGGCGAAGAGCGGCAGGAGCGCCAGCAATAGCACCGCCGCGGCGACCGCGTCCATCGCCCGCTTGGCGGCCGCGTAGGCGAGATCGCGTCTCCTTGCCTCGCCAAACGCCTGCGCGAGGATGCCAACCCTCGGCGTCGCGGAGGGCGCCTCGATCGCCGGGGCGACGATCATTCGTTCGGTGGCCACGGCGATCATCTAAGCGCCGTGGAATTGAGGCTCTTATGGGGAACGCGTGACCATTGCAGCGCTCATCAGCGCGAGTCAGGGGTTCCCGCTCACAACTTCAATCGGCCCGCAACGTGCGCTCAACCGGCTCGCCCGTCGTAGGAGTTGGCGACGGTAGGCGCGCGAGAGCCCAGAGCTCTCGGACGAGCCCTGGGCTCGGCGCTGATGGACGGCCGCTTTTTTAGAGTCCGACCTTCACCAGGTTGACGGTGATCATGCTGCTCGTCGTGCCGAGGCTCGAGTTCGCGACGTCACGCACGCTGATCGTTTGCGCCGGCGGCGTCGCGAGGGTGACCGAGAACTGGTGCCGTCCGCCGTCCGCCGACGTGAACGTGTAGTCGGCTGGCAGCGTCGCGAGCACGTCGCTGCTCGTGAAGTGCACCGTCCCCGTGTAGCTCGTCGCCATGTTTCCGTACGCGTCGGTCAGGGTGACCGTCACGGGGAAGGGCGTGAGCGCGTTAGCGCTCTGCGGAACGGCCAGGGTCATCCTGGCCGCCGCTCCGGCGCGGACCGTGACGCTCAGGGTCCCTGTGATCGTGGCGGTCGTCGTGTCGGTTGCGGTGATCGTCTGGGCGCCTGCCTTGGTCAGCGTCGCGGAGAACGTGCCCTGGCCGTTGGTGAGAGTCGCGTTGGCAGGCAGGACCGCGCCCGTGTCGGTGCTCGTGAAGTGCACCGTGCCGGCGTAGTCCGTTGCGGTGTTGCCGGCGTTATCTTGCGCGGTCACCGTGAAGCTGAACGGCGTGCCGGCCGTCGGCGTGGCCGTTGTCGCGAGCACGAACTGGCTCGCCGGACCGACGACGGTCAGTGTCGTAAAGGTGGCATCGGCGCTGGACGCGCTTTGACCGAACGTGTCCACGCCGCTCACCTGGTAGTGGTAGGTCGTGCTGCTGGTGAGACCGGAGAGCGTGGCCGAGTGGCTCGTCACCGTCGCGGGATCCGCGACGTTGCTGCCGTAGGCGGTCGTGGTCCCGTAATCGACCCTGCTGCTCGCGGTGTTGTTGGTCGTCCAGGTGATGACCGCGGAGCTTGCGCCCACGCTCGACACCTGCACGTTCGAGATCTGAAGAGCCGGCGGCGGCGTGTAGACCGTGGCGGCCGCCGAGTTCACCCACTGCTGGCGCAGTGCGCCGTAGCCGGCGTCCGTGGGATGGACGCAGTCCCCGGTCGTTCCGCCGCCACCGCCGATGAGGGTCGGGTTGGCGCTGAAGAATGCCCAGAGGTCGGGACCGTGGACGATCTGCGGGAAGGCTGTGTAGAGCGCATCGATCTGCTGGTTGAGCTGCGGCACGAATGTTTGGATCTGCGAGGTGCACCCCCAGGGGATCTTGGGGATGATCGGGGTCTTACCCGCCGCGAGGACTGCCTGGACCATGCTGACGTAGTTGTTGTAGAAGATCGTCGGGCTGACGTTTGCGCTGCAACAGAACCCGGCGTCGTTCGTGCCGTACGCGATGGCGACGTACGAACCCGAGAAGAGCGAGAGCCAGGTGTTGATGCTGTTGGCTCCGTCGTTGCTCAGAGTCCCCCCGATCGCTCCGGCTTCTTGAGCCGGGAAGTGACCGGGAACGAGGGCGCTGAGCTGCTGAGCGAAGGTTCCGCCGTGGTCGAAGTGGTTCATCGAACCTTCGGTGATCGAGTCGCCGTAGAAGATCCAGTCGTCGCGGTATCCGAGGCTCGCGTCGTGGACGTCCATGTTCAGCACGACCCCGCTCGTTTGCGCGGTCTTGCCGTCGGTGGCCGTCACGTTGATCCGAATCCAGTTGTATCCGGTGAGGTTGACCGCATGTTGCCGCGAGTGGTAGTTGTTTCCGGTCATCGTCGCGAGGGTCACCCATCCCGAGGCGGGAAGGGCCCCGCCGGGAGCGGGATTCGCCTCGACCGTGTAATCCCTCGGAATGTCGAACGGATCCCAGCCGCAATTCGTCGTGCAGCCGGGCGGGTAGGGGTTGACGGTCGAGTGGTACGTGTAGTCGTAGACGAGGGTCGCCGGGTCGTTGTACCAGACGAGGAGGACGGCGCCGCGCTGTGGCGCAGGAACGGCCGAGAGGTCGTACGCCAGATAGATCGGCGCGGTCGGGGACGGCGTGGCGCACGCTCGCCAGCCGTCGTCGTAGACGTTGTCGTTCGCCTTGCTCGCGGGGGTCGACCCGTTGCAGTCATCGTTCGTGTAGGCGGGGACGCCCCGGCTGATCACGGGCATGGCCGGCGGCACTCCTCCCGGTGCGGCCGAAGCGCTTCGAGCTGCGAGCGAAGCTTCGGCGGCATTGGCCGTTCGGACGAGGGGAGCGGCCGAACCCAGGGCGATGCTTATGACCAAGGTCGTGGCGGCGCTGATTTTTAGCAACATCGTCAATCTCCGGCGATTCATCGTCGTGCCGCGCATTGGGCACCCCAACCGTTGAGGGCGCCTGCAGGATTCGCTTGAGTTCGGTCGGTGCTCGCTCGCTCGCACCGCAGGGATTCGCGCCCAGGCTCCAGCGGTTCTACCGGGCCGCTCAATCCCGCGACGGGGAGTCGATCGAGATGGGTGTGGCGAAGCTGCGTCATCCGCCGTACCTGCAGGCGTTCGCTGCCGGTTGCTCGTAGGCGCGGATCTCGCCGAAGAAGGAGTTCTTCACCCAGATGACGGAGACGGGATAGGTCACGTTGTCGCACTCGAAGTCCCCGACCGAGATCGCGGCCATGGCGACCGAAGCGACCTTGACGCCGGTCTTGCTGTACTCGAAGTAGCGTGCGCATCCGCCGGCGCCGATGAAGAGAAGGTCGCCGCCCACCGCGAGCCCGCTCACGATGGAATAGCCGCACTCAGGGGTCATGTCGTTCGGTGGAGCGCTCACGTCGATGAAAGGTGTGGTCTTCGAGAGGACCGAGTAACCGGTCGGGTCCGGATACGTCTGATAGTGGTAGATGCGCGTCCACGCGTCGGGTCCGATCCAGAGCGTGTCGTCGGTGCGGTCGTAAGCGAGCTTCGACTCCGTGCAGAAGTTTCCCGGGGCACACGTGAAGCCGGGACGGCCGTTTACCGGATCGATGGTGAAGATCAGGATGGCAACTCCGGTCTTGCCCAGGAGGTAGATCGAAAGACCATCGCCCGCGGTGGCCCAGAACGCGTCACGTCCGGCGTCATACGCGAGCGCCATCACCCCGGACGGCATTCCGATGATCGGGACGGTCGACTCGTTGGCCCCGGTGTATGTGCCGCCCGCGGGGGGTGTGTCGATGCGGTGCAAGAGATGCCCCGCGTACTCGGCGTAATAGAGGTACTTCCCATCGAACGCGACGCTCGGCGAGATGCCGACAGGCCAGACCGTCTGGCCCTCCGGAGTGATCACGTCCGCCACGGTGTCACCGGGGGCGGCCCAGGCCGGCCGTGCCGCGACGGCCTGTAATGCGAGGAACGCGAGCAGGAAGACGATCGTGAATGTGCGCTGCAGGCGGTTCTTCATGGCTAGCTTTCTCCATTCGACGAGCCCGCCGGCATCGCGCCGATCGGGGCCCATGTGAAATCCGGTGTCGTGACGTGAGGAAGAGGCGCGAGGTCGGTGCGCGCGTGGGACGGCGCGATGCGCAGAGCGTCGACGATCCGTTCGCTCGCATGGCCGTCGCCGAAGGGGTTGGCGACGTGCGCCATGCGCCGATAGGCGGTCTCGTCCTCGAGAAGGCGGCGCGCTTCGCGGACGATCCGCGACTCGTTCGTGCCCACGATCCGCGCGCAGCCCGCCTCGACGGCCTCCGGTCGCTCGGTCACGTCGCGCAGCACGAGAACGGGGCGGCCGAGGCTCGGAGCCTCCTCCTGGATGCCGCCCGAATCGGTGAGGATGAGCGTCGACGCGCGCATGAGCTGGATCAGCGACATGTAGTCGAGCGGCGGGAGAAGGCTGATCCGCTCCTGACCGGAGAGGTGCTCGCGCACCGGATCCTGGACGTTCGGGTTCAGGTGGACCGGATAAACGATCTGGATGTCATCGATCTGTTGGACGAGCTGGACGAGCGCCCGGCAGATCGCGACCATGCCGACGCCGAAGCTCTCGCGCCGATGCGCCGTGACGAGCACGATGCGGCGATCGCGCGGCAGCGCGCCAAGCGGTCCGCGCGCCATCTCGTAGTCGAGCGAGATCGCGTACCGGAGAGCATCGATGCCGGTGTTCCCGGTCAAGCGGACCGTCGCCGGTGAGTGGCCTTCGCGAAGGAGATTCGTGCGAGCGCGCTCGGTTGGCGCGAAGTGGAGGTCGGCGAGATCGTCGACGATGCGCCGGTTGGCCTCCTCAGGGAACGGCTGGCGCTTGTCATTCGTGCGGAGGCCGGCCTCGACGTGCGCGACCGGGACTCCCCGATAGAAGGACGCGAGAGACGCCGCCATCGCGGTCGTCGTATCGCCCTGGACGACGACCCATGCGGGGTTGCACGCCTCGATCACACGGCTCGTTCCCTCGAGTGCCGCCGCGGTGAGGCGTGAAAGTGTCTGGCCCGGGGTCATGAGATCGAGGTCGTGATCCGGCGCGATGTCGAAGAGCTCGAGGATCGGGCGCAGCATCTCGCGGTGCTGGCCCGTGACGCAGACCCGCACGTCGAACGCGGCTGCGCGCGCGGCACGGATGACCGGAGCGAGCTTGATCGCTTCGGGTCGCGTGCCGATCACGACGAGGACGCGTGGCGCCGTCACGATCAGCATGCAAACGCCCGCGCATTGAGGTCATTTGCGGGTCGGCGATGACGTTTTTGGCGCCGTTCCGCAGCGCCACCTCGGCTAGTGGCGACTCGTCAATGCGACATCAATCGGCGCTCAATCACCGCGCGGGTAAATCCGAGACGATCCCGGATGCAACGACTGCTGACGTTCCTGTCAATCGCGTGCCTCGTCGCGGCCGCGCTCGCGGTGACGCGGCCCGGGCGGGCGGCGACGGATGTGGTGATCACCGTCCGCGGGAGCGTGGCGGAAGGTGCGCTCACCACGCGGCTCGGCACGCAGTTCGCGTGGCCCGGGTCGCTCGACCGCGCCGCCGCAACCCGGGGACGCTTCGACGGGCTCGCGCCGGCGCTCGTGCGGATAAACGCGACGACCGACGGCGTCCCCGGTCTTCCGCTCGTCATGCCCGCCGGCATCACCAAGGGTGACTGGAGCTTCGGCAATCTCGACGCGATCGTCAACGACGTCCGCGGTGCGGGTGGGCTCGTGGTCCTCGACATCGCGTACGCGCCGCAATGGATGTGGGACTGCTCCGCCGGTGCCATTCGCGACACGAGCTTCGCCGAGTTCGCTACGTACATGGCGCGGGTCGTGTCCTACTACAACCTGGGATCGTTCATCGCCGAGGACGGCACCACGATCACGAATCCGGCCGGAACCGCAAACCGCATCGGCTACTGGGAGCTCTGGAACGAGCCCGACCAACGGACCCTCGGCTGCCCACCGCTTGGCAACCCGAACATCACCGCCGAGCAGTACGTGACGATGTGGAACGCGAGCGTCTCCGCGATGCTGGCGGTCGATCCAGCGATCAAGCTCGTGGGACCCTCGACCTCGAGCGCGATGCCGAGCAATGTGCCCGATTACCTGGCGGCCCTCGTCGCCGGTGCTACGCACAAGCCCGACATCGTCAGCTTTCACGCCTACGGGGGGTGGCACAACGCGCAGAGCGATCGCTTCTTCTTCGATGGCGATGTGGAGTGCTGCGGGATCGCCGGCATCGAGCGCGGCCTCGCGGCGGTGCAGGCCGAGGCGCCGGGGATCCCCATCTGGATCACCGAGTTCAATGTGAATTCCGACTCGACCGGCGACGACCCCACCCAGCGGCCCTGGACCGCGTTCGGCGCCGCCTGGGGCGCGAGCGCGTTTGGGAGACTTGCCCGCCACGGAGTCCAGGCGATGTTCGAGTTCCAGTTCGCCAACCCCAGCCTGCGCCAGCTGTCGCTCATCGAGATCGACAGCGGACGGCCGCTCCTCTCGTACTGGCGCGAGTACTACCTCGCGCGCTTTTTCCCGCCGGGCAGCACGCTCCTCTCGGCGACCTCGAGCAACCCTGAGGTCGAGACTCTCGCCGCACGGCCGCCCGGTTCGAATGTTGTGCACGTGCTCGTCGTCAACCGCCAGGTCGATAGCAACGTGGCCACGGGGGGACCCGGCCTCCCGGCGACCGTGCGCGTCACGATGCAGGACCTTCCGCGCGTGAGCGCGCTGACCATCCGGCGGATCGACGCCGCCACGCCCCTCGAGACGGGACCTGACGTCTTGTCGATGCAAGCGTCGAACTCGGTGAGCGTCGACTTCGGCGGATATGGCTTTGCGCTCATCGAGTTCGTCGCCGACCCTGCCCCGGCCGCGAGGCGCTGACGGCTACGGCGTCGTCGAGGGCGCCCCGCTCCTCGCGGGATCGAGAAGATCGCGCCACACCGCCGGCCCGAGGCCGCTCGCGTCAGCGACCCCCGCCCAGTACTTCACGTTGAAGAGGGCGCTGCACAGGAGACGCCGCGCGCGGGGCGACGGCGCCGCCAGGGCTCGTCGTAGCGCGCCAACGACCAACCGTGTGCGATCTTCGTGACCGCACGACCATCGCGCGAGCATTCGGTTGAGCCGATGCCGTCGGCTCCATTCGGCGGCGAGCGACCGTTCCGCGGGATCGAGCTCCCCTTCGAGGAGAAGATCTTTGCGTCCCCGCTCGAAGGCAACCTTGAGCCACACGTCGAATGTGCGATCCGGGTCGTGATGCACCACGGCGTCGTTCAGGAAGTGAAAGGTCACGCCACGGCCCGTGAGGCGGTGGGCGAGCTCGACGTCCTCCTCGCGCAGGAACCGCTCGTCGAATCCTCCGACCGCTAACACATCCTCGCGCGGCACCGACGCGTTCGCCGTGTAGAAGACCCGCCAGTCGATGGGGTGCCGGCCGCTCCGCATCCATCCGTACTGACGCTCGAGGAGCGCCGCTTCCCATTCCAGCCACGCGGGAAGGCGTACTCCGGGCGGCGCGGCCATGCGCCCGACCGCCGCGGCATGCGGTTGCGCGCGGTGGAACGCACGGTGGTGCTCGAACAGCCCGGGCTGGGGCGTGACGTCGTCGTCGAGGAAGAGGAGCAGCTCGCCGCTGGCGGCGGCGATGGCGGCGTTCCGCGCGGCGGCGGGGCCTCGCTGCGGCCCAGACACGACGCCGAGCGGGAATCCGGTTCGCAAAGCGGCGAGCATGTCGATCGTCCCGTCGGTCGAGCCGTCGACCGCCACCACCGCCTCGAACACCGCCCCGGCCTGGCGGTGCCGTTCCAGCTCGCTGAGGAGGCGAGCCAGACGCTCGCGGCGGTTGTATGACGGAATGATGACGCTGACGCTCGGCAGAGGCTCTGATGCCATCGGCCATATGGACGGCTTTGCCCATTGAGAGTGGCTGTAGCCGCTGATGAGCCGTTAACGGCGAGGCTCGGCGCGCTTCGGCCAACCCGTTCGCATCATCAAGGCGCGCCGCACACCCTTTCAATGACCCTTCCCCAAAGTGCTGCTCGATGCGCCCCTACCTGGCAACGCTCCGGCGCTACCGCTGGCTGATCGTCGCGATCCTCGCGCTCGTCTGGGGCGCGGGACTGGCCTCCGCGTACGTCGATTACACGACGACGTTCGAGTCCGAGGCGACCATCTGGGTCCTGCGCGCGTCCCCCGAGCTCCTCGTCACCAGCCCGAACGACCCGAGCGCGCCGATCCTGCAGACCGCGGCGTCGCAGCAATCCGACCTGCTCGAGCAGCTTCTGCAGACGCAGAGCTTCGTCCGCGACGTGGTGCAGAAGACGTCGCTCGCGCCGGCCCTCGCGGCGGCGCCGGACGAGCGCCGCTTTCTCGCAGGCGTCGCGAAGTCGTTCCAGGTCGACACGCACGGCACCAACTTATTGACGGTCGCGTACGTCTCGCACGATCCCCGGATCGGCCCCGAGATGGTGAACGCGGCCCTCGCCGTGCGCGCCGACCGCGTCGCGCAGGCCAGCGTGACGTTCAGCGCCGCCGCCGGCACGCTCTATCAGCAGCAGCTCGCCGCCGCGCAGACCCAAGCGCTCGACGCGCAGCGGAAGCTCGACGACTTCGACGCGGAGAACCCCGGCCCGCTGAGCGACATCCAGCAGCACTCGCGCGATCAGCTTCGGCTCACGCTTGACTTCGCGCAGATTCGGCTCGGCGACATCCGCGGCCGCATCGATCAGGCGACGCTCGCCCCGGCGGTCCTCGCGGTCAGCGGGATGGAGTTCCAGGTCGTCGACCAGCCGCGAGTCGAGACGACGCCACGGGGCGGAACGAAGCCGGCCGCGATGACCGCAGCGATCGCGTTCGCTGCCGGCGCCACGCTCGTGACGCTCCTCGTGCTCCTCGGAACGATCCTCCCCTCACACGCGACCGGTCCGGCCGACGTCGCGCGCCTTGCGCCGGTGAAGCTGATCGCGTCCGTTCCGCGCGTCACGCGTGTCCAGGGATCGGCCGGCGATCTCCGCGCGTCGCTCGCCGCGATCGCGTTCGGCGCCGAACGCGAGGAATCGAGACCAACCCGATGAGCCCACGAGACGACTCCATGACGCGCGCGTTCGACGGCCTCGCGAGCCGGATCGATGCGCTCGGCGCGCGAAGCGTCGGCTTCACCAGCGCGCTCCTCGGCGAGGGCGTCAGCACCGTCGCGCTCGGGACCGCGCTCTCGCTCGCGGACCTGCGAGGTGACGACGTGCTCCTGGTCGACGGGAATTGGCTGCAGCCCTCGCTCAGCGAAGATGCGGGGCTCGAGACCGCACCGGGTCTCGCCGATCGGCTCGCACACGCCACGGAGCTCGACGCGGCCATCCGGCGAACGCCCGGATCGCGGATCGCGTTCCTCCCGATCGGCGACCGCACGCAGTGTCGTCCGGGGCTGCGGGCGCTCGGATCGCTCGTCGCCGGCGAGACGGGATCGTTCGAAACGGTCGTCGTCGACCTCCCGCCGATCCTGGCCGGCGAGCCCTTCGTGCTTCCGTGGGCCGCGGTGCTCGATCAGATCTGCGTCGTGCTCCGCGAGGAGGCGACGCCGCTCCCGGTGTTGCGACAGGCGCTCGGCCGGCTTCACGCAGCCAACGCCCCGTGCATCGTGCTCAATCGCGCAAAGCCGTCATCGGTCGACGTTCCGGCGAAGCTCATGGCCGCGCGGACGTGATCTACACCGCCCTCGCCGTCCTGCTCATCCTCGTCTGCGTCGGTCTCGGCGCGTCCGGGGCCGTCGGTCTCGGCCGCTCGCGTCCCGCTCTCGCGCTCGCCGTGGCGATGGTCGCGGCGCAGCTCGTCCTTCTTCTCTTCGCCCGATGAGCGCCTCGATCGACCTCCTCGCCGGGGGCTGGCCCTCGAGCGATCGGTACGCGACACGAGCGAGCCGCGGTCGCATCGCCCTCGGCATCGCGGCCCTCGCGGTCGCGACCCTCTATGCGCTCGCGATCATCGCGGCGGGCGGCGATCTCCTGCTGGTCGCGCCGCTCGCGGCGGCCGTGGTGGTCCTGCTCGTCATCGCGCACCCCGTCGTTGGGTTGTACTTCGTGTTCGGAGCGGCTCTGCTCTTCGAGCAGTTCCCGATCGCGGGCCTCGCCCCGATCACCGCGCAGAGCCACATCTTCCAGAACATCTCGGCCTACACGCCGCTGCCCCTTCGGCTCAGCATCGCGGACCTCCTTCTCGTCCTGACTGCCGCGGGTCTGCTCGTGCGCCGGCTCAGCGCGCACGAGCGTCTGCGGCTCGGTCCGCTGGGGTGGGGGATCGCGGCCTACGCCGCGGCATTCGTGCTGAGCGGTCTGATCGGCATGGCGCGCGGCGGGATGGATCTCGAGGTCGGCCTCAACGAGCTCCGCGCGCCGTTCGAGCTCTGCGCCGCGTACTTCCTTGCCGCGAACCTCATCCGGGAGCGGAGCCAGGTCGGCGTGCTCCTCTGGACGTTCGTCGCGATCGTCGGCGTCAAGGCGCTGCAGGGAATCCTCAATTCTCAGAGCGCGCCGGGCTGGAGCGCATACGACGCCGGAGCGGTCACCGGCCACGAGGATGTGGTGTTCTTCGGCACCACGGTCGCGCTGGCGATCGTGATGACGATCCTCGGCGTTCGCTCGAAGCTCTTCTTCGTTCTGCTGGCGCTCCAGCCGGTGATCCTCACCGCGCTCCTCCTGGATCAGCGCCGCACCGGGTTCATCGCGCTCGCGGTGGTCCTTGCCGTCATGGTCATCCTGCTGGTGTTCGCAAGTCCCAAACGGGGGCTGCTGCTCGCCGCCGTGGCGTGCATCGCCGCCGTCTCGTACATCGGCCTTTTCTGGGACGCGAGTGGGCCGCTCGCGGAGCCGGTAAGGGCCGTCCGCAGCGTGGTCGATCCGGGATCCGTGAGCGCGCGCGACCAGAGCTCGAGCGCCTGGCGTCTGATCGAAAACCGGAACATCGCCTTCACCATCCGCCAGCTACCGGTGAGCGGCGTGGGGCTCGGCCAGAAGTACCTGGTCCACGTGCAGCCGCCCCCGCTCTACGACTTCATCTACTGGCAGTACATCACGCACAACGCGCTCCTCTGGCTCTGGTTGAAGGCGGGGGCGGTCGCGCCTTTTGCTCTCTGGTTCATCGTCGCGCGGGCTCTCCTCGTCGGCTCCGCGATCTTCGTGAGAGGCCGCGATCGTCGTGTCCGGTGGATTGCGGCGCTCCCGGTCGCACTGGTCGTGAGCCAGATCCTCTTCTCAGCCGTCGACCTCGGGCTCACGTACAGCCGGAGCATGCTCGTGCTCGGCTCGGTCCTCGGCGTGCTGACATACCTCGCCGATCGAGCATCCGCCGGCGTGCGTCGACCAGCGGCGATGCCGGTCGGGGCCGCGGCATGAGCATCCTCCACAGCGTCGCCCGCAACATCGCGATGCTCACCGCGTCGCGCTTCGTGACGTGGATCGCCGCGTTCGCATTCACGATCGCCCAGGCGCGCTACCTCGGACCCGGACACTTCGGTGAGCTCTCGGTCGCGCTGACATACGCCGCTCTTCTCGCGATCGTGATGGACTTCGGCCTCGGCACGCAGCTCAGCCGAATGATCGCCCAGCGCTCGCCCGGTCACGAGCAGGCGCTCGCCGCGACGATCGCGATCCGCGCCGGCCTATGGATCGTGGCCGCGCCGGCTCTCCTGCTCGCCTGCGTGGCGCTCGGATATAGCGCGGAGCTGCAGCTCACGATCGTGCTGCTTGCCCTGTCGATCTTCCTGGTCGGCGTGAGCAACACCATCGCCTCGTTCCTCCAGGGCCATGAGGAGTTCGCGCTTCCCGCGTTCGCCGCCGTGGCCCAGGGCATCACCGCCGCGGCGATCGGTGGGCTGATCCTCGCGGCGCGGCCGGAGATCACGGCGGTCGCGTATGCGTTCGTCGCCGCCGGAGTCGTGAACCTCGCCGTGCTCTCGCTTTCTCGGAGGGTCAGGGAGTCGCTTCGCCGCCCCCGCGTCGAGGTGCAGGCCGCTCTGCGGCTCCTGCGCGGCGGCGTCCCGTTCGGCATCTATGCGATCGCGACGACGGTCTATTTCGGCCTCGACATGATGATGCTTCAGCGTCTCGCCGCCGCCGAGAACGTCGGGTGGTACGCGGCGGCCTATCGGCCCTTCGGTGCGGCGACGCTCTTTCCGAGCATCGTCGCGGGCACGGTCCTCTACCCAGTGCTGTCGCGGCTGTCCCTCGGATCGCGCGACGACCTCGGCGCCGTCATCGAGAAGGCGCTGACCCTCCTGACGCTCGCCGGCGTAGGCGTCGCGCTCGTGTTCGCGCTCTTCGCCGAGCGCATCGTCGGCATCCTGTACCCGGCGCAGTCCTACGCCGAGGCCGCCGGAGCGCTCCGCCTCCTCGCACCGGGGCTGCTCTTCATCTACGTGAACTGGGCGCTCGCCACCGCGCTGCTCGGACTTCGTCTCGAGCGACGCCTCATCGTGATGGCCGTCACCGTCGCGGTGCTGAATCCGCTCATGAACCTCGTGGCGATACCGCTGTTCCAGGAAAAGGGCGCCGCGTTCACGACCTCGCTCACCGAGCTCATCGTTCTGCTCTGGCTCGTGCGGATGATGCCGCGCGATCTCCTCCGTCGCGCGAGCGTCCGCGTCGGCGCGAAGGCGGCGGCCGCCGCGGTCTTGACGGCGATCGTGCTCGCGCCTCTCCGCGACCAGCCGCTCCTCGTGACGCTGCCCTTCGCGATCGTGCTTTATGCCGCCGCCGCTCTCGCGGTCCGCGCCGTCACGGCACGCGAGCTCGTCGCTCTCGGCGCGGTGGTCGTGCCCCTGCCTCGGGCGACCCGCGGAGAGGCCCGCTGATGGCGAAGATCTGCGTGATCCGGCAGGGCGTCTACCCGTACGACGCGCGCTTGACGCGCGAGGTCAAGGCGCTGCTCGCAGCGGGTCACGAGGTCCATCTCATCTGCTTGCAGTGGGGTGACGACCCGCCGCCCGAGGATCGCGCCGAGCGCCTGACCGTACATCGCGTCCCGATCAAGAAGCGTCACGGCGGAAAGCTGCGCTACCTGTTCGAATACGGAGCCTTCTTCGTCGCCGCCGCGGTCCTCGTCGCGGTGCTTCATCTACGCCACCGCTTCGATGTCGTGCAGGTCAACACCCTCCCCGACTGCCTCGTCTTCGCCGCCGCGGTCCCGCGACTGCTGGGCGCGCGGGTGCTCCTCGATCTGCACGAGTGCATGCCGGAATTCTTCGCGCTGAAATATGCGCTTCGGCCAGAGCATCCCGCGATCAGGCTGCTCGCCCGGCTCGAGCAGGCGAGCATCCGGTTCGCCGACGCCGCGGTCACCTGCACCGAGCCGATGAAGGAGCGCTTCGTCGAACGCGGAGCGTCGGCCGGGAAGATAAGCGTCGTGCTCAACTCGTTCGACGACGAGCGCTGGAGTCGCCGGCGCCATGCCAGCGCTCAGCGCGCCGACGCCCGATTCGTGCTCGTGTGCCACGGGACGATCGACTACATGTACGGCCTCGATCTCGTGGTGCGGGCGGTCGCTGCGCTGCGCGATCGCATACCGGGCCTCGAGCTGCGCGTCTATGGCGACGGCCCGGGCCGCGCCGGAATGCAGGCGCTCGCTAAGGAGCTGGACATCGCCGACACCGTCCACTTCAGCGAAGGCTGGGTACCGCTCGACGAGCTCCTCCCGCGGATCGTGGAAGCCGACGCGGGGGTCGTGGCGATCCGGCGTGACGGATGCTTCGACCTCACGCACAGCAACAAGATGTACGACCTCATCGCACTGCGGAAGCCGATCGTCATGTCAAGGACGAGGGCCGTCGAAGCGTACTTCGACGACGAGTGCTTCCAGCTCTTCGAGTCGGGGAACGAGCACGACCTCGCGCGTGCGATCTACGAGCTGTACGCGCACCCGGACATCGGCCGCCGGATCGTCGCGAAAGCCGCGCGCGTGGGCGAGCCGTATCGCTGGGTCCATCAGGCGAAGGCCTATCTCGCCAGCATCGACCGCCTCGCACCTGCGCCAGACCATGGTTCGGCGCAGAACCGAACGGCCGAGCGCATATGAGCCTCGTCATGAGCCTCCGCGGACGGGGCGCTGCCGGCTCGGCCGCGCGCACGGCTGCCGTCCTGTCACGGTTCGGCGCGACGGCGTCGGCGATGGCCGGCCGCCTCGAGCGCTATCGGGCCATCGCCGCCGGGTTCGGAGCTCGTCCAACGTGGCCCGCGACGGCGTGCGTGCTGGCACGCCATCCCGACCTACTTCGGCGCTACGCCGACGATGGCGCCGAGCTCGCGGTGCACGGCCTCGTGCACGGCGACCACGCCCGATACGACTACGCGACCCAGCGCGAAACGATCGCGCGAGCCGTCGACATCTTCGAGCGTGCCGGCCTCGAGCCGTCGGGCTTCCGCGGACCGTATCTTCGCTACAACGATGCGACGCTCACGGTCCTGCGCGAGCTCGGCTTCCGCTACCACAGCAGCCAGGCGTTCGCGTTCCCGAGGTATGGCCCTAGAGGTAATCCGTTGCCGGGCAATCGCGCCTACGAGCTCGCGCTCGATCTGTATTCCGCGCGCGACGCCGCGCGGCTCGCCGTCCGACCGCGGTTTCGCGATGGGCTCGTCGACATACCCGTCGCGATCCCGGACGACGAGATCATCCTCGAACGGCTCCGGCTCGACGACGAGTCGGCCACCGCGGAGTGGCTGCGCATTTTCGACCTTTCCCACGCCCGCGGCGATCTCTTCACCATCCAGCTGCATCCCGAGCGCATCTACGAGCTCGAGGGCGCGTTGCGGGCGACGCTTACCGCCGCCGCGGGCCGCGGCCGGCGGGTGTTCTTCGCGAGGCTGGACGAGATCGCCGAGTGGTGGCGGCTTCGCGGCGGCTTCACGCTCGCGGTGGGCCGGGCGGGTCCCGGCTCCGTGCGCGTCCACCTCGACGCGGACCCGGGGGCGAGGCTCCTGGTGCGTGGCCTGGCGGTCGAAGGGGAGCCATGGGACGGATCCGAGACTGTCGTCCTCCGCAGGTCGTTCGAGGCACCCTCGGAACGTATGCCGGTCGTGGGCATCTCACACCGGACTCCGCGCGAGGTCCGTGCGTTCCTGACCGAGGAAGGGCTGCCGCACGAGGACTCCGAGGACCGCGGCGCGTACGGCGCGTACGTCGACGTCGCGGACGAGGACTGGAGCGAGACCGCGATCCTCGACTCGATCGAGCGTGGTCCCGGTCCGCTCGTGCGACTGCTGCGATGGCCGAACGGGGCACAGAGCGCCCTCGCGGTCACCGGTGACATCGATGCGCTCACGCTCAAAGACTTCGTCCTGCGCTCGTGGGAGACGCGCCAATCCGCGTTCGGGAGGTCACACACATGAGTTACTCACGATCCGACGTCATCGTCATCGGCGCGGGGCCGTACGGACTCGCAGCCGCCGCGCATCTGGGCGCGGCGGGTGCGAACATCCGGGTCTTCGGCTCGACGATGTCCTTCTGGACGGAACAGATGCCGAACGGGATGCTGCTCCGCAGTCCGTGGGGCGCGTCGCACATCTCGGATCCGGGATGGGCGCTGACGCTCGACGCGTACGAGCGGGGAAAAGGCACGCCGCTCCGCCGGCCGGTCCCGCTCGGGGACTTCATCGCCTACGGGCACTGGTTCCAGCAGCGCGCCGTTCCCGAGGTCGACCCTCGCCGCGTAGAGCGCGTCGACGCGCTCGGTAACGGCCTCCGCGTGACGCTCGAGGATGGCGAGTCGGTCGACACGCGCCGCGTGGCAGTCGCCGCAGGCATCTCGCCGTTCGCGTTTCGTCCGGCCGAGTTCGCTCCGCTCCCCCGCGATCTCGCGACGCACTCGAGCGAGCACGCGGACCTCGCGCCGTTCGCGGGTCGGCGCGTCGCCGTCGTGGGCGGCGGTCAGAGCGCGTTCGAATGCGCGGTCCTCCTGCACGAGCGCGGAGCGCACGTCGAGCTGCTCATGCGCGCGCCGAACATCCGCTGGGTCGGACGAGCCACCCGAAAGGGCCTCCTCGGTCGCCTCATGTTCCACCGCACCGACGTGGGGCCGGCGTTCGTGAGCCACCTCGTCGCCCGTCCGACGATCCTGCGCTTGCAGCCAGGCTTCGTGCAGCGCCAGGCGCTGCGCCGAGCGCTCGCGCCCGGCGCCTCGCTCTGGCTTCGGCCGCGATCGAAGGGCATGCCGATCACGACCGGGCGCCAGATCACGTCCGTCGCGCGTTCCGGCGACCACGCGTTGCTCGGCCTCGACGACGGGACGTCGCGCGAGGTCGACCACGTGCTGCTCGCGACCGGTTACCGCGTGGACGTCAGCCGGTACGGATTCCTGTCGCCGTCCATCGTCTCGTCGCTTCGGTACGCCGACGGATACCCCGTCCTCCGCGGCGGGCTCGAGTCGTCCGTGGCGGGTCTCCACTTCCTCGGCGCACCCGCGGCGCATTCGTTCGGGCCACTCGTACGCTTCGTCTCCGGCACCGAGTTCGCGGCACGAGCCCTCACCCGCTCGATCGTCGGGAAGCGCGCGGGGACCAGAGACCGCGAGCGTGAGGATCGCGCGTTCGAGTACGGCTCCATGGAGCGGCAAGCCTGATGGCCAACGCGGCGCACGCCCCTGGCGCGCTCGTCCTCGGCAGCGACTACAAAGCGCTGGGCATCGTGCGCAGCCTGGGGCGGCACCGTATACCGGTGTGGGTCCTTCGCGATGAGCACCTCATCGCGAGCTGCTCACGATATTCAACGCGCGCTCTCGACTGGCCGGCGACCGACGAGCCCGAGCGGGCCGCGTTCCTCGTCGACCTCTGCCGGACGCACCGGCTCGAGGGGTGGGCGCTCTTTCCGACCGACGACGAAACCGCCGCCTTCCTCGCACGCAATCAGCAGGAGCTCTCGCGGGATTTCCTGATCACGACGCCCCCGTGGGAGGTCCTGCGCTGGGCGTATGACAAGCGGCTCACGTACCGGGCCGCGGCCGAGATCGGGGTCGCGCACCCGCGCACGTACTACCCGTCGAGCCGCGCGGACCTCGCCGCGCTGGACATCGCGTGGCCAGCGATCCTCAAACCCGCGATCCGCGCGCAGCAAAACCGCTTCACCATGTCGAAGGCGTGGCGCGCCGACGATCGCGATTCGCTGCTCGCGCGCTACGACGAAGCCGCCGCGCTCCTCGATCCGTCCTTGATCATGGTCCAGGAACTCATCCCCGGTAGTGGCGAGCAGCAGCTCTCGTACGCGGCGCTCTGCCGCAACGGCGACCCCATAGCCAGCGTCGTCGCTCGTCGCACGCGGCAGTGGCCGATGGACTTCGGCCGCGCGAGCACGTTCGTCGAGACGATCGACGATGCGGAGGTCGAAGCGAGTGCGACCCGCATGCTCTCGTCGCTCCGGTTCACCGGGATCGTGGAGGTCGAGTTCAAGCGGGACCCGCGTGATGGCGAGCTCAAGCTCCTCGACATAAACCCGCGGGCCTGGGGCTGGCACAGCCTCGGCCGGGCGGCCGGCGTCGACTTTCCGTACCTCTTGTGGCTGATGCTGCGCGGCGAAGAGCTGCCGCGGATCCGCGGCCGTGCCGGCGTGCGCTGGGTCCGCGCGCTCACCGATCTGCCGACGGCGCTCGGCGAGATTCGAGCCGGCCGGTTGTCGATCGGCGCGTACCTCCGGTCCCTCCACGGGCCGATCGAGTTCGCGATCCTGGCTGCCGACGATCCGCTGCCGGCGCTCCTCGAGGTGCCAGCGGCGGTCGCGCTCGCGTGGCGCCGCCGGACCGCAGGGTCCACCGAACGTCCGATGCCCGCGGCGCTCGCGCCGGATCAGAGGGCGACGAGATGACGGTGCTCGAGCTGAGCCATCCAGCCTGGGGCGAATTCGTGGCGAGCCAGCGCGACGCGACGCTCTTCCACCATCCGGCTTGGGCCGGCCTCCTGGCCGAGTGCTACGGCTTCCGCGCGCATGCAGTGACGATCTCGCGTCACGGCGCGCTCGATGGTGGTGCCCCGGTCATCGAGGTCGGGCGCCCGCTCGGTCGACGCCGGTGGGTGTCGCTCCCGTTCACGGATCACTGCGCGCCGCTGGGCGCGGAGGCGAGCGCCGACCTCGTCGGCGCGCTCACGGAGGCCGGACGAGGTCGAGCGCTCGATGGGATCGAAGTGCGCGCGCCGCTTCCGCAAGGCGACGCCGTGCAGTGGACCTCCGCGCACGTGCGTCACGAGCTCGACCTCACCCCAGGAGCCGAGCGCGTCTTCGCCGGCTTCAACAAGAATCACCGCCGGAACGCCCGCATCGCGGAACGCGCCGGCGTTCGTATCGTCCGCGGGTCGTCGGCCGACGACCTCGAGGTCTTCTACCGGCTGCACCTCCGGACCCGGCGGCGTCTCGGCGTGCCGATCCAGCCGCGCCGGTTCTTTCGCCTCCTTCGCGAGCGTGTCCTCACGCCGGGCCTCGGCTTCATCCTGACCGCGTACAGCGGTGAGACGCCGGTGGCGTCGGCCGTCTTCGGCTCGCACAACGGGACGCTCATCTACAAGTACAGCGCTCGCGACGAACGGTACGCGAAGCTCGACGCGAACTACCTCCTCCTCTGGTCCGCGATCCGGTGGGGCTGCGAGAGCGGGCATCGCACCTTCGATCTCGGGCGCTCCGATCTCGATCAACCGCTGCTGCGCGGGTTCAAGGACGGGTGGGGAGCGCGTGAGGACCCGCTGTCCTATGCGTGGATCGCGCGTGCACCCATGAAGACGCGCGGCCGCCGGCTCGACGGCGCGCTTGGCATGGTCATTCGCAACTCATCGCCACTGCTTTGCCGCGCGGTGGGGGAGCTCTTCTACAAGTACGCGGGGTGAGCGGTGTCGTAGAGGCGCACGCGCACCGGACCGAGGGACGACGGGACCGCGACCTCTCTGACGAAGCGGTAATTGGCGTCGAGCCATGCCTCGACGTCGCGTGCCTGCGCCTTCACCGCGGCGGCGTCACCGGTGAGGAGCGAATCCACCATGAAGACGCGCGGGTGCTGGGCCACGTATGACTCGAGCGCTCGCATATCGAGCGGGATCGCGCCGCCGCGGGCCCACGACCAGGGCGCGGGGGTTCCCGTCACAAGGTCGTCTCTGAGTACGCCGAGGCGCGAGTAGTACGCCATCCCGAGGCTCGACGACCACGATGTCGCGACGAGGCCGTCGCCTGGTACGTAGCGCTCGGCGATCCAGAGGGAAGCCGTCCGGAAGTCCTGGGATGGCGGCGACGCGTACTCGGGCGTCGCGAATGCGGCGCCCGTCACCAGCGCAACGATCATCGCAGCGCGCACCAGCTGGCTACGGACCGCACTCACGCCGATCGCCGCGAGGACGCACAGTGCGGGCACGACGACCACGAGATATCCCCACGCGAAGAGGTGGAGGTTGAGGCGCGGCTGCGTCGCGACGTAGCTGAGCGCGACCGGGACGATGAGCCAGCAGGCGAGGGCGCTCGCTGGAGCGAGCGCGACGGTTCGCCCCGAAACACGCGCTCGGGCCGCGCGCGCAATGACCGCGAACGCGAGCGCGACCGCCGCGCCGAGGGCGACACCGAAGATGACGTCGTGCCCGGCGACGTTCCAGACCAGGCGGGCGACCTCGCCGATCCCTGCCGGGCCGATCTGCGGATTCGTCGGGCCGTGTCGGAGGGTGTAGACGGCGAGCGGCAACGCCGCGAGCCCGACCGCGCCGAAGCTCGCGATCGCCGCCGGCAGCGAGCGACGCGCGCTCGCGCGCCACTCGGTCGGAAGCAGGAGCAGCGCCGCGACGGCAAGCGCTTGCGCGACGAGGACCAGACCGCTGAAGAGGTGCGCGTACAGAGCGAGGCTCATCGTGACCGCGAACACGAACCACCACCGTCGGGCGGGACGATCGGATGCGACCGCGGCGAGGAGCGCGTACCAGCCGAGGCACACGAGCAGCACCTCGAGGCTGTACGCACGGGCCTCGCGAGCGGCGAGCAGCTGCAGCTGGTTCAGCATGAGGAGCACGGCCGCCACGATCCCCACCGTTCGCCCCCACCAGCGAAGGCCGATCGCGTAGACGAGCACGACGGCCGCGGCCCCGAAGAGGACCGAGGGAACGCGGACGATCACCTCATCGGGCGCGAGGCCGAGCACTCCGGCGAGGCCGATCCACGCGCGCAGCACCAGGTGGTACAGCACCATGTTCGCCTCGTGCGCCGAGACGAATTGCCAGAAGACGGGCCAGGGCGTGCTGACGAGCTGGACCGAGAAGAGCTCGTCGCCCCAGAGGCTCGTCCCCGGGAGCTTCAGCAGGCCGAGGCCGAGCGCGGCGACAGCGAGAGGCAGCGCCACCGCCCGGTCGATCGACCGATCGGCCCAGACATCGCGGAGGGCGGCCCGGTATCGCCGATCCGCCGCCGTCGCCCACATACTCACGCACCCTGGGACTCGACCCTGTAGGCGGTATCGACGGCACATTGAGGGGGTCACGCTCGGGCGGCGGCGAAACGGTCTCCCTCAACGACCGGCGCACGCGTGCTCAACGGCAACGCGCGCCGAATAGACCGCGCACACATGCGGCTTCTCTTCATCGCTCCTGACTTCGCCTGGCCTCCGGTTCGCGGCGGGCACGTCCGGGTGCTCTCCCAGCTCCGGGTCCTGGCGTCGCTTCCCGAGGTCGAGCGAATCCGCGTGTTCTGGCTGCGCGAGGATCCGCTGGCCTGGACGGAGCGCGAGGGACTCGAGCGTGCCCTACCCAAGACGAGCGTGGCCGAGCCGCTCTTCCATCCGATCCACCTTCGGCAGCATCCCCGCTACATCCCGCGCGTCGCCTGGCTCCGCCTCGGCCATGGCGTCCCCTACGTCGCCGGGAAATGGGAGTCGGCGTCGGTACGTCGTGCGCTCGCGGCGGAGCTCCACGACGGCCAGTTCGACGCGGTGTGGCTCGGCGCGCTCGGCACGTCGCGCTACCTGCCGGACATACGCCGGATCGCGCCCCGCGCGCGGGTGATCCTCGATGGCCACAACGTCGAGAGCGACATCTGGCGGGAATTCACAGGTCGCCAGCGCGGCGTGCGGCGGATGTTGGCGGCGGCCGAGTGGCGGGCGACGCGCCGGTTCGAGCGCGACGTGCTGCGCGCGGTCGACGCGGTCGGCGCGATCTCGGAAGAGGATGCTCGGGGCTACCGCGACCTCGCCGGCGTAGAGGCGCATCACGTTCCGCAGGTCGTGTCGTTCCTCCGCCGGCCACCCGCGGCGTCTCCGGGCCCGCGGGTCTGCTTCGTCGGGACCCTCAGCTGGCACCCGAACGTCCTCGGCCTCGAATGGTTCTGCACCGAGGTGTGGCCACTCGTGCGCGGCGGCCTAGCCGGCGCGAGCTTCGACATCGCGGGCTCCGGATTAGCGACCGACCCACGCGGGATCGCCATCGCACCGCCGGCGTGGCGGACGCGTGGCGTGACGCTGCTCGGCTTCGTACCGGATCTTTCGACGCTCTACGAGCGCTCGGCCGTGATGGTCGCGCCGATCCTTGCCGGGTCGGGCGTTCGCATGAAGCTGCTCGAGGCCTTCCAGAACGGCGCACCCGTGATCACCACACCCGAGGGCGCTCGAGGCCTCTCGCTCGAGAACGGCCGGGAGGCGTTCATCGAATCGGACCCGGCGCGCTTTGCCGCTCGGGTGATCGAGGTCGCGACCTCGGGGCCGCTACAGCGACGCTTGCGCGAAGCCGGGTACGACTACCTCGAGCGTCACCATGGGCTTGCTCCGGCGCAGCGCGTGGTCCGGATGCTCCTCGGGCTTACCCAGGACGCGAGGATCGCGGAGCCCGACCTCGTCGCTTAGGGCAGGCCCGCGAGGTGCTGCTTGTAGAGCGTGCCGCTCCAGTTCGTCGCCCCCGCGTACGTCGAGATCAGTGAGAAGTCGCCGCACGCGCTGCCCCATGTGTTCCAGGTCCACACCGTGTAGCTCGCACCGTGCGAGTCGAGCCAGTTGAGGAGGGCATTCCACCACGTCGCGTCGCAGTTCCTCGAGTTCGACTCGGTCATGATGAGGGGCACCGACGCGAGGACCGCTCCGCCCTGGTTGTCGTAGCAGGTCACGTCCATGCAGCTGTTGAAGTCGTACACGTGCCACGCGGCGACGAGTCCGTTCTGCGGGTCGTTCGGCTTGAAGCTGAGCCACTGGCTGATGTCGTTGCTCCAGTCAAGGCCGCCCAGCGCGATCACGTTCGTCGCACCGGTGCCGCGCACGGAGTTGACCAGCGTCTGCATTCCGGCGACGTTGAACGATGAGCAGTTTCCGCCGTCGCGCCAGCAGCTCCAGCTGATGTTGAAGGGCTCGTTGAAGAGCTCGAAGATCACGGAGTTGTTTCCCTTGTAGGCGTTCGCGACCTGCTGCCAGAACAAGGGCGAGTGGTCCGTGTCGGCCATCGGGGGCTGTGAATTGGCCTGTGTCGAGCCCGCCGCGGCCCAGTGGAGGTCGAGGATCGCGTACAGGCCCTTCGAGTTGAGCAGGTTCACGTAGCTCTTGATCGCGTTCTGGTAGTTCGTCCCGGCGTAGGCCGAGTTGATCCCGTTGATGGCGAGCCAGCAGTCCTCGTTCAGCGGGATGCGCACCGCGTTGATGCGCCAGCTCGTCATCACGTCGACTGATGCGGCGTCGGTCTGCCCATCGAAGATGCCCCAGCCCTGCTGGCAGGCGTACTCGGTGCCCGAGTGGTTCACGCCGTGGATCTGCACGACCTGTCCGCTCGCGTTCACGAGCCTGTTGCCCTGGACGTGCAGCGGAGAGGTGCCGGTCGCCGGGCCGGGTGTAGCCGTCGGCGCGGGGGTCGGCGCCGGCGTTGGTGCGGGCGTCGGCGCGGGAGTCGGCACGGGCGCGGGCGAGGCGGTCGGGCCCGCTGCGCCGGCCGGGCGAAGGACGAGGCTGTAAGCGCTCCAGCTGGGCGTGCCCGACGTGTCGGTCACGGTCGGCGCGATCGCGCCCGCAGGCGTGATGACGCGCGTCGAGCTGCGAATGTATGAGTTGCCGCCCATCGTGCTGCGCGCGGTGTAGCCGCTCGGCGTGGCGATCGTGTCGGCGTTGTTGTTCTCGGTGCTCACGACGAGGCTCCACGCCTTGTCGCTGACGCTGCGGCTCGCCGGCCACGCGACCGAGGCGGCGACGCCTTCGACGGCCACCGGGGTCGCGTCCAGCGGTGTGGTGGTGTTCACGCCGCTGAAGGCGTCCATGACCGCCGACCAGGTGCTGTCGGCGGAGCCGCTCCACGTGTAGCTCGCCGGCTCGTTCGACGCGACCTTGTACCAGATGCCCTGGTTGAGCGACGGCAGCAGGGCCCGGGTCCAGCCGCTCGGCCCGGTCAGATTCCCCGGCCAGTCCGTGACCGAGGCGACGAGCAGGTCACCGTTCTGGACGCCCGCCGGCACATTCAGCGTCAGGGTCGTGCCGCTTCCAGCCGAGGTGCTCGTACCGGCGCGGTACCCGATCGGGGCCGCTGCGGTCGGCGCGGGCGTGGAAATCGGCGTCGGCGCCGGGGTCTGCTGAGGCGTCGGTACAGGCGTGGGCGCAGGCGTGGGCGCAGGCGTAGTCGCGGGCGTGGGCGCGGGCGTAGTCGCCGGCGTGGGCGCGGGCGTGGACGCGGGCGTCGGCGACGGCGCCGCCGGGGTCACCGAGAACACCGTCGGGTTCGCCCACATGTAGTTCGTGGCCCAGCCGGGCGAGAAGACTCCAAGCTTCACGGTGTACGTGCCGAGGGCGGCGTCCGCCGGAGCTTGCCAGGTCGCGCTGTACGACCGCTGCTGGCCCGCCGAGAAGCTCTGGTTGTCGAACCAGACCTGGTACGTGGGCGAAGCCGCGGTCGGACTCCAGATCTCGATGTCCACGAGCGCGCTGCTCGCGGTGTTGCTTGTCACGAGGGCGGTGACCCCGACGGATCCACCCGCCGCAATCGTCGTCGGAGTCGCAGACGACGTCGCCGAGAAGCTCGGACCGGGGACGGGCGTCGGCGCAGCCGTGGGCGTCGCGGCGGGCGTGGGCGTCGAGCCGCCTGTCGTCGGCGCGGGCGTCGCTGTCGCTCCAGGAGCGGGCGTCGGTGTCGGCGCAGGCGTTGGCACCGGGGCTGCGGCCACGTTGAAGCTCGTCGCGGAGGTCGTCGCGCCGAAGAGCGACTTCCAGCCGAGTGAGTACGCGCTGACGTCAACGCGGTAGGTACCGAGGGTCGCGCCCGAAGGCACCGTCCAGCTGGTCGTATACGTGCGCTGCTCGCCGGCGCCGAAGTTCTCGCTGTGGAACCACTTCTGGAAGGCGAGGGTCGTCCCGCCCGGCGTGAAGACTTCGACGCCGATCACCGCGGTGCTTACCGCGGTGCTCGTGGCCGTCGTGGTGACGGTCACCGTTTGACCGGTCGTGTCCACCGATGGAGTGGCGGACGTGACGAATGCGAACGAGGCCGGAGAGGTGAGGAAGGCCTTGTCAGTCGGCGCTCCCGCGGTCGCACCTACCGTGACCAGGGTGATGACATCCTCGTCGTCGAGCCAGGTCACCCCGTCCGCGACCAAACGAAGCCGCAACGGATAGATCCCCGCGGCCATCGGCGCCTTGACTCGGAACGTGTACGTCGCGATGCCTCCGGGGTTCACGCTCGGCTCGGCCTGGACCGCGACGCGATCGGCGGTCGGCCAGCCGGCGGCAAGGGCGAACATGCTCTTGTCGTCGCCCACGACGCCGAGGTTGACCTGCTGACCCGCGACGCCACGCGTCCAGGTGCGGGCGCCGGTGTTGCGGAAGTGGACGGTGAGGGGAACGCTCGTATCGCCCGGACCGAGCGTCGGGTGGAGCGATTGATCGAGGAGCTGTCCGTGGAAGCCGAGATCGCTCGTGAGCGTCAGGACGACGTGATCGTCCTCGAGCCAGGTGAGCCCGTCGATCACGAGGCGAAGTGGGACGCGGTACACACCGGGCGTCGCCGGAGCGCGGACCGTGAAGCTGAACGAGCCAAGCATCCCCGGCAGCACGATCTGCTCGCCGGTCGTCGCGATGCGGTTGTCAGAGAGCCAGTTGACGCCGATGCCTTGCTTGACGAGCGCGCTCGAGTCGCCTGCCACGGCGAGGTTGACCTGCGCGGCACCGCCGCGCTGCCATGGCAGGAGGCCGGTGTTGCGGAAGCGGACCGAGTAGCTCGTCGTCGTGCCGGGAGCGAGCGTCGGCGATGGCCCTTGATCCTCGAACGCGCTGTGAAACGCGAAAGCCGTCGCCGGGGTCGACACATGCGCGGACATGTAAGCGAACCCCGTCGCGAGCAACGCGAGGACCACGAGCAAAACGACAACACGGGTGAATGCGCTCAGAAGTCGCCGCGGCGTCATGTCGTACATCGAAGAGATGGATAGCCCTAAGCCAAACTGAGTACGAGGGAGAAACAGGTCCAGGGGCCGGTCCTAGGACGGCCTGGGCGATCGACCTATGACCCATAACGTGGTCGCTCGCGCGGACGCAGCGCTCGACGAATGTCGCGGCGGCGTGCAGGGTGGAGACGAATGTCACCGACGCTCTGTTCTCATCCGGACATTCGTCGATCGGCGAGACTCGGTCAGACCACTCCTCTTATCCAGGCCCGCCACCTGGCTGATCGCGGATCGTTACTGCGGAGCCGTTGGTCTTTCTCGGCCGTGAGCTTGCCTGGCTGATCGCGATCGAAGGACTCGCGGCCTGCGCCCGAGCGTCGACTTTCGCGCCCGGGTCAGACGGACTGCCGGCGACCCGGTTGGGCCGGACCCTTCCTCTAGAGACTCGCCCTCCGGTCGTGGCAGCTCGCCGTCGTTTCGGCGGGCGGCATGGGGCGTGGCTTCGACCGCTGCGTCTCGACCGATCGTCTCGCGGGCGGAGCGGCGGGGGGCCTAAAGAAGTCTGACGAACCACCGTCGACCGATGGCTGCATGCAGACCGTTTTGCGACGACAACGCCCTAGTTCTTGTCGCGTTGACGTCGTAGTGTTCCGTTCCACGTTCAAGCGAGGAAATAACCCCAGTGGCGAAGCCCGTCAGCCGTTGTTCACGGCGCCACAGCCGCGCATCGAACAGGCAGACGCGCCCGAACCACCGCGGGCTCCAGAACCGGAGGCGAAAAGGGAAGTGCAGCAGTACCAGCGGGACATGCACGCGAGTGCGGGCAGCAGCGATCTCAACGCATCACTGGGCAAGGGCTCGGAGTTCGAAGGCAAGCTCGCCTTTGAAGGCAAGGTCCGGATCGACGGCACCTTCACCGGCGAGATCTCGACGAACGACACTCTGCACATCGGCGAAGGAGCCAAGGTCTCGGCCGAGATCAGCTGTGGCACCGTCATCGTCGAGGGCGACGTGGTCGGGAACATCAAGGCAACCGGCGCGGTCGAGCTTCACCGACCGGCAAAGGTTCGTGGCGACATCACGAGTCCTTCTCTCTCGATCGAGAAGGGCGTGATCTTCGAGGGTCGCTCCAAGATGGAGAGCATCGAGTCCTCGAATGTCGTCAACCTGCGCGCGGCGAGTGACTCCGACTAACCAACAGAACCCGGAGACCTAGACCGTGCAAGGCGTCCTCGCGCTCGATCGGGTCACCGTTCGCGACGCGGATTTCAGCCGCGCCGCTTTCGAGCGCTTCGCGCCGAACGGCTGCATCTTCGAGCGCTGCGACTTCCGCGGCGAGCTGTTCGACGAGCGTCTGCAGACGCTCTTCGCGAGCCGAAGGCAAAGCATCTTTCGCGAATGCCGCTTCGACGGCGCGGATCTACATGCGGTCCGGCCTGGACAGGCGCGTTTCGAGCGCTGCAACTTCGCTCGCGCGAACATCGACGGCTGGATTTCCGCATGCGCCGAGTTCGTGGACTGCACATTTAGCGGGCCGATCCGTAACGTCACGTTCCACGGCAAGCCGTGGGGCCACGCGGCCGAGCGGATCGACCCGGTGCGAGCCGCGAACGCATTCAGCGGCAACGATTTCACCAAGGCCGATCTCATGGGCGTGCTTTTCGTCAACGGGATCGATGTGAAGGCCCAGCTCTGGCCGGCGGGGGACAGCTACGTTGTGATCGACCGCATCCACCAGCGCGCGACCCGCGCGCGGGCGCTCATCCTGGACTGGCGCGATCACGAGTCGCGCAACGAGGCCCTCGCGATGCTCCAGCAGGTGGCCTTCGTGTTCATCCACCAGACCGGCATCGCGACACCGCGCGCCGACGACCGCTGGCCGGCGACGCCCGAGAACCAGCGCAAGGTGTGGGAGACGCTCGAAGCCGTCCTATAGCGATCTGGGCCAGGGACGCGGCGGGTCTTGTCCCGAGTGAGCAAGCGGCGTCGGACTCTTCTTCGCTCGGCCCCTCGTGGGATCGCGATGCACCGCCGGCGAGGGGCCGCTCGCTCAGAAGACCCCGACGCCACCCAGCCGAGTCCCCCGTTGCGCAGTTGCCCGCCCGGCTAGACTCTTGTTCTCGCGAAGACGCGGACAGCGCTCCTTCTATTTGGTCACCAGAGAGCCGGATGCGGTGCGAGCCGGCGGCGATAGATCGGAGAGACCCCCGCCGAGCGATTGGGGTAGGCCCCGTATAGCCGTAACGAAGCGCGCCGGTCAGAAGACCTGCGAAGCTGGGTGGAACCGCGAGATCGCCTCTCGTCCCAGAAATGGACGAAGGCGATTTTTGTTTGGGGGGCGCGGCGATGGCGAAAACCGAGCGGAAAGCAGACCACCGCGACGAGAAGCTCTACGCGCTGCGGCACTCGACCGCGCATGTCATGGCCGGCGCCGTCCTCGAGCTCTTCCCGGGCGCGAAGTTCGGGTTCGGCCCTCCGGTCCAGGACGGCTTCTACTACGACTTCGACCTTGAGCGTCCGCTGACGCCGGACGATCTCGGGAAGATCGAAGCGAAGATGCGCGAGGTCACCAAGCAGGACCTGCCGTTCGAGCACCGCGACATGGCCGTACCGGAGGCGCTCAAGTTCTTCGGCGACCGGAACCAGGACTACAAGGTCGACCAGATCAAAAAGCTCGCGGAGAAGGGCGCGGACGAGGACAGCGACGACGAAGTCGAAAACGGAAAGGTCAGCGTCTACCAGCACAACGGCTTCGTCGACCTGTGCAAGGGACCGCACGTCGAGCGCACGGGGAAGATCGGGCCGTTCAAGCTCCTGTCTATCGCCGGCGCGTACTGGCGCGGCAACGAACGCAACCCGCAGCTGCAGCGCGTCTACGGAACGGTGTGGCCCGACCAGAAGCAGCTCGACGATTACCTGAAGCGGCTACAGGAGATCGAGCGGCGCGACCATCGCGTGCTCGGCAAGGAGCTCGAGCTCTTCCGCATCGACGAGGAGCTCGGGTCGGGCCTCGTGCTGTGGCTCCCCAATCTCTCGATCGTGCGCGAGGAGCTCGAGAACTGGTGGCGCAGGCTCCATCACGAGCGCGGCTACACGCTCGTGTACACGCCGCACATCGCGAGCGAGAAGATCTACCAGCGCTCGGGGCATCTCGAGAAGTACGGCGAAAACATGTACGGGCCATTGCTCCTCGACGACGGCCAAGGGGCTGGGGGGACGAAGTCCCCCCAGCGTTTCTGGATCAAGCCGATGAACTGCCCTGGCCACATCAAGGTCTACCAATCGAAGATCCACTCCTACCGTGAGCTGCCGCTGCGCATCGGCGAGCTCGGCACGGTCTATCGGTACGAGCGCGGCGGTGTACTCCACGGTATGCAGCGCGTGCGCGGCTTCACGCAGGATGACTCGCACATCTTCTGTTCCTGGCAGCAAGCGCAGGACGAGATCGGCAAGGTCTTCGATCTCGACATGGAGCTTCTGCGCCTCTTCGGGTACACGGACCCCGTCATTTACCTATCGACGCGCCCGGAGAGGCGCCTCGGCACCGACGAGATGTGGGACAAAGCCGAGAAGGCGTTGTCGGACGCGCTGGGCATCCGCGAGGTCCCGTACAAGATCGACGAAGGCGGCGGCGTCTTCTATGCGCCGAAGATCGACATCAAGATGAAGGACGCGATCGGCCGCGAGTGGCAGGGGCCGACGATCCAGGTCGACCTCAACCTCCCCGAGCGCTTCGACGTCACCTTCGTGAACGACAAAGGCGAACGCGAGCGCGCGGTGATGATCCACCGTGTCCTGTTCGGCAGTCTCGAGCGATTCGTCGGCGGTCTGATCGAGCACTACGCCGGGAACTTCCCACTGTGGCTCAACTGGGAGCAGGTCGCCGTGATTCCTGTGCGCGAATCCGCGCTGGACTACGCGCGTGAGATCGCGAAGAAGCTGCGAGGGGAAGACTTCCGCGTCCACATCGACGAGCAGGCCGGCGACCTCCGCAACCGCGTGAAGGAAGCCCAGCACCGCAGAGCGAGCTACATGCTCGTGGTCGGCGACAAGGAGGTCGGCTCGGGCACCGTCTCGGTACGCCGCCGCGGGTCGCGCGACGAGGAGCGAGGCGTGACCCTCGAGGCCTTCGTCGATCGGATAAAGAAGGAGCGCGCCGACAAAGCGCTTCCGCCCGACTTCGCGCAGCACGAGCCCAGTGCCGGAGACGCCATGGCATGAGTGTCCCGGCTCTTCGCGGCACGGCCGTCACCCTCCGGCCGATGACGTACGACGATGTTCCGCACCTGGTGAGGTGGGGGAGCGACCCGGAGTTCCGCCACTACCAATGGGGCCAAAAGCCGGGCACGTTCGAGGAGAAGAACGCGCGGGCGTGGATCGAGCGCATGTCGCGGCCCGGAGACTCCGCCTGCTGGGTCATCGAGCACGACGGCCGTCCGATCGGCTTCGCGAACTACCGAGACTTCCACCCGAAGGGCAAGAGCGCGGAGGTCGGCATCGGGATCGGCGAGCCGGACCTCTGGGGGAAGCATCTCGGTCGCGACGCCCTGGAGACTCTGGTGCGCTACCTATTCAGCGGGCTCGGCCTCCACCGCGTCGGCCTCTCGGTCGTCGCGTTCAACGACCGCGCAATTTCCATGTACAAGGCCGTCGGCTTCGAGGTCGAGGGCATCGAACGCGATGGCGTCGGCACCGAGGACGGCTTCATCGACGACGTGAAGATGGGCATGGTCAAGGGCAGGCCGCGCCCGGCCTTCGACCCGCGGCCGGTCACGCTCGAGGGCCAGCACGTGCGGCTCTTGCCCTTGCGGATGGAGCACGCTCCGGCGCTGTTCGAAGCGGCCGACGAGGACGACATCTGGCGCTGGATGCTGCCGCGGCCGAAGGGACTCGACGGCTACGAGCGTTACATCCGCTGGGCGCTCGATCAGCAGATTCTCGGTGCGCAGCTGCCGTTCGCGGTCGTACGACGGTCTGACGGTGTGCTGGTCGGCACGACACGCTATGCGCACATCGATCCGCCGAACCGAACGCTCGAGATCGGCTACACGCTCTACGGAAAAGGCGCCCGGCGAACGGCGGTGAACACGGAGTGCAAGCTGCTACTCCTCCGTCACGCGTTCGAGACACTCGGAGCCAACCGCGTGTGGCTGCAAACCGACAAACGGAACGAACCCTCACAAGAAGCGATCGCGCGGCTCGGCGCCAAAAGAGAAGGCGAGCTCCGTAACGAGCGCGTCCTCGAGGATGGCCATCTGCGTACGAGCGTCATCTTCGGGATCACCAAAGAGGACTGGCCGAGCGTGCGCGAACGCCTTCTCGGTCACTTTGCGCGGTGATATGCTCGTTCGACTTGAAGTTCTTTCACGGGGAGCGGCCGCACTGCTAGCGGCATTCTCACGCCAGTAACCGAGGTCTCCCTATAGCCGCGCCCGAACTGCGGATCAACGAAGCGATCCGAGTTCCTACCGTCCGCCTCCTCGGTCCCAACGGCGAGCAGCTCGGGATCATCCCGACGGCGCGCGCGCTCGCGAAGGCGCAGGAAGACGGTTACGACCTCATCGAGATCGCCCCGAACGTCCAGCCGCCGGTGGCGCGCATGGGCGATTTCGGGAAGTACCGCTATGACCTCCAGCAGAAGGCGAAGGACGCCAAGAAGAAGCAGAAGGCCGTGACCTGGAAGGAGATCCGGGTCTCTCCGAAGATCGACGACCACGACATCGACACAAAGATCCGTTCCGCCGCGAAGTTCCTCGACGAGGGGGACAAGCTGAAGGTCACCGTCCGATTCCGCGGCCGCGAGCTCGCGCATCCTGACCGCGGCCGGGTGCTCCTAATCGCCATCGGCGAGAAGCTGAAAGAGCACGGAGTCATCGAGCGCGCCCCGCTCCTCGAGGGCCGGCAGATGCACATGGTGATGAACCCGGTCCGCCGGGACGCGATCACCGGTGCGCCGACCCCTCAACCGCCGGCCGCCGCGACGCAGCCGCCCGCTGCCGCATCCGCAACGCCGAAGCCGCCCGCACCCGGTCCACGCCCGGCGCCAGCCGTGCCGCGGCCCGCGGTCGCCCCCGCGCCCGCTCGGCCGCCCGCGTCGCGTCCTTCACCCCCTCCACGCGCACAACGACCCGCCTAGGCAATAAACTGGTCGTTCACGTTCGCCTTTAAGCCGGAGGTCGTTCAGCGTGCCCAAGATCAAGAGCCATAGCGGCGCGAAAAAGCGGTTCGAGTTCACCGGGACCGGTCGTCTCCGTCGTTCGAAGGCGTACAAGGGTCACTTGAACCAGCACAAGTCGCCGTCGCGCAAGCGCCGTCACGCGGGGAAGGCACTCGTGGCCAAGGGCGACCTGCAGCTCGTCCGCAAGCTGCTGCCGAACCTGAAGGGAAGGGGCTAAGGGATGTCGCGGGTGAAGCGCGGAGTTGCCGCGCACAAGAAGCACAAGAAGCTCCTCTCGCAGGCTGAAGGCCGTCGCGCATCGAAGCACAAGCTCGTACGCCCGGCCCGCGAGGCCGCCATGCACGCGCTGCGGTACGCGTATCGCGACCGCCGAGCTCGGAAGGGACAGTTCCGCGCGCTCTGGATCGCGCGCATCAACGCCGCGGCGCGCGACGCCGGCGTTTCCTACAGCCGGCTCATGGCCGCGCTTCGCCTGGCGGGAATCGACCTCGACCGGAAAGTCCTCGCGGACATGACGATCCGCGACCCAAAGGTGTTCCGCCACTATGTCGATCTGATCAAAGAGAAGTCGAGCCCGCAGACAAACAAGTCATAACGGCGTCGAAGGAGAGCAGTACCGCGACCACGCGGCGCGAAAGAGAGACCGGCAAAGGTGAAAGCCGGTCGCGCCGACGCCGCGGGAATTCGCTCCGGAGCTGATCGGCAGAAAAGCCGGTCCGGGTGAAGCCCGATAGCGCTTCGACCGAGCGTCCTTCTCTCCTAGAGAGGGGAACACGGGTGGTACCGCGGAGGCCCGCCTTCGTCCCGAACGAACGGCGGGCTTTGTATTACCCGAAGGAGAGGACGCGATGGCCGGCGAAGACCTGAAGAAGCTCGCGGACCGCGCGGTCGCCGAGATCGGCGCGGTCACGGACGAGGCCGCCCTCGAGGCCGCCCGGGTGCGGTACCTCGGCCGGAAGGGCGCACTCAGCGAGGCCACGAAGGCGATCGCCAAGCTGCCGGCCGTCGAGAAGCCGGCGTACGGCGCCGCCGTGAACGATGCCAAGAGCCGGGTCGGGGCGGCACTTGAAGAGCGCCAGGCCGCGCTTCGAACGAAGGCCCTCGAGCGCGACCTCGGCGCGGACCGCGAGGACATGACGCTCCCCCCGCGGCGCGTCCGGGTGGGCCGCCTTCACCCAATCTCGCAAACAGTCCGCGAAGTGTCGCGGATCTTCGGGTCGTTCGGGTTCGAGACGGTCGAGGGTCCTGAGATCGAGTGGGACTACTACAACTTCGAGGCGCTCAATATCCCGGCGGGCCATCCGGCGCGCGAGAAGTGGGACACGCTCTGGGTCTCCAACCCGCTCGGCGACGACGAGTCGCGACCCATCCTGGGTCGGACGCACACCTCGCCCATGCAGGTTCGCGTGATGGAGAAGCGCAAGCCTCCGATCCGCGTCATCGTTCCCGGACGCTGCTACCGCTACGAGGCGACGGATGCGATCCGCGAGTCGATCTTCTTCCAGTACGAGGGGCTCGCGATCGACGAGAAGCTCACGATGGCCGACCTAAAAGGCACGCTGTACGCGTTCGCCCGGCAGGTCTTCGGGAGCGATCGCAAGATCCGCTTCCGCGTCGACTACTTCCCGTTCACCGAGCCGTCGGCCGAGATCGCGTTCGATTGCTTCGCGTGCGGGGGGAAGGACCCGCAGTGTCGCGTGTGCGGAGGCGATGGCTGGATCGAGGCCGCGGGCTGCGGCATGGTGCATCCAGACGTGCTGCGCCGTGTTGGCTACGACCCCTCTGAATATCAAGGCTTCGCATTCGGTGGGGGCATAGAACGACTGGCGATGCTTCGGACGGGGGCGCCTGACATTCGACTCTTCTACCAGAACGATCTCCGGTATCTGGAGCAGTTCTAGTGGTGCGGTATGCCGCGCTCGCACGTCCGAAACCCTCTGTTCGCGGCGGGGTCCCCCCGGCCTCGGACCCTCGGCCGGCTCCCCGCCACGCGGGGGCCCTCGGACGTGCTCGCGCGGCAGTCCTCCACGTCGAGGGAATCTCGTGCTGATCAAAGTGCCTGTGTCATGGCTTCGTCAGTACGTCGATATCGACGTGCCGATCGATGAGCTCGCTCTCAAGCTGCATATGTCCAGCACCGAGGTCAAGGGCATCGAGCGCCCGTGGTGGGACGACAAGATCCGAACCGCACGCATCGTGAAGCTCGCGAAGCACCCGAACGCCGACAAGCTGCTTCTCGCGACCGTCGACTACGGCGCAAGCGCGCCGAAGACCGTGGTCACGGGCGCGACGAACCTCACCGAGGGCGCGATCGTTCCCTACGCCGACGAAGGCGCGACGATCATCGATGGCCACACCGGCGATCGCACGACCCTGCGCGGCAAGCCCATGCGCGGGATCAAGAGCGAAGGCATGGTGCTGTCGCAGAAGGAGCTCGGCCTCAGCGACGAGCACGAGGGCATCCACATCCTCGCCCCGGATCTGCCCGTCGGGGCCCTCCTGCGCGAGGTCCTCGGCGAGACCGTCCTCGCACTCGAGCTCCAGCCGAACCGCCCGGATTGCCTTGGGATCGTGGGCATCGCGCGCGAGGTCGCCGCAATACTTGGGACAAGCCTCCGCGAGCCCCCGGTCGACCGCCTCGCGCTGGGCGCGCCGAAGCGTCTCGACGTCCGCATCGAGGACGAGCACGCCTGCTCGCGGTTCGCGGCCGCGCTGCTCACCGGAGTGCAAGTCGGCCCATCGCCCGCGTGGATGCAGGCCCGCCTCACGGCCGCCGGCATGCGGCCCATCGACAACGTCGTCGACATCACGAACTACGTGATGCTCGAGCTCGGCCAGCCGCTCCACGCGTACGACCACCGCAAGCTGCGCGAAGGAGTCCTCGTCGCGCGACAGGCTCGGAGCGGCGAGTCGCTCCGCACACTTGACGGCGTCGACCGTGTCCTTCCGGAGGGAACCCTGGTCATCGCCGACGCCGAGCGGACGCTTGGGATCGCCGGGATCATCGGCGGTGAAGATTCGGAGATCCGTGAGGACACGACGACCGTCGCGCTCGAATGCGCCTCCTTCGAGCCACGCGGGCTCGGTCGCACCGCGACGAAGCTCGACATGCGTGGCTCGTCAGGCACCGCCGCATCTCGACGCTTCTCCTGGGAGCTCTCGCCGGAGCTCGTCCCGATCGCGCTCGCCCGCGCGTGCCGCTTGCTCCGGGAGCATGCCGGAGCGAAGGTCGAGGGAGTGATCGATCGCTATCCGAATCCTCGCCCGCGAGTCAACGTACGCATGCGCTTCTCGGACGTCCCGCGCGTCATGGGCATCGAGATCGATCCCGCCGAGACGCTGGACATCCTTCGGCGGCTGCAGTTCACCGCGGCGGCCGATGGCGACACCCTCGTCGCGACGCCGCCGGTCGTGCGGACGGACATCGCGATCGCGGAGGACATCGTCGAGGAGGTGGGCCGGATCGCCGGGTACGATCGCCTCCCGACGCGCATACCCGACGGCCCCCTGCCGCTCGCCGAGCGGCACCCCCTGGAGGAGTTCCGCGAGCGAGCTCGTGACGCTCTCGCTGGGTTCGGTCTTCAGGAGATCCTGTCGTACTCGCTGATCGATCCCGCGTGGCTGAAGCTGCTGACGGCGGATGGCTCCTGCATCACGCCGGCGCCGCTACGCATCGTGAACCCCACCACCGTGTCGCAATCCGCGGCTCGGCCGACCCTGCGCGCGAGCCTGCTCGACACCGCGCGACGCAATCTGCGGAACCGCTCCTCAGTCGCGATCTTCGAGATCGCTCCTATCTATCTGCCGAGGCGCGCGGATCTTCCCGAAGAGCGCTGGACGATCGAGGTGCTGCTGGCCGGGAATGCGCAGCCGGTGAAGGACGGCGAGACGTGGCTCGTGCCTGAGCGCCGGTTCGACGTCCGCGACCTGCAGGGGATCGTGTCCGGGCTCTCGGAGCTGCTGGACGTGCAAGTCCCCGGCGAGCGTGTGGACACACCCGGCCTTCATCCGGGACGCAGCATCGCCTTCGCCCGCAATGGCAAGGTCTTCCTGACCCTCGGCCAGCTCGACCCGCGCGTCGCCGAGATGTGGGAGCTGCCGGCCGAGACCTTTCTCGCGGAGATCGATCTCGCCGCCTGGCAGGCGTCTTCGCGGCCACCGCGGGTGGTCGCGCCGCCGCGCTTTCCCGCCGCCCTTCGTGACCTGGCAGTGGTGGTCGAGGAGGCCACGCCGTACGGCGACCTCGAGCGCGAGATCCGCGCGGCGGCCGGCAAGGATCTCGAATCGCTCGCCCTGCTCGATCTCTATCGCGGTCAGCAGACCGGAGCGGGGAAGAAGTCCTTCGCGGTCCGGCTGGTGTTCCGGTCTGCCGCGGGGACTCTCGCCGAGGCGGACGTCGAGCGGTTGGTCAAGCGGATCACCGGGCGCCTCCAGCATTCCGTGGGGGCCACCATTCGCGACTAGGCCCCCGGCCGGTCAGACCGGGACTGAACCCGCGCGCAGCCGGGGTGGTACCCAGATAGACTCGGCGCCCAGCGCCAGGGAGGTGTGTGTACTAGTGGAGAAACGTTACTTGCGTAGAGGGTTCACTTTCGCAGTCGCGGCAACGATGGCACTCGCGGCGTGCGCGCCACAAGGCGGGACGGGAGCGACACCAAGCCCGAGCGCGAGCGCTGCGGCGCGCGGCGCCGGCGGTGAGCTCAAGATCCTGTACTGGCAGGCGCCGACGATCCTTAATACGCATCAAGCGACCGGCACCAAGGACGCCGACGCCGGCCGGCTCATTCTCGAGCCGCTCGCGTCATGGGGTCCCGACGCCAAACCGGTCGCGAACGGCCTCGCGGCCGAGATCCCGACCCTCGACAACGGCGGCGTCTCGAAGGACTTCACCACGGTGACGTGGAAGCTGCGGCAGGGCGTCAAGTGGTCGGACGGCACGCCGTTCACCGCGGACGACGTCGTGTTCACGTGGAAGTACCTCGCCGATGACCCGACAGCCGCTGCGGACTCCGACTACGCCACCGGCGTCAAGTCGGTCGTGGCGAAGGACCCCAACACCGCGGTCGTCACGTACGCCGACCCCAACCCGAACTACTACCAGTTCGGCGTCGGCGGCTCGAGCAACATTCTTCAGAAGAAGCAGTTCGAGTCGACGATGGGTGCGAAGGCAAGCGAAGCGCCCGAGAACCTGAAGCCGATCGGGACAGGCCCCTACAAGCTCGACAACTTCAAGCCCGGCGACGTGGTCACCTACGTGATCAACGACAACTACCGTGACGCGGCCAAACCGTTCTTCAAGACGGTCACGTTCAAGGGCGGCGGGGACGCCACCACGGCGGCGCGCGCCGTGTTCCAGACCGGCGATGTCGACTACGCCTGGAACCTCCAGGTCGAGGCGCCGGTGCTGCGTTCGCTCATCGACACCGGCGGCAAGGGCGACTACCTCGGCCTCGCCGGTCCGAACATCGAGCGCGTGAACATCAACTTCGCGAACCCCGACCCGGCCCTGGGCGACCAGCGGTCCGAGCCAACCACGAAGCACCCGTTCTTCAACGGCACCGACGGCAAGATCGTCCGCCAGGCCCTGGCGATGGCCACCGACCGCGCCACCGTCGCGAAGGAGCTCTACGGCGATGGCCTCACCGGTAAAGCGAGCTGCAACCAGCTGAACGGGAACCCCGCCTTCGAGTCGAAGAACACCGCCAGCCTGCCCGTCTGCAAGTTCGACGTCGCCGCTGCGAGCAAGCTGCTCGAGGACAACGGCTGGGTCAAAGGCAGCGACGGTGTCCGCGCGAAGGGCAACATCAAGCTCAAGATCCTCTTCGGTACGACGAACGTGTCGCTGCGCCAGAAGACGCAGGACGTTCTGAAGAAGGGCTGGGAGCAGGCAGGCTTCTCGGTGGAGCTCAAGTCGGTCCCGGCGAGCGTCTTCTTCACGAACACCTCGCCTGACGGGGCGAACAAGATGTTCTACGACGTGACGATGTACACGAACGGCACAGACCCGGACCCGACGACGTACTTGTCGGCCTGGACGTGCAAGAACGTCACGGCGAAGGCGAACAACTGGAACAGTCCGAACTACCACCGGTACTGCAACACGGCCTACGACGCGCTCATCGATCAGCTCCGCAAGGAGACCGACGCAGCCAAGCGCAATCAGCTCGCGATCCAAGCCAACGACATCCTCGTAGGGGAGGTCGTCACCATCCCGCTGGTCAACCGCTTCGCGGTCGCGTCTGGAAGGGCCAAGACCCTGAAGGGCGTCACCCTCACCGGTTGGGACTCCGAGATGTGGCAAATCGCGGACTGGTCCAAGTAACGAGCTAGCGGTGCTACGGTAGTGCGGTGGAGCCTCTCCACCGCACTGCCAACCGCCGCTGTGGGAGGATGGCGGGTCAGTAAATGGGACGATTCATTCTTCGCCGCCTACTGATCTCGATCCCCACGCTCATCGTCATCAGTTTCGTCGTCTACGCGATCCTGGCGCTCGCGCCGGGGGATCCGCTGAGTCAGTTCGCCGCGAATCCGCAGGTCCCACCTGAAGTCCGCGAGCGCATCCGCGACGCGCTCGGGTTGAACCAGCCCTGGTACATCCGCTATGTGAAGTGGCTGCAAGCCCTCGCCACGGGCGACTTCGGCTTCTCGTTCATGAGCCACTCGCCGGTGCGCGACCTCATCGCCCAGCGGCTGCCGAATACGCTCGCCGTGGTCGGCGTCGCGTACGTCGTCGGTGTGGTCATCGGCCTCCCGATCGGGGTCCTCTCGGCGGTGAGGCGCTACAGCCCCATCGACCATTCGGCTACGACTTTCGCCTTCATCGGCATCTCGGTGCCGACGTTCTTCACGGGACTGCTTCTCATCATCATCTTCAGCGTCAAGCTGCACTGGCTCCCATTCATCTACGACTCCAACCTGAAGGTTCACGATCTGGCGTCGTTCATCGATCAGCTGAAGCAGTCGATCATGCCCATCATGGTGCTCGCTCTCGCCGATACCGCGGTCCTTACACGGTACGTCCGAGCGGAGATGCTCGAACGGTTACCCCTCGATTACGTGAGGACGGCGCGAGCAAAAGGGCTTCGCGAGCGCTTCGTCATCATCGGTCACGTGCTCCGGAACAGCCTCATCCCGGTCGTCACGCTCGTAGCCCTCGGCGTCCCGGCGGTCTTCGGTGGGGCGATCGTGACCGAGCAGATCTTCCGTGTTCCGGGTATCGGGGAGCTTCTGGTCCGATCGATCGGCGACGACGACATCCCGGTGGTCGCCGCGATCGTGTTCATCTTCGCGGTCCTCGTCGTGCTCTTCAACCTGATCGCGGACATCCTCTACGCCGTGCTCGACCCACGGATCAGGTACACGTAATGGCGACGAGAGCGCAGGTCCAGGTCGGCGCAATCCCACTCGCGGACGCGATGCGGCCCGCGCGCTCACTCTGGAAGGACGCGTGGCACCAGTTCAGGCGACACAACCTCGCCATGGCCGGCGTGGTCACGATCGCCTTCCTCACCCTCGCCACGTTCGTCGGACCATTCCTCTGGACCCTTCCGATCAATGACATCAACTTTGGGATAGCGATCCAGGGGCCATCCGCCACGCATCCGTTCGGCGTGGACGACCTCGGTCGCGATCTCCTGGCGCGCGTGCTCTGGGGCGGTCGTGTGTCGATCGCTGTCGGCATCACCGCCGTGCTGATCGCGATGACGTTGGGAACCTCCGTCGGCGCCCTTGCAGGCTATTTCGGCAAGCTTGACAACCCGCTGATGCGTCTGACCGACCTGTTCCTTTCGCTGCCGATCCTACCGCTCCTGCTGATCATCATTTTTCTGTTCCGCGACAACCTGCGCGCCCTCTTCGGGCCCGAGGCGGGCATCTTCATCCTGATCGTCTTGGTGATCGGCATCCTCAACTGGATGCCTGTGGCGCGGCTCGTCCGCGCGTCGTTCCTTTCGCTGAAGCAGAAGGAGTTCGTCGAGGCGGCGCGCACGGTCGGCGCGACGGATGGTCGGATCATCCTCGTGCACATGCTGCCGAACGTCCTGAGTCCGGTGCTCGTCGCGGCGACGATCGGCGTCGGTGCGGCGATCCTCACGGAATCGACCCTGTCGTTCCTCGGTCTGGGCTTTCCGCCAGACGTACCAACCTGGGGACGGCTGCTCTTCGACGCCCAGAACTACCTGGACATCGCGCCGCATCTTGCGATCTTCCCCGGCCTGATGATCTTTCTGACCGTGCTGTCGATCAACTACATCGGCGACGGCCTCCGCGACGCGCTCGACCCGCGAAAGAGCTCCTGAGGGACGAGGAGCGGCTTCCCCGCGACGAGCGAGTCGACGAGCCATGAGCAGCGTGTCTTTCGGCGAAGCCGCGAGATCAAGCAAGAGCTCCTGACCCCCGGTCTCGGGCCGCGCCTCCCGCGCTCCTTCTACGCGCGCTCGACGGCCGTGGTCGCGCGTGACCTGCTCGGCAAAGTGCTCGTTTACGATGGCCCGACCGGAAGGCGCGCGGCCCGGCTCGTCGAGGTCGAGGCATATCTCGGCTCACGGGATCCGGCCTCGCACGCGTACCGCGGCCCGACGCCACGGACCGCACCGATGTTCGGCCCACCCGGAAGGAGCTACGTGTATTTCGTGTACGGGATGTACCACTGCCTCAACGTCGTGACCGAGCGTGATGGCGTTGCCGGCGCGGTCCTCGTGCGCGGGGCCGAGCCGCTGGCCGGTTTCGACGACCTTGGGCCGCGGGCGCTCGCCGGCCCGGGGAAGCTGGCGCGGGCGTTCGGGCTCACGACGGAGCACACGAACCTGGACCTGGTCCGATCGGTGCTGTCGATCCACGACGCGCCGCCTATACCGCCGTCGCGAGTGGTGCGCTCCGCTCGCATCGGGCTGAACGAGCACGCGACGACGAGCAAGCCCTGGCGCCTCTACGTGCGCGGCTCGTCCGGGGTTTCGCGGCCTTGAACGAGGGCGCGCTCGCCCGGCTCGAGCTCCCGGCGGTGCGGCATCTCGTCGCCGAACGCACCGCGTTCGCGCCAGGTCGCGAGCTTGCCGAGGCGCTCTTCCCGACAGCGGACCTCCGGGAGGCGGAGCGTCTCCAGGACGAGACCGCCGCCGCGCGGACTCTTCTCCGCGCGAGCCCCTCGACCGGACTGCGCGGGGCGCGCGATATCCGCGACGCAGTGCGGCGCGCGAGGCTCGGCGGCGCGCTCGACCCGGCGCAGCTCATCGCCGTGGCCGACACGATCCGTTCGGCCGAGCGCCTCTTCGCCGACGTCCACCCGTACCCGCCACTCGCCGCGCGCGCACGTTTCGCGCGACCGCCTACCGACGTCGCGGTCGCGATCGAGAACGCGATCGGGACCACCGGCGAGGTCCTCGACCGGGCCAGCGGCCGGCTCGGCTCTCTTCGGGCCAACCTGCGCGCCGCGCAAACGCGTCTGCAGCAGCGTCTCGATGGCCTCGTCCACTCCCCGGATCTGCTGCGGCTCCTGCAGGAACCGATCGTGACGCAGCGCGGCGGGCGCTACGTCGTGCCGGTGAAGGCCGAGCACCGCGCCGCGGTCAAGGGCATCGTGCACGACCAATCGGCAAGCGGCCAGACGGTCTTCATCGAGCCCCTCGAGATCCTGGAAGCGAACAACGCGCTGCGCGAGGCCGAGCTCGCCGAACGTCTCGAGGTGGAGCGGATCCTGGACGAGCTCTCGCGTCGGGTCGAGCGCTCGAGCGAGGATCTCGACGCGATGACGACGGCGCTTGCCGCTCTCGATCTCATCCTCGCGAAGGCGCTCTACGCCGATTCGCTGCAGGCGACGCGGCCCGAGCTGAACGCCGACGGCGTGCTCGACCTCGTCGACGCGCGGCACCCGTTGCTGGTGGAGCAGGGGAAGGTCGTCGGCATCGACGTGCAGCTCGGCGGCGATTTTCGCGTCCTCGTCGTGACCGGGCCGAACACCGGCGGCAAGACCGTGACGCTCAAGACGATCGGTCTCCTCACCGCGATGGCGGCGTGCGGTCTCGCGATACCCGCGGAGCGCGGGCGCGTCCCGGTCGTCCGCCGGATCTTCGCCGACATCGGCGACGAGCAGTCCATCGCGCAGTCGCTCTCGACCTTCTCGTCGCATCTTCGCAACGTCGTCGCGACGCTCGCGGAAGCCGAGCGCGGAGATCTCGCGCTCCTCGACGAGGTGGGCGCCGGGACCGATCCCGATGAAGGCGCGGCTCTGGCGATGGCCGTGCTCGAGACGCTCCTCGAGCGTGGCGTGCTCGCCGCCGCGACGACCCACTACCCCGAGCTCAAAGCGTTCGCGCTCAACACGCCGGGCGTGCGGAACGCGAGCATGGAGTTCGACTCGAACACCCTACGGCCCACTTTCCGTTTGCGGCTCGGCTTACCCGGCGCATCCAACGCGTTCGCGATCGCGGAGCGTCTCGGTCTCGACCCAAGCGTGCTCAGCCGCGCCGACACGCACCTCTCGGAGCTGCACCGCTCGCTCGAGCGCACCCTCCTCGAGGCGGAGCGGCAACGGACCGAGCTCGGCGCCGCTCTAGAGGAGGCGCGGGTGTCGGCCGCCGACGCAGCCGAAGTCACGTCCGGAGCGCGGCGGGAGGCCGAGCGGGTCCGGGACGAGGCGCAGCGCGCGCTGCGGCGTGCTCGCGCGGAGGCTGACGAGCTCCTGCTGCAGGCGCGGCGGGCGCTCCGCCAGGCGGAGGAGGCGCGGGATCGCGCGGCGAAACGCAACCTCGTCGATGAGGCGCGCGCGGCGCTCGCCGAAGCGGAGTCGACGCGGGCGGAGGCGACCGACACGACGGTCGCCCGGGTCACGGTGCCCATCACCGTCGGGGCCCCGGTCCTCGTGGAGGGATTCGCCGAGCCGGGAACGCTTCTCGCGGTCGACGACCGCGGCGTTGCGGAGGTGGCGGCGGGCGCGGTCCGTCTGCGAGTGCCGGCGGCGCAGCTGCGTCCGGCGCCGGAGCCGATCGGCGCTCCACTCCGATCCGCACGCCCGGTCGTGAGCGGTTCGGCGTCGAGCGTCCCGCTCCAGCTCGACATCCGCGGCGCGCGTGCCGAAGAGGCGCTCGCCGTCCTCGACCGTTATCTGAACGACGCGGCCGTGGCGGGCGTCGGTCGCCTGCGAGTCATCCACGGAAAGGGAACGGGTGCGCTCCGTTCGGCGATCCGCGCGGCGCTCTCCGAACATCCCCTGGTCCGTTCGTACGAGCCCGCGGGCCCGTCCGAAGGTGGCGACGGCGCGACCATCGTCACGCTGTGACCTTGCTAGAGCGTTCGGCGCATTTCGATGCCGGCGCTCGCGAGATCGCGACGAAGCGTTAGGGGATCGCGTTCGATAAGCCCGAGGTCGGCGAGAGCGACCGCGAGGTTCGGGTGGGGATCGATCTCGACGGGTACCGCCCACCGCAGCTCGCTGCCCGCCTCGGCTCGCGGCGTTCCCTCGATTGCGGCCCCGCGAAAGAGATGCACGAGAAAGTGAAAACGGCCTGCGGGGACGCTCCGCACCTCGTAGCGCGCGACGGGCTCGAGGTCGTGGACGCGGTACCCGGTCTCTTCAAGGAGCTCCCGACGGGCGGCATCTTCCAGACGCTCGTTCCGATCCACGCTTCCGCCGGGCAGGAGCCATGCGCCGGCGAATGGCCCGGCAGTCTGTTTCACGATCAGGATCCGACCCGCGGAGTCGACGCACGCGACGATCGCGGCGGCGCTCCCGCTCGCTACGGCTTCTTGGTCGGCGTGGGCGTGGGGAATGGCGGCAGCGTAAAGGTCGGGACCGGGAACGTGGGCGTCGCGCCCGGCGTGCGTGTCGGCACCGGCGTGAGTGACGGTGACGGCGACGGGCACGGGTCCGGGCCGACGAGATTCCAGGTGTAGCGGCCGTACGTATGCTTGCCGGCCATCGCGTCACGGATCCACTGGTCGGTGTATCGCTGGAACGGCGCGGGGGCGCGCGTGTCGTTGATCCTCATCGACACCTTGATCGAGCCGTCGGGCTGCGGGCATCCAGTGACGAACCAATCGTCGACCCTCGCCGGCTCGGTGCCTTTGACGAACCATTCGCTCATGGAGAACGGCGACAGCGCGGACGGAGCGAGGCCGGAGCCGTATCCGCCGTACGCGCCTGGCGCCGAGACGATGGTCCCGCTCACGACGTTGGCCGGCCGTGGCCAATCCGAGGCGGGTGTGTCCGCGAGCGCCTCCTTCATGTAGTCGCGCCACAGCTGGCCTGGGCCGGTCGCGCTCGCGAAGTCGACCGTGCTCATGCGGTCGCCGTTCGAGTTCCCCATCCAGACGCCCGTCACGAGCGTCGGGACGTAACCGACCGAATAGACGTCCTTCAGGTTGTCGGTCGTGCCCGTCTTGAGGGCGGCAACGCGGCCGATGTTCGTCCACGAGCCGAAGATGAAGTCCTTCGAGGGCTGGGTGGTGTCCTTGAGGATGTCGGTCATGATCCAGGCGATCCCCGGATCGAGCGCGCGCTTCTGCTCGTAGTCCTTGTGCTCCCACACGAGATTTCCGCGCGCGTCTTCGACCTTCAGGATGTACGTCGGCGCCACGCGCATTCCCATGTTCGCGAGCACACCGTAGGCACTCGCCATGTCGACGAGGTGGACTTCCTTCGCGCCGAGCGTGAGGGAGAGGCCGATGGTCGTGGGATCGATCGGTGTCGTGATTCCCATGTCGTGCGCGGTCTGGATGGTGTCCTCGATCCCCGAGTACTCCGCCAGGAACCGCACCGCCGGCACGTTCCGCGACTCGCGGACCGCCTGCCGCATGGTGACGGGGCCGTGGTACTGGAGGTCGGCGTTCTCCGGGCAGTAGCCGCACGCAGCCGGGCTCATGCGCGTCGGATCGGCCTTTCCGCCAAAGTCGGTGCGCGCGTCCACGACCACCGTGGCCGCGGTCGCGCCTTTCTTGAGCGCGGTGACGTAGTTGAACATCTTGAAGGAAGAACCGGGTTGTCGGAGCCCGATCCCGGCGACGTCGAACTGGCCCTGCACCTTCGGATCGTCGCGGTTGTTGTAATCGACCGAGCCGACGTAGGTCAGGATCTCGCCGGTCCGCGGATCGATCGAGACGAGCGCGGCGTTCCATACGTTGCGGTTGTGGAGCTTCTCGACCCACTCCTTCACCTGCCGCTCGCCGATCTCCTGCTTGGTCATGTCGAGCGTCGTCGTAACGCGATACCCGCCGCGTGAGACCGCGGACTCGTCGCCGCCGAGGATCTGCGCCAGCTGGTTGCGCACCTGGAAGACGAAGTGCGGCGCCTTGATGGTCGCGACCGGCGGTCCGGCGACCTTGATCTGTTCGGCGTTCGCGGCGTCGGACGCGGCCTGCGTGATCGCGCCGGTGCTGACCATCTGGCCCAGCACATACGCGCGCCGGTCGGCGGCACGGTCGACGTTGTCGGCCTCCGTTGGATCAAGGACCGACGGCGCCTGCGGCAGGCCGGCGAGCAGGGCGGCCTCCGCGAGGGTGAGCTTCGAGAGATCGGACTTGCCGAAGTACGTCTGCGCCGCCGCCTTCACGCCGTAGGCCTGGTTGCCGTAGTAGATCTGGTTGAAGTAGAGCTCGAGGATCTGCCGCTTGGAGTAGGTGTTCGTCACCTCGACGGCGAGGATCGCTTCGCGGATCTTCCGCTTGAGCGAGACTTCGTTGCCGACGATCCGCTGCTTCACGAGCTGCTGAGTGATGGTGGACGCGCCGCCCTGCCCACTGTTGCGTCCGGTCACATCCGAGAACACCGCGCGGATGGTCCCGAGGATGTCGACACCCGGATTCGTCCAGAAGCTCCTGTCCTCTGCAGACACCGTGGCATCGATGAGCACCTGCGGGATCTCGTCGTAGCTCACGACCTCGCGGTTCTCTTCGGAGAACTGGTAGAGGAGCTCTGTACCGGTGCGGTCGTAGACCTTCGTCGACTGAGCGAGCGGGTCCTTCGCGAGGTCTTGGGGCGAGGGGAGGTCGGCGGCGAAGAACGCGAACGCCGCGCCTGCGCCCAGGATGAGGAGCGCGCCGGTCGCGAGGACGATGGCGAGGAGTCCCGACGGCAGGGCGAGGCGCCAACCGCTGAACGCTCCGCCGCCCCGGCGCCGTTTCGAGCGATATGCCCCGCGCCGGAGCGCGTGGTCGTATGTCGTCTTCGAACGCTGGATGCGTCCATGGTAACGGCCGCCAAACGTATCCTGTGAGCGTGCCGACACGTCCGGGACAACGCGAGCTCGATGAATTCCTCACGCGCGGGGTCAGCGATGTGAGCGTGCTCGGCGATCTGCGCTCCGCGCTCGCCTCAGGTGAGCGTCAGTTGCGTATCAAGCAGGGATTCGACCCGACGCATGCGAATCTGCACCTCGGACACGCCATCTCGTTACGCAAGCTAAGAAAGCTATCGCAATGGGGCCACGAGATCGTGCTCATCGTCGGTGACTGGACCACCCAGATCGGCGACCCGAGCGATCTCGATCAGAGCCGGCCGCTCAAGTCGCGCGATGAGGTGATGCGGAACGCTCAGACCTACCTCGATCAATTCCACCTCATCGTGCCTCGGGAGAACACCCGGATCGTTTTGCAGGACGAGTGGTACGGGAAGTTCGGCCTTCGCGATGTTATCCAGCTCGCCTCGCGGTTCACGGCGCAGCAGATGCTCGCGCGCGAAGAATTCCGCAAGCGTCTCGACAAGAAGATCGCGATCCCGATCAAGGACCTGCTGTACCCGCTCCTCCAGGCCTACGACTCGGTGGCGATCGAGGCCGACGTGGAGTTCGGCGGGACGGACCAGCTCTTCAACATCCTGACGGGCCGCGAGCTGCAGGAGATCGTCGGACAACGCCCGCAGTCGGTCTTCATCGTCGAGCTGCTCGAGGGGCTCGACGGTCTGAAGATGAGCAAGTCCAAGCCGGCGCAGAGCATCTGGCTCGTCGACCCGCCCAGCGAGGTCTACGGCAAGGTGATGGCGATCGAAGACACGCTCATGGCCCACTACTTCGAGTGGGCGACCGAGCTTCCGATCGAGGACGTGCGGGCCACGCTCGACGCGCTCGCGCGCAAGGAGCTCCACCCGCGCGAGGCGAAACGGAAGCTCGCGCGCACGATCACGTCCGAGCTGCACTCCGCCGCAGCCGCCGAGGACGCGGAGCGCCAATTCGATCGCGTGCACAAAGAGGGAGCGGCGCCCGATGCCGTGCCGACCGTCGACGTCACGGTCGATGGACAGAAGGAAGTTCCCATCGTCGATCTGGTCGTCTCGGCCTTCGCGAAGAGCAAGCGGGAGGCGCGACAGCTTATCTCCCAGAATGGCGTGCGCGTCGACGGGACGGTCGCGACCGAGAACACGAAGGTGCCGGTGAGCGGCGAACCGCTGGTCCAGATCGGGAAGCGCCAGGCAGTTCGCGTTCGTTTCCGGTGACGCGCGATCGGGGGGCTCTGCCCCCCGGCCCCCGCAAACTAGTAGTTGCGGTCGTGCCGTTCGGTGCGAAAGGGCGCGACGCCAAGGCTGGCGGCATCGGCCGTCAGGTGGCGCGGCGCCTTGTCGAACGCTTCACCGACGACCAGAACGTGGAGCTCCAACCCGTCTTCCTCGTGGCCATGCCGGAGACGAAGAGCGACGCCGGGTACCTCGTGTTCGGCTCGACGCCCGACCCCGAGCTCGCCGCACGGTACGGGGAGTCGCTCGGCGCCACCCACGCGCTCACCGGCGTCTATCGCGAGGACGAAAGCGGGCGTGCCTTCGCGACGACGCTCGTTGACGTCAAGAGCCGCAATCCGATCGCCGAGCGCGAGCTGGTCGTCGCGCCGAACGAGCTCCATCGCGCCGAGCCCTCGCTCGCGGCGTGGCTCGCCGAGATGCTCGGGGTGCCCGCGCCCGGGCTCGAGCCGGAAACCGCGAACGAGCCGTCGTACCAGGCTTTTCTCTCCGGCCTCGAGAACGAGACGAACGAGACGCTCCTGCGAGCGGGAAACCCGACCGCGGCGGACGCGGCTCGCGCACGCGCGTTCGACGACTATGTCGCGGCGATCCAGCTCGATCCGGAATCGCAGCGCGCGGAGGACCGCCTCCTGGTACTGGCTGCCGAATCGGTCGAGCGCGGCGACGAGGACCGAGCCGCGCGGTCGCTCGAGGACGTCGTCGAGGCGAAGCCGCGTTCCTGGCGCGCTCACTACATGCGCGCCGAGCTGCTGCGCGGTCTCGGCGAGACGAGCCTCGCGATCGTCGCGCTCGAGCATGCCCACGCCCTGCGGCCCCTGCGCGACGTCGATCTCATCGTCCTCGCCGAGCTGTACATCTCAGAACAGGCGCCGGGTCAGGCCGCGTCTCATCTGCGCCGCATCGCGGAGGGCAGCGAGGAGTTCGGCCGCGCGCAGGAACTCCTCGGGCTGCTCGCGCTCGGCCGCGGCGATCAGCCGCCCGCTCGCGCGCACTTCGAGCGGGCCGCCGCGAGCGGCCGGGTGAGCGCGCGTGCTCAGCTCGCGCGGGTGCTCATCGCCGCAGGACTCCGGGACGATGCCAAGCGCGAGCTCGACCAGGTCCTTTCCGGTGCGGGCGCGGACCCGGACGCCCTCGCGCAGGCGCATCGCCTCCGACTCGGGCTCGATCGTCCTGACCTCGAGGCCGAGCTCGAGCGCGCCGGACGTGTCGCGCTCGCGGCGGACGCTACCCGGCTCGATGAGGTGCGAGCGGCCTTCGAGCGCGTGCTCGCGTTCGATCCGCAGATATGGGAGGCGCACTTCGGCGTGGGGCTCGTCGCGCGCCGCCGCGAAGACTTCGTCGCCGCGGCCGCGTCGTTCCGGCGGGCGCTGGACCTCGCGCCGGAGCAGCCCGACGTCATGCACGAGCTCGGCGTCGCGCTGCTCGCGTCGGGCTCCAGGGCCGACGCGCTTGGCCTGCTCGACCGCGCCGCGTCGCTCCGTCCGGGGCAGGCCGCGTACCTCGCGGATGCGGGCTTCGCACACCTTCGTGCGGGCGATCTCGACGCCGCCCGCGAGCGGCTTCGCATCGCGAGCACGATCGACGCCGATGATCCGTTGACGCGCGCGTACCTGGCGGAGCTCGAGCGCGTGGAAGCCGCGTCGGGCAAGGCGAATTGAGCCCAACCAAGCAGATCGTCGTACTGGGCGGCGGTTTCGCGGGTCTCCATCTCATCCGGCGGCTCGAGGGGCGCCTCCGTCGCGACGAGGCATCGGTCACGCTCGTCGATCGTCAGAACTATCACCTCTTCACGCCGCTGCTCTACCAGGTGTCCACCGGCGAGCTGCCGCCGCATGCGGTCGCTTATCCACTGCGCGACGCGACCGCGCCCGCCGGCTTCCGGTTCGTACAGAGCGAGGTGACGGCGATCGATCTCGAGCGCCGGCGAGTCGGCACCGCCGACGGCGAGCTTCCATACGACCACCTCGTGATCGCCCTCGGCTCGGTCACGAACTACGGCATTCCGGGGGTACGCGAGAACGCGCTTCCCGTGAAGTGGCTGTCCGACGCCGAAGCCCTGAAGCGGCATGTACTCGACATCTTTGAATCCGCTGCGATCGAGACCGACATCGCGCGCCGCCGCGAGCAGCTCACCTTCATCATCGTCGGCGCCGGCCCGGTCGGAGTCGAGCTCGCGAGCTCGCTCCGCGATCTCATGGACCACACGCTGCGGCGCATCTACCCGTCGATCGATTTCCACGGCGACGTAACGATCCACCTTGTCGATGGCGCCGACCGAGTCATTCCGGGGATGGACCCGCGTCTCTCGCGGATCGCGATGAAGCGCCTCGAGCGACAGCGGGTCCGCGTTCTCCTCAACACGCTCGTCTCAGAGATCCGACCCGGCGCGGTGCACACGAAGGACGGCGCTCAGCTCCGCGGTCGCACGATCGTCTGGTCGGGCGGCGTGAAGGTGAATCCGCTCGTCGCTTCGCTCGACGTGCCGAAATCGAAGGATGGCCGCATCGTGGTGGACGATCACTTCCGCGTGAGCGGGCGCGACGACGTCCTCGCGCTCGGCGATTCGGCGTACTTCGAAAATCACGGAAAGGGCCTCCCGCAGCTCGCGCAGGTCGCGGTCCTCGAGGCGCCGGCCGCCGCGCGCAACGTCGCGGCACTCGTGCGGGGCGAGCCGACCCGACCATTTGTCTACCATCGGAAGGGTGACCTCATCGCGCTCGGCCGGACGCAGGCGGGCGCCGAATTCGCGAGGCTCGGAGGTTTCGTTCTCGCCGGGTTCCCGGCGTGGACGGTCTGGCGCGCGAACTACCTCATGCAGCTCCTCGGTGTCCGGAACCGCGCGAGCCTGCTCATCGAGTGGACCCTCTCGTTCTTCGCGGGCCGGCTGGTCGCCAACACCCCGTGACTGAGGAGCGGCGGGCGCGCATTCAGGAGCTGCGCGCGCTCGTGACCGAGGCCCTGGCCACCGTCCGCGGCCTCGGTGCCGACGACTGCCAGCGCCAAAGTGCGGCCGAAGGCTGGCCGGCGGTGATCGTCGCGTACCACATTGGGCTGGGGCTGCGACGGCAGGCCGGCTTCATTGCCCGTGCTCTCACGGGTGAAGAGCCATTCGAGTTCGAATGGGAGCCGACCCATGCGATCAACGCGGTCAACGCCCGCGAGCACGCCTCCATGTCGAAAGAGACCGCGGCCGAGGAGATCGAGGAGGGATGGGAGCGCCTTGAGGGCGTCATCGCGCGGATGGGCGAGGACACCTGGTCGCGCGAGGTCTTTGCGTTCGGCGGGCGTCCGAGGACCGCTGACGTTGTGCTCAGGCGTATCGTCCTGCCGCACGTGACCGAGCACCTGGAGAGTCTCCGCAACACCGTGGCTGGGCTCCCGTGACGTTCGCCGAGCGCGCGCTCTACCACCAGATCCACCCGGCGAAGCTGTTCGCCGACATCTCGACGGCGGTCGTCGGGCTCGATCTCTTCTGGCGGCACGAACTCGCGCCCGGTCTGATCATCGCGCTCCTTCCGCCCGTCCTTGTCTCGGCGGTGCTGCTGCGCGAAGCCGATCTGGAGCGCTATCGATCGAGCCCGATGGGGCCTACCTCCGGCGCTTCATGCCTCCGTGGGTCCAAGCCGTTCGGCTGTTCGGCGTGGGCGTCGCGTTTTACGCGGCGTGGCACCACGTCGCTCCAGGCGTGGTCAGCGGGCTCGCACTCGTCGCGATCTGCTGGGCCAACGGCATCGGCCGGCACCCCGGACCAGGACGCGCGATTTAGGCGGAGCTCACTCTTTTTCTAGCGGGCCGCCGCGGGCTGCTCCTCCACCTGCTCCTCGTGCGCGGCGATGACCTTCTGCGCGATGTGTGACGGACACTCCTCGTACCCCAGGAGCTCCGCGCTGAACGTGCCGCGCCCACCGGTCATCGAGCGGAGGTCGGTCGCGTACCGGAAGGTCTCGGCCATGGGCACGTGCGCCTTGATCCGCTGCAGTCCGGCGCCGGTCGCCTCCATCCCGAGCACGCGTCCGCGGCGCGAGTTGAGGTCGGCGAGCACGTCGCCCATCTGCTCCTCGGGCACGAGGACCTCGAGACTCATGATCGGTTCAAGCAGGAACGGCTGCGCTTCCTTCACGCAGTTCTGGAGCGCGAGCGACCCTGCGATCTTGAAGCTCATCTCGCTCGAGTCCACGGCGTGGAAGCTTCCGTCGAACAGGGTCGCCTTGAAGTCCGAGAGAGGATAGCCCGCGATCACGCCCTTCTCGGCGGTCTCGCGCACGCCCTTCTCGACGGCCGGCCAGAAGTTCCGCGGGACGGACCCGCCGACGATCCGCGTCGCGTAGACGACCCCAGACCCCGCGGGCTGCGGCTCGATCTCGAGGAACACGTCCCCGAACTGGCCGTGACCGCCGGTCTGCCGCTTGTACCGGCCCTGTGCCTGCGCCTTGCCGCGGATCGACTCGCGGTACGGGACCCTCGGTGTTCGCATCTCGACCTGCACGCCGAACTTGTTCTTCAGGTGGTGGACGGCGACCTCGATCGCCGACTCGCCGATCGCCGAGAGGATCGTCTCGTGCGTCGCGTCCTCGCGACGGACGTGCAGCGTCGGGTCCTCGTCGGTGAGCTTGTGGAGTGCCGTCGCGAGCTTGTCGAGGTCGGCCTTGCTGGAGGGCTCGATCGCCACCGAGAACGACGGCGGCGGGAAGTCGATCGGGTCGTACTGGATGACGGCATCTTTGTCGCACAGGGTCGCGTTCGTCGTCGTGGCGGTGAGCTTCGGGATCGCGCAGATGTCGCCGGCCCCAACCGCGTCGGTCGCCTCCTGCTCCTTTCCGCGGAGGAAGAAGATCTGACCGACGCGCTCGGTCTCTCTTTTCGTCGCGTCGAAGACCTGAGCGTTGTGATGCAGCGTTCCCGAATACACGCGGACGTAGCTCAGCTTTCCCACGAAGGGATCGGCCAGGGTCTTGAAGACGAACGCCGAGAGCTTGTCCGACGGATCCGGCTTCCGCGCGATCTCGTCGCCCGACGGGGACTTGCCGATAACTGAACCCGCCTCGGCCGGGGAGGGGAGCATCTCGCGGACGGTATTGAGGAGCGCGGCGAAACCGACCCTCTTGTGCGCCGACGAGGCGGCCACCGGAACGACCTTGCCCTCGCGAACCGCCTTGTGCAGCGCGTCGCGGAGCTCGTCGTACGAGAGCTCCTTCCCGTCGAGGTAGCGCGTGAGGAGGTCCTCGTCGGTCTCCACGATCGCCTCGACGAGCTGCTGCCGGAAGTTCCCGACGCGGTCGGCCTCTTCCTTCGAGAGGTCGGCGACCGGGTCTTTGGGACCCTCCAGCACCTGGCCGTGGAGGAGATCGATGGTCGCCTTCAGATCCTGGTGCTCGCCGACGGGCACGTGGAGCGGCACGACGCGGATCCCGTAGGCCTCGCGCAGCTGCTCCAGCACCCGGTCGAAATCGGCGTTCTCGCGGTCGAGCCGGCCGATGACCACGATGCGCGGCGTTTCGGCTTTTTCGAGCTCCGACCACACCGTCTGCGTGCCGACCTGGACCCCAGCGGAGGCGTCGACGAAGACGATCGCGGCGTCGGCCACGCGGAGCCCGGCGTGCTGGTCGCCGGCGAAGTCGGCGAAGCCGGGCGTATCGATGAGGTTGACTTTGATGCCGTCGTGGGTGAATGAGGCGAGGGCCATGTTGATGGTGATGTGGCGCTTCTGTTCCTCGGGATCGGTGTCCAGGATGCTGGTGCCGTCATCGACCTTGCCGAGGCGAGTCGTCGCCCCGACCGAGTGGAGGAGGGACTCGACGAGGCTCGTCTTTCCCGATCCTCCATGGCCGACGACGGCCACGTTTCTGATCTTCGTGGGCTCCGGTGATGCCATCAAGACTCTCCCCAGCGCATGATGCGTTGGTAGTATCACCCGCGATGTCGGGGCACTCAAAGTGGAGCCAGATCAAGCGCCAAAAGGGAGCCGCCGACGTCAAGCGCGGCGTGGTCTTCACCAAGATGACCAAGGAAATCATGCTCGCCGCGAAGGAAGGCGGCGGCGATCCCGACGCCAATTTCCGCCTGCGTCTGGCCATGGATCGGGCCCGCGCAGTGAACATGCCTCGGGACAACATCCAGCGCGCGATCGATCGTGCGACCGGCGGGGGCGAGGGCGCGGCCCTCGAGAGCGTCGTGTACGAGGGCTACGCGCCGGGAGGCGTGTCGGTGATGATCGAGGCCGCCACGGACAACCGGAACCGAACCGTCTCGGAGATCCGTGCGGCGTTCACCCGGGGCGGCGGCAAGCTCGGCGAGTCGGGCTCGGTCCAGTGGCTCTTCGAGCAGAAGGGCGTCATCGAGATCGACACCAAAGGCAAGGATCCCGACACCATCCAGCTTGCGGCCATCGACGCGGGCGCCGAGGACGTCGAAGTGGAGCCGGGCCTCGCGACGGTCTACACGACACCGAGCTCATTCGAGCGCGTGCGGAAAGCGCTCGAATCCGCAGGAATCAAGACCGGCGCGGCGGAGCTGTCGATGCGTCCGACCACGACCGTGCACGTCGAAGGCGACGCCGCGCGTAAAGTCCTCGGTCTCGTCGAGACCCTCGAGGACCTCGACGACGTGATAAAGGTGCACGCGAATTTCGACGTTCCCGAAGAGGTCCTCCAGCACGCCTGACATTGGGGGGCTCCGCCCCCCAGCCCCCGGCCATCC
>Ga0070698_100000031_pt1 | contig 95539 bp, 91 predicted proteins | sample KBSK1502metaG_FD_65477 | JGI IMG/M metagenome (GOLD analysis project Ga0070698, IMG submission 65477) | Corn, switchgrass and miscanthus rhizosphere microbial communities from Kellogg Biological Station, Michigan, USA - KBS K1-50-2 metaG | ecosystem: Host-associated > Plants > Roots >... | reverse complement strand
GAGGTCATCATTGGTCACGAGGCGGTCCCTTTCTCTTGGTGGTTGTGCACCGAAGAGGATGGGCCGCTTCGTTTTTCGGCCGCTAAGTCGAACCTGTCGGGTCGACTCGTGGGCCGTTCAGCCTAGACCCCGAGCGGCCCCAGGGCGTCGGCGAGCTGCTTGCGGTGCTCGGCGGTCTCGAAGTCGAGGAGCGGATTCGCAGGCAGCAGGTGCTCCGTGATCGCGTTGCTCCGCCGGACGTAGACCGCGGGGTACAGCTCACCGGCTGGGTTCGCCTCGACCGTGGCCGCGACGCCATCCGGGCCGGCGCTGTCGACGAAGAGCTGGAGCGGGAGGATGCCGTCGTCGATGATCCCGCGCTTCGCGTCGACGAGGACGGTCCGCGCGAGATACGACTTCTGATGCCAGAGCTCCGGTGCGTGCGTCACCTCCGCGAGGAGGTAGCGGAGCAGATCGTCGCGCTTCAGCTGCGGGCGCTCGGGATCGATGCCGAAGTACTTCTGCGCGATGTGCCGCGCGAGGATCCGGGCGTTGTAGCGATGCCCGTGGACGGCGCCCGAGCTGCTCGGCAGCCCGTGCTTCTTCAGTCCCGGCGCGCCGCGCGTGGCCGTGCCGGCGAAGTACATGTCGGGCACGCCGATGCTCTCGAACACCGGCGACTGCGACGGGATCCGCTCGCGGCCCGCGACGGGGACGCCGAATGCCTCGAGATCGCCGAGCGGTGGCGTGAACCCGGTGGTGGCGATGACGTCGTCGACCTCGAACACGAGCGGCCCGCCGCCATCGCTCCGCGACGTGCGCACGCGGAAGCCCCCACCGGTGATGCGGTCCACGCCGTCGATGGACGCGTTCACGATCCCGACGCCGCCGCCGAGCACGTGGTCCTCGAATGGCTGGACGTAGCGGGCGCGCACGCCGACGAGCGACTTCGTGACGACGGACAGCGCGACCGGCCGCGGCGAGGCGAGGACGATCTGCTTCGCCCACGGGAGGAAGCCGTTCGCGAGCTCGAACGCGGAGACCTCCTTGCCGATGATGAGGATCCGCTTCCCGCCGTAGGTCTCGGGCGCGCGCGTGTCGGCGTAGTGCGGGACGTCCGCCATCCCGGGGATGTCCGGCTTCCACGGCTGCGAGATCCCGAACGCGAACACCGGCACGCGGCAGCGGTACTCGCCGTCGGTCGTCTCGAGGACAAATCCCTTCGCATCGCGGCGCGTGCCGGTCCAGCGGCAGTCGTAGCGCACCTTCAACCCCGCCTCGCGCGCGAACGTCGCGAGGTTCTGCTCCATCTCCGCGCGCGCCGGAAAGTACGAGGTGCCGTCCATCAGACCGGGCTGGATCGCGCGAAGCCGGTCCTCCTCGCCGATGAGCGAGTTCCAGTCGAAGCGCTCGTAGTAGCGCGTCCCCCGCGCCTCGGGCGCGTACGGCTTCGTCCAAGAGAGGAGCCGCTGGAAGAAGGGCCACTTGCGGAACATGCCACCCGGTGAGGGATCCGCGGAGATCACCGCGTGCGGGACGCCTCTGCGGGTCAGCGAATAGGAGAGCTGCAGTCCACCCGGACCGCTGCCGACGACGACGACCGGGTACTCGCCAGGCGGGTGGGGCTTGATCGGCTCCGCTATGTCCGTCCGCTGGTCGCGCGCTGGAGCTTGCGTGCTTCGGCCTTCAACATCCGATAGAGCACCGTCGGGTGGCCGCGCATGAACGCCTCGAGGTCGGGGCCGGCGATGATCGCGCAGCGGAGGTTCCGGCCGGCGACGATGTCCGCCACCGGCGGCTCGGCGAGCAGGATCGAGATCTCACCGAAGAAGTCGCCGCGCTCGAGCGTGCCGTAGTCCTTGCCGTCGACTCGGATCGTCGCCGAGCCGTCGAGGATGAGGTAGAACGCCGAGCCGCTGATGCCTTGACGGAGGATCCGTTCGCCGTCCGCGAACCGCCGTTCCTCGACGATGTGCGCGATCGACGCGAGCTCGGCCGCGCCGACGTCCGCGAAGAGCGAGATGCCCGAAAGCGTATCGACGAGCTGGGCTGCGGCGTTGGCCATGGATGATGTCTAGGGCCGCCGCGCGACGCTGGCAAGGCGACGAGCGCCAGCGGACAATCATCCCGTGACGACCGGCCCGCTCCCACGCGGCACGCTGACGTTCCTGTTCACGGATATCGAGGGCTCTACCAAGCTCCTGAACGCGCTCGGGACCGACAAGTACCACGAGGTCCTCGAGGCCCACACGGTCGCGCTCCGGGCGGCGTTCGCGAAGGGGCACGAGGTCCGGATCGAGGGCGACGCCCTGTTCATGGTGTTCGCCACGGCGCAGGACGCACTCGCCGCGGCGGCAGCCGGCCAGCGCGCCCTCGGGGCGACGACCTTCCCGCACGGCGCGGTGGTCCGGGTCCGGATGGGGATGCACACCGGCGAGGGGACGCCCGCGAGCGAGAAGGCCGGCGCCGACTACGTGGGGATCGACGTGCATCGCGCCGCGCGGATCGCCGCGGTCGCCCATGGCGGTCAGGTCCTCGCGTCCGGCGCGACGGCGATGCTCGCCGGCACCGACCTGCCGGCCGGCGTCGCGTTGCGCGACCTCGGAGAGCACCGCCTCAAGGATCTCGCGCAGCCGGAGCACATCTTCCAGCTCGTGATCGACGGCTGCCCGAGCGAGTTCCCCGCGCTTCGGACGTTGGACCGCACGCCGAACAACCTGCCAATACAGGTGACGACGTTCATCGGCCGCGAGAAGGAGATCCGCGACGGCTTGAAGCTCCTCGACGGGACGCGGCTCCTCACGCTCACCGGACCCGGCGGGACCGGGAAGACCCGGCTCTCGCTGCAGCTCGCCGCCGAGGTCGCGAACCAGTTCCCGGACGGCGCGTTCTGGGTCCCACTCGCGCCGATCACCGACCCCGAGATCGTCCCCTCGACCATCGCGCACGCGCTCGGCGTCCAGGTCGCGGGCAACGAAGTGCCGCTCGACCGGCTGACCGAGCACGTCCGCGGAAAACGGATGCTCCTCGTGCTCGACAACTTCGAGCAGATCCTTCCCGCCGCGCCGACGGTGTCGACGCTGCTGAACGCCGCGCCGGAGCTCAAGGTCGTGACCTCGAGCCGCGCGCCGCTCCGCATCTCGGGCGAGCAACAGTTCCCGATCCCACCGCTCGAGCTCCCCGACCCGGAGCGGCTGCCATCGCTCGAGGTCCTCGCGCAGTCGGACGCGGTGCGGCTCTTCATCGAGCGCGCCCGAGCGGTGAAGCCGGACTTCACGGTGACCGCGGAGAACGCGGCCGCGGTCGCCGAGATCGTGTTCCGGCTCGACGGGCTGCCCCTCGCGATCGAGCTCGCTGCCGCGCGCGTCAAGCTCCTCACGCCGCAGGCGATGCTCCCGCGGTTGAAGCAGGGTCTCGACCTTCTGACCAGCTCCGCCGGTGATCGGACCGATCGCCAGCGGACGCTCCGCGGCGCGATCGCCTGGAGCTACGACCTCCTCGACGACGGGATGAAGCGACTGTTCGCGCGCAGCGCGGCGTTCGTCGGCGGCGCGAACCTCGAGCAGCTCGAGCCCGTCTGCGGTCCCGCAAGCGAGATCGGCCGCGACGCGCTCGACGGAGTCAGCGAGCTCGTCGATCAGAGCCTCATGCGCCAGAGCGAAGCCGACGGGGAGCCTCGGTTCCGCATGCTCGTCACGATCCGCGACTTCGCCCTCGAGAAGCTCGACACGAGCGGCGAGCACGACGAGCTTCGCCACCGTCACTGCGTCGCCTACGTCGAGCTCGCCGAGCGGGCCCAGCCGGAGCTTCAGGGGATGGATCAGAAGCGGTGGCTCGATCGCGTCGAGCTCGAGCACGACAACTTTCGCGCTGCGCTCGAATACGCGATGAGCGGCGGGCACGGTGAAGAGGCCTCTCGGCTCGTGCTCGCGCTCTGGCGGTTCTGGCAGGTTCGCGGCTACCTTCGCGAGGGTCGCCTCTGGGCCGACCGCGTGCTCGCGATGCCCGACCTCTCACGCGACTCGCGCGCGCGAGCGCTCGAGGCGGCCGGCGGCCTCGTGTACTGGCTCGGCGATCCCGAGATGGCCACGTACTACCAGCGCGCGCTCGATCTCGCGCGCGAGATGGGGAACAAGGAGAACATCGCGAAGGGCGCGTACAACTTGGCCTTCGCGTACATCGTGCCCGGGACCGACCGTGAGAAGGCGCTCGCGCTGCTGGAGGAGGCGGTCGCCATCTACCGCGAGCTCGGCGATCGCGCGGGTGAGGGCCGGGCCGCGTTCGCGCTCGCCGGCGCGCTGGGCCAGGGCACCGGTCGGCCGCGCGATGCGCTCCTCCGGGCGAAGGCCGCAGCGGCGGAGGCGCTCGAAGCGCATCGGGGCCTGGGCAATCAGTTCGACCTCGGATGGGACCATCACATGCAGGCGTTCGTCGCGCTCAAGCTCGGCGATCTCGACGGCGCCAGGCAAGGATGGACCGAAGCGATGCGCGTGTTCGTCGCCGCCGAGGACGCAAGCGGGATGGTCCTGTTGCTCAGTAACTTCGGCGAACTCGCCAAAGCGTCGGGCGACCTTGATCGCCACGCCACGCTCGTCGGGGCCTGGACCGCGCTCGCGAAGGAGACCGGCGTCGGGCTCACGACGCTGTTCGGGGTCACCGATGGGCGAGCGCAGCCGGCGGACATTCCGTCCGAGTACAAGGCGGCACTCGAGCGTGGTCTCGCGATGAAGGTCGACGAGGCGGTCGCGTATGCGCTCGAGCCGGAGCCCGCGAAGACCGCCTAGCTTCCGGTCGCGCGCGCCGCCATCTGCTGCACGCTCGGGACGTGCTCGCGGTAGTGATCCGTCAGCCAGCCGACGATGTCGGCCGCGCTCGTGTCGTGGGCGGCGTCGCCGGCCTTGTAGATGATCGAGACCTTGCGCCCGTAGTCCTGCGGCTCGATCGTCAGCACGGCCTTGGCGAAGTCGTCGTTGGCCGCCTCGAGCAGCGCGAACGCCTCCTCGCGCTCGCCGGGGGCGAACCCGGACTGCGCCCGCTTGGCGTGCGCGGCCTCGACGCCCGGGTCCTGGGGCTGGATAGCGAACGGCTTGAACTCGTGGTCGATGAGCCCCTCGACCACGCGGCGGTAGTGATCGATCGTCGCGCTCAGGTGCACGACGATGCCCGAGAGGGCGTACTCGTCGGACGCGCCCTTGTACTGGAGCGCGGCGTCCGGGACGGCGCTGAAGGCCGACGCGAATTCGCCGCGCGCGACGAAGAGGTCGTGCAGATCGGTCTCACGCTGGGCCTCGCGCGGATCGCTCACGCACGCCATGCTACCGGCTCGCCGGTCGAGCCCGAGGTTCGATATCCTTGCCCTCTTCGCCGCTGGAGGTTCCCGTTTTGCTCGCTGTGAAGGACCGCGCGTATTCGAACAGCCACGTCGTCTCGTGGGTCAACGAGATGGCGAAGATGTGCAAGCCCGATCGGCTCTACTGGTGCGACGGCTCCGAGGGCGAAGCGAAACAGCTCCTCGACGAGGCGATCGCCACCGGCGTGCTCCTCCCGCTCAACCCCGAGAAACGACCGAACAGCTATCTCCATCGCTCGAACCCGAACGATGTGGCGCGCACGGAGGAGCTCACGTTCGTCTGCACGCCGACGAAGGCCGAGGCCGGGCCGACGAACAACTGGATGGAGCCGGCCGATGCGTACCGGAAGCTCGCCGGCATCTTCGACGGGGCGATGAAGGGTCGAACGATGTACGTCGTGCCCTACGTCATGGGCCTCCCCGACTCGCCGTTCGCGAAGGTCGGGATCGAGCTGACGGATTCGATCTACGTCGTCCTGAACATGCGGATGATGGCGCGGATGGGCAAGGTCGCGCTCGATCGCCTTGGTACGTCGGACGACTTCGACCGTGGGTTGCACTCCGTCGCGGATTGCGATCCGGAGCGGCGGTTCATCTGCCACTTCCCGCAGGACGACACGATCTGGTCGGTCGGCTCCGGCTACGGCGGCAACGCGCTGCTCGGCAAGAAGTGCCTCGCGCTCCGGATCGCGAGCTATCAGGCGAACAACGAGGGTTGGCTCGCCGAGCACATGATGCTGCTCGAGGCCGAGAGCCCCGAAGGCGAGACACACTTCGTCGCCGGGGCGTTCCCGAGCGCCTGCGGGAAGACGAACCTCGCGATGCTCATCCCGCCGCCGGCCCTTGCCGGATGGAAGATCCGGACGATCGGCGACGACATCGCGTGGATGCGAGTCGGTGACGACGGCCGCCTGTACGCCGTGAATCCCGAGTTCGGCTTCTTCGGCGTCGCGCCGGGAACGAACTACCACACGAACCCGAACGCGATGCGCATGCTCGAGCGCAACGCCTTCTTCACCAACGTCGCCCTGACCGAGGACAACGACATCTGGTGGGAGGGCATCGACGGTGAGGTCCCCGAGCGCCTGACGGACTGGCGCGGGCGGCCCTGGACGAAGGGCTCGCGCGAATACGCCGCGCATCCGAACAGCCGGTTCACCGTGCAGATGCAGAACAACCCGGCGCTGTCACCCTTCGCCGAGGACCCGAAAGGTGTGCCGATCTCGGCCATCCTGTTCGGCGGGCGCCGCTCGACGACGGTCCCGCTCGTCCTTCAATCCTTCAATTGGCCACACGGGGTGTACCTCGGCGCGACCGCGGGCTCGGAGACGACCGCGGCGATCACGGGGGCGGTCGGCGTGATCCGGCGTGATCCGATGGCGATGCTCGCGTTCTGTGGCTACGACATGGGAACGTACTTCGGTCACTGGCTCGAGATGTCGGCGCGCATCCCGGACCCGCCGAAGATCTTCATCGTGAATTGGTTCCGCAAGGACGCCGCGGGCAAGTTCCTGTGGCCGGGCTACGGGGAGAACATGCGCGTTCTCGAGTGGATCATCCGCCGTTCGACCAGCGGTGCCGCCGCGATCGAGACGCCGGTCGGCTGGACGCCCAGGCCGAGCGACCTCGACCTCACCGGATTGGATCTCGCTCCCGAGCGCTTGACCGCGTCACTGCGCGTCGATCCCGGCGAGTGGGCCACCGAGCTCGGCACGCACGCCGACTGGTTCGCGAAGCTGGGTGGCACCGTCCCCGCCGCGCTCGAGCTGCAGCGGAAGCTGCTGCTCACGTCGGTCGAGGCTGCCGGCTAGGGGACCGACCCCGACATCGGTGCGTCGCCGCGGACGATCCGGGCGATGACGAACGCGAACACCATCGCGACCGGCAGCGCGAGCGCGACCGTGACGAGCAGCGGCAGATGCGGATCGGCGTCGTACAGCGAGCCCGCGACGATGCCGCCCGCGCCGAAGCCAACGGCGTACACCAGCTGGAACGACGCGTAGCCAATTCCTGCGCGCGCCCGCGGCACGATGCGCTCGAGCAGCGCGGCGAACACCGGGTTCGATGCGACGTTCGCGCCCGCGAGCACGAGGCCGGCTGCGACCACGACCCCACTGCCGGCGAGCAGCGCGACGATCACGCAGCCGAGGGTCAGGATCAGCGCGTTCGCCAACACCGCCGGTGCCGGGCCGAAGCGGTCCGCGAGCCGTCCGGCCGTCGCGGAGAACAGCGCCGAGCCGAGGCTGAGGCAGGCGACGTAGAGCCCGACGAGCTCGAGCGGCGCGTCGACGACGTCGCGCACGTACACCGGGAGGAGCGGCGTCGGCAGGACCGCGACGAACGCGCCGATCGGCGCCAGCACGAGGAGTACCCAGAACGCGCGCGGGAACCGTCCCGGCGCGAGCAGGTGCGCGCCGCGTCCGGCGGCGAGGCGGAGCGAGCCGCTCGTCGAGAGAGCGAAGCACGCGGCGCCGATGAGGATCGTCTCGCGCATCCCGAGGCGCGCGGCAAGGGTGCCCGCCAGCGGAGAGGCGATGATGAAGCCCACGAAGAACCCGCCGTACACCATGCCCATCGCGCGACCGAGGACCGCGCGCGACGCGGTCGCGGCGACATGGGCACTCATGGCCGGGAGCGCCGCCGTGCCGGCCCAGTAGAGGATCGAGCTCACGAACGCCCACTCCCACCGATCGATCGGAACGAGCGAGAGCGCGCCGAGCGTCCCCGAGACGCCGCTCGCCACGATGACGAGCTTGCGGCCGAAGCGATCGGCGATCGCCCCCGCGGGGAGCACGAGCAGTCCACCGGCGATGTTGCCGATCCCGAACACGAGCCCGATCTGCCCGGGGTCGGCGCCGAGCGTCTGGAGGTACAACGGCTGGATTGGACCGATGAGCCCGAAGCCGAGGCCCCACAGCACCTGGACGATGACGAGGACGCGAACGTCGCGCGGGAGGCTCACCCCGGTAGCATGCCCGCGATGACGGGGCAGTTCTTCTTCACCACCGTCGCCGCGCTCGCGCTCAGCACGGCCGGCTTCGTGAGCCTCGTCACCGCGCTTCGCCACGAGGGTGGCTGGTCGAAGACCGCGCTGTGGCGGCTGCGCGGGATCGTCGGAGAGTCATTGATCATCACGCTCGTCGCGATGCTGCCGCTGCCGATCTACTACGCGGTCGGCGGCGACGAGCGCACCGTGTTCCGGATCATGAGCGGCGTCATCGCGATCAAGTTCGGCTTCGCGATCGTTCGCGCGCTGCGCGAGCGCCGCGAGTGGGGCACGCGGTACACGGTGCAGGCCGTCGTCCTCGTCGGGATCCAGCTCGCCGCGCAGGCCGCGAATCTGTGGCTCGCGTCGCTCCCGCTGCTCATGTTCGGCCTGCTGCTCTGGTTCAGCTTCCCGATCCAGCTGCTGTTCGCGATCATCCGGGACTTCCAGCCACCGGTCGAGGGCGGCGAGTAAGTAGCGGTCCGCTCAGTCCTTGCCCTTGACCAGGCCCTGCTTGCGGCGCTCCTCGAAGTCGGCCCGGGCGCGCTCCAGCAACGACGGATCGGCGAGCGCATCGATCGCGACGAGCGCGAGCGCCTTCGCCGCGAACAGCGCGCTCTCGTGCGCCTCAGGCGTGGCGGCCGCATCGCGGAACAGCGACGAGTGCCCGGGCGTGCCCTCGGGCGCGATACCAATGTATGGATGGATCGCCGGGAGCACCTGGCTGACATTGCCCATGTCGGTCGAGCCCATCCGCTCGTCGTCGAGCGTGAGCTGCACCGTCTGGCCCATCGAGCGCATGTGCGCGGCCCACCGCTCCGCCAGCGGCTGGGACGGGACCATGTTCTCGTAGCCCGAGTTCTCGTGGACCGTGACCTTCAGCTTCGTGCCGGTCGCGGCCGCGGCGCCCTCGGCGCAGGCGATGAATCGCTTCAGCACCTCCCGCTGGTATCGGCGATCGAGCGCGCGCACGCTGAACTTCGCCATCGCGTACTCGGGGATGATGTTCGCCGCGCTCCCGCCGTTCGTGATGATCCCGTGGATGCGCGCCTCCGGTCGCAGCTGCTGGCGCATCGCGTTCACGTTGTTGAACGTCTGGATGACGCCGTCGAGCGCGTTGATGCCCTTGTCCGGCTGCGCCGCGGCGTGGGCGGCCTTGCCGAAGAACTCGACGTCGACCCGGTTCGACGCGAGCGACGTGCGGCCCGCGAGCGTGCGGGACGACGGGTGACACATCATCGCGACATCGACGTCGGCGAATGCCCCTGCGCGGACGAGCGCGACCTTGCCGCCGCCACCTTCTTCCGCCGGCGTGCCGATCGCCGCGAGCCTGCCGGGCAGCTCGTCGAGTACCGCGCGGACCCCGACGGCCGCAGCGGTACCCATCATCGCGATGAGGTTGTGGCCGCAGGCGTGGCCGATGTCCGGAAGCGCGTCGTACTCGGTCAGGATCGCGACGGTCGGGCCCTTCGTCTTCCCGGCAGCGTCGCCGCGGTACGACGTCTCGAGGTCCTTGTACTTCCGCTGGACGGCGAAGCCATTGAGCTCGAGGAAGTCGGCGAGCTTGGCCGAGGACTTGCGCTCCTGGTACGCGATCTCCGGCTCGCCGTGGAGCGACAGCGAGAGCTTGATGAGCGCCGCCCGGCGATCGTCGATCGCGCGGACGGCATGCCCGCCGAGCGCCTTCACATCGGTCATGCCGCGCGGTGCCCGTCGATGAGTGCGAGGATCACCGTGTCGAGCGCCTTGTCGGCCTCCTCGAAGAGCGCCGCGGCCTGATGCGACTCGAGCGACCGGCGGCGCGCGACGTTCGCGATCTCCGCGAGGAACCGCGCGCGGAAGAAGAGGAACGCCTGCGTGGCCTCGCCGAGCGAGAGCGAGCGCCGCTTCGCCTCGACCCCGTACTCGCCGCCGAGGGCGGCGGCCTGCTTCAGGTATTCCTCGCGGCCGGGACGCCGGACCGCATCGAGGTAGCCGATGAGGAGATCGCTCATCCGCATCCCGCGCTCGCGGAACCATTTGAGCGACGCTTCGTCGAAGCGGGTGTGCCAGTCCTGCTCCGCCATGTCGGAGCGCACGCGCTTGAGGAACTCGGCGGCGATGCGATCGGGCGGCTCGCCCATCGCGGTGAGCGACTGGCGCGCGGGCTGCCGCGCGCGGGGGAGCATCGCTTCGATCGACGAGCGGAGGAATCGCCGATGCCCACCGGGGGTCTTCAGCACCTCGACCTTCCCGTTGTCGGCCCAGCGCCGGAGTGTGTCGGGGTCGACGCCGAGGATGCGACTCGCTTCGCCGAGGGTCAGCCAGAGCGTGCCGGTCACGCGACCTCCCGCACGGAAGATGGGTGAATGTGGGCAACTCTAGCCCGAAGCGTGAGCGTGCGCGCGCCGCTAATCCGCGGGCGTCGGCTCCGACTCCGCGGCCGGCTCGACCGCTTCGGCCTCGAGCGGCGCGTCGCGGATGTCGTACTTCCGCAGCGGGCCGAGCGCGCTCACGCCGACGGAGAGCAATCCGAGTGCGCCGGCGGCGGCGAACGCGACCGAGGTGGAGTAGGTGGCGGCGACCGTCGACAGGAACGCGGGCGACGCGGTGTTGCTGATGAGGATGAGCGTTCGGAACGCGCCGTTCACCCGGCCGCGCAACGCGGCCGGCACCTCCCGCTGGCGGGGGATGAACGCGTAGACGATGTGCGCGCTCCACGCGAGCTGGCGGCCGGTCACCGCGAGCACCACGGTCTGCCAGGTCCGGGCGAACGCGGCCGCGCCGCTCGAGAGCGCCGCGATCGTCACGACAGCGAGCATCGTCTGACCGAGCGGCCGGCCGCGCGCCAGCCGTGGCGCGAAGGCTGAGCCGAAGATCTGGATGACGCCGGTGAACGACAGCGCGAGGCCGATCGTGATCGCGTCGAGCCTGTACTCCTCGCGCAGGACGAACAGCAGGAGCGTGTTCATCCCCTGGCTCCCGAGGTTGCTGATGAACATGAGCACGAACAGAGCGCGCAAGACCGTGCTCCGCCAGATGAACCCGAAGCCCTCGCCGACCTCCGTCTTCACGTTCGCGACGGTGAGCGGCGCGATCGTCGCCGGATCCACGTCGTTGAGCGGTGGCATCCGGAGGAACACCAGCAGCGAGGGGAGGTACAGCGCCGCGGAGAGCCACAGCGCGTTCGCCGATCCGAACGTGCCGCCGAACGCGAGCGCGCCGACCGCGACGCCGCCGAGGCTCGGGCCGACGATCCGCGCGACGCGGTCGGCGGTGAGGTACGTCGCGTTCGCTGAGGTGAGCTCATCGGGCTGGACGAGCGCGGGCACGATGCTGAAGTCGGCGGTGATGCCCCAGACGACCTCGACGGTGCCGAGCAGGAACGCGAACGCGTAGAGGAGGCCGAGCGAGAAGAACCCGGCGAGCGCGGAGATCGGGATCGCGACGGTGAAGAGGATGCTGAGCACGGTCGTGGTGGCGAGCAGGCGGCGCTTCTCGGCACGGTCGATGAGCGCGCCGGCGAACGCGCCGAACAGCACGTACGGAATGGTCTCGATGACCCGAAGGGTGGCTGCCGCGGCGATGTCGTGGGTGAGATCGAGCACGAGGAGGGGCAGCGCGAGGCGCATGACCTCGTCGCCGATCGAGCCCGAGGTGACCGTGGCCGTGAACAGGGCGAACCAGCGGTGGCGCAACGGACCCGATCGCATGGTGGGACGATAGAGAGAATGACCCGCGTCGTATTCCTCTGCGGACATAACGCCGCGCGTTCGCAGATGGCCGAAGGGTTCCTGCGTTCGCTCGGCGGCGATCGGTTCATCGCCGAGAGCGCCGGCACCGTCGCGACCGAGCTACATCCGCTCGCCGCGCGCGTCATGTCGGAGGTCGGGATCGATATCTCGGGTCAGCGAAGCAAATCGATCGACGAGCTCGCGGGGCCGTTCGACGTATGCGTCACGGTCTGCGACGCGAACTGCCCGATCCCGCCGTCGGCCGGGCTGCAGCTCCGTTGGAAGTTCGCCGATCCGGCGCTCGCCCGCGGGACCGAAGCCGAGCGCCTCGCGGCGTTCCGCGTCGTGCGCGACGGCCTCGAGAAGCGGGTTCGCGCGCTCGTGGCGCGTCTCGACGCGCGATCCGTGCCGACGGCATGACCCATGCCGTGGTCTCGCACGAGTAATTAAAGAGAGGGACGAGATGCCGGAGAACCCAACGGGGCCACTTCCACCGCGACCGGGCGAGCATCCGCCGCCGCATCCCGAGCAGGGGAAGCAAGGCGGGCAGCCGATCGATCAGCCGGTCCACCCGAGGCCGTCGCCCGTGCCGGAGCCGCCCAAGCCGATGTAGGGAGCCTTCAGCGGACGCGGCACAGCGGGCCGCGGGGATACCTAGTTGACGCCGCTGGCGTTGATGAGGCCCTGAAGCATCGCCAGGATCGCGATGCCCGCGATGATCGACGTCGCGACGAGGGCGGCGAGCCCTCCCAGCGTGAGGAGGACCGTCTGCCGCGTCGCGACGCGCGGGTCGAGGCGTCTCTCGAGGACGTTGTAGGCCACGGCCGCGATCTGTATCGCCGAGCGGGCGATGATGAACGCGCCGGCTGCGATCCCGGCGCCGACGACGAACCAGATGAGGATCGCGAGCTCCACCGCTAGCTCGTCCGATCCAGCAGGAGTGCACGGATCACGCGTTCCTGTTCGGCGTACTCGCCTTCGCCGAAATGCGTGAAGCGGATCCGGCCCGCGCGGTCGACCCAGTAGAAGGCCGGCCAGTATCGGTTGCGGTAAGCGTCCCAGGTCTTGTAGTCCGCATCGATCCCGACCGGGAATGTGACGCCGTTCGACCGCACCGCCGCGCGGACGTTCGCGGGATCGCGCTCGATATCGAGCTCCGGCGTGTGGATGCCGATGACCCGGAGGCCCTGCCCCGCGTACGTCTCGTGCCAGCGCTTCACGTACGGCTGGACGTTCTGGCAGTTGATGCAGTCGAAGGTCCAGAAGTGCACGAGCACGACCTGTCCGCGCGACGCGCGCAGCGTGAGCGGCTCGCTGTTGATCCATTCGGTGATGCCGCGGAGCTCCGGCGCCTCGCCGAGGTCGGGAAGATCGGGTAGCTCGCGGGCGCCGGCCGCGAGTCGTTCCATCACGAAATCGTAGTAGCCTCTCGGCGATGAGCCATCAAGACGCGCCCGCGCCGCGCAAGCCGGATCCGCAATACCGGCAGCAGGACCACATCATCTTCGCCGCGCTCGCGATCCCGATCTTCGTGGTCTCGTTCCTGATCATCGCGCTCATCGTGACGTTGGGACAGCACTAAGGGGATCGGTCAGCGCGCGGGCTCGATATAGACCTCGTCCACGAAGCACCACATCCAGTTCTCACCGGGCTCCATCGAACGCGCGATCGGATGTCCCGACTTCTTGGCGTGCTTGCTCGCGTGACGGTTCGGTGAGGAGTCGCAGCAGCGGACCGCGCCGCAGCTCATGCACATCCGCAGGTGGACCCATTCGTCGCCGACCGCGAGGCATTCGGCGCAGCCGTCGCCGTCCGGCGTGACGCGCTTGATCGCGTCGCGATGCGTGCAGCGAACGGTGCGGGCGTTGAGCGTGGGCGTAGATGAATGCTAGGCCACGAGCCGGAGCCGGAACCGCGCACCGCCACCGGTGGCCGGCTCGCACGTCACCGAGCCGCCGTGCTTCTCGGCGACGTCCTTCACGATCGAGAGCCCGAGCCCCGATCCCGGCATCCCGCGGGCGTTCGGCGCGCGCCAGAACCGGTCGAAGACGTGCGGCGCATCCTCGGGCGCGACGCCAGGGCCGTGGTCGCGAACGCTCACCTCGCCGGCGGCAACCGCCACTTCGACGACGCCGCCGGCCGGGCTCCATTTGCCGGCGTTGTCGAGGAGGTTGGTGACCGCGCGCGAGATCCGCGAGCGCACGCCCTGGACCGAGGTCGGATCGGCCGAGAAGGTGAACCGGACGCCGGGGTAGCGGCCGCGGACACCGGCGACCGCGTCCTCGACCACCTCGTCCAGGCGCACGTCCTCCACCGGGAGCGCCGCTTCCTCGTCACGCGCGAGGTCGATGAGGTCGGCCACGAGCGTCGAGAGCCGCTCCATCTGCTGGACCAGGTCGTTGAGCACCGCGCGACGCTCTCCCTCGTCGGTCGGGTGGCCGCGGGCGAGCAGCTCGAGATTCGTGCGCAGGCTCGTGAGCGGCGTCCGGAGCTCGTGCGACGCGTCAGCGACGAGCTGCCGCTGCTGCCGAAGCGACACCTCGAGCGCGCCGAGCATCTCGTTGAAGCTCGCCGCGAGGCGGCTGAGCTCGTCGGTGCCGCTCGCCGCGACACGCCGCGACAGGTCACGGGTGCGGGCGACGTCCTCGACCACCGTGGTCAGTCGCTTCACCGGCGCGATCGCCGCCCGACCGACGACGGTGCCGAGACCCGCCGCGAGGAGCACGCCGGCGAGCGCGACCAGGATGAGGCGGTTGCGGGTCTCGGCGAGCACCGCGTCGACGTCCTCCATGGACCGCGCGACCTCGAGCGCGTCGCCCGATCCGATCGGCACGGCGTACACGCGCACGTGCGTCCCATCGGCGGCGGTCGCGTCGAACCACGCCTCACCGGTCTGCGAGCTCGCGACCTGCCGCGCGGACGCCGTCGCCAGCGACGGGTCCGCTTGGTTCAGGTCCGCGCGGATCACCTTCCCCGAGCCGTCGATGCTCTGCGCGACGATGTCGGCGCGCCCGGTCGAGACGTTGCGGTCGCCGAACGGCGGGAAGCCGCGCGGCCCCGGTCGCGGACCCGACGCGCGCGCGGTCTGCGACGCGTCCGCCAGGCTCTGATCGATCTGGTGGTCGAGCTGCTGCTGCAGCACCAGGAACATGAGCGCCGCGGCCGCGACGACGGCGACCGCGACCGCGCCCGCCGCGAGCAAGGTGACGCGCAAACGGAAGCTCATGGCTCGCGCATCACGTAGCCGACGCCGCGCACCGTGTGGATGATCCGTGGCTCGCCGTTCGCTTCGAGCTTGCGCCGCAGGTACCCGATGTAGACGTCGAGCGAGTTCGATTCGGGGCCGAAGTCGTAGCCCCAGACCTTGTCGAAGATGACGTCGCGGCTGAGGACCCTGCCCTGGCTCGCCATGAGGAGCTCGAGCAGCTGGTACTCGGTGCGCGAGAGCTGGATCTCGCGCGACCCGCGCGTGGAAGTCATCGCGTCGCGATCGAGGACGAGGTCCCCGAAGCGGAGCTGGCCGCGGGTGTGCCCGGTCGTCGGCGTGCGACGCTCGAGCGCGCGCAGCCGCGCGAGCAGCTCGTCGAGCGCGAACGGCTTCACGAGATAGTCGTCGGCGCCGGCGTCGAGGCCCGAGACGCGCTCGGCGACCGCTGACCGCGCGGTCAGCATGAGCACCGGCACCTGATTGCCGGACGCGCGCAGGCGACGGCACACCTCGAGCCCGTCGAGACCGGGGAGACCGAGGTCGAGGACCACCGCGTCGTACGGGACGGCCGTCGCCTGCTCCAGCGCGCGGACCCCGTCCGTGGCCAGCGCCGGCTGATGCCCGGCGTGGCGGAGCGCCCGCTCCACCGCGCCTCGTACCGCGGGATCGTCCTCGACCAGGAGGACGTTCATCGAGCCGAGTTTACGAACGCGGCCATAAGAAGGAAGTAAGAACGGCTCGGTCGTACTCCTTTCTTATGGCCCTTTCATGACCCCCCTCGGGCCACGTGGGACTTTGAGCCTCGACCGCGCGACAGCGCGATAGGACCGAAAGGATCGAACGATATGAAGCCGAGCCTCAAGAACGTGGAGCGCGCCCTCATCGCCACGGGGGTCGCATTGGTGTTCTCCGGAGGCATCGCCAGCGCGGCGATCCTCTGGACGTCGGCGACGGCCGCGGCCGCGCAGCCGGACAGCGGAGCGCAGCTCGCGGCGCAGCTGGGGACGAACCCCGGCCCGCTCGCCGACAATGGGCCGCACGGCGCCGACCTCATGGCCGCCGCGGCGACGTACATCGGCATCTCCGCCGCGGACTTGCGGACCCAGCTCGCCGCGGGCAAGAGCCTCGCCGACATCGCCGTCGCGAACGGCAAGACCCGCGACGGGCTGATCGCGGCGCTCATGGCCGCGGAGCAGGCGTCGATCTCGACCTTCGTCGACCAAAAAGGCATGGCGTTCCCGGGTGGCCCGGGCAACGGCGGCCCGGGCCGCGGTGGCCCCGGCTTCGGCTTCCGTGTCGAGGGCGATCCGCTCGCTTCCGCCGCGACGTTCCTCGGCACGACGACCGCCGACCTGCGGACGAAGCTGGAGGGCGGCCAGACCCTCGCCCAGATCGCGGTCGCCGCGGGGAAGACCCGTGACGCCCTCATCGCCGCCCTCGTGAACGACGCGAAGACCAAGATCGAGGCGGCGAAGACCGCCGGCACGATCACCGCCGATCAGGCCACGAAGCTCGAGTCGAACCTGACCGACATGATCACTCGGCTCGTCGACTCGACGCGGCCGATCGGTCCGGGACCGCGCCGCTAGCTCAACTCGACTCCCCACCACTCCCTCCTTGACCGACTGCGCCCGCCCGTGAGGCGGGCGCAGTGCATTAGCGGCTGCGCCGGACGCGGCCGTAGGCCGCGGTGAGTACGCTGCGGCGATGGCGGACAGGGAGATCCGGCTCGCGGACCAGGTCGCGAACGGGACGATGTCGCAAGAGATCGCCGACCTCCTCCGCGACACGGCGCGCGCCCACAAGAGCTTCCTCGTGATGGCAGTTCCGCGCTTAGCGGGAAAAACGACGACGATGCGCGCGATGCTCGCCGAGCAGTCGAAGCCGGTCCTCGCGCTCGGTTACGACGGCGAGGACGTCGATCCATTGATCGATCGTGCCAAAGACGGGTATCTCATCGTCCCGGAGATCGCGCGCGGCCGGTGGTCCGCCGGCTACGTTTGGGGCGAGCCGGTGCGTCGCGCGTTCAACGGCATCACCCAGGGCACAGCGCTCGCGACGGCGCTGCACGCGCCCGACCCCGACGAGGCGTTCGCGATCATCTGCGGCGGCTGCGGCGTTCCCGACGCGCACGCCGCGCGGCTGTCCCTCGTCGTGTACCTGCGCTCGCTCGGCGAGTGGGAGCATCCGACGCGCCGCGTCGTCAGCACGGTTCACGAGATCCGCGGCGTGAAGGACGGCAAGCCCGACGCGAAGCTGCTCTTCCGCTGGAACGAGAAGACGGACCGGTTCGAGCGCGGGTCCTAGGACGGCTCGCCACGGACCGGGCGGTAGACGACGACGCCGCCGATGATCGAACCGTCGGCGGCGCGCATCGGCGCGGCCGAGACGCGGAGGCGCACGTCAGCGCCACGTATCGGGTTGTAGAGGATGAGGTCCGTCCACGGGACGGTCTCGCCCGTCATCGCCCGCACGAGCGGCACGGCCGAGTACTCGAGTGGCTTGCCGGTCGCATCCCGAACGTTGAACTGACCGAGGCGTTCTTCGTGGAGCTCGGTGAAGTCGTCTGGCACCCCTGCGAGGCGCCGGGCGGCGGCATTGATCTTGAGCAGCCGGCCGGCCGTGTCGGCGACGACGACGCCCTCCTGCATCAGATCGAAGATCGCGAGCTGCTCCGCGCTGAGCTGATCGGCGCGGCGCCTCGCGACCACCCGCTCGGTGACGTCCGCCCCGAAGAGCATGACACCGCTCACCGCGCCCTCCGCGTCCGCGATCGGCTGGAGCACGAAGTCGCCGTAGCCGAGCTGCCGCTCGCCGTCGCGTAGCCACACGCCCTCGAACTCGTACTCGCGGTGCGGCTCGCCGGTCGCGTACACGCGATCGAGGAGCGGCAAGAGCCGCTCCGCGTTGCGGGGGAAGGCCTCGCGAAAGGTGAGTCCGACGATGTCGCGGTCGCTGGCCCGGCGCGCGGTCTCGTTCACCGCGACGATGTGATGTTCGGGACCGCGGAACACCTGCATCCCGACGGGGGCGGCGACGAACAGGTAGGGCAGCCAGCTCATGTCCACGTCGGCGCCGGTCACGCCCAGGATCTGAAGTCGGGTCCCGATCTCCGCGAGCCCGGCGCGGCCGCTCACGCCGAACCGGCGCAGCAGCGTCGAGACATGTTCCTTCGCGGCCTGTTCGCTGATCCCGAGGTCGGCGGCGATGGCCTTGTTCCCGGCGCCGCGCACGACGAGATCCAGGACCCGGCGCTGGCGGGGGGTGAGCGGGCGCGCCGTCCCCTTTCCGCTCAGGTCGCTCTCTTTTGCGCACACCTACGTAAGTATGGCTATCCAGCAACGGTCCACCCCCGTACAAGGAGTGGCGGTGGGACCACGGGAGCGACTGCCCTGAGCGCGCTGGAGCTGGTCTCGTGGGCGACCCAGCTCCTGTTCTTGCTGCTCGCCGCCGTCTCGATCACGACCGCGGTCCGCCGACCGCGGCCCGCGACGATCGACGCGGCGCTGTTCTTCGGCTTCCTGGCGGCGATCATCGTCGAGTCGCGGGTCGCGACGCTGCTCGATCTTCAGCGCTCACCCAGGCTCGTGGATCTCGTCGTCATCCTGCTCATGGCTGTCTCCTACCTGCTCCTACGTCTTGCGAACGACTTCGTCGCGGTGTCGCGTCTAGCACTTCGTGTCGCCGAGCTCGGGCTTGGGGCGATCGTCATCGCCGTCCTCCTGATCACCGCGGCGACGCTGCCGGTGCCGGTAGCCGCGGCGCTGCTCGGGTACTTCGCGCTCGTCACGATCGGCGCGGCGTTCGTCTTCGTTCGGGCATCCCGCCGCGCGCAGGGCATCTCCCGCACGCGACTGACGGCGATCGCGTGGGGCAGCTACCTGCTCGGCGGATCGATCGCCGTCATCGGCTTCATCGCGCTCGTCCCCGCGCTCACTGGGATCGTGAGCACCCTCATCCAGGTCGGCGCGCTCCTCTCGGCAATCAGCTTCGGCATCGGCTTCATCCCGCCTCGGCCGCTCCGCCGGATCTGGCAGACCGCAGAGCTGCGCCGCTTTCTCCGGAGCGCAGGCCTGCTCTCGCGTGACCCCGACACCGCTGCGGTGGTCCGCGCGATCGAGCAGGCGGCGGGCGCGGCGCTCGGCGGGCGAGCCCAGGTCGGGCTGTTCGATGCGGCGAAGGACGCGCTCGTGTTCGACGACGAGCACGGTCGGTTGGAGCTGCCCCTCGCGGAGGCGCTCTCCGGCCGAGCGTTCCGCGAGCAGCGCACCGTCTACACCGACGACGCGGTCGGCGCGAACCCGAAGCGCGCCGACCTCTATCGCGAGCGAGGCATCGGATCGGTGCTCGCGACCCCGATGACCGCGGGCGACGACCGCTTGGGTGTCGTGGTGTCGACCCAGCGCCGCTCCCTCGCGTTCGACGAGGACGATGGGTCGTTGCTCGAGCTCGTTGCGACGGTCGCCGCGGTGATCCTCGAGAACCGCCGGCTCATCGACGAGGCCGCCGCGGGCCGCGACGCTGCCGAGGCCGCGACCCACGCGAAATCAGCGTTCCTGGCGAGCATGAGCCACGAGCTGCGCACGCCACTGAACGCCGTCCTCGGGTTCTCCGCGCTCCTGCGCGAGCAGCTCGAGCCGACGCTCTCGGAGCGGCAGAAGCGGTATCTCGGGAACATCCGCGATGCCGGCGAGCACCTGCTCGAGCTCATCAACGACGTGCTTGACCTCTCGAAGGTCGAAGCCGGACGGATCGAGCTCCGTCCCGAGACGATCGCGCTCGAGACGCTCGTCGAACCGGTGATCGCGTCGACCACGGCGGCGAGCGAAGCCCGCGGGGTCCTGTTCGACGCCCACGTCGCCGACGGCGTCGCGGTGCAGGTCGACCCCGGACGAGTGCGGCAGGTCCTCTACAACCTCACGTCGAATGCCGTGAAGTTCACGCCGTCAGGCGGCCGGGTGTCCTTCCGGGCGGAGGCCCGAGGTGACGGGCTCCATTTCGAGGTGGCAGACACCGGCATCGGCATCCCGGACTCGAAGCAAGACCGCGTCTTCGGTGCGTTCGAGCGGCTGCATGAGGGGATCACGGACGCGCCCGGTACCGGCCTGGGCCTCGCGCTGACCCGACGGCTGGTCCAGCTGCATGGCGGCGTGATCGACTTCACGAGCATCGATGGCGAGGGCTCGACCTTCCGTGTCGATCTCCCGAAGGCGCTCGGAGACCACCTGCCGGCCGATCGCGTGCTCGTGGTCGAGGACGATGTGCGGGACGCCGATCTGATCACCGCGCTGGCGAGTCAGCTCGGTCTTCGGACGGAGGTGGTCCGCTCGGTCGAAACCGCGCTCGCCGCGCTCCGCCGCGTGCGTCCTCGCGCGGTCGTGCTCGATCTCCGCCTGCCCGACGGCCGCGGCGAGGTGGTGCTGCGCGCGGTCCGCGCGCTCGCGCACCACGTGCCCGTCGTCGTCGTGACCGTCGAGGACGACGAGGGACTCACCCGGCCGCTCGGCGCGGATGAGCACCTCGTGAAGCCGATCGACGGCGAACGGCTGATCACATGGCTCAAGGCGGCGATGGAACGGGAGGATGCCGTTGCGCGTGCTGCTGGTTGAGGACGAGCAGATGAACGCGGACCTCTTCGTCGACGCACTCGAGCCGGATCGGCACGACGTGACGGTGGAGCAGGACGGCCTGCTGGGACACGCCCGCGCGCGATCGGAAGCCTTTGACGTGATCGTCCTCGACATGAACCTGCCCGGGATGTCCGGGGCGGAGATCTGCCGTTCGCTCCGCGCCGGCGGCACGACGACGCCGATCCTCGCGCTCAGCGCCTCGGTGCTGCCGAACGAATTGCAGGCCGGCCTGCGCGCGGGTTTCGACGCCTACCTGACGAAGCCGATCGCCCCGGCGGCGCTGCGGGCCGCGATCCGCCAGTACGTCAAGCCCGCGTGACCGACGCGGCGCGGCCCGTCGTCCTGGTCGTCGACGACCTCGCGGCCAACCGCGACCTGATCGACGGGCTGCTCGAGGGCCGCGGCTACGACGTCGTGCAGGCCGGCGATGGGAGCGAGGCGCTGGCTGCCGTCCGCGATCGCCAGCCCGACGTCGTGCTGCTCGACATCGACATGCCGATCATGGACGGGATCACCGTCTGCCGGACCATCAAAGGCGACCCGGCCACGCGGCTCGTGCCGGTGGTCCTCATCACCGCGGCGAGCGACCGGGAGACCCGCATCCGCGGGCTCGAGGCGGGCGCCGACGACTTCCTCACCAAGCCGTTCGACGGCACCGAGCTCCTGGTGCGGACCCGTGTGCTCCTGCGCGATCGCGCGCTGAACAAGCGCCTCGACGCGACGGAGACCGTGCTGCTCGCGGTCGGCCGCGCCGTCGAGGCGCGGGACCGCTACACGATCGATCACGCCGAGCGCGTCGGACGATATGCCCGGGAGCTCGGCCGGCTTGTCGGGCTCGACGCGGAGGCGGCCGATTGGGTGTACATGGGGGGCGTCCTGCACGACGTCGGCAAGATCGCGATCCGCGACGCGATCCTCCTGAAGGACGGCCCCCTCGACGATGCCGAATGGGCCACGATGCGGACGCATCCGACCGAGGGAGAGCGGATCTGCCAACCATTGCGAAGCACGAGCCCGGTGTTGCCCACGATCCGGCACCACCACGAACGATTCGACGGCACCGGGTACCCGGACCGCCTCGCGGCCGATTCGATCCCGTTGTCCGCCCGGCTCGTCGCGATCGCCGACGCGTGGGACGCGATGACGAGCAACCGCGTCTACCGCCCGAGCCTCGGCGAGGCTGAGGCTCGACGCCGCCTGGCGCAGGGCGCCGGCACGCAGTGGGACGGCGTGCTCGTCCGCCGGTACCTCACGCTCATCGACACCGGGAGGCTGGCCGAGCTCCGCGAGCCGTAGGCTCGCGAGGTGGCGGACCTCCGGGCGCACTTCACGATGAAAGCGACGGCGATCGGCGCCGTCGTCACCGGTGCCGCCGACCGCGACATCGCGCGCCGCGACGCCGGCCACGGCAGCGGTGACCGCGTGGCCGACGGTCTCTTCGCCGTCGCCGAGACCGGCTCGGTCGCGGTCGCGCTGCCGCGGGAGGAGCGCGGCCAGGCCCTCCTCGCCGAACGGCTCTGGCTGCTCGTGCCGGCGAGCGAGGTCGTCGCGACGCTCGACGAGGCGCTGGCGCGGATCGAGGCGCTCGTTCGAACAGGGCGGCCGTACGTGACGCTCATGACCGGTCCGAGCCGCACGGCGGACATCGAACGCGCGCTCACGGTCGGCGTGCACGGCCCCGGCGAGCTGCACGTCGTGCTCGTCGGATGATCGTGCCGTTCGGCGAGCGCTACCGGAAGGCCCTCGCGGACCCGCGGCTCCGCGGCAACCTTCTCGCGTTCCAGCGCGCGTGGCGGCTCACGCGCGATGCCGCGTTCGCGCGGCTCGAAGACGAAGGCAAGGTACTCGGTGCGTCGACGAGCACGTTCGCCTCGGCGAAGGCCCGTCTCGTCGCGGCGAAGGACAGCGTGCTCGCCGATCCCCTGTCGGCACGGGTGCGGTTCGTGAGCGCCTTCACCGCGCGCGGTGGGGTCGTGCATGACGCGGCCACCGCGGACGACGCCCGCGACGTCGTCCTTCGCCTACTCCGCGAACGCGGCGTCACGCTGTTCGCGAAGGGCAAGTCGATGGTCGCGGAGGAGGTCTTCCTCAATCACCATCTCGAGGAGGCCGGTATCCGCGTGGTCGAGACGGACCTCGGCGAGTGGATCATCCAGCTCGCGCACGAGACCCCGAGTCACATGGTCATGCCGGCGATCCACAAGAGCCGGCAGCAGGTCGCGACCCTCTTCGAGGCGGAGACCCATCGCGCCGTCGACCCCGACGACATCGGCGGAATGGTGCGGCTCGCGCGCGCGGAGCTGCGGCGCGTGTTCCAGACCGCGGGCGCCGGCATGATCGGCGCGAACGCGCTCATCGCCGACACCGGGACGGTCATGCTCGTCACGAACGAGGGCAACGGCGACCTCGTGAGCACGCTTCCGCGGACCCTCATCGTCATCGCGGGCTGGGAGAAGCTCGTCCCGACGTTCGCCGACGCGACATCGCAGCTCCGGCTCCTCGCCCGCAGCGCGACGGCGCAGGAGATCACGACGTACACGAGCTTCCTCACGGGAATGGACGGCGACCGCGAGATCCACCTCGTGCTCGTCGACAACGGCCGGAGCGCGCTCCACGCGGATCCGGCGCTTCGCGACGTCCTGCGCTGCATCCGGTGCGCGGCCTGCGCCGACGTCTGTCCTTCCTATCAGGTGGTGGGCGGCCACGTCTTCGGCCACATCTACTCGGGACCGATCGGACTCGTGAACACCGCGGCCCATCACGGGCTCGACGCGGCCGCCGGACCGCAGAGCCTCTGCGTGAGCTGCAACGCGTGCGCGACCGTCTGCCCCGTTGACATCCCGCTGCCGCAGCAGATCCTTCGCGTGCGCGCGCAGGTGGCGGAGACGAAGGGGCTCCCGCTCGCCAAGCGCGTGGCGTTCGCGATCTGGTCGCGACCGCGGGCGTTCGATGCCTTCGCGCGGGGCGCGTCGCTGCTGCTCCGTCCGCTCCGGCACGGCACGTTCCTCCGCGTCCCGCTCCCACGGGCGCAGCGGTGGCGCTCCGTTCCCGCGCTCGCCTCGGCGCCGGCTCGTGACACGCTGCTCGGACGCACCTTCGAGCCGCTCCCCGAGGGCCCGTGGGCGCGGAGTCACGCCATGGGCCTGACGGTCGGGTATTTCATCCAGTGCATCACCGACCGTTTCGCGCCGGAGCAGGCGCGAGCCGCCATCGAGCTGCTCCGCGCGTGCGGTGCCCGGGTCGTCGTCCCGGCGGGGCAGCACTGCTGCGGCCTCCCGCCGCTCGATGCCGGCGATCGGGCGACCGCGCGACGGATGGCGAAGCAGACGATCGCCGCGCTCGAAGCCATCGCGGCCGATCACTACGTGAGCGCCGGTGCCAGCTGCGCGATCGCGATCGCCCACGACTACGCGGAACTGCTGGCGGATGAGCCGGCGTGGCGGGCCCGGGCCGAGCGGATCGCGGCACGGACGCTCGACCTGCTCACGTTCCTCGACCGCGTGGCCGACCCGCCATCGTTGCCGGCCCGGCCCGACGGATCGGGGGTCACCGTCCACTCCTTCTGTCAGACCACGAACGTGATGGGGAGCGGGGACAGCGGGACGCGGCTGCTCGAGCGCGCGGGCGTCGCGGTCCGCGAGCTGGCCGAGCGCGGAGTGTGCTGCGGCTTTGGCGGCTCGACGTCGCTCGATCATCCGGAGCTCGCGCGGGAGATCGTCGGTCGCAAGCTCGAGAATGTGCGCGCGACCGGCGCGGCGACCCTCGTGACCGATAACCCAGGGTGCCTGCTCCACCTGCGTGGGGCAGCCGACGCGGCGGGCGACCGTTTCGCGGTGCGGCACGTCGCGGAGGTGTTGGCGGAAGCGGTCGGGCGAGCGTAGTTTCCGGAAGATACGCGACGGGGGTATGACGATGGGACCGCGGACCGGATGGCTGGCGATCCTAGCGGCGACGGCGATCCTGATCACATCCTGCGGCGGCTCGGCCGTGGCGCCGTCCGCGTCACCGACGAAGGTCGCGGTCGCGACGACGGCGGCACCGACGCCCACTCCGGCACCGACCGCGACGCCAACACTGGTGCCTGGCGCTCCGACGCCGCAGCCGACGCTCCTGCCGCCGGTCGCGGCGGACACCACGGTCGTCCCGTTGACGAAGATCCCGATCCCGCCGCTGGCCGGAAAGACCGCGTCGATCGACATCATCACGATCGACCAGGACGCCCACCGGCTCTACGTGGCTGACCGCGGCACGAACGGCGTCGACGTCTTCGACATCACGACGAAGGACGCGAAGTACGTCAAGTCGATCGATCTCGGGAGCGGCGCGAACGGCATCGTCGTGGCGAAGAAGGTGAACAAGCTCTTCGCCGGCCTCAATGACAGCAACGTCGCGGTCATCGACCTGACGACACTGAACGTTCTCGCGAAGGTGAGCACCGGCGGCAAGGGCCGCGCGGACGAGCTCGACTACGACCCGAAGGACAACAAGATCTACATCGCGAACAGCGGTGACGGCTTCGTGACCGTGATAGACGGGACTACGAACGCGATCATCAAGAAGATCGACAACCTCGGCGCGGCGCTCGAGCAGCCGGCGTACAACAGCGCCGACGGGCTCATGTACATGACGAGCTCCGATCAGAACGCCGTCTTCGTCTTCGACCCGGTCAAGGACGTCATGGTCCGCAAGGACACGGTCGCCGTCCTCTGCAACCCGAACGGCCTTGCCATCAACCCGAAGACGAGCCAGGCGGTCCTCGGCTGCTCCGCCGGCCGTGCCGGGTCGTCCGGCACCGCGCTCACCGTTGCCTGGGACCTGCAGAAGGGCATCTTCGTCGGCGTCTTCGGGCAGGTCGGTGCCGGTGATTCCGTCATCTACTCGGCCAAGACCGACCGGTTCTACTTCGGGGCACACAACTTCCCGCACGGATCGGTCATCGGTATCTTCTCCGGCTCGCCGATCGCGTTCCTCACGAACGTCCCGACCGGCACGTTCAGCGGCGCGAAGAACCTCGCCTACGACGAGACGAACAACCTCATCTACACCCAGGACGCCCTCCCCGGCGAGGGCTCGCTCTTCAGCTTCACCCCGCCCAAGTGACGGATCGCCGGGCACCCGCAACGTCGGGTGCCCGGCAGGTCCGCTAGCGGCCGATGTCGCGCCCTTCGATCGCGGCGATCCCGACGAGCGTGAACACCGTGCCGATCACCGTGAGCGTCGCCGCGCCGCCCCAGTCCACGCTCGTCATTGGCGTCCCGTAGAGGACGAAGGGCGATGTCCGCGCGACCCAGCTCGGAATGTCGAAGAACGGCGCGAACTGCTGGATGAAGTACGCGACCACGGCCACGCCGGCGACGAGCACGACGGCCAGGCGCGGACGCCAACCGACGAGGGCGTGCCCGACGGCACCGAACGCGAATACGACCGGCAGCATGAGCGCGGTCGCCAGCGCGAGGCGGCCCACCGGGATGGGGATATCGAAGGCCTGCGCCCCGAGATACACCGCGACGCTGCTGACGGCGGCCACGATCCCGGCCGCGATGAGCAGCGCCGCGATCCGCTCGAGCACGATCCGTGGGCGGGATGCGCCCGCCGCGAGGGTGAGCTCGAGCCGGCCTTCCGCGTCGTCCGCGGCCCACGCGTTGACTTGCGCGACCGCGAAGATCGCGAGGATGAGCAACGCCGTCGAGAACCAGCTGACGCCTACCACGTCGCCGGCGCCGCTGATCCCCGCGCGCTGGAAGTAGACCTGCATCGCCGGTACGTCCTTGAAGCTCTCGACGATCGAATGCGCGAGCGATGCCATGAAGTAGGCGAGGACGGCCAGCGCGGCGCCCCAGCCGACGATCCAGCCACGCTGCTGATCGATCGTGGCGAGGACGGGCAACCGGAGCAGGGGATCGCGCGCCGGCAGACGGACGGGCCGGCCGGTCCGGACCCGGCCCCGGAACAGCGGGCCACCGATGTCCCGCCGGCCGAACGCCCAGATCGAAAGCCCGACGAGGGCCGCGGCGATCAGGACGATCGCGAGGCTGGCGGCGACGTCCACTTTGCCGTTCTGCAGGAGCGGCGTGCTCCGGTCGAACAGATAGAAAGGAGAGAGCCACGCCAGCGCGGTCGGGCTCCCACCGGCCCGCACGGACGAGTTCACCGTAAAGAGCGCGACCAGGACGATCGTAGCCGTCACCGATGCGATGCGCCGGGTCGTGACGAGCTGGGCGACGAAGAGGCCGAGCCCGAAGCCCCACAGCGTGAGCGCCAGTATCGGAAGGGCGAGCGTCGCGAGCCTGTCCAGTGGAAGGGCGTCGTTCGCGATCGCCGCACCGAACGCGGTCACGGCCAAGGTCAGTGCGACCGAAGCGATCGAGACCACCACGAACGCGGCGGTGCGTGTCGCGAGCCACCGCGTCCGCGACACACCGACGGCGAGCCACTCCTCCGCGAGCCCCTTCTCCTCGTCGCCGCGGCCCGCGCCCGTCGCCGCGAGCATCGCCCACACCGCGAGCACCAGGGCGACCGTGCTGAAGTCACGCCACGTGAGGTATCCGGCCATCGTGTCGAGCTGCACCGGGGCGGGGAGGAGATACGTGAGCTGCCGCCCCAGGAGCTCCATCGAGTGCGCGAAGACGACCCGTTCCTCGTGCGTCGAGCCCGCGATCTGCGCGTAGGCGACCGCGTTGAGGATGCCGGCGAAGCCGCCGATGACGGCCGTCGCGATCCCGCCGGTCCGGTGCGACCGGAGCGCCAGGCCGAAGAGCGTCATGTCTTCGGGCCCGAGTAGTAGCCGAGGAAGACCTCTTCGAGGCTCGGCTCGCGGCTCTCGAGCGCGACGATGCGCGAGTCCCCCAGCACGCGAAGCAGCTGGTCGAAGCTCCCGCGGTACATGCCGGTCACGCGGTGCCCATCGACGGCGAGAGCCTCGAATCCCACGAGACCGCGCAGCCGATCAACGGGTGGCGTGTCGGCGAACTCGATGCGGACGTGGTGTGCCCGCACGCCGATGAGCTCATCGAGCTTCCCGACGGTCGCGAGGTGCCCCTCGCGCACGATCCCGACGCGATCGCAGATGTGCTCGACCTCCGAGAGGACGTGCGACGACACGAACACCGTCGCGCCCCGCGATCGGGCCTCGCGCACGAGCTTGTAGAACTCCTGCTGGTGCAGCGGGTCGAGGCCGGTGGTCGGCTCGTCGAGGATGAGCAGCGATGGCTGCGGGGCGAACGCGATCAGGAGCGCGAGCTTCTGCTTGTTCCCGTGCGAGTACTCGCGGTACTTCCGTCCGAGGTCGAGGTCGAGCTGCTTCGCGATCGCCTCGACGTTGGCGTCCGCCATGTCGCCGCGGAGGCCGGCGACGTACGCGACGATCGCGCTGCCCCGCCAGCCGCCGAATTGGGGGAGCTCGCCGGGCACGTAGCCGACGCGCTTCTTGATCGCGACCGCGTCGCGGTCGGCATCGAGGCCGAAGATCGCGCCCGCGCCGCGCGTCGCGTGGCTCAGGCCCATGAGCAGCTTGATCGTCGTCGTCTTGCCCGCGCCGTTCGGACCGAGGAAGCCGAAGACCTCGCCGTCGTTCACGTCGAGATCGAGGTCGAAGATCCCGTGTCCCGCGCCGTAGTCCTTGGTCAGCTTCTCGGTGTGGATCGCCACCGATCCGTTCTTCACGGCTCCACGCTAGCCTGCCCGCGTGATCGGGCCGATCCCCATCCCCGCCGCCGGCCAGCGCGCGAGCGGCGACTTTACCTTCACCGGCGACGCCGGCCTCGAGAAGTACCGCTGGCCCTACCTCGCGATCCGCGGCGCCGCAGACGGACCGACCGTGCTCATCACGGCCGGCATCCATGCCGCGGAGTACACCGGCGTCGAGGCGGCGATCCGGCTCGGCCGCACGATCGATCCGGCGCACGTCCGGGGCACGGTGCTCGTGATCCCGCTACTGAACCGACCGGGGTTCTACGAGCGGAGCATCTACGTGAACCCCGAGGACAACGACAACCTGAATCGGCTCTTCCCCGGCAAGGCGGATGGGACCTGGGGCGAGCGGTTCGCGCACCGGCTGCTGACCGAGATCGTGGTGCGGTGCGACAACGCGATCGATCTCCACGCCGGCGACATGATCGAAGACCTCACTCCATTCGTGATCTACCGCCAGACCGGCGACGCCGGGCTCGACGAGCGGATCACGCGGATGGCGAACGCCTACGGCGCGAAGTGGGCGGTGCGGAGTGCTCCGACCGGCGAGCGGCCCGGATCGCTCTATGCCGTCGCCTGCCTGAACGGGGTCGCGTCGATGCTCGCCGAATCGGGCGGCCGCGGGCTCCTCATCGAGGCCGACGTCGTCCGGCACACGACCGGCGTCGCGAACATCCTCCGCGCGATCGGCGTGCTTGCCGGGACGCCCGTGTCCGTGCCGGCGCCGACCGTCGTGAACAGCTTCGACTGGCTGCGCTCGCCGGTCGAAGGGATCTTCCACCCGCGGGTCTCGGTCGGGCAGATGGTGACGAAGGGCGACGTCGTCGGCGCGCTCGTGTCGCTCGTCGGGGAGCCGCTCGCGACGGTGAGCGCTCAGTCGACCGGCGTCCTCCTGTTCATCGTCACCAGTCCGGCGATCAAGAAGGACGGGCTGCTGCTCGCGATCGGGGCGCTCTAGGCCAGCTCGGCCGCTTTTACCTGACCTTTACCGAGACGCGCTCGCAACTTGCACGACTCCGCGCCATCTGAGGTCGTGGAGGTTCGTTGCATGTCGGCCAAACAGTGGATCGCTCGGGCGTCGATCGCCGCACTCGTCCTCGCGTCGATGGTCATCGGAGGCACGCCGGCGCAGGCCGCGAGCCAATCCGTGACGGGGACCATCGTGCTCGCCTCGAACGGTGGCGGCGTCGCGCGACGCGAATGGAACGCGTCCGGTGGCGCGATCAACGGCGTCAATGGGTACGTGTTCGCCGTCGACCCGGCCACCGTGGGCACGGCCTTCACGCTCGGGCTCGCGGCGACCAATCAGGGTGTCGGCGCGCCGAGCATCGCGTTCTACACCGACATGACCAACGGCATCACCTGCAGCACGTTTGACGGGAATCCCGGCGCATCCGGTGTCGTCTGCGGGAATCACGCGATCGTCTACCTGACGGCGGGAGCGAACACCACGTTCACGTATCAGAGCGGACTTGCCGTACCCCCCGCGCCGGCCTTCGTGGCCTCGAAGTTCTCGTTCAGCCCACCGATCGCGCTGCCATTCCCGGCCGGTGCGGACCAGGGCAACATCGGTGAGCCGTCGATCGACGTCGATCCGGCGAACGGCAACATCTACGTCACGTCACCGACCGGCGTCCCGTGCGGCGCGTCGAACGCCGAGTGCGTCGTCTTCTGGCGCTCGACGGACGGCGGCAATTCATTCGTGCAGCCGGCACCGGGCGCGTTCCTGCACCCGATCGGCGGCGGCGATGACGACGTCATCCACGATGGCTTGTCGAACGTGTTCATCGATGACCTGCGCTCGCTCGCCGATACCGGCGTCTACCGCTCGACGGACCAGGGCAACACCTGGACGTCGACGGACACTGGTCCGTGCAGCGACCGGCCGTGGCTCGCCTGGGGCGGCCCGAACGCGCCGACCGGCCCGGCGACCATCTACGAGACGCAGAACTCGGGCGTCTGCACCCCCGGCGCGCTGTTCCAGTTCTGGCGGTCGATCGACGACGGTCTCACGTTCCTCCCCGTCGGCGTCGTGAACGCCGATCTGGGGCAGCTTGGCTACAGCGCCGACGCAACGGTCCAAGGTGGGGTCGAAGCGAAGGGTGCGATCGATCTCGTGACCGGCGACATCTATATCGCATGGGCCACGCAGGCCATCCAGGACGGGACGAACGCGACCACGCGGATCCTCGTCATCAGCCGCTCGACCGACGGCGGAGCAACATGGCACGGCCATCTCGCGTACGCGGGCCCGCTCGGCACGAGCATCCAGAACCTCTTCCCGGTGATCTCGGTCGATCACGGCGGCAATGTGTTCGCCGCGTACTCGACCCAGCTCGACGGCCAGCTCATGGGTGTCTACCTCACGAAGTCGGTGGATCGGGGTGCGACCTGGTCGGCTCCACAGCGGGTGAACCCCGCCGATCAGACCGCGGTGTTCCCGGCGATCACCTCCGGTGACAGCGGACGTGTCGATCTCGCCTGGATCGGCACGTCGGGAACGAACGTGAGCGACGCGACGAACCAATGGAACATCTTCTTCGGTCAGTCGCGGAACGCCGCCTCGGGGTCGCCTCGTTGGTCGATCGGGCAGGTGAGCACGCAGGTCATGCATCTCGGCGACATCTGCAACCAGGGCCTCAACTGCAACATCTTCGGGGGCAACCGCGACCTCGCCGACTTCATCAGCATCACGATCGACGTGGACGGGAACGCGAACGTCGTATGGACGGACGATGCGAGCCAATCGCCGAAGGCGATCATGTTCGCGAAGCAGATCGGAGGGCCGACGACCGGCAAGCTCCCGCCGAAGTCCTGACGGGGGGTCAGCCCCAGCGGTGTCCGACGAGGCCGGCCTTGTACGTCCGGTCCTCGAGGCGATGCAGTCGCTTCGCCATGCCGGGCGCAAGCAGCGGCGTGTGCGAGATGTCGAGCAGGTACTCGGGGATGTACCAGACGTCGGTCTCCGAGGTCATCCAGCCGCGCGCGTCGAACCACTTCAGGTTCACCGGACGCGAGAACGTCCGGAGCGTCCGCTCGCGCCGCAGGTTGAAGTACATGAGGAAGTAGCTGAGCGCGAGCTCGCGTAGCGTGCGGTGGATCGGCTCGCGGTACTCGAGGCCCGCGTAGTTCGACTTCGCGATCGCGCCCCAGTGATCGCGCTCGCGGTAGACCGCGATGACGTGATCGGTGTCGTGGTACGACTCGAGATCCACGATGAGCGGTTGGTGACCGATCGCGCGCAACGCCGCGGCGCCGAAGATCGCGCCCTCGAGGCAATGGGACGTCCGCTCGCGCAGCACGCGCTGTGGCGACCATGCGGTCGTCGCGAGGTGGTACGGCATCTCGTCGATGAACCGCTGGATGCCATAGGGAGTCTTCAGTGAGCGGAGCTTCCGGAGCTCCGCCGGGGTGAACCCTTCCATCGCTCCATTGTCGCGGGACGCCCACCGCCCCGTACGTAGCGCAATTCACGGAATCGATAGCCCGGCACTGCTGTTCAATGTGGACACCCCGCGACAGGAGGACCACCGTTTTGGCCGTCACCACCGCACCCACGACCCTCGACCCGCGCGTGCGGACCCAGATCGTCGTCGGTGTGCTCCTCGGGTTGTTCCTCGCGGCCCTCGACCAGACGGTCGTCGGCACGGCGCTGCCGCGGATCGTCACCGATCTCCACGGGAACGACATCTACACCTGGGCCTTCACGTCCTATCTGCTGACAGCGACGATCAGTGGCCCGATCTACGGCAAGCTCTCAGACCTCTTCGGCCGGCGGCCGATCCTCCTCTTCGCCGTCGGGGTCTTCCTGCTCGGCTCGCTGCTCTGCGGGCTGTCGCAGGAGATGTGGCAGCTCGTCGCCTTCCGTGGGCTGCAAGGTCTCGGCGCGGGCGCGCTCTTCCCGGTCGCGATCGCGGTCATCGGCGATCTCTATGACGCGAGCGAGCGCGGTAAGTACCAGGGGCTCGTCGGCGCGGTGTTCGGACTCAGCTCGCTCGTCGGCCCCGCCATCGGCGGCGTCATCACCGACACCATCGGCTGGCACTGGGTGTTCTTCGTCAATCTGCCGATCGGCTTCGTCGTCTTCGCCGTCATCTGGCGCACGCTCCCGCGGGCCCGTCCAGCGGGCGCGGCACCGCGCATCGACTACGTCGGGGCAGCCATCCTCGTCGCCGCGCTCGTCCCGATCCTCATCGGGCTCACGAACAAGCAGAGCGGCAATTGGGGCGATCTCACGGTCGGCGGGCTCATCGCGATCGGGCTCGTGATCTCCGCGATCTTCGTGTGGATCGAGATGCGCATCGCGGATCCGGTCGTCCCGATCCGGCTGTTCGCGAACCGCTCGTTCACGATCTCGGTGATCGCGATGTTCATGGCGTCGATGGCGTTCTTCACGCCGATCGTGTTCCTGCCGCGGTGGTTCCAGGTCGTCGGTGGCGCGACCGCGACGCAGTCGGGTTACCAGATCCTCGCGCTGCTCGGCGGGCTGATCATCAGCGCGACCGCTTCCGGTCAGATCGTGGCCCGGACCGGCCGGTACAAGCTGCTGGCACTCGCGTCGACGGTCGTCCTCGCGATCGGCCTCTGGCTCCTGTCCAACCTTCGTGCGGACACGCCGCTGCCGCTCCTCTGGGTCTGGATGTTCGTGACCGGCATCGGGGTCGGTCCGGTCTTCTCGGTGTTCACGCTCGTCGTGCAGGGCGCGGTCTCACCCCGGCAGATCGGCACCGCGACCAGCAGCCTCACCCTGTTCCAGCAGATCGGCGGCACCGTCGGGCTCGCGATCACCGGCACGATCTTCGGGACGCGGCTCATTGAGGAGCTGCCGAAGCAGCTCGCCGCGTCGGCGCTTCCGCCACAAGTCGTTGCCGGGTTCTCGACCGGCGGCGGTGGCGTCCTGCAGCAGCTCAGCGGCGTCGGCGATCTCGGTCAGGCGATCCTCGCGGCCGCTCCGCCGGACGCCCGTGCGCAGCTCGCGCCCTTCGTGCCGGACATCGTCGCCGCGATCCATCGCGCGTTCTCGCTCGCGATCGCGAGCACGTTCGTGTTCGGGATCTTCGCCGCGGTCGTCGCGGCCGCGGTCGTGCTGTTCCTGCGGGAGGCGCCTGCGCAAGCGTCCGCCGGCGCCACCGACCGCGTCGGATCGCCCGCGCTCGGCTAGCCGGTCGGCGCCTGCTTCGGAGCGAACGCCGCCTTCGACCCGAGCGCGGCGAGGGAGCCGACCGCGACGATCGCGAGCCAGATCCACCGCGTCTGATCCGAGTAGGTGAGACCGAGCAGGCCGTCGAGCGACCAGGATCCGTTCCCGAGCAGCGCGATCGCGAATGCGCCCGCCGCGAGCGGCAGCGGGAACTCCCAGCCGACCTTGCCGCCGCCGGCCCAGAAGCCCTGGGGTACGTGCGCGATCACGGTCACGACGATGAGGTCGCCCGCGACGACCGCGGGGCCGAGCGGCCCGCCGAGCCCGAGGACCATGAGCAGACCGCCGCCGGCCTCGGCCGCCACCGCGACGAGCGCCCACCACAGGCCGGGCTTCAGTCCCATGCCGTTGAACCAGCCCGCGACGCCTTTGATCGATCCACCCGTGCCGACCCAGCCGAGCTTGAGCAAGCCGTGTTGCATGACGACACCGCCGACGACGACGCGAAGGACGAGCAGCGCGACATCAGTGTTCATGCGCACCCCAACACGAGCGGTCGTGACCTTGTTCCCTGGACGCGTCGTGCGAGCCGCCGAGCAAGCTACTTAGCCGGCTTGAGGTCCGCCGCGCTGAAGTAGCGGCCGCCGCCCTCGTTCTGGGCGTGGTCGGCGGCCCGGAGCGCCTCCGTCAGCAGCGCGACACCATCCTCCGCGTCGCGGGGGAACTCGGCGATCCCGATGCTGCACTGCACCGACCGTTCGCGACCTTCGACGCCGAACGGCTGGGCCAGGGCGAGCACGAGGCGGACCGCGACGACGGTCGAGTCGTTCGGTGAAGACAGCGCCGTGAGGACGACGAGGAACGAGTCGCCACCGAGACGCGCGGGCATGTCGCTCGCTCGCACGTACGCGGAGAAGCGTTTCGCGAACTGCCGGAGGACCTCATCCGCGACCTGTCGTCGCGACGGTTCATCGGGATCCCGGTAGCGATCGAGCTTGACGCTGAGGAGCCCGACGGACCGCTTGTCGCGCTTCGCGAGCGCGATCGCGCGATCGACGTGCAGGAGCGCGAGCGCGCGGCCCGCGAGGTCGGTCAACGGATCGACGAGCCCGAGGTCGCGAAGGTCATCGTGCGCATCGCGGAGCCGTCGTTGCGCGGTGCTGTCGGTGAAGAAAACGACCGTGAAGGTCTCCGACCCGACGGGGATCGTCGAGGATCGCAGCTCGATCCACTTTCCGGGCCGGAGCTCGTGGACACCGGCGGGGAGCTGGACGATCGATCCGAATCCACGCTTCGCGGCCTCGTCCCGCGTCCACCCGGTGATCGCGATCGCGGCGGAATTCCACGAGATGAGCGTGCCGGCCGCGTCGATGATCGCGACACCGTCATGCGTCTGCCGCGCGAGGAGCTCGGCCAATACGAAGCCAGCGCCCTCGAGCGCCGGCGGGAGCAGCGGTCGGATCCTGCGCCGTTCCTGCACGCCGCCACGCTAGCGGCCGGGACCAGCGCCCCGGTCGACCAACCCGGCGACGTCCGCGACCGCGTCGAGATGGGCGACGGCTGTGGGACTCCACCCGACGTCGGTCATGAGCTGGGATCGGTCGTCTTGTTGTACGCGCCTAAGTAGGGCGACCGCGGCGGCGGCCGCCCCTCACCCTACGTCCGCTGTTGCGCGTTCTGCGCCGCAGCGGCAGATGGCGAGCGCAGCTGCGCGCTGAGACCGCCGTCCACGTACAGCACCTGCCCGGTCACGAAGCGGGCCTCGTCGGAGACCAGGTACAGCACCGCGCCGGCGACGTCCTCGGGCGTCCCGCCACGACGGAGCGGGAGCTCTTGACCGCGGCCCTCGGGCGGGAGGTCGTTCGTGCCGGCGGGACCGACCGCGTTGACGCGGATCCCAAGCGGCCCGAGATCGACCGCGAGCGCACGGGTCAGGCCGTCGAGGCCACCCTTCGTCGCGTCATAGATCGCGTTGTCGAAATGCGCGCGCTGCGATCCGCCGACCGACGTGAGATTGACGATCGCGCCACGACCGCGCTTCGCCATCACGCGTGCCGCGCGAAGGGAGAGAAGGATCGTGCCGCGCAGGTTCACCGCGAGAATCTCGTCGACGCGGGCGTCGGTGACCTCGAGGAACGGCCCGAAGGTGTCGGTCACGGCGCCGTTGTTCACCAGGATGTCGAGTCCACCGCCTTGCGAGGTCGCGGTCCGCACGAGCGCATCGAGCGTGGCGACGTCGGCGAGGTCGCCGGCGCAGCCGTACGCGGTCCCGCCCTGCGCGGCGATCTCGTCGACGACCCGGCCGGCGTCGGCCTCCTTCCGGCCGTGCACGACGACGCGGGCCCCGTTCCGCGCGAGCACCTGTGCGATCCCTCGTCCGATCGCGCGGGTCGAGCCGGTCACGATGGCGCAGCGCCCGGAGAGGTCAACTTGCACGCGGCGAGTCTATCTGCAAGTCGGCTTGCGTCAGCGTGCCACGCTCGGATCCCAGTCGCCGAGGTACCTCCGCGCGGTGAACGACGCGGCATCGGACGGACGCAGCTGCGGGCGAGAGTCGCCGGCCCCCGCGCCGGGACCGGTGTTGCGGTACTCGAAGAAGCGTGCGTCCTTCCATGAAAAGCCCGACATGTCGCTCCACGGCTCCGCCGCGATCGCCGCGTCGAGCCACGTCTCGCGGATCACGACGTGACCGAGCGCGCGCACGTCGCCTCCGGGATGCCAGGGTCGTCCCAATCGGACCGTGCCAGGCGGCCCGTCGCTCTCGATGCGCGAGCGGGTCACGAGGAATCCGAAGCGCACGACATCGGCGGTGCTCGCGGCGGTGACGCAGGCGTGGCGGCCGCGGTCCAGCGCCCGGATGGTGCACCGGTCGAAGACGGCGGTCGCGCTGCCGAAGATGAAGTCCACATCGCCTTCGATGGAGCAGGCGCGGAAATACTGGCGCCCGATGCGGCCGCGCGGCGCGTTCGCGTACACGGTGTCCTGATGGCCGAGAAGGCGGACGTTCCGCAGCTCGATCCGGTCTGCGTCGGTCTTGAGCGCGACCGCCTGCTGGTCCCGGACCGCCGGATCGGGATCCCGCACGTACGCGTTCTCGATCGTCAGATCGCGAATGACGAAGTCGTCGGCCTCCACGGTCAAGGTGGCGCTTCCGGAGGTGCCATATGGCGTGCCGTCCGGACGCAGCATGCGGCTGGCGTTGTCGAACGTGATCACGACGTCGCGGGCATCGCCGGTCGCGCCGATGAGCCGGATCGGCGGCGTGCCCCGCGGGACCAGCACGACCTCGCGGTACCGGCCGGCGCCGACCCGGATCTCCACCGGTCCGGCGCCCGCGACCGCCTCGATCGCTGCCTGGATCGTCGTGCGGTCGCCGGAGCCGTCGCGCGCGACGATCAGCCCGGCCATACGGCATCGGCGTACGGCGCGACCTCGACGACCCGGAGCCGCGGGTGCGAGGCGGCAACGTAAGCCCGCAGCGCCGCGACGCTTCCGGTGTTGCCGTCGATCGTGTCGTGGTGCATCGGGATCATTGCCGGGATCCCGGCCTCCGCGGCCAGGTCCGCGGCTTCGGCGTGACCCAGGTTGCCGACCAGTCCGCGTGCCTCGCGCTCCGCCGTCCGGCCGTTGATCGGCAGGAGCGCGAGATCGACGCGAAGGTCGCGCAGGCGCTGAGCCATTCCGGCGTACCCGATGGTGTCGCCGGCGTGGTACACGCGCACGCCCGCAAGCTCGACGACATACCCGAGGTAGCGGTAGAGACCGCCCGAGAGCTCCTGCCCGAACGAATAAGCGTCGGCCATCGTGACCCCGTGGAGCGCGGGGACCGGAACGATCCGCGCCGCACCGATCGCGATCTCCCGGTCGACGACCGCCCCGACCGCGCGCGACCCCGCGATGCCCGATACCCGCTCGACGATCGGCGCCGGAACGATGACCGCTGCGTCCGGCGCTGCGGCGACGAGGCCAGGCATCGAGGGGAGATCGAGATGATCTCGGTGCTCGTGCGTGGCGAGGATCGCGTCGAGGTCCGCGAGATCCGACGGCGAGACGGTGGGTGGCACCAGACGGTCGGGTCGCGGCGATAGGAACGCGTCGACCACGAGCGTCGTTCCCGCACCGCGCAGCACGAAGCCCGCCTGCGAGAGTCGGCGGAGGTGCAACCTTTCGACCAACCCGAGGCTAGCGCAGGAAGATCGCTTGCGTAGACTTGCGCGGTGACCGAGACCATCGTCGTCGCGCGCTCCGGCGCATCCGTCACGCGGGTCACGTGCGATCTCTATCGCGTGCCGCTCGCCGAGCCCGTGAGCGACGCGAAGGTCTACACCGGTCGACAGCGTCCGCTCGCGGAGGTCGACGTCCTGGTCGCGCAAGTTGCGACGAGCGACGGCCTCGAGGGCATCGGCTTCAGCTACAGCAAGCGCGCCGGCGGGCCCGCGCTGTTCGCGCACGCCGAACAGATCGCGCCGCTCGTGATCGGCGAGGATCCACTCGACATCGGCCGCATCTGGGACAAGCTCGTGTGGGCCGCCGCGTCGGTCGGACGGCAGGGCGTCTCAGTCCAAGCGGTGGCCGCATTCGACATCGCGCTCCACGACCGCAAGGCGAAGCTCGCGGGCATCTCGCTCGCGAAGCAGCTCGGCAGCTATCGCGACGCGGTGCGCTGCTACGACACCGCGGGCGGCTTCCTCTCGAGCGACATCGCGACGGTCATCGCGAACGCCGAGCGCAGCCTCGCCAGAGGGATCGGCGGCATCAAGCTCAAGGTCGGCGGCGACCCACGAGCCGACGTGGCTCGGGTGAAGCAGCTGCGCGATGCCCTCGGTCCCGACGTCCCGCTCATGGTCGATGCGAACCAGCAGTGGGATCGATCGGCCGCCCGTCGGATCGGCCGGCGCCTCGAGGAATTCGACCTCGTTTGGATCGAGGAGCCGCTCGACGCGTACGACGTCGGAGGACACGCGGCGCTCCGCGCGCAGCTCGACACGCCGATCGCGGGCGGCGAGATGCTGTCGGCAGCGAGCGACCACCGTCGCTTCCTCGACGCGGGTGCGCTCGACGTCATCCAACCCGATGCGCCACGGATCGGTGGCATCACGCCGTACCGCCCCGTGGCGGACCTCGCCGACGCGCTCGGCGTCACCGTGGCACCGCACTTCGCCACGCAGCTCCACGTCCATCTCGCGGCGGCGCAGCCGCGCGAAGGGTGGGTCGAGTGGTTCGACTGGCTCGAGCCTCTCTTCGTCGAACGCCTCGAGGTCCGGGACGGGCGGGTGCGCGTGCCAGATCGCCCCGGCATCGGCCTCACGCTCGCCCCGCGTGCCGCGGAATGGCTCATCGCCCGCGCCGACATCCCGACCCCCGCCGACCGTTGATCGTCACCGAGCTCCGCGCGACGCCGGTCGCGATCGCGGACCCGCCGCTGCGCAGCGCCTTCGGTCTGCACGCGCCGTTCGCCCTGCGGACGATCGTCGAGCTCGAGACGGACGAGGGCATCATCGGTCTCGCCGAGACGTACGGCGGCGCGGCGCCGCTCGCGGCGTTCGCCGCGGTGCGGCCGGTCGTCGTCGGCCGCGACCCCTATGACCTCACGCCGCTCCGCCTGGACATCGAGCGGCGCGGCGCGGAGCGCGCCGACGGATGGGCCTGGGAGGCCCGCCGGTTCGGGTCCGCGGCGCTGTTCGCCGCGCTCGAGGTCGCGTGCCTCGATGCGGTCGGCAAGGAGTCCGGCCGCCGCGTCTGCGATCTGCTCGGTGGCGCGGTCCGGGAGCGCATCGACTTCGCGGCGTACCTCTTCTTCAAGCACGCCGGTGACGACCCTTGGGGCGAGGTGCTCTCACCCGAAGGGATCGTCGACGAGGCCCGGACGATGCGCGACCGCTACGGCTACCGCTCACTCAAGCTCAAGGGGGGCGTCCTCGATCCCGACGTCGAGGTCCAGGCGATCCTCTGCCTGCGCGAAGCGTTCGGCCCCGACGTGCCGCTCCGCCTCGATCCGAACGCCGCGTGGTCGGTCGCGACCGCCCACCGGGTTGCGTCGCGGCTCGCCGGCGCCCTCGAGTACCTCGAGGACCCGGTCCCCGGCATCGACGGCATGTCCGCTGTCGCGACACAGGCGCCGATGCCTCTCGCCACGAACATGTGCGTCACCGCGTTCGACCATTTGCCCGAAGCGATCGCGAAACGCGCCGTGGCGATCGTCCTCTCGGACCACCACATGTGGGGCGGGATGCGCGCGACCGTGGAGCTCGGGCGGATCTGCCGCGCGTTCGGTCTCGGACTCTCGATGCACTCGAATTCGCATCTGGGGATCTCGCTCGCGGCGATGACGCACGTCGCGGCGGCCGTGCCCGAGCTGACGTTCGCCTGTGACACGCATTACCCGTGGCAGACGGAGGAGGTCATCGCGGGGGGCAAGCTCGCGATCGAGGGTGGCGCCGTGAGCGTTCCCAGCGGGCCCGGCCTGGGTGTGGAGCTCGACCGCGACGCGCTCGGCGCACTCCACGAGCAATACCTGCGCGCGGGCATCACCGTCCGCGATGATGCATCCGAGATGCGCAAGGTCGATCCATCGTGGCGACCGCACGTGGGGGACTGGTGACTGCCCGCAAGACGCGCGCCCGCGACTACGAGTCGATCGTGCGGCAGCACTACGCGAAGCTGAGCCCCGCGCACCGCAAGGTGGCCGACTACCTGCTCGCCGACGGGCGGCGCGCCGCACTCGAGCCGATCGCCACCGTGGCGCGAGACCTTCGCACCAGCGAGTCGACCGTCGTGCGATTTGCGCAAGCGCTTGGCTTCAAGGGGTACCCGGAGCTGCGCGACGAGCTCCGCGAGCGCTTCCTCGCCACGGCCACGAGCCTCGACCGCTTCGCGGCGAGCGCGTCCGCGCCTAAGCGCGAGCGTGCCGCGGCGCTCGAGCGCGTGCTGACGGAGGACGCCGACAGCATCCTGCGCACCCTGGCGCAGGTACCGCGCGAGACGTTCGATGCCGTCGTCGGCGCGATCGTCTCGGCGCGCCGCACCTACGTCATCGGCTTCCGTGGGTCCGCTGGCGTCGCCCTCGTGCTCGGCATGGGCCTGCGCATCTTCCTCCCCGAGACGCGGGTCGTCGCGGTGAACGTCGGTGACACGCCCGAGGAGCTGCTCTCGCTCCGCAAGTCGGACCTCGTCATCGTGATCAGCTATCTCCGCTACTCCGGCCAGACGCTCGAGATCCTCCGCTACGCGCACGAGGCCGGCGCGCGCGCGGTCGCGATCACCGACAGTCCCGCCTCACCGGTGGCGCGCCTCGCGGACCACGCGCTGATCACGCGGCCGACCTCACCGCGGACGATGGCCTCGTATGCGCCGGCGGCGAGCCTCGCGAGCGCGCTCACCGAAGCCGTCGCGGCACGGCGCGGCGCCGCCGCGGGCCGCTCGCTGCGACGGGCCGAGCTGCTATGGGACCGGTTCCGCGTGCACGCGAAGGAGTCGCGCTAGCGGCGGTCCGCCGCGGTCGGGACGTCGAGCCGCTCGAGGATCGCGCGTAGCTCGCGCCGCTCGTCCGCGGAGAGTTCGGCAAGCGGAGCGCGGACCGGGCCGGCGGGATGTCCGAGGAGGTCCATCGCCGCTTTCATGACCGAGACCTCGTAGCCGCGGCGTCGCTGCCGGAGGTCGTAGAACGGCCGCACGACGCGACGGTGGAAGGCCGCGAGCCCCGCGGTGTCGCCGTCTCGTGCGAACCGGTACAGCTCGAGCGACGCCTCGGGCCAGAAGCACGCGAGCGACGAGGTGAACCCTTCGGCGCCGACCGCGAAGTACGGCGCCACCAGATCGTCACCGGCCCCGGCGAGCCAGACGAACCGCTCCACACCGAACCGCTCGACGATGTGCTCGCGGAGGCGCTGGAACAGGCGTACGTCGCCGCGGCCGTCCTTGAAGCCGATGAGGTTCGGGACATCGCGAGCGAGACGCTCGAGCTGCTCCGCCCCGAGCAGCGCGCCATCGCGGGCGTAGACGACGACGCCGAGCGAGGTGACCTCCGCGATCGCGGCGACATAGTCCACGAGCGCGTCGGGATCGGGGTGGGCGTAATAGGGGGGGAGGACGAGGATGCCGGATGCGCCGTCTCGCTCGGCCTGCTGCGCGAGGTCGGCGCCCACGCGCGGACCGAAGCCCACGCCGGCGATCACCGGAATGCGGCCGGCCGCGGCGTCCACGGTCGCCGCGACGACCGCGCTGCACTCGGCCGGGCTGAGGCCGAAGAGCTCTCCGGTCCCGCTCGGTGCGACGAGCGCGTGGATCCCACTCGCCGCGAGCCAGACCGCGTTGGCGCGGACGGCGCCGACGTCAAGCGCGCCGTCGGCGTCGAACGGCGTGATCGGGAATGCGAGAACGCCGCGCAGGCGCGGACGGAGCGAGGCGGGGTCGGCCGCCACGAGCGTGCGGCTCATTGCGTCACCATGGTCCGGAAGATTACTTCCAATCTAGGTCGCACGCGCAAGAGGACTTGCAGCCGCCCTGGCCGCCTGATAGCGTCCCGCCGGGGTCGCCCGGAGTGGGATCGGGCGCCAAGGAGGCGCGGAATGGCGCGGAAGATCGCCCGCAGAGAGTTCCTCAAGCTCGCTGCTGCCGGTGCCGGCGCGGCTGCGCTCGCGGCGTGCGCGCCAACGGCCTCCGGGCCCGGTACCTCGAGCGCCGCATCGGCTGGCGCGAGCGCCGAACCGCTCACGCTCCCCATCGTCTCGCAGCCGCTCAGTCTCTCGTACTGGGTTCCGCTCAACTCGAATGTCACGGCGTCGATGAAGGGCTTCGGCGAGATCGCGTGCTACAAGGAGCTCGAGAAGCGCACCGGCATCCATCTCGACTTCCAGCATCCGCCGCTGGGGTCCGACACCGAGCAGTTCAACCTGCTCGCGGCGTCCGGCAAGTATCCGGATGTCATCGAGTACAACTGGCTCGGCGCGTCGGGCGGCCCCGCGCGTTATCTCAAGGACGGCGTGATCCTTCGGCTCAACGAGCTGATCGACAAGTACGCCCCGAACCTCAAGGCCGTCCTCGCGAAGCATCCCGAGTGGCGCAAGCAGATCGTCACCGACGAGGGTGACATCTACGCCTTTCCGTTCATCCGCGGCGACGACCTCCTGCTCGTGTCGTCGGGTTTGGCGATCCGCCAGGACTGGCTCGACAAGGTCGGCCTGAAGATCCCGACCACCGTCGACGAATGGCACACCGTGTTGCTCGCCTTCAAGCAGAAGGACCCGAACGGCAACTCCAAGGCCGATGAGATCCCGCTGAACACCTGGGCCGCCAATCAGGCCCGCGGCGCGTTCGATCGCTACGCGTTCGTCGGGGCCTGGGGGATCGGCATGAACTGGTACCAGGACAAGGGCACGATCAAGTACGGCCCCCTGCAGCCGGAGTTCCGGGAGTTCCTCGGCACGATCGCCCAGTGGTACAAGGAAGGCCTCATCGACGCGGACGTCGTCGCGACGAACCAGAACACGTTCGATGCCAAGGTCACGACCAACCTGATGGGTGCCGGCAGCATGCAGGGCGGGAACGGGATCGGCAAATACGTCGCGCTCATGGCGGGCAAGGGGCCGTTCAAGCTTGCCGCCGTCCAGAACCCCACGCTGAAGGCCGGCGACCGGCCCCAGCTCGGTGGACGCGACAACAACTACCCCGGTCAGGGGACCGCGGCGATCACGAGCTCGAACAAGCGGGTCACCGAGACGGTCAAGCTGCTCGACTACGCGTACAGCCAGGAGGGCAGCCTGCTCTTCAATTTCGGCATCGAGGGCACGAGCTACAAGATGGTGAACGGCAACCCGACGTACACCGACGTCGTGATGCGCGATCCGCAGCTCCCGTCGGCACAGGCGATCTCGCGGTACGCGCGCGGCAACTTCAACGGACCGTTCGTCCAGGACGTCCGCTACATCACGCAGTACTACGAGCTCCCCGAGCAGAAGGACGCGCTCACGCAGTGGTCGAAGCCGACGAACGAGAAGCTGTTGCCACCGATCACGGTGACGCAGGACGAGAGCAAGAAGTTCGCGTCGACGATGGCCGATATCAACACGCGGTTCGACGAGACATTCAACAAGGTCTGGACCGGAAAGGGGACCCTCGATGACTGGGATTCCTTCGTCAAGGCGCTCCCCGGGATGGGCATCAACGATGCGCTCAAGATCCAACAGAACGCGCTGGATCGGTACAGCAAGCGACCGGGCTAACCTCCTTCCAAGTTGAGGACCGCCGCCGGGGCGATGAAGATCGTCGAGATCGTCGAGCCGCTACCCCAGCGGAAGGCGCCGGGGTGGTGGCCGACGGTCAGGCGGGACCTTCGCCGCAACAAGCACATCTATCTCATGCTCCTGCCCGTTGTCGTCTATTACCTGGTGTTCCACTACGGCCCGATGTATGGCGCAGTCATCGCCTTCCAGGACTTCAACCCCGTGAAGGGCGTGTTCGGCAGCAAGTGGGTCGGCCTCCAGAACTTCCAGGACTTCTTCTCGAGCGTCTTCTTCGGCCGCCTCATATTCAACACCGTCGCGATCAGCGTGCTGGAGATCGTGTTCGGCTTCCCGGCGCCGATCATCCTCGCGCTCCTCATCAACGAGCTGCGGGCCAATCCGTTCCGGCGCCTCGTCCAGACCGTGACATACCTCCCGCACTTCATCTCGGTCGTGGTCATCGTCGGCATGCTGTTCGATTTCTTCGCGCGTGATGGCGTCGCGAACCAGCTCCTGTCGCTCAGCGACCCGATCGCGTTCATGCAGTCGCCGGAGTGGTTCCGTCAGCTCTTCGTCGGCTCCGGGATCTGGCAGCAGGTAGGGTGGGGCTCGATCGTGTACCTCGCCGCGATCGCGACCATCGACTCGGCGCTCTACGAGGCCGCGAAGGTCGACGGGGCGAATCGCTTCCGCCAGATCTGGCACATCACGATCCCGGGGATCCTGCCCACGATCGTCATCCTCCTCATCCTTCGGCTCGGCTCGGTGATGAGCGTCGGCTACGAGAAGATCATCCTCATGTACAACCCGCTCACGTACGAGACCGCCGACGTCATCTCGACATACGTATTCCGCCGGGGGGTCCTCCAGGCCGACTTCTCGTTCAGCGCGGCGGTCGGGCTGTTCAATTCGGTCATCAACTTCGCCCTGCTCATCGGTGCGAATCGCCTCAGCCGCCGGCTGACCGGGTCCGGCCTGTGGTGATTACCCTCCCGCGGAGGCGGATCCGCATGCGGGAAGGCCCCGGAGAGCGGCTCTTCGCGATCGGGAACGTGGCCTTCCTGACCGTCTTGATGATCGTGATGGTCTACCCGCTCCTGTTCGTTCTCTTCGCGTCGCTGAGCAACGCGAACGAGCTCACCCAGCACCGCGGCCTGCTCTTCGCGCCGATCGACTTCACCCTCGAGGCTTACCGGCGGGTCCTTCAGAACCCGCTCATCCTCAGCGGCTACCGGAACACGCTGTTCATCGTCATCGTGGGTACCACGTTGAACGTCTTCATGACCGCGCTCGGCGCCTATGCCCTTTCCAGGCGCAACGTGCTCTTCAAGAACCCGATCATGTTCTTCATCGTCTTCACGATGTTCTTCAGCGGTGGATTGATCCCCTCGTACCTGCTGGTGGGTCAGACGCTCCACATGCAGGACACGCTGTGGGCGCTGATCATCCCCGGCGCGATGAGCACGCTGAACCTGATCATCATGCGGACCGCGTTCAACGCCGTGCCGGTCTCGCTCGAGGAAGCCGCGCGGATGGACGGGGCGAACGACTGGACCATCCTGTTCCGCATCGTCATCCCGCTGTCGTGGCCCGTCGTCGCGGTGATGATCCTGTTCTACGGCGTGGGGCACTGGAACGCGTTCTTCTCGGCACTCGTCTACCTGCGCGACCGCGACCTCTACCCGCTCCAGCTCGTGCTCCGCGAGATCCTCATCTCGAGCAACGTGCAGAACATGACCACCGACGTCGCCAGTGGTGATGTCCTCGCCATCGGCGAGACGATCAAGTACGCGACGATCATCGTCGCGACCGCGCCGATCCTGTTCGTGTATCCGTACCTCCAGCGCTACTTCGTGAAGGGCGTCACCATCGGGGCGATCAAGGAGTGAACGAGCTAGAGACGCGCGCCCTGCAGGCGGCGATCGACGCCGCGGCCGCGAAGGGTGGCGGTACCGTGCGCGTCGCTGCCGGGCGCCACGTGACGGGATCGCTCGTGCTGCGCTCCGACATCACCCTCGAGCTCGACGCCGGCGCCGTGCTCGCCGGGAGCGAGGACCCCGCCGACTACCCGCTCGTGGAGGCGCGTTGGGAGGGCCGCCATCAGCTGACCCACGCGCCGCTCATCGGCGGGAGCGGGCTGCGGAACGTCGCGATCACCGGTCGCGGCACGATCGACGGTCAAGGCGCTGGGTGGTGGGCGCGTCATCGGGAGCAAACGAATGAACACCCGCGCCCGCGACTCATCTCGATCGCGGATTCGTCGAACGTCCTCATCGAGGGCATCAAGGCGGTGAACTCGCCGTCCTGGACGGTCCACCCGGTCCGGTGCACGAACGTCACGATCGACAAGGTCACCATCCGGAATCCGCCCGACTCGCCGAACACCGACGGCATCAACCCCGACTCGTGTCGCTACGTGCGGATCTCGAACTGCCACATCGACGTCGGCGACGACTGCATCACGATCAAGTCCGGCAAGGAGACGGAGGCCGAGGACCTCCGCGCCCCGTGCGAGAACATCACGATCACGAACTGCACGATGGCCCACGGCCACGGCGGCGTCGTCATCGGCAGCGAAATGAGCGGCGACGTGCGGAACGTCGTCATCTCGAACTGCGTCCTCGTCGGGACCGACTGTGGCATCCGGATCAAGACCCGCCGCGGCAGAGGCGGGGTGGTGGAGGACATTCGTGTGTCGAACATCGTGATGCGCGAAGTGCTCGTGCCGTTCACGATGAACCTGTTCTACAACGCCCTTGCCAAAGGCGACCGCACGATCGCGGACAAGCGTCCGCACGCCGTGGACGCGGGCACGCCGCGCGTGCGGCGCATCCAGTTCGCCCAGATCACCGCCGGCGATGCGCACTACGCCGCAGCGTTCCTCTACGGCCTCCCGGAGATGCCGATCGAGGACGTGACGTTCCGCGACGTCTCGATCGCGATGTCGCTGGACGCGCGGAGCGGCGTTCCCGACAACCTCGACGACCAGCCGCCGATGTCGCGCGCCGGCTTCTTCGCTCGCAACATCAAGGGGCTGCACCTCGAAGGGGTCGAGGTGTCGGGCCAGCTCGGCGAACGGTTCCTGCTGACGGACGTCGTCTCGTGACGGCGGTCGCGACCAGCTGGTCGCAGCGGACGGCGGACGCGGCGATGCGGCGGCAGCCGGTCGTGTCGGAGCGCTGGGACTACCAGTGGGGCGTCCTGTTGAAGGGGATCGAGGCGGTCTGGAGCATGTCCGGTGACGCCCGCTACCTCGATCACATCCGGCGCAACGTCGATCGCTTCGTCGCCCCGACGGGCGAGATCGCGACGTACGCGATGGCCGACCACAACATCGACCACGTCAACCCCGGCAAGCTCCTGTTCGTGCTCGAGCGCGGGTCGAGGGACGAGCGCTACCGGCGTGCGGCCGACGTGCTCCGGGAGCAGCTGCGCACGCAACCGCGCACGCCATCGGGCGGCTTCTGGCATAAGCGCGTGTACCCGGACCAGATGTGGCTCGATGGCATCTACATGGGGTGTCCCTTCTACCTCGTTCACGCGTTACAAGCCGGGGATGGCGCGGCCGCCGACGATGTAGTTCACCAGATCACGCTCATCTACGAGCACACGCGCGACCCGAAGACCGGTCTCCTGTACCACGGCTGGGACGAGAGCCGGAAGGAGGCGTGGGCCGATCCACGGACCGGCTGCTCGCGCAGCTTCTGGGCGCGCGCGATCGGCTGGTACGCGATGGCGCTCGTCGACGTCCTCGAGCTCCTCTCGGATCCGGGACAGCGAACGCGCGTCGCGGCGATCCTCAGCGAGACGATCGAGGCTGTCGCCCGCGTCCAGGACCCGACCGGACTCTGGTACCAGGTACTCGATCAAGGCGATCGCGCCGGCAATTACCTCGAGTCGTCGGCCTCGTGCATGTTCGTGTACGCGTTCGCGAAGGGCGCACGACTGGGCTACCTTCGGCCGGCATACCGCGCGCTCGCGGCCCGCGCGTACGGCGCGATCGTCGAGCGATTCGTGCGCGCGATGTCCGACGGGGACATCGCCTTCGAAGGTACGTGCCGCGGCGCGGGACTCGGGCCGGCCCCTGCCGGCAAGCCGTATCGCGACGGGTCGTTCGACTACTACGTGAACGAGCCGGTCGTGCTGAACGATCACAAGGGCGTCGGGGCGTTCCTCCTGGCGAGCGTCGAGCTCGAGCGCGCGGCCGGATGACGTGGGACGGGCCCTTCCGCTCGTGTGTGTCGCTGCGTGCGTGGTCCTCGGGTGCACCGCAGGCGGGCCAACGTTCGTCACGGCGGTCCCGAGCGTGACCGGTCCGAACGTGCTCCTCCTCGATCGCGCGGCGCTCGCCGATGCCCGCGCGGGCGCCGTTGCCGGCCGGGCGGATCTCGCGCCGGCGATCGCGGCGCTTCGCATAGACGCCGACGCACTCCTCGCCGCGGTGCCGGTCACGGTCACCGACAAGACCACGCCTGCTCCGTCCGGCGACGTGCACGACTACGTCAGCCTCTCCATCTATTGGTGGCCCGATCCCGGGAAGCCGGACGGCCTGCCGTACCTCCAGAAGGACGGCCAGATCGACCCAGAGTCGGCCGACACGCGTCGCTACGACGCGGGAAAGCTCAACCGGATGGTGAGCGCGGTCGAGAGCCTCGGGTTGGCGGCGTATGTCACCACCGATGCGCGCTACGCCGACGCGACCGCGCGGTGGCTCCGCACGTGGTTCCTCGACGAGCGGACGCGCATGAATCCGTCGATGCGCTACGCCCAGATCATCCCCGGGCGGCCGGAGCCGCGAGGCACCGGGATCATCGACAGCCGTCAATTCATGCGCGCGGTGGACGCATCACTGCTCATCGAGGGGACGGCCGCGTGGTCCGCCGCCGACGCCGCCGGGCTGCGGACGTGGTTCGGCGAGCTCGCTGACTGGCTCTCGACGAGCCCGCAGGGAAAGATGGAGGAGGGCTCGAAGAACAACCACGGGACCTGGTACGACGCGCAGCTCGCCGACTTCGCCCTCTTCGCGGGGCGCGACGCGATCGTGAAGGGCATCTACGCGAAGGCGGGCACGCGGGTGACCTCGCAGATCGCCGCCGACGGCGCGCAGCCGCTCGAGCTCATGCGGACGCGCTCCTATCACTACAGCGCGTTCAACCTGCTCGCGTTCTCGATCCTCGGCGATCTCGGGCCTGCCGCAGGGGTCGACGTCTGGCACGGCACCGGACCGAGCCTCCGCGCGGCGATCGACTTCCTCATCCCGTACATCAATGGCGCGAAGACCTGGCCGTACCCCGACATCGACAAGCTCGACTACGCCGCCGAGCTCGCGCCGATCCTCGTGCGCGCAGCCGTGGCGTATCCGGACGCGGGGTATGACTCGGTGCTCGCGAAGCTCGTCGCGAACCAGGGGCCGGTCTCGGCGCTTCGAGTGAAGGTGCACGCGTTCGCGTCCCTCGGTGGTACGGCGGTGGTGCCGGTCGAGCTGCGCCGGAGCTGACGCTCCGCTTCAGGCGAGGCGGGTCGTGTGCGGGCCGAGGATCGACCACTGGGTGAACGCTCCGCCGGCGGCTGCTCCGTGCCAGTGCGGCTCGCCGGCGGGGATGAGCGCGACATCGCCGACACCGATGCGCTGCTCGTTCGTCGCCGTGGCGACAATCCCTTCGCCCGCGGTCACGAGCACGACCTGCTCGGAATCGTGGGCGTGCATCTTGGTGCGCGAGCCGTCGCGGAACGTGAGCTCGCTCATCCGGAACTGCGCGCTCTCGCTGCCGATCGCGTTCTGGTACTCGTGCTCGCCGACGAAGAGATCGCCGGTCCGCTTCGTTCGACCGCTCGGCCGCACGCGTTTGACGATCACGCCGTCAGGCTAGCCTGCAGGCGTGCCGATCGAGTCACTGTGGAAGCACTCGGATTTCCTCAAGCTGTGGACCGGCCAGACCGTGTCCCAGCTCGGGTCCGTTGTCACGCGCACGGCTCTGCCGCTCGTGGCGCTGCTCGCGCTCGGCGCCGGACCGCGTGAGCTCGCGTACCTGGTCATCGCGGCCAGCCTGGCGGTCCTTCTCGTCGGTCTCGTCGCGGGCGCCTGGGTGGATCGCCTGCGTCGGCGTCCGATCCTGATCTGGACGGACGTCATCCGCGCGGCGCTCCTCTTCTGGATCCCGGTCGCCTACTCGATCGGTGCGCTCCGCATCGAGCAGCTGTACGCCGTCGCGTTCATCGAAGCGGGCCTCGGGTCGCTGTTCGATGCGGCCTATCCGGCGTATGTACCCTCGCTCGTCGGCACGGATCGCGTCGTCGAGGCCAACAGCAAGCTCGCCACGAGCTCGTCGATCGGCGAGATCGGCGGTCCCGGATTCGCGGGAGCGCTCGTGCAGCTCGCCGGCGCCCCGTTCGCGATGCTCGTCGACGCGATCTCGTTCGTCGTCTCGGCTGCCTCGCTCGCCGTCATCCGCTCCCCCGAACCGCCGAGGCCGGCACGAGCGGTCGAGACACGGATCGGCCACGAGATCGCGGAGGGCCTCCGGCTTGTCCGGCGGCATTCGATCCTGGTCCCGTTGGCCGCGCGATCGGTCCTCGCGCACGTCTTCGGCGCGTTCTACGGCGTCCTGTACTCCATCTATCTGCTCCACGAGCTGCATCTCGATCCGCTCCTGCTCGGCATCGTCATCTCGGCCGGCGGCGTCGGTTCTCTGGTCGCGTCGCTCTTCGCCTCGCGGGTCGTGCGCGCGCTGGGCATCGGGCCCGCGATCATCTGGATGGCCAGCGGCGCCTCGCTCCTCGGCATCCTCACGCCGCTCGCGCAGGGACCGGTCGCGATCGCGACGCTCATGGTCTTCCTGCCGCAGCTCATCGGCGACGGCCTGCAGACCATCGAAGGGGTGGGAGAGCTCTCGCTGATCCAGGGCCTCATCCCGGACGCGGTCCTCGGTCGCGTGAACGCCACGCTCGAAGTCATCTCGCATGGGGTCGGCTATCCCGTCGGCGCGCTGGTGGCCGCGTTCGTCGCGGAGCAGACCGGCCTGCGCGGCGCCATCGCCCTCGGCTGGGCCGGCATGGCCGCGTCGATCCTGTTCCTTGTCTTCTCGCCACTGCCGCGCGTGCGGACCGCGGCGGAGTGGCGTGCCTAGCTCACCCAGCGGGTCGATCCGCCTGCGTCTCGCGCTCCTCGCTCTGCTGCTCGTGCCGTTCGTCGTGCTCGGGGTCGGCGTGGCGTCGACGCCGCGTGCGACCGACTTCAACTGCTTTTGGAGCGGCTCGCACATCACCCTTGCCGGCGGCGATCCGTACGACCCCGCGACGTGGGCGGCCGCGACCGGTGCCGACGTTGTCGACGTGTTCGGCACAAGACGCGAGACGCATTGCCCGACCGGGTACGGCTACCCGCTGACGACGGCGATCGCCCTCATCCCGCTCGGCGCGCTCCCGATCGAGATCGCCATCGTGCTCTGGCAGGCCGCGCTCATCGTCGCGGTAGCTGTCGGTATCGCGCTACTCGCGCGAGCGGCGGGGCTCGGCCGGCCCGGGGCGCTCTTGCTCGGGATCCTTGTGGTGGCATCCGAGCCCTTCTTCTACGAGTTCATCGACGTGCGCTTCGGCGGGCTGCTCGTCCTTGCGGTGGGGCTGCTCGCATCATCGGATCTGATCCGCGCCGGCCCCGTTCTCGGGACGGTGCTCGCGATGCTCAAGCCGCACGTCATGCCGCTCGCGGTCGTCGTCCGGTTGCGCGAGCTTGGCTTGAGGGCCGCGGTGATGGCGCTCGTCCCGGTCTACGTCCTGGTCGGCGCGTCGCTCGTGGTCGATCCCGCGTGGCCGACGAAATGGATCAGTGAGCTCCTCGGCCACCGCGCCGACATGGCGACGGCGGGCCAATCGTCCACGCTGTGGCTGCTTGGTCGGGTCGTCGGGATCCCGGCGCTCGGTCCGCTCCTGATGGCGCTCGGGATCGGCGCCCTCCTGATCGGGCTCTGGCGAGCGCGCGGCCGGATCACGCGGCTGGACGCCCTCGCGGCCGCGACCGTGGGCTGGGCGATGGTCGTCCCGTACGCCCTCAGCGGCGACCACCTCGTGGCGCTCGCGGTCGTCTCGGCTGCGGTGCTCGCGCGCAACACGCCGAAGCTCACCCTCTCGCTGTTCGTGATCGCCGGCGTGTTGCCCTGGCTGCTCTACGGGACGCGCTACGACGTCCTGGTGTACGGCGGCCTCGAGGTGTCGAACGCCCTCGTCCCGGTGGCGCTCGCACTGCTTCTCGCCGCGACGATCGGGCGTGGCTCGGCGGTGAGGGTCGACGGAAGTCCATGACCTCGCCCCGGCGACGGGATCCGCACCGCGGCAGCGCCCGATCGGTCGATCTCAACGGCGAACAATTTCTTCGCTCCACGCTCGGGCTGCGGAGCACGCTCGTCGAGACGACGCCCTTTTAGTCGATCTCCCGCGCAGCTCGTGAGATCACACGCCGCCCTGGAGCTCGCCCAAGAACGCTTCATCATCGAAGCCTTCGGGATTCGTCGAGCCGAGCGGCAGGACCGCGCGGCAGCGGACGCAGTACGGCGCGATCGTCGAGTTGCCCATCCCGCACCGCGGGCATGTGGTGCAGTCGCCCTCGGAGTAGAAGCGCGTTCCGGTCGGCTGCAGCTCGCCGAGCAGGACCCGCCCGACCGGCCAGACGTACGTGCCGGCCTCGAGCACCGGGAGTGATGCCGACACGGGGATCAGGTCGGCGTCCACGATCGCGGTGCGGTGGAACAGACCCATGACGCTCGTCAGCACGTGCTGCGGGTGGTTGTCGACCCGTGCGATGGACACGATGCACTCTCCGCGCGATTGTGATCATGCCGCGGTGACGGCGACGATCCAGATGATCGGCGCAGGCAACGACGATGCCTGGCCGGCGTTCGTTGCCCACTCTCCGCGGGATCGCCGTTTGGTCGTTACGTCAGCGCTTTGTCAGGTGGCAGACGGACGGCGCATGCGAGCCTGCCTACCCTCGATGGTCCGACCGGGGCGGACGGGGCAGCGGTGCGTCCGCCTGGAGCCCATGCCACCGGGGGGATCGCGTGACCGAGTCAACGCCGAACGATGCCGACCTACGCGTGCAGCCGCCGCCGATCGAGTACATCTGCGTTCGCCGGGACCACTATCTCGGCGGGCTGGACCTCCCGGACGGCACCGGCCACTTCACCCTCCATCGGGGAGCGTGGGCCTACTGTGCCGCCAACCAGCCGACCGAGGAGCACGTCTGGCAGCCGACCGGGGGTCTCGCCGTCCACGAGCTGCGCCACCAGATCGATTGGGCCGCGAACGGCCGCGGCGGAGCTCCTGGCGAGAGCTAACGGGCCTGCCATGAAGAAGGTCTTGGTCGTCGAGGACGACGGACCGATCCGCGAGCTCTGTGTCACCGTGCTCGCGGATGCGGGGTTCTTGGTGAGCGCCGCGCCGAACGGCGCCCGAGCCCTCGAACGTTGTCGCGAGGTCCAGCCCGACCTGGTGCTGCTCGACCTGTCGATGCCGGTGATGGATGGCTTCGAGTTCCTCCGCCGCCGCGACTGCACGGCGCCGGTGGTGATCATGAGCGCCGCCTACCACCGGCCCCGATTGGATCCGAGCGCGAGAGTTCGAGACTTCATCGAGAAGCCGTTCGATCTGCAGTCGCTCGTGACGCGCGTCGGGAAGGCGCTCGACGCCGAGGAGCGTCCGGCCGTTGTCTAGAACGCGACCACGTCGACGATCTTGAACGCGCCTCCCGGGAGCTGCGTTGTCGCGCCGGTCTCGGGATCGATGAGCAACGTGCCGACGAGCGCCGCGGTGCCATCCACACGCCAGAACGCGAACCCCACCGTCGGGCTCACGACGCGCTGCTGTCCCGAGAGCGACCAGATCTCGAAGTGTCCAGGAGGAGGCACACCTCCGGCGGTGACGGGCGCCGTGGCATTCACGCCGATCTCGTCGCGTCCTGGACGGAAGGCCGCGTAATCGACGCCGCTGTTGTTCTGTGCCGTCAGCTCCTTCATCGCGCTCGGCTGATCGATGTCCCACCAACGCACCGCGCGGTGCTCGAACGTGGTCGCGATCCGACTGCCGTCACGCGAGGCGGTGAGCGCGCCGTACGCGACACCGAGCGGCGTTCGTTCGGGCGACAGGTCGCTTCGAGCTCCCTCGCGGACGAGGTCGTACGTATTCGCCGATCCGGCGGCGATCTCAGCCGCTCCCGCGACGCGCCGGTCGGAACGCCACGCCAGCGGCAAGAGGTACGACCCGTTGGTGATGCGAGCGATCTCGCGGACCTGCTTCGAGGCGACGTCGGCAACGCGCAGCGCCGCGTAGATCGTCGGGCTCTGCGGTGATGGACCACTCGGCTTATGCGCCGCAAACAGGACGCTTCCCGCGCCGTCGCCCGCCCACACGACGCCGCCGGCATTCTCGCCGCTCCCGGCGAAGTCGACGAGGATCGTCACGTCGTTAGGTCTGTCGGTCGCGAACGTGATCAGCTGCTGACCCGTCTGTCCCGTACGGATCATCGCGACCCGTTTCCCATCGGGCGACACCCCGACGCCCTCCATGAAGGTCGTCGCCCCTGGCGAGCGCGCGAATTGTGGCGGCTGTTGCAGATCGCGCGGATCGTCCTCGGTCCGGATGTTCGTGAAGGTAATGAGGCCGTGCGTCGCGTCGGCCTTCGGGGGCGGTGCCGCTGACGTGCCCGGAGACGCCGATGCCGCGACGCTCGATGTCGGCACAGCGGTGACCGCCACCGAGGCGCGCGGCGAGGGGCTCGAGCTCGCGGCGGGCGCTGAGGACGGAGCGGATACGAGACCGACAACAGCGATCGCAGCGAGGATCACGATCGCGGCGACGGCGAGCGTGACGGCAGGCCGACGAAGGCGACTCACGCGAGACGAACCGTGCAAGAGCGACGCCAGCCGCCGCTCTTAGAGGATGGTCTCCCTTGGTTCACATCAGCGATCGATAGCGTTCGGGTGTGCTTCAGGGCACTCACTCATGAGTTGACCGGTCGCGTGCCCAACCGAGTGGGGTTGGCGAGTCGTCGATTCAAGTGTGGCAACTGCCGAGGAGACGGTGACGGCGCTCATTTCTGCCCGCTGGGACTGATTCCGGAACAGCTCTGAGGCGTCTCACGAGCAGAGACGGCCAGGGGACTCGTGCCCTGGATTCGTCGCGCACTCAGTTGCCCGATTGTGGATCAGGCGTCAGTTCCGGCCCATGCCTCGGTGCGGGTTGGGCGCTGCGAATTTCGGCGGAGTGAACTGAAGCGCGCCGCGTGACGCGCAGGGTCAACGTGGCCGGGACGGATAGCTTCCTGCCTGGGGTGGGAAGGCCCAATCGACGATGTCGACGTAGCTCACCGTTTGTCCAGCCAGCAGGGTCACTGGGAGCAGCGTGTGCTCGGACGAGCACGGGCCAGGCGGGGGCGAGGGCACCGTCGGGTCGGACGAAGAACACTTCGCGGTCCACGGCGTGTACACGCCCACCCCAGGATTGCCGTCATTGCGATAGGCGATGACGAAATAGGTCCCCGGACGGATGCCGCTGAGTCTGTAGGTACCTGGTCCCGACGATGGCCAGGTCGGCCCAGGGGGCAGCGTTGCGGACAGTGGGTTGCCAAAGCGAGGCGTGTCAGTCGAGAACCAGACGCTCGAGTCGGAGATGCTGATGGCGTAGACGGTCAGCTGCGGCACGAAATCGGATGGATAGCCGAGGCGCCCGGTGATCGTGCCGGTTGTGACGACGCTGGGAAAGGCAGACAACGACGGGACCGGCGCGGTCGTCGCCACGGCTTCGGTCCGCGAGATCACGGGGGTTTGGGACGCGATCGTCGTCGGCGAACTACAGGACACGACCAGCGCCATGAGCATCAGCGGCCGCACAGACATCGTCACCCGCATCATGCTCTTCGATTCTGAGGCCGGCGCCGGGCTGTGGCAGGCGATCCAGCGAGGGCGCATCAGACTCGTCGGCGGTGTACAAGCGCAAGCGCAACGGGTCGAACGGCTAAGGTCGCGGAAGGAGCGCCAAGATGACAGCCGATGCGGATGGTCCGGGTGCTCGTGCGAGCACGACACTCTTGGGCCGGTACCGTCAGCGGGTCCGCCGCGTCGGCATCGCGGTCCTTCTGGTGGTCGGTCCGGCGTGCGCAGCGACGACCGCCGACAACGCGGCAGTCGAGCGTGACTATGCCGAACACCGCTCGACCGTCGAGGTCACCGCCGAAGGCGCGGTGACCAGTGTCCTCGGGGATGACAGCGGTCCGTCCGGTACCCATCAGCGTTTCATCATTCGCCTTACCGGCGCGACACAGACGGTCCTCGTGGACAACAACGTGACCATCGGGCAACGAGTGCCGGTCGCTCCGGCTGACGAGGTGGTCGTCCACGGCGAGTACATCTGGAACGACCAGGGCGGGCTGATCCACTTCACCCATCACGATCCTGCGCCGGGCCACGAAGGGGGGTGGATCGAGCTGAAAGGCGTGCGCTATCAGTGAAGACCTAACTTTTGGCCGATCGTGAATCAGCTTCAGCGATCCACGAATCGAGGCCAATGTGTTCCGTGGCCACCGTTCGGTGTCTGAACGGCTGACCACGTAGATCACGTGGTCCGCCTCGGCCGGGCTGACGAACACCTCGGATGGAGCCTGCGACCCATGGCCTGCTTGACGCCGCTGCGAGTGCGCGTAGAACAGCGCGCAGAAAGGGGGTCTGTGCATGGCAACTACCGCCGCGGCACCACGGCAGCGTGAGCCAGCGCTCATCCGGTTCGGTCTGGCGGTCTCTGGCTGGACGGAGCGCTGGTTCCCGGATGCCTTCATCTTCGCGCTCGTCGCGATAATCATCATCTTTGTCGTCGGCCTGCTCCTCGGCAAGGCACCCGACCGAATGGCCCTTTACTTCGGCAGCGGATTCTGGGTACTCATCCCATTCACGATGCAGATGGCGCTCATCATCATCTTCGGCTACGTCCTCGCCTCATCCCCGCCCGTCTACGCGCTCGTGCGCCGACTTGCGGCAATCCCGAAGAGCCCGCGCGGCGCGGTCGCGTGGATCGCGCTCTTCTCGATGCTCGCATCGCTCATCTCGTGGGGCTTCAGCCTCGTCTTCAGCGGCATCCTGATCCGCGAGATCACTCGTCGCGTCCCGCAAACCGACTACCGCGCCGCCGGCGCGGCCGGCTACCTAGGACTCGGGAGCGTGTGGGCGCTCGGGTTCTCCTCGTCAGCCGCGCTCCTAATGGCGACGCCGGGCTCGATCCCGCCGACGCTGCTGCCGATCTCCGGAGTACTGCCGTTTACGACGACGATCCTCACCTGGCAGAGCCTCGTCACCGCGGCGATCCTCGTCATCGCAAGCGTCGTCGTCGCGTACGCCACCGCGCCCGGCGCAGAACGTGCGAAGACCGCGACAGCTTTCGGCATCACACCGACGGCGCTCGAGATCCCAGTGCCGGCGCGGCAGCGCCCGGGCGAGTGGCTCGAGTACAGTCCGGTGCTCACGGTCGTCATCGTCCTCGCGGGGATCTGGTACCTCGCGCAGGTCTTCGGCAAGACCGGCGACCTCGCGGCCGGCATCGCGCAGGCGCTCGACCTCAACACGTACAACTTCATCTTCCTGCTCGCCGGCCTACTTCTGCACTGGCGGCCGCGTAGCTTCCTCACCTCGGTCACCCAAGCTGTGCCCGCCACTGCGGGCGTACTCATCCAGTTCCCGTTCTACGCGGGCATCTTCGGGATGATCACGAGCGCCGGCGCGTCGCCAGCGGATCCCTCATCCATCTCAGCGTGGCTCGCGAACCTCTTCGTGAAGATCAGCGACCAGAACAGCTATCCGATCCTCGTGTCGCTCTACTCGGCGATCCTTGGACTCGCTGTGCCCTCAGGCGGGAGCAAGTGGGTCATCGAGGCTCCGTATGTGCTACAGGCCGCGAACGACCTCAAGGTGAACCTCGGCTGGGTCGTCCAGATCTACAACGCGGCGGAGGCGCTGCCGAACCTCATCAACCCGTTCTGGATGCTTCCGCTCCTCGGCATCCTCGGCGTGCGCGCCCGCGATCTCGTGGGCTACGCGGTGATCCAGTTCGTGGTGCACCTCCCCATCGTGCTCGTATGCATGTGGCTCTTCGCGAAGACGTTCCCCTACGTGCCACCGGTGATCCCCGGTAAGTGAACGCGACGGGGGACTCGGGGTGTACCGGGTCCCCGTCGCGGCCACACCTCGGCGTCCAGGAATTTCTGGCAGGCCCGGCTGGCTGCGATGGTCGCTCGCGGTGCCGACATCGCTACGAAGTCACGTGGCTGTCAGCCGTCAAAATCATTCGGATCTGGATGTTCGAAGCGCGTCGACTGGGACGCTCAGCTGCTCAGGATGAAATATGACAGCACGATCAAAGCAACCGCAAAGAGAGCGATGGCGAGTAACTGAAACATTCGAGGTCGACCCGGGAGGGTGCCGGCTCGGCCGCGGGCGCTTACGGTGACCACCAACAGCGCTATCAGGAGCGGTGAAAAGCTCGCGATGACTGCCCAGCTGCCGTCGCCGCTTCGGTGATTCGCAGTCATGGCGGCAACGAAGGCGAGCGAAACACTTAGGAGGAGCGCCGCGAATGTGCCAAGTACCGAACAGCCAAGCCAGGCGCGCGGCCTAGTAAGGCCGGCTCGGTCCTTTCCGTAGGTCCAAAGGATCCTGGCTATCGCGAGGAAGACCAAGCCGGCTATCGGATACGCGAAGAATTCCACGCCGCGGATTCTCAGTCGCATCCGGGTTCGCGGCTAGTGGAACGTTGCGTGTCGATCAAGAACTTCGGCCGCCGACGTGGCTACCTATGGTCAACAACGGCGGCCGCCACCTAACTCCATATCAGCTGTGGAACCCGCGGATCGGCAAATCCAAAGATCCAGACAGTGGATTCGGACGTCCCCAATTGGCAACGGCTGGCGCCGAGCACAATGCGAGAGTGGCCATGACGACTACTCGCACGCCCGGCCTGAGGCTGGTTCATCTCGCGCTCTTCCTCTCAGCTGGCGCGATCGTTGGCTGGAGTGGCGTTAGGGCGGCCGATCTAGTCGGAACGTGGACGATGACCGAACCGTCGCGTCAGTACTTGCCGGCCGAATTACGGACTGCCGTCCCGAAACTGACGCTTTATTCAGACGGCACTTTTACAGCAGTCGACTTGCCGGGAACACGGCAGGTGGGGTCCACATTGGTCCCGGTCGCGCGTTCCGCGCGTGGCGTCTGGACTGTGGCTCCGACGGACGGCACCAACCGGGTGCAGCTGAGGTTCCAAGAGGAGGATTACGGCCAGCAGCTCTTCATCTCGGATTGGGCGTCCGATGGCCCAGGCTCGGCTACCAAGCTGTACTACTTCGATGGGGATCCAGATTCAGGGCGACGGATTCTCTTCACGCGATAGCGACACGCTTGGTTTGGGGAAACGGCACGCTACGTCCGGTCGCGCAAGAGGTCGAGTGATCACAATCGGGCAATCCGCAACGCCGCGTGCACCGCCGAATACGTACGGCGAAGGGAGCGTCGAAACCGTGGACCCATCAAACGACGTGATTGCGGCGACTTTCCGTCGCTACGGCGTAACGGGTCCCATCGGCGAAGTGATTCCGAGGGCCGCCGACGAGGCAGTCTTTGTCGTCACACCCGAAGGGGCAGCGTCGATGCTCGAGGATGAATTGACCCAGGCCCTTCAGAATCTGCTGGGGCGAAAAGTTTGGGTCGCGACGGACGGCACCATCTACAAGGGGAAGGTCCAGCCGGTCTGAAGCGACACTCGTCGACCGCCGCAGCACGCGCGATGGAAATGACTCTACGAAGGACCTGCCACTGCGGTCACCTGATTGTGAATCAGCTCAACCCCTTGTTCGTGAGACACCGTCTAGCCTCGAGGCACCGTGACAAGCGAAGCGTCTGGCTGGAACACGTTCCCGGCAGAGGATGGTTGGACAGAGTGCTCAGCTGCGATCTTCGCTCCCAGGGCGGGCCTTATCGAACTCATCGCCACGGGACTCCAAGGTGCGGAAGTCCAATTCCGGCTCGATGAGTCTCTCTCGCGCGCATACGTGCTTCCGGCCAGACGAAATGCCTACACATCCCGTCCGGTGCTTCAGGGCCGGCATCGTGTCGCGGTCCGCTGGCGAGGCGTAGCGCGCTCGCCCTCGAAAATTGAAGCTCGCTTCCTGTATCTGTCCCGAACGCTCCAGGAGATCGAGCGTGACGCACCGGACGTAGCGGCTGTGATGAAGAAGAACAATCGCGTGGGCTTCGAGACTTGCGACGTCATCATCCTCAGCCAACCACCCGGCGCAACTTGTCAGGTCTACGGAATCTTCGCGATCGACAAGGCTGCGCTCGCGTCTGGCCGGCCAAGAGCACCGGTGATCAAACAGGACTTCCTCGTCAACGACCGGAGCGTGCAACCGCCGCAGACCACGTATTACACCGGCCTTCGATCTCCGGGACCGCATCAGTCAATCGAAGCGTTCTGTCGGCCTTTTGGCGCACCTCACTATGGATGCGAGGTCGTTGCCGGAAAGTGGCGCTGTCGTGATCACCACTACAGCCTTGACGAGTGGGACCGCCTGCCAGTCGAGCCTGAGATTCGTGCGGCAATTTCGAGCGCGATTGCTCGCGCGCGGGGTTGAGCCCAGGCGTACTCGACAGCGACCAAGGTGGTCGCCTGATATGGAGTTAGGGCTCCGTTCGCTTGCGGATTACTGGCGCCCTCGAGGCCTCTTCAGGTTGCTGGTCTAGGAACGCATTCGAAGCCTTTGCCCAAACGCCCCGCCAACCGGACCGACGCGACTATCGAACCACGAATTCGACTAGCGCTAGGAGTGCCACGACGACTCCGCCGATCGTTAGAAGCCGGTAGCCCGCTCGCGGCAACAACGGTCGTCTGGGCAGCGCGTAGGCGAGTCGCTCGAGTAGCACGCCGTTGGCTGCAATCGCGCCGCCGATCAGGAGCAGGCCGAGCACTCGCTGATGCGTGAGGAAGAGGTAGACACCGACTAGGGGAATAAGCCCAACGAGGGCTACGACCTGCGCAAGGATGAGTGTGCGAGGCGTCAGGCGTCGGCGCTGCACGAAGGCGGAGTCTAGATCTGAGAGGGCGCCTGTTTCGGCGTTCGCGCCTCGGTCCAGGAACCATGTGCTGGTCGTGGCCTGGAATGAGCCTGTCAGACGATCGCCTCTTCGACGGCGCTCACGCTCGCGCAACTCTTGCCCTCGCGTTTGCGTCGCAGGTATGGACCGGATGCGGCGTTGGGCTCGGGAGTGGCACCTGGATGAAGGCTGACCTGCGCCTGATCGTCACCGAGGGCTCAGGCGCGGCCACACCGGAGGGCCCGCCTACGCTGACTCAGCCAGCACGTGGAATTCAAACCGCCTGCGGTTAGCCGATCTCCACCGTCTCGCACCGATCGTTATCTGATCTCGAATCAGATCATCCATGAGGTCTACCGTGGGGTCGTGCGACTCTTGCCCATGCTCTTGATCGCCGCGATTGTTGGCTGCACCACTCAAGTTCCGGCGCCATCGTCAGCCCCAACCGTCGCTCTCGCGAGCGCGGCGCCAGCGCCGGTGCCGAGCGCCTCGCCGACAGTGACGCCGCTTCCCGGAAGGGTCATCGGTACGTTCGACGCCGGGAGCGATCCGTACGCGCTGGCATTCGACACTGCGCGTCAGTGGCTGTATGCGCGCACCGCCACCGGCGTGACGCTGATCGATGTGCAGACCGGACGATCGCTCGCGACCATCGCCCTGCCCGGCGGGCTCGCCACGATCAACGGCGTCGCCGTGGACGATGGCCTCGGCTGGGTCTACACGACGACCGGCGACGGCTTTGTCCACGTGCTCGCGGGGGACCTGGCGAAAGAGATCGGCACGGTCAACGTCGGTCTTGAACCGGGGCCCATCGCGGTGGACCGTCACACCCACGCGGTGTACGCGCTGGATGTTGGGTACAACCCGATCCGTTACCGGGCCTCACCACGGAACGGCGTCCTGTTCGTGATCGAGCCGAACCGGATGTCGCTCGCGGCGTCGATCGTCGTCCCCGGCTATCCGTGGAGCCTCGCCGTGAACTCGGCGACCGGACGGGTCTACGTGTCAGGAGACGGTGGACCGGGTGGCTCGGGGTTTGTGCAGGTCATCGATGGAGACACGCGGGGCCAGGTCGCGCTCATTGGTGCGTCCGCGGGCACGAGCCTGGTCAGCCTTGACGCCGATAACGTCCTCTACATGACCCATCCGGCTCAGGGCAGCGCCGGAGCCGGGAGCAAGATCTCGTTCATCGATGGCCGCATCGATCGGATCAACACCTACGGCAGCCAGGACGCGTCGTTCGTCGGCGCGGACCAGGCCAAGCGCCATCTCTATCTCATCGATCGCGTCGGCCATCTCACGATCGCCGCATCGCGCATCGAGTTCCCTAACCCCTCCACGTGGTCCGGATCAGACGTCGCGATCCCGGCTGGCGCGTCGGCCGTGACGGTCGACACGCTCCGACACAAGGTCTTCGTTGCGTCAACCGGCGGCAAGATCACGGTCGTCGTTGATGAGTGGCCGGCCTCGTGGCCTTAGGAGCACACCTTCGAGGAGGACACCATTTTGGCGGTATGTACCTCGGTCTGTACTATGGTACGTATATATCCCCGGAGGTGGCGGAGATGAGCGTCGTGAACGTCAAGGAGCTAGGCCGCAGCGCCAGTGCGGTCGTCGCCGGGGTGGTCGATACCCGCCGTCCGGCGGTCATCACTCGGTCCGGCCACCCCGTCGCGGTCCTCGTGCCTCTCGATGCTGCCCGGACGGCGTCGGCGCTCGAAGATTGGGCCCTCGCTCAGCTGCCCGAGTTCGCGCTCAGTCGCGCGGCGGCCGACCGGGAGAGCGCGGCCGGCCGGACGATCGAGGCCGGTGCCTTCTTCAAGGCCCAGCGGCGGCCGCGCAAGACGGCGAAGCGAGCCGCCAAGCGCGGCCGCTAACGACTCCCGTGGCCCGCGTCGACCTGAGCTCAGCCGCGCGGAAGGATCTGTCGAAGCTGCTCAAGACGACGCGGGGTGCGGAGATCAAACGCGTGGTCGTCGAGGAGCTGACCGCCGAGCCATGGCCCCCGAACCTCGACGTCTGTTGCTCACCGAGTCAGATCGCTTCTTCGCGAATCAGATACCCAGTCCGAAAATCCGCAACACGCACTTCGAGCAATGAATCCGCGGTGATCGGCTGGGGAGGGAGGATTCGAACCTCCGATTGTCTGATCCAGAGTCAGATGCCTTACCGCTTGGCCACTCCCCAATGAGTGCCGCCTGAAGGTCGATTATCCCATCCGCACGCGTTTGGGACCATCGTCCGGGTCGGGACCTCCCTGGAGGGGGGTGCGCGACATCGAGCGCTCTGGCTAGGCTGACTGGTCGGAATGATCACTGCCGAAACAGGCGTCTACCTGCAGTTCTTCAACGAGGGCGAGTCCTTCGACGCTGAGCTGCCGCCCATAGGGCCGTTCGAGCTCCTGATCATCCGGCACAACCGGATCATCGGCGATCGCGAGCACATCGAGCACGACATGCTCGGCGCTGGATCGGTCGAGCGCTGGCTCGAGGCCGAGCTCGAGCTTCGCCGCGCGCTCGGCGACGAGCCGGGCGGGGTCAAGCGTGCGCACATGCGCATCCGCGCGCCACGCGGCGACATCATCGTCCGGTTCTACGACTATGGCGGCGACGAGCCGCCGAAGGTCCCGGAGCTCGGCCCGTTCTACTCGATCACGGTGGGGAAGCGCGAGGTCCGCGCGGACGACAAGCTCATCGCGATCCGCTCGACCGACATGTCCGCGTGGACGCTCACCGACGCGGTGCGTCCGGGCATCGCCGGGATCAACAAGGCCGACTTCTCCCTCTTCTCCCTGAGCGCCCGTGATCTGCGGCCCGGTACGCCGCCGCCTGCCCCCGCGGCCACGCCGATCGGTCCGTCCTCCGTCGCGACACGTACGGCCCCGCCCTCCGGGCCGGCGCGGGAGGGACCGCCGAAGGAGTTCGTCGAACGACGGACCGTGCAGCGCGAGATCTATGTCGCACGTCCCGACCCGCGGCACGACGAGACGCTCACGCCCGCGGACGTGAACCTGATCCTGCGCGTCGACAAGCTGAAGCAGCAGGAGCTCGCCGAGCAGCTGATGATCGAGCGGCTCCGAAAGGAGCAGCACGTCTCGCCCGAGACGGCGCTCCACTCCGAGGCGCTCGCCTCCGTGCCGATGCGGTTCCAGCCGCCGGTGAAGGAACGCGAGGCCGCGGAAGCGGCCGCGGCCGAAGAGGAGGAGGCCGAGCAATCGCTGAGCGAGCGGATCCTCGGCACGCTCTGGGCGGGACGCCTTTTCATCGTGACCGGGCTCCTGATCCTCGCCGCGATCAGCGCGTACAGCTATCTGAAGCCGCGGGCCGCAGCGGGGAACGAGCCGCCACCGCTCAAGGTCGCCGCGATGGGGGAGAAGATCACAACCTCGAACTGGCAGTACACGGTCGTCTCGGTCGAGCGGCCGGTGCGGATCGGCACGACGCCCGCGACGACCGGCGGCTATCTCATCGTCCACGTGACGATCTCCCGCAAGGACCCCGACGCGCCCCCTCCCGATCCGGGTGACTTCGTCCTCATCGACGCATCGGGTGCACGGACCCTCGCGTTCTCGACGACGAGCAACGTGTACGGGCCGTCGACGGGCATCAACTGGCCGACGCGCTATGCGCTGAACGCGTTCACGCAGAACAACGTCGTCTTTGACGCGAGCCCGTCGGCGCGCGGCCTCCTGCTCCTCATCAAACCCGCGAACGTCGAGGTCCGGCTGCCCGATCCCTAATCGCGCCTGAGCGCGGCGCGCGTCCGGGTCCCGGCGCGCCATCGCACGCGCCGCAGCGCGACCAGGTCCGCCGGCGTATCGACATCGAGCGCCAGCCGCGCCACCGTCAACACGCGTCCGTCACCGCCGGCGGCCTCGCGATGCGCCGCGAGGCTGCCGCGCCCGAACCGCGGCGCGATGCGCCCCGGCGGCCGCAGGTACAGCGCGTTGGTCCCCGAGCGCTCGCGGTCCGGGACGATGACGACGGCCGCGCGACGGCCAGCCGCAGCGATGCGCCGGAGGTCCGCCGGCCGCACGAGCGGCACATCGCCCGCGACGATGAGCACGGCGTCCGCGCCGTCGCGCGCCGCGAGGCCGGCACCGTGGCGGGCCGCGTCGCGCGTCCCTCGAGCTGGAACGACGAGCGCCCGCGCGCCGGCGACGCGAGCACGTGCGCCGATCGCCGGCGAGTCCGTCACGACGAGCACCGGCCACCGCGTCGAGCGTGCGGCCGCGACCACGTCCTCGAACATGGCGAGGGCCAGCCGCTCGCGCTCGACGGGCTCGAGCGCGCTCCGAAGCCTCGTCTTCGCCCGCCGTGGGTCGCGTGCGAGCACGACGACCGTCGGCGTCACGCCTCGATGACCACGCGCGCAAGCGTTGTGCGCGACGCCTCATCGCGCATGACCGTCTGCGCCACGGTCGTGCGCAGGCCGAGCCCCTCGATGGCCGGTCGCAGCGCGGCGTCCTGCTCGTCGATCACGAACGCGCGCGCGAGGTCGGCGTAGAGGCTGGCCACCCCGAGGGCCGACACGTCGTGGCCGAGGTCGGCGAGCATCGCCGCCGCCGGTCCCTTGATCGCGGCGCCCCCGACGATCGGACTCACCGCGACCACGCGCTCGCGCGCGCCGCGGAGCAGCTCGCGCATCCCGGTCAGGGCGAGGATCGGTCCGATGCTCACGAACGGATTGCTCGGCGCGACGACGACGACGTCGGCCTCGGCCAGTGCTGCGCGCACGAGCGTCGTGGGTGCGGCCTCCGGTTCGAATCGCAGCTCGCGCACGGGATCGGCAGCTCGTCGCTTCACGAAGTACTCCTGGAACGGGAGCCAGCCGGCGTCGGTGCGGACCATCGTGCGCTGCGCGCCGTCGGTCGCCGGCAGGACCCGAGCGCGGATCCCGAGCGCTTGCCGCAGGCCGTCGGTGACCTCCGTCAGCGTCTTCCCCTCGCGCAGCAGGCGCGTGCGTCGGATGTGCGCCGCGAGATCCCGATCGCCAAGCCGGAACCACGCGTCCTCGCCGAACCGCGCGAGCTCCTCCTGCGCGTGGAACGTCTCGTCGCGCCGGCCCCATCCTTGCGACTCCTCGACCACGCCGCCGAGGGTGTAGAGGACCGTATCGATGTCCGGACTCACGCGCAGTCCGTAGAAGTCGTCGTCGTCCGCGACATTCACGATCGCGGTCACGCCTGCCGGATCGATCGCGCCCACCAGTCCCAAGAGGAACCGCGCCGCGCCCACGCCGCCGCACAGCACGGCGACCTTCCGCATCTATGGCAGGCTATGCGAGAAATGACCGATCGGCTGCCGCGTCCGCGCGCCGACCTCGAGACGTTCCAGGCGTACCGCACCCAGCAGGTCACCGCCGACGTGAAGGTGAACGCGAACGAGTGGGCTGAGCCCAACCCCGCGGGTCGATACCTCACCTCGCAGGAGCTCGATGACATCCTGCTCAACCGCTACCCAGCGGCCGCCGCGACCGCTGACCTTCGCGCGACGCTGGCGACGCGCTACGGCGTCAAGCCCGATCAGCTCATCTTCGGCAACGGCAGCAACGACGTCCTGCTGCAGGTCTTCTTCGTGTTCGGCGGGCACGGCCGGACGACGCTCCTGTTCCAGCCCACCTACAACATGCACCAGCGCCTGGCGGTGATCGCCGGCGGCACCGTGGCCGAGGAGCACATCGGCCTCCCGTACGACGTCACGCTCGACGCCGCGCTGGCTGCGATGGCGCGCACGAAGCCGCACATCGTCGCCTTCACCACGCCGAACAACCCGACCGGGAACCTCATCGACGAGTCGATCATCGTCGCCGTCGCGGAGCGCTACCCGGAGACGGTCGTCCTCGTCGACGAGGCGTACAGCGACTTCGCGGGCAACACCATCGTTCCGCGGATGGTGGATCACCCCAACATCATCGTCGCGAAGACGTTCTCGAAGGTGCACGCCGCCGCGGGGCTACGCCTTGGGCTCCTCATCGTGGACCAGCGCATGCTCGAGATCTTCCGCGCGATCCAGTTGCCATACAGCGTGAGCCCGCTGACGACGGCCGTCGGCGCGAAGATCGCGAAGCGCGAGGACGACATCGAGCGGCGCATCGCCGAGTGCGCGACCGAGCGTGCACGGGTGCACGACGCGCTCCGCCGGGCCCCGGGCGTCGAGGTCTTCCCGTCGGTGACGAACTTCCTGCTCTTCCGCCTGACCGGAGCGGAGCCCGCCGAGGTGCACGCGAAGTTCCTCGAGCGAGGCGTGCTCGTCCGGGACATCTCGATGTGGTCCGGCTGCGAACGCTGCGTGCGCGTCTCGATCGGCACGCGGAGCGAGAACGACCGGGTCATCTCCGCGATCGAGAGTGTGTTCCAGACCGCCGTCCCCGCGCGGGCGTAGTACGACCGAGTCGCGACCGCTCCTACTTCTCGACGCCGCGAGCCTGCTGTACCGCGCGTACCACGCCGTCCCCGAGCTGCGCGCGCCCGACGGGACGAAGGTCCATGCCGCGATGGGCTTCCTGAACTACGTGAGCCGGCTCCTGCCTGACCGGAAGCCGGGCCGCTTCTACGCCGCGCTCGACAACGACTGGCGGCCCGCGTTCCGCGTCGATGCGCTTCCCTCCTATAAGACGCACCGGGTCGCCGGGCCGGACGATGCGCCGGACGAGGTGGGGCTCCAGTTCCCGATCCTCCTCGAGATCTTCGACGCGATCGGCCTTTCGTACGCCGAGGCCGAGGGGTTCGAAGCGGAGGACGTGATCGCGACCATCGCGGCGCGGACCGACGAGCGCGTCGAGGTGGTCACCGGCGACCGCGACCTCTTCGCGATCGTCCGCGACCCGCGCGTGAAAGTGCTGTACACGCTGAAGGGCGTGACCGAGCTCGCCGATGTCGACGAAACGTGGATCACGAAGAAGTACGGGATCCCCGGCGACCGTTACTTGGACTACGCCCTCATGCGAGGCGACCCGTCCGATGGGCTGCCGGGCGTTGCCGGCATCGGCGAGAAGACCGCGAGCGCCGTCCTCCGCCGCTACGGGTCGCTCGACGCGGCGCTCGCGGCGCCGGACCTCGACCCATCGATCAGGGCGAAGCTCCGGCGCTCGGCCGACTATCTCGAGGCGGCGCGACGGGTCGTCGCGCCCGTGGCGGACGCGCCCGTCCGCGGCGGTGACGGCTCGATCCCGCATGCTCCGCGCGACGCCGCCGGCGCGCGCGCGCTCGGCGAGCGCTATCGCCTATCGGGCAGCGTCGAGCGGCTGATCGAGGCACTGCCAGCTTGACGGACGGTGTAACCTCAAGGTTACACCATGGGAATGCGCGTCGAGTGGCTCGCGAGGCAACGGCGATCGATCCTGCTCGGCTCGTTCGTCGGGTTCGCCCTCTGGCAGGGCGGCATGATCGCGCTCGACGTTGCGCCGGCGAGCGGCTTCGCGCGGACGGCCGAGGGCCTCGGGCTCGTGGTCGGGGCGGCCGTGTGGCTCATCTCTGCGATCCGCATGCGGCTATGGTCGGCGCAGGCCATCGGACCGGCCGGCAGGGCGCTGACCGATGAGCTCTGGCGGCATCGGACACTCCTCTCGTTCATGGCGGCGTTCCTCACCATGGGGTTGACCGAGGCCGTGACCCTGTTCGTCGCGATCGTCGCCGCGACGCCACCGGCCGCGAAGCTCGCCGCGCAGACCGCGATCTACGTTGGGGTGCTCACGTGGCTCGGCACGTTCCTCTACCTCGATCGCGACTGATGCCGACCGACGAGCTCCACAACCGCATCAAGGATCTCCGAGCGGCGCGCGGCCTGACGCAGGAGGAGCTCGCCGAGCTCGTCGCGGTCACGCGCAAGACCGTCAACACCGTCGAGAATGGCCGCTTCATCCCATCGACCGTCCTCGCGCTGCGGCTCGCGCGCGCGCTGCGCGTGCGGGTCGACGACCTCTTCAGCCTCACGGATTAAGGGCGCTGCTCTCTACCATTGAACCCGTGATCGTCTACCCCGCGATCGACATCCTCGGCGGCAAGGTCGTCCGCATGACGCGCGGCGACTTCGACACCGTCCAGGAGGTGGCGGCGTCGCCGCTCGAGGCGGCCAAACGGCTCGTCGCCGACGGTGCCGAGTGGCTGCACATCGTCGATCTCGACGGTGCGCGGACCGGCACGCCCGCGAACCTGCCGCACATCCGGGCCATCGCGAACCGCTTCACGGTGCAGCTGCAAGCCGGTGGCGGCATCCGCGACTTCGACACCGCCGAAGCGTTCGCCGAAGCGGGCGTGTCGCGGATCGTCGTCGGCACCGCCGCGATCGCGGACAAAGAGCTCGTCGGCCGGCTCGTCGATCGGCACGCCGACGGTCTCGCGGTGGCGGTCGATGCGCGCGGCGGCATGGTGGCGGCGCACGGCTGGACGAAGACGACCGATGTGAAGGCGGCCGACCTCGCCCGCGAGGTCGCCCTCCACGGCGTGGCGACCCTCATCTACACGAACGTGTCGATCGACGGCACGCTCCAGGGCATCGACATCCCGTCGACCGAGGCCGTCGCCCGGGCCTTCGGCGGCGACCTCATCTATTCGGGCGGCATCGGATCGGTCGCCGACATCACCGCGCTCGCGAAGCTCAAGCACCGCGGGCTCCGCGGCGTCATCGTCGGCCGCGCGATCTACATGGGCCGCTTCACGCTCGCCGACGCGATGTCCGCGGCGCGCGCGGCGTGATGCAGACCACCGCAGCCTCACGCGAGGTCCAACCCGCGCCCTCGGATCGGGACACGATCGTGGTCAAGGAGCTCGTGAAGCGCTATCGCGGCGCGGAGCTGAACGCCGTCGATGGGATCAGCTTCACCGTGCAGGCGGGCGAGCTGTTCGCGCTGCTCGGTCCGAACGGCGCGGGCAAGACGACGACGATCTCCATCCTCACGACGACGCTTGCGCCGACGTCGGGCCTCGCGCTCATCGGCGGTCACGATCTCGCGAGCGACCCGAGCGGCGTGCGGCGGACCGTCGGGATCATCTTCCAGAAGCCGAGCCTCGATCTGAACCTCACGGCCGAGGAGAACGTGCGCCTGCACGCGATCCTCTACCGGCTCTTCCCGTACCGACCGTTCTTCGCCCTCATGCCAATCGCGTACCGCGATCGCGTGCGCGAGCTGTCGGCGATCCTCGGCATCGAACGCGAGATGTTCAAGCCGGTGAAGACGTTCTCCGGCGGCATGAAACGGAAGCTCGAGATCGTGCGGAGCCTCATGCACCGTCCGCGCGTCCTCTTTCTGGACGAGCCGACGTCCGGCCTCGACGCCGCGAGCCGCCGCGCGCTCTGGGACTACCTCCGGCAGGTGCGCGTCGAGACGAAGGCGACGGTATTCCTCACGACGCACTACCTCGACGAGGCCGAGGACGCGGACCGCATCTGCATCCTCGACAAGGGGAGGATCGTGGCGGAGGGCACGCCGGCCGCGGTGAAGCAGGACCTCACCCACGAGTATCTCGTGGTCGACGCCGCCGATCGCGACGCGTTGCGGCGCGAGCTCGTCGGTCGCGGCGTGGAGCATCGCGAGACGCCGCTCTTCGAGATCCCGCTCGACGGGCTCGGGGCGCACGCCATCCTCAAGTCGATCGACACACCGCTCACGATGGTCCGCACCGTGGCGCCCTCGCTCGAGGATGCCTACCTGAAAGTGCTGGCCCGCTCATGATCGCGACGGGGGAGCTGCACTCGATCCTCGCGCTCGCGCAGCGCGATCTCACGAAGCTGCTCCGTGACCGCGCGCGCCTCATCACGACGGTCATCTTCCCGTTCATCTTCATCGGCGCCCTCGGCGGCACGCTCTCGGCGAGCTTCGGGCGCGCACCGGGCTTCGACTTCCTCACGCTCACGTTCACCGGCGTGTACGCGCAGACCCTCTTCCAGAGCACGGCCATGGGGATGATCTCGCTCGTCATCGACCGCGAGAACGACTTCAGCCAGGAGCTTTTCATCGCGCCGGTGTCGCGCTACACGATCATCGCCGGGCGGATCCTCGGCGAGACGCTCGTCGCACTGCCGCAGGCCCTCGCGATCCTCGCGTTCGGTCTCGTGATCGGCATCTCGATCTCGCCCGGGCAGCTCGTGGGGCTCATCGGCACCGGCATCATCGTCGCGTTCTTCGGCGGCGCGTTCGGCGTGCTGGTCCTCGCGTTCCTCAACAACCAGCGCGCCGCGAACCAGGTGTTCCCGTTCATCTTCCTGCCGCAGTTCTTCCTCGCGGGCGTGTTCACCCCGATCCAGGTAATGCCGTGGTACCTCGAGCTCCCATCGCGCATCGCGCCGCTGCGCTACGCCGTTGACTTCGTCCGCGGCGTGTTCTACGCGGGCACCACGGACTACCAGCATGTCGTCCTGCAGGATCCCGCGGCGAATTTCGCGATCATCGGTCCGGCGTTCGTCGTCTGCCTCGTCATCGGGACGTTCTTCTTCGTCCGGTCGGAGCGGAACCGCTGACTCCACTTCCCGCATGAGCGACGCGTCATCCGAATTGATGAGGGACCCTCTCCGCGCGATGTAGGACCGAGTCGCAAGGGCGTGTCGGCTTACTCGAATCCCCCGAATGGGGTGTCCCCCGGCCTACCCCGACCAGTACAACTCGGACGTTGACCTGGGGAGGTCACGGAGGGTGAGTCCGGTGGGTTCGAGGGTCATGGCGCGCTGGATCGCGGCACTGGTCGCGGTGGTGCTCGTCCTCGGCGCGACCCCGCTCGCGGCGGCGTCCAAGAGCTCCCCCGCGAAGATCGACCCCGCGCTCCTCGCGGCGGCCAAGGCTTCTCCGAACGCCCTGTTCCCGGTCATCGTTCGCGCTGCCGGCACTGACGGCAAGACCCGCGCGAAGGCCGCCGAAGCCATCCTCGCGAACGCCACGGGTACCCGGCGGACCCTGTCGATCATCGGTGGCGCGTCGGCGACTCTGCGTGGCGCGCAGATCGTCGCCATCGCGAACCTCCCATCGGTCTTGCGGATCGTGCGCGACCAGACCTTCAACGTCTCCTGGACCACCGGCGAAGCCGCTGCCGCGGCCTCCGAGGCCGGCATCCTCGCGGTGAACGCGCCGCTGGCCTGGTCGACGCTCGGCGTGTCGGGCAACGGGATCGGCGTGGCGGTCATCGACAGCGGCGTCGCGGATCACCCGGATCTCGCCGGACGCGTCGTCGCCCGCGTCGACTTCACCGGCGAGCAGTCGAACGGCGACCCGGGCGGGCACGGCACGCACGTCGCGGGCCTCATCGCCGGCGACGGCACCGCCTCGGGCGGCGCGTGGACCGGCGTCGCTCCGCGGGCGAACATCGTGAGCGTCCGCGTGATCGACGCGAACGGACATGCCACCCTGTCGACGATCTTCGCCGGCATGCAGTGGGTCCTCGCCAACCGGGCCACCTACAACATCAAGGTCGTCAACCTGTCGTTCGGCGGCGCCGCCCTGAGCGGCTACCAGGACGACCTGCTCGCGTCGGCCACCGAGATGCTGAGCTTCGCCGGCCTCGTGGTCGTCGTGGCCGCCGGCAACGGCGGCCCCGCGCAGAGCACGATCACGAGCCCGGCCGATGACCCGTTCGTGATCACGGTCGGCGCGGTCGACGACAACGGGACCGCCGGCCTCCTCGATGACTCCATCGCGGTCTGGTCCTCACTGGGGCCCACGGCCTTTGACGCGATCGCGAAGCCCGACCTCGTCGCGCCGGGTCGCAAGCTGACCGGGCTCCGCGCGGCCGGTAGCACGATCGACACGCTGTACCCCGAGCGCCGGATCACGGTGCTGGGCGCGATCGACGCGCAGTACTTCTCGATGTCGGGCACTTCGATGGCCGCACCGGTCGTCGCCGGTGTCGCGGCGCTCTTCCTCGAGCAGAACCCGTCGGCGAGCCCGCGGCTGGTGAAGCGTCAGCTGACCGGCACCGCGCATCCGCTGTTCGGTGTGGCGGCCGCCGCGCAAGGCAGCGGCGTCGTGGATGCGCTCGCCGCGCTGACCCTCAAGGCGTCGTGGACCGGATATACGCCGTACCCGGCGAGCACCGCGTTCGCCCAGCAGGTTCACACGAAGCTCATCGGCCAGCCCATCGTCTGGCGCGACCTTTCCTTCAACGGTGGAGTCGACTCGCGTGGGATCCCGTGGTCGGACGTCACCTGGGAAGACATCACCTGGGACGACCTCACCTGGGAGGACATCACCTGGGAAGCGTTCAACTGGCAGGACGTCACCTGGGAAGACCTCACGTGGGAAGACATCACCTGGGAAACGACGGCTGCCCCCCTCGGCGGTAGCGGCGGCTGGACGTTGGTGAACTAAATGGACGGGGACGGGAAGCGGATGAAGAAAGTCTTCGCGGAGATCTACATCTGGGCGGTCGTCGCCGCCGGCGCCGCGTGCCTCGTGGCCGCGTCGCTCGGGGTGAAGGTCGCGACCCTCGACCCGCTCATGTTCGTCCTGCTGCTTGGGCTGGCCGCCGCCGCCCAGCGCAATCCGGTCATGCTCTTCCGCTCGAGCGCGATCTCGATGTCGTTCGCGATCAAGGTCGCGGCGTACGTCCTCTTCGGCGTCGGTGTCGCCCTCTGGGTGAACGTCGTCGTCGCGGCGGTGAACGCCTTCACCCCGAAGCCGAAGCCGTTCCGCAAGGCCGCCTTCAACTTCGGCCAGCTGTCGATCTCGACGACACTCGCGGCGTCGACCTACGGGCTCGTCGGCGGCAAGACCGCCCCGGCGGACCTGACGGGCACGGTCATCGCGGTCGCGATCTCGGCGGCGGTCTACTTCCTGGCCAACTCGACGCTCACCGCGGCGGTCATCGCCCTCACTTCCGACGCGAAGTTCGTCGCCGTCTGGCGCCAGAACTTCAGCTGGATGCCGGTGAACTACCTCGCGACCGCGGTGAACGGCGCCGCGCTCGCGCTCGCGTACCAGGCCCTCGGCGTGTTCGGTGCCGCGGTCTTCGTTCTGCCGCTCGGCGTCGCGTGGTACTCGTTCAAGCTCTACGTGTCCCGCTCGAACGAAGCGCGGGCCGAGAACGCGAAGCTGAACGAGCTCAACCGGCTCTTCGAGCAGTCGAACACCCGCCTGGCGGAGACGCACATCTCGATCGTCGGCGCGCTCCTCGGCTCGCTCGAGGCGAAGAGCACCACGGGTACCGCGCACCTCGCGGCGACCATCTACCGCTCGGTCGCGGTCGCGAAGCGGCTCGGGCTCGACCACCTGTCAGTTGAGGCGGTCCAGCTCGGCGCACTCTTCCACGACCTCGGCAAGATCGCGATCTCGGACGCGATCCTCCAGAAGCCCGAGCGCCTGACCGACCAGGAGTGGTCCGAGATCCGCGCGCACCCGATCATCGGCGCGAGCCTCCTCGCGCAGATGCCCGAGCTCGACCACATCCGGCCGCTCATCCTCACCCACCACGAGCGCTTCGACGGCCGTGGCTACCCGAACGCGCTGAAGGGCGACGCGATCCCGCGCGCCGCGCAGATCATCGCCGTCGCCGACGCCTACGAAGCCATGACCACCCCGCGGCCGTACCGCCGCGCGGTGACGCCGGAGGCGGCCATCGCCGAGCTCCGTGCCGTCGCCGGGACGCAGTTCGACCCGGTCGTCGTCGATGTGTTCATCGCCGAGCTGAACGTCGCTCCGTCGAGCGAGCTCGAACACCTCACCGTGTACCAGCGAGCGGTCGACGCCGTGCGATTCACGGCGCGATAGGAATGGGGGGCAACGTGTTCACGTTCATTCGCGCGTTCGTCATCGCCGTCGTCGTCGCGGTCAGCCTGCTCGGCAGCGCGTCGTTCGCGAGCGCCGACACGGGCCGGGCAGCGCCCAGGAACCCGCCCGCGCAGCCCTTCGACGTCACCTGGGAGTGACCATGATCCGCACGTCGACCGGAGAGACCCAGGTCAGCGGCGTCCCCGCGCCGCCGAAGGTGCCTTCGCCCGAAGACTTTCCGGTCGTTCCGCCGGTTGAGCCGCCGCGACTCGAGCGCGGCGACCAGCTGGGCCTCGCCGCGGTGATCACCCTGTCCATCGCCGTCGCGGCCGGCCTCAAGTGGCTCTCCGCCGGGACGATCGAGAGCGCGCCGATCCTGTTCGTCGCCGCGATCGCCGCGGCGTGGTGGCTCGACCGGCGTGCCGCCATTGGCGTCGCGATCGTCTGTGAGACAGCTTGGACCGCGGCCGCGTTCGCGGCGGGTCCGATGGTCGGTACGGCCGTGAGCGCCGTCGCGCTCGGTGCCGGTCTCATCGGCATCGTCCTCTTCGTCGCGACCGTGCGCGCTCGCGAGCGCACATTGCGCATCGAGGAGTTCCGCCGCGAGCAGGCGCGGATGATCCTCGCGGTCCAGCTCCGCGAGTCGGTCGTGAGCATCGACGTCGCGGTACCGCTGCTCGCGGACCCGATGAAGCTCGATCGGGCGCAGGGCGCCGCGTTCGATCAGGTCCGACGCCACGCGCGCGGGCTCACGCGGCTTGCGAACGATCTCTTGACGCTCGACCAGATGGACACGCGGAAGATGGCGCTCACGATGGTGCCGGTCGACCTGGCGGCGTTCGTGCTCGAGATCACCGAGCAGCGCGTCCCACACGACCGCGCCACGATCGTGACCCCGTCGACGCCGGTGCAGGCGCTCGCCGATCCCGAGCGGCTCCGCCAGCTCCTCGACCACCTGCTCCAGAACGCACTGAAGTTCTCGCCGCCGAGCGCCGGGATCATGGTCACTGTGTCCACGACCGCCGACGAGGCGCGGGTCGCCATCCGCGATCACGGCGTCGGCCTCAGCGCCGAGGACATGCATGTGCTGTTCACACGGTACGGGCGCGTTCGCGACGCGCGGACCGCGAACGTTCCTGGCATGGGCCTCGGGCTCTACCTCGCGAAGCTCATCGCCGAAGCGCACGCCGGCGACCTCGTTGCCTCGAGCCCCGGTCGTGGCCTCGGCTCGACCTTCACGCTCGTGCTCCCGCTCGCCGGCCATTCCCGTCACCGGCCGCAGCGGCAGCTCCCCGCATCCAGCTTCTGGGACTAGGCCCGCGTCAGCCGATCAGCTCCTGCGCTGCCTCGAGCCGCGCGAGCGCGCGCTCCTTCCCAAGTAACGCGAGCGATTCGTAAAGCGGTGGACCCACCTTCCGGCCCGTGACCGCCGCGCGCGTCGCGATCGTGAGATCCCGGACCGACCATCCCACGTCCGCGGCGACCCCCGCGATCGCCTGCTCGATCCGTTCCGGCATGAATGGCTCGAGGAATCGCAGCCCGACCGTGACGCGGCTCAGCGCGGTCACGGTTTCGTGTGGCTCCCGCTTCTTCGGGACCAGGATCGTGCGATCGTGGGAAATAGACTCGGTGAACAGGAAGTCGATCAGGTCCTTCGCCTCCGCGAGCGTGGTCATCCGCTCCTTGATGAGCGGGATGACCTTGCGCAGCAGCGCGCGATCCCACGCCGCGGGGACGAACGGCTCGAGACGCCGGAGCAGCTCGTCGTCGGAGAGCCGGCGGATCCACACGCCGTTGAAGAAGTTGAGCCGGTCGCGATCCCACTTGCCGCCCGCGCGGTGGACGTGCTCGATCCGCCAGCGCTGCACGAGCTCCTCGATGGTGAAGATCTCCTCCTCGGTCCCCGGCGACCAGCCGATGAGTGCGAGGTAGTTGATCATCGCCTCGGGGAGGTAGCCCGCCTTGCGGAACTCCTCGACCTTCGTCGCGCCGTGCCGCTTCGCGAGCTTCTTCCCATCGGGACCGAGCACGTTCGGCAGGTGCGCGTGCGGTGGCACGTCCCAGCCGAAGGCTCGATAGACGAGGAGATGCTTCGGCGTCGACGGGAGCCAGTCCTCGCCTCGGAAGACGTGCGTGATCCCCATGACGTGATCGTCGATCACGACCGCGAGCTGATATGTGGGGAAGCCGTCGGACTTGAGAAGGACCTGGTCCTCGATCGCGGCGAGCGGCCACTCGACGTGCCCGTACACGAGATCGTCGATCGCGATCGTGCCCTCCTCGGGCACCTTCAACCGGATGACGTGGCGCTCGGTCGTCGCCCGCGCCGCGGCCTCGGCCGGCGGGATGTTGCGGCAGTGCCGGTCGTACCGCGTGATCTCGCCGCGCGCGCGCTGCGCGGCCCGCATCTGCTCGAGCCGCTCGACCGTGCAGAAGCAAAAGTACGCGGCACCGTCGGCGACCAAGCGCGCGGCATGCTGTTGATAGATCGGCAGACGCTCGGACTGGATGTACGGGCCGGACGAACCCCCCTCGCGCGGGCCCTCATCCCATCCGATGCCGAGCCAGTGGAGGCCGTCGTAGATGCTGTCGATGGCCCCGGGCACCAGGCGGTCCTGATCGGTGTCCTCGATGCGGAGCATGAGCGTCCCGCCCTCGTTCTGGCGGGCCATGAAGTAGTTGTAGAGCGTGGTGCGAACGCTCCCGATGTGCAACGACCCGGTGGGAGACGGTGCGAATCGCACCCGCACGCGCATCGGGTGCGAGTCTAGAGACCGTAGGATTGTTCCGATGACGGTGACGACGCGCCGCGATCGGCGCGAGCGAGAGCTGCGGCGGCGCCAGCGCGAGAAGCGCGGCGGTGGTCCGTCGCGCGGCGGTGGCGGCGGCGATCGCAGCCTGCTCATCGGCATCGGCGTCCTCGTGCTCGCGGTCGTCGTGATCCTCGGCCTTCGTCAGGCGGGGGTCCTGAGCCTCGGGGCGCCGGTCGCGTCCTCGTCGCCCCTGCCGACGGTCGGCGCCGTCGCCTCCGATGATCCGGCCCGCGGCGTCCACGAGACCGATCAGGGCAACACCCACGTTCCCGCGGGCACGCCCGTCACCTACAACGGCCCGCTCCCGCCGAGCTCGGGCTCGCACTGGCCCGCGCCCGCGGCGCCGGTGAAGGCGGGCATCTACGACCAGCAGGTCCCGTTCGAGGCGACAACGCACAACCTCGAGCACGGCGGCATCGTCATCGTCTACAACGGCCTCTCGACCGGTGAGCTCGCGCAGCTCAAGCAGTACGTGAACGACACGATCGCGAAGACGAAATACGCGAAGGTCCTGCTCGAGCCGTACACCGGGCTTCAGAACGCGAAGGTCACCGCGGTGGCCTGGGACTGGCGCTTGAACCTCCAGTCGGTGGATCCCACCTCGCTCACGAAGTTCATCGCGGTGCACTACGACTCGACGGACGCGCCCGAGCCGGGCGTCGGCTGGTGATTCTGGCGCGCTAGACGCGGTGCGCGGTGATCACTGGAAGTGTTTCCCAGCGCAACGTGTGCGAGCGCAGCGGCCAGAGGCGCGTCCCGTCGCGGCTCGTCAGCGTTCCGGGACGGGCGACGTGCCCGACAAGATCGTCGACGAGGATCGAGACCGAATCGGTGTCGGCGGCGTAATCCAGACGCTGCGGCGGACGGCGCCGGCGGGCCACGAACACCTCGATGTCATCGGGCATCCCCGCGACCAGCTGCGCGCGATGCGACGCGCCCACGAGCGCGTCGCCACGGGCGTGCGCGAGCAGTACCGCGGTCTTGGCGAACCAGCGGCTGAGCGTGACCCGATCCGGCTCTTGCAGGACGCCGACCCGCGGAGCGCCAAAGAGGATCCGCCGGAAGCTCACTTCGAGCGAGCTCATCCAACCGGCGTTGCACTCGGCGCAGACGGTCGTGACGACCCGGCCGATGCGTTCCGAGGTTGGCGGAGCGTCCGAAGGGACGAGCCGGCCGGCGTGGAGCTTGATCACGAGCCAATGCGCGAAGACGTGCTCGCGCGTCATGGCGCGATCGCGGCGCAGGCACAGCACGCACTGGCCCATGCGCATCCTCCCCGCGCAGCGCGCTAGGCGCGCGTCGCGTTGATCAGTCGTCGCCCCAGTAGCGTTCTTCCTTCCACGGGTCGCCGGTGTTGTGGTAGCCGTTGCGCTCCCAGAAGCCGGGCTTGTCGGTCGCCGAGAACTCGATCCCGCGCAGCCACTTCGCGCTCTTCCACGCGTAGAGGCGCGGGACCACGAGCCGTGCGGGCTGGCCATGTTCGGCGGTGAGCGGCTCGCCGTTCGCGCGTAGCGCGACGAGGCAGTCATCGCGGAGGCAGTACTCGATCGGGACGTTCGCGGTGAAGCCGTATTCCGAATGCGCGATGACGAACTTCGCTTCGTCGGTCGGCTGCGCGAGCTCGACGATCTTCGCGAACGACACGCCTTCCCACTTCTGGTCCAGGCGCGACCACGTCGTGACGCAGTGCATGTCCGCGGTGACCTGGGTGTTGATCTCCCTGTCGAGGGCCTGGAATTCGTCCCAGCTCCAGCGGAGCTCGTTCTTCACCTTCCCGAACACGCGGAGGTCCCAGGTCTTCGGGTTGAAGGTGGGAACCGGGCCGTAGTGGAGGACCGGCCACTTCTCGGTGAGGTACTGGCCCGGCGGCACGCGCTCGGCCTTCCCGGGCGGCAGGTCGGCCTTCTTCGTGAAGAACTTCATTCGAGACCCGCGGCGCGACGCAGCATCTTGAAGGTATAGATGCCGGTGTCGTGGCCGTCGGCCCACTCGGGCGTCAGCCCGTACCGTCCCACCGCGAATACCTCCTTCAGCTCCGTCTGCTTCTCGGTGAACGTCGTGTCCGCCGAGACATTCCCGGTATACGCGCCCTCTCCAGAGCAGTACGCGCACGGGCAGGCGCGTCGGAGTGGCTCCCACGAATACTCGGAGACCTGGCCGTCGTCCCACGTCACTTCGAACACGCGCCGCTCGGGATGGATCTGCCAGCCGGTGGGCCGGTGGAAGACCTCCCGGTCTACCACTCGAAGAAGCGCAGACGGTCGAACGGCCAGAACCGCAGGATCACCTTCCCGATGATCCGGTCGTCCGGCTGCGGGCCAAAGGAGCGCGAGTCGCTCGACGCGAGGCGGTTGTCGCCGAGCGCGAAGAACGAGTCGGCCGGCACCTTGAGGGGGTAGGTGAGCGCCGGCGATTGCGGGGTCGTCGCGCCGTGCGCGCCGACGTAATCGGTCTTGGTCCCGTTCACGTACAGGTTCCCGTCCCTCAGGTCGAGGGTGTCGCCCGCGACCGCGGCGACCCGCTTCACGTACGGGATCGTGGAGTCCGTGGTTGGTTGGAACACGACGATGTCGCCCCGCTCGGGCATGCCGAAGCGGTAGTCGACCTTGCTCACGAGGACGCGATCGCCCTGGAGGAGCGTCGACTCCATGCTCTTCTGCCGGACCTCGGTGACCTGCACCACGAACAGGTTGAGGACGACCGAGATGATGACCGCGAGCGCCAGCGCCTGGATGATCTCGAGCGCGGCGCGCCATGAGAACGGGGGCTCGGCCTCGCTCGGCGCGACATCGGGGGACTGGTCGGCGCGGTAGCTGTCCTTCAGGGCCATGCACGTCAAGTGTGTCATGTGGCGGCTCCCATGGATGTGAACCGGATCGTCGCCGTGGCGGCACCGATTTTCATGGAGTCTCTCAAGCGGTCAAGCGCTCTCCGAGCTCGACTTCGTGTACACGACGGCGCTCCCGCTCGTCGCGATCATCGTGCTGCGCGCGGACGTGATCGAGGGTCGGGACCCTCGCCACATCGGAGTCGCTCGCCGTGCTCTTCGTCGGGGCTGTCGCCTGTGCGGTGGTCGACCGATCGCGGCGTCCACCGATCCTGATGGCGACCGCCGCCTCACGCTGTCCTCGCCCGCACGTTCATTCAGCGCCGTGCCGCGTATGCGGGGGTCCCACGCGGACAAGCACCCGCAGCGGGTATCAACTCGGTGGGCATGTCGGACAGACGACGCTGCCACGCCGCCCGTACCTATTGATTACGGAAGTACTACTCCTATAGTCCGCGGTCGGACCCGCGAGCGGCGAGAGGACAGGGTGGGGAAGAGCGTGCGTGACCACGGCGTTCGGATTCCGCGTGTCCTCGTAGCGGCGCTGATCGCGTCGCTCGTTTTCCAGCTTCTGGCGATCCCGCCTCGCCCCGCGGCCGCAAATCAGCTCGGCTTCTTCCAGGTGATCCGCGGCGTCCAGGTCGCGCAAGCCGGCTACGGTGGCATGCGCGGTCTCGGTACCGGCTCGATCGCCATCAGCGGCGTCACCGGTGGTGTCGCCGCCGCCTACCTCTATTGGCACGGCCCCACCAACAGCACGGATCCGAATGTCAACGCCACTGTGACCTTGGGCGGCAGCTCTATCACCGGACAGAACATCGGCTTCGCCAACGACAACAGCTGGTCTTTTCAGAATAGCCAGGCCTATCGGGCCGACGTCACCGCGATCGTGAAGGGGACGACGTTCAGCGGCGGAGCCGCGACCTTCGCGCTCGCGAACTTCCGCAAGACCGTCGGCACGACCATTACCGCCGACATCAACGGCGCCTCGCTGCTCGTCTTCTACAACGACGCGACGAAGACGCCGCACGACTACCTGCTGTGGAACGGCAACGACTCGAACGTGGCGTCGACCTTCGATCCGGCTGGCTGGGACATGACCTTCACCGGGATCAGCTACACGAGCGGCGCGGCGAGCCTGATCCTCCACGTCGCCGACGGCCAGGACTTCGCCGATGGACCGGTCGCTCTCAACGGCACAACGTTCCTCGCCGCCGGCAACAACTTCCAGGGCGACTCGACGCCGTTCGCGACGCGCGTGAACGGGTCGTCCGACGGATCGCTCTGGGACATCCACACGTACGACATCGCCTCATTCTTGTCGCCGTCGACGACGTCGCTGCAAGTGACCAGCTCGGGAGGTTCGGACGCACTGTCGCTCATCGTCGCTCTCCTCGAGCTGCCGGCCGGCAAGATCACTCTCGCGCCATCGCTCGCGGCGGGGCTGCAGGGATCGCCGCTCAGTTTCACCGCGACGCCGGTCGACGGCTCGAGCGCGACCAAGACCGTGACCTTCAGCGTGAGCGGCGCCAACACTGTCGCGCCGACCGCGGTCCAGACCGACACGAGCGGTCACGCCGCGTTCACCTACACCCCGGCGAGCGCCGGCACGGATACCGTCACCGCGACGTTCACCGACGTCAATGGCGTACTCCGTAGCGCGACGGCGACAGCGAACCTCACGCCGACGACGGTGAGCGGCGTCGCGCAATGCAGCCGGCAGACCGGAGAATCACTGACGACCGTCGTCCTCAACAGCGCGGCCGGCGGGCTCGTCGAGGTCCTGAGCGGCGGGGCCGTGGTGGTATCGCAGAGCGTCACCACCACCGACGGCAGCTACAGCTTCAGCGGCTTCGCGCCGAACGCCAAGTTCACCGTCCGCTACAGCGGTGTCGTCAGCGGCGTCCACTGGACGTGCGACCAGAACGTCACGACCAACGCGTTCGGCGGCTCACTCGTCGCGGCGCCGGGGGCGATCGTGGACCGCGGCAACCACCGCTTCGCGAACGCCTACGCGTTCCCGGCGGGCGGAGGGACCGTGACCGACTACGCCTATCTGCCGCACCAGAGCGACTACTACAAGGTGCAGGCTGGTCAGGGACAGGCGATCTCGATCCACGCCTCGAACTTCAGCCGCAACCTCGAGGTCCTGCTGTACAAGGACCCGTTCGCCATCCTTGCCAGCATGCACTCCGGCTCGCTCGCCGACATTCAAAGCTCGACGATGGGCGGCGCGGCGCCGGACGAGCTGGGCTTCGGCGCCCCGGACGAGTTCGGCTTCGGCGCCCCCGACGAGTTCGGTTTCGGCGCCCCGGACGAATTCGGTTTCGGCGCCCCGGACGAGTTCGGCTGGGGCGCCCCCGACGAGCTGGGCTTCGGCGCCCCCGACGAGCTCGGCTTTGGCGCCCCCGATGAGTTTGGCTTCGGCGCTCCGGATCCGACCGACTACTCGACCGCGATCCGGCGCGCGCTCGTCGCGGTCTCGCGGACGCCAGGGACGGGAGACGAATCCTTCACCAAGCAGACCTGGAACGACGCCGGCTGGTACTACATCCGCATCGTCGGCGCGACGGCGGCCGATTACGACGCGTCGACCCCATTCAGCTTGTCGGTGAACGTCGTCGACAGCGCGTGCGTCGGCGTGACGCTCACTCAGTTCCAGCCGAGCACGATCCTCCAGGCGGCTCCGACGAATTCACTCGTGGTCACGAACACGGCGCGCCTGCTCCACGCGGACGGTACCGCGCTTACCGCGATCGACATCTCGAGCCTGAAGGCTCGCCTGGCGCAGATCGGCACCGTCGTCGACCTCGCCGGCGATGTTGGGATCTCCGGCGCCTACGCCCAATGGGACGCCAACAAGACCTGCTACCTCGCCGCGAACGTCGTCTCGGACGCCATCCACATCCTCGTGGACGCGTATCGGGCCCAGCCGTTCGACTACCTGACGATCGTCGGGCCAGACACCGCAGTCCCGTTCCGGCGCACGCCGGACCGCTCGCCCGTGGCGCCCGAGAACCACTACCGGCCGGCCTACCGCGACGCGACCGCCGGCAACGCAGCGCTCCGCAGCAGCCAGGTGCTGAGCGACGACTTCTACGGGGCCTTCGACGCCGGTGCGACGAACACCGACCTCGACGTCGTGCTCCCGGACGCGGGCGTCGGCATCGGTCGCGTCGTCGAGAGCTACGAGGACATCAATCACCTCCTCGACTCGTACTTCGCGCCCGGCGGCAACGTGCTGGCACCGTCGACCGCGGCGGTCACCGCGTACGACTTCCTCGCCGACCTCGGGCAGGCCGAGACCCTCGACCTCCAGTCCGCCGGGCTGACCGTCGCCGCGAAGATCGAGCTCGAAGGCCTCGGGGCGCAGGACCCGACGGCATGGAGCGCCGACGACCTGAAGGCGATCCTCGGCTCGCGTCACGACCTGCTGGCCCTGAACGCGCACTTCTCGGCGCCCGCGCTCCGCGCGGCGAACGGCACGCATCTGACCGCGGCCGACCTCGCCGCCGTCGCGGACCTGAACAAGGTCCTCATGGTGTCGAACGGCTGCCACGCCGGATTCGACACGATCGACGGCGACGTCATCCTCGGCTCGCCGACATCCGAGTTCGCCTCGACGCTGAACGGGCACGGCGGCTACCTCGTCGCCGGGAGCGGCTACCAGTACGGCGGCGTGAAGACGACGAACTACAACGAGATCATCCAGCGGGACCTGGTGCACGAATTCCGCTTCGGCACCGGGGCGGTGTCCGTGGGCAAGGCCCTCACCAACGTGAAGCGCGCCTATCACGACGCGTTCACCAATCTGAACGTCATGGACTTCAAGGCCCTGAACGAGACGGTCTTCTACGGGATCCCGCAGTTCGGCGTGAACATCGCCGCCGCGGGCCGGCTGTCGCGCACCTCGACGCCCGTGGCCGCGACATCGCTCGGCAACGGGCTCTCGTACCACGACTTCGCGCCGGGCTACACGCTCAACCCGAACGACATCACCGCGAACGCGGAGACCCGGTCCTTCTACGACATCGGCGGCAACACCCAAGAGGTCGCCGGATTCCCGATCGAGCCGCGCCTCGTCCAGCCGGCGGGGGGCACCGACAACGGGCCGACGCTCAGCCGCGGCGCGGTGTTGTTCGGCGCGACGTACACCGACCGCTTGCCGGGAACGTACGTGCCGCTCGCTGAGATCCCGGCCACCGAGTCGAAGCTCGCCTTCCCGGCGTTCGTGTCGGCCGGTGTCTACCCGACGATGCCGTTCCGACTCAACTCCGGCGAGAACCTCGTGTTCACGCCGGTGCAATTCGTGCCGACGACGCCGACCGATCGGCACGGCACCGGCCGGCTGTTCTCGAACGTGACCGCGCGGGTCTTCTACTACAGCGGGGTGAACGACGCCGCGCTCGCCGCGGCGCCCTCCATCTACGACGTCGTCGTCACGAAGACCGGCCCGACGACGGCCCACGTCACGTTCAAGGTCATCGCCGCGGTCGCGCCGGGCATCTTCCACACGTTCGTGACCTACACGGCGACCACCGGGACGCTGCACGGCCAGTGGCTCTCGACCGAGCTCTCGACCCCGACGACGACGACGGTGTTCACCGACGGGTCGCCCGTACCGGTGCCGGTGTCGGTCCTCAACACGTACGCGACGGACATCGACACGAGCACGGGCGGTGCGACCGCGGACGCCCCGGAAGACGTTCGGCTCTTCATCCAGGCCGTCGGCGGAAATGGGGCCGTCGGCCTCGCCACGAACCGCGCGACGTACTTCCGGATCCCGCCGGCCGAGACCGCCACGGCGACCGCTCCGAAGCAGCCCACCGCGCTCGCGACCATCGGCGTGACGCCGGTGACCTACGGTGGCACGTTGACGGTCACTTCGAAGCTCACCCTCGCCGACGGGACGACGGCGCTGCCGGGCAAGGCCGTCCGCTTCGGCATCGGGCCCCAGCACCAGACGGTGACCACCGCCGCGGACGGCACGGCGACCGCGAGCGTCATCGCCGGAGACGTCGGTACGTTGGCTGTCACGGCGTCGTTCGCCGAAGACCTTGGCGACCTCGGCTCCGCGGCGCAGACGACGGTCACGGTCGGCCAAGCGACGCCGGCGCTCGTGACGCTCCCATCCACAGGTGGTGGGGGGCCCCCTTCGCTGACGCCGAGCGGGCAGTACTCGGACCTCGTGTACCTGGCGAAGCTGAGCGTGAACGGCCGGCCGATCGTCGACGAGTCGGTGAAGCTCGTCCTGGGGGGCGCGACCCGGATCGTGCAGACAGATGCGTGGGGCCAGATCACGCTCAACACGCTCGACTTCGGTGGGCTCGCGCCGAGCGCAACGCCCTACAACGTCACGCTGGGCTTCCCGGTCCTCGATACGGCGCCTGACCCGCGGTACGCCTCGGTCAGCCTGTCGCTCGCGGTCACCGTCACGCCGGAGAGCGCCACGGTGCGGTCGACGACGGCCAGCCCGCAGGCCAAGGGCAGCGCGGTCCTCACCGGGACCGTGACACAACAGGCCGACGGCTCGAATGGTGACCTCACGAAGGCGACGCTCGGCTGGACGCTGACGCCCGACCCGGACATGGGCACGGGCGCGACGGCGACGACGCTGCCGCAGACGACCGTTCCCGCGAACGGCACCGTCAGCGCAAGCGCCGGCAGCGTGGGCGCGGGCCTCTACGTCCTGTCGACGACGGTCGGCGGCTACTTCACCCAGAGCGGGCCGCTCGGTGGCAATTCTTCGCTCGCGCTCTACGACGCGCTACGGAGCATCTCGGCTTCCGGACAGGGCAACGTCCCAACGTCGCCGAACACCCGCCACTTCATGGCCGGCGATCGGATCAAGTTCTCGTACAGCGCCTCCTACCCGTCGGGCGCGACGACCCCGTCGGCCGCGGTGACGATTTCGGTGCCGGCGGAAGGCTTCACGCTGCAGACCCTCACCGCGGACTGGAGCGTCGTCTTCGGCAACCGCGCCATCCTGGAGGGCCCGGCGACGGTGAACGGCCAAGCCGGCTGGCGCTTCAGGATCATCAGCGTCGACGGGGCGACGGCCGACACGTTCGAGCTGAAGGCCTGGCAGCCAGGCCTCGGGAGCGCGGCGAATCCGTTCTACTGGTGTCCGACGATCACGCTCTCGCCTTCCGCGATCGCGATCAGGTAAGCCGCGCCAGGAGGGCGCGCGTTCGCCCGATCTCGGCCTCGTCGCCGAGCTCTGCCAGGGACCCGAGGCTCCGCTCGGCGAGCTCGCGCGCCCGCTCCCGCTCACCGCGCGCCAGCGCGATCTCCCCAAGCACGCGCTCGGTCATCGCGACCTGATGGCGGGCGTTCGCATCGCGCGCGCGATCGAGCGAGCGCGTCGCGGCGTCTTCGGCGGCATCGAGGTCGCCGGCAACGAGCTCGGCCTCCGCGCGGAAGCGATAGAGGTCGGGCAGGTACGTCTTGTTCGCGCCGAAACCACGCTCGGCCTCGAGCAGCTTCTCCCGCGCGGCAGCCGCGTCGCCGAGCGCGGCGTGGACGGCGCCGAGCCCAAGGTCGGCGAGCGCCACACCCGACCCGTAGCCGATGACGTCCCAGGTCTCGCGGGCCTTCGCGAAGTGGGCAAGCGCTTCCTCCAGCCGACCACGCTGGCGATCGAGCTCGCCCAGGTTGTTGTAGGACGTGCCCATCGCCCACGGGTCGCCCATCCGCTGTCGGATCGCGAGGCTCGCGTTCAGCTCGGCGAGCGCCTCGTCGTAGCGTCCCAAGCGCCGCAGCGCGCTGTAGAGGTTGCTGCGGACGGTCGCGAGCATGCGAACGTTCTCGAGCCGGCCGTACAGCTCGATGCTTCGTCGGTAGTGGGTCACCGCCTGGCGCGCGTCCCCGGTGAGCGTCGCGATCACACCGAGCTGGTTCGCCGCTTCCGCGATGACGTCCTCGGCCCCGTGCCGTTCCCCGAGCTCGAGCGCGCGGGCGAGCGACGCTCCTGCGGCCACGTAGTCCGCGCGCTGCGCCTGGAGCGCGGCGGTGGAGAGCGCGATCCACGCGGATTCGGGATCGTCGTCGCCGACGAGCGCCCGGGCGCCCGCGAACGCCGCGAGAGCGTCCTCGAATCGGCCGCGCGTCCGCAAGGTCATGCCGACCTTGCGTTCCAGCCGCGCGCGAGTGCCGGGCCGCGGCGTCGCGATGCGCTCGACCGCCGCTCGGAAGGTCGTGATCGCATCGTCGTAGCGGCCTGCGACGAGCTCGACGTCTCCGATGCGCTCGAGGATCGTGCCTGCCTCGAGCGGCCCTTCTCCATCGGCCGCGCGGCGGAGCGCGCTTCGGTAGTACGCGATCGCTTCCGCGTTCGCGAACAGCGCCTTGGCGCGGTCCCCGGCTCGTCCGAGCCAGATGAGCGCCTTATCGTCGCGATCGCTCCGGTCGTAGTGGAAGGCGAGCGAGTCGATGAACTCGTCGACCCGCTCGGCGAAGTGGTCCTCGATCGCCGCGCCGACCGTGCCGTGCGCGACGCGTCGTTGGGCGATGAGCTGAGTGCGGTACACGACCTCCTGCGCGAGCGCGTGGCGGAACGCATACGTCCGCTCAGGTACGGACTCGCGCGGCTCGACGAAACGCTCGTCCTGAAGGTCGGCCAGGGCGGGTTCGACGCTGACCGGGCGTGCCACGCGCTCGAGGATCCGCGTCCAGAAGACGCGACCGATGACCGAGGCGCGCTGAGCCACAAGACGTGGCTCGGCGTCGAGGGCATCGAGCCGCGCCTCGAGGAGATCCTGAACGGTCGTCGGTACGGTCGTGGTCCGGCCGTCAACGATCGCGTGGATGATCTCCTCGATGAAGAACGGGTTGCCTCCGGTGCGCTCGAGCACGAGCGCGCGGGTCGACTCATCGAGCGAGGGCCCCAGACGGTCGATGATCATGCCCGCGCTTTCGGCGGCCAACGGCTGAAGCTCGATGGCTTGCGCAGCCCATGGCACGTTCGGCTCGCGTGAGGTCGTGAGCATGAGACAGGCGAATGTCGGTATCGCGGCGGCGATCTCGCTGAGCGCGTCGGCCGACGCGCGGTCGATCCAGTGCACGTCCTCGAGGACGATCGCCAGGCCGGCAACCCGCGCGCGGTGCTCGAGCAAGGCGCGCAGCTGGAACACGACGAGACGCCGTTTCGCCTCGGGGGTGAGGGCCGACGCTTCGGCGTAGCCAAGGACCTCGAGCAGGACGGCGGGTGCCGTTGCGCTTTCGGCGAGCCCGAGCTCGCCGAGACGGGTGGTGACGGCGGCGCGAGCGGTGGACGCGTCGTCGGCGCTCTGCAACCCGAAGATGCGGCGCAGCAGATCCGCGACGAGCGCATAGGGCGTCTCCATCTCGTATGACGCGCATCGGGCTCGGAGCCGCGCCGCGTCGCGCGGCAGCGACGTGAGCAGCTCGCCGATGAGCCGGGTCTTGCCCACGCCGGGCTCGCCGTACAGATGGGCGAGCTGCCCCGAACCGCCGACCGCCTGCTCCCGGAGCCGGCGGAGCAATGCGAATTCTTCGTCGCGACCAACGAGCGGCGTACCGACCCGCGGGCTCGCACGCCGCTCCGGCCGGACCACACGGAACGCCGGAACGGGTCGCGTCTTGCCCTTCAGGGTCAGGGGCGGCACCGACTCGTACACGAACGCCGCCCAGGCCAGCGCGCGGGTGCTCTCGCTGACGAGCACATCGCCCGGCGGCGCGGCGCTCTCGATGCGCTGGGCCGTGTTCACCGCGTCGCCGGTGACGGTGTACGCGACGACCTCGCCGGGCAGCAGCCCCGCGACGACCTCGCCGGTGTTCACGCCGATCCGTGCGGCGAAGGCCACGCCCCGATCGCGCTCGACCTCGACGTTACGCCGCCGGATCGCGGCCTGGATCGCCAGGGCGGCCGCGATCGACCTCGCGCCGTCGTCGTCGTGAGAGATCGGCGCGCCGAACACCGCCATCACCGCGTCGCCGATGTACTTGTCGATCGTGCCGCCGAAGCGTTGGATCTCGTGCGCGACGTCGGCGAAGTACGCATTGAGGACCGGGCGGATGTCGTCGGCGCTCAGCTGTCCCTTCGCGACGCTGAGGTCCGCGAAGAGGACGGTGACGACCTTTCGCTCTTCCTGCAGGATGTACTGCTTCTGCCCGCCCACCTGGAGCGACGCGCTCGCGGGACCGGCCGCGATCGGCCTGACGCCGGTCGCTCGGCGCTGCCGGGCGGCGGTCACGCGGAATGCCGGAATACTGCCGGCCGCGCCTTTGAGCTGCACCGGCGGTGCGGGGACGAACTGGAAGCGCCGCGCCGCGGCCGCGCGGGTCGACCCACTCACCAACACCGTGTTGAGCGGGGCCGCGGCCTCCATGCGCTCGGCGATCGTGACGACGTCGCCCATCAACGTCAGCTCGCCGGAGTCGGGCGCGATGAGCTCGCCGCTGTTGACGCCGATCCGGAGCGAGAGCCGCACGCCGTAGCGCGCCTCGAGACGGTCGTTCTCCGCCGCGATCGCGAACTGCATCGCGAGAGCGGCGCGGACCGCCCGGGCGGCATCGTCGGGATGGGCCTCGGGCAGCCCGAACACCGCCATCACGGCGTCGCCGATGTACTTGTCGACGCTGCCGCCGTGGCGCTGGATCTCGCGGGCGAGTGCCGCGAAGTACGTGCCGAGCACGCCGCGGAGCTCCTCGGGGTCGAGCTTCTCGCCGAGCGGGGTCGACCCGGAGATATCCGCCTTGAGGACGGTGACCGGCGCGCGTTCCACGCGCGCATTCTGGACCGCCCTGCGACCGTTTCCGAGCGCTGGCCGTCTGCGCGCATGTCCCATGCACTGCGCGGGTGGACGGAGGTGTGACATGCCACAGGACGCCTGGAGCCCGAAGCGCGAGCGTCAGTACGAGCACATCAAGAGCGAGGAAAAGCAGCGCGGCCGGCCGGAGAAGATCGCCGAACGGATCGCTGCCGCGACGGTGAATCGTACCCGGACGGCGAAGGGGGAGACGAAGGAGCCCAAGTCCGCCATCGAGCGATCACGGGCGCGGAAGGCTGCGTCGACCGCGAGCAAACGGGCCGGGAGCAAGAGCCGCGGCGGTAGGCGCAAGCACGCCTAAGGACTAGGCTCCCGTCCGAGCGATGGGGAACGGCGAGCGCTTCGTGACGCGCGGATTCGCCGGCCGGCCGCATCCGTCCGGCGCGGCGACGGATCGGATCCCGCCGGGACAACATCGGGTGACGGACTTCCCGGTCCTTTCGGCCGGACCGACGCCGAAGGTCGATCTCACGAAGTGGGAATTCGCGATCGAGGGCGCGGTCCGGCGTCCGGTCAAATGGTCCTGGGAAGCCTTCCTCGCGTTGCCGGCGCAGGAGTTCGTCGTCGATATCTCGTGCGTGACGACGTGGACGAAGCTCGACACGAAGTGGCACGGCGTGTCGCTCGATGTGCTGTTCGAGAGCGCGGATCTCGCGCCTGAAGCGCAGTTCGTCACGGCGCTCTGCTATGGCGGCTACACGACGAACCTGCCGCTGCCGGACGCAGTCAACGGGCAGGCGTTCGTCGCGTACGAGTACGACGGCAAACCGTTGCCACCCGATCACGGTGGACCTGCGCGCCTCGTCGTCCCGCATCTCTATTTCTGGAAGAGCGCGAAGTGGGTGCGCGGGCTCCGGCTCATGACCGAGGACCGCCCGGGGTTCTGGGAGTCGCTCGGCTACAACAACCACGGCGATCCCTGGAAGGAAGAGCGGTACAGCGGGGACTCGTGACGACGGCGCTCGAATGGCAGCTCGCGACGATCACCGCGATCCGCTCGGAGACCCCGCAGGTCAAGAGCTTCACCTTCTCGCTCCCGGGGTGGCTCCCGCACCGCGCGGGGCAGCACTACGACGTGCGGCTCACCGCGGCGGACGGCTACCGCGCGCAGCGCAGCTACTCGGTCGCGTCGCAGCCCGAGCGGACCGGCGAGATCGACCTCACGATCGAGCGCGTGGAGGGCGGCGAGGTCTCGGCGTTCATGCACGAGACCGCGACGGTCGGCGACCGGATCGAGGTGCGTGGTCCGATCGGCGGCTATTTCGTGTGGGAGGTGGCACTCGGCGGGCCGCTCCTGCTGGTTGCCGGTGGTTCGGGCATCGTTCCGTTGATGTCGATGCTCCGCCACCGCACGGCGTCGGGATCGACGGCCCCCGCGCGGCTCCTCTACAGCTCGCGCACCTACGACGACGTCATCTACCGGGACGAGCTCGAGCGAGCCGCCGCGAAGAAGGACGGGCTCGAGGTGTTCCACACGCTCACGCGATCGCAGCCCGAGGGGTGGACCGGTTTCGCTCGGCGGATCGACTCGAAGATGCTGAGCGAGGTGAGCCAGGCGTACGGAGCGAAGGCTTTGACCTTCATCTGCGGGCCGACCCCGCTCGTCGAGTCGGCCGCGAACGGCTTGCTCGAGCTTGGCCTCAAGAGCGAGCGGATCAAGACCGAGCGCTTCGGGCCGAGCGGGACGTAGGAGGGCGTATGGACGCGACGAACGCCGACCTCACCCTGGACGGGAACGCCGTCGCGGGCGTGCTGGTCGAGATCTTCGGCGACGACCTCACCGCCGCCATCGGGACATGCCCCGACTGCGGGCGGAAGGCAGAGCTGGCGACGTGCCGGGCGTACACGCATGCACCGGGCATCGTGCTGCGCTGCTCCGCGTGCGACGGGGTGCAGCTGCGCATCGCGCGCACACCGCGGGGCTGGCGGTACCAGGCTCGAGTTAACGTCGAGGGACGCTTCCCGGCGTCGGACTTGCAACAGCCCTAGCCATGCCGTTCAAGAGCAAGGCCCAGCGGCGGAAATTCGCGCAGCTCCTGGTCGAGGGGAAGATCACCGATCAGACCTACGAGGAGTGGAATCGCTCGACCGGACGCAAGGTCCTGCCCGAGCGCATCCACCCGAAGGCCGAGCCCAAGAAACGAACGACCGCGAAGAAACGATCGACCGCGAAGAAGCGGACGATCGCGAAGCGTCAGCGCGCGGGGCGATAGCGCTCGAGCGTCTGAGGTGCGTCCCAGCCGTTCGCCTTCAGGTGCCGCTCGAAGACGCCGGCGCCCTGCTCGGGGAACACATTCAGGCACATCGGGTCCATCAGGAGGAAGAGCTGCGCGTCGCGCGTTCGCGGCATCACCAGGGGGCCTGAGAATGAATGCGACTCGGCCATGTGCGCGACCGCTTCCGGTCCACCGAGCTCGCGGACGATGCGGCCCGCTTCGATGGCGTGGTTGTACCCGGCGATGGCTTGCAGGCCGGCGGGGCTGTCGGTGAACTCGATGACCTTCGCCGCGTCGTGCACGTACGCTGCGGCGCGGAACGTGTCCAGGTCGAGGTCCTGCGCCCAGAGCTCGCGGTAGAGGGACGCGAGCGTCTCGGCGAGTCGCGCCATCGCCGTGACGTGCGCGATGAGGTTCCCGTGCGTGGCGATGGGCATGGTGGGATGGAGCGGGATGCGCCCGAGGTCGGACCACGTGGGGTTGCGCTCCGAGACGTACCGCCAGACGTCCAGCGAAAGCTGTCGTAGCCGCCGGTCGCCGATGGCGGTGATGCCGGGGAAGACTTCCAGGACATGCTCGCGTGTCAGCATCGCGCGGCGAACGCTTCCAGCTGGACCGCGTGCTCGCGATGGTGGCCCCAACATTGGTTCGGCAGGATGCGGAGCAGCGTCTTGCCCTTGAGCGACGGGAAACGATCCGGATCCTCGAGGTCGGTCTCGGCGCACGCCTGGACGGCCTCTACGAGACGATCGTGGGCCCAGCGGAATTCGGCGAGCACCGCGTCGACCGGGAGCGTGCGGGCATGCGCGACGACCCAGGCATTCGTCGTGGTGTCGGTGGCCTCCTCGGCCTCGCTCGGTGCATCGTCGCGGCCGTAGAAGTCGCGAGTCGTCGGCGGCCGCCCGGTGAGATCGCCGAAGAGTGCCGCGGCCACGTAGCGCTCGTAACCGGCCTCATGCGCGAGCATGTCGCGGACCGACCAGTCGTCAGTGACGCCGACTTCCGTGAATCGCTCGCGCGAGATCGAGTCGAGCACGGCCATCACCTCAGCGATGCTGGCGCGCATCTCAGCGAGCGCGGTTTCTTTGACCGTCGTCATGTCACCAAGTCCTGAGCGGGTGGCGGGAATCGAACCCGCGCCTCAATCTTGGAAGGATCGCGCGCTTCCACTACGCCACACCCGCGGCGCTGTCAGTTTAGACGACACTCCATGTGATCGGTCGATTATCGATCTCGATGACTCGCCCGCGCTTCTCGAGGTAGACGAGATGCGCGAGCGTCTCGGCGAGCGCGAATCGCTCCTCATGCGGCGAGCGAAGGACGGGGAACAGCACGCGGCAGATCGCGTACGCGCTGCGTGGCGTCCCGCTCGCGGCCTCGAGCGTCGCGTCGAGCCGCATCGCATGGTGGGCGAGGATCTCGTCGACGCGTCCGGCGCAATCGTCGAACGGATCGCCGTGCGCCGGCAGAACCCGCTTGACGCCGAGCGTCTTCATCCGCTCGAGCGCGCTCAGGAAGTCGCCGAGCGGGTCCGGCCGACCGTCAGGGTAGACCCCGACGTTCGAGGTGATCCGCGGGAGCACGTGGTCGCCCGCGACGAGGGTCCCGGTCGACGCTTCAAAGAGCACGGCGTGATGGTCGGTGTGCCCCGGCGTCCAGATGACCGTCAGCGCACGACCGCCGAGGTCGAGGACTTCGCCGTCCGTCACCGCGCGGATCGGCTCGAATGGATCGACGCGCGATCCCATCGCGATCCACGCCGCGCGCATACCTTCATCGACATCTTTCGGCATGCCGTGGCGTTCGAAGAGCTCGTACGTCCTGTCGATGAGCCGGTGATCCGCGCCCCAGACCTCGCGGGCGCGCGCGATCTCCGGTCCGTGCATGAGCAGCTCGGCGCCCGAGTCGCGGAGCGTGCCGGCCATCCCGAGGTGATCGGGGTGCAGGTGCGTGATGAAGGCGGTGCGAATGTCCGGCATGCCGATCGCGGCGTCGGCAAGACCCGCGCGGAGCGCGGCCTCGGCCTCCGCCGTGTGCATCCCACTGTCGACGACCGTCCAGCCGCGATCGCCTTCGAGGAGATAGACGTTCACCGCGCGCAGCGATGGGATCGGGAGAGGGAGCACGAGGCGCCGGACGCCCGGCGCGACGTGCTCGGCGGACGTCACGCACCTAGAATGGGGGGACTCCGGCCCGTTCGTCTAGCGGCCCAGGACACTGCCCTCTCAAGGCAGAGACCACCGGTTCGAATCCGGTACGGGCTACACGCGTCGCCGCCGCTGTCAGTTTCCGCGCGAGTCAGCTGAGCGATGCCAAAGAAAGCCGCAGGTCTTTCCGGTGCCTACGGGCTGAACGTATGCCGGTCATGGGCCGCGGTCGCCTGCGGCGGCCTAACATCGCGACGTGATGCCCCGCATCGTGCGCGTGGAGTTCTCAGCACCACCAAGGCCTAAGCCACTCGGCACGATCCCGGGCGAAGCGTCGTTGAACGCGATCCGAATTCCGTCGTGCTCGTGGGCGAGCTCGACTCTGAGGATTGCGTTCCCGCAGCCCGACAAGTTCACCACCCTTACGACGACGCGGCACGCGACGGTCAGCTGACCGCGCCTTGAATCCCGCGTCGTCCTCCACCGATCCTTCCTCACTCCGTCACACACGGCGGCGAACGTCAACGCGATGACCCTCACACCGCGGGGCATCGCCCGACTCGCCGGCGTGTTCGAGGTCCTCGAAGGATCGTTCTCGCTTGCAGGCCAGCAGCTCCTGACCGGTGCGGTGGTGAAGGTTCACGATCCGACCGCCACGGCCAGCAACATCCTCGGGAATGAAGCGCTCTATCGCGCCGCGCTCGCCGCCGGGCTGCTCGCCGTCGTCTGGCACCTTCTGTGGGGCTTCCTCCTTTACGACCTCTTCAAGGTCATTGACCGGACGGTCGCCCGTTTCTCGCTGCTGCTGCTCGTCATCGGGAGCGCGCTGCAGGCGGTGACCGGCATCCTGCTGTTTGGTCCACTCGTGATCTTGCGATCCGATGCGCTGGACGCGTTCACGCAGCAGCAGCGCGAAGCGCTGTCACTCGTGTTCCTCAATCTCAACGCGCAGTCGCAAAACATCTTCCTGGCGTTCTTCGGCTCCTGGCTGATCGCGATCGGCTACCTCGTGTATCGCTCC
>Ga0070698_100000030_pt1 | contig 95971 bp, 94 predicted proteins | sample KBSK1502metaG_FD_65477 | JGI IMG/M metagenome (GOLD analysis project Ga0070698, IMG submission 65477) | Corn, switchgrass and miscanthus rhizosphere microbial communities from Kellogg Biological Station, Michigan, USA - KBS K1-50-2 metaG | ecosystem: Host-associated > Plants > Roots >... | reverse complement strand
CGAAGACCTTGTCCTCTTCCACGAGCTTCTTCACCGCGGCCACGGTCTTGGCCGGCTGGTAGCTGTCGTTCTCGTAGATGAAGCGGATCTTGCGGCCGTTGATGCCGCCCTGGTCATTGACCATCTTGAAGTACGCATCGAGCGTGCGGTCGATCGCGCCGTAAAAACCCGCAGGTCCATCCTGCGGTCCCCAGCTGCCGACGACGACCTCGGTGTCGGTCACCCCGGGGACGACGGCCTTGGCAGTGGCAGGCGCGGACGTCGCGGCGGACGTCGTGGTCGCCGACCCGCAGGCCGTCACCAGCAGCGCGACGAGCAACGGGACGACCTGCGCCACCCGTGGCCGGGATCGGTCTTGCATCCTCGAAAGTTGCCGTATCAACAGTTCCCTCCTACTGGCCTTCGTGGCCCTAATGCCCCAGATACGCGCGTCGCACCTCCTCCTTCTGCCGGAGCGCCGTGCTCCGATCGCCGAGGATCACGCGTCCGGTCTCGAGGACGTACGCATGGTCGGCAACGTCGAGCGCCATATGCGCGTTCTGCTCGACGAGGAGCACGGTCGTCCCGGCGGCGCGGATCTCGCTGATCACTCGGAAGATCTCCCTCACCAACATCGGTGCGAGGCCAAGGGATGGCTCGTCGAGCACGAGCAGGCGTGGCCGCGCCATGAGCGCCCGTCCGATCGCGAGCATCTGCTGCTCGCCGCCGCTCAGGGTCCCGCCGCGCTGCTGCAGCCGCTCGCGGAGGCGCGGGAAGTACTCGAGGACACGCGGCGGCTCTTGTCGGGCGGGACCACGATCCGATCGGGCATATCCGCCGAGCGACAGATTCTCGCGTACGGTCAGATCGGCGAAGATCTGCCGTCCTTCGGGCACCTGGACGATCCCGGCGCGCACCACACGGTCCGGCGCCCAGCCGTCGATGCGCGTACCGCCGAACTCGACCGAGCCGCGCGTCGGTCGGAGGAGACCGGAGATCACGCGCAGGGTCGTCGTCTTGCCCGCGCCGTTCGCTCCGAGGAGCGCGACGACGCTCCCCTCTGCCACCTCGAGGCTGACGCTGTGCAGGGCGCAGACGCGCCCGTAGTAGGCCTCGATCTCGTTCACCAGGAGAAGCGGACGAGCCGCACTAGGCATCGACGACCTCGAGGTCGGGTTCGCCGAGGTAGGCCTCGATGACCACCGGGTCACGGCGGACGTCAGCCGGCGCGCCCTCGGCGATGCGACGGCCGAAATCGAGAACGTAGAGCCGATCGCAGAGTCCCATGACGAAGGACATGTCGTGCTCCACGACGAGCACGCTCAGGTCGAACCGTTCACGCATCGTGCGGATCAGGTCCGCGAGTCCCTGGCTCTCGTGGCGGTCGGCTCCGGCGGTCGGCTCGTCGAGCAACAGCAACGCTGGGTGCGAGACGAGCGCCCGGCCAAGCTCGACCAGCTTCTGGAGGCGGAAGGGCAGCGTGGAGACCGCGCTGTCGCGATGGTCCGCGAGGCCAAGGTACTCCAGGATCTCGTCGGCGCGCGCCCGCGCGCGGGCTTCGTCCGCGCCGACCCCGCGCAGGCGCAAGCCGTCACGGATCGCGCCGCCGCGCATGACCACGTGCTCTCCGACCAGCAAGTTCTCCAGCGTCGTCATGCTGCGAAACAGCTCCACATTCTGGAACGTGCGGGCGATGCCGAAGCGGATGATCTCGTGCGACCGAGCGCGGGTGATGTCGCGGTCCTTGAACCGGATGGTCCCGCGCTGGGGCTCGTAGAACCGGCTGATGCAGTTGAAGACCGTGGTCTTCCCCGCTCCGTTCGGTCCGATGAGCCCGACGATCTCGCCGCTGTTCACCGAAAGGTCGACGCCGTCGACGGCGACCAGTCCTCCGAAGCTCATCGTGAGCCCCTTGATCTCGAGGACCGGTCCGCTCACCTGACGCCGCTCCCCTCACCCAGCTCGACGATCTGGTCCGCGCGCGAAGCGCCACCTCGCACGCGTGCCGCCGAGCCCTGTCGCACGGAGCGCACGACCCCGGCCAAGCCATGCGGCAGGAACGCGATCGTCAGGATGAGGATCGCGCCCAGAACGACGATGTAGAGATTCTTGAAGTCGTGCACCACGGGCAGTCGCGTCAGCGCGTTCTGCAGGAACGTGAGCAGCAGGGCCCCCGAGAGCGCACCGCCCACGGAGCCGAGGCCGCCGAGCACGATCATCGTCAGGAAATCGACCGAGAGGAGCACGGTGAAGTCCTCGGGACTGATGCCGTGGAGGAGGTGCGCGTACAGGCCGCCCGCGATCCCCGCGTAGAGGGCGCTGAGCGCGAACGCGGTGGTCTTGTACCGGACGAGGTCCACTCCCATCGCGCGCGCCGCGATCTCACTGTCGCGGATGGCCACGAACGCGCGGCCGGTGTGGCTCGTGACGACGTTCCTCGCGAAGATCGTCAGCATGACGAGCACGGCCGCGGCCAGGTAGTAGTAGTCCTGATCGGTGCGGAGCTCGATCGTGAATGCGCCCAGCGGGAGCGACGCGAGCGGTAGTCCGTGCAGACCCGATGAGCCGCCGGTCCAAGAGCCCTGCCACACGACGAGCTGCGGGATCGCGAGGCCGAAGCCAAGTGTCGCGACCGCGAGATACGGACCGGACAGGCGCAGGGCCGGCAGGCCCAACAGGAACCCGATCGCCGCAGACAGGGATCCCGCGAGGAGCACCGCCACCACAAAGGGGAGACCCACGCGGAGGGTGAGCAGGGCGGACGCGTAGGCGCCGATCGCGAAGAAGCCGGCGTGTCCGAGGGAGATCTGGCCGGTGTGTCCGATCAGGATCCCCAGGCCGATGGCGACGATGGCGTAGACGAGCGCGAGCGAGACGAGATAGAGGACGTAGCCCGGAGCGACGCCGGGGATGACGCCGAGCGCAGCGGGGAGGACAAGGACGGCGGCGAGGCCGAGACCATACGGCGCCACGGCGCGCCCGCGCGTTCGCAGCCAGCCCAGCAGCACCCCGGCGCCTAGACCTTCTTGATCTCGTGCCGGCCCAGCAAGCCACCGGGCCGCACCACGAGCACGAGCACGATGAGGGCGAACGCGATGGTGTTGCGGAGCTCGGCGACCTCGAACCCCGCGACGCTGTCGATGACGCCGAGCAGCAGTCCACCGACGACGGCGCCGGGGAGGCTCGTGAGTCCGCCAAGTACCGCCGCGGCAAACGCCTTCAGCGCGACGTCGCCCATCATGCCGGGGTCGAGGTAGTTGATCGGCGCGATCAGCATGCCGGTCACCGCGCCCATCGCGGTACCCATCCCCCACCCAAGGGCATTCATGCGACCGATGCTGATGCCCATCAGCTGGGCCGCCACTCGGTTCTCGGCGACGGCCCGCATGGCGATCCCGGTCGGGCTGAAGCGGAAGAACGCGAAGAGGATCGTCATCAGGACGAGCGTCACGATGAAGATCAGTGCGTTCAGCTGGCTCACGACGACGGTCCCGAGGTGGAAGGGCGGACCGACGACGGGGTCGGGAAAGGTCCGTATCTCGTAACCCCAGATCCAACCCGCGGCACCGAGCAGGATGAGACTCAGGCCGACCGTGACGATGACGGGGTTCAACACGGTGGTCGTGCTGATGCGGCGCAAGACGACGCGCTCGATCAGCGCGCCGAACAGTCCCGCGAAGAGGATGGTCAGGACGAATGCCACGGCGAACGGGAGCCGGAGCGCCGTCAGGAGCGTGAACGCGACGAATGTGCTGAACATCGCTGTCTCGCCCTGAGCAAACGTGATGACCCGGGTCGTCTTGAAGATCAGGACGATGCCGAACGCGGTCAGCGCGTACAGGCTGCCGAGGGCGAGCCCGTTCACGAGCAGCTGTCCCCACGGGAGGTCGGTCAGGATGTCCGGCGCGACGCCCGTCATCGGCAGAGCATCCGGAGGGCGCGTTCGGCGAAGTCGTCGGCGATCGCGGTCTCGGCGAGCCGCCCTCTCGGCCGATACCAGCGATGGACCCAGGTGCACATCCCAAGGAGAGCGAGGGCGGCGAGCTTGGGGTCGGTCCCGACGAACGAGCCGTCGCGCATGCCATCGCCGATGACGCCTTCGAACAGGTCACGCATGGTCCGTTGCTCGTTGTGCACCTGCCGCAGCGCCGCCGGTGGCAGCACCTGTTCCTCACGGAGGTACACGCGAACAGAGTCGAGGTTTCTCAGGACGCCGAGCACGTAGGCGCGCACCATCGCGCGTAGCCGCTCGGTGCACGTGCCCGGTCCATACGTGATGGCCCGTATCTCGCCCAGGACCTGATCTGCTCGCCCTTCGAACAGTCGAACGAGGAGCTCCTCCTTCGAGGAGACGTAGTAGTAGAGGCTGCCCTTGTAGAGGCCCACGGCATCCGCGATGTTCTGCATCGAGGCCGCGTGGTACCCCTTCTGGCGGAAGATGCGGAGCGCCGCTGCGTGGATGGATTTCTCGCGCTCGGCGGATCGGCGCTGTCGCCGCTGCCCGAAGGTTGGCGCGCTCACCCTCCCCACCAGCCGTGCCACGGGCGGGGACGATATACCAAACGACCGTTCGGTAGAACGGGCGTAGGCGTAGCCTCGCGCGGTGAGCGATCGAGGGGCGATGCTGAACGCGGCCGGGGAGCGGGTCGTCGTCGAACCGATCGGCTTCGACGATCTCGGGGACGACGAGATCCTCGTCCGCCTGACTGCGAGCGGTGTGTGCCACACCGATCTCCACGTCAAGAACACGAACGGCTGGGGCATGGCGTTCCCGATCCTCCTCGGTCACGAAGGCGCCGGCGTCGTCGAGCACGTGGGACGAGCGGTGACCTCCGTGCGGCCGGATGACCGGGTCGTCATCTCGTGGCGCGTCCCCTGTGGCGCCTGCGCGATCTGCCTGCGCGGTGATCCGGTCCTCTGCCAGACCCAACGGGTCGCCCAGCCTCGCGTCCGCCGTGCGCGCGACGGCCAGCATCTCGCCCGCGTCCTTTCGACCGGTACCTTCGCCACCCGCACGGTCGTTCATGCGGCCCAGGCCATCCCCGTACCGAGCGCGATTCCGCTCGACAAGGCCTGTCTCATCGCCTGCGGCATCGTGACGGGAGTGGGCGCAGCACTGAACACCGCGAAGATCCGCGGGGGATCACGCGTCGCGGTCATCGGCTGCGGCGCCGTGGGCCTGTCCGTCGTGCAGGGCGCGCGCATCGCCGGCGCCGATCGGATCGTCGCCGTCGACCTCACGCCGCAGAAGCTCGAGTGGGCTCGCCAGTTCGGCGCGACGGACGCGGTGGACGCACGCAGCGGCGATCCCGTCGCAGCCGCCCGGGCGGCCGCGGGCGGGCCGCTTGATTACGCGTTCGAGGTCGTGGGCCTTCCCGCGACGGTCGCGCAGGCCGTCGGCATGGTCGGGTATGGGGGAACGGTGGTGATCGTGGGCGTCCCACCGACCGATTCGACGGTCACGCTGCCGCTCGCGCGGGGCGGTCTCTTCAACAAGAAGGTCACCCTCACTTCGTGCAGCGGTGGCGACATGGTGCCGTCCGAATTCTTCCCGCGGCTCATGCGCTGGTATCTGGATGGCACGCTGCGTCTTGACGAAATGGTCACGCGCGAGATCGGACTCGACGACGTAGAAGACGCTTTTGCCGCGATGACCAGCGGGGCCGTGATCCGGTCGGTGATCCGACTCTAGCGTCGGCCGCCGACACGGAGGTCGATCGCTGCAGTGGTTCGTGCTCAGGACCGCTACAAGAACGTGCGGCCCGCCCACGCCCGCGATTGCTCGACCCCGACGGCTACTCCGTCCGCTCGAGGAAGAGGGAGAAGCCGAGCCGCCCCGTGTAACGGGGGCGGAACCGTTCGGTGTCGTACTGGCGTGCGACGTCGATGCGGCGTGCGCCCAACGCCGGATCGGGCAACGTCGTGTGCGCGAACGTCCCGTCGCGGATCGCGACCATCCGGCCGGAGATCCCCGAATCGAGGAGGTCGACTGCGATGTTCGCGAAGGTCGTCGCGACCATCTGGTCGAACGCGTCGGGGTCGCCGCTGCGCAGGTCGTAGGTCAGCTGGCTCACGATGACGTCCTGCCCCGTGCGTGCCTGGATCTCCGCCGCGAGCGCGTCGCCGACATCCGCCTTGCGGCGATGCCCGTAGGCATCGGGCTCGCCGACCTGCGGCAGCGTGCCGCCGTTCCACATCGCACCCTCGGCGCAGATCACGAACGCGTACCCGCTCGGGTTCCCGCGTTTGTCCTCGAGGAGGATGCGAACCAGGGCATCGAGGTCGAAGGGTGATTCGGGGATGAGACAGCGGCCGGAGGTGACGTACGCGGTGTGGAGCGCGGTGAAACCGGAGTCCCGGCCGAAGATCCGAAAGATGCCAAGACGCTCGTGCGAGCCGAGCGTCGTGCGCTGGCGGTCGACCGCGGCCATCGCGCGAGTGATGGCGGTGGAGAAGCCGATGCAGTACTCGGTGCCCTGCACATCGTTGTCCATCGTCTTCGGGATCGCGATGAGGCTGACGCCCTCGCCGACCAGGACCTGCGCGAAGCTGAGGGTGTCGTCGCCGCCGATGACGAAGAGGTGATCGAGGGCGAGGCCGCGGAGGTTCGAGAGCACGACGGACGTGAGGTCGAATGTGCCGTCGGCGTTCGCGAGTCGAGCGACCCGATCTCCGGGCAGGTGCGCCGGCAGCCGATCCGCACGCACGCGGCGCGGGTTCATACGCGAGGTATGGAGGACGGTGCCGCCCGTCCGGTCGATCGTCCGCGTATTGAGCGGATCGAGCCGGGTGATGTATTCGCCATCGAGGTCGGGGCCGAGGCGAACGTGCGTGAGGCCCGCCCAGCCGCGACGGATGCCGAGGACCTCGTGGCCATGCTGCGTCGACCGGTACACGACGCTCTTGATGACCGAGTTGAGCCCCGGGACGTCTCCCCCGCCGGTGAGGATGCCGACGCGCACGCACGCATCATGCGGGATGCGCGGCTCCGTGCGCCCGGGCGTCTAGCGGAGGGTCTCCGCACGCGCGACGAGATCTGGCGCTCGCCTTGCTCCTCGCCTGACCGAGGCCGGGTGGCGCGCTAACTTGAGATCAATGGCGACGCTCGGCGATGTCGCTGGACCGATCTGGCTGATCACCGGCGTGCCTGGCTCAGGGAAGACCACGATCGCCCGGGCGATCTGTGCCCGCTATTCGATGGCGGTCCACATCCCCGTCGACGACCTCCGCGAGCTCGTGGTCTCCGGGTTCGCATCGCCTCTCGATCCGTGGACGAGCGAGGCGACCCGGCAGTTCGCGCTCGCACGGAGGACTGCCGCTCACATGGCGGCCGATTACAGCGACGCCGGATTCACGGTGGTGATCGATGATGTGATCTGGCGGGAGCGCGCAGAGCAGCACTTCCCAGACCTCGGCGGGAGGCCGCTCCGAAAGGTCGTCCTCTTACCGGCGCTCGAGGTCGCGCTGGCTCGCAACCGCACTCGTGCGAATAAATCATTCGACACATCGGTGCTGGAACCGGTGATCCGCGACCTCCAAAACCGGTTCGCACAGAACTACGGTCCAGAGGACTGGACGGTGCTCGACACAAGCGACCTGAACGTGGAAGAGACCTGCTCCGAACTCTTCCGTCGGCTCGCTCACAGCTGACGGTCGCCCGAGTTTCCTCCGGGGATGCCGAGTACGAGTCGCGAGATCGAACCGGGTGTTCACGCGCGTACGCTCTCGGCGGTGCACCGCGTGCGGCCCTTCGCCGAGCGGGATTACCCGGCGTACGCGCGACTCCGAACCAGAGGTGCGGCCCCGCAGCTCAGCGTCGACGAGGTCCGCGAGGAGGATCGACGCTGGGACTGGTCGCGCTTCGACAAGCTACGCCTCGTCGCGGTCGACGACGACGACGCGTCGGTCGGCTACGGCGAGATCTACCAGTCGCCGAGCCGCTTCGACCCGCGCCGCTACTTCGTCGACCTGGTCGTCGACGCACCGGTGCGACGCCGGGGCGTCGGTGCTGCGATATGGCACCGACTGCATGCCGCGCTCGTCGAGCGCTCGGCGCTGGTCGCGTGCCGGTGGGCCGACGACCATACCTCCTGCTCCGAGTTCATGACGAAGCACGGCTTTCGCGAGGTCATCCGAGCGTACGGCCAAGTGTTGACGATCGCGACCGCGCCACTGCCAGCGCCCGGCATCGAAGAGCAGCTGTCCGCCGCCGGCATCCGCATCGCGACGCTCCCGGAGCTGGTCCGAGAGCGACCCGACGCCATGGACCGAGCGCACGAGCTCTACAGCGCATGTCGGGTGGACCAGCCGACCCTTGGACGGGTGACCGAATGGCCCTTCGCCGACTGGCACGCCTTCAATGTCGAGGACCCGCTCGCACTTCCAGACGCGTATTTCATTGCGCTTGCCGGCGAGCGCTTCGTTGGGAACTGCAGCGTTCGACGCACGGCGGGAACAGCCGACGTCCTCACCATCGGCATCACGGGCGTCTTGCCGGAGTTCCGGCGACGCGGCATCGCTCGAGCGCTCAAGCTCCGCACCCACGCCTACGCGAGGCTCCATGGATACAACGAGATCCGCACGAGCAACACGGGGCCCAACGTCGGCATGCTCGCCCTGAACAAGGCGCTCGGCTACATCTTCGTCGACAGCTGGGCCGGTTATGAGCTTGACATCGCGGCTGCGACGTGACCACGCTGCCACGCAGCGCGGCCTCCTCCGCATGTGACCGTGGGCCGCGAGACCCAAATCCCGTCCGGCCACCGGTCTGTGTCGGGGACGACGGTCACCACTTGTCGGAGGTTGCAAAACGGGGGACGTCTCCCCAACGGAGGAATCGTCGCATTCGGCAGGTGCCGCGGAGTAATGTCGGCACGTGGAAGGGCAAGCGAAACTCCGTCGCCGCGCGCTGCTCCGCGGTGGTCTGGGGCTCGGCGTCGCGGCCCTCGGACTGGACGCGATCGCGGCGTGCGCGCCCAAAGGTGCGTCGGCGCCAGCGGCGGCCGCGCTGCCTTCTCCGGAGACGAAGAACCTCCGGATCAGCTGGGCCCTCTGTGATGCGCCGTACTGGATGGCGGGCGACTTCCTTCGCGAGGAAGGCTTCATCGTCGACACCTTCGGCAAGCACCTCATCACTGACCTCGGGGTACAACCGCTCATCCAGGGCGACGTGAACATCAGCATCCAGCTCGCTAACGCGTTCGTCGGGCACGTCGACGCGGGCCAGCCGCTCGTGGCCCTCGGCGGGCTCCACCCCGGCTGCGCTCAGGTGTGGGCGCGGCCCGGGATCAGCAGCATCAGCGACCTCAGAGGCAAGACCGTGGCCGTGCAGACGAAGACCTTCAGTTACAACAACAAGACCTCGCCAAACGCGATCTTTGGGTTCCTTAGCACACTGCTCGCGCACGTCGGGATCGCACCGGGTGCGGTGAATTTCGTCGAGATCGGGCCGGATCTGAGCCCGCTCGACGCGTTTTTGGCGGGGAAGTCCGACGCCTACCTCGCTCAGGCCGAGCAGGCCACGCTCCTTCAGGCAAATCCCAAGAACCCCGGCAAGCTGATCCTCGACACGACCATGGACAAGCCCTGGTCCCAGGTCTACTGCTGCCTCGTCACGGCGAACCGCGACTGGGCGAAGGCGAACCCGGTGGCCGCCAAGCGCGCCACCCGGGCGATCCTCCGATCCGCTGATGCGCTGACGAAGGACCGACACGCGGCGGCGAGCGCAGCGATCGCTACGGGAGCCTTCAAAGCGTCGCCGGAGATCACCGAGCAGGTCGTCTCCGACACGATCAAGGACATGTCATACGAGTGGCGCGCGTACGACCCAGAGGACACGGTTCGCTTCTACGCCCTGCAGATGAGCGACGCGAAGCTCATCACAAAGACGCCCCAGGAGATCATCGCCGCCGGCACGGACTTCGCCTACTTCCGCCAGCTGCGCACGGAGCTCAAGGCGTAGGGCTGCTCGTCCGGCTCGTCGCCGGGATCCCCTCGCCGATCCGAACGAAACTCATCGCGACTTTGGGTGTCCTCGTGACCCTGCTGCTCTCGCTCGGCATCCTGGGCGCGCAGCTGCTGAGCGACGCGAACGCCCGTGCCGACCACCTCGCGGACCTACAACGCAAGACCGCGGCGTACCAGGACCTGCGCCAGAACACCGACCAGCAGGTTTCGGGTGTCGCGGCTGCGCTCGCGACGCCCGATCCAGCCCGGCTGGCCAGCGCCGTCCGGCAACTCAACCTTGCCGGCTATAGCGCCGAGCGGCTGAGCTTCGTTGCGCCCGACGAGGCGGAGTTCGTGGATGAGCTGCGGACCCTCCATGGGCAATTCGTGGTCGTGATGAGCCAGGTCCTCGACCTCGCGAGGGCCGGAGGGAGCGTACAAGCGCACGACCTCTACACGACGCAGGCTGTTCCGTTGGCCGATCGCCTCGAGCGCGGCACGGACCAGCTGGTGCGCAAGGCCGAAGCCGAGACGCTCGACAGCATCGAGGCAAGTCACGCGGCGTACCAGCGCTCGTTGCTCGCCATCGCGGGATTTGGCGCCGCCAGCATCGCGCTCGCCATCGTGCTCGGCCTCGCGCTCTCGTTCTCGATCGTTCGCCCGGTCCGCGCGATGGAGTCGCGGGTCGCCCGCATCGCCCAGGGTGAGTTTTCCCAGCACGTCACGGTGGAGAACCGCGACGAGCTCGGCACGCTCGCCTCCGGTCTCAATCGCATGAGCGACGAGCTCGGGCGGATGTACGACGAGGTCCAGGCCGCGAACCGACACAAGTCGGAGTTCCTCGCCAACATGAGCCACGAGCTCCGTACGCCGCTCAACGCGATCATCGGCTTCTCTGACGTCCTCGCCCAGCGGATGTTCGGTGAGATCAACCCGAAGCAGGGCGAGTATGTCGAGGACATCCGAAGCTCCGGCCAGCACCTGCTCTCGCTGATCAACGACATCCTCGATCTCTCGAAGGTCGAGGCCGGCCGGATGGAGCTCGAGCTCTCGCGCTTCTCGCTGCCCGAGGCACTGCAATCGGTCGTGATGATGGTCCGGGAACGAGCAGCCGGCCATCACATCGCGCTCACGACTCGGATCGACGCGAAAGTCGACCGGGTCGAAGCCGACGAGCGCAAGATCAAACAGGTCGTCCTCAACCTCCTGACGAATGCCGTGAAGTTCACCCCCGCCGGCGGCCGGGTCGAGCTCAGCGCGACCCGCGACCGGGACAGCGTCGTGGTCGCGATCCGGGACTCCGGCGTGGGCATCGCGCCCGCCGATCAGGCTAGGGTGTTCGAAGAGTTCGCCCAGGCTCGCAGCGGCGCCACGCTTGAGCAAGAGGGGACCGGCCTCGGCCTGACCTTGAGTCGAAAATTCGTCGAGCTGCACGGCGGGAAGATCTGGGTCGAGAGCGAAGTGGGCAAAGGCAGCACGTTCCGCTTCACCCTCCCGCACCGGCCCTCCCCGTTGGACGACAATCTGCCGCCCGGCGGCACGATCACGGAACTCGAGTCCCGCTAACCACTTCCTCAGACCATTTCGGGCATTCAGCGGCCGCCGGACATCGCGGGGATGACCATGACCTCGCTCCCGTCGGGGATCACCGTCTGGAGGCCACCCGCGGTCCGCACGTCGGCGTCACCGACGTACACGTTGACGTACGAGCGGATGGCGCCGCCCGTATCGAGCACGATCGCGCGGAATCCCGGATGCCGGCGGTCGATGTCGGCGAAGACCTCGTCGAGAGTTGCCCCCGTCGCCTGGACCCGCGTCTGTCCGCCGACCGCATCGCGTAGCGTGCCGGGCAGCCGAACGGTCACCGCCATGTCATCGTTCCCACATCGGCGTGGAGAGATAACGCTCTCCGCCATCCGCCACCAAGGCCACGACCACGCCCTCGCGCTCCCGGGCGACCTCGGTGGCAGCCGCGATCGCGCCGCCGCCGGACGGTCCGCTGAGGATCCCCTCCTCGCGCGCGAGGCGCTTGGTCATCGCGATCGCGTCGTCGGTACCGATCGTCCGGTGTTCGTCGGCGAGGGCTTCGTCCCAGAGCGCGGGATGGATCGCCGACGGCATGTGCTTCCAGCCTTCGATGCCGTGGAGGGCCTCGTCGGGCTGCACGGCGACGATCCGCACACCGTTGGGCCGCAGCGCGCGCGACAGGCCAACGACCGTGCCGGACGTGCCGACGCCGGCGACCACGTGCGTGACGCGGCCGTCGGTCTGGGTCCAGAGCTCCGGGCCGGTGGTCGCCTCGTGGGAGAGCGGGTTCGCCGGGTTCGAGTACTGGTCGAGATAGACATAGCGAGAGTCCTTCGCCATGTCACGTGCGGTGAGGATCGCCCCATCGCTCCCGGCGAGCGGGTCCGTGAGGGTGAGACATGCGCCGAAGGCGGTGGCGATCCGCCGGCGCTCGGGCGAGAGCTTGTCCGGCATGCAGAGCTCGACCCGGTGGCCGCGGACCGCACCGACCATCGCGAGCGCGACGCCGGTGTTCCCGCTCGTCGCATCGAGGAGCGTCCGACCGTCGAGGTCGAAGCGCTGCTCCGCATCGAGCACCATCCAGAGCGCCGCTCGGTCCTTCACGCTGCCCCCGGGATTGAACGATTCGAGCTTCGCCCAGAGCTCGCCGCGGAGGCCCGCGCCGATGCGCCGGAGCGGGACGAGCGGCGTGTCACCGATGGACTCGAGGAGCGTGCCCGCGACGAGCTCGCGGACACGCTCCCGTGTGAGCGGGATCATGGCTAACCGGCGACCCGCTCGACGACACGTCCCTCGGCGGTGATCCGGACCGCGACCGGCACGACCGCGATGCCGTACTTGCGCGCGAGATCCGGCCGCCGGCTCACGTCGATCGTGACGAGCCGCTCCCCGCGTGCGACGAGATCGCGCGCGAGGGACAGGCATTCGGTGCAGAGCGGATGCGTGAACTCGACGACCGCGGGACCGGCCGGATCCTCGAGATCCGTGAGGTCGATCCGATCGAGCGCGTGCGATCGGATCCCGCGGACGCGCGCACCCAGCTTGTACAGCTCGCAGCCGACGCAGAGGCCGGTCGTGGCCGCGAGGGCCGCGAGCGCGGTGACCGCGAGCCCCAGGACGGCGCCGAGCGTGGCCGCTCCGACGGCGTACGCGAGCGTCGCCGTGCCGAGGAAGATCGCGCCGAGGAGATTCGCGAATCGCGGCGGACGGGAGTCCTCGAGCGGACCCTCGCCGAACCGGGGCTGGACGAGCTCGAAGTACAGGAGGCAAGGCACGCAGTACCGGCGGCCGAACCGCAGCCCGATCGCGAGCTGCGCTGCGAGGAGGCCCAGCAGCGGCCACCAGCCGAGCCCGACGCCGAGGAGCGAGATCGTCGCGACGATGGTCTGGTTGAAGCGCGGGGCGCGCGCGTCGATGACGTCGGTGTCGCGGTACGGATCGGCGCGGCGCGCGATGTGGGTACTAGCGGATGCGATCACAGGAGCTACTCCAGCGCGTTATTCGAGGGACGCGGGGTCAGCTTCGCGGGGCTACCTCGAACAGGCGCAGAGTCCGCCGGCGCAGCGCGCGGCGCGATCGCGGAGACGGTGAAGCCGCGGGGTCACTCGGCCGCGCGGCCAATCGCGATGCTGGCGCTGCATCGGACAAGGGTAACAGTCGACCCGGCCCGAGCGTCCCGTCGCCGCCGCGGGCGAGGGACCTCGGACGCACACTTTTACCGGGCGGGCGTGAACGCGGAGGTCGGCGCTGCGGTGCGATCGATCGGCTTGCGCTTCTTGACGTCAGGGTTCTTCGCCCGGCGGCGGGCGTTCTTGAGGCGGGCTCGGGAGCCAGTGCGTCGCGACATGGTGTCTCCTCTCGGATCGACCACTAAGGATGCGTCATTCAGGCGGACATAGCGAGCACCGATCGCTGGGCGCATCATCGGCTCGTGCGCCTCACGTGGGACGCGTCCCCGTGGCTCCTCGTGCCGGTGCCGTTCCTCGCGGCGCCGGCGGCGTACCTCTGGATCGCCGCGGCGTTGCAGGCCGTCGGCGTCGGCGCTCCGCTCGACCCGTTCATCGCCGCTGTCGGCGCGCTCGGGCCCGGCATGCGACCGGTCTTCCTCGTCGTGTTCTTCGCGTTCCCGGCCGTCGCGTTCGCGCTCGCCTTCTTCGGGTTCCTCGGCGGCGAGCTCGGGATCGCCGACTGGACGATCGACGCGCGGCTGCGCGTACCGCGGCCGCCATGGCGCGTCATCGATGCGCTCGCCGCGACGCTCTTCGTCCTCACCACGGTGCTGGTGCTCGCGATGGCCGCGCACGGGATCAGCGGCTAGCGGGTCGTCTCCAGCTCCCGACGAGCGAGAGCATCGCGGGTAGGAGCGGAAGGTCGAACGGCTTGCGCAGCGCGGCGACGAATCCGGGGACTTCGGCGGGACGGTCGAACCGGCTCACCGACACGATGAGCACCGGGATCTCGGCGGTCGTGGGATCGGCCTTGATCGCGCGCAGGATGTCGTAGCCGTCCATCCCCGGGAGCGAGAGATCGAGGATGAGGAGGTCCGGCTTCGGGTCCATCAGCTGCAGCCCCTCGATGCCGTCGGCCGCGAGGATCGCATCATGTCCCTCGTCACGAAGCATCCGCGAGTACATCTCACGGGTGTCGGCGTCGTCGTCGATCGCGAGAATGCGCAGGTGGTCCTCCTCGGCGGGCCGCGTGCGATACGAAAGCGTTGGCGCAACTCTAAAAGACGTCGGCCAAGCAATCCCTATTCTCTGTGTAGGGGCCTTAGCTCAGCGGTCAGAGCGGCTGCTTTACACGCAGCGGGTCGGAGGTCCGAATCCTCCAGGCCCCACTCGCCGTCGCTAGCTGACGACCATCCAAGGCATCGCCGGCAACGGGAAGAGGCGCACGTGCCGCCCGGCGAGGATCAGCGCGTCGGCGATGCCCTCGAGGCGCCCGAGCTGCGTCGCGAAGTAGTCCAGGCGCTCCGACTCACGTGCATCGAGGTCTGCCTGCTCGCTCCCCCGCCGCGCGATGAGCTGCCAGAGCTCGAAGTAATCGCGTGACAGATCGTCAGCGTGCACCGTGAGCTGGGCCTCGTAGCGGCAGCGCGCGAGGCGCACGCTCGCGGTCTCGAACGTCGTGAGTCGCCCGAGCGCCGCGAGGAAGTCCGCGCGGAGGCGAACGGCCTCGTCGCTGCCAACTTCCGCGCGCGAGCGGCGGTACGCGCGGCCGCGCGCCTTCGCCTGGACCGAGAGCTCGCGATGGCGCTCGTCGATACGCTGGCGAAAGCGCTCGCTGCGGACCGCGGTGGTCGTCCAAACGACGGGAGCACGAGGCGGCATCTCATGGCGATTATCCTGCCGCTCGAGCCGTGAACAAGACTGTTCTTGGTGCGCGGAACGTGAGAAAATGAATGAGCCCGACCTCGCCCGGTCGCTCCTTCGGTCCGCCCGGACCATCGCCGTCGTCGGCTTCTCCCTCCGTCCCGATCGACCGAGCAACTCGGTGTCCGCGTACCTGCGCCGGCACGGCTACCGGATCATCCCGGTGAACCCGCAGCTCCGCGGAGCGACCGTCGAGGGCGAACGCGGATACGACCGCCTCGCCGACGTCCCCCGCTCCGAGCAGATCGACTTCGTCGACGTGTTCCGGCGGGGCGAGTTCCTCGACGCCGTCGTCGACGACGCCGTCGCGCGCGGGATCACCGCGATGTGGTTCCAGCTCGGGCTCGGCAACGTCGAGGCCGCGACGCGCGCCGAGTCGAAGGGCATCCGGGTGGTGTGGGATCGCTGCACCGCGATCGAGCATCGCCGGCTCGGGGCTGAGGGTTAGGTCACCAGCGGCCGCGAGGCGTGAGCGCGACCTCCTTCGTCACGTCTTCCCCGCTCGCGACCCGTGACCAGAACGGATCGAGCTCGAAGTGGGCGTTCGCGACGCGCAGTGTCGCGATCAGCCCGCGGAAATCCGAAAGACGGTACGGCTTCGTATTCACCTTCACCGTGCTCGTCCGGCCGCGCGCGACGAAGTGCGGCGCGGACACGCCCGAATGGGCCCCCGGATAGCGCTTCGCATCGAGGCGCTGCAGCGAGCCGATCGGCACGCTTTGGTGCTGGAGTCCGAAGTTCGTCCGGTACGTGAGCGCATCGCCATCGATCTTGAGCTCGGTGAAGTACGCGTAGTTGAGGACGACGGCCGCGTTCAGGGCGAGGAACGCGATCCCGATGACGGTCATCACCGCTTCGTGTTGCGAGACGCCGAGGGCCAGGGCCGCGATCCCGGCGAGCGGGAAGAATGTGTACGACGGCCAGAGGATGAGCAGGTCGGGGCGGACGCTCGTCACGCGTCGAGTCTAGGTGTCGCCGATCGGCGCGATCGCGAGGCGGCGCTCGACCTCGGCGAGGGCGGCGCGGATCTCCGGGTCGCCGCGCTCATCCAGGCGCGCGAGGTAGAAGTCGCGGAGCCCGCGGAGCGCTTCGCGGATCGCCAACGGCCGATACGCGACGCCGGCCGCGACGCGATGCGGTACTCGAGCTCCGTCGGCCGATAGCAGTTGCGGCACACGAAGACGCGGGTCTCGACACCGTTGCTGAGGATCCGGGTCGGATGCGCGTCTGCGGCGATGTCCTCGGCGCGGCAGCGCGGGCAGCGCGAGACGGCCATCTGCGCATTGTCGAGGAGCCGCGTACCGAACGGACCCGGGATGAGCCAATTGGACGTCTTGTCACGGCGTCGGGTATCTGTGCATATGGACGCGTGCCGGCAGGCGAGGGCAAGGGGTGGTCGAAGGGTCGAAGCGCGAAGGATGATCCGCGGATCGCGCGCGCCGCAGCGGGGCATCGTGGGAAGAGGTACGTGCCGCGAGTGCCTCCGCATCTGGATGGGCGGCGAAAGGCGCCGATCGCGACGCCCAGGTGGTCTCCTCGCCTCGGATACGCGATCGGACTCATCGCGACGGACGGTGGGATCAACCGAGGACGCAACCTGGGATTCCCGAGCGCCGACCGCGAGCTGGTCGTCCACCTTCTCAAGTGTCTGGGCAAGGACAACAAGATCAGTCGCGTCCGCACCCGGACCGGCGGTGTCGTCTATCGGACCCAGATCGGCGATGCGGCGTTCTGTCGGTGGCTCGGGACGATCGGGATCGGTGCGCGCAAGAGCTTGACGATCGGCGCACTCAAGATCCCTGATCACCTCCTTTTCGTTGTGGCTCGCGGCTTGTTGGACGGAGACGGTTCGATCATCAACGAGCGCGCGCGCGCAGACACTGGTCGACGTGACGATTACTACTGGGAATACCTGCAGACGAAGTTCGTCTGTGCGAGTCGGCCACACCTCGAGTGGTTGAAGAGTCGGCTTGACACGGCAGTTGGTATCAACGGACTGATCATCACGCGGACCGCTCGCGCACGACGGCATGCGTGCTACACGCTGCGGTACAGCAAGCGGGACAGCCACCGACTCCTACCGTTGCTGTACCGCGACACGACCGTGCCGCGCCACACCAGGAAGTGGCGGGTCTGGGCACGGTACGAAAAGCGCCATCGATCGGAGTTGGCCGGGCTGTCGCTTTGCTAGAATTGTCGCGTCGCCGCCCAGGTGATGAAACGGTAAACATGCAAGTCTGAGGGGCTTGTGCCCGAAAGGGTTTGCGGGTTCAAGTCCCGCCCTGGGCACCGATCAATCTACAGAACTCGCTTCGACCATCGCCCGCTTCTGAATCGCAGCGCGAGGATCACCGCGCGCACGCAGTAGTCCACGAGCACCGCGAGCCAGATCCCCGCGAGCCCGAGGCCGAGCGGGAACGCGAAGAGCACCGCGAGCGGCAAGCGGACGACGAACCAGTTCACGATCGTCGTCGACATCGTGAACCGCGTATCGCCGGAGCCGCGGAGCGCGCCGCCCATCGTGAAGTTCACCGCTTGGGCCGGCTGGGCGAATCCGATCACCACGAGCGCGCCGATCCCCGCGGTCACGACTCCCTGGTCGTTCGTGAACAGCCCGAGGAAGAAGTGAGCGAAGAGCGCGAGCGTCGCTCCGGCCGCCGTTGTCCAGAGGATCGCCATGCGGGTCGCGGCCCAGCCGGAGCGCATCGCGCGTTGCGGATCGCGCATGCCGAGCGACTGACCGACGAGCGCCGCGGACGCGGCCGAGAAGCCGACGCACGGGAGGAATGAGAGCGACTCGAGCTGCCCGACGAGTTGATGGGCCGCGTACGCCTCCGTGCCGAGACGGAACGCGAGGAAGCCGAGGGCGAGGATCCCGATGCTGAAGAGGAACGACTCGCCCGCGGAGTAGCCGCTGATCGACGCGAGCGATCGCATCGTGCTCCGCTCGAGACGCCAAGAGCCGCCCGCGAGCCGCAGTCCCGCGATCCCGCGCCAGAGGAGCGCGACCGTCGCGCCGCAGAACACGACGCTCACGCCGACCTGCGCGACCGCCGCGCCCATAATCCCGAACCCGGCCACGGTGACCAGCGCGTACGTCGTCGGGATCGTGATGCCCGAACCGAGCGCCGAGAGCCACATCGGCGTGCGCGTGTCGCCGGCGGCGCGCATCGCCGAGACGCCGATGATCGATACCGTCTGGAACACATTGAGGCCACCGATCGCGGCCAGATACGGCGCGCCGGCGGAGGCTACCGCGTCGTCCGCACCGAGCAGGCTGAGGAGCTGCTTCGCGAAGATCGCGAACAGGGCGCCGGTCGCGATACCGAGCACAGCACCGAGGACGAGCGATTGGCGCACGACGTACGACGCCACTTCGGGCCTGCGCTCCCCCATCCGCCGGCTGACGAGGGCGACCGTGCCGATCGAGAGGGCGTTGAACACCGGGAAGAGCAGGAACGTGAACTGGAGCGACGCGCCGACCGCCGCGGTCGCGACAGCGCCGAGGTGGCCGATGAACGCGATGACGACGGTCTGGCCGCTCGCCCGGATGAGCTGCTCGATGATGCCCGGCCACGCGAGCTGGAACGCCGCGCGTCCGGGACTGAGGAGCGCGAGCTGCGCCGCTCGGGTGAGCGGCAGGGATTCTTCGACCTCCTCGATCGCCTCCGCCTGGGTCACGCGATCGCGACGCCCTCGCCCGCGATCGCCTCGCCGACCCTCCACGCGGTCACGCCGCGCGCCTCACGCGCTTTGTCCCACGCCGCCGCATGCGCCGCCGGGACGCCCACGAGCAGCCCGCCCGACGTCTGCGGATCGAGCATGAGCCGGCGCGTCGCATCGTCGATCGCGTCGGCGAACCGCACGTGGTCTTCGCCAACGTAGAACGCCGTATTGCGCTCGAGCCCACCGAAGCTCACCCCGCGCTCGGCATGCGACCGCGCGCCGGGCAGCAGCGGGACCGCCGACGCATCGATGCGGACCCCGACGCCGGAGCGCTCGGCCATCTCATGCGCGTGGCCAGCAAGCCCGAACCCGGTGATGTCGGTGGCGGCGTGTAGGCCGGCGTCCAGGGCCGCTCGCGCCGCGGCGCGGTTGAGCGCGACCATCGAAGCGATGACCGACGCGAGATCCTCCGGCGCGAGATCGCCGTTCTTGTGGGCGGTCGCGAGCACACCCGTGCCGATCGGCTTCGTGAGCCAGAGCGCGTCGCCCGCATGAAGTGCGCCCTTCAGGAGCAGACGGTCGGGGTGCGCACGGCCCGTGACCGCGAGCCCGAACTTCGGCTCGCTGTCGATGACCGTATGTCCGCCGGCGATGACACCGTCGCCCTCGGCGATCTTGTCGACCGCGCCCTGCATGAGGCGCTCGAGCGGGTCGAAGGAGAGATCGTCGGGCCAGGCGACGACGTTGAGGGCGAACAGCACCTCGCCGCCCATCGCGTAGACGTCGGACATCGCGTTCGCCGCGGCGATCGCGCCGGCGGCGTACGCGTCGTCGACGATGGGCGGGAAGAAGTCGACGGTCTCGATGATCGCGACATCGGGCGCGACGCGATACACCGCCGCGTCGTCGCTCTTGGCGAGACCGACGAGCAGCTCCGCGGGCTCGCGCTGCGTGCTGAGGGGGCGCAGGACCTGCGCCAGTGGGCCGGGGCCCAGCTTCGCGCCTCAGCCGGCGCAGGACGAGAGGCTGGTGAGCCTGATCTCCTCACGGGTGAACACGCGCTGAGGATAGCCGCGGCTTCGGTCAGGTCGACTGCGAGCGCAGGACCAACGCCTGCGCGACGCCGATGAACGCGCCGAGGTTCGCACCGAATGACGGGACCCCTGCGCTCACAGTCCCGTCGGTGGCGTGCGGATCGCGGTGTACCAAAGCCCGAGCGCGAGGACGATGAGGAAGAGCGCGAGCGCGAGGTACGACATCCCGCGGCCGCGGCGGATGAGGACCGCGAGCAGCAGGAGCGCCGCGGCGCCGACGAGCGCGAGATCGAGGACCAAAAAGAACAGCTGCATCAGATGACCGCGTGCTCGAGAACGAGCGCGCCCTTCGCGAAGCGCTCGAAGCGGAGCGGCGCGATATCGACACTGGTCGGCTCGCCGCAGATGACCTGAGCGATCACCTCGCCGACGGCCGGCGCCTGCATCAGCCCATGCCCCGAGAAGCCGGTGGCGCAGACGAAGCCGCGAACGTGCTCGACGGGCCCGAGGATCGGATGGTGATCCGGCGTGTCCTCGTAGAACCCGGCCCAGCCCGTCTTCACCGTCGCCTTCTCGAGCACGGGGAGGCGCGAGAGAGCGTGCTCGACGACCGTCGGCAGGAAATCCCAGTTCACCGAATCGTCGAAGCGCGGCGGGTCGGCAGGATCGGCCATGCCGAGGAGGACGCCGCCGGACTCGCGGTGGAAATAGAGGCCCGACGCGAACTCGATCGTGAGCGGGAACTCGCGGTCGAGTCCGGGCACCGGCCCGGTCACGAAGATGTGCCGGCGCAGCGGCGCGATCGGCAGTGCCAGGCCGACCATCGCGCCGACCTGCGCGCCCCACGCGCCGGCGGCGTCCACGACCGTCCCGCACTCGATCCGCTCGTCACCGGCGCGCACCGCCGTCACCGTCCCGTTCGAGACGTCGATCGCGCGCGCGGGCGCGCCCTCGCGGAACTCGACACCCCGCTCGCGCGCGCGGGCGACGAAGCCCTGGAGGATCGAGTGCGGATCGGCGTACCCGTCCTTCGGGCAGAACGTGGCGAAGCGGACGTCGTCGACGCGGACCTCGGGGAAGATCGCCTGCGCCTCGGCTGCGGTGAGCCGCCGGGCCGGGACCTCGAGCCGCTTCCACAGCGCGAGCGATCGCTCGAACGGCACGACATCGCGCTCCTCGGTGATGAGGAACAGGTAGCCGACCTGATGGAACTGCGGATCGATGCCCATCTCGTCTTTGAACGCCTCGAGCCGCGGGAGCGCGCGCTGCGACAGCCGCACGTTCACTTCGGTCGAGAACTGGAGCCGGATGCCGCCGGCGTTCTTGCCCGTGGATCCCGTCCCGAGCCGGTCGCGCTCGAGGACGATGACCTTGCCGGCGCCGCGAAGGCTCAGCTGATACGCGATCGAGGCGCCGATGACGCCCCCGCCGACGATGACGACGTCGGCGCTCGTCATTGCTCCGGCGGCACGGCGGAGGGCGCGAGCCGGACCATCGCGAGGAGCCCCTTGTAGAGCTCGAGGTAGTCGCGCGACCCGTACGCGACCGAGCGGGCCCCGCTACGCCGCGTGCCGGGAACGAGCTCGGCCATATCGGCCATCGCCGAGGTGAGGAACGCGAGGTCGATCTCGTTCCGCGCCTTCGGCTTCAACGGCTTCGCGTCGCGTGCGACGTCCATCGCCTTCGCCGCCGCGGCCTGCAGGAGCTCCTGGACGCGCTGCGGGTGGAGCATCTTCGCCGAGAACCGACCCGTCGCCTCCTTCGTCTTCACGGTGACGCACGACGGAACCAGCGCGCGCGCCTCGCGACACGTCGCGCCGTCGCCGGACACGAGGGTCACGCTCGCGTCGAAGTACCCCGCGAGGTACGCGTTGAGGGTCGTCTCACCGACCGGCTCGCCGTTGAGCTTGCACTCGTAGATCGCGCGGCTCGCGTACGTGTGGTCGAGGACCGCGCGCGGATGGCCCGCCCGACCGTGATAGCCGATGAAGAAGCAGGTGTCGTAGCCGCCGTCGATGCCCTGCCCCATGAACCACGGCTTCGCGGTGCCGGCGAGGAGCTCGGCGCGCGGATCGACCTCGTCGGGGTGGAGGTTGTGCATCGCGCCGTGCGAGTCGTTCACGCAGAAACGCGCTGCGCCGTTCGACGCGGCACCCTCGATCGCGGCGTTCACTTCCTTCGTCATGTACGTGCGCGCGCGTTCGTACTCCATGCCACTCATCATCACTTGGCTGTATGCCGCGACGCCGCCGATGCCCTCCATGTCGACGGAGATCCACACGCTGGAGGGATCATGCTTCGGCACGGTGCGGATGGTAGCGAGATACGTCGTTCGACCGCTGCGTCGGCTAAAATGGAAGTCTCCCGCCGACGTGGAGAAACTGGAAAACTCGTACGCTTCAGGGGCGTATGGCCGAAAGGCTTTGCGGGTTCAAGTCCCGCCGTCGGCACCGTTCCTCAGTCTGTAGCGCTCCCAGATCTCCCACTTCCGAATGAGACGGGGCACCGTTCCATCCGGATAGAGGCGCTTGAAGAGGTCGATGCTCGCGTACTTGCCGTACCGCAGCACATTGAACTCATGCTTCGGTGGCTTCGGCGGTGTTACCTCGATGTAGCCCCGCGTCCGTAGGTGGGGTTCGAGGCGCGCCCTGAGCCACTCGAGATGCGCTCGACTCGCTGAGTTGAACTGCGCCGCCAATCGCTCGTAGAGATAGTTCGGATAGAGGCGCTTCGTCGGCGCGTGTACGAAGTTGACGACGCTTCCATCTCCATCCAGGAGTCCGCGGACCACCGGGAACAGGAATTGTTCTGGCACGTCGATACCGCCGAGGGTCAGGCTCTTCGCTGGCGTCAGGCCGACGGAGAGAAACCAGCGATACAGCTCGACATCGCTGAATGAGGCTCGGTAACAGACCCGCCCGTCCTGGTCTTTCTAGCTCCGTAGCGGATCGGTCGACCGACGCATACGAGGAACGTCTCGACCAGTTGTGCGTCTTCGGAGTCGAACACAAGATGCCGGCGATCGCCAGACAGATTGCCATCGGTAGCGGCCAGTCCGACCGCGTAGGCAAGGCGATCGGTCCAGACGATCGGCCGCGGTCGGTCGAATGGTCGACTGCCGCCACGCAGTCGATAAGGGCCCCTAACCATGCTTCGCCGCGCTTCGGCGTCACGAGCGATCCGCAGATCGTCGGCCGCCTTGCGGCCCTTGGCCCAACCCTTGCCCTCGCCCTTCGGCACGCTCTCTTATGCGCAGATACCGGACGCCGTGTGAAGGGGTCCGTTCGGCTCACGAGGCGTACCAAACGGCTCACTGCCTGACGACGGTCTTCACGTACCAGTCCTCGACGTTCCAGAACCGCTGGGGTGGATCGCTCACCGGCGCGACCTTCAAACCGTGCACGGCGTGCGACTGCGCGTAGAGGTAGTCCGTGTAATAGAGGAACACCACGGGCACGTCGGTCGCGATCGCCGTCCACACCTGCGCGAAGAGATCCCGCCGCTTCGCCTGATCCACCGTCCTCCGCGCCTGCTCGAGGATGCGATCGATCGGCAGCGTCGAATATCCCGAGAAGTCGTCACCCGGATCGTTCAGCTGGCTCGAGTGGAAGAACGGGTACGGGTCGGGGTCGCTGCCGACGGTGATGCCGACGAGCAGCGCATCGAAGGCTCGCGCTCGTGCCACGCGGTCGACGAGCTGGCCGAACGGCACGGCGGTGACGCTCACCTTCATCCCGATGGCCGTGAGATCGTCGGCGATCTGCCGCGCGGCCGCGAGGCGCGGCGGCTCGTCCGATGTCGAGATCGAGAACGCCAGGGCGACGCCGCCTTTATCGCGGATGCCATCGCCGTCGTGGTCGATCCAGTCCGCCGCGTCGAGCTGCGCGCGGGCATCGCTGCTCGAGAACACGTACTTCGGCACGTCGCGCACGAACGCCCACGACGTTGACGGCACGAACTCGTCGGCGACGCTTCCCCGGCCGTCGACGGCGGCCTGCAGCACTTTGCCGCGGTCGATCGCGGTCGCGATCGCTTGCCGCACCGCCCGGTCGCGGAAGACCGCTTTCGTCGGTCGCACGTTCAGGAAGAGCGCGGTGAAGTCATTCGTCGGCAGGCTGAACAGGTCGACCGACCGCAGCGTCCGGGCACGGCTCGCGTCCTGCGGATCGAGCCCGCCGGTCGCGTCGACCTCGCCGCGGGCGAGCGCCGCGAGCGCCTCGCTCTCGTCGCGGTAGAACCGCAGGATGATCTTGTCGAGGTACGCGCGGGAACGCGCCGGCTTCGTGCGGTAGAAATCGTCGAACGGCACGAGCGTCACCTGCCGCGCATCGACCTCGCTCACCTTGAACGGCCCGGTCCCGACCGGCTGCGTGTTGAACGGCTGACGCGCGAGCTCGGAGAACGCGACCTTGCCGAGGAGGTGCGCGGGCAGCAGGGGCACCGTGGTGCTGCCGGCGAACGGCGCGTACGCATCGGGCAGCGCGAAGCGGACGATCTTCGTGGCGAGCGCCGCCACGGTGACGCCGCGGAACGCGTCGGCAAACGGACCGCTATACGTCTTGTCCTGCAGGAGCCCGACGGTGTAGAGCACGTCGTCCGAGGTGACCGGTGCGCCGTCCTGCCAGCTCGCGTCGGGTCGGATCGTGAACGTCCACGTCTTCCCGCTCGCGTCGACCTCGTAGCTCGATGCGAGGTCGGCGACGATCGATCCGTCCCGCGCGAACCGGGTGAGCCCGCTGAACACCAGCCGCGATACGTCGAGGTCGACGCTGGTGGCGGCGATGATCGGATCGAAGTAGAGCGGCGAGCCGGCGACCCCTTCGACGTACGTGCCGCCGAACGCCGGATCCGTCGATCGGTCGGTCCGATCGGACGCGATCGCGACGACGCTCGTGACCGCGAGCAGCCCGACGAGTGCCAGGACGATGAGCTTGTCGCGTCCGGTCACCGATGAACGCTCCGACGAGGCGTGGGGGGCCGGACGGTCAGGCGGCGGGCGACGTCGTCCGCGCGCCGACGAGCGAGATGATGATGAACACCGCGACGAGCACGATCGTCAGGCGGAACAGGGTCCGCTCGATGCCGCGCCGGCTGCGGTAGGCCGTCGACTCGCCACCGAACGTCGACGAGAGGCCGGTCCCCCGCGCCTGCAGGAGGATCGACGTCGCGACGGCGACCGCGATGAGCAGCTGTGAGGCCTGAAGAAGATCCATCCGGAGACCTCAGTGTAGACGGTTCAGCGCGGCCGATAGATGAAGAGGCCGCCCGACGCGCGCGACGTGAGCCGATAGCGCGCTTCGACCGCACGCACGAGCGACGCATCCCACCGCGCGCGCTCGTAGGCGGGCGCGGCCGCGAGCTGCGCGAGGTCGACTTCGCTCACGATCGCGGTGAATCGCGCCGCCTCGACGTCCGTCAGAAGCGCGCCGGGGTCGATCGTCCGTCGCGCGACCAGCCGGCTCCACAGGAAGAGGTCGTCGACAACGACGCGATGGCCGGTCGCGACGAGGAGCCCACTGTCCTCGGCCAGTACGAGCTCGTCGGCCGCCAGCGCGCTCGCGGCCGTCGCCAGGCGCGCCGGGTCGCCCCACGCGCCGGTCGTCGGGGACCGGCCCGGCACGATCCCGAGCGGGTCCAGCACGAGCGCGGCGACGATGAGGTCGGCGAGGGCGACCGCCGGGTAGAACGGAGCACGCGCGATGGCCGGAGCGACCGAGGCGAGCGCGAGCGATCCGGCCGCGCCGAGATCGAGGAGGTAGTTGATCGTCGCTCCTTCCCGGCCACCGAGGACGACGATCGCGAGCCCCGCAGCGACGTACGCGCCGATCGGTCCGGCGAACGCGCGCGACACGAGCCCCGCGCCGACCAGCGCCGCGTACAGCACGACCGCGAGGAACGCGAGCAGCGCCGCGGACTCCAGCGACCACGGGAGCGCGTTCCAGACGACGACGTGCGTCCAGAGGCCGGCGTACCCGAACGGCACGAGCGCGACCGCGGCGACGACGATCGCGATCGCCGAGCCACGCCCGAACGGCTGCAGCTGCGTTCGATCGCGCCACGCGATCCAGACGACGAGCGCGACGAGCACGACCCCGGCGGTCGGCTTCGCGAGGACCGCGAGCACGAGGAGCGCCGCCGAGGGCCCCGCTCGTCTTCGCTCGAGGGCCACAACGCCTCCGACGGTGAGCGCGAGCGCGATGAGATCGGGCTTCACCGCCGGACCCCAGATCGCGACCGGCGCGAGCGCGAGCCAGCCGGCGCCGAGCGCCGCGGCGACGAGACGCCCGCCCGATCGGGCGTGCCACGCGATGAGACCCGCCACCGCGAGGGTCGCGACGACGCTCAAGACGCGTCCGGTCACGAACGGGTCGCCGACCGACGCGAGGAGGAAGTACAGCGGCGGGTAGTTCGCCGCGGTGAACGTCGGACCACTCGTGTCGGCGTATGCCCCGAGGGAGCGCGACAGGACCGCGGCGTGGGCGACCGCGCCCTCCCCGTAGAGGACCGGGCCGTCGAGCCCGATGGCGCGGATCCACGCCGCCAGCGCAGCGAGCGCGACGAGCCCCGCGATCGCGGCATACGCGAGCCACGCGCCACGCGTGACGCGGGTCATCGGCGCGCGAGTAGCGATCGTCCGGTCATGCGCGGCGGCACCGGGAGACCGAGCAGGCCGAGGATCGTCGGCGCGATGTCGGAGAGCTCACCGTCGCGGATGGTCCACCGCGCGGGGTCCGCGGAGATGAAGACGACGGGCACGGGATCCGTGGTGTGCTGGGTATTCGTGCCGCCGTCGGGGAACCGCATCTCTTCGGCATTGCCGTGATCGGCGGTCAGCAGCATGCAGCCGCCGGCCGCCAGGGTGGCATCGACGGCGGCGCCGACCGCCGCATCCGTGGCGGCCATCGCGCGAAGCGCGGCCGCGAAGACGCCGGTGTGACCGACCATGTCGGGGTTCGCGAAGTTCACGATCGCGAAGTCGTACGTGCCCGAACGCACCGCCGCGGCCAGCCTCGCGGCGACCGGCGCGGCGCTCATCTCGGGCGCCAGGTCATACGTCGTGACCTTCGGTGAGGGGACGAGCACACGATCCTCCCCCGGGAACGACTCCTCGCGCCCACCGTTAAAGAAGTACGTCACGTGGGCGTACTTCTCCGTCTCGGCGATGTGGAGCTGCTTCAGGCCGGCCGTCGCGAGGAGCTCCGCGAGCGACCGCACTTCGCGCGGCGCGAAGGCGACGCGGACCGCCGGCAGCTCGACCTGATAGTCGGTCATCGTGACGAACGTCAGGTCGCGTGGGACGCGCGGCCTCACGAATCCGGTGAACGACGGATCCATCAGCGCCCAGGTGAGCTGGCGGGCCCGGTCGGGCCGGAAATTGAAGAAGATGACCGCGTCCCGATCGGTGACCGGCCGGCCGGCGCCGACGACGTGCGGCTCGAGGAGCTCATCCTTGCAGTCGGGAGATCGGTAGCACTCGCGCAACGCGTCCTCGGCCGTCGCGACGACCGGTCCGTCCGCGTCGACGATCGCGCGATACGAACGAAGCGTGCGGTCCCAGCGTTTGTCGCGGTCCATCGCGTAGAAGCGTCCGTGCACCGTCGCGATGGGCGCGCCGACCTGACCGAGCAGCGGCATCGCGCTGCGCGGCGGCATGTCACGACCGTCGAGGAAGGCGTGCACGACGACGTTCTTCACGGCCTCCCGCTTCGCGAGCTCGATGAGCGCGGCGAGGTGGCGCATGTCGGCGTGCACCCCGCCGGTGGAGAGGAGGCCCATGAGGTGGAGGGTCTGCCCCGCTCTGGCGGCGGCGCACGCGGCTCGCAGGGCCGCGTTCGCGAAGAACGTCCCGTCCGCGATCGAGCTGTCGATGACCTCGAGCGACTGCGGCTCGGCATACCCCGCGCCCATCGTGAGGTGGCCGACCTCGCTGTTCCCCATCACCCCCGCGGGAAGCCCGACCGCTTTCCCGCTCGCTTCGAGCTTCGCGTGCGGATGATCGTGGAGGAGCCCATCGAGCCGCGGTGTGTCGGCACGGGTCACGGCGTTCGACGGCGAATCCGGCGAGATACCCCAGCCATCGAGGACGCAGAGCACCACCGGCCGGTACGCCGCGGTCACAGCACCTAACCGAACGCCTTGACGATCGCCGCGAACTCGTCGGGCTTCAGCGACGCGCCACCGACGAGCGCGCCATCGATGCCGTCCGCCGAGGCGAACTCGGCGACCGTCGTCGCCGCGACGCTTCCGCCGTACAGCACGCGGATCGCGCCGGCTTCGAGCCCGTGGACGCGGAGCGCGGTCCGGATCGTCCGCGCCGCCGCGCTCGCGTGCGCGCCCGTCGCCGGACGGCCGGTGCCGATCGCCCACACCGGCTCGTACGCCACGACGAAGCGATCGGGCGTCGCCCCGCGCACGCCTTCGAGATCGCGGTCGATCTGGCGCTTCAGCACCGCCTCGGTCTCCGCAGCCGCGAACTGGGTCTCGGTCTCGCCGACGCACAGCACTCCGCGCAAGCCGGCCGCGAGGACGCGCGCCAGCTTTCGCGCGATGCGCGCATCGTCATCGCCCTGATCGCGCCGGACCTCCGAGTGGCCGACGATCGCACCGGTCGCGAGGCCCCGCAGCATTGCGACGCTGATCTGCCCGGTGAACGCGCCGCGGTCCTCCCAGTGGACGTCCTGGGCGTAGACGTCCACGCCGGTTCCCCCGAGCGCGTCGGCCACCGCGGCGAGCGCGATCGCCGACGGCGCGACGCCGACGTCGGCCGCGCCACGCGGCATGCCCGCGACCGTGCGTGCGAGCGCCACCGCGTCGGCGATCGAAGCGGGATTCATCTTCCAGTTGCCGATGACGAGCCGCGCGGCGCTCACGCCTGCGCTTCCTCCACGAGCCGCCGCAGGCGCGAGCGCACGACCCACTTCGTCGTATCCAGGCGGCGGGCCAGGTCGTTCAGTGTCGCGGTCGGTGCGCGGAGACGGGCGCGGGCCGCCTCGCGGAGCGGCTGCGGGAGGCGCGCGAGACGGCCACCGCGCACGAGAGCGCGGATCGCCTCCGTCTGCGTCCGCGCGGCGACGACCGCCCGCGCGAGGTTCGCCGCCTCCGCGTTGACGAGCGCGTTCGTGCGACCGCGCACCTCTCGTGACACGCGCTTCGCCTCGAATCGGAGCAGCGTTTCGGTCGCGCCGCAGGCGCGCAGGAACGCCGCGATGAGCTCGGCGTCGCGGACGGTGAAGACGAGCTGCCCGCGCCGCGACCGGATCGCCGGCGCGAACCCCTCACGCCCGAGGAGCGAGGCGGCGCGACGCACCTCGCCGCGCGGCGGCCGCAGCTCGAGGAGGTACCCCGACGGTCCCGCCGAGACGGAGCCCCCGGAGAGCATGAGCCCGCGCAGGTATGCCCGGCGGCAGCACGCGCGGCGGAACAACGAGCTCGGGTCGACGTCCTCCGTGCGGTGCGCGAGGCGACGCGCCGGGACGCCGAGATGCCCGGCTCGCGGCAGGAGCGCGGCGAGGACGCGCGCGTCGCACGACTTGAGCGGCAGGCGCGCGAGCTCGGCCTTGATCTCGTCGGAGAGCGGCGAGCGCTCGCGCGCCCGGACACCGCGGCTCACGTGCGGACGTCCGGCTTGTCGCGATCGCGGTGCTCGACGACCACTTCGCCGCTCCACGACGTCGACAGCCGGCGGGCCACCTCGTCCGCGATCGCGACCGACCGGTGCCGCCCGCCGGTGCACCCGAACGCGATGCCGAGCCGGGCCTTCTTCTCCTCTTCGTAGCGCGGCAGCGCGAAGTCGAGCAGCGGGATGAGGCGTTCGAGGAATGCGCGCGTCGCCGGATGGTCGAGCACGAAGCGCCGCACAGGTTCGTCGCTGCCGGAGAGCGGACGCAGCGCGTCGATGTAGAAGGGGTTCTCCATGAAGCGCACGTCGAACACGAGATCGGCGCTCGGCGGCAACCCGAACTTGTAGCCGAAGCTCACGAGCTGCACGAGCATCCCCGCCTTGCCCTCGCCGTAGAGCGAGTGGAGCGTGTCGCGCAGGTCCTTCACCGTCAGGTGGGTGGTGTCGATGACCTTGTCGGCGCGAGCGCGGAGATCGACGAGCAGCCGCCGCTCCTCCTCGATCGACGGCTGTACGCCGCCGGTCGTCTCGAGCGGATGGCGATGCCGCGTCTCGCTGTACCGGCGCAGCAGCACCTCGTCCGACGCGTCGAAGAACAGCACGTGCGGCCGCGTGCCCGCGCGGTCGAGCTGCTCGAGCTGCGCCGCGGCGTCGGTGAACAGCGCGCCGCTCCGCGCGTCCACGACCATCGCGACCCGTGGATGGCCGCCTTTGCGCGCGACGTCGAGCGCCGAGCCCATGAGCGCGGGCGGGAGGTTGTCGAGGATGTAGTAGCCGAGATCCTCGAAGACCTTCGCGGCCTGAGATTTCCCGGCGCCGGAGAGACCGGTGACGACCACGAAGTCGGGGCGCGTGGCCATTCCCCGGATCAGCTAGTGCGGGATGATCCGCGAGGCGACGAACCCGACGAGCCCGATGACGATCGCGCCGATGATCGCCGTGAGGACCCCGTCGACCTGGAAGCCGAGGATCGGGATGGCCGAGACGAGCAGGAGCATGAGCCCGGCGATGACGAGCTGGAAGAGGCCGAGGGTCACGCAGGTGATAGGCATCGCGATCAGCGAGATGATCGGCCGGACGAATGCGTTCACGACGCCGAGGACCAACGCGGTGAGCGCCAGGGAGACCCACTTGTCGGCGTCGCCGTAGCCGTACGCCGTGTGACCGTAGGAGATGCCGGGGATGAGCGCCGCCGCGACCGCGATGGCGATCGCGTTGATGACCACCCGACCGATCAGCCCCATCCGGACGGATATTAGGGGGCTAGTACTGGTTGATGGTGCCGAGCCGGCGGATCCGACCGTCCGCGCGGCGATAGGCCCAGAGGCCGATCGGGATGAGCACGATGGTGCTCGCGATCAGCGCCAGATACTCCACCGCCGGATCGACGAGCGGGCGCGTTCCCAGGGCCTGCTGGCGAAGGATGTCCATCGCGTACGTCGTCGGCAGCGCGTACGCGATCGGCTGCAGTACCCCGGGCAGCAGCAGGATCGGGAAGGCCGCGCCCGAGGCGACCGAGAACAGGAAATTCGCGCAATCGACGAACAGATTCGCGTCGCGGATCGACAGCACGACCCCGGCGATGAGGTAGGCGACGCCGACCATCGCGACGATCGCGATGAGGATCGCCGGGACCGCGTACAGCATCTCCGCGCGTAGCCGCAGGCCGAAGAACGCGACCCCGACGATGAAGATGGCGGTCGTGCTGAACACGAACCAGAACATCCCGCCGAGCGCGCGACCGATGACGAGCGTCTCCCGCGCTGTCGGGGTCAGCCAGGTCGGCTCGAGCGTGCCCATCTCCATCTCATTGCGGAAGCTCATCGCCATCGCCCAGAAGGCCGTCGCGACGAGCCCGCTGATCACGCCGCCCATGAAGATGAAGCCGGCGAGGTCCGCGGTGCCGATCGTTTTGTCGAGCCCGACGGCCTTCCCACCGACCGCGAAGGATGCGCCGAACAGGAGCCCCGGCAACACGCCCTGGTACAGCGGCGTGAAGATCGACGACGCGACCGAGAACCGGTAGCGCGAGACATTGCGGATGTCCTTCTTCGCGATCGCGAGCGCAGCGCGGAGCTCGTCCATCAATAGCGTCCGAACATGCCGCTGCGGCGGGCGCTGGCCTCGAGGACCCGGAAGAGGACGATCGCGACGGCGCCGAAGGCGACCGCGAGGACGGCGAGGGAGGCGGCGGTCGGGCCGAGGTCGAGCGGCGTCGCGCCCTTGAGGAGCACGTCGCGGATCGCTGCCACGATGTACGTCGGCGGCATCGCCGCCGACGTGGTCTGAGCCCACGCCGGCAGCATCACGATCGGGAAGGTGATCCCGCAGAGGAGCGACAGTCCGCCGCGCACGAACTGGACGGCCGGTCCGACCTCGCCGAACCGCAGGACCGCCGCCCCGAAGAGCGAGCCCATGGCGTACATCGCCGGCAAGCCGGCGAAGGTCACGAGCAGGGTGAGGAGGATGCCCTGCAGGGGCAGCACGACGCCGAACAGCAGCCACACCGCGAGGCCCATGACCAGGAGCTGGAACAGGACCCACACGATGTTCGTGAGGGTCGGGCCGAACAACGGCACGAGGCGCGACACGGGTGTGAGGAACACCGCCTCGAGCGAACCGCGGATCTGCTCCTGCCGCAGCGCCGTGCCCGGTCCCCAGAGCAGGGTGCTGAGCCACATGTACATCGCGTAGCCGACGAACACGAAGACCGTGACGCCGCTCGTGCCGGACCGCGCGGCGAACGCGTCGATCGCCTCACGGTCGCCGCCGCCCGAATACGCCTGGCCCATGAGGACCCAGACCGCCGGCAGCATCACCGGCCAGAAGATCTGCCCGACGAAGTTGGCTGGATAGCGGCGCAGCGTGCGGAACGACATCCGGCCCGCCGCGCCGAGCGCCCGAAGATCGCCGGCGGCGAGGGCGAGGTTCATTCCCGGAGCGCGCGACCGGTGAGCGAGATGAAGACGTCCTCGAGCGACACCGGCACGACCTCGACGTGCTGGATGGTCGCGCCCTCGCTCCGGGCCGCGTCGAACGCGGCGGGGACGAACTCGCGGGCCGACGCGCAGTGGGCGGTGACGGCGAGGGTGCCGTTGTGGCGCTCGCTCCGCGCGATGACGGCGCTGTTCGCGAGCCGCGCCAGCATCGGCGCATCCTCCCCCGTCATGCCGATCTCGAGCGTCACCACCTCTTCGGCGCGGATGCGCCGCTTCAACGCGGCCGGCGTGTCGAGGGCGACGATCTGCCCGTGGTCGATGATCGCGATGCGATCGCAGAGCTGATCCGCTTCCTCCATGTAGTGCGTCGTGAGGAGCACGGTCCGGCCCTGGCGCTTCAGCTCCCGGACACGATCGCGGAGGTCGCGCGCGGCCTGCGGGTCGAGACCCACGGTCGGCTCGTCGAGGATGACGAGCGGCGGATCCGGCAGAAGGGCACGCGCGAGCGCGAGCCGCTGCCGCATGCCGGTGGAGTAGCGCTCGACGTAGTCATCCGCTCGATCGCCGAGCTTCACCGCGGTGAGCGCGGCGTCGATCCGGGCCTTCTGGCCCTTCGGGGGCACGTGGTAGAGCGCCGCGAAGTATTCGAGGTTCTCGCGGGCCGTCAGCTTCCAGTAGAGGCTCCGCTCGCCCGAGAGCATCGCGCCGAGATTCGCGCGGATCTCACGCGGGTTCGCCTTCACGTCGATCCCAAGGACCCGCGCCTCGCCGCTCGTCGGCTCGAGGAGCGTCGCGAGCATCCGAAGCGTGGTCGTCTTCCCCGCACCGTTCGGCCCGAGCACGCCGAAGATCTCGCCGCGCTCGACACGAAGGTCGATCCCGTCGACCGCGACGAACTTCTCGCGCTTGTCGGGCTCGCGGCGGAGACGCTGCCAGATCGTGCGGCGGCCCTTCTCGAAGACCTTGGTGAGGCCGACGACCTCGACAGCGGGCGACAGGCCCATTCGAATTACTCGACGACGATCAGGACCCGGTCGTCTCCATCGGCGATGTCGACGATCGGACCGGAGTGCGAGATGTGCCGGAGCACGTCATCCAGGTCGATGCCGAACTTCGCGAGCTGCTCGCGTACGAGCCCGCTCGCCGCGATCTTCGTCTTGCCCATGCGCGCGATCCCGAGCGGGATCGCGATGTTCACCTTCGTCTTGCCGCCAGAGGTCACGGTGATCCGGAGGGTCCGGCGACCGAGGCCCGGGGGCATGGACGGGTCCGGTGGGAAGGGCGGCCGGCCGGGGCCGTGCCCGCCGAAGATCGGCTCGGGACGTTCCTGGTCCTCGATGTCGCCGATCGCCCTGAGCAGGCGGTACGCCTGCTCGGCGTCGATCTTCCCGTCCGCGAGCAGCTTCAGGACCTGCTTTCCCTCTTCGCTCGGCATCAGCGTCCGCGACGCGCGTCGAGCGCGGCCGCGGCGGCGTCGACGCCGACCTCGCCGCGCGCCACGCGCGCGAGCAGGTCGCGCACGTCGACGGTCGCAGCGGGATCGGCCGGCGGCTCCATCGGCTCGGTGCGCTCGACGTCGTCCGGCCGTTCCGCCTCGGCTTCGGCCGCGGCGGTCGCCTCGGGCGCCCCGCCACTGGACGTGCGGAGCTCGAGATCGCCGCTCATCGTCTTCACGATGACCTTCGTCTCGGCCGCGCCGATGATCACGTGCTTGTCCCGCCGACCACTCGCCTTGGTGTCACCGCCAAGCTCGCTCTCGAGGTCACCGCTCACACTGCTGAAGCGGATGTCGTACGAGCCGCCACTCAGCCTGAGGTCGACGTCCCCGCTGATCGTCTTCATGCGGTGCTCGCGGGTCTTCTCCAGCTCGCCGTCGATCCGCACCTCGCCGCTCACGGTGACGATGTCGGACCCGTGCAGGCGGACACGCTCGAACCCGAGATCGCCGCTCACGGTGTTGCCGATGAGCTGGCCCGCGAAGTTGCTGACCTCGCCGTCGCCGCTGACGGTCTTGAGCCGCAGCGGTCCCTGGACATCGTCGAGCTTCACATCCCCGGAGACGCTCTGCGCGTCGAGCGGGCCGCGCGTGCCCTCCACGACGAGGTCGCCGCTCACGGTCGCCGCGTCGATCCGGACCTCGACCGGCACGGTGATGTCGAAATCGACCGCGACGCGGCCGCCGCGGAAGAGATCCGCCCACCCGCGGTCCTGCTCGTAGAGGTGCGGCTTCAGCACGACGTCGTCGCCGTCCTGCTCCATCCGGACCTCGACGTTCTCGAGGAGACGCTTCGCGCGCTCCTCGCTCGTGCCGCGCACGCGCTTGCGCGCGGTCACGTGGATCGCGCCGGACGCGCCGACCTTGACCTTCGTGTCGCCGGAGACGTTACGGACGTGGAGCCGCGGCATGCCACCGACGGTGAAGTCGCGCTCGACGACCTCCGAGTACTCCTCGCCGCCGACGTCCGCGAGGTCGCCGAGGTCGAAGCTGAAGTTCATCGAATCGCGGATGCTCCGGCCGATACCGCGGCCGAGTGCGTCGCCCATGCTCGCGCGCATCGTGCGGCGGATCTCGTCGCGGACACCGTGACGCTCGTCGCGCGCGCGCTGGCGCTCGTCGCGGGCGCGCTGGCGTTCGTCGCGGCGCGCGGCATGCTCCCGTTCCCGCGCCTCGTAGTAGCGCTCGCGCGCCTTCTCGAATTCCTCGCGGGCGCTGCCGAACTGCTGCTCGTTCTCCCGGAACTGCTGCTCGTTCTCGTCGCTCATCACTGGGCCTCCAATAGCGTCGCCGCGTCGTCCGGCGCGATCTTGCCCTCCGCGAGCTCGCGCAGGATCTCCTTGCGGCGCTCGGTCTCGCGATCAGGCTCCGCCTGCGACGGGAACCCGAGGGCGCGGATGACCGCGTCCAGCCGCGACCGCACGGTCGGGTACGAGATGCCGAGCTCGCGCTCGACGTCCTTGAAGTTGCCGCGCGCCCGGATGAAGGTCTCGAGGAACTCGAGCTGGTCGGCGGCCAACGAGTGGAAGCGGCCGAGGGTGAAGTTGCCTTCGAGCCGGGTGCCGCAGGCCTCGCATTCGAGCCGAACGACGCGCAGCGATTCGTTGCAGATCGGACAGCGGCCGATGACGGGATTCGCCATCTCCCGACTTTCGGCCCGGGTGTGCTGATTGTCAACGGAAACTCAACGTTCTGTAGCGGAATATGCGGATCGTTGAGCTCGGCCTCAATGGCTCAGTCGATCGCCTGCTTGATCCGTTCTGCGAGGGCCGGCCCGACGCCCGCGACACCCGCCAGCTCGGCCTCGGTGGCGTCGCGCAGGCCCTTCACCGACCCGAATTTCCTGAGCAATGCACGCTTCTTGGCCGGTCCGACGCCCTGGATCTCGTCGAGGACCGACTTCGTCGCCCGCTTCCCCCTGAGCTGCTGGTGGTAGGTGACCGCGAACCGGTGGGCCTCGTCCCGGATCCGCTGCACGAGGAACAGGCCCTGGGAGCGCGCCGGCAGGACGACCGGGTCCGGCCTGCCGGGGACGAAGAGCTCCTCGCGCTCCTTCGCGAGCGCGGCGATCGGGATCTGGAGCAGCCCGGCGTCGGAGAGCGCGCCGACGCCTTCGGCGAGCTGGCCTTTGCCGCCATCGAGGATCACGAGATCCGGCACGGGCCAGGCATCGGTCTCGCCCACGGCGCTCCGCGCGAAGCGGCGGCGCAACGTGTCGCGCATGTTGGCGAAGTCGTCGTTCCGATCGCCGAGCTTCGTCTTGAACCGGCGGTACGCCTGCTTCGCCGGCCGACCGTCCTCGAAGACCACCATCGAGCTCACGACGTTCGTGCCCTGGACGTGGCTCACGTCGAAGCACTCGATGCGCTTCGGCGGGCCCTCGAGCCCGAGCGCCTCCTGGACCTCCGCGAGCGCCGTCTCGGTCTTCCCCTTGTCCGCGAGCCACCGCACGCGCTCCTGTTCGAGCGCGTCCTGCGCGTTGCGGACCGCGAGCTCGATCAACCGGCGCTTCTTCCCCCGCTGCGGCACGTGCAGCTCGACGTGCGTGCCGCGCTTCTCCTCCGCGAACGCGACGAACGTCGCAGCGTCGGGGATCGTCTCGGGCACCGCGATCTCCGGTGGGAACGTCGTCGCGGCGGCGTAGTGCTGCCGGAGGAATGAGCCGAGCACCTCGCCCGGCGTCGCGCCTTCGGCCCCTTCGAGGAAGAAGTGGTCGCGGCCGACCACCGTGCCGTCGCGCACGCGGAGGAGCTGCACCGCCGCGTCGCCCTCGGCAAGGGCCACGCCGAGCGCGTCGAAATCATCGCCCTGGTACGCATGCATCTCCTGCCGGTCCGTGGTCCGCTCGATCGCCGTCACGCGATCGCGGAGGAGCCCGGCGCGCTCGTACTCGAGCCCCTCGGAGGCGATGAGCATGTCGCGCCGCAGATCGCGGGCGAGCGCGTCGTACCGGCCCTCGAGGAACTGGACGCTGCGATCGATCGTCGCGCGGTACTCCTCGCGCGTGGTCGCCCCGACGCACGGCGCGGTGCACCGCTTCAGATGGAAGAGCAGGCACGGACGTCCACCCGGCAGCGCGCTCGGCGGGACCGTGCGCCCCTTTCCATCCTCGGACGCGACGATCGTGAGCTTGCAGGTGCGGTACGGGAAGAGCTTCTGGAGGAGATCGAGCGACTCGTCGACGCCCTTCGCGTTCGCGTACGGACCGAAGTAGCGCGCGGTGCGGTCGCCGAGCTGACGCGTGCGGAGGATCCGCGGGAAATCCTCGCCGAGGGTGACCTTCACGTACGGATAGGACTTGTCGTCCTTGAGCCGGATGTTGTACCGGGGCCGGTGCTGCTTGATGAGGTTCGCCTCGAGCAGGTACGACTCGGAGATGCTGCCGGTGAGGACGTACTCGAGACGCTCCGCGCGTTCGACGAGCCGCACGTGCCGTACGTCGAGGGCCGGTCCGAAGTAGCTGCGGATCCGGTCACGGAGGACGTCGGCCTTCCCGACGTACAGGACGCGACCGCGTGCGTCCTTGAACAGGTAGACACCCGGCGACGCGGGAAAGGACGCCGCCTGCGCGAGCAGGGTGGCGCGGCGGTCGGCGGCGTTCGGCATGTGAAAAGGATAGGAAGGCCGACGCGGCCTATCATTTCACTCCTCAGATGGGGAGTTCCGAGCGGTGAAAGAAGCCACCGAACCGCGCCGGTCCCGCCGGTCGGTCCAGTCGGTCGACCGCGCCCTCGATCTGCTCGAGGCGCTCGCCGGCGCCGACGGTGAGGTCTCCATCACGGCCCTCGCCGCCCGGACGAAGCTCCACGTCAGCACCGTCCACCGGCTCCTCGCGACACTCCTTCGGCGGGGCTACGTGCGCCAGAACCCCGACACCAGCCGCTACTACGCGGGCGCGAAGGTGGCCACGCTCTCCGACGGTCGCGGCCGGTACAACGAGCTTCGCCTCGCGGCGCGACCGATCCTGCAGGGCCTCGTCGAGGCGACCCGCGAGACCGCGAACCTCAGCGTCCTCGACGACACGATGGCCGTGTACATCGAGACCGCGGCCAGCCCGCAGGTCGTGCGCCTGTTCACCGTCGTCGGCAATCGCGTCCCACTCCACGCGACGGGCGCCGGCAAAGCGCTGCTGGCGTCGCTCCCGCATCAGCGGCGCGAGGCGCTCATCGATCGCGCGGGCCTTCGCGCGCACACCGGGAAGACGCTCGTGGATCGCGCCGCGCTGGCGCGCGCGCTCGACGAGGCGCGCGAGCGCGGCTACGCGCTGGATGACGAGGAGTACGACGACGGCGTGCGGTGCGTCGCGGTCACGGTCGGTCCCATCGGGGCGCCCATCGGAGCGATCTCGATCTCCGGCCCGGCGAGCCGGCTCACGAAGCAGCGGTGCGTGGAGTTCGTCCCGCAGATGCGGCGCGCCGCGAGCGACCTGACGGAGGCGTTGCGCGCGCGCGAGGGTACCGCGACGTGACCGCGGCGCCGGCGATCGTTCGCGCCGGCCTGCGCGGCCCTGAGCTCGCCGGCGCGCTCCGCGACCTTCTCGGGAACGAGAAGGTGCTCTGGGCCCGCGAGGACCTCCTCCTCTACGAGTACGACGGCGCGATCGACATCGCGACGCCGGATGCGGTCGTCCTGCCGAACGACACCGCGGACGTCGCGAAGCTCGCGCGCTTCTGCGCCGAGCATGGCGTGCCGCTCGTGCCGCGCGGCGCGGGGACGGGCCTCTCCGGCGGCGCGATCCCCGTCGAGGGCGGGGTCGTCATCTCGTTCGCGCGGATGTCGCGCATCCTCGAGATCGACGTCCCGAACCTGCGCGCGGTGGTCCAGCCCGGCCTCGTGAACCTGCACCTCTCGACCGCCGCCGCTCCGTACGGCCTCCACTTCGTCCCCGACCCGTCGAGCCAGAAGGCCTGCACGATCGGCGGGAACGTCGCCGAGAACTCCGGTGGCCCGCACACGCTCGCCTACGGCGTCACCACGAACCACGTCACCGGCCTCGAGCTCGTGCTCTCCGACGGGACGGTCGTGCGCCTCGGCGGGAAGGCGATCGAGTACGAGGGCTACGACCTCGTCGGCACGTTCGTCGGATCCGAGGGCACGCTCGGCATCGTCACCGAGATCACCGTGAAGCTCACGCCGCTTCCGGAGGACAAGCGCACGCTCATGGCGGCGTTCCCGACGATGGACGACGCCTCGAGCACGGTGTCGGCGATCATCGGCGCGGGCATCGTCCCGAGCGCGATCGAGATGATGGATCAGCTCTCGACCCAGGCGGTCGAGGCGTCGGTCGGTGCGGGGTACCCGCTCGACGCCGGCGGCATCCTCCTCGTGGAGGTCGACGGCGTGCGCGACGGGCTCGACGACCTCATGCAGCGGATCGAGACGATCTGCCGCGCCGCTCACGCGCAGGAGCTGCGCATCGCGACGACGGCGCTCGAGCGAGACAAGCTCTGGGCCGGGCGCAAGGGCGCGTTCGCCGCGATGGGCCGGCTCGCATCCGATTACTACGTGCAGGACGGGGTGATCCCTCGGACGAAGCTCCCGGAGGTGCTGCGCCACGTCATCGACGTGGGCCGCCGCTACGACCTGCGCATCGCGAACGTCTTCCACGCCGGCGACGGCAACCTCCACCCGCTGATCATGTTCGACGGCTCGAAGGGCCCGGCCGAGGTCGAGCGGGTGAAGGAGGCGGGCCGCGAGATCCTCGAGCGCTGCATCGAGGTCGGCGGCTCGATCACCGGCGAGCACGGCGTGGGCATGGAGAAGAACTGCTACATGCCGCTCCAGTACTCGCCGGTCGACATGGCGGTCATGCGGCGCGTGAAGGACGCGTTCGACCCGCTCGGTCTCGCGAACCCAGGCAAGGTCTTCCCCACCCCCGGGAAGTGCAAGGAGTTCTCGCTCAATGCCGCGCGCTGAGCGTCCCGCGACGCCCCAGGCATGCGCGGAGCTGCTGCGCGCGTGGTCGGACGGCCGGCGGACGGTGCGGGTGCGCGGAGGCGGCACGAAGGACCACCTGGGCATGCGAGCGGAGACCGACGTCGTCCTCGAGACCGCGGGACTCGACGGCATCGTCGATCACGTCCCCGAGGACCTGACGGTCACGGTGTGCGCGGGGATGCCCTTCGCGGCCCTCCGCGACGCGCTCGCCAGGCATGGCCAGTTCCTGCCGCTCGATCCGCCGCACGTCGTGCGCGGCGCGACCGTGGGAGGGATCATCGCCGCGAACAGCAACGGCTTCGGACGGTTCCGCTACGGCAGCGTGCGCGATCTCCTGCTCGGCGTGCGCGCGGCCTTGCCGGACGGCACCATCGCCCGCGCCGGTGGCCGCGTGGTCAAGAACGTCGCGGGGTACGACCTCAACAAGCTCTTCATCGGCTCGTTCGGAACGCTCGGCGTGCTCGTCGAGGCGACGTTCAAGATCCTCCCGCTCCCGCCGGTGACGCGTGCCGCCGAGGCGACGTTCGCGACGGCGGGCGACGCGTTCGGCGCAGCGGACGCGATCGTCCGCACGTCGTTGCGCCCGACGGCGCTCGTCGTCGAGCGCACCGACGATCGCCGCTGGCGCGTCGTCATCGCGGCGGCCGGCGAGCGCGCGCCGGTGGATCGCGCGAGCGCGGAGTTCACGCGCGTATGTGCGGCCCGCGGCGCGACGGCCGAGCCCATCGTGGATCCCGACGCCGCGCTCGGTCCGCTGCGCGAGATCGTCGACTCTGCGGCCGACGGGATCGTGGTGCGGGCCGCGCTGCCGCTCTCGGCGCAGCCGGCGTTCGCGGATGCGGCCGCGCGGGCCGACCGGGGCGCGCGCGTCGTCGCCGACGCGGCGAGCGGGATCGCGAACGTCCATCTGCGCGAGGACCGGGCGGGACTCGTCGCCGCGGCCGACGCGCTCCTCGCGAACGCGCGAGTCCTCGGGGGAAGCGCGCGGATCGAGCGCTCGACGATCGCCGATCTCGAGCTCTCCGTCGGCGGCGCACCGTCCGGCGCGTTCCTCATGCGCCGCTTGAAGGACGCGTTCGATCCCCAGGGGATCCTCGAGCCCGCGCGCGTGACCGTCGGATGATCCAGCGCATCGGCTTCCCCAACGCGGACGCGCCGCTCCCCGAGCTCATCGCGCGCTGCGTCCACTGCGGGCTCTGCCTCCCGACGTGCCCGACGTTCGCCGAGCTCGGCGTCGAGATGGATTCGCCGCGCGGACGGATCCGCCTCATGAAGAACGTGCAGGACGGCCGGCTCGATGCGGACAGCGCCGCGTTCGCCGAGCACATGGCGAAGTGCCTCGACTGCCGCGCCTGCGAGACGGCGTGCCCGTCCGGCGTGTCGTTCGGAAAGCTCATGGAGGCCGCGCGTTCCCAGGTCGTCGCCGCCCGTCGGCCCGGCGCGCTCGAGTCGATGCTCCGCCGGGCCGTATTCCGCGGCCTCATCCCATCGCCCGCGCGGCTCGCGCTCTTCGCGCGCTTCGGGCACCTGTCGAAGCGGCTCGGCGCGCGCCGCGTCCTCCGGACCATCGGGCTGCGGCGGCTCGCGGAGCTGCTCGATCTCGTCCCGGATCGCGCCCCCACGAGCGCGGAGCTGCCTGTGCGCTATCCAGCCCAGGGGACGAAGCGCGGCACCGTCGCGCTCTTCACCGGGTGCGTCATGCGGGCCGCGTTCGCGGACACGAACGCCGCCACGGCGCGGGTCCTGGCCAGGAACGGGATCGAGGTGCTGGTGCCGGCGGCGCAGACGTGCTGCGGCGCGCTCCACGCGCACGCCGGCGAGCGCGCCGACGCTCGCGCGCTCGCGCGACGGAACATCACGGTCCTGGAGCCGCTCGAGGTCGACGCGTTCATCGTGAATGCGGCCGGCTGCGGCGCGAACCTGAAGGAGTACGGCTGGCTGCTGAAGAACGAGCCGAAGTGGCACGAGCGCGGGGAACGGTTCTCGTCGCGCGTGAAGGACGCCAGCGAGTATCTCGCCGAGAAGGGCCTCGTCGCGGCACCGGGTCCGTTACGCGCGACGGCCGCGTACGACGACCCCTGCCACCTCATCCACGGGCAGCGGATCTCGGCCCAGCCACGCGCCCTCCTTGCGGCCATCCCCGAGCTCACGCTCGTGCCGCTCGCGGAGGCCGACTGGTGCTGCGGGAGCGCGGGCACGTACAACGTCACGCAGCCCGAGCTCGCCGCGCGGCTCGGCCACCGGAAGGCGCAGCACGTCATCCGCAGCGGCGCGCAGATGGTGGTGACCGCGAACCCCGGCTGCCAGATGCAGATCGAGGCCGCGCTCCGTCGCGAGGGCGCGACGACGCCGGTCGTCCACCTCATGGATCTCCTCGATCGCGCCTACGCGTCCTCGTGACCGAGGAGCGATCCCGCGCAACGTCCGTCGGCGTCATGGCCCTCGCCCACCTGACCAACGACTCGTACGCGTTCATGCTCCCGGCGCTCCTGCCGCTGCTCCTCGGGAAGCTCGGGATCGGCCTCGGCGTCGCGGGCGTCCTCGTCACGCTGTACCAGGCCTCCTCGTCCTTCACCCAACCGGTCTTCGGGCATCTCGCGGATCGTGGCGGCCGGATGCGCTGGATGGCCTGGAGCGGCGTCGGCCTCTCGGGGCTCACGGCAGCCGCCCTCATCATCGCGCCGAGCCTCGCCGTGGTCGCGATCGCCCTGCTCCTCGGCGGCTTCGGCACCGCCCTCTACCACCCGGTGAGCGCCGCCCTCGTCGCGGGCTCGGTGCCGCAGCGGACGCGCGCGCGCTGGATGAGCGTGTACATCAGCGCCGGCAACTTCGGCCTGCCGATCGGGCCGTTCGTGCTCGGGGCGATCATCGCGACCGTCGGGCTCGACGCGGGCTGGCTCGTCGCGATCCCCGCGGTCGTCGTCGCGCTCCTCGTGTGGCGCATTGGCCCGCGGCTTCCAGCGGTGACCGCGGCCCCGGTGACGCTGCGGACCGTGTTGCGGACGAACCGGCGCATGCTGGCCGGCCTCATCTCGGTGTCGGCGACCCGCGCGTGGGCGACTGCGCTCTTGAGCTCGTTCCTGCCGCTCTACGCGGTCGAACGCGGCGCCTCGGTCGTCGACGCGTCGCGGCTCCTGACGCTCTACCTGCTCTCCGGCGCCGTCGGCGGTCTCTTCGGCGGCTGGCTCGCGGACCGCGTGGGGCGCGACCGGGTGATCGTGACGAGCCTGTTCAGCGCCGCGCCGTTCTGCGCCCTGCTCGCGATCCAGCCGGGCATCGGTCCCGCGTTCGTCGTCGCGACGGCCGTCTGCGGGATGCTCCTCAACGGATCGTTCGTCGTCCTCGCCGTGCGTGGCCAGGAGAGCATGCCCGGGAGCCTCGGGATGGTGAGTGGCCTCATGCTCGGCCTCTCGATCGGGCTCGGCGGCCTCGCCGTCGCGCCGATGGCGATCGTGGCCGAGCGCGCGGGGATCCCGCCGGTCTTCTTCGTGGCGGGCGGGCTCGCGATCGTCGGCGCGCTCCTCATGCGGGCGGTCCCCCGTGTGCCGGCGCGCCTCGATCCCGCCGCGATCGTCGCCGCGGCGGGTTAGACCGCGGGGCCGTCCCTCCGGCGGAGCTGCGGTACGAGGGCCACGATGCCGCCGAGACCGGCGAGCACGACCGCCGCGGAGCCCGCGACCGCGAGGGGTGTCCCGAGGACGGTCGCGAGCACGCCGAGCAGCGGCCCATTGAGGACGCGGAACCCCTGGGTCCCGAAGCTGTACGCCCCCATCACCCGGCCGCGGATGTGGTCGGGCGCCGAGAGCTGCAGCGCGGTGTTGTTGAACGACTGCGTGAGCACCGTCGCCGCGCCGATCGCGACCATGAGGAGGAGCGACAGGGCGTAGCTCGTCGAGAGCGCGAACACGAAGATCGCGCCGACCTCGAGGACCGCGGCGGCCACGATGATCCGCGCGGGGTCGCCGCGCTGGCGGGCGTACGCCATCCAGAGCGCGGCGCCGAGGGCTCCGAGGCCGCTCGCGACGAGCAGGAACGAGTAGCCGAGCGTGCCGGCCTTCAGGTAATCCGTCGCGAACACGACGAGCAGCGAGTTGAACGTGTGGCCGAGGAAGATGACCGGGAGCATCTCGATCCCGATGAGCCCGCCGATGCGCGGCCGCGCGCGGACGAACGCGACGCCCTCGCGCAGGGCCTCGAGCACGGCCTGCGGCGCGATCCTGGCCTTCGGCGCGAGGCGGAGGACGAACCCGAGGAACACGAGGAGCGGCACGAACGTGAGGCCATTCACGAAGAAGCCCCACCCCGGACCGAACTGCAGGTAGATGAATCCGGCGATGGCGGGCCCGACGACCTGCGAGAGCTGGCGCGCGGTGGAGTTGAGGCTCACCGCGGAGAGCAGGCGATCGCGTCCGACGATCGAGTGGATGAGCGTCTGCTGGGCGGGGCCGCCGATCGCGCCGGCGAGGCCGTGCACGAGGAGCATCCCGAAGATCCACCACACGGTCACGACGCCCGCCAGGGTCGCGGTCGCGACGCCGAAGGCCGCCGTCATGAGCAGGAGCTGGGCGACGGTCTGGACCTTGCGGTTGTCGTACCGGTCCGCGAGCGCGCCGCCGTACAGCGAGAACAGCGTGAACGGGACCCAGTGCGCGAACACCATCATCCCGAGCCAGAACGGCGCCGCGCCGATGCCGACGAGCTGCACGACGAGCAGGCCGCGGATGACGTTCTCCATCCCGTCGCCGGTCGACGAGATCCAGCTCGTGATCCAGTACGCGCGGAACGTCGGGACCTCGAGCGCCGCGAATCGGATCGGCTTGACGGGCGCGGTCGCTTCTTCGATGACGGGCGTGGCCATGCCGGCCGAGCCTACCCGACCCGGCGGCGCCCCTCGCGCTCGCGGACCTGGTCGCGCACCGAGTCGATCTCTTTCGGTGGACGCTCCTCGATGCCGATCTTCGAACGGTCGCCGTCGAGCGCGGTGATGATCTCGTCGAGCTTCACCTGCATCGCGGCCCGCTCGACGTAGCCCTGATGTTCGATGAGGAGCACGAGGACGAACGTGGAGAACGCGATCGAGAACGAGAGGTCGATCGTCTGCGCCGGGAAGCCCAGCCGCGGACCGGCGATGAGGTAGAACCCCACGAGCGCGAGCGCGACACCGTGCACGCTGCACGTTCCCTACCGACCGAGCCGGGCGCGACTACGGGGTGATGAAGAGCTGCGTGAACATCCGCCCGTACGAGCCGGCGGAGATGACGCCGATGCCGATGCGGGTGAAGTCCGGCTGCAAGATGTTCTCGCGGTGCCCGGGGCTCTCCATGAGGCTGCGGTGCGCGACCGCGAGCGACTGCGCGTACGCGAGGTTCTCCCCCGCCCGGCTGTACGAGACCCCGGCGGAAGCGAGCCGGTCGAAGGGCGAGCCGTTCACCGGCGACTGATGGCCGAAGTACTTGAGCCGGAACATCTCCTCGGAGTGCTGGCGCGCGATCGGGACGAGGCGCGGGTCGAGCGTCAGCGCGGCGAGGCCCCGCGACGTGCGCTCGTCGTTCACGAGGACGAGCATCGCCGCCTCGGCCTCGGGATCCGGGGTCAGGACGAGCCCGTCGGGGAGGTTCAGCTGCTGCGACTGGTCGGCTCCGAGCCGCGTGACGAGGAGCGGCGAGGTGTCGGCTCCGCCGGAGAGCGCGGCGAGGGCCGGCTGGGCCGCGGCCACCTGCTCGACGAGGACCTGCCCGATGCGCGAGCTGTCGATCGCCGCGCGCACGTCGTTGCCGACCGGCAGGACGAACGCGGCCGACAGCCCGACCGCCGTCACGACGAGGGTCCGGAGGATCGATGGAACCACTCCGAGGGCGCGGTCCGCCGGCCCGAGGAGCCGGTCGGCGTGCATCCGCTTCACGAACGGCACGACGGCGGCCGATCCGCCGAACGAGAAGGCGGTCTCGATGAGCAGCAGGATGAAGACGAAGCCGACCGTCCGCGCGACCGGAAGGGCGACGCCCAGCCGCGCGACGAGCGACCCGAGGGGGTTCTCGAGCACGAGCGCGACGGGGATCGCGACGATCCAGGTGATCAACCCGTAGAGCGTCGCGACGAAGCCGGCGCGGATCCCGGTCACGACCGCGAGCGCCAGCGCCGCGACGATGAGGAGGTCGACGGCGTTCAGGGCCGAGCCCTCAGGCGATGCCGCGCAGCTCGCCGGTGGTGAGGATCTCCCGCAGGTAGCGACCGGTGAACGAGGCGCGCACCTTCGCGACCTCCTCGGGCGTCCCCTCGGCGATGATCTCGCCGCCGGCCGCGCCGCCCGCCGGACCAAGGTCGATCACGTGGTCGGCGGTCTTCACGACGTCGAGATTGTGCTCGATGACGACGACGGTGTTGCCCGCGTCCACGAGGCGGTGCAGCACCTCGAGGAGCTTCTCCACGTCGGCGAAGTGCAGGCCCGTCGTGGGCTCGTCGAGGATGTACAGGGTCCGGCCGGTCGCGCGACGGGAGAGCTCCGTCGCGAGCTTCACCCGCTGCGCCTCGCCGCCCGACAGCGTGGTCGCGGGCTGACCGAGGTGGATGTAGCTGAGGCCGACGTCGTTCAGCGTTTGGAGCTTCGATGAGACCGCCGGCACGTTCGCGAAGAACGCGAGCGCCTCCTCGACGGTCATCTCGAGGACGTCGCTGATGCTCTTCCCCTTGTAGTGGATCTCCAGGGCCTCGCGGTTGTACCGCTTGCCGCCGCACACCTCGCACGGGACGTAGACATCGGGGAGGAACTGCATCTCGATCTTGATGATCCCGTCGCCGGCGCAGGCCTCGCACCGCCCGCCCTTCACGTTGAACGAGAAGCGTCCCGCCGTGTAGCCGCGCAACCGGGCTTCCGGCACCGCCGCGAAGAGGTCACGGATCGGCGTGAACAGACCGGTGTACGTCGCCGGGTTCGACCGCGGCGTGCGGCCGATCGGCGACTGGTCGATGTCGATGACCTTGTCGATATGGGAGATGCCTTCGACCGTCCGATGCGCGCCCGGCCGGTCCTTCGCCTTGGAGAGCGCCTGGGCGAGACGGCGGTAGAGGATGTCGTTCACGAGCGTGCTCTTCCCCGAGCCGGACACGCCCGTCACCGAGACGAACACACCGAGCGGGAACCGCACGTCGATGTCCTTCAGGTTGTTCTGCTTCGCGCCGCGGACGGTGATCGCCTCGCGCTTCGGCGTCCGGCGGTGCGGCGGCACGGGGATGCGGCGCCTGCCGGCGAGGTACGCACCCGTGAGCGAGCGCTGCGACCGGAGGATGACCTCGAGCGGGCCCTCGGCGACGATGTGTCCGCCGTGCTCGCCCGCCCCCGGGCCGACGTCGATGACCCAGTCGGCGGTGCGGATCGTCTCCTCGTCGTGCTCGACGACGAGGACGGTGTTCCCGATGTCGCGCATCCCGAGGAGCGTGCGGATGAGCCGTGCGTTGTCGCGCTGGTGCAGCCCGATGGAGGGCTCGTCGAGGATGTAGAGGACGCCCATGAGGCCCGAGCCGATCTGGGTCGCGAGCCGGATGCGCTGCGCCTCGCCGCCGGACAGCGTGGTGGCCGCGCGATCGATCGTGAGGTAGTCCAGCCCGACGTCTTTCAAGAAGCCGAGCCGCTGGCGGATCTCCTTGAGGACCTGCTTCGCGATCGTCCGCTCGCGCGTCCCGAGCGGGCCACCCTTCACCCGGTCCAGGAGGTTCGACCACTCGACGGCCTCGAGCACCGACAGGCGCGACACGTCGACGATGTTCTTGTCGCCGATCTTCACCGCGAGCGTCTCGGGCTTCAACCGCGCGCCGCCGCACGTCGGGCACGGCCGCTCGCTCATGTAGCGCTCGAGGTCGATCCGCGTGAAGTCCGAGGTGGTCTCCTTGTACGAGCGCTCGACCCAGCCCATGACGCCCTCGAACTCGACCTCGTAGCTTCGCCTGTTGCCGGCGCGGTTCTCGTACGACAGCTTGAGCGGCGCGCCGATGCCGCGGAGGATCGCGTCGATCGCCTTCTTCGGTAGGTCCTTCACCGGCGTGTCGAGGGAGAAGCCGACCTTCCGCGCGAGCGCCACGAGGATCGCCATCCGGTACGCGGCGGTGCTCTTCTCGCGCTGCCATGGAAGGACCGCGCCTTCACGCACGGAGAGGTCCGGGTTCGCGAGGATGAGCTCGGGGTCGGGCTCCAGGCGCGTGCCGATGCCGGTGCACGCCGGGCACGCGCCGTGGGGCGAGTTGAACGAGAACGTGCGCGGCTCGATCTCGCCGATCGAGAAGTCGCCCTCCGGGCACGCGAGGCGCTCCGAGAACAGGCGGTCCGGGACCTTCGCGTCGGCGTCGGCGACGAGCGCGAGTCCCTCGCCGATCCGGAGCGCCGTCTCGACCGAGTCCGTGAGCCGGGCGCGATCCGCCTCCGCCTCCTCGCCGCGCCGGACGACGAATCGGTCGACGACGACCTCGAGCGAGTGCTTCTTCATCTTGTCGAGCGTGATGTCCTCGGAGAGATCGCGAACGAAGCCGTCGACGCGAACGCGCGCGAAGCCGCCGCGGCGCGCGGTCACGAGGAGCTGCTGGTGCTCACCCTTCCGGTCGCGCACGAGCGGGCCGAGGATGAGCAGCCGCGCGCCGTCCGGGTAGGCCTGGATCTGGTCGACGATCTCTTGGACGTGCTGCGCGACGATCGGGATCCCGTGGGTCGGGCAGTGCGGCACCCCGACGCGCGCGAAGAGGAGCCGCAGGTGGTCGTAGATCTCGGTCACCGTGCCGACGGTCGACCGCGGATTGCGGGTCGCGCCCTTCTGGTCGATCGAGACCGCCGGCGAAAGGCCCTCGATGAAGTCGACGTCCGGCTTCTCCATCTGCCCGAGGAACTGGCGGGCGTACGCGGAGAGCGATTCCACGTACCGCCGCTGGCCCTCGGCGTAGATCGTGTCGAACGCGAGCGACGACTTCCCCGAGCCCGAGAGCCCGGTGATGACGACCATCTTGTCGCGCGGGATCTTGACGTCGATGTTCTTGAGGTTGTGCTCCCGCGCGCCCTTGATGTGGATGTGGTCGAGCGGCATCAGACTGGTGTGGCGGGCTGGGCCGGCGCGCTGCGGACGTCGCGCACCACGAGCCAGAGATAGATGAGCCAGACCACGAGGGTCACGAGGCCGCCGGGGAGCGAGTCGCCGGCCCCCTGGCGGAACACGCCCTGATCCGCGGGCAGGATGAGGTACGAGAGCGCCTGGTAGATGCCGGTCGGTAGGAGGATCACCGTCGCGATGCCGAAGATGACGGTGCCGAGCAGCAGGCAGCCGCGCCGGAGGCCCGAGCTCGCCTCGTCCGTGCCCATGACGCCGCGGCGCGCGAAGTAGTGCGCGCCCCAGAACACGGCACCGAAGGCGGTGAAGGTGAGACCGCGGATGAGGTCGTTCGCGCGCTGGCGGTCTTGCTGGCTCTGCCGTTGCTGGGTGAGGTCCGGCTGCGGCGGAGGCACGCACTTCACGTTCGGGTCGTTCGGGGGAGGCGGGCAGGCGGGCTGGATCGGGAACACCGGTGAGTCGCCGTAGACGAATCCGTTGCCGAAGGCGGCGGCGAAGCCGACCGAGAGGACGCCGGAGAGCCCGACGACGAGCACGATGATCCCGGCCATCGAGGCGATGTAGAGGTAGAGGCGCACGAGGTTCCGCGGCGCGAAGTCCATCGCGTTTCGGCCACCCCGAACGAGGATCGCGATCGCGCCGACGATGGCCCCGACGATCGCCACCGCGACGAGCACACCGAGCACCATCAGACCCCCCTCCTTCGCCGCATGACCCGACGCGTGGTCCTCGGCTCGCCCGACAGCATGCTCTCCGGTCCGTGCTCGAGCACCTGGAGGCCACGGAGCTGCACGACCTCGTCGCGCAGCGCCGCCGCCCGTTCGAACTCGAGCTGCTTCGCCGCTTCCTTCATCTGACCTTCGAGGTCCTTGATCAGGCGCGCGAGCTCGTCGGGCGGCATCTCGCCGGCGGCGATGGGCCGGCCGCGCTTCTCGTATTCGCCCTCGACCTCGGCGACCTGCTTCAAGCGCATCCCGACCTCGCGGATCGCCTTCATGATGCTGGTCGGCTCGATGCCGTGCTCCGAGTTGTACGCGACCTGGAGTTCGCGCCGGCGCTCCGTCTCGCGGATCGCGCGGTCCATCGAGTCGGTGCGGCGGTCGGCGTACATGATCACGCGTCCCTCGAGATGGCGGGCCGCGCGTCCGATGACCTGGATGAGCGAGCCCTCCGACCGGAGGTAGCCCTCCTTGTCGGCGTCGAGGATCGCGACGAGCGTGACCTCTGGGAGGTCGATGCCCTCGCGGAGCAGGTTCACCCCGACCACGACGTCGTACACACCGAGCCGCAGGTCACGGAGGATCTCGACGCGCTCGATGGTCTCGATCTCGGAGTGCAGGTAGTGGACCTTGATCCCCATCTCGCGCAGGTAGTCGGCCAGGTCCTCGGCCATCTTCTTCGTCAGGGTCGTGACGATGGACCGCTGGCCGCGCTGCACGCGGAGGTTGATCTCCGCGAGGAGATCGTCGATCTGCCCATCCGTCGGGCGGATGTCGATCTCGGGATCTACGAGGCCGGTCGGACGGATGATCTGCTCGACGAGGACCGGCGTCCGCTCGAGCTCGTACGGACCAGGCGTGGCGGACACGAAGACCGTCTGGTCGAGTCGGTCCTCGAACTCCTTGAACGTGAGCGGCCGGTTGTCGAGGGCACTCGGGAGGCGGAAGCCGTACTCGACGAGGATGTCCTTCCGGGCCTTGTCGCCGAAGAACATCCCGCGCGCCTGCGGGATCGACATGTGCGACTCATCGATGAACATGAGGAAGTCCGGCGGGAAGTAGTCGAGGAGCGTCCACGGCCGGCTGCCGGCGGGACGGCGAGCGAGGTGGCGCGAGTAGTTCTCGATCCCGTGGCAGGTCCCGGTCTCGCGAAGCATCTCGAGGTCGAAGTTCGTTCGCTGCATCAGGCGCTGCGCCTCGAGCAGCCGGCCGGCGTCCTGGAGCTCCTTCGTGCGCTGGCCGAGCTCCGCCTCGATGTCCTTGATCGCCTCGTTCAGCTTCTCGCGCGGCGTCACGAAGTGCCGGGCCGGGTAGATGTCGATCCGGTCGCGCTCGGCGAGCACCTCGCCGGTGAGCGGGTCGAGCTCGGTGATGCGCTCGACCTCGTCGCCGAAGAACTCGACGCGCACCGCGAGGTCCTCGTACGCGGGATGGACCTCGAGCGTGTCGCCGCGCACGCGAAACTTGCCGCGCACGAAGCTCTGGTCGTTACGCTCGTATTGGATGTCGACGAGATGGCGGAGGACGGTGTCGCGGCGAGTCCGCTCGCCCTTCACCAGCCGCACGGTCACCGCGCCGTAGTCGATCGGCGCGCCGAGGCCGTAGATGCACGAGATGGAGGCGACGATGACGACGTCGCGCCGTTCGAACAGGGCCCGCGTCGCCGCGTGGCGCATCTTGTCGATCTCCTCGTTCCGCGAGGAGTCCTTCTCGATGTAGGTGTCGCTGCGCGGGACGTACGCCTCAGGCTGGTAGTAGTCGTAGTACGAGACGAAGTACTGGACCGCGTTGTTCGGGAAGAACTCCTTGAACTCGCCGTAGAGCTGCGCGGCGAGGGTCTTGTTGTGCGCGAGCACGAGCGCGGGCCGGCCGGAGTCGGCGATGACCTGCGCCATCGTCACGGTCTTCCCGGATCCAGTGACGCCCTTGAGGGTCTGCCACTTGTCGCCGCGTGCCAGTCCGGCGGAGAGCTCCGCGGCGGCCTTGGGTTGATCGCCCGCGAGTGGCCACGGGAGGACGAGCTCGTACGGCGCCCGCCCGGACGGGCGATCGAGAGGGATCTGAAGGGCTTCGCTCGAGCTGCTCACGGCTGGATCTCGCTCCCATTGTAGAACGCGTGTTCGAACGCACCTGAAGGCGGCTTCCCCTGAATTGATGCTATCGGGGGGCGCGCGATCCGTCGGGCGCGCCGAATATCGGTCGCAGCCGTTGTGCTGGCAAAGGACCTATTGACGCTCCAGAACGGGCGTTCCTAGGGTTCCTGCGAAAGAGGAAGAGATCCGCTTGCACCGTCTTCGGGCGTTCCATCAGGGCGACGAGGGCCAGAACCTCGTCGAATTCGCGTTGCTCCTGCCGATCCTCATGTACATCCTCATGGGGATCATGCAGTTCGGCCTGATCTTCGCCGTCTACCTGACGCTGAACAACGCGGTCCGCGAGGGCGCCCGCTGGGCGAGCATCTACGTCTACGACAACAACCAGACGCTGAGCCAGAATGACGACGCCCGGAACAACGGGTTCCTCGACCGGCTCGTCGATGCGAGGGGCGTCCTCGCGATGGACCGTACGAGCAACACGGCGAACTTCTCAACCACTGGGACGACGTGGACATCCGGTCTCGGGCCGACGCCTAGCGGCGCAGGCGCGGCATGCCTCGTCCCGACCGGCACGACGCTCGACAAGTGGTTCGACAACGGGGACACGCTCGTCTGCTATCTCTACACGAACACCGATGCCTCGATGCCGAACACGACCCGCAAGGGCTACTTCTACTACGTCGAGAGCTACTACCACCTGCAGGTGTTCATGCCGCTCCTGCAGCCGTTCCTGCCGGACGACCCCGCCAAGGGCGCGCCGTGGATCCGCCTTCCCGGACGGATCACGGTCGTCATCAACTAACCTTCCGGCAACAGCGATCTAGAGGAGAGGAAGGACCGTGGAAGACCGTTCCCGTAGGCGCGCCCGCCTCGTCCTGATCGTCGGGTTCCTGATCGCCGTCCTCGCCGGCCTTGGCACTTTCATCCTGAGCTCGGGCTCGAAGACCGAGGCGCCACCGCCGGTGCCGACCACCCCCGTGCTCGTCGCGTCGCACGACATCCCGCCGCGGACCGCGCTGACCGCCGCTGACGTCAAGGTCCAGCAGTACCCGACGGACATCGCGCCGGCCTCCGCGCTCACGAAGCCCGACGACGTGATCGGCAAGATCGTCCAGGTCTCGATCTCCGTCGGCGAGCCGATCCTGCCGACGAAGTTCGCTCCTGCGGGCGCGGCGACCTTCACCGTGTTCCCGCCGAACGCGCAGCCGGTTGCCGGTCAGCCGATCCCGGCCGGCACGCCGGACTACCGCGCGATCTCGATCACGGTCGCCGACGCGAACGCGGCCGGCGGCGCCGTCGCCGTCGGCGACATCGTCGACATGCTGTTCACGTTCCAGTTCGACCCGTCGAAGTTCCTCACCGGCACGGACCCGAACCGGATGCCCGACTTCTCGACGAAGATCGTCCTCCAGAACGTGATCATCCTCGCCCGGGCCGGCGCCGTGTACACGATCCGCACCGACGCGCAGACCGCCGAGAAGATCGCGTACCTCAACGCGGCCGGCGGCCAGCTGCAGATGCTGCTACGCGCGGCGCAGGACCAGCGCCAGGTGGTCACGACCGGCGCGACGTTCGTCGATATCTACAAGTTCGGGATCAAGATCCCGACGAAGACCGCCCCCTAGCCGCCCTGACCTCTGACCATGCGGCGGCGACCGCGGCGCGCAGTGCGTCGCGGTCGCCGTCATTCACGATGACGACGTCCGCGGCCCGCCGGAGCTCCTCCTCGGAGGCCTGCGCCGCAAGGCGCGCCGCGACGCCGGCTTCGCTCATGCCCCGCGTCGCGACCCGCGCGAGGAGCCGATCGCGCGAGGCGAGCACGACCCAGATCCGATCGCAGGCGTTGCGCAGTGACGTCTCGACGAGCTTGATCGCCTCGACGACGAGCACCTGATCGCCGGGTAGCATCTTGCGCGCTTCGAGGATCCGCGCGATCACGCGCGGATGGAGGATCCGCTCGAGCTGGTCCAGGCGGCGCGGGTCGGCGAACACGATGTCGCCGAGCTTGCGGCGATCGATCTCCTTGTCCGCGCCGAGGACATCGGTCCCGAACTGCTGGACGATCGCGCTGTACCCGATGGTCCCGCGGCTCTGCTCGTCGCGCGCGATCGCGTCGGCATCGAGGACGCGCGCGCCGAGCTCGCGCAGCATCGCCGCGACGGTGCTCTTCCCCGCCCCGATCGGCCCGGTGAGCCCGACCACGAAGGCGCTCAGGGCTCGGTCTCGCCCGGTCCCGCGCTGGCGGTCCACTCTGAATACAACTCCCTCAGGGACCGCTCGAGGTCCGCATGCTCCGCGCCCAAACGGCGCGTCTCCATGAAGTCTCCAGACATGGCGATCACTTCGAGCTTCTTGGCGAGCTGCTGGAGCTGCAGCTCCATCGCCGCGATGCGCGCCTCGAGCGCGCGCACGCCTTCGACCTTTCGCACGCGCGACGCCGTGCGGCGGGGCTGCGCCCCGGACGGCTGGGCCCGCGCCGGACGGGCTGCCGGCTTCGCGGCCCTCGGCTGCTTGGGGCGCGCGGGCCGATCGATCGTCGGCCCCAACGACAGCGCCGTGGTGTCGGGATCCGGGAGCGGACGGCCCTCGTCGCGCGCCTTTTCGAACGCGGTCCAGCCGCCTTCGTAGCGCAACAGGCCGCCGTCCTGGATGTCCCAGATCTCGGACGCCAAGCGGTCGATGAAGTAGCGATCGTGACTGACCGCGACGATCGTCCCTTCATAGGTCTGAAGCACGGCCTCCAGCTGCTCGCGAGCGGCAAGATCGAGGTGATTCGTCGGCTCGTCGAGCACCAGCAGGTTCGCTTCGCGCGCGCTCAACGTCGCGAGGGCGAGCCGCGAACGCTCGCCGCCGGATAGCACGCCGACCGAGCGGAAGACGTCGTCGCCGCGGAACAGGAACCGGGCCAGCAGGTCGCGGGCGCCCTGCTCGTCGAGCGCCGTGCTCTCACGCAGCGTGTCGATGACCGTCGCATCGCCGGTCAGCTCCGACTGGGCCTGCGCGAGGAACGCGACCCGCGCGGTCGGCGCGCTCGAGACGTATCCGTCGAGCGCCGGGAGCTGCCCGACGAGCGTGCGCACGAGCGTCGTCTTTCCCGCCCCGTTCGCGCCGACGACCGCGATCCGCGCGCCGCGCTCGACGCGGAGCGGCGGCGTGCGGACGACCACGCGGTCGCCGTGGCCGGCGGAGAGCGGCGTCGACTCGAGCACGGTCGCCCCGGCGAGGTGGGCGGCCTCGAGGCTCCAGCCGTGCGTCGCCGCGGCACGCGGCCCCTCGATGCGCTCGAGGCGAGCGAGCTGCTTCGCGCGGCCGCGCGATTGCTTCGACCGCTGCCCCGCGCGGAACCGGTCGATGTATTCCTCGGTGCGCGCGATCTCCTCCTGCTGCCGCGCGGCCGCGCGCGCGAGCGACGCGTCGCGGTCGGCGCGCTGTCGCGCGTACTGCGAGTAGCCACCCTTGTACTCGACGACCTTCGAGCCTTGCGCGGCGGGCTCGAACGACAGCGTCCGCGACGTGACCCGGTCGAGGAACCACCGATCATGACTGCTCGTGAGGACCGTGCTGTCCTGCTCCACCAGAAATGTCTCGAGCCACTCGAGGGCCGCGATGTCCAGGTGATTCGTCGGCTCGTCGAGCAACAGCAGGTCGGGATCGTCGAGGAGGAGGCGCGCGAGGCCGAGGCGCGTGCGCTCGCCACCCGAGAGCGTGCGGACCTCGCGCTCCCGCAGCGGGTCAAGGCCGAGACCGGAGAGCACGCGGCCGAGCGTCGCCTCGAAGTCGTATCCGCCGGCGTGCTCGAAGTGGTGCTGCGCGTCCGCGTAGCCCTCGAGCAGCTCCGCGTCGCCTGTCGCGAGCTCGTGCTCCATCGTGCGCAGCTCGCGCTCGAGCTCCGCGAGGTGCGACGCAGCGCCACGGGCGTGCTCCTCGACGGTGCCGTCGACGTCGACGAGCAGCTCCTGCTGGAGGAACCCGATGCGGGTACCGCGCGCGAGCGCGACCGAGCCGCTGTCGGGTGTGTCGAACCCGGCGACGATGCGCAGCAACGTGGTCTTGCCCGTGCCGTTCGGTCCGATGAGGCCCGCGCGGTCGCCCCGCGCCAGGCGGAAGCTCACGTCGCTGAACAGGACGCGGTCAGCGAATCGCCGGCCCGCTGCCTGGACGGACAGGACGCTCATAGCGGTGAGGTGACGTGCCAGTGCATGTGCGGCGTCACGCCCGGCGCGCCGGCGTTCGCGGTCAGCTTCACGCCCGCGGTCGAGACGTCGAGGCCGGCCGCGACCGTCTGCACCGCGTGGACCATGGCGACGAGAAGCGTCGGATCGAGCGCCTCCGAACCGAGCAGCGACGGTACGTGACGCTTCGGGATGATAACCACGTGGAACGGCGCGATCGGCCGCGGGTGATGGAACGCCAGCACCAGCTCGTCCTCGAACACACGCCGGATGGGCGCCTTTCCCGTGAGAACATCCTCGCAGAACCAGTCGCGCTTCCGGCCCTGCGCGTCGAACGCGACGTGGACGTACGGCTCGCTCACTTCCCAACTCTCGCACGCGGCGCGCACTGGCACCGCGGGCAGTGGTACGTGCTCCGACCTCCGATGACGGTGCGCCGGAGCGCGGTCCCGCACCGCCCGCATGGCTCCCCCGCGCGGTCGTAGACGACGAACTCGTGCTGCATCCCACCCTGTTTGCCGCTGCTGTCGCGGTACGTGCGGAGGGTCGAGCCGTGGAGGCGGATCGCCTTCCGGAGCACCCACTTGATCGCCTCGTGCAGCCGCGCGATCTCGTCCGGCTTCAGCGATCCGGCGGTCCGCAACGGGTTGATGCGCGCGCGCCAGAGCGCCTCTGAGGCGTAGATGTTCCCGATGCCGGCGATCCCGCGCTGATCGAGCAACAGTGGCTTGATCGCGGCGCGTCGCCTGCGGCGGAGGAACGCCCGGAGCCACGCGACGGTGAACGAGCGCGACAGCGGCTCGCGGCCCATCGCGATGTGGAGCGGCGCCTTGAGCGTGCGCTCTCCACCCGCATCGGCGCCGACGATGTCGGCCGCGTCGACGAGGGCCATCCGCCCGAGCTTGCGCATGTCGACGTAGTCGAGGCCGGTCCCGTCGGTGAAGGTGAACGACGCGCGCGTGAACCGTTCCGGCGCCGCCTCGCCGAGCTCCTTGAACGCGAACCGACCGGTCATCCGCAGCGACGTGCAGAGCGCATCGCCGCCGTCGAGCCCGAACACGACGAGCTTGCCGCGCCGGCCGACGCTCTCGATGCGCCGGCCAGCGAGGCGCGCCGCGACCAGCGGCACGGGCTCGGGCTCGGTGAGCCGGTCCCAGTCCGAGGTGAACGCCGCGATCGTGCGGCCGGTCACCAGCTCCGCGAGCTGGCGCGCGATCGTCTCGACTTCTGGTAGTTCAGGCATGAGCGAGACCCGGCTTTACCGGGCCGAGCGAATTCGACCAGCCCTGAGCATGTGAGTGGGCACAGCCCACGAACACAAATGGATCAGGCATGCGCCGGCTGCGAGAGCGGGGTCATCTCGTCCCAGTTGTCGCCCACGCGGATGTCGACGACGAGCGGAACGTCGAGCGGATACGCACTGCCCATCTCCGCGCGCACGAGATCGGCGAGCTCATCCGTGCGCGTTCGCTCGACCTCGAACACGAGCTCGTCGTGGACCTGCAGTACGGCCTGGGCCCACGCCGCGCCGCGGAGCCGGTCGTGCACCTTCACCATCGCGATCTTCATGATGTCGGCCGCGGTGCCCTGGATCGGCATGTTGATCGCCATGCGCTCCGCGGCGTTCCGGACCGCACCGTTGCTGCTCGCCATGTCGGGGATGTAGCGGCGCCGGCCGAGGAGCGTCTCGACATAGCCCTGCTCGAGGGCGAAGGCCTTCGTCTCCATCACGTATCTCCGCACGAGCGCGTAGCGCTTGAAGTACTCGTCGATGAACCGCGCGGCCTCCTCGCGGGCCATCCCCATCCGCCAGGCGAGGCCGAAGTCGCTCATCCCGTAGACGATCCCGAAATTGAGCATCTTCGCGACGCTCCGTTGGTCCTTCGTGACCTCGCTCTCCGCGACGCCGAAGCCCGCCGCCGCGGTGCGCGTGTGGACGTCGGCGCCGGAGCGGAACGCCTCGACGAGCGCTGGGTCGCCGGACACGTGAGCGAGCACGCGCAGCTCGATCTGCGAGTAATCCGCCGCGAGGAGGGTGCGATCCGCGCCGCCGGCAACGAACGCGCGCCGGATCCGGCGCCCGAGCGGCGTGCGGATCGGGATGTTCTGCAGATTTGGCGACTGGCTCGACAGGCGGCCGGTGGACGCGACGGTCTGGTTGAAGGTCGTGTGGATGCGGCCGTCGCGGTCGATGAGCGGCCCGAGGCCGTCGGCGTATGTCGAGCGTAGCTTCTCGACCTCGCGGTACTCGAGGATCTTCTCGATGACCGGATGCGTTCCGCGGAGCTCCTCGAGGACGGCGGCGTCGGTCGAGTAGCCGGTGCCCGTGCGGCGGCCCCTGGGCAGCTTCAATTCCGTGAACAGGAGCTCCTGCAGCTGCTTCGGGGAGTTGATCCCGAACTCGTGGCCCACCGCCTCATAGGCCTCGCGCTCGATTCGCGCGACCTCACTTGAGAATTCCGTCGCGAGGGTCGCGAGGTACTTCGTGTCGACCTTGATGCCGGCTTCCTCCATGTGCACCAGGACGTCGACGAGCGGCAGCTCGATCTCGCGGAAGAGCTTTGACAGTCCGAGACGGTCGAGCTCCTCGCGGAAGAGCGCACCGAGCCGGAGCGTCGCGACCGCGGACGTTCCAGCACGGGCAAGGCGCTCGTCGAGCGTGGGCAGGACGTCCTTGTGCCGCCGGTCGGGCACGGGCAGCGCGGGGATCTCGAGGCCGAGTCGCTCGGTCGCGAGGTCGTCGAGCAGGTGCTGGCGGCGGCTCGCGTTCGCGAGGTACGACGCGATGACCGTGTCCATCTCGATCCCGTTGAGGTCGGCGCCCGCGCGGCGGAGCGCGCGCCGCGCCGTCTTCGCATCGTGCACGAGCTTGCCGATGCCCTGATCGCCGAGCAACACGACAATGGGCTCCGGCAGCGTCTCGCCGACGGCGAGGTAGCAGCACGCGTCCTCGAGGGCGAGCCCGAGCCCGAGGAGCCGCGGCTCGCGTTCGCTGTCGACGTCGGCGAAGACGGCGATACGGCCGGCCTCCCGCGCGCGCGCGAGGTAGCTCGCGGCGTCCGCATCGGCGAGGAGCGCGACCTCGACCGGAGCCTGGGCCGGCGGCGTCAGGCCGAGCGAGAGCTGGCCCCCGCCGCTGGCGCGCGGGGCGGCGCCGCGCCCGACCTCGACCGGGAACAGCGTCGGTGTCGGAAGCGGCGCGGCGGTGTTGCCGTCCGCCGGTGGGAGGCGCGGGATGAGGCTGCGGAACTCGAGATCGCGCAACAGGTCGATGACCGGACCGCGGTCGTACGCGCCGCGCACTGTGCGATCGAGGTCGAGCGTCACGGGAAGGTCGGTCACGATGCGCGACATCTCGCGGCTGTGCAGCACCTGGTCGTGGTTCGCCTCGAGCGCGGCGCGCAGCTTCGGCGTGAGCTTGTCGAGATTCTCGTACACACCCTCGACGGTCCCATGATCGGCGATGAGCTTCGCCGCGGTCTTCTCCCCGACGCCCGGGACTCCCGGGATGTTGTCCGTCGGGTCGCCCTTCAAGGCCTTGTAGTCGACCATCTGATCCGGCCGCAGGCCGAATCGCTCGAGGATCTTCGCCTCGTCGTAGATGACGGTGTTCTGGAAGCCCTGGCGCGTCGTCATGAGCTGCACGTGCGGCGTGACGAGCTGCAACGTGTCGAGGTCGCCCGACAGGATAACCGTGTCGAGGCCCGCGGCCTCGGCCTGCTTCGCGAGCGCGCCGATCACGTCGTCGGCCTCGTAGCCGGGGAGCGAGTACATCGGGACGCCGAACTTGTCGAGGAACTCCTTGCACCGCTCGAACTGCGGGCGGAGGTCGTCGGGCATCGGCTTGCGCGTCGCCTTGTAGGTCGCGTCGCGCTCCTTCCTGAAGGTGGGCACCGGGAGGTCGAAGCACGCCGCGATGTGCCGCGGCGGGTGCTCCTGGATGACCTTCAGGAGGATCGAGGCGAAGCCGAACGCCGCGTTCACCAGCTCGCCCTTCGTCGTCGTGAGGGGCGGGATCGCGAAGTACCCGCGGTAGATCAGGCTGTTCGAATCGGCGATGAGGAGACGCTCGGCCATACGTTGAGTATCGCGGAGTGCGTGGCCGTTCTTCTTAATGGCTCCGGCGAAGCCTCCGATGCGCGACGATGGCAGCGATCGCGAAGAACGCCGCAAAGCCGAGGAACACCACCGGCGGCGGCCCGAACGTTCCGCGGTAGTAGACGATCCCGCTACCGGTGCTCTGGCTTACCCCGATGACCGATGGCGCGGAAGTGGTGATGGAGCTGCGCGTCGGAGCCTGCCCGGCCGCGGCCGGCGCGGGTACGGCCGGCGCCGCCGACCGCGCGGCGTCCTTCTGCGCCGCGGCGTCCGAAGCGAGCGCATTCACCGCGGCGCCGAACTGACCCTTTTCCGCGAGCTGCTCGGCGGTCGTCTCGCCGCCGCCGAGGTTGCTGCCGCTGTTGATCACGGCCGAAGCGATGAAGAGGAACGCGAAGAGGCCGCTCCCCATCGCCCCGAGCAGCCGGACGGGGCGCAGCCAGACGGGGGCGCGCCCGAGCCGCGGCACGAGGGAACGGGTCGGCAAGAGCGCGGGCAGCGCGGCGACGAGCCGGCTCGTCGCGCGGAGATCCGCGAGGTGGGCGCGGCAGAAGGAACAGCCGTCGAGGTGCGCGGTGACGGCCGCACGCTCGGCCGGCGAGAGGGCCTCGTCGAGGTACGCGGACAGCTGGAGCTCGGGGTGGTCGTTCATCCCACTCATAGGAACGTCCCCCGGCGACGGGAAGTTCCGCTCAACCCGCGCTCCCCTTCCAGCCCTTTCGGACGAGCTCGTTCCGGACGGTGACCCGGGCGCGATGGATCCGCGACTTCACCGTCCCGATCTCGGCGACCGTGATCGAGGCGATCTCCTCGTAGCTGAAGCCCTCGACGTCGCGCAGCAGCAGGGCGTCGCGCTGCTCGACGGGCACGAGGACGAGCGCCGCCTCGACGGCCGCGAAGGCCTCCGCGCCGGCGACCATGTCGATGAGCTCGGGCCCGCCGGCGGCCGGCTCGGCCCAGCCCGGCTCGTCCGGATCCTCGGGCGGATCGAGCGGAAGCTCGCCACGCCGCTTCTGCGCGCGGATGACGTCGATCGCCCGGTTGCGGGCGATGCGGAAGAGCCACGCCTTGAACGATGTCCCCTCGAACGACGCGAGCGAGCGCCACGCCGAGACGAGGGCGTCCTGCACGACGTCCTCGGCGTCGGGCCCCGGTCCGAGGATCCGAGCGACGTGCGAGTAGAGCGCCCGCTCGTGGGCCCGCGCGAGCGAGTCGAAGGCGCCCGCGTCGCCGCGACGTGCACGATCGATGTCATCCCTCACGCGATCTGCGATATCCTCGCCGCCGCATGCCGGTCGCGCGCGGTGGATCTGGGAAGCGCACGGTCGTGATCGGAGAGGACGATGAGCCCATCGCCGTCCTGCTCCGTGACGCGATCAGCGACGAGCCAAATTACCAAGCGGTCGTCGAGCCGGATGGCCGGAAGGTCGTGGAAACCGTGCGCCACTGGCACGCCGACCTCCTCATCCTCGACATCATGATGCCGGGTCTAAGCGGCTTCGAGATCCACGACCGACTCCGGGCCGATCGTTCGACGGCGAAGATGCCGATCCTCTTCATCAGCGCCGCGGTGGGGCATTTCTCCGAGGACCTGCTCCGTCGCGGCATCACCGAGGTCATCGCCAAGCCGTTCGACCTCAACGACTTCCTCGAGCGCGTCCACAAGCTCTGCCCCTCGGTCGCCTGATGACGCCGGCGGCCAATGGCCGCTACGCCGGGCTCGCGACCCTCGCGGCGGAGACCGCGCTCGCGGTCGGCGAGGGGATCAAGGTCGACGACATCTCGATCGTGACGCGCAAGCGCGGTCGCGCGAACTTCGCGACCGCCGCGGATCATGCGGCGGAGCTGGAGATCATCCGGCGGCTGCGAGCCCACGACCGGACGATCCCGATCCTCGCCGAGGAGAGCGCCGACCGGAAGCTCCGGACCGCGCCGCGCCTCTGGGTCGTCGACCCGCTCGATGGCACGCTCAACTTCTCGCGCGCGATCCCCTTCTACTGCGTCGCGATCGCGTACGTCGAGGATGGCAAGGTGCGCGCTGCGGCGGTGCACGCGCCACGCACCGGAGAGCTGTTCGTCGCGTACGAGGGCGGCGGCGCGACGTTGCACGCGACGAGGATCTCGGTCTCCACGGTCGGACGCGCGAGCGACGCGTTCGCTGTGACGAGCCTCGCGTTCAAGGCCGCCTCGCGGAAGGACTCGCGCTTCACCCAGCTGAACGCGACGGTCGCGCGGCTGCGGGTCATCGGCTCGGCCGCGCTCGAGATCTGTTACGTCGCGTGCGGCAAGTTCGACCTCTTCGTCCACGAGGCGCTCTCGCCGTGGGACGTCGCGGCCGCGCAGCTCATCGCGCGCGAGGCCGGCGCGGTCGTCCTCTCGTTGAAGACGGGACGTGACGCAGCGTGGGACGAGCCTCAGGTCGTCATCGGGAACGCGAAGATCGTGCGTGACCTGTTGGCGAGGGTGCCAACGCTCGTGAGGCCCGCCCGCGTGAAGTGAGCCGAATGGCTCACCCTCTCGGACCGAACGGACCCGCTCCGGACCAAACGGACCGCTTCACACGGCGCCCGTCTCATGCGCAAGATGCGGCATTGGGCAAGGACTGGGCGAAAGGCCTGACCAAGGCCACTGACGCACGCATCGCCCGCGCCGCCGCGGCTCATGTCGGGATGCGGTACATCCGGCGTCTTCCGCCCGAACAGGACAAGCGTTACCGGTCTCACGCTGGCCGCGTCGATACGACGTGGACCCCGACGCTCGCGTACGCGGTTGGTCTGATCGCGACAGACGGCAACTTGTCGCCGAACCGCAAGGCGACGAGGGTCGTCTCCGGTGACATCGACCTTCTCGAGGTCTTCAAACGCTGCATCCCGCGCGCCGGCAAGATCGGCCGGCACGGGCCGAACGCATGGCACGTCACTGTTAGCAGCGTCGATTTCTACCACTGGCTGCTATCGATCGGCCTCGTGCCAGCGAAGAGCCTGACCCTCGGCGCGATCACGCTCGACGATGCTCTCTTGGTCGACCTCGCCCGTGGCCTGATGGACGGCGACGGCGGCATCGCAAACTTCGTCCATCACCCGGGCGGCAACGTCAGGCGTTATCCCAACTACCGGTATGAGCGCCTGCACGTGCGGTTCCGCTCGGCCAGCCGGCGGCACCTTGAATGGTTGAAAGTCTCGCTCCGTCGAGTGATGCAGATCGATGGACCGATCTTCACAGACGACTCGAAGCACACTCCGAATCCGATGTATGAGCTCAGGTACGGAAAGCACGCCAGTATCGCTTTGCTCACGCGCATGTACGCCGATCCGACGTCGCCCCGGCTCGATCGGAAGTGGAAGATCTGGGACGCCTATCTCGCACGACCTCGGATAAACTCACTTCAGAAGCGCCGGAGTGGCGAAATTGGTTGATACGCGATGGATTCAAGATCCATTGGGCCGCAAGGCCCGTGAGGGTTCGAGTCCCTCCTCCGGTACCGACTAGGTCTTCGGTCCCTCGCGCGGCAGCACGAGCGTCACCGTCGTCCCCTTGTCCTCGCCGTCGCTCGCGAGCGCGAGCGATCCGCCGTGCCCTTCGGCGACGAGTCGTGCGAGGTAGAGCCCGATCCCGAGCCCGCTGAACGTGCGCGCGCGCTTCGAGCCGCGCGCGAACGGCCGGGCGAGGCTCGGGAGCTCGTCGGGCGCGATGCCGATGCCGCTGTCGCTGACCGCGATCGCGACCGTCCCGTCGCTGGGGACGACGCCGACATGCACCGCGCCGCCGGTCGGCGAGAACTTCACGGCGTTCGCGACGACGTTCGTGAGCGCCTGCTCGATGCGCATCTGGTCACCGACGATGACGACGGAGTCGGGCGCGTCGAGCGATACGGTATGACGCCCGTCCTCCGCGACGAGCTCGCTCTGCTTCTGCACGATGGCGCGCATGACCGGCGCGAGATCGAACTCCTGGGGCTGCATCTCGAAGCGGCCCTCGCCGGCGCGCGACACCTCGAGGAGGTCGTTCACGAGCCCGGCCATCCGGTCGACCTGCCGCTCGATGTTCCTGAGGTTCACGTCGAGCGAGTCGAGGTCCAGCGGGCGTCCCTCCTCGCGATGCCGTCGGAGGCGTAGCCGCAGGAGCTGCGCGAGAGCCTTCAGCGGCGTGAGCGGCGTCTTCAGCTCGTGCGAGACGATCGAGATGAACTCGTCCTTCTGCCGCTCGGAGTCGGGCTCGTCGCTCATGACGCCGTAAGTATCGGCGCGCGGGGCCTACGTGTTGACGCGGGCCTCCGGCAGCAGCACGTCGACGACCCCCGCGCCGACCGCCGCGTCGATCTCGCCGCCGAGCGTCTCGGCGCCGCGCGCGCGGAACGTCGTCGCGACGCGTCGCATCCCGCTCCCGGCGCGCGGGAGCTCGAGGTAGACCGGCAGCGGACCGGCGTACCGAGCGAGCACCTGCTGGATCTGCTGGAACACGGCGATCGATCGGTCGTAGTCCAGGGCCTCGCGGAAGCGGATCACGATGTCCCCACCGGCACTCGACTGAGACGCGTGCCCGTTCCCGCCGCCGTTCCCGGTGCCGTTGTCCTTTTGCCCCGCCGCGCGCTCGACGAACTGACGCTTCTTGGCGAGCGAGGCACGGCGCTCGTCGGCGATGCGCGAGATCTCGGCGATGCCCTCGTCGGTGAACGGCACGGCGTGCTCGCAGAGGAGCTTCGGCGATTCGTCGCGCTGCTCCACCCGAGCGAGCAGGAGGAGGATCTCGTCGGTGTTCCACACGCTCGCGGTCTGCTCGTACGTGCGCGGGAAGACCGTCACCTCGGACGAGCCGGTGAGATCTTCGACCTGCGCGAACAGCATGAGCGACTTGTTCTTCATCGTGATGTGCTTCCGGGCGCTCGTGACCACGCACGCGACGGTGACGAGCTCGTCCTTCACCTCTTTGAGCTCGGCCAGGTACACGATCCCCGGCACGTCGCCGATGCGCTGCGCGATGTCGGTGAGCGGATGGTCTGAAACGTAGATGCCGAGCAGCTCCTTCTCCCACCCGAGCAGTTCCTTGCGCGACGCCTCGGGCCCGGTCGTCGGGGCCGCGATCGCGGGCTCGGCCGCCAGGTCGAAGAGCGAGACCTGGCCGCTCAGGCGGTCCTTCGCCTCGCGCTGTCCGGTCGCGAGCGCGGCGTCGAGACGCGTGAGCTGCGCGAGGCGCGGCCCGAACGCGTCGCAGGCGCCGGCCTTGATGAGCGACTCGAGCACCCGCTTGTTGTTGCGCTGCAGGTCGATGCGGCCGCAGAGGTCCTCGAGCGAGCGGAACGGCCCGCCGGCCTCGCGCGCCGCGACGATGTTCTCGATCGCGCCCTCGCCGACGTTCTTGATCGCCCCGAGGCCGAACCGGATCTCCTGCCCGCTCACGACGAAGTCGAACCGCGAGACGTTCACGTCCGGCGCCATGACCGGGATCCCCATCCGGCGGCACTCGGCGATGGCGATCGCGACGCGCTCGGAGTTCCCCATGTCCGACGACAGGACCGCGGTCATGTACTCGGCCGTGTAGTTCGCCTTGAGGTACGCGGTGTGGTACGCGATGAGCCCGTAGATCGCCGCGTGGGCGCGGTTGAAGCCGTACTGCGCGAACGGCTCGAAGTCCTTCCAGACGATGTCGATGATCCCGGGCGAGACCCCATTCTTGAGGGCGCCGGCGACGAACTTCTCCCTCTGGGCATCGAGCTTCTCGCGGATCTTCTTGCGGATCGCGTAGCAGAGGACGTCGGCCTCGCCGAGGGTGAATCCGGCGAGGGCCTGCGTCACCGCCATCACGTCCTCCTGGTAGACCATCACGCCGTACGTCGAGCGGAGGACCGGCTCGAGCGCGGGATGGGCATAGGTGACGGCCTCCTGCCCGTGCTTCCGTGCGATGTACCGCGGGATGTACTCCATCGGGCCCGGCCGGAAGAGCGCGACCATCGCCATCACATCCTCGACGCGGTCGGGCTTCAGGGCTTGGATGTGGCGCCGCATCCCCGCGGACTCCAGCTGGAACAGGCCCGTCGTCTCGCCGGACGCCAGGAGGGCGAAGGTCTTCGCGTCGCTGAGCGGGATGTCCTCGCGCTTGATCGTGATGCCGCGCTGCGTGGCGATGAGCTTGATCGCGTGGTCGAGGATCGTGAGGTTCGAGAGCCCGAGGAAGTCGAACTTCAGCAGGCCGAGCTTCTCGATCTGCTTGTCCTCGTACTGGATCTGGTAGCCCTCGGCCTTCCCCTTCGGCCGCTCGACCGGCACGAGGGTCACGAGCGGGTCGCGCGTGATCACGACGCCCGCGGCGTGCGTCCCGGTCGAGCGGACGAGGCCCTCCATCTTCTCCGCGAGGTCGAGGAGCCGCGACACCTCGGGCTCGCGCGCGAGCTGCTCGAGCTCGGGGACGTCGACGCGCGACTCGGAGAGCGTCGGCGCCGTCGGGCCGGTCGGGATGACCTTCGCCACCCGGTCGGCGTCGCCGTAGCTCATCCCGAGGACGCGCGCGACGTCGCGGACGGCCGCGCGCGCGAGCATCGTGTTGAAGGTCACGATCTGTGCGACGCGGTCGCTGCCGTACTTCTCGGTGACGTACGCGATGACCTCGTCGCGGCGGTCGTCCATGAAGTCGACGTCGATGTCCGGCTGGGTGTATCGCTCGAGGTTCAGAAAGCGATCGAAGATGAGCCCAAATTTGAGCGGGTCGATGTCGGTGATCCCGATCGCGTAGCTGACGAGCGACCCACCCGCCGAGCCGCGCACGGCCGTGAGGATCCCGCGGGCCTGCGCGAACGCGACGAAGTCCTGGACGATGAGCATGTAGCCCGAGTAGCCCATCTTCGCGATGACCGTGAGCTCGTGCTCCATCCGCTCCTTGAGCGGTGGCGTCATCACGCCGTACCGCGTCTTGATCCCCCGCTCCGTCAGGGCCCGGAGGTGCTGGTCCGGCGTGACGCCAGCCGGCACCTCGAAGTGCGGGAGGATGAGCTTGCCGAGCGGGAGCTCGAGGTCGCAGGCCTCGGCGATGCGGAGCGTGTTCTCGAGGGCCTCGCGGTCGTCGGGGAAGAGCGCGGCCATCTGCGCGGCGCTCTTCATGTACAGCTCGGGGTGATCGATCATCTTCAGCCGATCGGGCTGATCGACGGTCTTCCCGCTCTGGATGCAGACCATGATGTCCTGGGCCTCGGCGTCCTCGGCATGGACGTAGTGGATGTCGTTCGTGATGACGAGCGGGACGCCGGTGCGGCGGCTCACCTCGCGGATCCCCGCGGTCACGGACTCCTGCTCCTCGATGCCGTGCGACATGAGCTCGAGGTAGTAGTTCCCCTTCCCGAAGATCGCCTGGTGCTCGAGCGCCACCGCGCACGCCGCGTCGATCCCCTGCTCCTGGATCGCGCGCGAGACCTCGCCCTGGAGGCATGCCGAGAGCGCGATGAGGCCCGCGCTGTGCTCGCGGAGCATCTCCTTGTCCATGCGCGGCCGGTAGTAGTAGCCCTCGAGGTGCGCGCTCGTGACGAGCGTCACGAGGTTCTGGTAGCCGGTGAAGTCCTTCGCCAGGAGGATCAGATGGAATGGCTTCCCATGGCCCTCGACCTTCGCGTCGCGGTCGAAGCGGCTCCCGCGCGCGATGTACGTCTCGACGCCGACGATGGGCTTGATACCGGCCGCCTTCGCCGTCGTGTAGAAGTCGACCGCGCCGTAGAGCGCCCCGTGGTCGGTGAGGGCGAGCGCCGGCATCTCGAGCGCCTTCGCGCGGGCGACGAGGTCGCGCAGGCGCGACATCCCGTCGAGCAGGCTGTACTCACTGTGGGTGTGCAGATGAACGAACGGCTGCGAGATCGGCGGGCCCTTTCCGGAAGCGGTTAGGAGGTCAGTCTAGTCGCCGCTGATCGGGCCCGAAGCTACTGCCGATCCGCGAGCGCTAGTCGGGCGCCCAGCAATAGGAATGCACCGGCGAAGGTGCGGCGCATCCACGTCAGGACCGCCGGACGCGTGATCACCTGCCTCCGGAGCGAGGCGGCGAGGACGCCGTAGCAGACGAAGACACCGAGCGTCACCAGCATGAACACGCCGCTGAGCTCGATCATGCGGGGGACCGCGCTCGATTCCGTAGTGCTGACGAACTGCGGCAGGAAGGCGAAGAAGAAGATCGTGAGCTTCGGGTTGAGGAGGTTCACCAGGATCGCCGAGCCGATGACCCTGAGCGCGGACGGTGGCGTGCCGTCGGAATCGATCGCCAGGCCACCTGTCTCCCGCAGCGTGCGCCACGCGAGAACGATGAGATAGGCGACGCCGGCGTACTTGAGGCCCTGGAACGCGATCGCGCTCGCATTCAGCAGCGCAGCCAGCCCGACAACGGCCGCGACCATGTGCGGAACGATGCCCAGAGTGCATCCCACCGCCGCGATCACGCTCGCGCGCGCTCCGCGCGACAAGCCGGCGGCCAGCGTGAAGATGACGCCGGCACCGGGCGTCGCGACGATGATGAATGTCGTCAGCAGGAATTCAGCGCTCACGGTCCGCCGGCCTGACGACCGCTCAGCGTCACGTTCACGACCACGCCCTTGTGGTCGGACGCCGTGGACTCGACGACGTGCCCCTGGGCGGCGGTGACGCCGACACCGAAGATGTAATCGATGCGCTCGTGCGGGTCATCGGACGAGAAGGTGTTCGCCCCGCCGCCGGATTGGAGGGCCAGATCGCCGAACCCCGAGTCGGTGATGAGCGTCAGCTCCGGCGACTCGGGCTTCGCGTTGCAGTCGCAGAGCACGAGCGCTGGGCCCTTCCCGTCCCAGGACCGGAGGAGCGTGCGCACCTGCTCCATCCTGACCGCGCTCGCATCGGCGTTCTCGTCGAGATGCGTCCCGATGATCCGGACCCCGCCGACCGTCACGAGGATCGCGCCGCGCGGCTGGTACCGGAGCCCGGGCTCCTTCGGATAGGCGACCCGGACGACGTCGGTCATCGGGTAGCGCGACAGGATCGCGTTCCCGTAAAGATCGCCGATGGTCGGGTCGTAGACGTACGGCATGCCGAGGCGGCCGCTCAGGTAGCCAAGGACGTCGTGCTCCTCATCAATGAGCCAGCCGCGCACGACCTCCTCGAGGATCACGACGTCGGGGGCCTCGCGCGCGATCGTGTCGGCCTGCCGGTCGAGGTCGGCGATGTCGAACGCGTCGAAGCCCTGGTGGACGTTGTACTGCATCACGCGGAACGTGAGCGGCGCGGACGCCGCGACGGCGCCGGGTTGCGGCGTGAGGATGAGCGCGACCGCGGGGACGACGACGGCGAGCGCCGCGACCGCCCCCGCGAGGACCGGCCGCCAGCGCGCGACCGGGGAGGACGGCACGAGCAGGACGCAGATGACGGCGAGCGCGGTCAGGATCCAGAGCGCCTCGAGATTCGCGAAGTACGCGTAGTGGACGAAGGTTCCCGCGACGAAGAGGACCCAACCCACCGCGAAGCCGAGCGCTGCGACCCACGGAGATCGCGCTTCGCCAGCCGTCGCGGCGGGCAGCACCGCCGCCGCGATGAGGATCCCCGCCGCGAACGCCGCGCCCGCGGCGAACGAGAGCACCGGCACGTGGGCCCACATGAGCGCCGCACCCGCCGTCAGCGCGGCCGCGGCCGCCGGACGAGCCGGCCATCCGCGCGCGAGCACGAGCGAGCCGGCGGCGATACCGAGCCCCACGATGAGCAGCCCGAGCTGCGTGCTCGGCCCGCCGTCCATCCCGATGCCGCCGGACTGCGCGATCTGCGCGCCGTTCGTACCGCCCGTCTCCGCGACGAGGAGCAATGGACCGATGGCGAGGAGCCCGACCGCTCCGCGCCACCCTGAAGCGGTCCACGTCAGCGGTTCGCCCAGCACCGCGATCCCGCTCGCGAGGAACAACAGGACGGCGATCAGGACGAGCGGCACGGCAAGCACGATCGGAGCGGCGACGATCGGGATCGTCGCGAACAGGCTGCGGGCGACGAGGTCGATCGTGATCGCGAGCGGCAACGCCACCGCGAGCGGCGAGACGCGTCCCGCCGGGCGCGCGGCGTGGACGAGCGAGAGCCACTGCGTCCCGGCGATGACCGCCGCGGCCGAGAGCAGGACGTCGAGCCACTCCTCCCGCAGGGCCGTGAAGGCGACGGTGGTGAGCGCGAGCGCTGTCGCCGTGACCGCGATCGAGCGGCGCGGCCCGAGTCGGGCGGCGGTCACGATCGCGAGGCTCGACGCGGCGAAGACGACGAACGCGATCGCCGCGAGAGACGTATTGGGGAGCTTGCCGAAGAGGGATTGGTAGAGCGTGGCGGTGAAGATGTGGATCGCGCTCAGGAGGAACAGGATCCCGATGGTCGCGAACGCCGCGCCGCCGATCACGCGGCGAGTCTACGTGCGGCCTGGCTAGGCCACGCTCTCCGCGCGCGCGGTCTGGAGCGTATCGGCTGGGACCTCCACGGCGGCCGCTCCGCCGAGCGTGGCGGCGCGCCACGCGGCAGCGAGCCGCTGGCCCACGGAGTCGACGAGGACCCGGAGGTGGTCGAGCTCCACGGCGCCGAACTCGTCGGCCCGCGGACCCACGACGAGCGCACCGACGACGTCGCCGTTCACCACGATCGGCGCGATCGCCGAGCGGCTACCGCCGGCGAGCCGCTCGATGAGCGTCGCCTCGTTCCAATCGTGGGTCGGCTGGATGAGCTCGTGCACCGTCGGAGCGGTCAGCAGACGCGCCTCGCGGCACGCGCGGGCGATGGCGTTATAGCGGTCGTCGATGCTGATCGCGAACGTCGCGGTCGAGATGCCGAGGAAGCGATCGATCCCGGCCGCTTCGACCGAACCGCTGATCCGATCGCCGCGGAGCATGCCCGCCTCGGGATCGAGGCCGACGATGAAGGACGTCGGCGTTCCGGCCGCGGCGCAGTGCACGAGAAGGTCGTTGAGGATGTCGTCCGTCGTCTCCGCGGCCGGTACCTCCGGAGCCGCGGGGATCTCGGGCGCCGCTGGCTCGGCCGCCGCGGCGACGGGCTGCGGCGCTGCGCCCGGATCGGCCGGCGCGGCGGGCTGGAACCGGCCGGCGGCGCGGGCCCGCGCGAAGCCCGGCGCCGTGGCGCCGACGATCGAGCCGATGAGCTCGAGCTCGCCCTGCGCGAAGCCGCCCTCGCGGAATGTCTGCAGCGTGACGACACCCATCGCGTCGTTGCCGTCCATGAGCGGGACCTGGAGCACCCCGACGCGCCGGCGTTCCCCGGCGACCGTCACGGCACGGTCGAAGGCGTGCCAGCGCTCCGCATTGCGCACCGCGAAGCAGCTCGGGGAATCGTCGAGTGGCTGCTTCCCGAGCTCGCTCGAGGGCACATCGACGCCGACGACCTTGTACCGGTACGCGACCTCGGGACGATCCGTGTGGAAGAGCGCGACGGAGAAGGCCGAGGCCTCGCTGACCTCGTTCATCGCGTCGCGCAGGATGCGCCCGATGGCCCTCGCATCATCGACGGCCGAAACCGCCGAGCTGATCTGGTCGGCGATGGAATCGACGGCAGGGGACGACCCGCGAGAGGCCAAAGACGGCGACGGCGTCGCCGCGGACGGATGTTGAAGCGCCGGCACTTCCGAGGAGTAAGGCAAGGTGGGTGCAGACGCTGAGTTATCCGGACGCGGCGATGCCGTCGTCGGCTCCGCGGCCGGCGCGTCCGCAGTCGGCAGCTCAAAGCCGGGCGCCGCCAGCGCCCCCGCGAAGTACATCGCCATCGCCGACGCGATCAGCTCGCAGGAGAGGTCGATCGCCTCGCGCGTCTGGGCGCTGAACGGCTCGCGCGTGATGAGCGTGCCGAGGAGCACGCCGACGGTGCGGCCGGCGAAGACGAGCCGCGAGATGAGGAGCCGCGGGGGAACGCCGACCCACTCCGCCTGATACGGGACCGGCCAGTCGAGCGCGACGGCGCGGTTCGCGGGGAGCGTGTCGTCAGGGAGCTGCAACGTGGTGAGCCGCCGGTCGAACAGCCACGGGTTCCGGCCGACCTCCGCCGCAACGGCGTCCGGACCGACGGGCTGGCGCACGACGGCGCAGCCGATGAGGTACGGGACGCTGTTGAGGAGGATGCGGAGGGTCGCCTCCACCGGAGGCGTGGCGGTAACGATCTGGAGCGGCTCCACGTGGTCGTTTGTACGGGACGACGTCGCGGGTCAGGTCACCGACTAGGGGGTTTGTCCTGCGGGGGAGTACGAAGGTCGGGGTCGGGGGAGGCCGCTACCATGGCGCCGCTCGAAGCCCGGCGCGTCGCGCATCGTGATGCCCGGCTTTCGCATCGCGCAAGCGGAGGTGAGCGTGGCGACCTCGCTCGGCAAGGGCGTCGAGATCCGTGGAGCCGGTCCCGCGGTGGAGCGATCCGACGAGATCCTCACCCCTGATGCGCTCGCGTTCGTCGCGGACCTCGCGCGGACCTTCGAGCCCACCCGGCGCGAGCTTCTCGCGGCACGCGCGACGCGACAGGCCGAGCTGAGCGCCGGCGCCGAGCTCGGCTTCCTTGCCCAGACGAAGGGCGTGCGCGATGGGACCTGGCGCGTCGCGCCGGCGCCGAAGGACCTCGAGGTCCGCAAGGTCGAGATCACCGGGCCGACGGACCGGAAGATGGTCATCAATGCGCTCAACTGCGGCGCATCGGTCTACATGGCGGACTTCGAGGATGCGAATACGCCGACGTGGGAGAACATGGTGTCGGGCCAGGTCAACCTCGTCGACGCGGTGCGCCGCCGGATCGATTTCACCAGCGCCGAGGGGAAGCGGTACGCGCTCAACGACACGCTTGCGACGCTGCTCGTCCGCCCGCGCGGCTGGCACCTCCCGGAGAAGCACCTCCTGGTCGACGGTGACCCGATCGCCGGGGCGTTCATGGACTTCGGTCTCTTCTTCTTCCACAACTCGAAGGCGCTCATCGAGCGCGGCAGTGGTCCCTACTTCTATCTGCCGAAGCTCGAGAGCCATCGCGAGGCGCGCCTCTGGAACGACGTCTTCGTGCGCGCGCAGGAGAAGCTCGGGATACCGACGGGCACGATCCGCGCGACCGTGCTCGTCGAGACGTTCCCCGCGGCGTTCGAGATGGAGGAGATCCTCTACGAGCTCCGCGACCATTCCGGCGGGCTGAACGCCGGCCGCTGGGACTTCATCTTCAGCGTCATCAAGAAGTTCAACCACCGGCACGACTTCCTGCTCCCCGACCGCGCGCAGGTGACGATGACGGTGCCCTTCATGCGCGCGTACACCGAGCTCCTCGTGCGCACGTGCCACAAGCGCGGCGCCTTCGCGCTCGGCGGGATGGCGGCGTTCATCCCGACACGGAAGGATCCCAAGGTCAACGAGGTCGCGCTCGCGAAGGTCCGCGAGGACAAGGTCCGCGAGGCGACCGATGGCTTCGATGGGACGTGGGTCGCCCATCCCGACCTCGTGCCGGTGGCGATGGCCGAGTTCGATCGCGTCCTCGGATCGCGACGGAACCAGCTCGACCGGACGCGCGACGAAGTGGGCGTGACCGACGCGCAGCTGCGCGCGGTCGGCGTGCCGGGCGGGACGATCACCGACGCGGGCGTGCGGAGCAACGTGAGCGTCGGGATCCAGTACCTCGAGTCCTGGCTGCGCGGCGTCGGCGCGGCCGCGATCTACAACCTCATGGAGGACGCCGCGACCGCGGAGATCTCACGGTCCCAGGTCTGGCAGTGGGTGCACCACGGCGCGAAGACCGTCGAGGGCTCCGCGATCACGAAAGACGCGATCCGCAAGATCGGCCGCGAGGAGGTCGCTCGCCTCGATGGGCCGGGCCGCCGGTTCACCGACGCGCTCGCGCTCTTCGAGGAGGTCGCCCTCGCCGACCGATTCGTGGAGTTCCTCACCCTCCCCGGCTACGACGGGCTGCCCTGACTATTCGTCGACCAGCAGATCGTCTCCCTGCACGGTCACCGCGCGGGAACGCACCGCCCGTTTCGCAGGTCCGCGGAGCACCGCGCCAGAGGTCACATCGAACTGGCTCCCGTGGCAAGAGCAGGTGACCACCGTCCCCGCCAGCTGACCGTCAGCGAGCGAACACCCCATGTGGGTGCATGTGTCGTCGAACGCGTAGAGATGATCCCCGGCGCTCGCTACGGTGACGGTCGTTCCCGCGACATCGAAGACGCGCATCTCGCCCGCTTTGACATCCTTCGAGCTCGCAACTCGTACTGGCACGTGTCACCCCCGAGACGCAATTTGATGACGCGAGCGGTGTCTGCGGCGCGATCGTTCGATCGCGCACACTAGCTCGCCGTCGATCGAACGAGCTCGACCAGCCGTCGAGGATCGTCCGCTGAGAGCGAATCCACGCCGGCGTTGACGAGCGCCGCCACGGCTTCGCGTTCGGGTTCGAAGCCCCAGGCATGCACGTACTGGCCGCCGGCATGTGCCCGCGCGCAGAGCTCAGGCGTCACCCAGGCGTGGAACGGATGGACGCCGGCCGACCACGCGGGCCACGCCTCCGGGCGCATCCGCCGGCCATAAAGCGGGGCGGTCCGCGCCTGGGGCTCGAGCGCGTGGAGCTGCGCGAGCGACGCGTGGTCGAACGAGATCGAAACCGTGCGCTCCACCAGTTTGTGCGCCTGGAGGACAGGGAGCACCGCCGGGACGAGGCCGTCGTCCCGATCGTCCGGGCGCTGCTTCAGCTCGAGCACGAGCCCGACCGGATTGGCGACCGCCCAGGCGCAGAGCTCGTCGAGCGACGGCACCTGCGGCGCGCCGGCGCGGATCGCGGCCCAGTCCGTCGCCGCGACGGACCCGGTGAGCGGCGTCGTGCGATCGAGCGTGTCGTCGTGCATGACGATCGGGACCCCGTCGCGCGTTCGCTGCACGTCGAACTCGATCTGGTCGACCCCCGCGGCGACGCCGGCGTCGAAGGCCGCGATCGTGTTCTCGGGCGCGAGCGCCGCGGCGCCGCGATGGCCGACGATGCGGATCGGCGCGCCGCGACTGGATCTAACGGATGTCGTCCTGTTCGGGGATGAAGACCCACGGGAGCTTGAAGCGATCCTCGAGCTGCGAGGCGAGGGCCTTCACGCCGAACGTCTCGGTCGCCCAGTGCGTGCCGGCGATGAGGTTCACCCCGCGCTCGCGGCAGTAGATCTTCGTGTACATCGTGACCTCGCCCGTGACGTAGGTGTCCGCGCCGTGCTGCCGCGCGTCCTCGACCCAGGCGGTCACGTGTCCGCCGCCGGTGATGACCGCGACGCGCTTGCAGGTCGGCGCGTTCTCCCAGACCTCGATCTGCACACCAAGGACGTCGCGCATCCGCTCCGCGAGCTGCGCGAACGTCCGATCGTGCCGGCCGACGATCCCTGCCATCCCGCCGTGATACGGGAGGAAGCGCTCCTGCACGATGACGCCGAGCGACGCCGCGAGCAGATCGGGGTTGCCGAAGCCCGCTGCGCTGTCCAGCGCGGAGTGCGCTCCGTACAGCGAGATCCCGTTGTCCTTGAGCCGATCGAACTTCTGCGGGGCAAGCTCGAGATCGATGTGCGGCCAGGTCGTGTGATGCACGAGCAGGAGGTCGGCATCGGCGAACTTCGCTCGCGTGATCGCGTGGAACGAGGTGTTCACCGCAGCCGCGACGCGGCTCACCGTCTCCGACGATCGCAAGAGAAGCCCATTCGATGCCTCTTCGTCGAACTTGTGCGTCTCGAGCTTGCCGTCGAGGAACGCGACGACGTCGTCGAGCGGGACGCTCACTTCACCCGTTCCGTGATGAGACGCTGCACGACCGTCATGTTCGCCTTGCCCTTCATGTCCTTCATCACGGCACCGGCGAGGAATCCGATCGCGCGCTGATTCCCGGCCCGGATGTCCGCGACCGCCTTCGGATTCGCCGCGATCGTGGCATCGACGACCGCGGCGATGGCCGCTTCGTCCGAGACCTGGGAGAGCCCCTTGCCCTTCACGATCTCCGCGGGATCGGCGCCGGTCTCGAGCATACCGACGAACACGGTCTTCGCCGCGGTCGTGCTGATCGTCCCGGCCTCGATGAGCCCGACGAGCGCGCCGAGCTGCGCGGGCGTCAGCTTGAGGCCGGCCAGCGGCTGCCCCGACGCCTTCAGATGACCGAGGAGCTCGACGGTGACCCAGTTCGCGACGCGCTTGGCCTGCGTCGGCGCGGTCTTCGCCGCGGCCTCGAACCAGTCGGCGAGCGCCCGATCGGACACGAGCACGCGCGCGTCGTAATCCGAAAGACCGTACTGCGTCATGAACCGCCGGCGCCGTTCGCCCGGCATCTCCGGCAGCGCGGCGCGGATGCGATCGACCATCGCCCGGTCCGGCGCGAGCGCGACGAGGTCGGGCTCCGGGAAGTACCGGTAATCGTCGACCTCCTCCTTCGAGCGCTGGAGGTACGTGCGCCGCGAGTCGGGGCTCCATCCGACGGTGATCTTGCCGGTCCGCGTTCGCAGCGGCCCGCCACGCTCCCACTCGTCCCAGAGCCGCGCGGATTCGTACGGCACCGCCTCCTCGAGCGCTCGGAAGCTGTTCAAGTTCTTGATCTCGCTCTGCGGCGGCCAGCGCGTCTCCCCATCTTCCTCGAAGCGGATCGAGACGTTCACGTCGAAGCGTGCGCCGCCCTCCTCGAGCTTGAAGCCGGCGACGCCGGCGTACACGAGCCGCTCGCGCAAGGCTTCGAGGTACGCGAGGGACTCGCCGACCGACCGGAGGTCGGGCTCGGACACGATCTCGAGCAACGGGACACCCGAGCGGTTGAAGTCCACGAGCGTCGCGCCGCCCGCGTGGAGGAGGCTGCCGGTATCCTCCTCGAGGTGCGCGCGACGGATGCCGACGCGCTTCGTCGAGCCGTCGTCCGCCGGGATCTCGAGCCAGCCGCCGACCGACAGTGGCAGATCGAACTGCGAGATCTGGTAGCCCTTCGGCAGATCCGGGTACATGTAGTTCTTGCGGTCGAACTTCGTGTGCTCGGGCGTGTCGCAATGGAGCGCGATCCCCGCCGCGATGGAGAGCTCGATGGCCTTGCGGTTCGGGTACGGGAGCGCGCCGGGAAGCCCGAGGCAGACCTCGCAGGTGAGCGTGTTCGGTGGAGCGCCGAACCACTTCGCCGAACAGCCGCAGAACATCTTCGAGCGCGTATCGAGCTCCACGTGGCACTCGATGCCGATGATCGTCTCGTAGCGCTCGCTAGTGATCACGTTCATCGGAAGGTCGGGTCGGAGGGCGCGGGCACCTTGCGCACGCCGCTGATCACGCGGCTCGTATTCACGACGACCTTGTCGCCCTCCACCGACACAAGATACCGGTCGAGTGGCTGATCGGTGCCTCTGATCGGCTCGCCGCGTGCGCCCCAGACCGATGGCTGAACTCTTCCCAAGCTGCCGTAGTCACACCCACCCCGCGAGAAGGTCGCATTCCCGTCGATCGGTGCAAGTCGCGGATCCTCGGGCTCGACCCAGCAGATGAACGCAGCGCCCTCGGGTCGCCAGTTCTCTTTGATCGCGATGACCTCGCCCTTCGAAGGCTGGACCAGGAAGAACGCTCCGTCGGTGCGGCTCGTCGGCGGCCCGAATCGCCTCGGGGAGGTCCCGACGCCAGGAATGTCCGACGTCCAGAGCACCACCCGTCCACCGATCAACGTCGCCGGCGGTGTCGCGAGCTCGACCGCAAGCGAGCCGTACGCGACGAACGCGACGAGGACGAGCGCGATGAGCACGAACGCCGCGACGAGGAGGTACTGCTTCCACACCGGCGTCGGATCGAGCGACTCCGGCCCGGCCCAGTGCTCGGTCGGCTGGTCCTCGTAGCGCGTGCCCACTAGGCGTGCGCCTCGGTCGCCTCGAGCGCTCGCTCGACCGTGGCGCGGCGCCCGCCGCTCCAATCGGCGATCGCGTCGCGCAGCTCCGGACGGCGCTTCAGGATGTTGCGGACCGCCGCCTGCACCGCCCGCTGGACGAAGGGACGGGTATCAGTGGAGAGGAACGCGAGGATCCCGAACCCGCGCTCCGCGACCTTTGCGCCGGACGCGCTCGTGAAGACCGACGCGACGTTCCACCGCACGTTCTCATCGGGCTCCCGCGCCCAGCGCTCGAGCCGCGCGAACGTCACGTCGGGAAAGGACCGCACGAGCCCATCGCCGATGGCGAACGGGCCGAGGTTCCGGCGCACGTACTCGTCGTGCTCCGAGAGCGCGGGCTCGATGAGGTCGAGGATGGTCTCCGCGCGCTCCGGGTGCCGCGACCGCGCCGCGTACTTCGCGGCCACGACGACCGCACGGCGCAAGCGCGCATCGCCCGTCGCGACCCACTTCTGCGCCGGGACGACGTACTCGCCGAACGCGCGCTCGAGCGCGTCACCGAGGAGCGACGCGGCGGTCTCCCGGACCTCCCAGTCGTCGTCGCGCGCGAGTCGGTGGACCGCGCGCTCGATGTCGGCGCGGTGCGTCGTGATGAGCGGACGCAGGATCACCGCGGCGAGCTCCTTGTCGACGCGCCTCGGGTGTTGCAACAGCCGGATGGCCCAGTCCCTGCGGACGAAGGACGACGCGCTCTGCGCGCGCACGATCGCGGCCGCGAGGGAGAACTCCTTCTTCTTGACCCAACCCCGCTGGCCGGTAAGTCGAAGGATGTCTGAGGCCGCGAGGGGATCGCCGGCCGCAAGCGCCTTTTCGAAGGCGCGCTCCCAGTCGGTCAGCGCCGCAGCCGTCCGACGAACCGCTCGATGCGGTCGCAGGCCTCGTCGATCTTCTGCATCGACGCCGCGTAGCACGCGCGAACATGTCCCGCGCCGCGCTCGCCGAAGGCGTTCCCCGGCACGACGACGACCTTCTCCTCGGTCAGCAGGCGCTCGCAGAACTCGTCGTCGGAAAGGCCCGTGCTCGTGACGTTCGGGAAGCAGTAGAAGGCGCCGCGCGGCTCGAAGCACTGGAGTCCCATCGCGTTGAAGCGCTCGTACATCCGCGTCCGGCGCTTGTCATACTCGGCGACCATCCGCTTGACCTCGGGTTCGCCGGCGCGCAGCGCCTCGAGGGCCGCGTACTGCGCCGCCGTCGGGACGCACATCACCGTGTACTGGTGGATCTTCATCATCTGCTCGACGATCTCGGCCGGCGCGCATGCGTACCCCACGCGCCAACCGGTCATCGCGTAGGCCTTCGAGAAGCCGGCGAGGTAGATCGTCCGCTCCTTCATCCCCGGCTCGTCGAGGATCGAGCGATGCTCGGCCCCGTACACCAGCCGGTCGTAGATCTCGTCGGAGTACACGAGGAGGTCGTGCTCGTGTGCGAGCGCCGCGATCCCGCGCACGTCCTCGGCCTCGAGCACGGCGCCCGTCGGGTTGTTCGGGAAGCCCAGGAGGATCGCGCGCGTCCGCGGCGTGATCGCGCGCTTCACGTCTGCCGGGAGCAACCGGAACGCGTTCGCCTCCTCGGTCGCGACCGGAACGGGCACGCCGCCCGCGAGCACGATGCCCGGGATGTAGGCCACATAGGAGGGGTCGGCGACGATCACCTCGTCGCCCTCGTTGAGCGTCGCGCGGAGGGCGAGGTCGACGGCCTCCGAGACCCCGACCGTGACGAGGATCTCGTTCTTCGGGTCGTAGGCGACACCGCGGAGCTCCTTCGTGTGCGCCGCGATCGCCTCGCGGAGCGCGAGGAGGCCCCAGTTCGAGGTGTACTGGGTCTTCCCCTCCTTGATCGAGCGGATGGCGGCCTCGCGGAACGCGTCCGGCGTCACGAAATCCGGCTCGCCGACGCCGAGCGAGATGACGCCCGGAAGCCCCGCGGCGAGGTCGAAGAAGCGGCGGATCCCGCTCGCGGGCAGGCGCGCGACGCGCTGGCTTGCCAGGGATCGCTTGGCGAGCGTCATGCCGCGGCCGCCTTCATCGGATGAAGCTGATGATGCTCCGTCGCGTGCTCGAACGCAGCCGCGACGCGGAACAACATCCGCTCCTGATACGAATTGGCGATGATCTGCAGCCCGACGGGCAGCCCCTCGGACAGGCCGCACGGCACCGAGACGCCCGGCAGGCCGGCGATGTTGGCGGGCAGCGTGAACACGTCGTTCAGGTACATCTGCAGCGGATCGTTCATCTTCGCGCCGATCGGGAACGCGACGGTCGGAGACGTCGGCGTCACGAGCGCGTCGACCGTCTCGAACACCGCGTCGAACTCGCGCTTGATGATCGTACGGACCTTCTGGGCCTTCACGTAGTACGCGTCGTAGTAACCGGCGCTGAGCGCGTACGTGCCGAGGATCAACCGCCGCTTCACCTCGGGGCCGAAGCCGGCGCCGCGCGTCTTCCGGTAGGTGTCGACCAGATCGCGCCCGGCGACGCGAAGGCCGTACCGCACGCCGTCGTAGCGCGCGAGGTTCGCCGACGCTTCCGACGGCTGGACGATGTAGTACACGGCGAGCCCCTTGTCGGTCGACGGCAGGCTCACGTCGACGATCGATGCGCCGAGCTTCTCGAACTGCGCGATCGCCGCGCGGATCGCCTTCGTGACCCCGGGCTCGACGCCCGCGGGCGAGAAGTACTCCTTCGGCACGCCGAGCCTCAGACCTTTCACGCCGGCATCGAGATCGCGGCGGACATCGATCGGCCGATCGATGGTCGTGGCGTCGTGCGGATCGATCCCGAAGATCGCCTCGCAGACGATCGCGGCGTCCTCGACGGAGCTCGTGAGCGGGCCGACCTGATCGAGCGACGATGCGAACGCGACGACGCCGTACCGGGGGACGCGGCCATACGTCGGCTTCATGCCGACGACACCCGAGAGCGCGCCGGGCTGGCGGATCGAGCCACCGGTGTCGGTCCCGAGCCCGAAGACCGCTTGGCCCGCGGCGACCGCGGCCGCCGACCCGCCGGACGAGCCGCCCGGCACCCGCGCCGGGTCCCACGGGTTGCGCACCGCGCCGAACGCGGAGTTCTCGTTCGAGCTGCCCATCGCGAACTCGTCGAGATTCGTCTTGCCGAGCATCACCGCGCCGCGCTCGTTCAGCCGCGTCACGACGGTCGCGTCGTACGCGGGGATATAGCCGGCGAGGATCTTCGAGGCTGCGGTGGTGACGATCCCCTTCGTGCCGATGATGTCCTTGCAGGCCCACGGCACACCGGTCAGCAACGGCGCGTCGCCGGCGCGCAGCCGCGCGTCCGCGGCTTTCGCCTGCTCGCGGGCGTGCTCCGGCGCGAGGTGGAGCCACGCGTTGAACGGGTCGGCCTCCGCGGCCGCGAGGAACGCGTCGGCGAGCTCGACGGCCGAGAGCTCGCGCGAGCGAAGTCGCTGCGCGGTCTCGGTGATCGTGCGCGGGACCTCACGCATCCGGGCGCTCCTCGAGGCTCGCCTGCACGCGGAAGAGGTCGCCCTCGCGGTCGGGCGCCTGCGCGAGCACGACCTCGACCGGGAGGCTCGGGCGCGGCTCGTCCTCGCGCATCACGTCCTCGAGCGGAAGCACCGACGCGCTCGGCGGCACCGCAGACGTATCGACGTCCTTGAGCTGCTCGATCGCGCCGAGCACGACCTGGAGCTGACCGGTGAAGCGATCGAGCTCATCGTCGGTGAGCGCGATACGGGCGAGACCGGCGACGTGTTCGACGCGGCTCCGATCGATGGCCGGCATATCGTCAGTCTATGGACGCGTACGCCGATCTGCTGCCCGCGAATTCGGTCGCGCGTCGCGTCGATCGCGAGCTCTTCGTGCTCCTCGGCGGCACCGCGGCGCTCCTCATGCAGGTCGCGCACCCGCTCGTCGCGGCGGGCGTCGAACGGCACTCCGATTTCCGTCGTGATCCGCTCGGCCGCCTGCGGCGCACCCTCGACACGACCCTCGCGGTGGTCTTCGCCGAGCCCGGCCGCGCCCGCGCGGCCCTTCGCCGCATCGATCGGCGCCACGGGCCGGTCAAGGGGACCGCGGCCGACGGGCGCTCGTACGACGCGCGCGATCCGGCGCTCCTGCTCTGGGTCCAGGCGACGCTGGTCCTCACCTCGCTGCGGCTCTACGAGGTGGTCATGGGCCGGCTCTCGCCCGGTGACCGCGAGGCGTACTGGCAGGAGGCGCGGCCGGTCGCGGCGCTGGTCGGGATCCCCACGTACCTCCAGCCCGGCAGGCTCGCGGATCTCGAGCGCTACGAGCGCGTGATGCTGCGAACGGCCGCACGGCCCGATGGGACGAGCGTCCGCGTGGCGCGGCAGGTCCTCCATCCGTTCGATAGCCTTCCGGCGATGCTCTACTGGCCGAGCGACGCCCTTGCGGCCGCGTTGCTGCCGGCGCCGCTCCGCCGGCCGTTCGGCCTTCGCTACCGACTGCGCGAGCGGGTCTTCTTCGCCCTCGTCATCGCGACCGTGCGGGTCATGAGGGCGGTGCTGCCAGGGTGGCTCACCGTGGTGCCGCAGGCGCGTCGCTTCGAACGTGGCACAAGTGGTGCTCGGCGCTAGGACCGTGGTCGCCGTCGCTTCCCCGACCGAGCTCGCGCGCTACTACGAGGCCGTCGCGCCGTTCTATGCCGCGGAGATGGCGCTGCGCGCCGACCTGCCGCTCTGGCGCGCGATCGTCTCGCGCGTGGACGCGCGCGCGATCGTCGACCTCGGCTGCGGGGACGGGCGCGCGGCGCGCACGCTGCCCGCGGACCTCGACGTCGTCGGCGTCGATCTCCTGACCGCGCTCCTCCCGCCGGAGCCGGGCTTCGAGTTCGTGCAGGCCGATATGCGCGACCTGCCGTTCGTCGATCGGCGCTTCGATCTCGCGATAGCCGCGAATGATCCCTTCGCCCACCTGCTCGGGGATGACGACCGGGCTCGGGCCCTCGACGAGGCGCAGCGCATCGCCGGCCGCATCGTCATCGACGGTCTCGCGATGAGTCCCATCGACGACGCGCGCGCGGGGTCGACGGGCCTCGTCCGGGAAGCGGCCCTCTCCGGCGGCGTGACGCGGCACGAGACGTGGCACGCCCTCGGCGGGCATCGATACCGCGCGACGTATCGGTACCTTCGCGACGGCGCGGTCCTCGCGGAGGCGGCGGCGGACGTCCGCGCCTGGTCGCGCGACGAGCCAGCCCTCCGTGGCCGCTGGCCGAGGCTCTACGGCGGGCTCGACGGCCGGCCGTTCGATCCCGACGCGTCGGCGGTCGTCATCGCGATCGGGGTCGCGCTGTGAAGCTGAAGCACCCCGTCGTCCACGGGCACCCGTTGCACGCGATGACCTCGGACCTCCCGGTCGCGCTCATCCCGACGGCGCTGCTTGCGGCGGCGGTCGAACGCGCGAGGCCCGGCCGCCAGGCGCACGACACGGCGACCGCGGTGAACGGGCTCGCGCTCGCATCGGCCACGACCGCGGCGCTCATCGGGTGGTGGGACTGGTTGACGATCCCCGCGGCGCATCCCGCGCGCCCCATCGCGACGCTCCACGGACTGATCAACACGGCGGGTCTCGGGCTGAGCGGCCTCGCGCTCCTGGTGCCCCGCCGCCGGCTCGAGCTCCTCTTTGCGCTCAACGCGTCGCTCCTGGTCGCCGCGTGGCTCGGCGGCGACCTCGTGTTCCGTCTCGGCTGGCGCGTCCGTCCCGCCGAAGAGCTGGAGCAGCTCGACGAGGGTCGGACGCGGGACGAGGCGCGCGCGGTCGTCGACAAGCACGAGCGCGAGGACCTCCTGCTGACCTAGCGTTCGGCGCGATGCGTATCGCGCACCTCGACGTCACGTCCGGCGCGGCCGGCGACATGCTGCTCGCCGCGCTGCTTGACGCCGGTGCGCCGATCGAGGCGATCCGCGGCGCGCTCGACGGCTGCGGGCTGGCCGGTGAGGTCGAGCTGCGGCTCGTCGATCGGATGGCCGGTGCGTTCCGCGCGGCGCATCTCGAGGTGCGCGTATCGGATCACGCGCGGACCCGTCAGGTGCCCGATGCGTTGCGCGATATCGCCGAGTCGGGGCTCTCCGATCGCGTGCGAGAGGGAGCGAGCGCGACGATCTCACGGATCGCAGAGGTCGAAGCGCGCGTGCACGGTCGGCCGGTGAGCGAGGTCCACCTTCACGAGCTGTCGGGAGCCGATACGCTGACGGACGTCGTCGGCTTCTGGGCGGCCATCGAGTCGCTCGACATCGTCAGGATCAGCGCGTCGCCCATCAACCTCGGATCGGGCGTCGTGAGCTTCTCCCATGGCCGGTTCGGCGTGCCGGCACCGGCAACGGCCGAGCTCCTCCGCGGGATCCCGATCTTCGGCGCGGAGGATGCCGCGATCGAGCTCACCACGCCGACCGGGGCGGCGCTCCTCGCGACGGCGGCCTCGAGCTTCGGCCCACTGCCGGCGATGACGATCGATCGCATCGGGTACTCCGTCGGGTCGCGGCCGACGGATCCACCGCGGATCCTCCGGTGCTACGTCGGGGATGCGTAGAGCGGCGACGGGAACGCGGCGTGCCAGCCGAGATCGCGCGACGCCCGCGCGGCCACGACCACGCTTCCGATCGTCGCCGGAACCCACGCCGGGTCGCGACCTGTCCGCGATCGGATGACGGCACGTGGATCCGTCGCGAGCGCGCGTCCGTCCTCGCGCCGGAACGGCGTCGGTCCGCTGATCGCGTAGAGCGCGCCCGACGCCGCGTGGTCGAGCGCGGCGACGACCGCGGCCGCCGCGTCGTCGGGATCGATCGCCCGGTACAGGAGCCGCACACCGTCCTCGGGATCGCCTCGGCGCGCGAACCGGGCCAGCCGGAGCACGACCGTCTCGAGCGGCGCGGCGCGCGCGAGCGCCTCGCAGTCCCGCTTCGATCGGGCGTAGCCACCCTCCGCATCGGGTGGGACGTCCTCGTCGAGGAAGCGCGCCGGCGAGCCCGCCGGTGCGTCACTCCAGACGCTCGTGCTGCTGACGAGCACGACGCGTGTGACGCCGTGCGCGCGCGCGACCGCGAGCAGCGCCGCGAACGGCGCGACGTTCGCCGCCACATACTCCGCGGTCCCGGTGCCCGGAGGGGCGATCAACGGATGGAGCGCCGCGGTATGGACGATCGCTGCGCAACCAGCGACGAGCCGCGCATAGCTCGGCGGGTCGGCGAGCTCGTGACCGCGACGGCGGTCGATCAGCCGAGGGTCGCGATGGGCGAGCAGCGCAGCCACACGAGAACCGAGGACGCCGTCCGCGCCCGTGATCGCGACCGCAGGGTGTCGGGTCACGCCGCGGTCGAGATCCGCCGATAGAGGGCCTCGTGCGCATCGAGCATGCGCGCGAGATCGTAGCGGGCCGCATCGCCGCGGCAGTCGTCGCGCCGCACGCCGATCGCGCGACGCACGCCGTCAATGAACGCGGGCTCGTCGTCCGGCGCGACCAGCGCGCCGGACCGGCCATCGCACACGACCTCGGTGAGGCCGCCACGCGCGTACGCCGCGACCGGTGTCCCGACCGCGAGGGACTCGAGCGCGACCATGCCGAACGGCTCGTCCCAACGGACGGGGAGGAGCGTCGCGGACGCGCCGCCGACCATCGCCCAGAGCGCGCTCCGATCGAGCGCGCCAAGGTACGTGACGTCCGGGCCGAGCCTCGGCTCGACCTCGCCAGCGAAGTAGCGCTCGTCGTAGATCGGGCCGGCCAGGCGGAGCGGCAGGCCGATGGCCCGCGCGACGCGGCACGCCGCCGCGGGATCCTTCTCGGCGCTCATCCGGCCGGCGAATGCGAGGTAGCCGCCATCGCCGCGACCGACCGGGATCGCCGCGAGATCGATGCCGTTTTGCAGGAGCTGATCGACGCGAACGCCGGCGTTCGCCCACGCGGCACGGCAGCTCTCGGAGACGGTCGCGAGCGTCGCGCTCGCCGTGCGAGCGGCCGCGACCACCGGTTCGTCGATCGGTGGGAGGTGCAGCGTGTGGATGACGTTCGATCCACGGACGCAGGCGAACGCCGGCGCATCGAACGCGTGGGCATGGACGACGTCGAACGGATGCGCCGCGAGCCACGCGCCGACCGCCGCGAACGCCGCCACCTGGGACGCCACGTCCGTTCCTGACCCGAAGGCCCCGCGCGGGTCGGCATCGATCCCGAGGTCCACGACTGCTGTGCCTCGTACCTTCGACCCCCTTGGCGCCAGAAGCGTCACCGCGTGCCCGCGGTCGCGGAGGCCGCGGGCGAGATCGGCGATCACGGCCTGGGCCCCGCCGATCTGCGGGGCCCGCTCGTCGATCGCCGCGACGAACGGCGCGACGAGGGCGACGCGCACGCTCAGCCGATCGACGTACGCGACGGGATGAGGCTGAGGAACTCCTGCCGCACGCGCTCTTCCTCGAACGCGCCGGACAGGGCGCTCGTGGTGGTGAGCACGCCCGGCTTCGCCACGCCGCGCATCTCCATGCAGAAATGGCGCGCCTGGAGCACGACCATCGCGCCCTTCGGCGCGAGGCGCTTGTTCACGCACGCGACGATCTGCTCGGTCATGCGCTCCTGGATCTGCGGCCGGCGGGCGTAGAAGTCGACCAGGCGTGCGAGCTTGGAGAGCCCGACGATCTGATCGCCCGGGATGTACGCGACGTGCGCGGATCCGAAGAACGGCAGGAAATGGTGGGCGCAGAGCGAGAAGAACGGGACGTCGAGGACGCTCACCATCTGGGAGTACCCCTCGGTGTTCGGGAACGACTTCCACACCGGCTCGGCGCCCTCCCGCAGCCCGGCGAACAGCTCCTCGTACGCGCGCGCGACGCGAAGGTGCGTCGTCGTCAGGTTCGGATCGGAAAGGTCGAGGTCGAGCGCCTCGAGCACGCCGCGGAACGCCGCCGCGACGCTGGCCACGCGGGTGCCCGGCGGCGCGGGCTCGTTCTCGAGCTCATCGGGATCGACCTCATGCGCGACGCCTCCGCGCGCGACGCCATACGAGCGCACGGCATCGTGCCCGTTGCCATTTCCCGTTCTGTCAGGTCGTTCGCTCTTCATGACACTCCTTCGTTCACAGCACGCCATCTGGAGGCATCAACACGATCTCGTCGACGTTCATGCCGGCGGGCTCCGACGCCGCGAGCGCGATCGCTCGAGCGACGTCCTCGGGCTTCAGCATCCGGTCTCGTGCGAGTTCCGTGCCGCCGGCACGCTCCCAGAACGGGGAATCCACTGCGCCCACGATCAGGTTGGTGACGCGGACGCCATCGCGGCGGTTCTCTTCGGCGACAACCTGGGCAAAAGACCGTACGCCGGCTTTCGCAGCGCAATACGCGGCGGATCCGGCGAACGGTCGCGTCGCCGCGATCGACGACAACGTGAAGATGTGCCCTTTCGTCCGGCGCAGGTGCGGGAGCGCCGCGCGGACGACGAGGAACGTGCCGCGAAGATCGACGTCCATGACCTCGTCCCAGTCCTCGACGCTGAACGACGCCGTATCCCCGAACCGGCCGAGCCCGGCGGCCGTCACGACGAGATCGAGGCCACCGAACGTGCGCACCGCGGCGGCGATGGCGTCTTCGACGCTCCGACCGTCGCGGACGTCGCACGGCGTCGCGGTCGACCCAGGCAGCTCGCGGGCCATCGCGTCGAGGGCGCCACGATCGCGCGCCGCAAGGGCGACTCGAGCGCCACCGTCGGCGAGCGCGCGGGCGGTGGCAGCACCGATCCCGCTCGACGCGCCGCTCACGAAGGCGCACCGCCCGCGCAGGGTCACCGGTCCGGACCTTCGTACGTGAACGCGGAGCGCGGCGTCTCGTAGACCACGATCCGAGCGAGCCCGGCGACCCGCGGCTCCAGGAGCTCCCAGATGCGCTCGGCGATCCGCTCCGCGGTCGGGATGACGCGCTGGAACGGGTCGACCTCGACGTTCAGGTAGCGGTGATCGAAGCGCGACACGACCTGCTCGTCGACGTCGCGGTCGAGGGACCCGAGATCGGCGACGGTCGAGCGCGCGGGGTCGATCGGGCCGCGGACCGTGACCTCGAAGCGATAGTCGTGCCCGTGCGGCTCGGGATTGGCGCACTTCCCGTAGAGCCGGCGATTGTCGTCGGCTGACCTGGCCGGATCCACGAGGCGATGCGCCGCCGAGAATCCGTACGCGCGGGTGATCTCCATGTCGTTCCCTCCCTGAGTGTCGGCCCACAGCGAGTCGGTCTCCGCGAGCCGGATCGCGGCGAGACGGGAGCCGCGGATCGCCGCGGCGACTCGCGGCTCGAGCCCCCGAAAGATGGCATCGGCGAGCGCCTCCGCCGACGCTTCGCGGCCATGCAGCGCGTCGTACTCCGTGTCGAGCCGGTGGTGATCGAGCGGGGCGGTGGCGTCCTTCAGCACGGCGTCGAGCTCGCGGAAGTCGGCGAGAAACGCGGTCGCCGGATCGATCGAACCGGCGATCGTGGCCGTCAGCACGTAGTTGTGGCCGTGGACCCGCGCGGCGTGGCCGAACGAGGCGTCGCGGTACGCGTGCGCGGCCTCGAACGGCTTCGCCCGCGTCACCGCGACCTCGCCCGGGCGAACGACGCCGCGGAGGGCGAAGAAGGGCTGGATGGTCACTCTCTCGACCAGGGAGCAGACAGTGTGCCGCACACGATCGTGGGGACCCGCGTCCAGGTCAATTGGATGCGCTACGCACCCTGGGGCGAGCCGGATGGGTCCAGGGACACGAAGTAGGACTCGCAGGCCATGTCGATGAGGTCCGGAGTCAGCTGCGCTGGCCGGCCGAGGAACCGGGCTGTGTCGGTGAGCTGCTCGAGGATGTCGCGGGGATGGCACGAGCGGAGCCCGAGGTTCTTGCGCCGGTAGTGGGCGAGGATCTGCGACATCGCCTCCGACTTGTACTCGATCTGTTTGCGGGCGCACATCCGCTTGAAGATCTCCTCGTACTGCGCGACGGTCGGCGCCTCGATGCCGATCTTGTAGCGGATGCGCCGGAGGAAGGCCTCGTCGACGAGGTCGGCGGGGTCGAGGTTCGTGGAGAAGATGATGAGCATGTCGAACGGGATCTCGAGCTTCTTCCCGGTGTGCAGCGTGAGGTAGTCGACGCGCTTCTCGAGCGGAACGATCCAGCGGTTGAGGAGGTCCTTCGGCGACACCCGCTGCCGCCCGAAGTCGTCGACCATGAAGATCCCGCCGTTCGCCTTCATCTGGAACGGCGCCTCGTAGAACTTCGACGTCTCGTCGTAGATGAGGTCGAGCGTCTCGAGGGTGAGCTCGCCACCGGTCATGACGATCGGCCGCTTGCTGACGATCCAGCGGTGATCGAAGCGGAGGCGGTCGGCCACGACCGGATCGAGCGCCGCGCGGTGATAGACCTGGTCGTAGACCTTGATGACCTGCTGGTCGACCTCGACCGCGTACGGGAGCACAACCTCCCCGCGCAGGAGCGACACGAGGACCTCGGCGATCGTCGTCTTGCCGTTGCCCGGAGGGCCGAACAGGAAGATCGACTTGCCCGAGTTCACCGCCGGACCGAGCTGCCCGAGCGTCTCGCGCGGGATGACCATGTGCGAGAACGCGTGCGCGAGCTCTTCCTGCGTGACCGAGATGTTGCTGATCGTCTGACGCTTCACCGCATCGAGGTAGGACGCGAGCGGCACGGGCGCCTTGCCGACGTACTGGCTGCGCGCGAGCGCCTCCTGCGCCTTCTCGGAGCCGCGGTCGACGATGACGAACTGATAGCTCGCCGACGACAGCCCGGTGCCGCCGCGGATCTCGACCAGGCGCTCGCCCTTCAGGAATTCCATCACCTTGTCGATCACATTCGTGATCGGCAGGCCCAGGGCCGTGGACACCTCGGCCATCGTCATCTGCCCGCGCAGGTAGAGCGTCTTGAGGGCAAGATCGGCGATGAAGCTGAGCGTCAGTCCGGTCTGTTCGATCGACTGCGGCTCGGGCGGGAGCGGGATCTCGGGGGCCGCACCGGACGCGTTCTGAAGGGGCATCGTCGGAGCAGGGCGAGTCTGCGGCTGGTACACGGTCGTCCCTTCCCTCATCCCGCTGGAACTAACGCTATGACGCGGTGAGCATAGCCTCGAACGCTTCCTCGTCGACGACCTTGACACCGAGTTGCTTCGCTTTTTCGAGCTTTGTGCCCGCGCCCGGGCCGGCCACGACGAGATCGGTCTTCGCGCTCACGGCGCTGCTGGTCTTCCCGCCGCCGTCACGGACGAGCGCCTCCGCGTCTTCGCGGCTCCGACGCTCGAGCGTCCCGGTGAACACGAGAGTCTTTCCGGCGAAGGGGCCGGCGGGCTTCGCGCGGCGGGCCGGCGGAAGGATCGGTGTGACGCCGGCCTTCACGAGCTTGTCCATCAAGGTCACCTCGGCGTCTTCAACAAGGTAGCTGCGGATCGCGTCGGCGACCTTCGCCCCCACGCCGGGGATCGCCTGCAGATCCTCCGCGCTCGCGGATCGCAGGGCCTCGAACGCCTGCGCGAGCGACGCGTCCGATGGCAGCTTCGCGGCGATCCACTGCGCGAGATCCTCGGACGTCGACCAGCCGACCTGCGGGATCCCGAGCGCGTTGATGATCCGCGCGAGCGGTCGCCGCTTCGCGGCCTCGATGCGCTCGTAGATGTTCGTCGCGCTCTTCTCGGCGAAGCGGTCGAGATCGAGGAGCTGCTCCTTCGTCAGGAAGAAGAGATCGGACGGATCGGTCACGAGCCCCCGCTCCTGCAGCTGTTCGACGAGGGCACCACCGACGCCCTCGATATCGAATCCGCCGCGCGAGACGAAGTGGCCGATGCGCTGGCCCGTCTTCGCCGGACACGTCGGGTTCGGACAGCGGTACGCCACCTCGCCCTCGCGGTGCTCGACCGGCGTCTCGCATACCGGGCAGCGGGCGGGCATCGCGAACTCGGGTCCGCGCTTTGGCGCGCGCTTCCCCTTCGCGACGATCGGCGGCTCGACGCGCACGACTTCCGGGATCACGTCGCCGGCCCGCTGGATGATCACGCGGTCGCCGACGCGCACGTCGAGGCGGTGGACCTCGTCGAGGTTGTGGAGCGTCGCGCGCCGGACCGTCGTGCCGCCGACGAGCACCGGCGCGAGCGCGGCGACCGGCGTGAGCACGCCGGTCCGGCCCACGTACACAAGGATGTCCTCGATGGTCGTGGTCGCCTGCTCCGCTGGGAACTTGTACGCGACCGCCCAGCGCGGGCTGCGCGACACGAAACCGAGCTTCTCCTGGTCCGCGACCCGGTCGACCTTCACGACGATCCCGTCGGTGCCGTACTCGAGGTCGTGCCGTTTCGTCCCCCACTCGGCGATGAACGCAAGGACCGCGTCGATATCCTTCGCTCGGCGCACGTTCGGATTCGTACGCAGTCCGAGCTCGCGAAGGCGCGCGAGCAAGGCGTGCTGCGAATCGACCGCGAGCCCGGCAGCGGAGTAGCACCACATCGCGAGGTTGCGCTTCGCCGTCGCCGCGGGCTCGAGCTGCCGGACCGCGCCGGCCGCCGCGTTGCGCGGGTTCGCGAACGGCGGCTCCTCGCGCTCGAGGCGCTCGCGGTTCGTCGCCTCGAACGCCGCGGTCGGGAGGTACACCTCGCCACGCACGTCGATGCGCCCGGCGACCCTCTCGCGCAGGGTCAACGGGATCGACTTGATGGTCCGGAGATTCACCGTGACGTCCTCGCCGACCGAGCCGTCGCCGCGCGTCGCCCCCTGGGTGAACTTCCCATCGACGTAGGTGAGGTTGATCGCGAGGCCATCGATCTTGAGCTCGCAGACGTAATCGACGTCGTCGCGCCCGAGGGTCTTGCGGACGCGCTGATCGAAGGCGCGCACCTCGGCCTCGTCGAACGCGTTCGACAAGCTGAGCATCGGGTTGGCGTGCACGACCGGTGCGAATCGCGTTGACGGCGCGACTCCGACGCGCTGGGTCGGTGACTCCGGCGTGACGAGCTCGGGATGTTTCGTCTCCAGGTCCTGGAGCTCGCGCAACAACGCGTCGTACGCCGCATCGTCGAGCGTCGGCTGGTCGAGGATGTAGTACTCGTAGTTCGCCTTCTCGAGCTGCTCGCGCAGCTCGGCGACGCGCTTCTGAGGCGCGGGGGTCGGCATCACGCTGATTGTCCCAAAACGTCACCTCCGACCACGCGTACGACGTACCGTTGCAGCGTGCGGATCGCCCTCTGTCTTTCGCTCGCGCTACTGGCCGTTGCCTGCACGCCGACCGGCATCGAATCCCTACCAAGCCCATCGCTCACGCCGACCGCGCCGACGAGATCCGCGCCTCCGCCAACCGCCGGACCGACGGCCGCGCTTCCGCCGTTCTCGGTGGCGCTCTCCGGCCCGATCCAACGACTCGATGCCAAGGTCGGGTTCGCGACGACCCAGTCGGGGCTCATCGGCACCGAGGACGGCGGCATCAGCTGGAGCACGCGCGCCCGGATGGACGGCGCGCTGTTCAGCGAGCTGCGGTTCGTGGACGCGTCGCACGGCTGGGCGATCGTCGAGCGATGGGCCGCCGGCACGATCTGCCTGAGCCCCACGACCGCTGCGCCGTGCTGGACGGTGCTGGCGACGAGCGACGGTGGCAGATCCTGGCAGGACAAGCTGTCGGTTCCCGGTAACCAGACCGGTACCGCACCGATGACCTCACTCCAAGCGATCGACGATCAACAGGCCTGGGTCGTCGTGCAGACCACCGGTTGCGTCATCCAGGGCTGCATCGGGGAGCTCCGTGCGAGCCGCGATGGCGGACGGACGTGGTCGACGCAGCTCTCGCGCGTCGGGGGACTCGGTCCGCTGCGGTTTGCGAGCGCTGCCCGCGGCTGGATCGCCGCGGTGCGGCCGGGCGACGCCCAGGGCGGTGCCGACGTCCTCGCGTCACCGGACGGCGGCGTCACCTGGACGACCGTCTACCGCGCGGCGACCCCTGTCATCGCCATCGATGCCGCGAGCGAACGCGAGGCCTGGATCCTGACGCGGGATGGCGGCTACTGCACCGCGTCGAATTGCTCGCGCTACGAGCTCGTGCATACGAGGAACGGAGGCACGAGCTGGGACAGCCTCGGCAATCCGAAAGATCAGGCCTCATGCAGCGGCGGACACCTGACCGGGCCGGTGTTCGCGAGCCCGACCCTGGGCCTGATGGGCATCTCGCTCGGAGCCGGCGGAGCGATCGCCGGGAGCGGCGGGCTCATGCGCACCCGCGACGATGGCCGCACGTGGGACTGCCGGACCACGCCCAAGAACGTCGGACTCATCGGCGCGGCGGATCCGCAGCGGTGGTGGGTCCGGAGTGATCCGGGGCCGAGCTCCGCGACCGGGTCGACGCCGCAGCTGTTCGCGACAGAGGATGGTGGCGACACGTGGCACGCCCTGGAGATCGTGGTGCCTAGTCCTTCGTCAGCCCCGCGAAGCTCGCCATGAGCTTCTTCACGCCCTTGCCCGCGAACGCGACGGTCACCTCTTCGTCATCGGGACGCACGGCGCTCGAGACGACGATGCCCGCGCCGAAGGCGGGATGGACGACATGGTCGCCGGCGCGGAAGCGCGTCTCGCCCGTCGCGGCGACGCGCGCGGCGCGATCCACGTGGGTCGGTCGGAGGGCCGGACCGCCCCAGGTCGGCGGTAGGTCGGCGAGGGCCGCCGCATGCCGCTGCGCGCGCCGCTCCTCGTAGCGCTCGCGGCCGCGCTCCCAGTCGAGCTCCTCCCAGCGGTCGCGCTCCTCGGTCTCGATCTCGCCGCGCAGCTCGATGTCGTCGGGCAGCTCGCGGAGGAACCGCGACGGCGGGTTCTCGTTCGTGCGGCCGAACAGCTGCCGCCGCCGCGCGAACGTGAAGTAGCAGCGGCGCATCGCGCGGGTGATCGCGACGTAGCAGAGCCGGCGTTCCTCCTCGAGCTGGCGCTCGTCCTCGAGCGACCGCGAGTGCGGGAACACGCCCTCCTCCATGCCGGTGATGAAGACGATCGGGAACTCGAGGCCCTTGACCGCGTGCATCGTGATGAGCGTCGCCGCGGGCTTCGCCTCGGCGAATTCGTCGACGTCGGACACGAGCGCGACCTCCTCCATGAACGACGGGAGCTGCTCGTCACGCGGCAGGTTCACGTAGTCCTCGGCGATCGTCCGGAGCTCGAGCACGTTCGCGTAGCGCTCCTCGCCGTCCTCGGTCCCGTCCTTCAGGTACGCCCCGTATCCCGTCGCCCGGACGACCTCGTCCACGATCTCCGGGAGGTCCTTCACGGTGAGCTCGTCCCGGATCCGCCCGAGAAGCCGGCCGAACGCGACCATCGCGGCGGCCTGGCGCTTCGGGATCTCGGGCGCTTGCTCGGCATCGACGAGCGCCGCCGCGATTGGGACGCCCCGCTCCTTCGCGAACGCGGCGATCCCGGCCTGGCCCTTCGCGCCGATGCCTCGTGGCGGCGTGTTCAGCACCCGCGCGATGGCCACGCTGTCCACGGGGTTCCGAAGGAGCCGCAGGTACGCGAGCACGTCCTTCACCTCGCGCCGGGCATAGAAGGACACGCCGCCCACCACCTGATAGGCGAGCCCGAAGCCGCGGAACACATCCTCGATCGCGCGCGACTGGGCGTTCGTCCGGTAGAGGACGGCCACGTCGCGCGCGGACGTCGCGTCACCCTCGCGGCGAAGGCGCTCGATCTCGCGGGCGATCGTCTCGGCCTCGTGGTGCTCGTCGTGGGCCTGGATGACGGTGACCGCCTCACCGCCCTTGCGCTCGGTCCAGAGCTTCTTCTCCTTGCGCGCGGCGTTGTTGCGGACGACGCTGTGGGCCGAGTCGAGGATCCGCTGGGTGCTCCGGTAGTTCTGCTCGAGCTTCACGACGGTCGCGTTCGGGTAGTCCCGCTCGAAGTCGAGGATGTTCCGGACGTCGGCGCCGCGCCACGAGAAGACCGATTGGTCATCGTCGCCGACGACGCAGAGGTTCTGGTGCGCGCCGGCAAGGTACCGGAGGAGCACGTACTGGGCGCGGTTCGTGTCCTGGTACTCGTCGACGAGGAGGTGGTCGTACCGGTCCTGCCACTTCTCGAGCGCGCGGTCGCTCGTCTCGAAGAGCCGGCACGGGAGGACGAGCAGGTCGTCGAAGTCGACGGCGTTGTTCTCCTTCAACAGCGCCTCGTACCGCCGCCAGACCGTCGCGGCGACGCGGTCGAGCTGCCCCCGGGCCTCGTTCGCCAGATCGGCCGGGCCGCGAAGCTCGTTCTTCGCGCCCGAGATGACGGCCCCCACGGCACCGGGCGAGAAGAGCCGCTCCGAAACGCCGGTATCGCCCATCGCCTGGCGCAGAAGCGCGCGCTGGTCGGCCTCGTCGTAGATGGCGAAGCCGCGGTCGAGCCCGACCTCGGGGCCGTCGCGGCGGAGGAGGCGCGCGCAGAACGCGTGGAAGGTGCCTGCGGTGAGGTCGGCGAGGGCCGCGTCGCCGACGAGCCGCTGCAACCGACCGCGCATCTCCTTGGCCGCCTTGTTCGTGAAGGTGACGGCGAGGATCTTCCGCGCGGGGACCTGGAGGTCCCGGATGAGGAAGGCGATCCGATGCGTGAGCACGCGCGTTTTGCCCGATCCGGCGCCGGCGAGGATGAGCAGCGGGCCGCCCGGGTGCGTGACGGCGGCCCGTTGCTCGGGATTGAGGACGTCGAGGATCGGGTCCGACTCACCTGGACTCATCGTTCGATGGTAGGTATCGCGGTCGCGACATGACGGTCATCCACAGCGCGGTGGATGGACGGTGGACAAACCCGGCACGTCGTGGACAAGATCGCCGCTCGCGGTCGCGAAGTCGTGGATAAGGCCGTTGTCCGCCCGCATAGCAGGCGGCTATGTTTCACCGCGACCCGAGGGGTCTGCTAAGAGGAACGGATCCGGAGATTCCATCAACGGAACCGAGCCTCAGGAGCGCAACCGGAGATAGCATCAAAGGCGGTCCGAGAGG
>Ga0070698_100000029_pt1 | contig 96110 bp, 88 predicted proteins | sample KBSK1502metaG_FD_65477 | JGI IMG/M metagenome (GOLD analysis project Ga0070698, IMG submission 65477) | Corn, switchgrass and miscanthus rhizosphere microbial communities from Kellogg Biological Station, Michigan, USA - KBS K1-50-2 metaG | ecosystem: Host-associated > Plants > Roots >... | reverse complement strand
CTCACGCGCCAGCGCTCGGCTCGAACCCCCGGCTGGCGGCTTCGAGTGGCGGAGGAGGAGGGATGAAACGCCGGCTAACCGGAGTTAATCCAAATCAAGTGGCGGAGAGGGGGGGATAAGCGCCGGCGAACCCGGCGCTGGAGGAGGGATGAAACGCCGGCTAACCGGAGTTAATCCAAATCAAGTGGAGGAGAGGGGGGGATAAGCGCCGGCGAACCCGGCGCTGTCTCGCGCTGAGCGCTCACGCGCCAGCGCTCGGCTCGAACCCCCGGCTGGCGGCTTCGAGTGGCGGAGGAGGAGGGATGAAACGCCGGCTAACCGGAGTTAATCCAAATCAAGTGGCGGAGAGGGGGGGATTCGAACCCCCGGTAGGGTTATTAGCCCTACGGCGGTTTAGCAAACCGCTGGTTTAAGCCGCTCACCCACCTCTCCGCGAATAACCAGAACGATGGATGTTACGGGAGTGGTTGCTCAGTCGCAAACCAGCGGTTCCGCGCTTCGCGCGACCGCTGGGGAAGCGCCGGACTACCGGCGCTGTCTCCGGTCAGCTTCGCTGACCTCCGACCCTAGTCACTCACCCACTTCTCCGCTTAAAACAGAGCGGCAGATGTTAAGGAGTGGACTCAGTCGCAAAGTCTTGTGGAGGGAAATGAACCGCTGAACGGATGAACCGATGGACCGATCCGCGCAGATAGACTAACGGCCACCATGGGTGCCGCTCTCGTGACAGGGGCCTCGAGCGGGATCGGCTGGGAAATCGCCAAACTTTTCGCCGAGGACCGGAAGGACCTCGTCCTCGTCGCCCGCAGCCGAAAAAGGCTCGAACAGCTCGCGCGCGACCTGACGTCGGCCTTCGGCGTCTCCGTGCGGGTGATGATCAAGGATCTTTCGGACCCCAAGATGCCTCCGCAGATCTTCGCGGAGCTCGCGCAGGTCAAGATCGAGATCGACGCGCTCGTCAACAACGCCGGCTTCGGCGTCTACGGACCGTTCGCCCGGACCGACATCGACAAAGAGCTCGACATGATCGAGGTCAACGTCAAGGCAGTCACCCATCTGACCAAGCTGGCCCTTCCCGGCATGCTCGGCCGCAAGAAGGGACGCATCCTGAACGTGGCCTCGACCGCGGCCTTTCAGCCCGGGCCGCTGATGGCCGTTTACTACGCGACTAAGGCCTATGTGCTCTCTTTCTCCGAAGCGATCGCCAACGAGCTCGAGGGTTCGGGCGTAACGGTGACCGCGCTCTGCCCCGGACCGACCGAAACGGAGTTCCAGAAGGATGCGGGCCTGGAAGAGACACGCCTCTTCACGGGGCCTCTGGTCAGCGATGCGCGTTCCGTCGCGCGCGCGGGCTACGAGGGGATGAAGCGCGGGCATCGTATCGTGATCCCCGGTATCGGCAATAAGCTCCTGGTTCAGACAGTACGGTTCACCCCGAGGCGACTGGTCACGGCGGTCGCGCGACGCATCCAGGGAAAACGAAAAAGGGCCGGTCGATGAGGAACCGCCAAACCGATTTCGAGGAGAGACCATGAAAGCGAACGAGACGACGCGCCGGGCGATGCTTCTGCGCGGAGTGTCCCTGGTGGGAACCTCGACCCTGATCGGGTCACGACTCTTGACCGCCGCGCAATCTCCGATGCAGGAAAAGGAAGAAGAGGAGGGAGAGGTCACTCCGGCCGAGGACCTCATGCGTGAGCACGGAGCACTCAATCGGATTCTCCTGATCTACGACGAGGCGATCACGCGCCTCGACGGGAAGAAAGATTTTCCTCCCGAGGTCCTCCGAGGCGCCGCCGGAATCGTGCGCCGATTCATCGAGGAGTACCACGAGAAGCTCGAAGAGGAGAATCTCTTTCCGCTCTTCGAAAAGGCCGGCAAGCTCGTCGATCTCGTGCAGGTTTTGAAACAGCAGCACAAGGCGGGGCGCGGCCTGACCGCAGTGATCGAACGGGCAGGACCTGTTTCGGGTCAGCGAGCCGCTGCCGATCGCGAAAAGCTTCTGCGCTCGCTGCGCCTGTTCGTGCGGATGTACCGCCCGCACGAAGCGCGGGAGGATACCGTCCTCTTTCCTGCCCTCCACGAGATCGTGGCCCCTCCGCAATACGAAGAGCTCGGTGACAAGTTCGAGAACCGAGAGCGTGAGCTCTTCGGCGAAGACGGTTTCGAGAAGATCGTCGAAGAGATCGCCGGCCTCGAGAAAAAGGTCGGCCTCTACGACCTCGCTCGCTTCACGCCGCCGGCCTAAGATATGTCAGATCTGATATACAGATGCCTGCTCGAACCCCCGGCTGGCGGCTCCCAGTGGCGGAGGAGGAGGGATAAGCGCCGGCGAACCCGGCGCTGTCTCGCGCTGCGCGCTGTCGCGCCAGCGCTCGGCTCGAGGGAGTTGGCGGAGGGAGCGAGATTCGAACTCGCGGTGCCTTTCGGCACAGTGGTTTTCAAGACCACCGCCTTCAGCCACTCGGCCACCCCTCCGCAGATATCAGTTTAGCGGAGCGTCCGTTATTGTCATCCGCGGGTAATAAGTCGCATTCGAGTTAGCGCCGGCGAACCCGGCGCTGTCTACTGCCGTGGGTCTGCGTTAGCGCCGGCAGAGCCGGCGCTGTCTAAAACCGGGGGCAGGCCTCCGGTGGTCGACACAAGACCACCGGTTAGCGCCGGCGAACCCGGCGGTGAGCCGCGGCGAACCCGCGGCTGGTCGCGACCTCCGGTCGCTCGATGCGTCGCGCTGTTGCGCTTCGCGCCAGCGCTCGGTGCAAACCACTCGGCCACTCCTCCGGAAGATCAGTTTAGATCACGAAGATTGGGCCCTGGTCGCCGAGGTCAACGCAGCAATTTCCTCAATCCCCGGCCGTCGTCGGGCCGCAGTGCTGACGGGCGAGGGCCAGCAGCCGGTTGACGTCCAGCGGCTTGGAGAGCACTTCGGCGGGTCGAACCCACTCGAGCTCATCGCGTTGATAGGTTCCGCCGGTGATCAAAACGACCGGGATCGAGGCGAGGTCGGGATCGCGCTGCTGGTAGAGGCGGAACTCCCACCCATTCACGATGGGCATGGTCAAGTCGAGCAGGATCAGCCGCGGGCGCAGCCCATTGCGGAGAAGCTCGATCGCCTCCAGGCCATTGCTGGCGCGCTCGAGAGAGAACCCTTCTTCGTTCAGGAGGGAGGCGAGACCCTCGCGCAGGTCGGGATCGTCCTCGACGATGAGAACCTGGGGCTGTTCTCCCATGGCGTTTGTGTTACGGATTCCTTCGCGTTGAGAAACCTTTGCCCGGCGCCCGGCATCAGTTTAGACGAGCATAGAATCGAACGGCCATTTCATGGAAGAAACCGAAACGCTCGCGCCTCCCGCTCCGCTGGCGGATGTCCGTCTCGTCGTCCCCAAGCATCACGCGCTCGTCCGGCTGACGCACTGGGTCAACGTGCCCCTCTTGGCCGTGTTGATCGCGAGCGGCCTCTCGATCTACTGGGCCTCTCCCGTTTTCGAGCACGCGCGGAATTCGAAGACCGGGAGCACCGACTTCCTCGCCGACGCGGGCATCTGGATCGTGCGGCACGTTCCGGGTCTCTCCGGATCGCCTCACGCCGAGGCCTGGGTTTACGATCATCTCGGTCTGGGCACGTTTCGTCTCGCGCAGGCCTTGAACCTTCACTGGCTCTTCGCTTACCTGTTCATGGCCAACGGCGCGCTCTACCTGATCGGCCTGCTCGCCGGCGGCGGGTATCGGGCGCTCCTGCCCCGGCGCTCCGACGCCCGGGAGACGCTCGCGATGATGCGGTACTACGCCGGCGTCCTACCGGCCAGGCTGCTCCGGCGCCCGTGGCCGCATCCGGTCATTCGCGGCAAGTACAACGCCCTGCAGCGGGCTGCTTACTTTTCGATGCCTGTGCTCGGCCTGCTCGCGATCCTCTCGGGATGGGCGATGCACAAGCCGACTCAGCTCAAATTTCTCGAAAAGATGTTCTTCAATTACGACGGGGCGCGCATCGTTCATTTCGGCGTGATGGTCGCGTTCGCCGCGTTCGTCATTCCCCACGTCGTGCTCGTCATCGCCGACGGTTGGGACACGTTGCGCTCCATGATCGTCGGCTGGTCGGCTCGAGTCCGGGAGGAGGACCATGGAGATCGATGAGAAGCTTCCCCGCTCCGGCGAGCCGCCAGCAGAAGAAGGGGCTCGAAAGCCGGTCGAATCCGCGGCGGCGGCCGAGCCGACACCGCCCGCGCAAACGTCGCCGGAACCGCCCGACGCTCCGGAGGTCGCGGCCGAGGTCAGCGACTCCGAGCGGGAGCCGCGGCGGCCTGCGCCGCTGCCGGCCCGGACGCGGCCGGGCCTTCTCGAAGAGCCTGCCGAGGAGCCGGTCGCGGTTCCCTCGCGCATGCTGGCGCGGCAGAGCCGGCGTGATTTCGTTTTCTTCGGCGCGGGCGTCATCGCCGCCGCCGCGGGAATCTGGTGGCTTCTCCCCGACGAGACGAGATCGCTTCATCTGACGCCGCGCCTGCGGGACTGGCTCGATTCTTTCGAGGCGCGGACAGGCGCGACGCGCTCGCGGCGGGACGCGCTTCTGGGCCGCGTGCTGACCTTCGACGACGACGTCGCGGAGGCGCTCTATTCGCGGGATCGCTCCGTCCGCGAGTACCGGAAATCGCAGGTCACCACATTGCGCAACAACTACAACGGAGAGACGCCCGGCCCCGGCTACTTGCGCGACTGGTCGCTGACGGTCTCGGGCCTTGCCGCTCGAGAGATCGAGCACTTGGGAATCGCGGATCTGGTCGCGCGGTTTCCCCGGCACGAACAAGTCACGAGGATCTGCTGCGTGGAGGGATGGAGCGCCGTCGCCTGGTGGAGCGGATTGCGTTTTTCCGACTTTCTCCAGGCCTTCCCCCCGCCGCCCGAAGCCCGCTGGGCGAGTCTGACCTCGTCGGTCAATCTGGATTCTTCCGGGAGCCCCGACCCCTATTACGTCTCCATCGATCTGCCGACGGCCCGTCATCCCCAGACGCTGCTCGCAACCCACTGGAATGGATCGCCGCTTGGGGTCGAGCATGGCGCCCCGCTGCGTCTGGTTGCTCCGATGAAGCTCGGCTTGAAAAACATCAAGGCGATCACGACAATCGCCTACTCCCGCGAAGAGCCGCCGGACTATTGGGCCGAGCGCGGTTACTCGAAGTACGACGGGCTCTGAACCGTCGCTCCGCACTGCGCAAGCGACGCGGCCGCGGCCGCCGGCGAGATTTAATTCTTGCTCGGTTCTGGTGGGTTTGACGCTGGACGTTCGCGGTGGATGAGGATGATCGCGATCGCGCGGCCGTAGTCGTCGTTGTGGGCTACGGCGACGGTGTCGCAGATTCCTTCGGACCCATCGCGGCGAAGAAAGGGAAGCTTGCCCGCCCAACGTCCGTGCCGGCGGACGGCGTCTAAGATCTGCCCGGTTATTGCCGCCGCGTCCGCGTGCAGGAGGGCCGGAGTCTTCCCGAGCGCCGCTTCCTTGGAGTGGCCGAAGAGGCGCTCGGCGCCCGGGTTCCAGTCGATGATCCGCCCCGCCAGATCGGACACGATCACCGCATCGAAGACATGCTCGACGGTCTGGGCATGCCGGCGAAGGATCTCCTCCAGCCGCGCCCGATCGGTCACGTCCCGAAAGCTCCAAACCCGACCGACGATGGCTCCCCCGACCGTGTGCGGCTGCGAGTAGCGTTCGAACACGCGGCCATCCTTGAACTCCAGCCAGTCGTAGCTCTGCGACTCCGGATGTCCGTAGAGATCCCGCACCTTTTTGACGAACCGCTCCGGGTCTTTCAGCTGATCGAGGACGAAAGAGAGGGCCTGATTGTCGTCGCGCGACGCCAGAACGCGATCGGGGATCCGCCACATCTCGATGAACTTTCGGTTGTAGTTGACGATCTTCTCCTGCCGGTCGACGACCAGAATGCCGTCCGCCGTCGATTCGAGCGTGGCGCGCAGCAAAGCCAGGGTCCGATCGATCTGCTCCTCGACCCGCGCGCGTTCGGTCACGTCCCGAAAACTCCAGACTCTTCCAGGGGATCCGGCAACCGCGTTTTGCGCCGGCGAGAACCGCTCGAAGACACGGCCATCTTTGAACTCCAGAATGTCGTAGCTCTCCTCGCCGGGCTGGGCATAAATGCCCATCGTCCGCGTCACGAACCGGCCCGGGTCCTTCAACTGATCGAGCACGAAGGTCAGAGCCCGGCTGTCATCACCGGAGGCCGCGATCTCGTCGGGGATCCGCCACATCTCGACGAACCGCCGGTTGTAGGTGACGATGCGGCCGCCGTCGTCCACGACGAGAATGCCGTCGGCCGTGGAATCGAGGGTCGCCCGCAGAAGAGCGAGCGATCGTTGCAGCTCTCCTTCGGCGCGTTTGCGCTCGGTGATGTCCAGTCCTACACCGATGACACCGACGACGGTCCCGCCGGCGTCGCGGAGAGGTTCCAGATGGGTTGCGAGCGTGCGGCCCATCCAATCGCCTTCGTAGAGGACAGACTCCCCCGCCAGCGCCCGGCGGTGGGAAGCGATCGGGCGAAACGTCTCGTCCTGAGTGTGGAAAAACTCGAAGAGCGTCAACCCAACGGCCCGATCGGCATCGGGGACGAGCTGGGCGAGCCCTCCCATCCAGCTCGTCAGCCGGAGATCCCTGTCGGTTGACCAGAGCAGCGCCGGCATCTGCTCGACGAGCAGACGGGTCAGGGTCTCCTCTTCGCGTGCCGGATCCAGATCCGGAGCGGCGTGGCTCATCGCGTGATCACTTGGTTTGAGGAAGATCTTACAACCAATGGGGATCGTTTCACGTCTTGATGACGAGGGTTCTCGGCTCGGTCATCTCTTCGATGGCATAGCGGATCCCCTCGCGGCCAAAGCCCGATGCCTTGACTCCTCCGTAAGGGAAATTGTCGATCCGGAAAGTCGGCGCTTCATTCACGATCACGCCTCCGACCTCGAGCCCGGCAAATGCCTGAAAGATCCGTCCGACGTCTCGCGTGAAGAGGGATGCCTGCAGGCCGTACGGAGAATCGTTTGCCTTGGCTATCGCTTCGGCCAGGTCGTCGAAGGGCTCGATCGTGGCGACCGGGCCGAAAACTTCGCGCTCGCGGATCTTCGAGCCCGCGGGCACCTGCTCGGCGACCACTGGCCAGAGCCGCCCTCCTTCGCGGCGCGGCGGCGTCAGCAGCCGTGCGCCCGCCGCGCGAGCTTCTTCGACCCAGGTCTCGACCCGCCGCGCGCTTTCTTCATCGATCATGGGCCCCATCACCGCGGACGCCTCCGACGGATCCGCGGGCTCGAGCTTGCGGGTTTCCTCCAGAAACATCTTCCGAAAGAGCTCCTGCGCACCGCGAGCCACGAAGATCCGTTGCGCCTTGATACAGACCTGACCGGAATAGCCGAAGGCCGCGACCGCGAGCTTGCCGGCAGCATCCTTCAGGTCGGCGTCCTCGCACACGATCGCCGCCGCGTTGCCGCCCAGCTCCAGAATCACTTTCTTTCTGGCCGCCTCTGCCTTGATCTTCCAGCCGACGGTGTCCGAGCCCGTGAAACTGACGCAGCGGACCCGCTCGTCCGTCCAGAGAGGGCGGGCGATCTCCGGCTCGGCGTGCAGAAGAGAGAACGCCTTCTTCGGCCAGCCCGAGCCCTCGATTACGCGAGCCAGCAGATCGGCAGTCATCGGCGTCCTCGGGGAGGGCTTGAGAAGGACGGAATTTCCGGCGGCGAAAGCGGGCGCCACCTTGTGAAGGACGAGGTTCAACGGAAAGTTGAAAGGAGTGATGGCCGTCACGGGCCCGACTGGAAAACGCGCGACAGCGCAAAAGGCACCCTCCCCCCGGAGCTCGATGTCGATGGGAACGACTTCGCCTCCGATTCGTGTCGCCTCCTCGCCGGCCAGCCGCAGTGTCGTCAGGCCGCGATCCACTTCCGCCTCGGCGAACCGGCGCGGCTTGCCCGCTTCGGCGATGATCGTTTCGATGAAGCGGCTGCGCTCAGCGGCGACTCCGTCGAAGATCGCGCGCAGCACGTCCGCGCGGCGGTGAGCGGGGAGCAAACGGGTCTGCGCAAAGCCCTCGACGGCGCAAGTCAGCGCGCGCTCGATTTGCGCGCTTCCCGCACGTGCCACCCGGGCCAGAACCCTTCCGTTCTGCGGCGACCGAACTTCGAACCAGTCCCCTGTAGAAACTTCCTCGCCGCCGATCCGAAGCGGGAGAGAAGGGATGGTTTCCGATCCGACGGCTCGAGGGCTGTCGACTGTCGACTGTCGACTGTCGACTTTCATTTCAATTTGTCCTTGATCGCCTTCGCCAGCGGAACCAGATTCTTATCCTTCTGAGACGCTCGGTCGTAGGCGGCGAAGAAGGCCCGCGGACCCTGCTCGAGCGCCGTCCGGAGGCCGGCGACCCCGCCCTCCTGCGCGATGGCGTCGGCGAGAAACGCGCCGATGGGCGCGGCGATGCGCCGGGCAAACTCCGGCCGCCGGACTTCGGACAAGAGCTCCATCCGGGCGTCTAAGTTTTCCTGCGAGGAGACGAAACGCTCGGCACGCCTGTTGAGCTCTTCGAGGGCCCGCTTGTCGGGATCCTTGAGCCACACGGACAGAGGAAAAAAGTTTTCATCGACCGTGAAGAGGCCGACTGGCCCGGCGGCGGCAACGATTTTCAAGAAGGGCTCGAGCGGGCCCAGGGCGGGGTCGGGCCGCGTCCATGCGGGACTCTCCTCGCGGTAATGGTTCCAGGCCTGGCGGAACGCCTCTCTCGCGATCAGGCGAGAGAGACGCGAGATGCGTCCTTCCGGAGTTTCGCCTTCCGCTTCGCCGAGGGCCCGCGCGAAGTCGATGACCATCCGATCCGGCCCCTGGGCCGAGCGAATCACGAGGTGGTCTTCGAGCCCGGGCAACCCGAAGGAGAGAAAGACCTCGAGCCGCGCCGCGGACGGCCGATCCCCGGGAAGAAGCGCCGCCGCGCGCCGCTGGCTCAATCGCACGAGATCCGCCTCACGGGCGAGCACGCCCTCGACGAGGACCTCCCAACGATCCCGCTTCTCCCGTATCGAACGGAAGTCGAAGACGGCCGCTCGGGTCTCGCTCTCGTAAGCGGCCGCGAAATCGCGCTCGAAGACGGCAGCATCGCGCGAGGAATCCTGAATGGCGGCTCGGACCGCGGGGATGTCCTCGAGGACCTTGACGTCGGAAATCTCCGGCTTGAGACGGGCCAGAGAGGAGAGAATTTCGCGAGCGGCCTTTGCGTCGATCTTGATGTCGATCCGCGCGGTCGTCGAAGTCTCCGCGTCGTACGGGGCTTTGCCCGCAGGTGATCCCGGGGTCGCCTTGCCTGGAGGCCCCGCGGGCGTGGCGGCGAGCCCGGAAGGGCTATGCGCCCCGGAAGCGCTGCCCCAGACGAGGAGAAGGGCGACGGCGCTTCGAAGCTTCAAGAGAGGATTGCCTCCAGGCCGCGCTCCAGGTCCGCGAAGCTTTCCAGGAGCGCGTCGGGGTTCTGGGCCGCCAGCCGCTCGCGTTTTGTCGGCCCGGTTGCCACCGCCACGGCCCTGACGCCCAGGTCTTTCCCGCAAAGGATGTCGTGGATCGAATCGCCTACGATCACGATGGATTTCCCGGAAAAAGCTCTTCCGCAATGGGAGCGGGCGCGCTCGAGAGCGATCGGAGGGAGACGGTAGCGATCCGGAGAGTCGCTGCCAAAGGCGCCGAAAGGGAAATACCGATTGAAATCGGGAAAGGCGAGCTTCATCCGCGCTCCGCGCTCGAGGTTGCCCGTCAGGAGACCGAGCGTGACGCGCGGCTCGGCGGCCAGGCGCCTGAGAAGCTCGCCGATTCCGGGCTTGGCGATTACCAGCTCCGGGGCGAGCCGCCGGTCGAGCTCCGAGAGATAGGCCTCGAGGGCCCGCTCCAGATCCGCTTCGCAGCGTTCCCCGCCGACCGCTTCGGCAATGAGCTCCCGGACGATCTGCGGATCCGTCTTTCCCGAAAAATCATGGCCCTCGCCCGATCCGTTCCAGCCGTAAACGGCCTGCAATGCGGAGAGGATCGACTCGCGCGCCGCGCGTCCCGCCGAGAGCAGCGTGCCGTCGATATCGAAGAGGACCAGTTTGTGACCGTTGGTGGACATGTGTACCGAGTTTTCAGTTTTCAGTGATCAGTTCTCAGTTCTCGGTTCCGATTTCAAACTGATAACTGAAAACTGACGACTGACAACTCGTTAATCATAAGCAAACTGTCGCCCGTGCCATTCCGCTATCTCGAGCAGTCCGCGACGCCAGTAAGCCCAGTCGTGCCGGCCGGGCTCGATGACGACCGTGGCATCCACGCCGTGGTCGTTTAAGTTGCTGCCGAACTGGATGGCGACCTGGTCGAGGCGGTAGTCGTCTTCGCGGCCCGCCATGAGATGCGCGCGAAAGGGGCTGTGGGCGAACCGCGCCGCGCGCAGGAGCGACCAGACGTCGTTCTGGGCGAGGCTATTGTCGTCGCGGCGCTTTCCGAAGACGCGCTTCAAGGACCAGCGCGCGATCCAGCTGTAGCGCGGGAGGTCTTCGGACCAATCAAACGGAATCAGGGCGCCGGAGAGCGTCGAGACCGAGCCGTAGAGGTCCGGGTGCTTGAGGGCGATCTTCATCGCGCCGTATCCGCCCATCGAGATTCCGGTCACGGCGCGCGCGCGGGAGGCCGGGATCACGGGATAGCGCTTCTCGACCCAGGCAATCAGATCCTCTGTCAGGAATTTCTCGTAGCGATACCGGCCGTCATGCGAGTCCGAGAACCAGGCGGCAGGCGCCGAAGGCGCGACGACGAAGAACTCGGGGAGCCGGCCGTCCCGCATGCGCGCCGAGAGCTCCGCCGCCACGCCATGCGATGCGAGCGACCCGCCGCTTCCATAAATCTCGTGAAGAAAGAAGAGAACCGGGTAGCGCCGCCCCGCCTGCCGCGGCCAGGATGGAGGCGCCAGCACGAAGACCCGAGCCTCGTGCGGCAGCGTCGCGGTGGACACCTTCTCGAAGGAGCCGCCCGGAGGGCGGGACGTCGCGCAGGCGGCTGCCGCGACCAGCACGACAGAGACGGAGATTCTCCGAGCGAAAGAATTCCGGAGAGGCTCTCGTCCGGAACTCTCTCGGCAAGGGTCGACTCCGCCGACAGCCAGGGCCGCTGCCGCGCGAAGACGACTCAGCGAGGCTGGAAGAGCGCGTCGTCGCGCGTCGGCGAGACCGACACGTTTTCGAAACGGATGACCGCGTTCTTGCCCACGATCTCTTTCTCCGTCGAGAGAGACATGCCGCCCATCTTCTGCCAGTTCTTCCAGACGGCGGTCGTCGGCTCTTCCTGCGCTCCGTTCAACACGTATTGCCATTGCACCATCTGCCGCCCGTCGCGGGTGATCCACAGCCAGTAGATGTCTTTGGGCGTCAGGCCGACGTTGTCAAACGACAGCTTCAACACGTCGCAGGTTCCGGAGCCCGGACAGGGTTTTTCCCCCTCGTAGGCGAGGGTCACTCCCGGATCGAAGATCTTCCAGGGCGCCAGGAGCCAGTACATGTCATTGATGTAGCGCCCGTAGGCGGTCTTGAGAAGCTTTTCTTTTTCCTCTCCCTCGACGGGTGTGCCGTTGACGAGGGCCTTGCCCTGTTTCGTATTGACATTGAAGAAGACGACGAAGGGCGCTCCCGCCTTGTCCGTGCCCGAGACCCGGTAGTCGCCGGTGTAGCGGTCCCATGCATGGGAGAACCGCGCAACGGTCTTGCCTTCGCGCTCGACCACGAAGTCGAATTTGAGTTGCCGCGCCTTATCCCAGGCATTTTCGCCGCCCAGAGCCGCGAGAAATTCCTTGCCGACCGCGTCGGCCTTCGCGTCGCGCTCCGCGGCGGAAGCGCAAAGGCTGACTGCCAGCATCACAAACGGGAGAACCATCGTTTTCTTCTTCATGGCTGGATCATATGCCCAAGCTCCGGCGCCGCCCGCGAGCCGAAAATCGAGAAGCCCCATCCCTCTTTTGTCATCCCGAGCGGAGCGAGGGATCTCCTCCCGCTATTCCTGCGGCGGCCAGAGTCAATTCTCGTCGCGTAGCTTGCCCCGAGAGGTTCATCCGCCACTAAAGAGAGTCACGGGAGTAGATCCCTCGCTTGCGCTCGGATGACATTGGAAGTGGAGGGGCTCCTCGGAATGACAGAGGAAAGCCCCTCTGCTCCCGACTAAACTAGCCCCATGGCCGAGGGCACGCGAATTCCCGATCCGCTCCAGGTCCTCTTCTCCGGCGAAGGATTTGCACAACGTCACGGTGTGGCGCTCCCGTTCGTCACCGTCGATCCCGAAGGCTATCCGCGAGCCGCTCTGCTCTCCTTCGGCGAGGTGCGTGCCCGCTCCCGGCGGGAGCTGGTGGTGGCGGTCAGGGCCGGGAGTCACACCGCCGCCAACCTGATCCGACGCCGCACGGCGATGCTCTACTACCTCGGACGTCATTGCGCGATGTGGGTCCAGGTCCGTGCCGGTCGGGGCCACTCGTCGGCCGCCGACCCCGAGCGGCAGATTTTTCCCCTCACCGTCGTGCGCGTGAAGGTGGATGAGGCCGGCTCGGAAGAAGGCGCCTCGCTTTTGACCGGCCCGATCTTCACGGCCGCGGACCCCGACCGCATCTTCTCCGAGCAGCTCTTCGAGGAGCTCGGGCGGGAGGAGCAATGAAGTTTCGCGAGCACACGGTCCTCGTCACCGGGGCCGGACGCGGAATCGGGCGCTCCATCGCGCTGCGCTTCGCTCAGGAAGGAGCGCGGGTGGCTCTGGCAGCGAGGACGGAGGCGGAGCTTCTCGAAACCGCTCGCCAGATAGAAAAGGAGGGCGGAGGGTGCGTGGCGATTCCCACCGACGTCCGCGCCCGGGAGGCCGTCGCCAACGCCGTCGCCTGCGCGGAACGGGAGCTCGGGCCAATCGACATCCTGGTCAACAACGCCGGCGTCTTTCTCTATCGGCCGTTTCTCGAGCTCTCTCCCGAGGAGTGGGATCTGGTGATCGCGACCAATCTGACCGGCGCCGCGAATTTCTGCCGCGCGGTCCTTCCAGGCATGGTGGCCCGCCGCCGGGGCCGCATCGTCAACGTCTCGTCCGTACACGGTATGCGTGGAGATGCCAACCTCGCGGCGCACAGCGCCGCCAAGTTCGGATTGATCGGGCTGACTCAGAGCCTGGCACGTGAGTTCCGACAGCACAACATCGCCGTCAATGCCGTCTGCCCCGGCTCCGTCGAAAACAAGCTGGACGAAATGGGGGCGGCCGATCGAGAGGAACCGCTTCAGGAGAAGCTCTGGCCCCGCGACGTCGCCAAGACGGTTCTGTTTCTGGCCTCCGACGACGCCGCCGCGATCACCGGCGTGGCCCTGGAGGTCCTTGGAGGAACGCATTTGGTGATTGAACCGTAATCGGGACTCGGGACTCGGGACTCGGAACTCGAAGTTACACCTTCACTCTTAGGACTCAAGAACTCCGTCGTTTCCGAGTCCCCAGTCTCGAGTCCCGAGTCCCGGCTTTATCCGATGGGAGATCGTGACGTTTCCTCGGGGACCGAGGCGCCTGCGACAGAGCTCGAAGCCTCCGCACGGAGCGCGAGCGCCACGTCCGGGACGTTCGTCGTGATGGAGGACACCCGGTACTCCAGGAGCCTCTGAATCTCTTCGGGTGTATCTGCCGTCCAAGGGTGCACCGTCAAACCCGCCCCGGCCGCCTGCGCGAGCAACGGCGGCGCAACCAGATCGCAGCGGGGACCGACTCCGTCGACCGGGGGGAAGAGGGGGGTCCGCTGGCCCGACTCGGGCAACGCCACGGGATGGTCGAAGAGGAAGCTCGAGGCGATTTCCGCATCGCACTCGCGCAGCCGCCGCAGGAAGTCGGCGGAAAAGGAGGCAACCAGGCAGCGATCGGTGACTCCGTATTCCGCCGCGAGCCGCGAGACCCGGCGAGCCATCACCGCGAGCTGCGTCTCCCGCGACACCTTCACCTCGACGACATACCGGAACGCGTGCCCATAGCGGTGGAAGACTTCTTCGAGCTTCGGAATCCGATACTCGCCGAACTCCGACGGCAGGGACAGGCGCTCGATCTCTCGGGCCGTGAAGTGGCGGACGGGCACGTGCTGGGAGCCGAGCGCGATCCCCTCGTCGTGGTAGAGCACCGCTTCGCCCTCCCGGGTCTGGCGCAGATCGAACTCGATGGCATCCACGCCAAGGCTCTCGGCCCAATCGAAGCTGTCGATCGTGTTCTCCCTTGCCCGCCGCGGCGCCCCGCGATGGCCGACGATCCAGGTGGGATGGGAGTTGCGCCACTCGCTCATCTGTTGGGTCTAAGGTCTAATGTCTAAGGTCTAAGGTTCGGGAGGAAGTTCTCAACTTTAGACTTTAGACCTTAGACTTTAGACCCCCTCCGGCGACCGATTCTATTTCGCTAAGCAGGTCCTCCAACGCCCGATCCGGATCCGCGGCCTCAAAGACCGGCCGACCGACCACGAGGATGTCGGCGCCGGCGGCGAGAGCGACGGCGGGTGTGGCATGGCGCTTCTGATCTCCTGCGGGGGCGCCGGCGGGCCGGATGCCGGGTACGACCGTGAGGAAATCGGGGCCGCAACAGGAGCGGATCGCGGGCAGATCCGTGGGCGAGCAGACCACTCCGTTCAACCCGCACTCCCGGGCGAGAACCGCGAGCCGGCGCGCGATTCCTTCCGGATGGCCCGCCATCGGAAGGTCCGCGAGAGCCGCGGGGTCGATCGAAGTCAGGAGAGTGACAGCCACGAGCAGCGGGGCGTCGGGTCCCGGCAGGGCTTCCCGAGCGGCTCGAAGCATGGCGCGCCCGCCGGAGGCATGCACGTTGATCATCGAGGCGCCGGACCGACCGGCGGCCGCGACGGCGCGCGCGACCGTTGTCGGAATGTCGTGGAGCTTCAGGTCGAGGAAGACACGGGCGTGCCGCGCCACCTCGGCCACGAGGCCCGGTCCTTCCGAGACGAATGCCTCGAGGCCGATCTTCAGCCACTCGACCCTCGGGCCGAACCGCCCGGCGGCGGCGAGGATCTCCGCGCGATCGGAGAAATCCAGAGCGAGACAGACGCGTTGTCCCGGTCCCGACGCTCGCGAGTCCGTCTTCATCCCTCCGCTCCGGCCTCGGCGGGCGCCGGCCCGAGGCGATGCGCCCGTCCCACGAGCGAAGCCGCCCCGACACCGCGGCCGAGGCAGTACTTCTCGAGCTCTTCAACGAGCCGCTGCGAGACTCCGGGCTCCACGAAGTTCGCCGTGCCGACCTGCACCGCGGTCGCTCCCGCCGCCAGGAACTCGAGCACGTCGGAGAGACTCGAGATCCCGCCGATTCCCATCAGCGGAGTGTCGGGCAGAGCGCGCGCCACCTGATAGACCATTCGCACGGCCAACGGCTTGATTGCGGGACCTGACAGACCGCCCGTGCCGAAGGAGAGGCGCGGACGCGCCGTCTCCGGATCGATCGCCATACCGACGAAGGTATTGACGAGCGAGAGAACGTCCGCGCCCGCGGTTCGGGCGGCGCGCGCCGACTCCACGAGGTCGGGCGCGTTGGGAGAGAGCTTCACGATCAGCGGAAAGCGGGTGGCCTCTCGGACTCGGGACACGAGGGAGGCGGTCGCGGACGGGGAGTTGCCGAAGAGCATTCCCCCCTTCTCGACATTCGGGCAGGAAATGTTCAGCTCCACCGCGGCGAGGCCCTGCGCGCCCTCCAACGCCTTTACGATCGCGACATAGTCCTCTTCGAGGTCCCCCCAGACGTTGGCGATGACCGTGGCGCCCATCGATCGAAGCCGCGGAAGCTTTTCAGACAGGAAGGCCTCGACCCCGATGTTCTGGAGGCCGATCGCGTTCAACATTCCTGCCGGTGTCTCGCAGATGCGCGGAGGCTCGTTGCCCGCGTGCGGGCGCAACGACAGCCCCTTCGTGCAGAGCCCGCCCAGCCTCGCCAGCTCCACCCAGTCCGTGAACTCCAGCCCGTAGCCGAAGGTGCCGCTGGCGGTGAGGATGGGGTTTTTGAGCCGCAGCGAGCCGAGTTCGACTTCGAGTGAAGATGTCATGTTCGAGGACGTAGGACGTGGGAGGTAGGACGTAGCGGATTTTCCCCATCACCTTCGACCTTCGTCCTATGTCCTCTCATTGCCATCGAATCTTCTCAGGCGCGAGCACGGGCCCTTCCGTACAACTGATGATGAACGGTTTTTCCATTCCTGGGATCACGCAGCCCAGGCAGGCTCCGAAGCCGCATCCCATCTCCGCCTCGGTGGAGAATTCCGACGGCAGGCGAAGGCCGGCCACGATCGGGGCAAGGGCCGCGAACATCGGCATGGGGCCGCAGGAGTAGAGCCGCGCGTAGCGGCCCGCCTGCGTGCGACGGCGGAAAAGATCGGTCACTCGTCCTCTCTCCCCCGCCGATCCGTCGTCCGTCGAGAGGAATATCTCGCCGGAGACGTGCCCTTCGAAGCGGTCGAGCAGGGCCAGATCACTCTCTGCGCGGCCGCCGAAGAAGAAGTCGGCGGCAATCGCGCGCTTTTCGAGTGCGCGCAGAAGAAGCGGAAAGGGGGCCGCGCCGATTCCGCCGGCAACCACCGCGACGCGCGCGCCGCCAGCCAGGCCATCGATCCCGAATCCGTTGCCCAGGGGTCCGAGGAGCCTGACCTCGGATCCCTCAATGAGCTCTTCGAGCGCGGCCGTTCCAGCGCCGATCGTCTTGACGAGAAGCTCGACTTGCCCCGTATCGGCGCTCGCATCGGCCACCGAAAAGGCGCGGCGCAGGTAGGGGCGCACCCGGCCCGGGACTTCCAGCATCACGAACTGTCCGGGCCGGATTGTCGAAGCGAGGCTCGGGGCTGAAAACGTCACCGAAAAAAGACCGGGTGTGAAGAGCCGGCGGGCGAGGAGAGGAGCTCGGTGATCGGACCTCACCGCCGCGGATTCTAGCTTGAACGAGAAAACGGGGCGGGCGCGGGGCCCGCCCCGTCGGAGAAAGCGAGGAGTTGTCTTACAAAACGATGCTCGCCGGTCGTCGATTCAGATCCTCGTCCGAATCCTCGCGCTCCCGCCGCGCCTTCTGAGCGCATCGCTCGCATCGGATGGTGCCGTCCACCTCGTCAAACGGGCGTGTGTAGGAGCCGCAGCTATGGCAACGACGCAGCGCTCGGTGGTTGGCGTCGTGGTCGACACTCAGCTGGAGTTGGCTCTGGACCTGGCTTCTCATGGCCTTATCTCTTCTTTCCGACCGGGCTTGCCGCGGTCACACCCTACAAGAGCAGGGGTCGTACCAAACGGAAAGGCGTTCTTTTTCTACGATTTAGGGGGTCGCCGGTCCAGGACCGTGTCTTCCTGGAGAGGAACTTGTCCTTGCGAGAGGCCAGCTTACCTCAATTCGAGATGGAAAGTCGTCAGAAGGCCGTGACTTTCTCGAGGGCCTTCCGGACGTGCCCGGCCTGAGGAAGGATGAAATCCTCGACGCGCGGCTGATAAGCGACGAATGTGTCCGTCGCGCCCACCCTCTCGACCGGCGCGTCCAGATACACGAAGAGCTCGGAGGAAATTCGAGCCGCGATCTCCGCTCCGTAGCCCCAGGAGATCGGGTCCTCGTAAACAACAACCGCACGGTTCGTTTTTCGGACAGAGTCGGCGATCGCGCCCCAGTCGTAGGGGGAGAGACTGCGCAGGTCGAGGATTTCGACGGATCGCCCCGTCTCCTCCGTGAAGGCCTTGGCTGCCTGCCAGGAACGGTAGACGGTGGCGCCGTAGGTCACGAGGGTGACGTCCGCTCCCTCTTGTACGAGCGAGGCCTTGCCGAAGGGGACCATGAAGTCGGGTCCCGGATAGACCCCCTTGTTGTGTGTCTGGCGGTAGAGGTGTTTGTGCTCGAGAAAGATCACCGGATCATCGCAGCGGATCGCCGTGCGCAGCAGCCCGTTGGCGTCCAGCGCGTTGGAAGGCATGACGACTCGCAGACCCGGAATGTGCGTCATCAAGACCACGCCGGACTGCGAGTGGTAGACCGCTCCTCCGCCGATGTAGCCGCCAGCCGCCACGCGAATCACGACGGGCGAGGAGAACGCGTTGCCCGAGCGCCAGCGCATGTTGGCGAGCTCGTTGTGGATCTGCATGTAGGCGGGCCAGATGTAGTCGTAGAACTGGATCTCGACGACGGGCTTTAATCCCCGGATCGCCATCCCGATCGCGCGGCCGACGATGTTGGCTTCTGCCAAAGGCGAGTTGAAGACGCGCTCCTTCCCGTAAAGCCGCTGAAGCCCGGCCGTGACTTTGAAGACTCCCCCTTTTCCTTTGCACTCCGCGAGCACTTCCTCGCGGGAGGCGTCGGCCACGTCTTCACCGAAGAGGACCATCGCCGGATCGCGCCGCATCTCATCGCGCAGGCAGGCGTTCAAGAGATCGACCATTGTGGTCGGGGCCGTCCCCGGCTGGAAGGCCGGTGCCGTGTCGAACGCAGGCGAGGTCGGGTCGACGTCGGGCGAATAGACGTAGTCGAAGGCGGACTCGGGCTGCGGAAGCTCGGCCGCGAGAGCCCGGTCCGCCGCTTCGTTGACCTCGGCGTCGATCTCCTCCTGCCACTTCGCGATCTCCGTTTCGGTTGCGATTCCCTCGTCGATCAGAAACCGTGTCAGCTTGCGCACCGGGTCCCGCTCGGCGTCGCGGTCGCGCTCCTCCTTGGGACGGTAGTTCGATTCGTCGTCGGAGAGGGAGTGGCTGTACGGCCGCACGACGTGCGCGTGGACGAGCGCGGGCCCCATCCGGGATCGGCAATATTGCGCCGCGTAGCGCAGCGCGTCGTAGGACTGGAGGAAGTCGGTCCCGTCCACCTCGGCGAGGAAGAGGTTTGGGAACCCTCGCAGGAGCTTCGAAATGGATCCGCCCGGAGTGTTGACCTCGACCGGCACGGAGATGGCGTAGCCGTTGTCTTCGATCAGGAAGAGGACCGGCACCTTCAGATTGCAGGCGGAAGAGACCGCCTCCCAGAACTCCCCCTCGGAGGTCTGGCCCTCTCCTCCCGAGACGAAGACCATCTCATCCGCGTGGAATCCGCCCTTTGGGACGAGGTCGGCGATCAGGCTCCGGCGCCAGCCCCCTTCGGCCGCGCCGACCGCATGCAGAAACTGGGTGCCCGTGCAGGAGGACTTGGAGATCAGATTCAGACGCTTCGAGCCCCAGTGGGAGGGCATCTGGCGCCCCGCCGAGGCGGGATCCTCGCGGGCCCCTACCGCCTGGAGGAACATCTCGTAGGGAGTCACCCCGATCTGAAGGCAGAAGGCACGATCCCGGTAGTACAGGTCGAACCAGTCGTAGCCGGGCCGAGCCACCATCCCGGCCGCCGTCGTGACGGCCTCGTGCCCGACGCTGTTGATCTGGAAGTAGATCTTGTTCTGGCGCTTCAACTGGATCTCTTTGTCGTCGATGCGCCGCGAGAGCATCATGTTGCGCCACGCGGCTACGAGATCCCGCGCCTCGAGTCCCTGGTACCTGCCCGAAACCACCTCGGTTGCCATAAACGGTCAATATACAACGCACGGAAAAGTGCTTGGTCCGCAGTCCCTGGTCCTTGGTCTGAGACGGATCCACCAGGGACAAAGGACTAAGGACTAAGGACTCTTCAAGGAAACAGGGAGCCGATGGAGGAACGGATCCCCCACGCTTCGAGCACCAGGACTGCCAGCGTCAGCAGCAGAAACGCCAGCGCGAACCGGGTCCGGTTCCAGCGAGAGCTCGAGCCGACAGGATTCACGGGAAATCACTTAGCAGGAGGCATGCCACGGCCTTTTCCCGGCCGAAAGGATCCGCCGCCGCTTCTTGTTGTTATCCTCGAATGGCCATGGACGTGAGTTTTCCTTCGAGTTTGCCCGTCCCGCTCCCCCGGCCGGCCCCTCCGGACGTGGGATCGATCGATCCCACGCTCGATTTGTCGGAAGAGATCCGCCGGCTGAAAGGACAAAAAAGAGCTGTCCTTCTCGCCCATTACTATCAAGAAGAGGAAATCCAGGAGCTCGCGGACTTCGTCGGGGATTCGCTCGACCTCTCCCGAAAGGCCCAGCAGGTGGATGCGGACATCATCGCGTTCGCCGGGGTCCGATTCATGGCGGAGACGGCCAAGATCCTGAACCCCTCACGCAAAGTGGTCGTGCCGGATTACGAGGCGGGCTGCTCGCTGGAGAACTCCTGCCCGCCGGAGGCGTTTGCCGCCTGGCGCGCGCAGCATCCAGGCGCCGTCTCTCTGACCTACATCAACTGCTCGGCGGCCGTCAAAGCGCTGTCGGACATCATCGTCACGTCCTCCAACGCGGAAAAGATCGTCCAGTCGATTCCACCTGACAAAGAAATCCTCTTCGCGCCGGACAAACACTTGGGCGCGTTTCTCGCCAAGAAGACGGGCCGCCCCATGACGCTCTGGCCCGGCACGTGCATCGTCCACGAGCAGTTCTCCGAACGGGAGATCGTCAAGCTGAAGGCGCGGCATCCCGAGGCCAAGCTCGCGGCCCATCCGGAGTGCCCGGAGCCGATCTTGAACCACGCCGACCACATCGGTTCGACGCGTTCGATCTTGAACTACGTGACGACCGCGCCGGGCAAGACATTTCTGATCGCGACCGAGGAGGGAATCATCCACCAGATGAAGAAGCTCGCGCCCGACCGCGAGTTCATTCCGGTGCCTCCCGACAACGGCTGCCAGTGCAACGAGTGCCCGTTCATGAAGCTCAACACCCTCGAGAAGCTCTACCTGTGCCTTCGCGACGAGCGGCCGGAGATCGTTCTGCCCGAAGAGCTACGCGCAGCGGCCGAAAAGCCGCTTTTGCGGATGCTCGAGCTGTCCTGAAGCAACGGTCTAAGGTCTAAGGTCTAAGGTTTAGGGTCTCAGGTTCGACATGCGATGCTTTCTTTAGACTTTAGACCTAGACTTTTGGACCTCTCCGTAAGGCACAAATCATGCTTCGAATAATCGTGCGAAAGGAGTCTCTATGCCTCAGTACGTCCTCCCCGACCTGCGCTACGACTACGGAGCGCTGGAGCCCCATATCTCGGGCAAAATCATGGAGTTGCACCACGACAAGCACCACGCCGGCTACGTGAAGGGCGCCAATACGGCGATCGAGAAGCTCGACGAAGCGCGGGAGAAGGAAGACTTCACGCGCGTGGCGGCTATGGAGAAGGCTCTCGCCTTCAACCTGTCGGGTCACGTTCTCCACTCCCTCTTCTGGCAGAACCTGACCCCGAAGGCCAACGATCGGCCGAGCGGCGCGCTCTCCGAGCGCATCACGAACGACTTTGGGAGCTTCGAGAGATTAAAGAAGCAAATGAACGAAGTCGCCGGGACGATCATGGGCTCGGGATGGGCGGCTCTCGTCTGGGAGCCGTTGGCCGGACGCCTCCTGACCACACAGATCTACGACCATCAGTCCAACCTGGCGCAGGGCGGGATTCCTCTCATGGTCATCGACGCTTGGGAGCACGCCTTCTATCTGCAGTATCAGAACCGGAAGACGGAATTCTTCGACGCCATCTGGAACTGCTGGAACTGGAAGGACGTCGCCGAGCGCTTCGAGGCCGCGCGTCAGGTGAATGTGGAGCTGACGGGAGCCGTGAAGGGCTAGTCGGTAGTCACTAGTCGGTAGTTCGTAGTCCAGCCTGGTGGGCATTCTTTCCGACTGTCGACTGTCCACTGTCGACTGTTGACTCTCTCCTGACGATATCCTTCCCCGAAACCATGAACCGGCTTTCGGGGCCCGAGCTCGACCTGCGACTTCGCGAGTTTCTCTCCGAGGACGTGGGCTCTTCCGACGTCACGACGGAGGCGACCGTATTCGCCGCGGCCCGGGCCCGCGGGGCGCTCGTCGTTCGATCTGTCTGCGTCGTGTCCGGATTGCCGATCGCGCGGCGGGTCTTCGAGCTGCTCGACCCGGAGCTCGCTTGGGAAGAGGAATTGACGGCCGGATCTTGCGCCCAAACGGGCGCGACGATGGCGGAGATGACCGGGAAAGCGCGTGCGATCCTGACGGCCGAGCGAGTGGCCTTGAACCTGCTCCAGCGCATGTGCGGCATCGCCACGGCGACCCGCCGCTTCGTCGATGCTGTCGCTGGAACCGGCTGCCGGATCCTCGATACGCGCAAGACCGCACCCGGCCTGCGCGCATTCGATCGGGAGGCGGTGCGCGACGGAGGAGGCGAGAACCACCGCGACCGGCTGAGCGACATGGTCCTGATCAAAGACAATCACCGCCGGTTGGCGGGCGGCGTCGCCGAAGCGATCGGCCGCGCCCGACGGGCGGCGCCCTCCGGCATGACGATCGAGGTTGAGGTCGAGAGCGAGGAGGACTTGCGGGAAGCTCTGTCGGCGGGCGCGGATGCGATCTTGATCGACAATCAGACGCCGGAGACCGTCGCAAGCTGGTGCCTGATCGCGCGGGCGGCACCGCGCCCTCCTTCCATCGAGGCTTCCGGCAACATGAGCCTTGCCAATGTGCGCGCCTATGCCGAGGCGGGCCCGGACGCGATTTCGGTGGGCGCGCTGACGCATTCGGTCACCGCCGCCGACATCGCGCTGGATCTCGAGATGAGCCCTTGACTGACGAAAACACCGAGGTCCTCGTGCTCGGTACAGGCGTCGCGGGTTGCGCCGCCGCGCTGGCCGCGGCGCGCGAAGGCGCAAAGGTGACACTCGTCACGCGAGCCGCGGAGGCGCGGGAGTCCAATACCTATTACGCGCAGGGAGGAATCGTGGCGCGGCCCCCGGGCGACTCGCCCGAGAAGCTCGCGGCCGACATCGAGCGGGCCGGCGACGGTCTCTGCTCTCCGGAGGCGGTCGACCGGATCGCCCGCGAAGGGCCGGATCTCGTTCAGAAGCTCTTGGTCGAGGAGCTCGCCGTTCCGTTCGACCGGGAAGGGCCCGGCTTCCATTGGACGCTCGAAGGGGCGCACTCGGTTGCGCGCGTTCTGCACGTCAAGGACGAGACCGGGGCGCCCATCGAGCGCGCCCTCCTGGAGGCCTGCGGGCGCGAGGCAAACATCTCCTGGCGTTTGTCGACGACCGCCGTCGATCTCCTGACGCTCTCGCATGACTCCGTCGTCGCGACCGACCGCTACCACCCGCCTGCGGTCGTCGGCGCCTATCTGCTCGAGCGATCGGACGGGGGAGAGGTTCGTCCGCTGCTCGCCCGCGAAACCGTGCTCGCCACGGGAGGGCTGGGCCAGGTCTACCTCCACACGACCAATCCTCAGGGGTCCCGGGGAGACGGCATCGCGATGGCCCGCCGCGCCGGGGCGAGACTCTTGAACCTCGAGTACATCCAGTTCCACCCGACGGCGCTCCTGCATGCCCGCGGCCGACTGCTCTTGACCGAAGCCCTTCGGGGCGAGGGAGCGCGCATCACCGACGCGCAGGGGCAGGAGTTCCTTCGCGATGTGCACCCCGACGGAGAGCTCGCGCCGCGCGACATCGTGGCGCGAGCAATTCACCAGCGAATGCTCGAGAAGGACGAGGCCTACGTTCTGCTCGACATCTCGCACAAGCCCGCTTCGTGGATCCGGGAGCGCTTTCCGGGGTTGACGAAGCGCTGCCTCGAGCTGGGGTTCGATCTGACGGCGGGGCCCGTGCCCGTCGTACCGGCGGCCCACTATTCCTGCGGCGGCGTAGCCGTGGATGCGAACGGACGCACCACGCTCGGACACCTGCGGGCGGTCGGCGAGGTCTCCTGCACGGGCGTCCACGGGGCCAACCGCCTGGCCTCGACATCCTTGCTCGAAGGACTGCTCTGGGGTTGGCGGGCCGGAAAGGCGGCCGCCGCTGAGGCCCGCCGTACGAGCGCGCGTCCCTTTCCCGCGGTGCGGCCATGGCAACCGGAGCATGAGCCCGTCGATCCGGCTTTGATCGCCCAGGATTGGATGGTCATCCGCCACACGATGTGGAACTACGTCGGCCTGCTTCGTTCCGAGCGCCGCCTCGACCGCGCGCAACGGATTCTCTCGGAGCTTCAGGTCGAGATCGAGGATTTCTACCGCCGCGGGACGATGTCCGACGCGCTCATCGGACTGCGCAACGGCGTACAGACGGCTCTCGCGATCCGGCGCGCCGCCTCGGATAACCGGGTCTCGAAAGGAAGTCACTACTGGGAAGACGGCGTGGTTGCGAAGGGTTGACTTCTGGCTTCGAGAGAAGATTGATTCATTGTGAGACTGAGTGATTGTTTGATTGCCCGAACAAGTCCTTTTCCGGGCCAATCTCACAATGATTCAATGAATCAATGAATCAATCCTCGTAACCCGATTGTTGCTATAGTCCGCACTTCCATGAGTGTTCTTTACCTCCACTTCGAAGCCCCCGAGCGCCACGGCCGCGTTCAGAAGCTCGCCCGCAGCGGCGCCCATATCGTCCTTACCGAGCCGCGGTGGCCGGGATTCTTCGAGCTCGCGAAGAAGGAGAAGCCTTACGCCATCGCGATCGACTTTTCCTATGCGCCCTCTCACGCCCTCGAGACCTCCGACTATCTGGCCAAGGCCCGTGAAACTCGGGAAGTCTCGTTTTTTCTGCTCCGCGTTCCTTCGGACCGTCTCGACGTGGTCCGCAAGCGCCTGCCGCAGGCGTCGGTCGTGACCGAAGACGAGCTCTCCCGGATTCTCGAGCAGAAGGAAAAGGAAGCGGCGAAACGGGCACTGGAAAAGAAGGAAGCCGCGGCGCTCGCCCGCCGCACCGCGCGGGCGAAGAAGGCCGCTGCCCAGGCCGCTACCGCGCCCAAGCCGAAAGCGATCCCCGCGCCCAAGCCCAAGAAGGCCGCGCCGCCCAAGGCCGCCCCGAAGAAGGCGGCGGCGAAGAAGCCCGCGAAGAAGAAACCGGCGCCGAAGAAAACAGCGCGGCCGAAAAAGAAGAAGTAATCGTCGTAGCTATCGAAACTTGTCCGCGAATCCTTTGCGAATCCGATACACGCGTGCTCGACCACTCGCGTGGACGAGTGTGACGCTCGGGTCCGAATCGAGTTGTTCCGCCGTCCACCTGCGGTCCCACGCGGGCGCTGGTTCCGCTCCCACGTAGACGTAGTCGACAGGCGTGGTCGCGCGCCAGGCCTCGACGTAAGAGCGGTCGAAGAACCAGTAGTAGTGCGGCTCCAGAATCTTGCGATGGGCGGCCGCCGGAAGCAGGCTCCCCCCATCCCCCGGGTTGTTGGCGAAGACCGCGCGATCCGGCGTCGACGAGCGGATCCAGGCGAACGAGGAAATGTCTTCTGCCGTAACGGCGGAATCGTCCTGGCAGAAGGTCGTCACCCAATACGCTCCTCCGGCCGCTTCGTTGGCGAGAACCGACGCGGCCGACGCACGGCCACTCTTGGCCTCGCCGTAAAAAGCGGTTCCGTACCGCGAGGCCGACAGCCTCCTCCCCTCGAGCCCGAACGCGAGAAGCCAGAGGCAGCCGGACGCGACCAGGACCTTGCGGGGCGCTCGCCCGGCCCAATTCCCCAGCTCCGCCATCGCGATGCCGAGCGGTACGACGAGCCAGAGCGCTACGCGCGTCGGATAGAGGGCAGGCCACCCCGGCAGGAGTTCCGCGAGAGCTCCGGCGAAGAGAAACAGCTGCAGAAGGAGCATGGCAAGGGCAATGAAGACGCCGCGGCTGCGTCGCAAGAGACCGCGGACGAAACCGACCGCCACAAGGAGAACCGGAAGGGCTCCCAGATACGAAACGAGGAAGAAAGGCCACGTCGCTGCGGCAGAACCTCGAGCGTTCGGCAGAAAACGCTTTTCGAGCGCCAGGGCCCCGCGCGTTTCCGCGCGAAACCAGTCCCGCGCCCAGGACACGGTCTCCGGCGGCGCCGTCCGCGGCGCGCGCAGCAGAAACGGGAGAACGAGGATCAGGGCCGCCAGGGCAGCCGCGCCAGCGTCGCGCACGAGCTTGCCCAGAGGGGCGCGCGTCACGGCGACCCGGAGCAGAAGGAGAGGAGGCAGCATCCAGGCGAGGGCCACGGCCGGAAGAGGATGAACGAGAAGCATTCCCGCCGCGAGAAAACCCGCGCGCGCCGGAGCGGAACCGGGCTGCCCGAGCGACAAGGCATCCCGAAGACAGACCAGGCCGATCGCCGCCGCCAGCACCGACGGCGCTCCGCCCCACTGAAGGAAGAACTGGGGATTGCGCGCCAGCAACAACCCTCCGATCGAAGCTGCCGCGGCCGGGCCCGGGGCGAAAGCGAGCGACCGCAGAAGCCCATAGAGCGCCGCCGTCATGCCGGCGACCGACAGACACAATATGTATATTGTTACCCGATGGCTCGGCGCACCCGAGAGCAGGCTCACCAGAGCCGAGAGGGCGTGGAAGCCGGGAGCGATTTCGCCGAACCGGGGAATGGGAAGGAGCGGCTCCTGGCTGCGCGGGAACCCATCCTTCAGGACGATTTCTTCGGCAAGCGCCGCGTGGGCCGTCATGTCGCCTCCCGAGTAGGCGACGTGCGTCAAAGCAAAGGCCAGACGCAGGGCCACGACACCGGCAAGAAGACCGAGCTGGGCGAGCGGTGGGCCGGGGCTTTTCCGCCAGGCGGACAACGCCAATAAGATCGAGGCGCGGCGCCGGAAGGCGAGCAGGCAGAGCGCGCCCGCGACCGAGAGGACCGCGAAGACGCGCCAGGACAAGGCAATCCGCTCCAGCAGCCAGAAGGACACCGCCCAGTAGGCCGCCGACGAGGCAAAGGCCACGCCGGCGAGCTCGAGCGGCTCGCCGCGCCCCCACTCCGCCCGCCGGACAAATGCCAGCCCCGGCAGCAGCAGCACGATCAAAGAAATCAGGATCGCCACGCTCGACCTCGATTCCCGGTCGACTGTCGACTGTCGACTGTCGACTGTTGACTCCCGAACGGTAATAGAATCTCGCCCCTCGCGGAGATCGAAGGAGGCGTTTGGATGAAAGACGGCTTTTCCCGGGATGCTTTGAAGCGCTACGCCGCCTCCGAGCGCGGCGAGTTCGAGAAGGTGCTCGGCGAGATCGTCGAGATACCGACCGTCTCCGTCGAGCCGGACCGTAAGGCGGAAGTCCACCGGGGCGCCGAGTACGCCGTGCGGTTGCTCGAGTCCGCGGGTGCAAAGGCGGAGCTGATCGAAACGAAGGGACACCCGATCGTCTACGGGCGATTCGACCGCGGCGCGGACCTTCCCACCGTCACGGTCTACAACCACCTGGACGTCCAGCCGGCCGAGGGTCCGGATTGGAGGACTCCCCCCTTCCAGTTCACCAAGAAGGACGACAAGTACCTCGGACGCGGCACGACCGACGACAAGGGGCCCGCGATCACGGCTCTCTTCGGCGCCCGCTACGTCTGGGAGCGCGAAGTGCCGGTCAACATCCATTTCCTCTGGGAGCTCGAGGAGGAGATCGGTAGCCCCCATTTCGAGGAGACCATCCGCGCGCGCGCCAAGGACTTCGCGACCGACTCGGTCGTCGTCTCCGACACCGTCTGGGTCTCCCGCGCGTGCCCCGCGCAGCCGGCGGGCCTGCGGGGTCTCCAGGGATTTCGCTTCGAGCTGCAGACGGGACAGACCGACCAGCACTCCGGAACGGCCGGCGGAGCGGCGCGTAACCCGGTCAGTGAGATGGCCCAGCTCCTCTCCGAGTGCCTGGACGGAAACACCGGCCGCGTCAAGATCCCCGGCTTCTACGCGGACGTGGTACCCCCTTCCAAAAAGGAGCTGACAGACCTGAAGAATTCCGGCTTCACAGTTCGCGACTTCAAGAAAGATCATCTCTACAAAACGCTCCGCGTCGAGGACGCGATGGAAGTGATGAAGCGCATCTGGATGATGCCGACGTTCGAGGTCCATGGCATCGCCGGCGGCTACCAGGGGCCGGGCGTGAAGACCATCATCCCGCCCAAGGCGACCGCGATCGTCTCCTGCCGCCTCGTTCCGAATATGAACCCGAAGAAGATCGTCAAGCTCGTGACCGATTTTGTGAAGTCGAAGAACAAGGACGTCAAGGTCACGGCCGAGCACGCGCTGCCCGCCTATCAAGGCAAGACGACGGGTCCCTACGCGGAGGCGATCAAGGAAGCGATCCGGTTCGCCTTCGGCAAGGAGCCGGTGTTCGTCCGCGAAGGGGGCTCGATCGGAGCGGTTCTCTCGATGGAGAAGGTCTTGAAAACTCCGGTCTTCTTCCTCGGGCTCTCGCTACCCGAGCACGGGTACCACGCGCCCAACGAGAACTTCGACTGGTCCCAGGCCGAAGGCGGCATGGCGGCTTTCGCCAAGTACTTCGAGAACGTCGCTCAGCTCAAAGCGTGACGCCCCGGACAACGGAGGGACCCGCCGCCCCGTAAACAGGATGGATGGCGGCGCGGCGGTCAGTCGGCGGAACAATCGGAGGCGCGCTCGGCGCTGTCCCCCTTCTTTCGGTAGCACGGGAGACGGCAGGGCGCCTCTGGACCGCGCCGGCGCTGCCCGGCGCTCTCGCCGAGGCTCGAGACATCAAGGCGGCGACCTACCTCGAGGCCTTCGTTCTGCTGTTTCTCATCCCCTCTTCGGCGTTTTTCTTCGGCGTGATCCTCCCGCGGTGGCTGGCGCGCCGGAGCTTGCAAGGCCCGCTGGTTCGAGTCGCGCCGGGGCTCGCGTTCGGAATTTCCTTCTGGCTCTGGCGCCGCGGAGTGGGGAGCGGGGCTTCGCTGGCTCTGGCAAGCTTCGCCGCTCTTACGCTCGCCGCAACGGGATCTCGACTGAGCGTCTTCGCGCTGCCACCGGTGGAATACCAGGAGGCACTCGCCGGGCTTTTCCTGAGCTTAGCCGGTTGGACCCTTGCTTGCCGCTGCGCCGGCGTCCCCTTCGCTCTCTGGCTCTTTCTCGTGGCGTGTGGGGTTGCGGCCGCGCTGGTTCGTCTCCGAAGCCGTGTCGAGAGCTGGCGTCCGATCGCGTGAAGCCGGAGATCCGCCGCTCGTTTTCGATCGGCCTCGCGCTGGTTGCCTGCGCCGCTGCGATCCTCGTGCCGCCGCTCGCCGGGCGCTGGTTGCTCCTGCTTGCGGGCGCGTTGCTTCTGATCGAGACAACCAGTCACCGTTTTTTCGCTTCGCGGAGAGTCGTTGGGCTGGGACTTCTGGCGCTCGTGCTCGCGTGCGGATGGACGGTCTACTATCAGCCCGGGGCACCCGTCGATCTGTTCGAAGATGGACTCACTCTGGGACCCGCCCTGGCATATCTTCAAGGTGCCCGTCCGTACGTGGAGACTTATCCGGTCCATGGATGGGGTGCCGACGGAGGATTCGACGCTCTTTTCTTTCGCACCGTCGGACCTTCACTTCAGACGCTGCGGTTGCGTCGGGCGGCGGTCACGGCACTCGCCCTCGCCGCGCTTGCGCTCTGCGCCTACTCGCTCTTCGAGAGCATCCGCTGGGCAGCGGTCGCGCTGACCGCGTCGCTGTGCCTCTGCCCGTTCGTTTCGGAACGCCAGGCGCTCGCCTTGGGCGCGCTGGCCCTTCTGCTGCGCGCCGCGCGGCGGGAAAGGCCGGGCCTCTGGCTCTGGGGCGGAGTGCTTTCCGGCGCCGCGCTCTTCTTCTCTCTCGATTTTGGACTCATCGCGCTCGCCGGGGGAATCTCAGCCGGTCTCGCCCTCAGTCTTCTCGCCAAACGAGATCGGGGACGACCGGCCCTCTGCGGCGCGCTCTGGCTGGCCGTAGGGGCGGCGATCGGCGCTCTCCCTTTCTTTTTTATCCTCGCTCGAGAACGAGCGCTCGGAGCGTTTTTCCGGGTTTCCTTCAGAGAGATTCCGGTGCTTGTTTCCGAAACATGGGGCCTGCCGGCGGGGTCGGCGACTCTGGCCGTCCGCGAAACCTCTCTTTGGAAGTTTCCGGCTCTTCTTGCCACCGGAGAAGTCATGCCGGCGCTGTTTTCGCTGCTCCTGCTCGCGGCTGCCATGACCCTTCTGCTGTTTCGGGCCGCTTCCGGCCCCCTTACGTCAACGGACCGCGCCGCGGCGGTGGCGGTCGCCTTCGCCGCCGTGGCATTGCGGGGACTGCTGGGTCGCGCCGACGCCGGTCACTCCTCGCTCTACGGCATCTTCATCGGTCTGGCGGCGGCCTGGCTTCTCTACCGCGCGCGACGGAGGCCGCTGGTTGCCGCCGTTCTCCTCCTCGGCCTCTCGCTTCGCTTGCACCCCCGGGCCACACTTCTGCTCGAGTGGCACGCGATTCAGGCTTCCCGGCCCTCGCGCGACGCGTTGCTCGAGCAGGGCTCTCGCGTGCCGCGAGGAGGCGGCGCGCGCCTGCCTCGGGCGCAAGCCGAGGAGCTGTCCGCTCTCCGGCGCTACTTCGACGGGCAGCTCTCGTCGCGGGAGACGTTCTTCGACTTTGGAAACGAGCCCGGCCTCTACTTTTTCCTGGAGCGGCGCAGCCCGGTGCGTTATGCCGCCGTGCCCCTCTACGAGCCTCCCGATCGGCAGCAGGAAGTCCTGGCAGCGCTCGAGCGGGATCGGACTCCTCTGGCGATCCTGTCCTCCGGAACGTCGCTGGACGCCTTCGACGGAGTCGCGAGCCGCCGGCGAGCGCCGTTGGTCGCGGCCTATCTGGACGCCCACTACTCCACTGTCGCGGTCGTCGCGGGACGGACGATTGCGCGAAGGAACCCGGGCAGCTGAGGCGGCTCAGGCGCCGTGGAAGCCGAGGAGCCGGCGGAAAAAGCCGCGGCGGTGTGTGTCGTGCTTCAAGAGAAGCGTTTCGAGCTCGCCGCGATCGAAGAAAATCCCCTCGCACCGCGGGCACTTCTCCACATCGACCTCGTCGATCGTGGCGGTTTGCATGTCGGTGCCGCACTTGGGGCATTTCTTCCAGTGGAGGACTCGCCTGGTGTCGGCTTCCTCCGTCTGGTGCTGACGCTCGGCGGCCAGGCGCTTTGCCCGCGCCTCTTGGATCAAGCGAGCCTCGTTGGCGCGAAACCAGCCTTCCTCCCGCTCGCGGCGCAGTTCCTCCGTGTCCCAATGCGTGCCGTCGTGTTCGTGACTTCGGGTCATGAGGCCATCCTAGCGCAGCAGGTCCTCCAGCGAGATCGACGCCTCCGTCTTCTCATCTCGGTATTTCACGATGACCGGCGTCTGAAGGGAGAGGCCCCAATCGCGCCCCTTTCCCTCCCGTACGGCGCGCGCTCCGGGGACGACGACGGCTCCCTCCGGGATCTCGAGCGGATCCGCTCCGTTTCGCCGCAGCTCGCGCCCGGCAACCAGGTCGTACACGGGAGTGCCCCCGGTCAAGATCACTCCGGACGCCAGCACCGCTCGCGCGCGGACGATCGCGCCTTCGTAGATCCCGCAGTTGCCTCCCACCAGGACGTCGTCCTCGACGATGACGGGCAGCTGCCCCACCGGCTCGAGTACTCCGCCGACCTGGGCCGCGGCCGAGAGATGCACGCGCTCTCCGATCTGGGCGCAGGAGCCCACGAGAGCGTGCGAGTCGATCATCGTGCCGGCCCCCACGTACGCACCGATGTTGACGTAGGCCGGCGGCATCAACGTGACGCCCGGCGCGAGATAGCAACCGTCGCGGACGGCCGTCCCCCCCGGCACGACGCGCACGCCCGACTCCTCGGTCAGGGGCTTCAGAGCCATGGTGTCCTTGTCGAAGAAAGGAAAGCCGCTCGCCGCGACCGCGCGCGTCAACACTCCGATCCGAAACCCGAGGAGGATTCCCTTCTTGACCCAGGGCCGCGCCGCCCAACGCCCGCTCGCCTCCTTCTCCGCCGCGCGGATCGAGCCGTCGTTCAATCCGCGCTTCAAGTGCTCGAACGCCTCTCGCTTTTCGGCGTCCGAGAAGTCTTCGGGGCGTTGGCTGATCGCCTCGATCCGCTGCGCCAGATTCGGGAAGCTCAACGGGTCTTCTTGGGCAGGAGCTTGTAGCTCGCGAGCATCGATTGGATCTTCCGGCGCGTTTCCTCGCGCACCGGAGCGAGCGGCAGCCGCAGCGTCTCGCCGCACTTCTTCATCATGGCCAGGGCCGCCTTGACGGGGCTCGGGCTGGACTCCCAGAAATTCATTTCCATCAGCGGCAACCACCGTCGCTGAAGCTCCCGCGCCTTGTCCCAGTCTCCCGAGAGGGCGGCGCGGACCAAAGCGCTCATCGGACCGGGAATCTCGTTGGAGGCGACGGAGATCACCCCGCGGCCGCCGAGAGCGAAAAGCGCCAGCGCCGTCCCGTCCTCGCCCGAGAGGACCGTGAAACCCTCCGGCACCGAGGCCATCAAGCGGACGATCTTCGCGAAATTGGGAGACGCCTCCTTCAAGCCCACCACGCGCGGGATCTGCGCGAGACGCAGGATCGTGTCCACGTCCAGATCCGAGCCGGTGCGGCCGGGCACGTTGTAGAGAACGAGTGGCAGCTCGGTTGCCTCCGCGATCGCGGAGAAATGCCGGAACAGACCGTCGGCGGTGGGCTTGTTGTACATCGGCGAGACGGAGAGGATCCCGTTGGCGCCGGCCGCTGCGGCATCTCGCGCCCAGAACACCGCCTTGGCCGTGTGGTTGCCTCCGGCTCCGGCCAAAACGGGCACGCGGCCGTTGGCAGTCTTCACGACCGCCGCCGTCACCGCCTTGCGTTCGGATCCGGAGAGCGTCGCGGACTCCCCGGTCGTTCCGCACGGAACGAGAAAGTCGATTCCTTCCTCGATCTGCCAGTCGACGAGCCGCTCCAAGGCTCCGAAGTCGATCCGGCCTTTCTCGTCGAAGGGGGTGATCAGGGCGGTTCCGCATCCGCTCCACTCGGGTCGTTCCGTTGACGCCTTGGCCGCTGCCGCTGTCTTCACTGGACCTCCTTCAGTAACTCACCAAATTCAAACACGCCCTTGCGCCCCGCGATGCGCTCGGCGGCCCAGATCGCGCCCTTGGCGAAACCTGCGCGGCCGCGCGCGCGATGGATGATCTCGACTTCGTCCTCCGGAGACTCGAAGACGAGGCGGTGGGTCCCGGGGATCGTCCCGGCGCGAACGCTCGTGACGGGCACCGGCCAGCCGGTCTCCCTCTCCACAATCGTCGCGAGCGTCCGCGCGGTTCCGGAGGGAGCATCCCGCTTCTCGGCGTGGTGCTCTTCGGTCAGGTAGACCGCGTAGCCGGCGGGTGGGTAGAGGCGCGCCGCTCGCGTGGCGAGATCGAAGAACTGGCGCACACCCACGGAGAAGTTGGTCGCGTGCACGAGACCTCCTCCGCCGGAAAGGAAGGCTTCGCTGATTCTCGGCAGCTCCGCGGCCCATCCCGTCGTGCCGCAGACAACGGTCCCGCCGGTGGCGGCGAGCGCGCACAGGTTCGCGGCGACCGCCGATGGAGAAGTGAACTCGAAAACGACATCGGCGGAGCGGACTCGGTCTGGCGTCAGAGCGGCTCCCCCGGCATTTTCGGAAGAGCCGAGCTTCCAGACCACGTCGTGCCCCCGGCGCGCGGCCAGCGACTCGATTTCGCTGCCCATCTTGCCGGTGCCGACGATGCCGAAACGCATGAGAAGAAGTTATCAGTTATCAGTTCACAGTTTTCAGTTCCGGAACTGAGAACTGATCACTGAAAACTGAGAACTCCTACCCAAAGAACTCCCGGTGAAGCCTCCGTACCGCATCGTCCACATCCTTTTCTTCCACGACGAACGAGACGTTCCGGCGCGAGGCCCCCTGGGAGATCATCAGAATGTTGATCGTTTCCAGCGAGCCGAAGATCCGCCCGGCCACTCCCGGAGTGAACTTCAAGTCCTGCCCTACCAGGCAGACCATCGCGCGGTCCCGCGCCACGTCGACGTGGGCCAGGTCCTCGAGCTCGCGTCGGATCGCCGGCAGCCGCGAAGTGTCGTCGAGCGTGACGGACACCGAGATCTCCGAGGTCGTCACCATGTCGACCGAAGTTTCGTTGCGCGCGAAGACCTCGAAGAGCGTCCTCAGGAACCCGGTCGCCATGAGCATCCGGCTCGTGATCACGTCCACCGTGACGATCCCTTTCTTGCAGGCGATCGAGCGGACCTGACTCGCGCCCGAAGGCGCGCTCTGGTGAATCTCCGTTCCGGCGAGCTCCGGCCGCCGGGAATTGCGGACACGGACCGGGATCCCCTTCTCCATCGCGGGCGCCAGGGTGAGTGGGTGAAGAACCCGCGCTCCGAAGTACGCGAGCTCCGAGGCCTCCTCCGAAGACATCCGCTCGATCACCCGGGCTTCCGGCACGATCCGCGGATCGGCCGTCATCATGCCGTCTACGTCCGTCCAGATCTCCACCAAGGACGCGTCCAGCGCGGCCCCGAGAATCGCCGCACTGTAGTCAGAGCCTCCCCGTCCGAGCGTGGTCGTCTCTCCCTGATGGGTCGCGCCGATGAAGCCCCCCACGATCGGGATGCGCCCCTGGTCGCAGAGGGAAGCGAGGCGCCGCCGCGCGCGCCGGCCGATCTCGGGCAGGTCCGGCTGCGCGCGGCCGAACCGGTCGTCGGTGATCACGACCTCCCGCGTATCGACTCGCGTCGCCGGGAGGCCGTAAAGCGCCAGAGCCTCGGCCGCGATCACCGAGGAGACGAGCTCCCCGTGCGCGAGAAAGTGATCCCGGCTCGCCAGTGGAACCGAGCGCAGCACGGCGACGGCGCGAGCCATGCGATCCAGCTCGGCGAAGTTTCCCTGGATCTGGCGCGCGACCCGCTCCGCTCCCGCCCCGAAGAAGGACTCGACGATTGCGAGCGTGTCGCGCCGCAACCGCGCGATCCGATCGCAGGCCCCCGCCTCGTCTCCCGCTATCGCGCAGTCCAGGGCCTCGACCAACCGATTGGTCGTTTTCCCCATCGCCGAGACAACGACCACCGGCCGGTTCTCCTGCTCGCGCGAGACGATCGCTGCGAGGCGCTCGAGCGCCGGGCCATCCTCGACCGAAGTCCCTCCGAACTTCTGGACGATCAGTCGAGCAATCCCTCCGCGGCCGCGGCTTCGGCGTTCAAAACGGACGCGCCGGCTGCTCCCCGCACGGTGTTGTGGCCGAGAGCCGTGAACTTCCAGTCCAGGAGCGGACAGGCCTTCAAGCCGCCGATGAACGCGACCATGCCGTCTTCCCGGGCAACGTCCCGCCGGGGCTGAGGCCGCTGCGGTCCATCGAGGTAGTGAATCGGAAACGCCGGCGCGGAGGGAAGAACGCGCACCGTTTCGGGTCCACGGAAATTGGACCAGGCCGCGATCATTTCGGATGCTTCGACTCCCCGCCGCCCGAGACCGACCGAAACGGATTCCGTGTGCCCGTCTTCGACCGCAACGCGATACGTCATCGCGGAAATGGCGATGGCCGCCGGCTCGATCACGCCCTCCCGGTATTCACCCAGGATCTTCGCCGTTTCCCGCTCGATCTTCGTGGCCTCCTCGGGGATGTCCGGAATGACGTTGCCGAGGATGTCGAGCGAGGGCACCCCCGGATAGCCCGCGCCGGAGACCGCCTGCATCGTCGTGACGAAGACCTTCTCGACGCCGAAGGTCCGGACGAGCGGAGCCAGAGCCATCGCCAGAAAGATCGTCGAGCAATTCGCGTTGGTGACGATCGCTCCCTTCCATCCCCGCTGCTTCTGCTGGCGGGCAACCAGAGCCAGAGAGCCGGAGTTGATCTCGGGAATCACGAGCGGCACGTCCGGCTCCATGCGGAACGCGGAGGCGTTGGAGAAGACCCACTTGCCCTGGCGGGCGCAGGCGGGCTCGAGCTCCCGGGCGGCCGCCGCGTCGAGCGCCGAAAAGACGATCCGGCAGGGAAGGTCGGCATCGGAAGGAAGCAGGGTCATCGCGGCGACCCGCTCCGGCAGGGAGGAGTCCAGACGCCAGCGCGCCGCCTCCGCGTAGCTCTTGCCCTGGGACCGATCCGAGGCCGCGACGGCCGTCAACTCGAACCAGGGGTGACTAGCGAGACGCTCGACGAAACGCTGGCCGACCGTTCCGGTGGCTCCGAGTAACCCGACGGGAATCTTTTTCGTCATAGCCTGTCAGAAGCAGAATATCGAAAGAACCGATCGGTTCATGGGTTCATTGATTCATCGGTTGATTGCGGCCTAAATCTGCCACTCCGGTCAAAAGAACGAACAAATCGATTCTTCCAATCGGATCATCGGGTTGCGTAAGCTCGACGAGGGGTAAATGGACCGTTGGACCGATGCACCGATGAACCGATTCCCGTTGAACCGATGGACCGATCACCCGATGAACCGATTCCCCGATTTTCCCAATCCCCTACAATTCTCCTGTGAGCAACCCGCCCCCTCTGCCCGCCTGTCCCCAGTGCGGCCGGCGGATTGCCGCCTGGCGGTTGGACCACTGCGTTTATTGCGGCGCTGTTTTTCCGGCCGACTTCAAGCAAGGCGTGCAGGAGCCGGAAACGCTCAAGTGGATCGATCGGCCAAACATTCCCGCGGATGCGGCGAGGCAGCTGGAAATGATGAAGGTGGTTCCACTCGAACAGGACACGCGCCCGCGCTCGGTCGGCAAGGTCCTGGCTCTGGCCTCTCTGCCGATCTTCGCAGCGATTTTCTTCCTGCTCTATCGAATCCTTCAGCGCTACGGGTCGGGCTTCGCCGTTCTCGCGGTTGTCGGAGGTCTGATCTTTTTGGGCTATCTGGTCTGGAGCGTTTTCCGATCCTCCGATTGAAGATCAGAAAGACAAGAGCCCCGGCCAGGCCGGGGCTCGCGTCAGACAAACGTGGAACCGACGGTCAGACGATGGAACGACCCTGGATCAGGCGGATGATCAGGACTACCACCGCGATGACCAGCAAAATGTGGATGAAGCCGCCGATCGTGTAACCGGAGACGAGGCCCAAGAGCCAGAGGATCAGCAGGATGACGAAGATGGTCCAAAGCACGGTGTGTCTCCTCCTTCTTTTCGATTCGGGCCACGCCTGTGCGGCCCGGCATCCATTGAGCGAATGTCATGCCAAGGGGAAGTTCCAAGTTTAGGGTTTCAGGCTCAAAGTCGGATTCTCAGGAGGTTCCGGACTGAAAACGGCCGCCTCGCCAGGACGACTCTCGCTCGAGGGCGCGCGGAGCATTCTGCTGGTGGACCCGCCAAGCGGCTTCCCGGAGGCTCTCGAAGAGCAGGGAGAGGGGACCGTTTCCACCGTCGGAGGTCGCGCGCTTCGATCCGTCAAGGAGAAGTTCGACGCGATCGTGGCCTGGCAGGAGAGTCGAGTCGGATCCCGGGCCTTGCTCGATCTTCTTGCCCGCCGGCTCGAGCCGTCCGGACAGCTCTGGGTCGTGACCGCGATGAAAAAGGTCCGAGGTCCGGAGACTCCGTCGATCCACCGGCTGGAGCTAGCCGACCTCGCAAAAGCCTTCGTGCCGCACGGCCTCCGGCAGGATCGCGAGACGCGGCTCTCGGCGTGGCACGTGGCCTATCGGTTTACTCGACGTACGGAAAGAACCTTCCCGCGATCCGGAAGAAGCGCCCTTCCGGCTCCAGAGTGAGCTGACACCGGACAACCTCCAGAGTCGAGGAGAACGACACTCCCGGGGCGGAAAGGCTGATGGGGTAACGCAAACCGACTTTCAGCGGGTTATCGAACTCGAAGCTCACGCCCTGCGGCGAAACCTCGTACACCTTTCGCGCTCTTTCCCAACGGATCTTGAGCTCGTATTGATCGGCGGCCAGACGCCTTCCCACAGACCCCTTGCGGGGCGGCTCGGGAGGCCGCGGGGGCTCATTGTTGTCGGGCATCGCCGTACTCCGACTATTTTCGGCCGTTCGCGCGAGAGCGCCGCGCCGCGCGCGCGGCCGGGGGCGGCGAGTATATAGCGGCGCCTGAGTTCGTCCCGGCGAGCGGGCCTGAGTCAGTCCCAGCGTGCGCGGCCTGAGTCAGTCCCGGCGTGCGCGGCCTGAGTCAGTTCCGGCGTGCGCAACTCAAATCCAAGTCCCGGCGCGAGGCTCGCGCCGGATCAAGTACTCCCTCTCCCCCGGGTAGAGGGGCGGGGTGAGGGCAGCACCGCGCCGGCGCAAGAACTCCCTCTCTCTCCTCCTTCGCTCTTGCGAGCTTCGGAGGACAAGTCCGGGAGAGGCCTGCCCGCCGAAAGCTTTAGCGAAGGCGGGGGCGGGGTGAGGGGGAACCTCATAGCCACAGTCCCCAGGTCCCGCTTCTCAAAGGACCCGGACGGATTCCTCCAACGACCGGAGCAGATTCCTCGTCGCTGCGCTCCTCGGAATGACAAGTGCAGACCGGTTTCGGGAGAAGGGCGGGGAAGATCCTCCGTCCGGCGAGGCCTTACTTCTTGCGCCCCCCGGCGCCGCGCTTGACCGCCTTGACGGGCAACTTGCGGCGGCTGGCAATGGCGGCGGCGGTCCGCCGCTCCGGCTTGCGCGCCGCCTGAGGCAAAAGAGCCTGCACGACCTCGGGCCGGATGACCTTGCCTTCCGTCATCACGTAGGCGCGGTGAACGACGTTTCGCAGCTCCCGCACGTTGCCGGGCCACTCATAGGACTCGAGTAGCGCCAGAGCCCCCGGATCCCAGCCGGTCACGCCTGCGCGTTCCTGCTCTTCGATCAGCTTTCGGAAGTACTCGGCCAGCAGCGCAATGTCCTCCTTGCGCTCCGCCAGACTCGGCAGAGCCATCGGAAAGACGTTCAATCGATAGTAGAGATCCTCACGGAGCTTTCCTTCCCGGATGGCCTCTGCCGGATCACGGTTGGTCGCCGAGATCAAACGCACATCGACCTTCAACTCCTGCGACCCGCCGACTCGCCGCAGCGTGCGATCTTCCAGCACACGCAGCAGCTTGACTTGAAGCTCGGCTCCCATCTCGGTGATCTCGTCGAGAAAAAGCGTTCCTCCCATGGCTTCCTCGAAGTAGCCCACGCGCCTCTTCTCGGCACCGGTGAAGGAACCCCGCTCGTGGCCGAAGAGCTCGCTTTCGATCAGCGTCGGCGAGATGGCGCCGCAGTTGAATGCCACGAAAGGCTTGCTCGCGCGGCGCGAGAGACGATGGATCGTCCGGGCCGCGACCTCCTTGCCCGAACCGGAAGCGCCCGTGATGAGCACCGGAGCATTGGAGTGCGCGACGCGGCGGATCACGTCAAAGATGCGCGCCATGACTGCCGAGCGCCCGACGAGATCTCCCAGGCGTCCCGTCTCCTGGAGCTCGGCCCGCAGCGTCTCGACCTCGCTCTCCAGGCGCCGCCGGTCCGCCAGCCGGTTGAAGACGACTTCCAGCTGCGCCGGCCGCAGAGGCTTCAAAAGGTAGTCGAAGGCACCGGCCCGCAAGGCCTCGATCGCGTTGTCGATCGAGCCCTGGCCGGTGATCACGATCCCTTCGCGGTCCGGATCGTTTTCCCGGGCGGCCTTCAGGATCTCGATGCCGTCGCCATCCGGCAGGTGGATATCCACGATGAGCAGTCTCGGATCGAAGGCTTCCAGCGCTTTCGCCGCTTCCCTGGCGGTTCCAACGGAGCGCGCCTCTCCACCGAGATCCTTGATCGACTCCTCCAGGCCTTTTCTCGTGGAGACATCGTCTTCAACGATGAGCACTTTCAAGGCATCTCCTCCGGAAGCTCGAGAATGGCCGTGATGCGGTCAGACCTCTGTTCCAGGCGCACGATCCCACCCGCCGCGGCCGCAGATAACCGAGCCCGCGCCAGCCCCATTCCCCACGGCCGCCCCGCTCGGGCCCATCGGGGCGAAAAGAGCTTCTCGGGGTCCTGATCGAGTATGCCCGGGTTCTCGATCGACACACGCAATCTTCCCTCTTCCCGGGTCCGGCGGACCGACACCGAGTCCGCACCCGCGGCCTCGATGGCGTTGGTCAGGAGGGCCGAAAGAGCCTGCTCGAGGGCATTGCGATCCGCCCTCACGCGGCCGCCCGTTTCCCCCGTGACGGCGACACCCGAGGCGCCGTTGCTCGCAACGGAGGACGCCACGAGCTCATCGAAGGAGAGGATCTCGGGGGAACCGCTTGGCGCGAGCAGGCACTCCCTTCCTTTCTCGAAGAGATCGAACGCGCGGGACAGCTCCGATCGGGCGGTTGCAAGCGCTTCGGAGGGATCCGCGCCCCGGCGAACGCGCCGGTCGGCTCCTTCCAGATGGAGCGCGACGGCGGAGAGCGGCGTTGCCAGATCGTGAAAGAGCCGGTGCAGAAAATCCTGCCGGACCTCCTCGGGCTTCAACATTTCCCTTTCCGCCAATCGGGCACCCTTTGTGCTAGAAGGGACCGTCTGGCCCTCACTTTTCATGAACGACTCCATCAACCGATCCGATCCATCGTGGAAACCGTCCGGTCGAGCTAATCGCTCCTCAGGGCTCGCGAGATCTCCTTGGACCCACAGCGGTCCGTCTCCCGGCCCCCGTGTTCATAAATAGTCCCGTCTATGCGCACTGATGGTATGACAGAAAAGGCCGCAGAAGACGCGCGTCCCGAGAGTCTGCGCCCTGCCGGGCCCGCCGCCCGATCTTCCCTCCGGACCCGCCTGAGCATCTACGCCTTCGTGGGTCTCGCGATCATCGGCGCCTGGCTCTACTTCACGGTCAACGCGGTTGTCGCCCTCTACAACCAGACGCTCGCCATCGAGCAGAGCACCGACATGCGCGAACGAGTCGGAGAGGCCCAGGTCGGGCTGACCGAGGCGGAAGAAGCTCTCGATCGCTATACCCTTTCCGGCCAGGGTTACGACCTTTCGCGCCATCATGCAGGGCGCACCCGGCTCGCCGCTGGTCTGGGCACCATCCGGCGCCACGACCTCTCCCAGGGCGCACGCGGCGACCTCGAGCGCGCGGAAGCCGCCGCCGACGTGTACGGTCGAATGGCCGACCGCACGATCGCGAGCTGGAACTCCGACCAGCCGGCCGCTGCACGGGCCCTGCGCAACGACCTCGCCGCACCCGCAGCCGAGAGGCTGCGCGAGGGTCTCGGAGCGATGCAGGTCCGGTTCGCCCGCAGCGAAGCCCTAGCCGACGAGCGGCTCAAAGACAACCGCGACTCCGCCACCGCGGCGCTCTTCATTCTTGCGGCGCTGATCGTCATCGGGCTCTTTTGGCTCATGAGCGACGTCAATCGCCGGATTCTGGCGCCCTGCGCCGAGGCGGCGGGCGCCCTCGAGACGATGGCGGCGGGCCAGACTCCTCCTCGCCTCCCGGATCAGGCTCCCGGCGAGATCGGGCAGCTGGGCCGCCACTTCAACCGCGCCTCCGATCTTTATGCGGAACGAGCGCGAGCGCTTGCCGAGCGGGACATCGAAGCTTCCGTCAACGCGGTGCTCTTCGTGACGGCAACGGTGAACGACCTGAAGGGATTCGGATCCCGCGTCCTGGAAAAGATTCTCGAAGTGGCGGGAGCGTCCGCCGCGGTCCTCTACCTGCCGGAGCCGGACGGCGCCTTCCACCCGGCGGTCTCGCTCGGAGGGGACGGCTTTCCCGACGGCAACGTCGGCCGGGAGGAGGCGGCGCGAGCCGCGCAACGCCGAGAGCCGATCTATAACGCTGTCGATCCGAAGACTCCCACCATCAACCTCTACGACGGACGGATCCTTCCGCGCGAGACGGCTCACATCCCGCTCGTCTACTTCGATCACGTCGTGGGAGTGCTGGCCTTGGGCGCCGCGGAGCGGTTGACGCCGCGCGCGCGAAACGCGCTGACTGCGATCTCTCCTTCGCTGGCGGTCGCGCTCGCCAATGCCGCGGCCAACGAGCAGGTGGCCGCGCAGTCGCGGCGGCTCGCGGAGCAGAACGAGCTGCTCGAGGACCAGCGCGCTCGCATCGAACGGACGGCCCGCGAGCTTCAACGCGCTTCCGCTCTGAAGGACCGCTTCCTCGCCTCGGTTTCTCATGAGCTGCGAACGCCGATGACGGTGATCCTCGGGTTTACGGGAGCTCTGCTTCGGGGGGGCCAGGGCGCATTGAACGACGCGCAACGGCAAAGTCTCGAACGTGTCCAGCGGAACGCCAAGCTTCTCCTCGGCCTGATCAATGACGTGCTGGACATTTCCAAGATCGAAGCCGGGAAGATGGACGTGGCCCGCCAGACGATCTCCGTTTCGACTCTCCTCGCCCAGGTCGAAGCGGACTACGGCGAGGCGGCCCGCAAGAAGGGACTTCGGCTCGAGACCTCCGTGGGCTCCGGCCTGACGAGCGTGACGACCGATCCCATCAAGGTCGCGCAGATCCTCGCTAATCTCGTCGGCAACGCCCTGAAATTCACCGAGCAAGGCTCGATTCGTGTCGCAGCGCAACCGCGCGACGCCGACCGATGGGCGCTGGAGGTCTCCGACACCGGAATCGGAATTCCCGAGGAGGAGCAGGGCGCCGTGTTCGAAGAGTTCCGGCAAGGGGAAGCGCAGGAGCACCGGGGACGGGGCGGGACGGGGCTGGGGTTGGCGATCGTACGCAAGCTCGCCCTTGTTCTCGGAGGCACGGTGACCCTGGAAAGCGCGCCCGGCAAAGGATCGACCTTCATGGTCGTCCTGCCGAAGGAAGTGCCTGCGGCCGGACCGGTCGAGCCGGACCGCTCGATCACCGCGCCTTCCGGCCAGGGAGAGCGCAAAAAGACCGTCCTGGTCGTGGACGACGACGAAGGGGTACGCAAGCTTCTCGCCTTCGAGCTGGCCCCCTACGGTCTGGAAGTGCTCGAGGCCGCCGACGGAACTCAGGGCCTCGAAATCGCCCGCGCGCAACTCCCCGACGTGATCCTGCTCGACGTGCTCATGCCTCGGCTGGACGGCTGGCAGACTCTGCGCAGCTTGAAGAATCTTCCGGAGACGCGCTCGATTCCGGTGGTCATCCTCTCGGTGGTCGAGAACCGCGCCTTCGGCATCTCGCTCGGCGCCTTTGATTATCTCGTCAAGCCGGTCGATCGCGACGCGCTCTTCACGGCGCTCGCGCGTGCCGGCGTGCTCGCGACGGGCGGGTATGTCCTGGTCGTCGACGACGACGCGGACGTTCGCGCGCTTCTCGAGCAGGAGCTCGTGTCGGCCGGCTATCGCGTCCGGACCGCGCCAGGGGGGAATCAGGCGCTCGAGCTGATGGAGAAAGAGCCGCCGGCGCTGGTCCTTCTGGATCTGATGATGCCGGCACCCGACGGTTTCGAGGTGCTCTACCGCATGCGCGAGAATCCGGCCCTGCGGGAGACAAGGGTGGTCGTTATCACGGCCAAGGAGCTGACGAGCAACGACGAGGCGATTCTTTCGGGATCGGCGCAGCGGATCATCCGTAAAGGCGCCGATCCTTCGCAATTGGTCCGCGAAGTGATCCGAAGCCTTCCCGACGAACGCGAGAGAATGACCTAGTGGCGCGAATCCTGGTCGTCGAAGATTCTCCGGATATTCGTTTTCTCATCCGGATGCTGCTGGAGGGGGCCGGACACGAGGTCATCTCGGTCGGAGATGGCCGGGCCGGCGTGTTAGCAGCGGGAACCGAGAGGCCAGACCTGGTCGTGATGGATCTCTCGCTGCCGGTGGTCTCGGGTTGGGAGGCGACCCGCGAGATCAAGGCAAACCCCGAGAGTGCTTCGATTCCGGTCCTCGCCGTGACGGCGCACGCGATGCAGGGAGACCGCGAGCGGGCGCTGGCAGCCGGTTGCGATGGCTTCATCCCCAAGCCGATCGACGAGGAGACCTTCGCGGCGCTGATCGCCTCGCACCTGCGGCGGCAGGAGGCGGACGCCATCCGAACTTCGGAAACGTCGCCGTCCGGACCGCGCGGCCTGGCCGGCGATGGTCCCGGGCCCGCAAACGTCCTCGTCGTGGATGACCAGCACGACGTCGCAGACCTGCTGCGAATGGACCTGGAGGCGGAAGGCCACCGCGTCGCCGTGGCGGCCAGCAGCGAAGAGGCCCTCGAGAAGTTTGGCGATCGGCGGTTCGATCTGGCCGTCGTCGACGTGATGCTCGGAGCGGACTCGGGCTACGAGCTCAGTTCGCAGCTGATCGCGAGCTCTCCCGATTATCTGCCGGTCCTGCTGGTGACGGCGGGAGCCGTCGATCGCGAGCGCGGATACGAAGCGGGGGCCGACGACTTCATCGCCAAGCCGATCGACAGCGCGGAGCTCCGAGCCCGCGCGCGTTCGCTCATCCGCATCGGACGCGCGATCCGCGAACAAGGCCGCGCGATGAAGCAGCACGCAGAAGCCTACGAAAAGCTCGCCGAGCTCGACCGGTTGAAATCCGATTTTCTCTCGACCGTTTCTCACGAGCTGCGCACGCCCTTGAATACGATCCTCCTGCTTTCGCACTTGATCGAGCGCGAAGGCAAGACTCCTGCGGACGAGCAACGCCGGCTTCACGACATCGGCGTGATTCGGGAAAGCGCCGAGACACTGCTGCGGATGATCAACAACATCCTGGATCTGGCCAAGCTGGAGGCGGGCCAGCGCGATCTGCACCCGCAGAGGCTCGACGTACCCGCCTTCTTGAAGGAAATGGCGGACATCATCGAGCCCCAGGCTCGCAGCAAGGGCCTGGCTCTCCTGCTCGAGGAAGGCGACGAGATGCCGGCAAGCGCCGTGCTCGACAGGGAGAAGCTCTCGCGCGTGTTGATCAACCTGCTCTCCAATGCGGTCAAGTACACCTCCCAGGGAACCGTGGTGCTCCGGGCTAACCGCTGGCAGGGTTCGATCGCCTTCGAGGTCGAGGACACGGGCGCGGGCGTGCCGGCCCACCTCGTCGCCGCCGCGTTCGAGCCCTTCCGACAGATCCGCACGAGCTCCGGCGAGGCTCCACGCGGAACCGGGCTGGGCCTTCCGATCTCCAAGCAATTAGTCGAGCTGATGGGCGGGGATCTTCTCTTCAACAGCCGCGAGGGAAAGGGCACGCGCGTCTCCTTCACCCTCCCGGAGCTTCCCGAGCCCTCCGAGCCGGCCGCCGGCGCAAGCCGGTGGAGCAAGGGCGTGACTCCCGCCGGACTCGACGCCGCGGGACGGTCCCACCGCGTTCTGATCGTCGAGGACGACGCTTCCTCCCGCTACGGCTTGAAGAGCCTTCTCGAATCGGAGGGCTACCGGGTGGAAGAGGCAGGCTCACTGGCCGAGGCAGAGAGCCTCGCGGGGCGCCTGCGCCCCGACGTGGTCGTCTTGGACATCACGCTGCCCGACGGAGACGGCGCCGAGTGGCTTCGCCTGCGCCAGAAGAAGGGGAGGCTCGAGTTTCCCGTCATCGCTTTGACCGGGGTGACGGCGGATGAAGACCGCCGCCGCATCGAGCAATCGGGAGTCGGGGCGGTTCTTTCCAAGCCCGTCAACGTGAACCTGCTCTTCGAAGCCTTGAGGGACTGCCTGATCACCAAGGGGACCGTGAGACGTGAGACATAAGACGAAAGACGTCGCCGATCCGAGCCTCCGTCTTACGGCTTACGCCAGGACATCCCTTCTCAGGAACACGACAAAGGCAGTCACGACCGCCACGACGGCCCAGACCGTGAGGACGACGACGGCAAAGAGAAGCGTGATCCCCTCGATCGGAGGCGGCGAGCCGGAGTAGTAGTCGGGTAGCGGAAGATTCGTCGCGAAGAGATACTTCTGCGCCTCCCAGGTCGGGGCCACGCGCGGCAGGATGGTGCCCGCGATCAGCGCCGCGAACATGGTTCCCATGGCGGCGGCCGTCGAGCGCAACAGGACCGAGGCGAGGAAACCGAGCGCCCCCACCGCGATTGCGGCGTACCAGGCCAGACCGAAGACCAGAACGACGTCCTCCCAGAGGGGAATTGCGCGTACGGCCGCCGTGTCGAACGTTCCGGCGGCGAAGTGGAAAGCCGTCAGGATCGGGGCGCCCCAGCCGCGGTAGCCGAACGCCAGGCCGCCGAAGGCGTAAGCGACCAACCCGCCCACCAGCACCATGACCGTGATCGCCAGACAAAGGGCCGCGAGCTTGGCGGCCAGGATGCGCGCGCGGCCGACCGGTCGCGTCAGGAGCAGCTTAATCGTTCCCTGTGTGAACTCCGAAGACACGATGTCGGAGGCGAAGACCAGGGCGAGAAGCGGCAGCAGCAGGTAGCTCGACGCGTTGGCGAAGATCCGTACGAAGAGCGGTCCGGAGATCGCGTCGGGATCGATGCCGCGGTCGAGGTGATATTGCAGGCGCGCGATCTCGAAGCGCGTCCAGCGCTCCGCCGTCTGCGGCATCCGGCGGGTGCGCACGGCGTTCTGCATCCCAGCCACCCGCTCGGCGACCCGAACCCGCCAGTCCCGTCCGGTCAAGAAACGCTGCCTCCCTTTCGCCTGCGCAAAGACGATCAGGCCGATCAGCGCGACCAGAATCAGAAAGACCACACGAAAGCGACGTTGCTTGAGGAGCTTGAGGACTTCGTTTTCGACTAAGGGAAGGAATCGCATTGGACTCAGCATTCCACCTGAGACTCAAGTCGACAGTCGACAGTCGACAGTCGACAGTCGAGAAAGAAAGGGTTATGGACTGTCGACTGTGAGCTGTCGACTGTTGACTCTTTCTTCACACCGTCTCCCCTCCCGTCACTTCCAGGAACACCTCCTCGAGCGTCGAGGAGGCGCGTTCGACCCCGGAGAGCTCGACTCCGTTGCCAACGAGGGCCGCGATGGCTCCGGGTATCGCATCGCGCTCGATGGCGGCGCTGACCACCGACTCGTCTTCGGCACGGACGTCCGAGACGCCGGGAATTCCCGCGAGGATCGACGCGGCCTTCTCGACCGGCCGGGCGAGAAACCTCGTTCTTCCGGCGGGGGAACGCTCGAGCAGCTCCCGAACGGTGCCGGAGGCCAGCGTGCGCCCGCGGTGGATGATCGCCACGCGATCGCACATCTGTTCCACTTCGGAGAGCAGATGACTCGAGACGAAGACCGCGATGCCTCTCTCGCGGGCGAGAGCGCGGACGAGGCCGCGGATCTCCCGGATCCCGGCGGGGTCCAGGCCGTTGGCCGGCTCATCCAGGACCAGGAGGGACGGCGCGCCGAGCAGTGCCTGCGCGATCCCGAGCCTCTGGCGCATTCCCAGCGAATAAGTCGAGACCGTGTCATCCAACCGCTCTTCCAGGTTCACCAGCCGCGCGAGCTCGCCGATCCGTTCTTTCGCGCCGTCGGGAAGCAACCGCGCGAAGTGAAGCAGATTCTCCCGCCCGGTCAGATACCGGTAGAGATCCGGGGATTCCACGATGCACCCGACGTGTGCCATCGCGGAGGCGAACTGATGTGCGAGATCGAATCCGAAGACCCGTATGCGGCCGTTGTCCGGCCGGGCGAGGCCGACGAGCATTCGGATCGTGGTGGTCTTTCCGGCGCCGTTGGGCCCCAGAAAACCGAAAACCTCGCCCGCCGCCAGCTCGAAGGAGACGTCGGAGACCGCCTCGCGACGGCCGAAACGCTTGACCAGATGTTCGGCGATCAGGACCGGTTGCGGCATCGGGAAGACTTTCTCACAGGCCGTGTTCTTCCAACGAGCCCGAAGCTTTCAGCTGTCAGCTATCAGCTGTCAGCCAGACAGCCACCGCGGGCTTGTCAGCTGAAAGCTGTGAGCTGTGAGCTGTAAGCTCTCCCGCGTGCGCGTCAACTCGCGTCTCTGGCTCTGGTACGTTCCAGCGCTCGTCGGTTTAAGCGCCGCCGCCGTCTTCGGCGTTGGTTTCTGGCTTGCTCTTCGAGGAACGGCCGGAGAGCCGCTTGGCTCGGCCCCGCCGCCGCCGGCCTCCAGCCGAATCGCTAAACCGGCGGGCCGCCGCGTCCTGCTGGTTGTCGGCGACTCTTTGGCGCGCGGAACCGGGGACGAGCAAGGGCGCGGGTTCGCGACGGATGTCTCCGATCTTCTGGGCAGGCGAGGGCCGGTCGAGCTCGTCAACCTCGGGGTCAACGGCGCGGAGTCGAGCGATGTTCGCACCTCGGTGGAGAGCGCCAGCTTCCGGGCGATCGCCGCGACCGCCGATTGGATCCTTCTCTCTGCAGGCGGCAACGATCTCTCCCACGCGGTGCCGGCAGCCGCCGGTACTCCCGTGGAAGCCGTCGAGCAGGTCGGCCAGGCACGCCGCCGCTATCTCGCCAATCTCCGCGCGATCCTCTCCGCGATGCGCGAAGCGAATTCCTCGGCCCCGATTTGTTTGGTGGGTCTCTACAACCCTTTCGGCGAGGACTTCTCGGCTTCGCGGCTCTCGGCCTCCGTCATTCTGTCCTGGAACGCGGCCGCGCAGGAGACCGCGCTTGCCTTTCCTCGCGTCTCGGTCGTGCCGACGTTCGACATTTTCTTCGGGCGGCCGGAGCGTCTGGCAGGGGATCGATTTCACCCCAACCGCAAGGGGTACGAGCTGGTGGCTCAGCGGATCTTCCAGGATCTGCCGGTGGAAGAGGGAATGTCAGTTGGTAGTCGGTAATCCAATGGTCGGTAGTCAGTAGTCGGTAGTCGGTAGTGAGAAAGAAAAAAGCCCCGCGCAAGCGGGGCTTCGAAAAGCTCGACAGAGGAAGAGCTCAGTAGCGGCGATCCCAATATCCGCCCCGGTCGCGGTCGTATCGACCATCGTGACCGTATCGGCCGTCGCGATTGTATCGGTCGTATCGCCGGTCGAACCGATCGTACCGGTTGAACCGATCGAAGCGGTTGAAGCGGTCGTAGCCGCGGTACCCATACAGTCGCTCTCTCTCGATGAAGAAAGGACGCTGGTAGACGACCCAGCCGCGACCGTAACGGCGGACGGGTACCCATCCCTCGTCGCAGTAGAAGCCATAGCCGTAGTCGGGCAGGTATTCGATCTGATCGACGTACGGGCTCGGAACGTAAGCGCCCACCGCGAAGGCCGGCGCGCCGACTCCCACGGAAATCCGGCCGTGCGGGACCGGGAAATTACCCTGGAAGAAAACCTGACCCTTCGCCGTAGATGCCCCGGCGACGGCCAGCCCGGCACAAAGTGCCGTTGCCGACAAGGCGATGCGAACTGCGTTTTTCATAAGGACCTCCTCGCGCATCAAATGCGCGAACACCCCCCTCCATCGCAACACAGATGCCATGCTGACTCGTTGGAAACAAAAGACTTATCTTAGTCAGGTGGAGCCAGAGGGTCCTCCGGCGAGGACACGGGCGTCCCTTGCGTGAGTTATCAGTTATCAGTTTTAGGCAGTCCGAATCAGAACTGAAAACTGAAAACTGAGAACTGAAAACTATAAAAAGCGGCGCAGGCGCAGGGCCGCGCGGGTGAGTCCCAAAACCAGGGAAGCCGCCGAGGAATACCGGCCGACCTTCGCCGCGAGCGAGCCTTTTCCGAAGAGCTTGTAGACCGCCGTCGCGGCTGCGGCGAGCCCCCCCGCTAGGAAGCCGGCGATCCTCCATTGGGCGCGACGGCGCCGAACCTCCTGCGCTATTTCCCCAACTGCCCCTGCCAGGGCTCGGCGCTCGATTTCCCCCCGCCGCACGAGATCCTCGAGACGTCGATCGGAGTCTTTCATTCCGCTCCCTCTCGAAAGCGCGCCTCCAGGTCGTCCGCGGAGTAACCCGAATGGGGCCTGACCCTTGCCGAGTCGGCGGCGCGAGGCCGGCTGCCGTCTCCGGACACGGCCTCTTCCGATTCCGTTTGCAAACTGCGGGAGACCGCCTCCCAGTCGCGAGTGAGCTCTGCGCTCGTGACCGGAAAATCCAGCGGGCGGACTTTCGTGAGCGACTTCCATCCGAAGACGACCGCCGCCGCGCACGCTCCTCCATACAGAACGAGGGTCGCCAGAATCCCCGCCCAGACCTGACCGAAGAGCAGCGTGAAGAGCGCAACCAGGAGAGCCGCGAGGAGGACCATCGCGAGCCATCCGGTCACCAGGGCTGCCGCAAACGCGGCGAGACCGCGCCCCAGGTACCCGGCCTTTTCCGCCGCCTCCTGCCCGAAGATCTCCGCGCGTGTGGAGAAAAGATCTCGGGCGGCCGAGAGCGCGTCGCGCAAACGCTCCCGGTAGCCCGGCGCCTGCGGCTCCGACGCGCCTCCCTCTTCCGGCTCAAACATGACGGCTGGGAGAAGCGGCCGGCGACTCGGCGGGCTGCCGGTCGCGAAGAACGCGCTCGAGCGGAGCGACTCCGATCCCCTGCTGGCGAAGAACCTCGCGCACACGGCGAGCGATCGCCGGCGCATTGGGTGTGTCTCCGTGAAGGCAGATGGTCTGCGCGTGCACTTCCACCCGCGAACCGTCTTCTGACAGGACCGTGCCGCCGCGCACGATGGACAGGGCCTGTTCGGCCGCCTCCTCCGGATCGGTCAGAAGAGCGCCAGGCCGCGTCCGCGGAACGAGGGTGCCGTCTGACTGGTATCGACGGTCGGCAAAGCCCTCGGCGGCGACCGGTAGTCCCGCGTCGCGTCCTGCTTCCAGGAGCATCGAGCCTGCCTGCCCGACGAGGATGAGCGCGGGTCGAAAACGGCGAACGGCCTCGGCAATCGCGCGGGCGACGTCGGGGAACTCCCCAGCGGCGTGGTAAAGCGCGCCATGCGGCTTGACGTGCGTGAGCGGCTCGCCCCGCGGCCGAACAAATGCGTCGAGAGCCCCCAGCTGATAGAGCACGAGGCGCTCCACGTCCTCCGCCGGCATCTCGACCTGAACACGGCCGAAGTTTTCCCGGTCCGCGTAGCCCGGATGCGCTCCGACTCGGACTCCATGAGCAAGAGCCTGCGCCACCGTTTCGTCCATGACCCTGGGCCCACCGGCGTGGAGCCCGCACGCGACGTTGGCGGAAGTCAGGAAGGGGAGAACCAGGGAATCTTCCAGACCTTCCCCCACGTCCGCATTGAGGTCGATGATCACGGTCTTGTCATCCTACTCTCGCCGCGAGCGCTTGGGCGAGAGGGACCGCAACGAACCGCAGGGTCCCGCCCGCGGGCCTCTGGGCAAGAAGCGGAAAATCCGCCTGGATAACCGTCGCGATGCGAGCGTATCCCCCCGTCACCGGACGGTCGGGCCCGAGCACGATCGGCATTCCGTCGCGCGCGACCTGTACCCCGCCGAGAGGGGTCCCCTCCGGAGGGATATCCGGGCTTCTCGACAGCGCAATCGGTCGTCCCTCCAGCCGAATGCCTCGCCGGTCGCTCGAAGCCGAGACGCGATAGGTCGATGAGAGAAACGTGGCAACCCCCTCTTTGGGGAACGGAACCTCACGAGGGTCAAGCACGACCCGTACCACGGTCTCTGAGGTTGCGGACGGGACCTGGTCGTGGACGCGAGGACGCGGGGACGCGGGGACGCGGGGACGGTGGGACGCGGAGACGCGGGGAGAAAGAGAGACGGGGGACCTCGTGCTGCGCAGCGACCTTGCTTCGTCCGCCGAAGCGGGCTTCGCGAAGGCGGGAGCGCTGCTTCGCAGAGCAGGACGGGGAGACGGGGGGACGGGGGGAGCAAAGAGGAGATCGCCGGAGGCGAGGCGTTGCGAGATCCCAAAGCGGCCGGCGGGCGCGAAACCCCCAACGACGGCAAGATAGGTTCGCACGCCGGCGCGGATCCGCCCGACTCGTAATCGGTCGCCGCGGCGAACCGCAATCGTCTCTTCGAGAGCGACAGGTTTTCCATTGCATTCGGCCTCCGCCTCGGAGCCGGAAAGGCAGATGGTCGTGTCGGCGAGCGTCTCCAACTCCGCGCCGACGAGCGTCATTTCGAGCGCGGCAGCCCCCTCCGGATTACCGAGCCCGGCGTTCGCCTGGGCAAGCGCGACGCGATCCATGGCGCCGCCCGGCGGCACGCCATAGGAGGTCCAGCCGAAACGCGGGGCGCCCTGGATCGAAGTGAAGACTCCGGGACTAAGGACGCGAAAGAGCGCAGCCGCGGCTGTCGTCCCTTGCGGACGTGGAACCGCCGGCCGCTCCAACGGCGGCAGCAACCTCTCCGAATCCACCCTCTCAAAGCGGACTTCGTCACCCGGAAGAAGAAGCGTCGGCGGATCGGCCGCCGCATCGAAGAGACGGACGTGCGTCGAACCGATCGATCTCCACCCGCCGGGCGTCCCGCCCGGATAGATCCCTGTGTAAGGCCCGGCGATCGCGACCGTGCCGGCAGCGATCCGGGGCCGCGGCGTGGGAAGCCGAGGCGCCCGGAGCTCCGGCGGCAAGCCGGCTAGGTACGCGAAGCCGGGCGCGAACCCGAGAAAAGCGACTCGATAGACGGCGGCCGCATGGCGGCGGGCAAACTCGTGCGGCGCCAGACCGGCCGCCGAAGCGAGCTCCGGAAGCTCGGAGCCGGCCTCTTCTCCGTAGACGACCGGAATCCGCAGAGTTCGACGGGAAGCGGCGACGCGGGACGATTCGCGGGTCGAGAGACGCGACGCGATCCGCTCGACGGGGCACTTGTCCGGATCGAACTCGAGAAAAAGAGTGCGCGCTCCGACGACTGCCGACAGGAGACCTTCGGGAGAATCGCGCTCGAGGGCTCGCGCGCCGGCCACGGCCCTCGCGTTGGACTCGTCGTCCGACAGGCCGGGGTATTCGACGAGAGCGGCACCATCGGCGAGATCGTGAAAGACGGGAGACGGGAGACGGGAGACGGGAGGTGTGGCGATCGGCGTCTTCTCCCCTCTATCTTGAGCCATCCGGCTTCCGTCTCCACAGAAAATACACCGGCACTCCGGTCAGCACGATCGCGTATCCCGGCCAGGTCGTGCGCGGGTTGCCGGCGAGCAGGATGGCGATCAGCACGACTCCCGCGATCGCGTAGAGGATCGGAAGGACGGGATAGCCCGGAGCGCGGAAAGGGCGGGGCCAATCCGGACGCCGGACGCGCAGAACGATCACGCCCAGGACGAGCAGAACATAGAAGAGGATGTCGACGGAGATCACGTACTTCAAGAGATCGCTGTAGCTGCCGGACAAGACGAGCACGCCGGACCAGAGCGCCTGAGCCCAGAGCGCGTTGCCGGGCACAGCGGCGCTGTTGACTCGGGACAGGCCCTGGAAGAACAAGCCGTCGCGCGCCATCGCGAAAGAGACGCGCGCGCCCGAGAGGATCAGGCCATTGACGCAGCCAAACGTCGACACCATGATCGCGAAGGCCGTCGCCGCCGCGGCGCCCGGACCGAAGAGAGCCGTTGCCGCCGCCGTCGCGACGCGATCCTCGGGCGGGTGTTGCACGTCATAAAACGGAAGCACGTTCAAGTAGGCCACGTTGGCGGCCACGTAAAGGGTCGTCACGATGAGGCAGCCCACTAAGAGCGCGAACGGGAGAGTTCGCTCCGGCTGAACGATCTCCTCTCCGGCGAACGTGACGTTGTTCCAGGCCGATTGGGAAAAAAGCGGTCCGACCATCGCAGTGCCGAGCGCCGCCACGAGCGCCAGCCCCGCCAGAGGGACCCCGCCCGGAGAGACCGCCCGGAAGAGGCCCTCCCCCGTGAACGAGGCGCCGCGGCCCAGGACGAGGCCGAGCACGGTCAGCGCGAGCAGCGCGGCGAACTTGGCGGCCGTGAAGACGTTCTGCGTGCGCGTTCCGGTCTTCAATCCCGTGGCGTTGGACCAGGTCAGCAGGAGAACGACGGCGAGTGCCATCGCCTGAACACTCGACACGGAGAAGCGGCCGATCGTCACGAGCTTGTTGGCGCCGGAGATCCCCGGCAAGAGAACCCCGAGAAATCGGGAAAATGCGACCGAGACCGCCGCGATCGTGCCCGACTGAACGACCAAAAACATGGTCCAGCCGAACAGGAAACCAGCGAGCGGCCCGTAGGCCTCGCGAAAGAAGACATATTGGCCGCCGGCCTTGGGCATCATCGCCGCGAGCTCGGCGCAGGAAAGGGCTGCCGCGAGCGTCAGGGCTCCGGCGATCGCCCAGGCCGCGAGCAGCCAGCCGGGCGCTCCCAGCACGCGGGCGCTCTCGGCGGAGACGATGAAGATTCCCGAGCCGATCATCGAGCCGACGACCAGAGCCGTGGCATCGAGCCGACTGATTTCGCGATGGAGCCTTTCGGCCGGCCTCACTGCTTCGAGCCGCCGGAGGGCTTACGGCGGGCGAGGATCCGCTCCTCGAGCCATCGCAGGCCGCGCAGGGTCACGAGCGCGAGAGCCGTCGCGCCGACGGCGAGCCCGTACTGCCGGAGGGAGGCGGAGGCCCCGATCGTGGCGGCGAAGAGCATCGAGGCGCCCGTGGTGAGTCCTTCGAGGTGATCGGGCCTCTCGCGGATGATCGCGCCGGCGCCCAGAAAGCCGACTGCGGTGACAACGGCGGTGATCACGGGTATCGGATCGAACCGGACGAGCGGCGAGAGGCCCGGCAGAACGAACTGGTCCAGCAGCCCCCGCGCTCCCTCGACCAGCATCGCCGCGGCGCCGGCCACCAGCATGTGCGTTCGAAGACCCGCCGCCTTGCGCGCGAGCTCCCGCTCGAGTCCGATGACGGATCCCAGAATCATGGCAAGCGCCACGTCGATGAGCATCCAGAGCTGCGTCATCGGCGCCACTTCGAGCGTCGCCGCTGCCGGCGCGAGCGGGTGAGCGCTCCGGCCAGCGCGACCGCGCCGAGCAGAACGGCCACCGCGCCCACGAGGAGCGGCCACAGAGAAGTGAAAGTCGGCTCGGGGGGAGCCGCCACGTCTGCCTTGCCGTCGGCCTTCGCACGCCGCCTGGCGAGCTCGAGCTTCAGACTCTCTTCGCCGCGGCGCATCGCCCATCGATGGTTCGCCGCAAAAATCGGCTTCAAGAGCGGGGAGAGCTGTTTGACTCCCATTTTTTCGACCCGCAGGCGCCAATCGAACGTGACGCCCACCCAGGCGCCGTCCTGCACAAAGGTCCAGATCCCTCGGCCCACGAAGTCTCCCGTCGCCTCGATCGTGAAGCCGTGAGGCCGGCGCGATTCGACGACTTCCAGCTGCCAGGTCAGCGTGTAGGGAAGCCACCCCTTCGTGTGCAGGCGCACCACACGGCCGAGGCCGTCCCCCCGCGGCGGCGCCACCGTGACGGCCTCCAGGTAGACCGAAGGCCACCAGCGCGGCAGGTCTTCCGGGTTCCCGAGGATCTCCGAGACCTCATCGACCGTTCCGACGACCTGCCAGCGGGTCACGAACTGGTATTCCGAGCTCGCCATTCTGGTTCGGTCTCTTGGGGGGGCCGAGCTTATCAAGGGATCGAGGGTGCGGCACCTAACGAAAAGAGCCGTCCGACGTCTAAGGAGAGAGGAGTACCCGCGAGGCCCCGCCGATCGTGATCGGGACGGGGCGAACCTCCCGGTGGCTCGTGCGTAACTAGAGGACAAGCGGTTTGCCTTTCGGAGATTCCGCTGTCGGGGAGGGTTCGGTATGCGCAAGCTGATCAAGACAGCGGTTCTGCTGCTCGTCCTCGTGGCCGTGGCCGCCGGCCTCTATGCCTGGGCTCGTTCGAACAAGGACGACAAGGACGGCATCAAGCTCGTGACCCTGCAGACGGGCGCCATCACGGAGAAAGCGGTCGCGGTCGGCCAAATCCAGCCGCGGCAGAAGTTCTCGGTCAAGTCGAAGATCTCGGGAATCGTCCGCCGATGTCTCGTTCAGGTCGGAGACCCCGTGCGCGCGGGAGACGCCCTCTTCGAGATCGCGCCGGATCCGACTCCCCAGGAGCTGACGGACGTGGATCACACGTTGGAGTCGGCCAAGGCTTCCTACCAGCTTGCCCGGGCGGATTTCGAGCGCGCCCAACAGCTGACTCGGTCGGGAGTGCTGGCTAAATCCGATCTCGACGCCAAGGTCCAGGCGTTCGAGCTCGCGAAGATCGCGCTCGGGCGCGCCGAACAGCAACGCGAGCTGACGCGCAAGGGACGGGTCTCGGGCGCGGGCCTTCAGATGGAATCGATCATCCGGGCGCCTGTCGCCGGCACGGTTCTGACACGGGCCGTCAATCCGGGCGAGCCGGTTGTTCCGCTGACCTCTTACCAGCCGGGCACGGAGCTCGGCACGATCGCCGACATGACCGACCTCATCTTCAAGGGAACGGTCGACGAGATCGACGTCGGCAAACTGAAGGTCGGGCTCCCGGCGCGCATCAAGGTGGGCGCTCTCCCGACCGACGTCGTGACGGGACGCGTTTCGCGCATCGCCCCGCAGGCCCAGCAAAAGGAGGGCGCGACTCTCTTCGACGTCGAGATCGAGCTCGACCGCGGCAACAAGATCGTCCTGCGCGCGGGTTACTCGGCCAACGCCGACGTCATCATCCGGGAGAAGAAGAACGTGCTGGTCCTGCCCGAGCGGGTCGTGATCTTCGAGGACGGCGGCAAGAAAACGTTCGTCGAGGTGCCCGGCGCAACCGAGAAGGCGGAGCCGAAGAAGAAGGAGATCGTGCTCGGCATCTCCGACGGCATGAATGTCGAGGTCGCGTCCGGGCTCGAGAAGGGAAACAAGGTCCTCGAGCGGCCGCCTAAGAAGATCTCATGACGAGTTATCAGTTATTAGTGATCAGTTCTCAGTTAGGACCGAGAAACTGAAAACTGAGAACTGAAAACTGTGAACTTCGCTAATGCAGAGCTTCAAAGAAACACTCCGTCAGATGATCCGCGACGTTCGCAGCCAGAAGCTGCGGACCTTGCTGACGGTCTTCGGCATCGTCTGGGGGACGGTCGCGGTGACGCTTCTCCTCGCGTTCGGCCGCGGACTCCACAAGCAGATGATCAAGAACACGGCGGGGCTGGGGGACCGGATCGCGATCGCCTGGCCGGGCCTGACCTCCCTGCCGTTCGAAGGGCTCGGCCGCGGCCGCCGGATCCGGGTCCGCGAAGAGAACATCGAGGCCGTCCGGCGGGAGACGCCGGGCATCGTCGCGATCTCCTCGGAGTACTCCGACACGCTCAAGCTCCGCTACGGCATGAAAACGGTCGCGATCGACTGCTCGGGCGTCGATGCCTCGTTCGGCTCGATGCGAAACCTGATACCGCAGGCCGGCGGTCGGTTCCTCAATCCAACCGATGTCCGCGAGCAGCGGCGCGTGCTCTTTCTCGGCGACAAGATCGCCCGCGACATTTTTGGAAAGGCCTCCGCGGTCGGCAAGACCGTTCTGTATGGCGGATCTCCTTTCCTCGTCGTGGGCGTCCTGGTGGAGAAGGTCCAGAACTCCAGTTACAACAGCCGCGACGAGGGGCGCGCGTACATGCCCAACTCCACCTTCCGCGCTCTGACCGGCGCGAAGTACGTGAACAACTTCATCTACCAGCCCGTTTCCGCCTCGAAATCAGAAGCCGTGACGGTGGCCGTCCGGGGAACGCTCGCGCGCTCGCTGCGGTTCGACCCCAAAGACAAGGAAGCCCTTTCCGTCTGGGACACGGCGGACGAGTTCAAGTTCCTGGACGTTTTCTTTCTGTCCTTCCGCCTCTTCCTCGGCATCGTCGGCTGCTTCACGCTCATCGTCGGCGGCATCGGTGTGTCCAACATCATGAACGTCGTCGTCGAGGAGCGCACGAAGGAGGTCGGCATCAAGATGGCGCTCGGCGCGCGTCAGGGCTGGATTCTCCGCCAGTTTCTTCTCGAGACGATCCTGATCACCGCGATGGGGGGCGCGATCGGCTTCGCGCTCTCGTTTGCGATCTGTCTGGCCGTACCCAAGCTCGGGGCGACCGAGTTCGTCGGAGACCCGGAGATTTCCTTTTCGGTCGCGGCCCTCACGGCGATCGTGCTCGGAGCGACCGGGCTCCTCGCCGGGTACTTCCCCGCCAAGGAGGCGTCGCGGCTGGATCCCGTCGTCGCGATGAAGCTCTAGCCGTGATTTCTCAAGACAATTCCCGAAAGGTTGTTCTCAACGGACTGAGCCGCGCCGCTCCTGCTGCCGGCGATGAGCGCGCTGAGGCGGCTCGGGCTTGGCTCCGGTGTTTAACTCTCTCGGCGCCGGTCGCGACGCGACTGCCCGCGCCGAAAGCCGCGATGAAGCTGTGAGCCGCAAAGACCTGAGTGTCGTCCTGCACCTCTTCGTGGGGGCCGCGAGGCTCCAGAAGAAACGCGCGGCGTTGACGATCGCCTCGATCGCCTGGGGCACCGTGACGATTCTTCTCCTGCTCGCGTTTGGCGAGGGCTTGAAGCGGCAGTTCGCACGCAACCAGCGCGCGATGGGAGAGAACCTCGCGATCTGCTGGCCCGGGGAGACGTCGAAGGTCTGGAAGGGGCTGCCGGAGGGGAGGCGGATCCAGCCCCGCATCGATGACATCCCGCTCCTGCAACAGCGGATGCCGGACGTCCAGGCCTGGGGCGAGATGAGCAACAGCCGGACGCTTCTTCAATACGCGAGAAGGACCGTCAACGGGCGCGTCATCGGGACCAACTCGAATTACGGGGAGCCGCGCAAGCACTACCCGCGGCCGGGAGGACGCTTCTTCGGACCGCAAGACGAGGAGCAGAAACGGCGGGTCGCTTTCCTGGGCTTCGAGATCGCGGAAGACATCTTCGGCAAGGAAGACCCCGTCGGAAAGACCCTGCTCGTCAACGGCTCTCCTTTCACGGTCATCGGCCTCATGCAGAAGAAGACGCAGACGAGCGCCTACGGCGGCCAGGATCGCAATCATGTCGTGATCCCGATCTCCACGTTTCGCGCCCTCTTCGGCCGCGACAAGCTCTGGGTGGTCGTGCTCCACACCGAGACCGAAGAGGAGATGGCCGACGCCATCGAGCGCATGAAGCAGTTCTTCGGGGCGAAGTACTCCTACGACCCGAACGATGAGCGCGTGTGGGGGATCTGGAACACGGTCAAGGGCCAGCGAATCAACGCAAAGGTCTTTCTGGGGATGGAGATGTTCTTCGGGCTGATCGGGGCCCTGACCCTGATCATCGGCTGCGTCGGCGTGGCCAACATCATGTACGCCGTCGTGAAAGAGCGCACGCGCGAGATCGGAGTCAAAATGGCGCTGGGCGCCCGACAGGGCTGGATCACGGGGCCCTTCATCCTCGAGGGTTTGATCTACACGTTCCTCGGAGGCCTCGCCGGGTCGGTCATCGCGATTCTGATCGTGACCGTGCTCGGCCTCCTGCCGCAGGGCCAGCTGAAGGTCCTGGAGTTTCTCGGAAAGCCGACCCTTTCCTGGCCGATCGGGGCCGCCACGGTCGTGATCCTCGGCACGGCGGGATTGCTCGCCGGGTATTTTCCCGCGCGCCGGGCTGCCGCGATCGATCCTGCGGAGACGCTGCGTTATGAGTGAGACGAGTGATCAGCGATGAGACGAGTTATCAGTAATCAGTTTTCAGTTATCAGTTCCGATAGCGGAGCTGCTCTTCAACTGAAAACTGAGAACTGAGAACTGAGAACTCTGGAAGGAAAGCGATGAGCGAGCCCATCATCCACATGAACGGCATCCGCAAGACCTACGACACCGGCAAGATCAAGGTCGAGGCGCTCAAGGAAATCGATCTGACGGTCGCCCCGGGCGAGTTCGTCGCCATCGTCGGCCCTTCCGGATCGGGCAAATCCACCTTGATGAACCTGATCGGCTGCCTCGACACGCCGACGGCAGGCAGCTACCGGCTGGGCGGCGAGGATGTATCGAAGCTCGACCGCGACCAGCTCGCGGACGTGCGCAACCGGCGCGTGGGGTTTGTGTTCCAGGGATTCAACCTGCTGCCGCAGATCTCGGCGTTCGAGAACGTCGAGATGCCGCTCGTGTTCGGCGGCATCTCTGTCCGGGAAAGGCGAAAGCGGACCGCCGAGCTTCTCGAACGCGTCGGCCTGGGTGACAGGATGGACCACAAGCCGACGGAGCTCTCCGGCGGGCAGATGCAGCGGGTCGCGATCGCCCGGGCGCTCGCGATGCAGCCGGATGTGGTCCTGGCCGATGAGCCCACGGGAAATCTCGACACGACGGCCGGCGGCGACATCATGCAGCTCTTCACGGACCTCTGGCAGCAGGGCCGCACCATGGTCGTGATCACCCACGACATGACGCTTGCCAAGCGGGCCAGTCGAGTGGTCGAAGTGCGAGACGGCCGGATCATTTCCGACGGAGTCGCCGCAGCGTAAAGAACGCCGCCTGTCGCGTTTCCGCTACCGCCTTTCCCTGGAATCGGGTAGCCTCCTCGTTTCGTATTGCACAAGGAAATGCGATTCTTTCTGTTTCGATGCCGGTGCTTCGTGTGGATCGTGTCGGCTCTCGCCTTGCCCGCCCTTGCGCGGGCCTCCCAGGATTGTCGCGCGGAAGAGCTGGAACGCGTTTTGCGGAATCCGCGCGCGGTCGAAGTGCGGCAGTCCCTGGAGGAGTGCGCCCGCGGCGATCCCCGCGACCCGAACGTGATGGTGGTCCTCGGACGCGGTTATCTGCTCGAAGGAGATGAGCAACGGGCCGCGCTCTGGTTCGAGCGGGCGACGGCGCTCGACCCGAAGTGTTCGGAGTGCCAGCTCTGGCTCGGCCGGGCCTACGGTGCCGAGGCCATGCAGGCGACCCTCATCCATCAGACCACGCTCGCCAAGAAAGTTCGGAAGGCCTTCGAGCGCGCCGTGGAGCTCGACGCGAACAATCTCCCGGCGCGTACGGCGCTCGTGGAGTACTACTCGAGGGCACCGGGCTTTCTGGGCGGCGGCCGGGACAAGGCCCTCCGGGAGGCCGAGGAGATCCGTCGCCGCGACGCCTTACGGGGCCACGGAGCCTTCGGCCGGATCGCCGAACACGAGAAGCTCTACGACGCCGCGGCCCGGGAGTACGAAAGCGCTCGGCGGGAATTCCCCGACTCTCCCGAGCCTCTTCTCTGGCGCGCGCGTCTGGCCGAGCATCAGAAGGACTACGAGACCGCATTCGAGCAGCTCGAAATCCTCGCGGCGATGCCGTCCCAGGTCGAAGCACTCTATGAAATCGGCCGACTTTCGGCTTCGTCGGGCAAACGGTTGAATCGCGGCGAAGAGGCCTTGAAGAAATATCTCGATCGCCCGACGGCCGGACCGGACGAGCCGTCGTTCGCGTCAGCGCATCACCGCTTGGGCACGCTCTACGAGAAGAAGAAGGATCGGGCCCTCGCCCGGCGCGAGTACACGGCCGCTCTGGAGCTCGACCCGATGCTGACTGAGGCGCGCCAGGCGCTGGCGAAGCTTCGCTAGCTTTCAGCTTTCAGCTTTCAGCTCTCAGCCCCCAGAAGACTGTTGTCATCCCGAGGAGCGCAGCGACGAGGGATCTGCTCCGTCGGAAAGACTATGAGGGTAAATGCATCGCGTAGCCTGCCCCGAGAGGGAGATCGGCCGAGAAAGAAGTCACCAGAGCAGATCCCTCGCTTCGCTCGGGATGACAATGGAAGTGGAGGGCTCGGGATGACAATGGAAAGTGCGGAACTCGGAATGAGGGTGGCTGGAAGGCTGACAGCTGAAAGCTGTGAGCTGATAGCTACTTCACCGTCATCACCGCCCCGGCGGAAAAGGCATTGAACTCCGGCGCGTACATGGACTGGACGGTCGCGGGAGAGACCTTGAAGACGCCCGCCATGTTGGCGCGCAGGCGGTATTTGAACGTGTACTCGCCGACCGGGAGCTGCTCGAAGAAGAAGTTCGTGCCCGAGTCGCGAGTCTCCTCGTACCAGGAGATCCCCAGGTCCCACTTGTAGCGGGAGAGCACGTTCTCGGGCTCGAGCCCCGCCGCTCGCGGATCGCGCAGGTGGACGTATTCGGCCGCGTGCTTAGAAGCGAGCGAGACCTGGACCTCGATCTGATCTCCCACCCCGACGGATGCACCGGCGGTCAGGGGCTTCAAGACAAAGCCGGACTTCGTGGACTCGCGCACAAAGTAGCGCCGGTTGACGGAGAAGAAGTCGCCGCGCCCCTGCGCCGGCAGCTTCTCGGTCGAGAAATGCCAGGTCGCCGAGGCGAAGGCCAACCCCTTTCCCTCCTTCTCGACGGCGATCGCGGAGGAGGTCTTCGGATCGATCTTCTCTCCCGGCACCACAACTTGATTCTTCGCGCCCGTGTACCGGTCCGGCTCGAAGACAAAGCGGACCTTCTGGGATCCGACCGTCACCGAGACGGCTTCACGCACCGAAAGAGCTCCCTGCTTCTTCAGATAGTGGGCGAGCGACGCGATGACCTCCGCGGTCGCCTTCGTGGACTTCCACTGGTTGAGCTTCTTGTTCAGGAAGAGCCAGGTCACCAGGCCGTCGCCGCGGGAATCCTTTGGCGTGACCTCCTGGAGCGCGCGCAAGGCGAAGGCCTGCGTCTCGATCGTGTCGTTGTACCAGAGCCAGGAGCGGTCCTCGCGGGCCCAATAAGTCCCCAGATCCGGATCCGTCTTGGACGAGTCCATCACGCTCGCCCAGACGAGCTCGGCGTCTGACCCGCGCCCCATCCGCTTCAACGTCATCGCCAGCTGCGCCTTGCAGTACGGCGCGTGCTGCTTCCAATGCTTGAAGGAGAAGTCCAGAAGGCGCTGACGGTCCTGCGGCGGGAACGCCTTCGCGTACCAGGAGGGATCCGGATAGGAGGACAGCGTGTAGTTGATGAACGTCGCGAACTCCCAGCAGCCGTCGTGCGCCATGCAGCGTTCGAGGTCGTCGCGGACGTAGCCGCGGACGTAGCCCCACGCCTTCTCGACCATGTCCTTGGGCGGCTCCGCGCCGAACTCCAGAGCGTTGGCGAAGCCGTGGAGGATGTAGATCGTCATGTAGGGCGAGGGAGGGCCGCTTGGCCACCAGGGAAAGCCGCCGGACGCGGTCTGGGCCTCGGCGAGCTTGGCGAGCGCGGCGTCGCGCTCCACCTGGGCGATCTTCGGATCGAGCACGCGCACGAGCTCGCCTCCGGTCTCGCGCCCGCCCCGCGCCTCGCGCAGCCACGGCGTCTCTTCCAGAGCCATCTTTCGGTTCGGGTCGGCGGCGTCCCACGTCTCCAGCCGGGTCTCGCGCCTGGCCAGTCCCTCGGCCATCTTCGCGACGGCCGGGTAGTCGCGAAAGAGCGCGGACACGATCGCGGTCGGTACGAAGCGATTGAGCGTCTGCTCGGTGCACTCGTATGGATAGTGGACGAGGTAGGGCAGAGCATTCAGGACGGACTCGAAGAGCTGCGCGTCGACCGTGACGACGAGCTGCTCATCGACACGGGTGGGATCGTCCGTCTTGGCCATCTCTTCGAACTTCATCGTGCGCGGAGTTCCCTCCTTGACCGCGACGAATCGAGATTCGATCAGGTGCATCCGGCCCGGCAGGACCGGAACCGGGCGCAGCTCCCCGTCGCTCGCGTCACCCGCGACGGCGGTCACCTTGAACGCATACGTCCCGACGCGGCGGGGAGCGGAGACAGGGAACGTGACGTTGGCGCTTCCCCCGGCCTCCGCGGCGAAGGGCGCGGAGCCGCCCGCAGCAGGGAGGCCGAACTCCGCCGCGGCGCTGCGGTTGGTCTCGACGTCGACGATCTCGATGGAGACTTTTCCAGCGAGCTTGCCGGCCGACGCGTTGTTGACGACCACCTTCAGATCCGCCCGATCCCCCTCCCGCAGGAACCGCGGCACGTAGGGGCGCACCATCAGGTCCTTGACGCTCTGCGTCTCCTTCTGGGCGGAACCGCCCTTCAGGTCGTGAGTCACGGCGTGAACGAAGACCTTCCAGGAGGTCACCGAATCGGGAACGGTGAACTCGATGACGGCCGAGCCGGACGCGTCGGTCAAGAGGTGCGGTTGCCAGAAGGCGGTCTCGGAGAAGTTGCTCCGCAGCTCGGGAGCGGGAGCGGGCGCCTTCGCGGCCGCCTCTTTCTTGTCGGCCGCCCGGAACTCATCTCCCTCTTGTCTTTCCCTGGCCGGCATCGCGTTGGCCTTTTCTTCCGCCACAGAGGCCGGCTGCGCCCTTCCCGCAGCGACCCCACCGAGCATCATTCCTCGTCGGCCCATTCCGCCGATCGCGTAACCGCCGAAAAACTTCAGATGATCGCCGACGAGAGTCGGGCCCGTGGACGTGACTCCGAAGTTGTCGTTGGAGACCCACTGCCCGTAGGTCTCTCCGAGGCTCGCTCGCTCGAAGCCGACCGCCGTGTGGTTGGGATAGACGGAAAGCGGATCGGGAGGCGTGTGCGGGCGAAAGGCGTCCAGGCTGCGGTCGTACATATAGGCGAGAAGCTCCGCTGCCCGCTGCTCGACGGGTCTTCCATCGGGCGCCTTCACCGTCACCCGCCAGATCTCCGAGGTGCCGGGGCGAATCTTGTCGCGAAACGTCGCGAAGGAGAGAGACAGCTTCTTGTCGTCCCACGGGACGAAGATCGAAACGGTCGGAGCGAGGTATTGATGATCGCGCAGGAACGTCAGGCGCACGCCGAAGCCGCCCCGATCCTTTTCTCCGATCGGGATCTCGATCAATGACCGCTCCGCCCCGGTCAGCTCCCGCCGTTCCTTCAGTCTCCCCTCGCGGAAGATCTCCAGAGAAAGCGGCTGATCGGCGAAACCGGAGGCGACGAAGAGGCGCGCCACGGCGCCGACCGAGACCGAAGAGGACTCAGCTAAGAGGACCGCCGCCGCCCGAAGCGGCGTCCGCCGGCCGGCCACGAGAAACTCCTTGGCGACCTCACGCTTTCCGCCGAACTCGTCGGTGGTCTCGTAACGCAGCCGATAAACGCCGGCGTCAAGCTCCGGCAGCTCCACCCGCGCGATTCCCTTCGCGTCGTGTTTCGCGATCCCTTTCGCGCGTTCCTTGCCGTCCGCCCAGTCGTGCCAGACCGCGTCCAGGTTCTCCTGCGTCTCCCAGCGCGCCCTCTGCCGGTCGCCGGGCGTGGCGTAGCGCTCCACGGCCGGATCGACCGCGACGGGGCGTTGGGAGGGAAGCAAGGTGTCGGGCGGTTGCACGACCTCGTAGAGGCGCCAGCTTCCCTCTCCCGGGCGGGGGACGCCGTTTAAGTCGCTGCGGCGAACGGTTAACTGCACGGGGGCGCCTTCGCGGAAGAAAGCGGTCTCCGTGCTCACGGCCGCCTCGACGGCGACTGTTCCGATTCGCAGCGCTCGCGACGCCTCCCGCGTCTCTCCCCCCTCGTCGGTGACATGCGCCGTCACGGAGTAGCGGTAGATCAGCTCCTTCTGTTTTCCCTTGAGCCGTTCGTCGGCTTCCGGCGTGAAGGAGAAATCGAAGGTTCCATCCTCTTTGACGGGCGTGCTTCCTTGGGCCACGGTCTGCTCGCGCTGGAGCGAGGCATTGATCCATCCCCAGTGCCACCACCACCATGGGATCTCGGGCTGACGCGTCAGGCTCCAGACGACGGTGCCGTGCGCTACCGGAAGACCGAAGTAGTAGCGGGCGGACCCCGCGAGGCGGACCGGACGGTTCAACCGCAGCGTGCCCTCGGGATCTTTCCAGGTGACTTCGAAAGTCGGGCGTTTGTACTCCTCCACGGAGATGGACGCCGAGCCGTTGGCCGAGCTCTCGACACGCCAGTTGCCGAGAATGCGGCCGGCGGGGATTCGGAATTGGCCCGAGGCGGTGCCGTAGGAGTTGGTCGAGACGGTTTGCTGCTCGACCTTCTGGTTGTTCGCATCGACCAGAGAAACGGTCACGGCGGAGGAAGGCGATACCGCGAAGCGCCCGAGATCGCGGCGCCCGCGAAAGACGAGCACCTTCCAGTCGAGCGTCTGGAGAGGACGGTAGATGCTCCGGTCGGTGTAGACGAGCGATTGCTTGGTCTCGGAAGGCTCCGAGCCTTTCGCGAGGGAGAGGTAGTTTGAGTCCAGAGTCGCGTCTTTCCCCTTTTGCGCGAGGAGAAAGTAAGACTTGCCTTCCCGTCCCGGCGCCCAATCGAAGCGGACGAAACCGTCGGAGCCGGTCTTCCTGGCTTCCACCGCCGCGTGGCGCTGATTCCAGTCGAACCGGTAGAGAGTCACGGTCGCCGTCGAGACCGCCGCACCCGAACGCCCCGCCAACGCGCGGGCCTCGATCATCGAGTCCTCCAGGCGCGTCGCGAGAACCAGATCGGTCACCACGAGATTGACGGAGAGAATTCGGTTGGCCGGCTCCGCGAAGTCTTTCCGCGCCGACGCGAGGACCACATAGAGTCCCGGCTCGGACATCGGCGGCGAGACGAACGTCCGATGCGGCTTGTAGTCGGCCGTCGGCGGCAGCTCGACGCTCCAGCTCCTGACCGCAGTCGCGGAGGCAAGAAGTTTCTTGGCTTCCTGCCCCGACGGCAGCAGGTTGTAGTCGGTGACCGACTCGAGCCGCTTCACCAGGTCCACCGGATAGGCACGGAAGTGAAGCGCCGGCAGATTCTTGTGCGTGACCTGGATCGACCGGCGGCCGGGCGCGTCGGTGGACATGGACGCGAGCTGAAGGTCGGGCGCTTCAATCGCTGCCGCGATCGATCGGCAGAGCCTGCCCCCTGGGGACTCGGGATAGGCCTTCGCCCCGGCTCGCGCCGACGCGAGCGCTCGAATCAGACTGTCCGGCGCGTCCTCCGCCTCCAGGAACTGTGCGAAGGTGGCCACACTAGCCGACCACCACGGAATTTCGCGGTCGCGCGCGAGGCGCTCCTCGAGAAAACGGCGAATCGCAGCGCGATCGCGCTCCTGCGTGAATGCCGCGTGCAGGCGGCGCAGCCGCTCGAGCCGGGCCTCCAGCGCCGCTCCCCGCCGTCCGGCCGCGGCGTGCCACGCCTCGAGGTCCGCCAGAACCGCGACGAGCTTTTCGACCGGGTGGAGGTCCGGCTTTTCGAGCTGACCCGGCGCGGCCGCGCCCTCCCGCCCGAGAAGCCGTGAGAGATCGAGGCGGTGAAGCTCGTTGGACTGGGCGGGACTCCAGCCCGCGGTGTCGGCCAGGAGCTCGGCGAGCATGTAGGTGATCGCGTCGCGCAGCGTTCCCCGGATCTCGGGCGGGTACGTGCCTCCCTCCAGGTATTCCGACAGGCGCCCGACCGGAGTCGATCCGAGCTCGCCCCGCTTTGCCCATGCTTCGAGATAGGACCTCGCGGCCTCCGCGTAGATCTGCTCGCGGGTCCACGCCTTGAGATCGAACGTCGCGGACGACTCCACTTTCTCGCGCTGACCGATTTCCCACGAATAGGCGCGCGCGTAGGTCACGAGCGTCTGGCCGTAGAAGAGGTCGAGCGTGACTCGAGAGAGAAGGCCGGAGGGCCATTTGTTTTCTTTCAGGAACCGGACCGCGGTTTCGTAGCCGTGAAGCCCGATCTCCAGCTGCGCGTGCCGGACGAGCGCACGGGTCCAGTTCTCTTCTTCCCCCCGCTTCTGCGCGGCGGCGAGGATGGCGTCGACCTTCTTCTGGGCTTCGTCGAATTTCTGCTCCGAAACGAGGCGATCGACTGCCTTCCAATCCGCTGCCCCGCTTGGGATCGCGACGCTTTGGCCGGCGTCCCGGCCGGTCGGCGGCGCCTGCCGCGACGCGACCCCCGCTAGGGAGGCCGCGAGCAGCAAGAGCATCAACGGCCAACGCCGCAGCCTTCCCTCCCAGATCACGACCTTCATTCTGCAGGAAGAGAAACCGTTGGGCCGGGAAAGTTCCGCGCCGCCGAATCTTCTTGCCTGCCAGTGGGCCGGGGGCCGCTCGGCGCGCCGATAGGGTGAGCCCTGCTTCTCGACCGGCTACTGTTTCCGATGTTTTTTGCTCTCGGCGACGAGCACCGATCTATTTCTGGAAAGCGTAAGAGACCTTGAGGAAGAACTGCCGGTCCGCGCGCGCGAGCTGTCCGGATTCCTCGAGGGTTCGGTTGTCTCCGTAGCCGAGGAAAAGAACCGACTGCCAGTTGAGCTTGTAGGAGAAGAGCGCCGACCCCTGAAAGTTGCCGTCCCGCCGGACAACCGCAAAGCTATAGAGCGCAGGATCGCGGCGCGTCTCCACGTATTGCCCGATCGCTCTCAGAAACGCTCGAGAAGAAAACGTATAGGTTGCCTTGAGTCTCGCGACCGAAGCCGTGAAGAGGCGCCCTTGACTCCCCTGCTCCGACGTCACATCCAACCACTGTCGATCGCCGTTGACCTGCAGCCCCAGATGTTGCGTGGGACGGGCCGTCGCCTGAAGGCTCACCTGGCCGCCGCGACCCTCCCGGGCGTTGGCGAAGTCAATCTGCCCGCCGAGAAAGCCGCTGATCGAAACGCGGGGGAAGAGCGCAGAGGGACTCGCAGAGAGAGAATAGGCGAGCTGTTTTCGCTGAAGCAGCTTCTCTCCGACGCGAACGGCGTCGAAGTTGTAGTCGAGCTCTCCGGAGGAGTTCAGCTTCCCCTGGAACTGCACGCCGGGGAAGACACGCCGATTCAGCGTCCGGTTCTCGCGATCGAAAAACTCATTCACCACGGCGAATGTATCGATGCGCGAGAAGAAGAAGTTCTTCGGCCAGAAGGTATATCCCAAGTAGTTTCTGCCCTGACGGAAGCCGACCTGCGGCAGGAAACCGTCGTCCGCGCGGAAACCGTCCCCGATGTCCTGATATGTCGTGCGCCAGGTCCACGTGCGCGTCGAATGGAGCCAGGACAGAAAAGCGGCCCCGGTCGAAAATTCGCGGCCCGTCCATTCGGAAAAGAGATCCGGACGATTAGGCGTCTTCGTGGAACTGTAGAGGAATTGTCCCGTGACCTGATCTTTCTCGCTCGGGCGCCATTGGAAATCGGTCCCCAACACGCGGTTGAAGCTCCCCCCTTCGTTCTCCCGATCGGTCAGAAGCAGACCCGCGAAGGAGCGGCCGAAGTCGCGGCGGAGCCTTCCGATCGCGGCGATCGAGGAAAAGTCCTGCTCCGCGAAACCGGAGGATTGCGGGCCGGGTAAGATCGCGCTGCCTCCGCCGCGGTCTTGAGTCACGAGCAGCGTATAGGCCGTGGCTCCGAGCTTTCCGGTCGCCCGCGCGCCCCACCGCGGCGACGTGACCGTGCGCGTGTAGACCGCCTGGATGGGCGTGTCGAAGAGATCGACTCCTTCCAGAAAGAAGGGGCGCTTCTCCGGAAAGAAGAGAGCGAACCGTTCGTTGACCGAGATCTGGGCGACGTCCGACTCGATTTGCGAGAAGTCGGGGTTCACCGTCGCGTCGAGCGCCGTATCGGCGTTGGGCGTCCACTTGAGGTCGACTCCGCCGTCCCCTCGAAGCGGTTTGTTGCGAAACGGCGTGCCCGGTCCGTTGCGGGCCTCTCCCGTCTCTTTGAGCGTGGCATAGGGCGCAACGACCAGATGACCGCCGGGTGGGAGGCCCGCGATGCCGGTCAGCTCCATTTCACGGCAGATGAAACAGTTGGCGCCGCGAGGCAGCACGACATTGAAGATCTGGTACCGGAAATCGCGCGGGTAGTTGCGATAGAGCATCACACCCCACGTCTGTGGATCTCCTTTTCCGTAGCGCAACGAAGAGAGAGGAATGCGGATCTCGACCTGCCAGCCGTCCTTCCCGATCCTGCCTGCGGAGTCCCAGAAGAAATCGGGCGAGGGATCCTCATTGCCCGTCGCGTCATTCACGACGAAGTCGTCCTGAACTCCGCGAGGGTTGACGAAGAACTCGATCGCGGATCTCCGGTCGTTGCGCGCGTCGAGAATGACGCCAACGAAGTCCTGATCCGAGAAAACATTGTCCCGATCGACGAAGGGCGCCCGCAGCTTGGAAATGTCGGGATCCTCGCAGCGGAAGGCCGCGTAAAAGAATTTCTCGTCATATCCGAGCCAGACCGTGGTCGGGACCGGAGGGGGTCCGTTGTCCGTGACGTTGGACTCGTAGAACGTCGTGACCTGGGCGGCCTGCAGCCAACCCGGATCACCGAGGTCGCCGTCGATCTGGATGGGCGCCGAAATGCGAGGAAGCGCCAGAGAGGGCCGGGGTTCCTCCGCCGATTGCGCGGCTGCGGCGACAAAGAGGATCCCGAAGAGAAGCGGTTTTCGCACGCGAACTCCTACGAACTTGCCGACGAAAGGTTTCGTAGATGCCTGCTCCGCGGGGAGCTGCTCTTGAGACGCCGGTCGACCGGAAACGTTGGACGCGTCTCTCGTTTCGACCGGACGCGGCCGGCCGGTCGTTCTACCCCTGAAACGCGTAGGAGATCTTCAGGAAGAGCTGCCGCGCGGACGGGACGAGGTCATAGCGCGAGCTCTGCAGGGGGGCGCTCGGCTGGGGAACCAGAACCCGGCTGTCGCCGTAGCCCAGGAAGAAGACCGTCTGCCAGTTCAGCTTGTAGGAGAAAAGCGCCGAGCCGTCGAAGTTGCCGGTTTTGGCCGGAACCGAAAAGGTGTAGAGGGACGGATCGCGCCGCGTTTCCACATACTGCCCGATGACGCGAAGGAACATGCGCGCGGAGAACGTGTAAGTCACTTTCAATCTCTCGATTTGCGCGGTGAAAAGCCTTCCTCCCGAGACGTCGAGCCAGCGCCGGTCGCCGTTGAATTGGAACTCCAGGTGATCGGTCGGCCTCGCCGTGATCACGGCGGCCAGGTCTCCACCGTGTCCCGTCCTCGCATTGTCGAAGTCGATCTCGCTGCCGAGAAACCCCTGAAAGGTCACGCGCGTGAAGCGCCGGGAGGGATCGACCTGAACGAGCCATACGAACTGCGTGCGGTCGAGGACCTCGTTGCCGACCCGAACGGCGTCCGCGTTGAGGCCGAGGAAGCCGGTCAGGTTGTAGGCTCCGAAGAAATCGACCCCGGGGAAAAAGCGGCGGAACACGAGGCGGCCGTTGCGATCCACGATGTAGTCCTCTCCGACGCGCGGGAAGAGGCGCCGAAAGAGTCCCTGCGGATAGAACGCGTAGCCGAGCTGCGCGGTCCCTTCGCGAATCCCGACCTGCGGCACGAAGCCGTCGTCCGCGCGGAAACCGTCACCCAGGTCCTTGTATTCACCAAACCAGCCCCACGTGGACGTCTGATGGTTCCAGTTGACGTCGAGCGCGCTGCCCGAGAGCTTGCGTCCGTCCCATTCGCCCGCCAGATTCGGTTGATCGGGCGTGCGCGTGTCGCTGTAGAGGAATTGGCCCGTGACCTGGTCGGTCTGGTTTGGGCGCCACTGGAAATCCGGGCCGAAGAGGCGGTTGTGCCCTCCTCCCGAGACCTCGCGATCGGTCGCGAGCATCCCGGCAAACGAGGTCCCGACGTCGTGGCGCAGGCGCCCGATGCCGAAGAACGAGGAGAAATCCTGCGGCGCAAAAGTAGAAAACTGCGGCCCGGGCAGAATCACGCTGCCGCCGCCGCGATCCTGGCCGACCAACAGCGTGTAGGCCGACGAACCGAGCTTCCCGGTCACGCGACTTCCCCACCTCGGAGATGTGATGGTCCGCGTGTAGACGGCCTGGATCGGCGTCTGGAAGAGGTCGGTCCCTTCCAGAAAGAACGGCCGCTTCTCGGGAAAGAAGAGCGCGAACCGCTGATTGACGGCGATCTGAGCGACGTCGGACTCGATCTGGGAAAAGTCGGGGTTGATCGTCGCGTCGACAGCCGCTTCGGGATTCGGAGTCCACTTCACGTCGCCTCCCGCGTTGCCCCGCGCGGGCTTGTTGACGAACGAGGATCGCGGATCCGACGATTCCCTCGGCCGGCCCTCTTCCTTTCCGGTGACGTAGGGGGCCACGACCAGGTGACCCGCGGAGGGAAGGCCGGAGAGGCCTGTGACATCCCGCATGTGGCAGATCAGGCAGTTGGACCCGCGCGGAATCGGGCTGGAGTGGAAGGCGTATCGGAATTCGCGCGGATAGTTGCGCCAGACGAGAATGCCCCAGGTCTGTGGGTCGGATTTGCCGTAGCGAAGCGACGAAAAAGGAATCCGAATCTCCGCCGTCCATCCCTCCCGCGTGATCTTCGCGGCCGTGTCATAGAAGAAATCGGGCGAAAAGTCCTCGTTGCCGTTGGCCTCGTTCCAGATCGCGTCGCCCTGGATCCCTCGCGGGTTGACCCGAAACTCGATCGCGGAACGCCGGTCGTTGCGCGTGTCGAGAAAGATCGCGATGTTGTCGTCCGTTCCGAGGACCTGGTCGCGATCGACGTACGGCGCGCGGATTCTCTCGGCGCGAGGATCGTCGCAGCGCACTCCGATATAGAAGGCCTTGTCGTCGTACGTGAGGTACGCCACGGTTCGCACCTTGGCCGGGACGTTGTCTCCCGGCGAGGTTTCCCAGAACGTGTCGATCTCGGCTGCCCCCTTCCACCCCGGATCGGAGAGATCTCCGTCCACCGTGATCGGCGCGGGCGCGCGCGAGACCGCGACCGCCGGGGCAGGCGCGGCCGTCTGGCTCAGTCCCGCGGGAGCCACAACCAACAGGAAAACGAAGAAGACGTTCCTTCCAGACGTTCCTCGAATCAGACTCCTCCCCACGCCCTTGGGTACGGGGCGCGGGTCAAAAGGTTCGGCTGCTTCTCGAGGCCCTCTCGTCTCTTTCTCCCGGCCGTCGATCGCGTAGAGTTATGGCGCCTTCGCAGGGAGGCAGGAGGACGCGCGATGCCTGAAGGTCCCGAGATCGAGACGGAAAAGCTCCACGAAACCATCCATGAAGAGCTCGAGCACGAGGGCGGGTCTTTCTTGAAGAGAATCGCCCTGACGACCGCCCTCTTCGCGGCCGTCGCCGCAATCGCCGCGCTGAAGGCCGGCGCGACCGTCAACGAGGCTCTCGTGTTGAAGACGGAAGCGACGCGTCTTCAGGCCGAGGCATCGGATCAGTGGGCCTACTACCAGGCCAAGGGAATCAAAGGGGCGACGGCCGAAGCCGCGCGCACCTCCTGGCTTGCCATCGCCAAAGAACCGCCGGCGGAGTACAGCGAGAAGCAGAAGCGCTACGCCGAGGAGCAGAAGGAGATCGAGAAGAAGGCCCGGGAGCTCGAGAAGAGACGGGACGAGAAATCCGCCGAAGCGGACCATCTTCTCCACCGCCATCACGGATTCGCCAACGCAGTCGCGCTCTTCCAGGTCTCGATCGCTCTGGGCGCCGTGGCCGCGCTGACCCGGAGCCACCCGGTGTGGTGGGGCTCGATGCTGCTCGGTGGAGCGGCGACCGCGCTGTTCCTCCTGACGCTGTTGGGCTGATCTCCCCTCACGACTGAGGACTGAGGACGGGGGACTGAGGACTCAAGAGGCTGTCGTTCCGGTAAGTCTTCTTCGGGCAAGAGCCACCTTAGTCCTCGGTCCTCGGTCCGCAGTCCTCAGTCAGTGGAAATCGTGGCTCGGCACGGCCTCGACTTGTGAGAGAGGCCAGAACCGCTCGCCCTTGACCGAGAGCGTTCCGTCGGTCTTCTGAAGCCTTCCTTCGACGATCAGGCTCCCGGAGCCGACGATGACGGCACGGTTGTCGCGGAAGAGGTCCGGGCGCACGATCGCCTGGCACATTCCGGTCTCGTCCTCGAGCGTGAGAAAGACGAATCCCTTCGCCGTGCCGGGCCGCTGTCGGACGATGACGGTGCCGGCCGTGGTCACGCGCGCTCCGTCGGGACGCCGCAGAAGCTCCGCCGCCGAGAGGATTCCGCGCGAATCCAATTGACGGCGCCAGTGCTCCATCCAGTGGGCGCCCGTCGTCATCTGGGTGGCCGCGTAATCGGCCGCGGTCTCCTCCTGCGGGCTCATCTCGGGGAGAGGCGAGGGATCGTCCGTGGGAAGCTCCGTATAGAGCGCGCCCGAGGGCCGCGCGACTTTCGCGACCTGCCAGAGCGCCTCGCGGCGCGTCTTTCCAAAAGAGGCGAGCGCTCCCGCCTGGGCGAGCAGCGTGAGCTCGTGCGGTTTCAGGGCGCACCGCCTCGCCAGATCGTCGGCATCGCGAAAAGCCTCGCGCCCCTGCTCTTCTTCGATGCGCTTTCCCGCGGCCTCCGACAGCCCCAGCACGAAGCGCAGCCCCAGGCGCACGCCTCCGCGCTCCCACCGGCACTTCCAGCCCGAACGCGCGACGTCGATCGTGAAGACCTGCGTCCCGTGCCGCTGCGCGTCCTTGACCAGAGTTGCCGGGTGGTAGAAGCCCATCGGCCAGCAGTTCAAGAGCGAGACGAAGAACGCCGCCGGGTGGCGAGCTTTCAAGTAGCAGCTTGCATAGGCAATGAGCGCGAAGCTCGCCGCGTGCGACTCGGGAAATCCGTAGAGCGCGAAGGAGGTGATCGACTTGACGATCTGCTCCTGGGCCGTCTCGGAAATCCCCCGCTCCCTCATCCCGGCGCGCAGCCGCTCCTCGATCGCGCCCATGCGCTCCATCGAGCGCTTGAAGCCCATCGCGCGCCGCAGCTCCTCCGCTTCGCCTCCCGTAAAGCCGGCGGCGACCATCGCGATGCGCAGGAGCTGCTCCTGAAAGAGGGGAACGCCCAGCGTGCGCTCCAGGATCGGCTCGAGGCACGGGTGCGGATACTCGACGGGCGCCCTCCCCTGCCGCCGTTCGAAGAAAGGGCGCACCATGCCTCCCACGATCGGGCCCGGGCGGATGATCGCGACCTGGACGACCAAGTCATAGAACTTCTTCGGCGCGTTTCTGGGCAGCGAGGCCATCTGAGCGCGGCTCTCGACCTGAAAGCAGCCGACCGTGTCCGCCGTGTTCAGCATCTCGTAGACCTTCGGGTCGTCCTGCGGAAGATGAGCGAGGTCGACATCGATTTTCTCGTGCGTGAGAATCGTCGGAATCGACTCCTCGATCGCGGCGAGCATCCCGAGGCCCAGGAGATCCACCTTCACGATTTGGAGATCCGCGCAGTCGTCCTTGTCCCACTGCACGACCACGCGGCCCGGCATCGAAGCGGGCTCGAGCGGGACGACTTCGTCGAGGCGGCCGGCGGCGACCACCATCCCGCCCGAGTGCTGCCCCAGATGCCGCGGGAGGTTCTGAACCGCGAGAAAGTTGCGGAGAAAGTGTTTCGTCCGCGAGTCTCGAGGATCCAGCCCCGCGGCGGCAACCTCTTTGGACAGCTCGGCGATCGGCTCGCGGATCTCGCCGAAGTTCCAGGCGGAGAGGTGCTTGGAGAGCCGGTCGACCTGCTCGGGCGAGTAGCCGAGGGCCTTTCCCGTCTCGCGCGCGGCGGAGCGGTCGCGGTACGTGATGACGTTGGCCGTCATGCCCGCGCCGTAGGGTCCGTACTTCTCGTAGACGTGCTGGATGACGCGCTCGCGCTGATCGCCGGAGGGAAGGTCCAGGTCGATGTCGGGCCACTCGCCGCGCTCCTCCGAAAGAAAGCGCTCGAAGAGCAGATCCATCTTCACCGGATCGACGGCCGTGATCGACAGCGCGTAGCAGACTGCGCTGTTGGCGGCCGAGCCGCGGCCCTGGACCAGGATCTTGTTCTCCAGGCAGAAGCGGACGATGTCCCAGACGATCAGGAAGTAGCCAGCCAGGTCCAGCTTCTCGATCATCGCCAGCTCTTTGGTCAGCTGCGCCTGCGCGCGGGCCGTCAGCGGCCGGAAGCGGGAGCGCGCGCCGTTCCAGGTGATCTGGCGCAGGTACGAAGCGGCAGTCTCTCCCGGCGGCAACGGATACTCGGGGAAGCGGTAGCCCAGGTCCGCGAGCGTGAAGTCGAGCTTCTGACCGAGCTCCCACGCTCCATCCAGCGCGGCCGGCAGATCGGGAAAGAGCGTCTCCATCGCGACGGCGCCCTTGAAGTGGCGTTCTCTCTGTTCCTCCAGGAGCCGGCCCGCGCGATCGAGCGTCGTGTGATTGCGGATCGCGGTGAAGATGTCGTGGAGCTCTTTGTCTTTCGGACGCGCGTAGCGCACGCCGTTGGTGGCGAAGAGAGGCAGCCGCAGCCGCCGGGCCAGATCGAGCAAAGCCTGATTGCGATGCTCCTCGCGGGCAACGGAATGCCGCTGGAGCTCGACGTGCACGCGGCCGGGAAACACGTGCACCAAACGCTCGAGCATCCCGGCGGCCGCTTCCAGACCATCGCTCTCGAGCGCCCGCGCGATCGGCCCCTCCTCCCCACCGGTCGCGCAATGAAGTCCTTCGCCGTACGCCGCGATCTGATCCAACGTGACGCTCGTCTCCCCCTTCGGCTTTCCGAGCGCACCGGCCGTGATCAAGCGGCAGAGGTTCTTGTAGCCGGTGCGGTTTTCCACGAGTAGTGTCAGGCGAGGAAGGCATTCCCCTGTCATCCCGAGCGAAGCGAGGGATCCCCGGCTTTTAGAGCGAGACGGCGCTCCTCGTCGAGTCTGGGATCCCTCGTCGCCTTGCTTCTCGGGATGACGCTCCTCACGGAGCGTCACTTCAGCGCCGACGAGCGCCCGAACACCCGCGCCACGCGCCGCCTTGTAGAACCGGGGCGCCCCGTAGACGCCATTGCGATCCACGAGCGCGACGGCGGGAAGCTCGAGCTCCGCCGCCTGCACGATCAGGTCTTCCGGAAGAGAGGCACCTTCCAGAAAAGAAAACGCCGAGGCCGCATGCAGCTCCGCGTAAGGGCGCCTGCGGAAAAAAGCGGCCGGCTTCCAGGCGCGCTGCTTCAGCCTCTCCTTGCGCGCCCCGGCCGCGACGATCTGGCGGATGTCGGTGTGGCCGGCGAGACCCAGGTTTCGAGACGGTGGCTCCTTCTCCGAGTTGTCCGAAGGCCGCTTTCCCATCCCGCCAATTTATGGCGTAAGTCGGGCGTAAGTCAAACCGTTCGCTCGCTCCGTTGTGAAACGACGTGCGTCGCTACGAAACGATTCGATGGACGATCCAATGCTGGGAGCCCGGAACCACGAGTGGCGCCAGGGCGTCGGAGTGTGCCCGGAATTGCGGCTGGGTCATTCCAGCCAGCGCCGCTTCAAAGTCCGCGAGGGTTTCGAAAACGTATTCGTCAGTCACATGAGAGGGAGAGACTCCCAGGTGGCCGACGAGCAGCCGCGTCTGACGGGCTCGCCGAAACTCCGAGCTCGCCATCTTTTCCTTTCCCCACATCTGCAGGACCTCGAGGGCTTGCGACTGTTTGCCGTAAGCGAGGTCGAGATGCCACTGGCAAAGGTACATCTGTCTACCTCCTGGTCGGTTTCTCTGGCTCAGCCGGTTGCTTCCGAAAATCGCTCAGGGACCCGATCGTCTTGCGCATCAGGGTCTCCGAATGTCCGACGACGAGGTAGTCCGCCAGCTCGCCGACGACGTGGTACCCCAACCTGTCGTAGAGCCGCCGGGCGCCCGTGTTGAACGACGAGACGCAGAGGAACACGTTGGGGCTCTCGCGAAAAATGCGCTCCTCCGCGAACGAAACCATCTGCGCCCCGATTCCATGGCCGCGCTTCTCCGGCGCGACGCAGACCGTCTGGATGTACCCCGCGAATGCTCCCTTCATGTTGAGGATCAGGAACCCGACGAGGTCCTTCCCTTCGAGCGCCACGTAGCGCTCCCGGGAGGCGTCCCGAAGGATCGCCAGCGACGCCTCATAGCCGCGCCCCAGAGTGATCCACGGCTCGGATTCCGCCATCATCCGAGCGCAAGCTTCCGCCTCGGAGTCCGTCGTCATCGCGGAGACGTCGATCGAATGTCCGGCCGAGGACATGACCGGATTATCTCTTCGCCCGGCGGAGCGACGGCTATGAAGGAACCTCGACCGGAACCTCGCTCATCAAGGCCAGGACATTCCCGTCTGGATCCTTGAACTCCGCCAGCCACAGGACGTAGGCCGGCATCCGAGCGACGATGTGGGGCTTGGCCAGGAAAGCGACACCACGGGAGACCAGTGTCCTGTAGGCCACTTCGATGTCGTCAACTTTGTAGTAGATGATCGAGGCCAGATGATCGACCTCCGGGCCGACCGGAACGCCGAGCATCAGCCGAACACCCCCGCAGTCGAAGAAGGCCATCCCGGGAACCTCGAAGAGAAACGGCATCCCGAGCGTTTCGCGGTAAAAGGTCACCGCACGAGCGAGATCGTGAACATTGACCGCGATCTGACCGATGCGGTCGATGCCCTTGAAGTCCGTGCCCATCGTTTCCTCCTCGAGGCTGTCACTCCTTTTCGGGCGGCTCCCAGAGCTCGATCCGGTTTCCCTCGGGGTCCATGGCCCAGCCGAAGCGGCCATATTCCGATTCATCGATCTTCTCGTCCACGGTCACGCCCTCGGACTTGAGCGCGGCCAGGACTTCGTCCAGGTCCTCCACTCGGTAGTTGATCATGAACGGCTTCTTGCTCGGATCGAAGGAACGCGTGTCCGCCCCGAAGACCGTCCAGACCGTGGAGCCGCGGCGCTCAGGATCGTCATCCCGGCGCCAGTGGAACTGAAGACCTCCCCAGGATTCGACCGGCATCCCCAGATGCGTCTCATACCAGGACCGAAGCGTCTCCGGGTTCTCTGCCTTGAAGAAGATTCCCCCGATTCCCGTCACGCGTTTCATTGTTCCTCCGATCGTTCCTTCTGGTCCAGACGGAGCCGCGGGATCCAGCGGGGAACCCTATCGCAATAGCGTTCGTAGTCCTGCCCGAACTTTCTCGCAAGAGCCGGTTCCTCGTAGGCCACCACGAAGAGGAAGAAGAAAAGGAAAACGATTCCGGCATATCCGAGGAGGGATCGGGACTGAAAGAGCATCGCCTCTCCCGCCAGGAGAAGCAGAATTCCGATGTACATCGGATTGCGCACGCGTCGGTAGAGGCCGCGCACGACGAGGCTTCTCGGCGGATCGATCGGAGCGGGCGTCCCGCCTCCCGCTGTTGCGAAGTCCCAGGCGCACCAGAGATACACGGCCGCGCCGGTGGCCAGCAGAGCAGCGCCCACGTATCGCAGCGGACCGATCGGCAGAACGTCGTCCTGGGAACGCGAGAGGAGGATGCGCCGAGGCACGTAGACCGTGACGGTGGCCGGGACCAGGACCGTAAAGAGGAGAGTCTTCGCGAGCGCGCCGCCGCGGCCGCGCAGGCTCATGGGGTCGCGGCGGAGGAGGCTATATCAGATTCGATATAGGCCTCCAGCGCCTCCCGCCACGGACGCAGGGGCGCGAGGCCCACGCGTTCCGCGGCGAGGCACCGCATGGGCGTCCAGCGCGGCCGCACGGCTCCGGTTCGAAACGTCTCTTCCAGGACCGGCTCGATCAGAGCATCCGCCTCTTTTCCCAGCCGAAAGATCCGCGCGGCGGCGCGAGCGAACTCGAGATACGAGCAATGTTCCTCGTTCACGACGTGATAGAGCCCGGGCCGGCCGAGCTCGACGATCTCGAGAACACGCGCCGCCAGGTCCTCGAGATATGTCGCGCTGGCACACGTGTCCTGGATGGCGCGCACTTTTTCTCCCGCCGCCAGCCGCCGATGCACATCCGAAAGGAGGTTCTTTCCCCCGCTTCCGAAGACCCACGAGGTCCGCACGAGCCAGTGCTCCCCGCCGGCGAGAACCGCCCGCTCCCCTTCGAGCTTGGTGATCCCGTAGGTGTTGATCGGGTCGGGCGGATCCTCCTCCGAGTAGGGCGGACCCTCGAGCCGGCCGCCGCCGAAGACATAGTTGGAGGAAAAGTGCAGCAATCGCGCGCCCGCGGCCGCCGTCGCGCGGGCGAGAGCTCCCGGCGCCTCCGCATTGATCGCGTGCGCCAGGGCGGGCTGTCTTTCGCACGCGTCCACGCCGAGCACGGAACAGTTGATCACCAGATCGGGCCGCTCGATGAGAACGCGGTCGCGCGCGGCCTGCGGATCCGTGACGTCGAGATCCGGGTGCCCGAGAGCCGTGACCCGGTGGGACTGAGAAAAGAGGCGCGTGAGCCGCCGCCCGATGTGGCCGCCGGCGCCGGTGATCAGGACGCGCATCGCCTGGGGCCGCTTGCCCGCGAGAGCTATCTGGCAGCGAAGGCGAGGTCTTCGGGCGAGAGTGGGAATCCGGTTCCCAGCTCGCCGCTCGAGCTCTGCCACCACTGCGCGATCTTGGCCGCGGCGGCATCTCGCTCTCCCGGTTCGGCGTTGGCCGAGAAACCTAAGAGCGGCAGGCCGCGGTTGGCCAGAACCGTTGCGCCGGCGGCGCGTTGGCCCGCGTCGGAAGAGGTCAGAAGACGGATGGCCCGCCCCAGGACGACGCCCGGATGCGGAACCAGAACCGGGTCGAAAGCGATCTGGCCGTCGGCGGTCACGTACAACGTCGTCTCGGCCGCGTTGGATGTCATCGCGATCGGAATGGCGAAAACGATCGCGTCTCCTGTCGTCGTTTCGGGACGGGCCGGGGAAGGACCTGAGGCGCAGCGAACCGCTCCCCTGCCTGCGAGCGAGCCGAAGGACTCCCGCAGCTGAGCGCTTCGTCGCGAAGCCATAAACAGGCTCGTCATTGCCTTGACGTCACCGCTCTTCCAGGCGGCGCAGTAAGACCTCGCCGTCGCGTCGGCCCGGCTGGCTGCGGCGGCGGCCGGCGCCGCGCCCGGAGTCGGCGTTTTTCCGCCCGGAGGCAGTGCCAGGACGAGCAGAAGCAACAGGACAGCGCTCAATTCTTCACTCCTACCCGAACTCTAACCGGCGAGACGTCGGCTAGCGCTCATTTGTCTTTCCCCGCGTCCCCGCGTACGACTCTGCGAAGCAGCGCTTCGCTGCGAAGCACGAGTCTCCGCGTCCCCGCGTCCGCAACTCACCGGCCGGCAATTCCCGATCACGCTTCTAAGGTACCAGACACCCGTGGGCGCTCAGGAGACCGTTTCGGCGGCTTCGCGGATCCGTTTCCACGCTTCTTCCACGTGCTGCTCTTCCGTCTGAGCCTGGCCGACGCAGAAGCGCAGGGTGTACCGACCGTCGAGCTTCGTATGCGTCAGATAGATCCGCCCGCCGCTGTTCAATTTTTCGAGCAGGCGCTCGTTGGCCGAGTCGCCCGACGTGTGCCGGAAGCAGACCAGGTTCAAGGACGCCGGCGCGGCGAGCTCGAACCGCTGCGACTCCTCGATCCACCGAGCGAACCGCTGCGCGAGCTCGACGTGCCGCCGCACGTGGTGCCGGAGCCCCTCGATGCCGTAGTGGCGGACCACGAACCAGAGCTTCAACGCCCGGAATCGCCGGCCCAGAGGAATCTGCCAGTCGCGGTAGTCGATGACCGCGCCGGATTCCGTGGCCCGGTTGCGCAGGTACTCGGGCAGGACCGAAAGTGCCCGGATCAACGCCGCGCGGTCGGATACGTAGAAGCAGTCGCAATCGAAGTTCGTGAACATCCACTTGTGCGGGTTGAAACAGTAGCTGTCGGCGGCCTCGAGTCCCTCCTGGATCCAGCGAAGCTCCGGGCAGAGCGCGGCGGTCCCCATCATCGCGGCATCGACGTGCAGCCAGATCCCTTCCTCCCGGCAGATGCGCCCAATTTCCCGCAACGGATCGATCGCGCCCGAGGAGGTCGTCCCTACGGTGGCCGTCACGAAGCAAGGAGTCTTTCCCGCGCGTCGATCCTCCGAGATGTTCCGAGCCAGCGCTTCCGGCCGCATCGCGAAATCGGCATTCACCTCGATCGATCGAAGATTCGCGACGCCCAATCCCGCGACGCGGATCGCTTTCTCGATGGAGGAGTGGGCCTGGGTCGATGTGTAAGCCGTGAGCCGTCCATCGCACCCCTGCTCGTTGGACTTGCCGCCGGTCGACCTCTCGCGGGCGGCAAGAAGGGCGCAGAGCGCGGAGCTCGACGCCGTGTCCTGGATGACGCCTCCGCCGGAAGAGGCGGACTGAAACTTTTCCGGCAGTCCCAGCATCTTTCCCAGCCAGTCGAGCACGTGCGTCTCCAGCTCCGTGCACGCCGGGCTCGTGGCCCAGAGCATCCCCTGCACCCCAAGGCCCGCCGAAAGCAACTCTCCCAGCATCGACGGAAACGACGCATTGGAGGGGAAGTAGGCAAAGAAGTTCGGCGACTGCCAGTGAGTGATGCCCGGAAGGAGATTTTCGACATCGCTCAACATCGTCTCGAACGGCTCGCCGTGCTCGGGCGGCGAAGCCGGAAGAATCGCGCGGATCTCGCCCGGGGCCACCCGCGAAAGCACGGGAAAAGATTCGATGCGCCGGTGGTAATCGGCGATCCAATCGACGACCGCGTGGCCGTGCCGGCGAAACTCCTCCGGCGTCATGTGGTAGCTCTGCTTCTGCGACATCGCGCGCTCCTCTTCCCGGTTGCGGTGGCCGAAGCTTACTGCGGAGAGGAAGAGCGCTCTGCTGTCATCCCGAGCGAAGCGAGGGATCTGCCCTCCCGCAAGCAACCGCCGGGAAGATCCCTCGTCGCTGCGCTCCTCGGGATGACAGAACATTTCCTGCGCTCCTCGAAATGGCAGAAGATTTCCTGGGCTCCTCGGGATGACAGAAGATTTCTTGGGTCTCTCCTATCGCGACGACCGCTTCCGCGCCCGGCAGCTGCGCCCGATGATGAAGCGCGTGCCAGGCGAGGATCCGTATCAAATCCGACGCTGGCAAAGCTCCGAAGTAAGGGTGCGACAATCGGAGAGTTCCTCCGCGCGGGTCTTGCCGGCAACTTGCCTCCAATTCGGACGCTGCAATCTCGAGCCGGCGCAGAGTTTCTTCTCGCGTGGCCGTCGAGACGGCCGGCCGGATCTCGCGCGGTGCGCGGACTCCCGCGGGAAAACGCCCGGTCGCGAGCAGGCCGGGCAGAACCGTCCGGCGCAGCAAGAATCGTTTCCATGCCGGCAGAACGATCCTCATCGATGGTCCTCGATCCAATTCGCGTTTCACGGCCTCGACAGCGAGGCTGAGGTGCTCGGCGATTTGTGGCGGGAGACCACTTCCCTTCTGAGGCCGGACGGCTCCACGCGTCCGGCTCGGTCGCGGCGGCCGAGGAGAGGAAAGCTGCCACCGCGTCTCGATGTCGTGCGAGAGCCAGTTCGAGCGGGAGCGACTTTCTGAGAGCCACGCCGGTCACCGGGAGGTCGGAGGCTCTTCCGACAGATATCTCGCTTCCGGTTCCGCGCCGACCGCATCCATGACTTTGGAGAAAAAGCACCGGGCGGCGGCAGCCATGGCGACGTCCAGGATCTCCTCGTCGGTTAAGCCTTCTGCGCGCAACGCATCCACGTCCTCCTGCCGGATCTGGTCGGCCTGCGTCGCCACCTTCTCAGCGAAGGAAAGAAGCGCCACCTCGACGCCCGAAAGCCCGGCCGAGCGGAAATCACGCGAGATCGCGTCCGTCTGCTCAGTGCTCAAGAACTGGGAACGGAGCGCCGCCCCGTGGACGGCCGTTCAATAGGCGCACTTCAAACGTGCTGCGGCGATCAGAGTGACGAGCTCATAGCGCCGCCGATCCATCCTCGAACGGATCGCGGAATGCAGCTGACGCCACGCCGCCAGGACTTCGGGCGCGAGGCTGAAGGCCTGGCTCCAGTCGGGAACGAACCCGTGCTTGCGGAGATCCCGGTGGTAGAGCTCCTTCAAGAGCCCCGTGGCTCCTTCCGGCGGAATCGTCCGCACGAACACGGCTCTACGTCTCCCGCCCGGGCAGGTCTTCGCTGAAACGGATCCGGTTGCCGAAGGGGTCGGTCACCTCCATCACCTTCGCGTGCCACGGCGCACGCTCGACGGAAGGGCGCAGATAGGGATACTCCTTGGAGGAGATCTCCCGGTGAAGAGCCTCGACTCCCGTCATCCGAACGAAAACGGCCGAGCCGGGGGTGGAATCGCCGTGGTGCTCCGAGAGATGCAGCGAGAGCCCTCCTCGAGACACCTGCATGTAGAGAGGCGCGTTGTCGTCGAACCGGTGCTCCCAGTCGACGTGGAAGCCCAGAAACGAGACGTAGAACTCTCTCGCCTTCTCGACGTCGAAGATCCGAAGAATGGGGATCGTCTCGAGCATCGAAACAGGAGGCGCGCCGACTGACTCTCGCGCCTGGCTCCCGCCGTCCAGGTAGAGGAGCAGGTCCGTGCCGATCCCCTTCGCCCCGAGCTGCCGCAGCTGCGCGACGACCTGTCCCCTGTGATACGTCGAGTGGTTGACGACGTGCTGGAGGATGTAGCCGAGCGGGTAGGACCACGTCTCCCCTTTGAAGTTCGTATACGTCAGCTTGTGCTCGAGGTCCTCCGCGGCGAGCCCGGCGAGGAACTCCTGCTGGCCCGTTTGCACCTCCGCGAGCTTTTTGGAGAGCGCGTCCAAGGTCGGCAGATCCTTCGGGAGAGCGGGGGGCGAACTGCCGCGCCAGCGCTCGAGCCAGAGCCATTCGGCGCCCACGATGTGGAGGAGAGTTCCGTGGACCGAGCGGAAGCTCGTCGAGAGGTCCTTTTCCAGGTCTTCGAGCGGGAGGGCGGCCGCCGCCTCGAAGATTTTCGCGTTGGCCCAGCGGTTGTAGCCGTAGAGGAACTCAATCTCATGCCGATTCATGCGGCAGACCTCCCGTCAGCGCGACTTGCTCGAGTCGGTGGAACGCCACGATACGCCCGCAGGCGATTCACCGCCAGATGGCCCGAATCGTTGCGCCCGCAGCCGCTACGGCGGCGCAGGGAAGCCAGATCCAGAGAAGCTCCGAGCGCAGCACGCGAAGACCCCAGCTGGAAAAGAAGGGCGCGACGCCGATGGGCGATACGACGAGGACGCGCCACGGGAAGAAGTAGCGCCGGTTCGAAAACGGGCTGAAGAAAGCCACCCCCAGGCCTCCCGTCGTCATCGCGTCGAGAACCCCGTGCGACGCCGTAGCGAGGAAGATCACCCCGAAAGCGACCAGCGGCATGGCGTGAAGCGGACGCCAGAACAGGGCCGAGAGCGCGCCAACCAGAAGTGCGAAGACGAGCGAGTGGGTGAAGCCTCGATGTCCGAGTGGATGGCCGTAGGGAATGCCGGCCAGGAACCCGAGAGCGTCGATGTCCGGCAGGACGCTCGCGACGCACGCCGCTGCTGTCAACCCCGGCGGTACTTGCGCCGGCCCGAGACTCACCGCGATCGCGAGTGGCACGGCGGGATGCGAAAGGACGGACGCCACACAGTCATTCTAGGAGGTCCAACCATGCGCGAAGTGCCGCGCAAGCACGAGGACTCCCTCTCCCCCGGGAGACGGGCGGGCTGAGTGTGCGATTCCAGCCACCTCAGACCAAGCGCGGGCCTAGGCTCTGCACGACGAGGTCGGCGGCAAAGTGGGCCGTGATGGCCGACTCGATCCCCCAACGCCAGTAGATGTAGCCCAGAGCGAGACCCGCGACTCCGTTCAAGAGGAGGACCGATCCAATCAGCGGGCCTGACGGCTTCAGGGTGCCAAGCCACGCTGGCAGGTGAACTGCCGCGAAGGCGAGCGCCGATATCACGTTCGCCGACCAAACACAGCGGGATCGTGGGGCCGGCAAGGTTGCGCGCCACGCGCGACTGCAAAGCCAGACGACGAACGTGAAGAGGAAGAGCCGGAAAACGATTTCCTCGAGAATCGAGGCCTCCGTCGCCAGCGCCAAGGGAAACCATGCCGGAGCGGCGGCGCGCGATCGCAGTCGCGCCGCGAGCGCCGGCTCGAGAGGGACCAGAACGAAGACGAGGATGCTGAGCAGAAGCGAACCGAGGCTTGCTCCCAGAAGCGCCGCTCCGCCGATGCGTTGCGCCGCTCGTCGACCGGCGACCGCGCCCTCCAGAATCGGCGTCGATTCAAAGAGCCGCCGGGCCATGAGAAGTCCCAGGACGATGAGGAGAGAGCCGACTAAGATTCCCAAACAAAGCGTGGATGCTCGAAGCGGGCGCGGGCTCCCCACCCAGACAGCAATAGACAGGAGACCGACCAGAAACCCCGCCGCTCGAAGCCGAATTGGAGTTAGAGGACCGGCGGCTTTCACGCTGGCTCGATTCGTTCCTAGTCCTTGAGCACCTTCTCGACGGAGCCCGTGTTGGCGTCGACGATGACCGTCACGCCCGGGTCCTTCGCCTGTTCCTTGCTGTAGGTGATGTACCAGGTCGCGTGCCGATCGCTCGGAGCTGCCGCCGTCTGGATCATCACCGCGTAGCCCTGGGCGAGCGGCGCCTCTCCGTTCTGCTTGGCGAGCGCATACAGCTTCGCGCCGTCGCGGAAGAAGTCGGGCTTCAAGTCCGGTAGACGCCCCGCCGGGCCGGGTTGCGCCCAGCAGGTCAGCGTGCCGCGGAAGGTATTGATCGCAACGCTCGCGTTGGCCGAGGGGGAAAAGAACTGGAGATTCCAGGCCGCCGAGCTTCCGTTGGGCTGCAGCGGGCCCAGAGACGTGTTGCCGATTCGCGCGGGAACCGCGTCCTTCTTCCAGGCCTTCGCGTACTTGTCCGCCATGGCATACATCTCCGAGAGAGTCGGCGGATTCTTCACCTGGATGCTCTTGCACGCCTCCTGCGCGAGCACGGGACTCCCGACACTCATCGCGGCCGCAACCAGCACGGAGCCAAGCCATCTCTTCATTGCATCCCTCCCTCTGTTCTTCTCACTCCATAACCGAATCGACGAAAGGATTTCGGACAAGGACTCCGGCGTAGCGCTGGCCATCATTCAAGTCCTCGGTCCAGAGCGTGGCGCATTTCATCTGCCTTGCGCTTTGAACGATCATCGCGTCCCAGAAAGAGATCTGCGCCTCGCGGTGAAACTCCAGGGCGGACAGCAGATCGTCTTTGGCGGGTTGATGAAGAGTCCACGCGGCGAAGTCGGCAACTTTCCGGGCGCCCTCGGTCAACGAGAGCCGCTGAGGAAGCTTCGCAGTGACGGTAACGTAGAACTCCTGGAGCACTTGAATACTGACGCAGCCGCTCCGACGCCCCCACAGCTCCGCGAGGAGTGCGCGCGCGCGCTCGCCTTTCCGACCTGCCGACGGATCCACGGAGTAGATGAGAACATTGCTGTCGACGAACTCGCGACGGAGCTCAGCGGCGCTCGTGGAGCTCATCTCGCGTCCAGGTTCTTTTTCCTCCCGTGCCGAGATCGCGTAGTTGCTTCATGTCTTCCAGCCAGTGGCGATGGGCGCGCTCGTATGCGTCGTCATCGCGAAGGGCCGCTTCCATGAGTTCGCGAAGGAGAGCCGACACCGACTTCTCCTTCTCGAAGGCAAACCGCTTGAACTTGCGCAGAAGAGCCTTGGGAAGCGTCAACGTGATGTTCTGTGAATCCATCGGTCCAGGCCTCTCCACATTAAACAGTGTAACACGCGTTTACGTGTACTTATCTATTTGATACGAAAGAACACATTACTTTCTTTTCCGTCTCCGAGTAGCGGCTGGCGCTGTGGAGTCGCTTGCTGGTGGGGGGGCGGTCAACTTCCTGCCCGAACCCGTCTTGTCGGCCTGGTCGAGCAGGCGCCTCTTCTTCACCGCGGCGAGCATGCTCTTGGCGACGAAGAAATCGGGCGACGGCTTCGCGCCGATCGCTTCCACAGCCTTCAACGACGCCTCGGCCCGCGAGATATTGGGGTCGACGGACAACAGATCGCGGATGACGGCGGAGAGCAACGCACGATCCCGCAGACCAAAGCCGTCGCGGGCGAGTGAGCGGAACGCTCCGAGAAGCTCTCGAGCGGCGGCGGCGATGACCTGACCTTCCCAATCGTTCATGGAAAACCTCCCTGGTTGGAACCATGGTCTCGAACGACTCGGACATTTGGTTGGGAAGGGAAAAAGAGTCGGTAGTCGGATAGTCGGTAGTCAGTAGTCAGCCGGGCGCACGAGTTGCGATCGATCTCCATTGGATCGATGGAAACAGATGTCGCTGACAACGCCTAGGAGCGGCTCTGGAAATATTCGGCGATCGACTCCTTCAATTCCTGGGCGGACTCGTTCAATTCGTCGAAGGTCTCGGGCTCGATGTAATAGCGGTCCGCGGCGACAGAGAGCTGGGATTGAAGGCGCGTCACCGACGATCGGGCATCGCGAAGCGAGCGCAGCATGTCGGGACGTCCCGGAGACTCATACAGCTGGGCGATCTCAGCCAGCATGGACGCGCTCGCGCGGCGGACCTGACGCCGCAGGTCGACGTCCTCCTCGAAATCGCGCGCCTCCGTGACGCGGTAGACGGAGCCCGTCAGCTTGCGCGCCGCCTTCCACGCCTTCTTCTCTTCCCAAGGCTTTTGCATCACACGGCTCCGTGCTTGATGGTTTTCCTTACGTCTCCAATCACAAATCGCAAATCACAAATTCCTCTCAGTCATAGACGCCGTCGGCAAACCACGAGCCCGAGGCCCGCTCGCGGTAGACGCGATAAAGAGCACCATCAGAGAGCTCGACATCCCAGTAGTCGCGGTCAGCCGGGTCGCTCGTCCACCAGCCCTCCTCCATCCGCCAGGGTCCGGCTGCTACGCGCACGGCGCCGGAGATCTCGAGGCCGCTATTGGGGTCGACGGACTTGAGCGAAAGGAGGCGTCCCTCACCCCGACCCTCTCCCGTCGGGAGAGGGGGACGAGAGTGGACGGAATTTGCGATTTCTGATTTGCGATTTGCAATTTCAGAATCGGGATTTGGGCTGAAAGCTGAAAGCTGTGAGCTGAAAGCTTTTTCTTCTGTAATCACCTCGAGTGGCACCGGCGGGCGCAGGACGCGCACGGACAGCAGTCCCCGGCCGCTCTTGGGGGCAAGCGCGAAGGATGGAGGAGGCGGCGGCGCGAAGCTTGCGAGCGCGTACCGCTCGGGACGGTGGCCGTCGGCGGTGCGCGGCGAACCAACGCGGTCGGCGCCGAGCATCGAGGCCAGGCGCGCGATCGTCGTCGCGAGACGGTCGGGCGAAAGGGCGGCCGGGCCGAAAAGCGAAAGCTGCGCGCTGCGGGTGCGGTCCGGGCGCGCGATCAAGACGAAGCCTCCGACGGGCGAGCCGGGAGGCCGCGCCTCCAGCTCCAGCCGGAGGAGAGTCAGGAGGGTCTTGGCGTCGCGCGTGGGCCCGGGAAGCTCGATCGCGCGCGCGTCGCATCCATCCGGGTCGAGCTTCAAGGTCAGCTCCAGCCTCATGCAGGCGAGCGCCTGCGACTCCAGCCGCGCGAGCAAACGATCGAGCGCCGCGCGGCTGACGAAGAGAAAAGGCTCCAGAGAAAGCAGCGGCCACTCCAGATCCATCCCCTCGGAAAAGCAGGGCGGAGGCAGGCGCGCCTCGAGAGGACGCGGATCGATGCCGCGCGCCGTCGCGTGCAGCTCGCGCCCGCTCTCACCCAGGCGGCTCGCGACTTCTCCTTCGGGAAGCTTCGCCAGCTCGCCGATGGAAGACAATCCCCAGCGCTCGAGCATCTGGGCGATCTCCAGCGCGGGAGTGAGCCGGGCCAGCGGCAGCGGTGCCAGGAATGCGGCTTCCTGTCCCGGAGCCACCACGGTCGGGGACTCGGGAAGCCCTGCCGCCACGCGCGCAGCGAGCTTGGAGGCCGCGATGCCGGCACGGGCAGGTAAGCCGACTTTTTCGGCGGCGGCGATCAGGTCGCGGCCGAGCGCGAGCTCGCGCGACGGGGGCGAGTCGACAGTCGACAGTCGACAGTCGACAGTTGAAGAGGGGGGGTAGCGGGGGGAGAGCGCCGGCAATCCGTCCAGGTCCAGATAGACGAGGCCTTCGCCTCCGTCTTCGACGCGTGGAGAAAAGGTGTCGGCCGCTTCGAGCAGCGCTTCCTGTGCCGTGCGCTCGCTCTCGCGGTCGCGCCCGCGCGCAACGAGCTTGGGCAGGATGGCGCGAGCCTGAGGCAACGTCATTCCGGTCTCGAGGCCGGCCTTTCGAGCCTTGCGCGTGGCAGCGATCAGCCGCGCGGCGTTGCCGTTGCCTTCGAAGACCGCGACGCTCTCTCCCTTCAAGTCGGGCTCGCTACGCAGCCGCGCCGCCAGAGGAAAGAGCGGAACGAAGAGACAGGCCAGGCGCATGCGAGCAGTCAACAGTCGACAGTCGACAGTCGACAGTCGACAGTCGACAGGCCGGGCGAGGGCAAGCCGATGACTTTGTCATCCTGAGGAGCGAAGCGACGAAGGATCTGCCCCGGTGACTGGGGCACGACGAGAGTAGATCCCTCGCTTCGCTCGGGATGACAAAGAGAGGGACGGGAGCGTGCATCGGCTGCCGGTCGGGCAGTGATCGCCGCAGCCGAAAGTTGCCCACATCGGGCCTCGGCGACGGAGAGATCCATCGACGCGGAACGATTCGGGGTCTCGCGGCCATACTTCTCGAGCGTCACGCGCGAGGAGATTCCCGCGAGCAGTCGCGGGGCGCGGCCGCTTCCTCTCCAGATGGGCCGCGGGGAACCGGTTGAGACGATGGCCTCCGCCGCGATGCCGCTCATCCGGTAAGGAGAGAAAAGAAGAAGCGTCGATCCCTGTGTCTGCGCGGTCCGCTGCAGCCGCACCCACGCCGCGTCGGGGACGAAGCGCCCTCCGCGCGGCGCCAGCCCCATCTCCGCCAGGACCAGACGAAAGCCCGTCGAGACCAGGATCTCCGTGGCGGCGAGAGCGTCCTTGACGCGCCGAGGGCGCACCCAGAGCAGGCGCGAGAGGTCGACCCCGGCAGCTTCGGCCGCCTGCGGATCGAGGTGATCGCCCAGATCCACCAGGGCGGCGTCGTCTCCTCGCGCGGTCGCGCAGGCGAGCGACGCCAGCGCAATGGAGAAACGGCCCGCGGAGCGGCGTCCGACGAGCTCAATCAAGCGGCGATCGGGAAGCCCGCCCGAGAAAACCGCGTCGAGCGCCGGAAGCGTCCGGAGCAGAGACGAGGTTGTCGGAGAAGCGGCCGGGAGATCCGAGGCGCGCAGCAGTTTCGCTCCCGAGCCGGTGAGCAGGGTTACGCCCGCTTTCTTCGCAAGCGCTTTTCCTTCGAGAAATCTCTCGAGCGCGAGAGCCTGCGCAACCCCCATGACGAACCTCGTTTCCCCGCAGAAAAGCGGGGAAGCGGAATTTAGGCGTAAAAGAGGCGTAAGTCAAGTGTGACAACTATGCTTTACTGATAGTCAAGTTTACTTTACTATCTGACCGGAGGGAGTTAATGAAACAAGCCGAATCCAGCAGAAAACCGGCCCGGACTGCCCTTCTCGATCTGGCCGTTCTGCGATCCTGGTGCGGGGGGCTCGCAATCTCCGCGCGGAGATACGAGTGAAGAATCATCTGCACGTCCTGCGCGCGGAGCGGGACTGGTCGCAGGCGGAGCTCGCGGAGCGCCTTCGGGTCTCGCGCCAGACGGTCAACGCGATCGAGACGGGCCGGTACGATCCGAGCCTTCCGCTCGCTTTCGCGATCGGGCGGGTCTTTGGCAAGCTAATCGAGGAGATCTTCGAGCCGGAAAAAGCTCCCAGGCGAAGCTCTCCGACATCGGAGACCCCTGCGTGACGTCGATGGGGTCCAGCCGCGTGAGATGTCGGTCAGCGCGAGACCGCTGGACTCTTCGTCTCGCCGGAGCTCGTCTCGAAGGACCTGCCGGAACTGATTCGAGCGACCGGACAGGCGGGCTCCTGCGGCCGACAGTGAGCGTTGTCGGAAAGGCCGGGAGCTCCGACCCGTCGCAGGATCCGAAGGCGCTGCGAATCCTCCGCCGGTTTCCAATCGAGCAATCGCGGCTGTGCTCGATCGAGGCCTTCCGACGGATTCGCCGACCTGGCCAGGGCGGCCCAGGGCGCCGCCGCACCCGAATCCTGCGCGGCGATCCTGCTCTGTGTTCCTTTCCGGAGCTCACTGGAGAAAGACGCTGTCTGTGGACCCTGCCCTGTGGACGCGGCCGCATTGCCCGCCAGGCCTTCCAGGAAAGACTCGCGCGCGGCCTGCAGCGGCATCAGCGCGTCGAGATCCACCGGGCTGATCGAGGGTTCGGCAGCCTCCGCCTCCGAGGCGCGGGGGAGGATCTCACCGGCTCGATCGGGCGCCGACTTCATCGCAAGAAGAGCCGCCGGCGCGAGGTTGCGGGCAAGACGCTCGGGCGTCCGATCGTGACGCGCCGGCCCGGCCGGCTCGCTCCGCGACGTCTGCGCGCGAGCGGCCCTCTCTCGTGCTCCGGAAGGCGCCGACTCGATGAAAGCCTCGCGGGGAGCCGGTCCCGCGGAAACGGGGAGAGCCGGCGAGGCCGGAGAAAGCGCTGGACTGAAACGCGCAACCGCCGCTGACCGACGCAGCATCCCTTCCACGCCTGGGCGGCCAAGGAGCAGGAGCGCGACGGCCCCCAGGAGCACGGCGACCTCGAGCGGCTGCGGAAGCCAGGCCGTTGCGGTCTCGAAAGCCCGCCCCAGCCGCCGCGCCAGACGCCTCCCTGCGAGGTGAGCGGACCGGAGCGAGGCCGTCTCCCGGTACGTCAGCTCCACCATTCGGCGGCCGTCGTCCGTTTCGATTCGAAACGCAATGGACTGCCCGGATTCCAGGACGATCGTAAAAGTCTCGTGACCGCGCGCGTCTCCGCCGCCGCTCTCGGTGAGCAGATGGACCGCGACCAGAAGCTCGCCGCTCGAAGTCGCTCCGCGGACCTCGATGACCTCCGCTCTGTCTTCCACGGAGAACCGCGCGAGCTCCGAATCGATCGGATCCAAACGGGCGCGCTCTTTCCCGTCGACGAGAACCCGCAGGGAACCGGCCGGGGAGCCTTGCCGGCGGCGGGAGTCCTCCTGGAGCTGCGCCGTGATGGCGAGACGCTCCTCGGGAAGCAGCCGCGCCGAGCGATCGCCCGAACCAGGAGGTCGCGCGCTCGGCGGCTGGGCCGCTACCCGGAAGCGCGGAATCGCCAACCGGGTCTTCGGCTCGGTCAGCCCGATCCTCCGGCTCAAGCGGGAGAAGCAAGGGGGATGAAAGAGCGCATGGAAGCGGCGGACTTCCTGCCGGTCGTAAAGATCTTGCCCGCTCTCCGGCGCCTCGCTCTCCGCGCAATCGGGGCAGGTCGTCGCCCAGGGCGTCATCACGCGCTGACATTCCCGCATCCAGGCGGCTCTCTCCGGAGTCGCCGGGCAGCTCTCGATCCGCTCTTCCCGATGGGGACCGCGAACGATCGTGAGGAGATCGCCGAAGCGCAGGCGGACCTCCTCGAGAAGCTGCGCCTTGCGGGCCCGAAAGTAGTCTCCCTGCTTGCGCTCGCAGCCTTCGGGCGCGACGGCGTCATAGATCGCCATCGTGTCGGCGGTGGAATAGGCGTGGAGGATGCGGCCGATGGCAATCGAGGCGTAGAAGGAGCTGCGTTTCATCGTGATCTGCGACAGGTGCTTGACGAAGCGCAGCAGGTAGTCCTCCTCGGTGAGCGAGCCCGGGTCCTGTTGCTCCTGCAACCGCTCCCACTTTTCAGATTCGAAGTAGACGAGTCTCTGGAGAAGGTGGCGATCCGCCCACGACGGTTTGAAGCGGCCGGGGCGGCCGGACCCCTCACCCCGCCCCTTGTAGTAGAGCCGGCGCAGCTGGGTGACGGCCGCGACCTCCAGCTTCTGCATCGCAGCCAGGGAGATCTCCGCGGCGATCCTCCGGTCACGATGGATGAAGTAAGCGAGCTCGAAGGCGGCCTGGAGCAGGTCCTCTTCGGGCGCCGGCCGTGGAGCGGGCCTCCACTCGGTCGCGACCAACGCCGGCATCAGCGATCGCCTCACGCGCTGAGATCCTCCCCGATTCCCGGCGCGTCCGGTGGCCTCGTCCGCCGACGCGTCCCGCTCGACGGCCGGCTGGCAGGCGCGGCCGCTTCATCCAGGCAGCGTACCGGTGCGGGGCCGCACGATCGTGTGACTTTCGAAAATCCGAAACTGACACGAGGTCGTCTCCGGGCACTCCTAGATTGAAGGCCATGAGATCCAACCACCACTTGCGCCGCGTCGCCTCGCGCTCCGCCTGGAGGCTTCTGTGGGTAACCGTCTTCGGGTCTACTCTTTGGGTCGTTTCCTCGGGCGGCGTCCCGGCCCCCCACCGGTGCTCGCCGGTGCGCAAGCCGGACGTACGCGAACAGGCGCTCCCTGGCAAAGGCGCGGCCGGCCCGGAAGGACGATTCGTGCGCGCCGCGAGATCCTCGCCTCTCCTCGTGCGGCCGGAAGAGGCAGCGCGAGCTCACGGCAGCTCTTCTTCCCGAAGGTGCAGAGGATGAACGATCGCGCTCTCCGGCATCTGCTCTCCCTCTACGTTTTCGGAGGCTGATCCGCGGAGGCGTTGCGCAAGACGGACGCTTCGGCGTGACTGCAAAGTTCGGCAACATCGGACCGGAAGCCGATCTGACGAACGGATGGAGCCGCGATCTTCAACTCGGGTGACCGTGCATCACCCACAATGATGACATCAAGGCCGCCGGCTGATCCTGCGGGCTGGAGCTGCCTTTCCGCCGAGAGCCTCCTTGCGGCGCTTAGCCGACTCCCACATCCCGAGCATCGCCTCCGGCGAGAGCGGATGCCCGAGCTGGCGCGCGAGCATCGCGATCTGGCCGCGGTGGTGGGCTTCGCGAGTGACCGCGGCGGAAAAGAAAGCGACCGCGTCGGGCGGAGAGTTGCGTACGCGGCCCCCGGATCCTGCCGCGCTTTCGAGAACGGCTGCGATCGGGTCGGCGCTCTCGGAGAGGGCGGCGCGCGCCTGCACGGCGGTCGCCCGGTGCCGATCGAGCTTGGGCGGCACGCCCCTGGCCCTGGCCTGGACGAGCAGCATGAGCCGCACGTTGTGAAGGTGAGCGAAGATCGACGCGATCGTTCGTCCCTTCTCGCCTGGCGGCTCGGCGCGCCAGAGCGTTGCGTCGAGGTGGTCGAGCAGGTACTCCGTGACGCGCGTGCTCGTCTTCCAGGCGACCATGAGGGCCATTCCCAGATCGACCGGCTCGCGCGCGCGTCGGGTCCCAGGCTTTTTCTTCATCGTTCCGTGCGCGTTCCTCCCCGGCTGTTTTGTCGAGCGCGAAGATCCCCAGACGGAGGCGATGATCCTCGCCTTGCCCGACTCGCGCAACCCGGTCCTCCCCGGGCATGATGAAGATCTGTGATTTGTGATTGAGGATTTGTGATTTGGACCCGAGAAGATAGTCTCTACGCCGACCAGAATCACAAATCACAAATCGCAAATCACAAATCCCCATGACCGAATCGATTGAGCTCTCGCCGGCGCCCGCCACGTCCGCGGCTCCAGCCGCCTCGCGCCCCTTCTGGCCGACTGTGTTCGAGGCGCTGCGCGGCTCGCGGCAGGACTACACAGAGGGGCCGATCGGACGGGCCGTTCTCCTTCTCGCCGTGCCGATGGTGCTCGAGATGGTGCTCGAATCGGTCTTTGCGGTCGTGGACGTGTTCTGGGTCGCTCACCTGGGCGCCGACGCCGTGGCCACGGTCGGCATCACCGAATCGATGCTCGCGCTCATCTACGCGGTCGCGATCGGGCTCTCGATGGGAGCCACGGCGACCGTGGCGCGCCGAATCGGGGAGAAAGATCCGGACGGCGCCGCGCGCGCCGCGGTGAGCTCGATCGCGCTCGGAATCTCGATCGCGGTCCCGATCGGCATCGCCGGATTCCTCCTCGCGCCGCGGCTGCTCGGCTGGATGGGAGCCTCCGCGCATCTGATCGCAACGGGATCGCGGTTCACCTCCATCATGCTCGGCTGCAACGTCGTCATCCTGCTGCTCTTCCTGATCAACGCGATCTTCCGCGGGGCGGGAGACGCCGCGATAGCGATGCGAGTGCTCTGGCTCGCCAACATCATCAACCTGTGCCTGGATCCCTGTCTGATCCTCGGCCTGGGACCTTTTCCGCGACTGGGCGTCACGGGAGCCGCGGTCGCGACGACCTGCGGCCGCGGCACGGCGGTCCTCATCCAACTCTGGACTCTCTCGCGCGGCCGCGGGCGCATCGCGATCCGCCGCGAGCATCTGGCGGTCAACCCCGCGGCGATGCTGAGGCTCTTTCGGATCTCCGCCAACGGAATCGTTCAGGCGGCGGTCGCCACTGCGAGCTGGGCCGGCCTCGTGCGCATTCTGTCCACGTTCGGAAGCTCGGTTCTGGCCGGTTACACGATCGGCATCCGCATCATCGTTTTCGCCATTCTTCCCTCCTGGGGGATGTCCAACGCGGCGGCCACGCTCGTGGGGCAGAACCTGGGCGCGCGCAAGCCCGACCGGGCGGAGCGCTCCGTCTACATCGCCGGGCTGTACAACATGATCTTTCTGGGATCCGTCGGCGCCGTGTTCCTCATCCTGGCCGATCCCCTGATCCGACTCTTCACCTCCGACCCCGCAATCGTGCCGATCGGCGCTCAGTGCCTGCGCACGATCAGCTACGGGTTCCTCTTCTACGCCTGGGGGATGGTGGTGACACAGGCCTTCAACGGCGCGGGGGACACGTTTACGCCGACGATGATCAATCTCTTCTGCTTCTGGCTCTGGGAGATCCCGCTCGCCTATCTCCTGTCCCGCCGTCTGGGATTCGGTCCGCGCGGCGTCTTCTGGGCGATCACGATCGCCTTCTGCACGCTTGCCGTCGTCTCGCTCCTCCTGTTTCGCCGCGGCAAGTGGAAGGAGAAGAAGGTCTAGGCATTTGCGATTTGTGATGGGTGATTCTTGAGATGGAGAGACAAGGCTTGTAAAAAACGAACGTTCGTGCTTTTATTAGCGCCATGCGCAAGGGGGAGGCGACGCGCGGCGCGATCCTGGACCATGCCTCGAGGCTCGCGCGGCGAGTGGGACTGGAGGGACTGTCGATCGGGCGGCTGGCAGAGGACTTGAGTCTCTCCAAGAGCGGCCTCTTCGCGCACTTTCGGTCCAAGGAAGCGCTGCAGATCCAGGTCCTGGAGACGACCGCCGCGCAGTTCGTGGAGAT